>VFQT010000020.1_pt1 | contig 270905 bp, 277 predicted proteins | sample 3512381 | NCBI WGS metagenome assembly VFQT01 (sample SAMN10412376, study PRJNA504923) | tailings metagenome | isolation source: Relicate 2 Philex TSF3 active mining site | place: Philippines: Tuba, Benguet | collected 2017-08-29
CGTAGCGCATTGAAAATCCGCGTGTCGCTGGTTCGATTCCGGCCCTGGGCACCACGTCTTCCCATTCCTGTTCATGAAGGTCACAGAACGTCGCCTGTGCAGCGCCCTTTGAAAAGGCGGCGCCCAGAGGCGCGTCGCGTTTCTGTCAATCAGGTTGAGCGGATCAGGAAACACTTGCGATTTATGAGTGTAATTTCAGGGCCGAATTACGGCTGATGATGCATTTCCGCCACAGTTTCACCCAATGCACATCGCGGCATTGCACATTCTTCGCCACTGTGAATATACTTAGTTCATAACGGACTTTACTTAAACTGCCTGCTCGAAGGCGATTTGCCGTTAACCAGCAGGCTTGAAGGGTGCGGAGGAGTGGCGGATGAAGCGTGCGGCTTTGAATGGCGTGAATGTGGCATTCGCCTGTCTGGCGCTCGGTGTGATCACTCCTGGAACCCCAGCCCTTGCCGACCGGAATCCACGGGTCACCAGCATCGATTACGTTGATTGCGACGATATACGGGGCTGGGTCCTTCCCAGGTTCACCGGATGTCGCGGCGATGGGGCGCAATCGATTGAGGCGACACTCGTCCGCTGTTCTGACCTGAAGCGGGACGTGGCGGCCACGCTGTCCGAATGCGTGATCGATACGCGGGGCGGAACGTCCTCCGGGAATGGCAGCGCGAGCAACGGCAACCGCAACGGCAACGATGGCGGTGACGGCGGCGATAATGGCGGCGGCAACGGCGGCGGCAAGGGTCCGTCCGCCAGCGCCTCCGCGGGCGGATCGGGAAGCAGCGCCACGGCAAGCTCCGGATCAGGGCCGAAAGCCTCGGCATCGGCCGGTCCAGGGGGCGCATCGGGCTCCGCGTCGAGCGGATCGGGTTCCGTTTCATCACCGTGACAGCAATCGATTGCGGGTAGCCGCGATCTCCGCGTCCGGCAGTTCAGACAGTCTATCAGGAGTGCTCAGATGGGCATGAGAGGTTATTTCTTGCCGCTTCTCGTGGCAATGGCGGCTGCATCGCCGGTGGCGATGGCCGATTCCGAGGATGTCGGCAACGACTGGGGAAGCAACTGGTCCTTTCCATCCGCGGCGCGCTCCACGGTCGGCCTTCTCCAGGCCGACATCATCGAGAAGCACGAGAACGACTATTACGACGGGCTTGGCAAGGTGAACGTCAACAACCACGTCACCTTCGACAACCGCCAGGGCTCGTTCGACACGATCAACGCCAGCGAGGGTTCCTCCGTCGACGTCGACACCCAGATCGGCGACAACATCGGCCAGAACACGAATGTGATCGGCGCGATCAACAACTCCAACACCTCGGTCAGCATCGAAGGCAGCGGCAACAGCGTCTCCACCACCGCTGGCGCGAACAATACCGGCTGCCTCAACGGCGGCATCACGGTGATCGACGGGAGCTCGCCCTCCGCGGTTGGCGGGTTCGGCTGCCAATGACCGGCACCATCACGCGCAAGGCAAAGTTCGGCGCCTGCCTCGCCATGCTCCTTCTGGCGGGCGGCTGCGCCGGGGCGCCGGGCATCTCGGAGCCGACGAAGGATGCCAAGCTCGTCCAGGGTCCGCCCGTCAGCGATATCGTAACCCCCTTCGACGAGGCACTGAGCTGCCTGAAGGGCGCGGTCCAGCCGTCCATCACCTTCTCGGTCGGCGCGATCCTGGACCAGACCGGCAAGGAGCAGCTCTCCGACGGTGGCAATGGCAAGTTCGTGACGCAAGGTGCCGGCGACATCGTGCAATCCGCGCTGTTCCGCGCGGGCACCACCGTGCTGAACCGGCGTGACCCGCGCATCATGGAAACGGAAGTCAAATGGGGCATCCGCGACGGGCGCCGCATCGTGCCGACCAATTTCTACATCACCGGCAGCATCAACAGCCTCGACTTCCTGCCGGGTGCGGGATTCGACGTGAAGGTCGCGGGTGTGGGCCCGCATTATCGCCAGCACCGCATCCTCGTCGGGCTCGACCTGTCGATGACGGAGGCGAACACCGGCCGCGTGGTGGCCAACGTGCCGCTCCAGAAGCAGATCTTCGCCAGCGAAGGCGGCATCGGCGCGGCGCGCTTCTTCGACAACACGCTGGTGCTGGCCGACATCGGCGGGCGCGAGCGCGAGGCGCTGCATTTCGCCCTGCGGCAGATGCTGAACCTCGCCACCTTCGAACTGCTCACCCAGGTGATGCACCCGAAGAACTACAAGGCGTGCCGCGAGCAGATCGACCGCATGCACGGCTATGTCGACAACACCAGCACGGCCCAAGCGGTGGAGCGCTGGGAAGCGGAGAACAAGGGCAAGGTCCTCGCGGCCGCGCAGACACCCACGCCGCCGCCCCCGGTGAAACCCGCGGCAGCGGCCAGCGCCAACGCAACGGGCACCGTCCAGCCGGAAAACGGCACAGGCGCCCCCCAGTACTGGGAGGACGAGGCGGTGCAGGACAGCGACGCCAAACGCCGGGAGGCCATCGAGAACTGAGCGGGGCCATGGGCCCGGCAACACCGATTTCCTGCCATCGCTAACAGCCGCCAGCCTCCGGCAGGAAGGAAGGGCAGCGGCATTGGAGGTACACAATGAAGAAGTATGCGTTACTTGGCGCGAGCGCGCTGGCGGCCGTCACGATGATTGGCCCCGCTGCCCATGCGGACTCTCTGGAGAATGTGCTGGGAGAAAATCTTCTCGGCCTTCTCGGCAAGTATGAGGACGGTTCCTTCAGCAACATTGCCGTCAATACGGGCAAGATCGATGCCTCGATCGACGCGAGCGCCGATCAGAGCGCCTTGGGTGGCAGCCTGTTGCTCAGCATCAAGGGCAGTGAGGCCACGCAGAACGCTACCAACGCCGCGCAGCAGAACGCAACGAGCGCGGCAAGCAGTTCATCAAACGATGGCGATGGTGGCACGACCGCGAACGCCGAGCAGGCAGCCTCGTCTGCGGCCAGCAATGCTACATCAGAAGCGTCATCGCGTAGCTTTGAAGCGTCCCTCGAGATTACCGTTGAGCCCATTGACGTCAGTCAGAGCCTCGGCGCCGTCTCCACCACAGCCATCGGCGCGGTGAATTCGGGTGACATCAACCTCGTGCCAGAAAAGGCCGAACTCGGCCTCCACGGTGAGGTCACCGTGAGCGCCTCCTCGGCCGAAGCCACGGAAACCATGGCCACCGCTGATGCGTTCTATGGCAATCTCGATCTCGACGTCGACTATGCCTATCAGGGCGTTCCGGACGTCACCGCCATGAACATTGCCTACAACATCGCCGACATCGACGCCAGCGTGAGCATGAACGGCCTCGGCGCGGACAGCGTTGCGACCACCGCCATCGGCGCTGCCAACCTCGGCTCCATCAACGTCGGCGGTGCCGCGCCCGTCAGCGAAGAGTAATCCGACACCATAATCTGGACGGGGGGGCGACGTGCCCCCTCTTCTGTTTTCGGGGTGACACCGGGGACGCGGGAAAAATTCCATGATCACGCCGGAACAGAGCCGGTCGGTCGCCGTGGACAGCGTGCGCCATCTTCTGGGGCTCATCGAGCCCGGAGGTCAGTTCATCTATGCCCACCGGCTGAACGCGGTCGATGACAGGCTGCCCGGCTACAACATTCTCCGGCACTGCGGGACCTTATGGTACCTCTGCAAGGCCGTGAGTGCGCTGGGGCTGCCCCTGCGGCCTGAAGAGCGTGAGCGCCTCGGTGCCGCCATCCGCTACATCGAGCAGAGGCTCACCGATCCGCCCTGGACGGAGGGCGTCCTGCCGCGTCTCTGCCTGCCGGAGAATGGCGCGGTCAAGCTGGGCGCCAATGGACTTGCCCTCCTGATGCTCCATGAGTTTGCCGGGGTCCTGAAGAAGACCGGCGACGAACCGGGCCGCCTTGCTTCCATGACCGTCACACTGGCACGGCTGGAGAACTACATCCTCAGCCAGATGTCCGGCGGGGATTTCATCCACAAGCGGATGCTTTCCAGTGGCGGCATCCTGCCATTCCGGAGCAACTTCTATACCGGCGAGGCGATCTTCGGCCTGGCGCGGGGCAAGCGCTTCCCGCCCGGCGTGGTCTCGCTGCTCCACGGCCTCATGGGGAGTGGCTATGGCATCGACGTCCAGAGCCACTGGATGTGCCATGCCGCCTGCGAAGCCCTGGAGAAGGGGTTGATGGAGTCCGCCCCCCTCGCCCGCTACATCGCACGGCTGGTGGGGGCCATCGTGGGCGAGCCCGGCTATCGCGCGCGGCGCCAGTCCACGCCCATCGCCTGCCGCACGGAGGCCCTCGTCCGCTTTCTGCTCGTGCAGCGCGCATCAGCGCTCAGGGGGGTGCGTTTCGAGGCGCCACTGGTGCAGGCGGCGCGCCGGGCGGCGGAGGAAAACCTGGCGCTTCAGCTGACGTGGCATTCCGCCGGACAGTTTCACAAGGGCGACGGCGACCTCACGGTGCAGATCGACGACATCCAGCACAACGCCATGTCCTTCCTGATGTGGCATCTGCTGACGGCCGATCCGTCAGGCGTCGGCCTCTCCTAGGAAGCTCCGCCTGCGGCTCAGCATGAAGGCGCCGGTGGCAAGCCGGTGCAGGCCCCAGATGATGGGGATCATATAGACCAGCAGGAAGAATTCCCGCGCATAGCCTTCGAGCACCGGCACGATCACCTGTCCGCCCGAGAAGATGCTGAGTGCTGCGGCATTGCAGAAGATGACGTTTTCAAAGTGGCTGGCATACAGCGTGCCCAGGGCGTGCTGAAGGCGTTCATAGCTGAACAGCATCATGAGGATCAGCAGCACGGTGACGAGAGGCTGCAGCACATCCCACACGAGCAGCACACCGCAGGGCGGGATCAGCCCGTAGAGAAGCCAGCAGCTGCGGGCCAGCCCCTCGTCCGACTTCGCAAGCACCGTGGAGAGCCGCCTCGCCAGTTCACGCATGTCCGTTCCCTCCCCGCTCCGGCCAGGTGTTCAGACGGCGGAACAGTTCGCTTAGCTTCGTAAGCAAACATTACTTGGTGATTAAAATTCCCACCTCCATCTCCTAGGTGTTTACTACAATGAAACTTATCGTCCCGCGCCTGTCAGCGGGCTTTGCTCAGAAGCTTGCGCAGCTTTTCCTCGCGCAGCGCCGCGTCTTCCTCATAGGCCATTGTGCCTGCGAAACGTCCCTCGGCATCCATGAGGAAGACCAGCGCCGTGTGGTCCATCGTGTAGCCGCCGTCGCTGGTGGGAGACTTCGCATAGTAGACGCGGAATGCGGCCGCCAGGCTGGCGAGCTGCTCCGGCGTGGGAACGAGCCCCTCGATGCGCGGGTCGAAGTTGGCGACATAATCCTTGAGGAGTGCGGCCGTGTCACGCTCGGGGTCGACGGTGACGAAGAACACCCGGAAGTCCTTCGCATCGTCACCCAGCTTCCCCAGCAGCGTGCTCATCTCGTAGAGCGCCGTGGGGCACACTTCGGGACAATGGGTGAAGCCGAAGAAGATGGCATAGGGCGTGCCGAGGAGGCTCTGCGAACGCACGGTCCCGCCGCGCGAGGAAGCAAGCTCGAAGGGGCCGCCGATATCGGCCACGGACCGCAGCCTTTCGCTAAGGGGCGCCGTCCGGAGATAGGAGAAGGCGGTGACAAGAAGGAGGGCGGCGGCCAGCACCCAGGCCGCGATGCGAATGGTCTTCATGGCGGAAAACTCCTCGTTGATGGAGGGGGGAAGGGCGGCCGGCCGCCCTCCTCCCCGTCGGGTCAGTTCATGTGGGCGCCGGGGCCCATCACTTCGAAATCGACCTCGACCGTTCCGGCCTTCTCGAAGGTGAGCGTGGCGCGGAACTCCTCGCCCTCGCGGAGCTGCGCATTGAGGCCCATGAACATGAGGTGCAGCGACTTGGGCTTCAGCTCCACCGTGGCGCCCGCCGGAATGGCGATGCCGCCCGGCACTTCGGCCATCTTCATCACGTCGCCGTCCATCTTCATGTCATGCAGCTGCGCCGTCTTGCTGACGGGGCTTTCGACCTTGACCAGCCGGTCATCCGCAGCGCCCGTGTTGGTGATGCGCATGAAGCCCGCGCCCACGTCTGCCGCCTTGGGCGACTGCCGCGACCAGGGGTGATCGATCACGATGTCACCCACCTTGATCTCATGGGCATGGGTCTCGGCGAGGCCGGCGAGAGCGCCGAGCGAGAGGGCGGCGGCGAAGATGATTTCCTTGAGGAGTTTCATGGTGTTTTCCTTGTGCCACGCATGGCTTGGCCCCGCGCGTCTGCGCGCCGGGGGTGCCGCGTGAACTGAAAGTTGTCTGACGAAAGGGCGTGAAGGATCAGGCGGTGAGCGCAGCCGGGGGGCCGCGTGGCGGCCTCGCGTCCAGCATGGCGCGCAGCAGCGGGGGAACGCCGCGATGCGGCAGAACCGGGCGCGCCTCGGTGGTCCGCGGTGCGGCCATGAAGGCGGCGGACCCGCCGCCCAGCAGCGGCGCTTGGCCCGTGGCGCAGGACGCACACAGGATGCACTGCTGGTGCCCGGCGGAATGATCCTCCTGTCCCGCGGGATGATCCGCGCCCGAACCTGAACAGATGGAGAGGGCGAGATCCCGCTCGAACGCCGCCGACGCGGACAGCGAGGGCTGCGGCGCGATGGCGAGCAAGAGGGGCAGCAGCAGCGCGAACAGCACCGCGTGAACGATGCTGCGGCGGTGCGTTCTGAAGGGAGAGAGCCAGCCCCGGACCATGAAGGGGGAACTAGCCCCCGTCACGCCGTGCTGTCCACGCTACCGGACGTCGCAGCCGCGCGGCCTGACCTCAAGGTGCCGGCGCGAGGAACGTCTCGGCCAGCATCACGTAGAGCGGCAGGCCCGCCACGATGTTGAAGGGGAAGGTGATGGCCAGCGACAGCGGCAGGTAGATCGCGGCCTTGGCCTGCGGCAGGGCCAGCCGCATGGCGGCCGGCACCGCGATGTAGGAGGCGCTGGCGCAGAGCACCGCGAAGAGCGCGCCCGTGCCCTGGTCGAGGCCGATGAGCATGGCGAGGCCGATGCCCCCGAGCGCGCCGAGCAGCGGCATGTAGAGGCCGAAGCCGGCGAGGCTGATGCTGAACTCCTTCATGTGGTGGAACTGGCGGGCCACCATCAGCCCCATGTCGAGGAGGAACAGCGCGAGGATGCCCTGGAAGGGCGTGACGAGGAACCCCTCGAGCTTCGCCAGCCCGGCATTGCCCGTGAGAAGCCCGATCAGGAAGCTGCCGAACAGCAGCAGGATGGCGCCGTTGGTGAAGATCTCGCGGGCGAGCTTCGGGGTGGCCTGCTTGCCCGCGGCGATCGTCTGCGGCGCGGCGCGGTGGGCGATGTAGAGGGCGGAGAGGATGGCCGGCGCCTCCATCAGCGCCAGCACCGCCACGATGTAACCCTGGTAGGGAATGGAGGCCTGCTGCAGGAAGCTCACCGCCGTCACGAAGGTGACGATCGAGACGGAGCCATAGTGCCCCGCCACCGCCGCCTGCGTCGCGGGGTCGAGGCTTGTGGTTTTCCGGAGAAGCCAGAAGGCCGCGAAGGGCAGCAGGAAGCTCATGGCCGTTCCGGCGGCGAGCGCGGGAAGGGCCGCCAGCATGCCGCCCTCGGCCCCCGCCAGCGCCGCGCCGCCTTTGAAGCCGATCGCCATCATCAGGTAGATCGACAGGTAGCGGCTGATGCTCTCGGGCACCGCGAGGTCGGATTTCAGGAGCCCGGCGGAGATGCCGAGCACGAAGAACAGGACCGCCGGCGACAGCAGGTTCTGGAGAAAGAGTTGCGCGATGTCCATGATGAGCCCCCTGTGTTGCAGCGCGGTATAGGGAGCTTGCCTCAATCAGAAAAACGCATTATTCCAATCTTAATTATCAGGAATTCGAATGAGCCTCGATACACTCACCCTGCGCTGCTTCCTCGAAGTGGCTGAACGCGGCTCCTTCACCCGCGCGGCGGAGCGCGTGGGGCGCAGCCAGTCGGCGGTGAGCCAGCAGATCGCCAAGCTCGAGGCGCATCTCGGCAAGGCGCTGTTCTCGCGCGGCAAGCAACTCGGGCTGACCGATGACGGGCAGCTCTTCCTCTCTTACGCCCGGCGCATCCATGCGCTGCACATGGAAGCGCTGGAGCGTTTCCATGAACCGGAACTCGAAGGCGAGGTGCGTTTCGGCCTGCCGGAGGATTTCGCCTCGGTCTACCTCTCCGAGGTGCTGGCGGAATTCACCCGCAGCCACCCGCGCATCCAGCTCTCGATCGAATGCGACCTGACGCTCAACCTCTATTCCCGCTTCCGCAACCGGGAGTTCGACATCGTGCTGGTGAAGATGAACCGCCCGGAGGACTTTCCCAACGGAACGGACGTGTTCCGGGAGCCCCTGGCCTGGGTCGGCGACCCGAGCCTCGCCACGGGTGACGGACCCCTGCCGCTGGTCATGGCGCCGCAGCCCTGCGTCTACCGCGCGGCGGCACTGGAAGCCCTGGAAAGGACGGGGCGAAAATGGCGGCAGATGCTGACGAGCCCCAGCCATGCCGGAACCATCGCGGCGGTGCGCGCCGGCCTTGGCCTCACCGTTCTGCCCCGCCCGATGATCCCGTCGACGCTCTCCGCCGTTCCAACGGCTGCCGTGCCAGCGCTCGGGCACATCCACGTCTCGATGCTGAAACACCGGAGCGACGACCCGGCGATCAACTCGCTGGAGGAATTCGTGGTGGGGAAGCTGAAGAGATAGGCGCGGGTTCCGCGAAAGCGGACACCACTCTTGCGCAGGGCTCAGCCGCCAATCAGCATGGCGAGCGCATAGAGGGTCGAGGCGACACCGCCCGCCTCACCCGTTTCGGAGGCGAAGGCGCTGAAGGCCTGCTCATGCTGGGCCGCCACGATGATGGCGGACACGACGATCCCCGCCACCGCGCGCCGGACCAGGCTGCTGGCGCAGAACAGGGCGATGAAGATCGAGAGGGCGATGCGGAAGGGAAGCGTCAGCATGGCGGGCTCCTGGAACTACTTGCTGGCCGTGCCGTCGACGGGGGACTTCGAGCGGGCGGGCTCGAGCGACACCCATTTGCGCGGATCCTGCGCCGACTGGCGCTTCAGCATCGTATAGCCCGTGGCGTGCCAGTTGCGGATCTCGTTGCGGCGGTTGTCGAGGATGAAATCGCCCTTGGCCGTGGTGAGCGAGAGAACGGCATGGCCTTCGCCGTGCTCGTCCAGCACCACGGTGATGCGCAGGGCCTCCGCCGGAATGCCCTTCTGCTGCAGGATCTTCTTCTTCAGCAGGACGAGGTCTTCGCAGTCGCCCGCATCCGCGGGGAAGGTCCAGTATTCCGGGGTGCCATAGAGCGTTTCGTCGGTGATCGGGGCGATGGCGCCGTTCACAAAGGCATTGACCATGCGCACGAGCAGCCACTTCTCCTCGGTCATGGAGACCTTGCGCTGCTTGGACCGGGGCGCCTCGCAGGCCTCCGGGTTACGGTGGCAGAATTCCACGAAGCCGATGGGCGGCAGCGTCTCGGCATATTCCCTGGCGAAGGCGCCCGCCTTCTGCGTGCCGGCGTCTGCATGCGGCGGCGCGGCAATTGCCAGCAGGCAGGCGAAGACTGCCGCGAACCCCTTCCCCATCATGCCCATCTCTTGCCCCACCCGATATGCTTAATTTCTGGTGAACAAGATGCATTGGGGTCCCGCTGCTGGCAATCGTAAACAAAAGGTTAAGTTAACGGCGGGCGGAAAAGCCCGGAATCCGGGCCTTTGGCAAAAGGGCAAAGCCCGGCGCCGCTCTCACCCGTGAGAACGGTGCGCCGGGCGCAAGCTGTTTAACGTTGCGTCACCGAAGGCGCTGGCGCCCTCGCGCGGGATATCAGTTCTGGGCCAGGTCGGTGCGGCGGAACTTCAGCACTTCGCCGGAGTTGCCCATTGCCACGTACCAGCCGCCCTGGCGGGTGATCTCGCCGCAATGGGCCTGCCCCTTGGTCCACTTGGTCCACACCACGCAGAGCGAGGAGCCCTGCATGTACCAGCGGCCCTTGTCCTTCTGGCCATAGGCCTGGCCGGCCAGCGCACCACCCCGGGAGCCCGCGAAGGAGACCCGGTAACCCTTCACCTTGGCCTCGAACTGGCCGGGAAAGAGCTTGGCGACCTCGGCCTGGCCGAGCGAACCGGCCTCGGCCTGGGCCGCAACCGTGAGTGCCGCGGCGCCCATCAGGCCCGCGCAGACTTTGCGAAACGTCATCTCTGAAAAAACCCCCGTTGGCTGGCAGCGGCTTCACTGATCAAGCCCGCCGCCCGTTGCTGGTCATGCGCCCCTATGGCAGCGCCGTATGTTGAAAATATGGGGATGAGGTGGCGGGATTTCCTGTTGATCTGCCTCAAATCTGGCCCCCCTGCCCCAATGTTCAGTTGTATTCTCTCCTCCGGTTGCGCGGGCGGGCGATTCCCATCGGCCGGCACTTCCTGTAGTGAACGGGAATGACGCGCCTCGCCGAATTCCTGCACCACGGAGTCCTGACCTTCCCGGCCGAAGCGGCACTTGCCCGCTGGGCCGAGGCGGCCTTGCCCCTGGCCGCCGCCGCCGCGCGCGACCCGGCCCAGGCCCACTGGCTGCGCTGCGGCGGCACGTGGTTCGTCGGCGTGGAGTCACTGCCCAATGACGAAGCGGGCCGCGTGCCCGGAGGCCCGCCGCTTGAGGGCGCGGCCATGGATTTCATCCGCGACGACCTCGGGCTCCGCCTTCCGCTGCACCGCGCCCAGGTCTCCATCTGCTATCCGGGCTATCCGCGCCCCTCGGCCGAAGAGACGGACGCCGCCTTCACCTTCCGCCTCAGGCGCGATGCGGCCCATGTCGACGGGCTCCTCGCCGAAGGGCCGGAAAAGCGGCGCCACCTGAGGGAGCCGCACGCCTATGTGCTGGGCGTGACGCTGACGGCGCAATCCGCCGCCGCCTCGCCCCTCGTCGTGTGGGAGGGCTCGCACCGCATCATGCGGGAGATGTTCGCCAGGGCCTTCGCGGGCAAGAGCCCCGGGGACTGGCGGAACGTGGACGTCACCACCCCGTACCAGGAGGCGCGCCGCAGGGTGTTCGACACCTGCCGCCGCATCCCGCTTCCCACCGCGCCCGGAGAGGCCGTGCTGGTCCACCGCCACCTCGTCCATGGCGTGGCACCCTGGGGAGAGGGGGCGCAAGCCCCGGCGGAGGGGCGGATGATCGCCTATTTCCGGCCGGAATTTCCGGCCTTCGAGGACTGGATGCAGAAGCCCTGAAGCATCGCGCCTTCAAACAGGAGCGGAGAGCCTGGACGGTATTTGAAGCCGTCATTCCGGCGCAGGCCGGAATCCAGCTGTCTTTCCACCTGGTTTACGCCCGGAGCTGGACCCCGGCATTCGCCGGGGTGACGGCCAGAAAAAGCGTGAGCCGGTTTCAATTGATCGTCCGTTGCGCTAGCGCCAGAGGCGCCTGATCTTCAGGAAGCCGTCATAGGCTACGTCCAGCGCCGCCACCACGGGCCGCGCGGAGAGAAGCCGCGCGGGCAGGCGGAAGCCCGGCGTGGCGCGCCACAAGGCGAGGAAGGCGGCGGCCCCCGAGACGAGCGCCCCGTCCGCCAGCCGCACGTGGAAGCGCTTCAGCGCATCCTCGCGCTTCAGGTCCGGCGCGGGGCAGACCTCGGAGGCGACGTCGCAGTAGCTCACCCCGTCGCCGGTGCGCCGCGCGTAGAAGCCGATCTCCCGGCGGCAGACCGGGCAGCCCCCGTCATAATAAACCGTAAGCGGCGATTGCGTCTTTGCAGGCATGGCAGTCATGGCGGGAGTTACGTTAAGCTCGACCCTTCGGATTGGAAGGAGGTCCCGCCGTGACGCTTTATGCCGGTCTAGGAGTGCGCACCCTCATCAACGCCAAGGGCCCTGCGACGCGGCTTTCTGGCGGCATCATGCGGCCGGAGGTCGCCTCCGCCATGGTGGAGGCGTCACAGGCCTGCGTCGACATCGCGGAATTGCAGGCCGCGGCCTCCCGCGTGATCGCGGAGGCGACGGGGGCGGAGGCCGGCTATGTCGCGTCCGGTGCCTCGGCCTGCCTGCTCATCGGGGCTGCCGCCTGCATGACCGGCCTCGACCCCGGCCGCATGGCGCGGCTGCCGGACTCCGGCGGCATGCGGAACGAATGCGTGATGGTGCGCAGTCAGCGCAATTTCTATGACCACGCGATCCGCGCCGCCGGCATGAGGATCGTGGAGGTGGGCCTGCCCGACCGCTATGCGGGCGCGGGCGTGCGCGACGCGGAGGCATGGGAGATCGAGGACGCCATCTCGGAGCGCACGGCGGCGGTGTTCTGCGTGGCGGATGCCCAGTCCCGCCCGCTCCTCCCCGAGGTGACGGCGGTGGCCCATGCCCATGGTGTTCCGGTCATCGTGGATGCGGCCGCGCAATTGCCCCCGCAGGAGAACCTGAAGCGCTTCATCGCGGAAGGGGCGGACCTCGTGGCCTTTTCCGGCGGCAAGGCACTGGGCGGCCCGCAGGCCAGCGGCATCCTGGCGGGCAAGCGGGACCTCGTCATGGCCGCCGCCCTCCAGCACCTCGACCTCGACGTCTACTGGGACATGTGGGAGCCGCCCGCCGCCCTCATCGACAAGCACCGCCTCAAGGGTGCGCCGCAGCACGGCATCGGGCGGAGCTGCAAGGCCGGCAAGGAGGAGATCGCCGGGCTGCTGACGGCGCTCCGCCTCTTCATCGCGGAGGGCGACGCCACCCGCCATGCGCGCTGGCTGAAGGATTGCGAGGCGGTGGCGGCCGCCCTCCGCGGCCATCTCGTCACCATCACGGGCGGCAATGACGTCGCCTGCGTGCCGGCCGTGGAGATCACGCTGGACCCTGACCGGATGAACGCAAGGGACCTCTGCCTCAGGCTCCAGCATGGCGAGCCCGCCATCGCGCTCGACCCCGCGGGGCGCGACAGGGGCACCGTCACGGTGAACCCCATGTGCCTGAAACCGGGTGAAGCGGAGATCGTGGGACGGCAGATCGCTCGCGCATTGGGCGATTTATAAAATCCAATTGCATTATTAAAATTCCGGCGCATGATCCTGTCCCATTGGAGAGCGGGTGGCAGGATGGTGTCCCTCAAGGGCACGAACCAGGAATTCGGACGGCCCTATAACCGCCGCATCGTGCTGGAGGCGATCCGCCAGCACGGGCCGGTGGAACGCGCCGAGATCGCCCGCAGGGTGGGCCTCACCGTCCAGACCGTCGCCAACATCATCCGCGAACTGGAGGAACTCGACCTCGTCACCGGGGCCCGCGCGCAGCGGAAGGGGCGCGGCTCCCCCGCGACGAGCCTGATGCTGAACCCCGCCGGGGCCTATGCCATGGGCGTGAACGTCACGCCGCGCGGCATCGAGGCGGCACTGGTCGACCTGTCCGGGGCGGTCGTGGCGGAAGAGCAGGTGCTGCTCGCCTACCCGGACCCGGAACAGAGCTTCGCGCAGATCGCCCGCCTCGCCGATCTCTTCCGGGCGCGCATCGAGGGCCGCCGCGTGCTGGGCGTGGGGCTTGCCATGCCGGGGCCATCGGGCGTGGAAACCATGAGCTTCGTCGGCCCCACCACGCTGGAGAGCTGGCGCGGCGTGGCGGTTGCCGAGCGGCTCACCGCCGTGACCGGCCTTCCCGCCTTCGTCGAGACGGACAATGCGGCCGCCGCCCTGGGCGAGTGCCTCTATGGCGCGGGCCGCCAGTTCCGCGACTTCTATTACCTCTATTTCGGCGTCGGGCTCGGCGGCTCCATGGTGCATGACGGGCTGCCGATGCGCGGCGCCCACCGCAACGCGGGCGAGATCGGCCACGTGCCCATGGTGGTCAATGGCCGGCCGTGCTCCTGCGGCAACCGGGGCTGCCTCGAACGCTATCTCTCGCTCGAGGCCTATGGCCGGCGCGCGCCGATCATCGGGCGCGAGGCGTGGATCGCGGAAGCGGCACCGCTGTTGCGCAACGCCGTCGTCACCATCGAGAACCTCTATGACCCCGAAACCATCGTGATCGGCGGCATCGTCGAGGACGCTCTGCTGGCTGACCTCATCGCCGCCGCCGAGCCGCTGCCCACCTCCATCTCCGACCGGCGGGACAGGGCGGCACCCCGCCTCATGCGCTCCGAGATCGGGCATGACGCCGTGCTGCGGGGCGCGGCCTCGCTCGCCTTCTCGGGCGCCCTTTCGCCCCGCTTCGGAACGCTGTTCACGCAGGGCAGCGCGCCGGAGCGTGACCCCATCTTCGCAAGGAGCCGCGTGGCATGAATTTTCCGCCCCTTCTGGAGCTCGACGACATCGCCATGAACTTCGGCGCCATCGAGGCGCTCAAAGGCGTGAGCTTCACGGTCGGCAAGGGCGAGGTAGTGGCGCTGTTGGGCGACAATGGCGCGGGCAAGTCCACCCTCGTCAAGATCATCTCGGGCGGCCTCAAGGCGTCGGCTGGGCGCATGGTGTTCGACGGGCAGGAACATTTCTTCACCACCCCGGCGGAGGCCAAGGCGCATGGCATCGAGACCGTCTACCAGGACCTCTCGCTGTGCACCAATGTCGACGTCGTCGGCAATTTCTTCATGGGCCGGGAGATCGTGAAGAAATGGCTGGGGCTGATCCCGGTGCTCCAGGAAAAGGAAATGGAGCAGGTGGTGGCCGATGCGCTGCGCAACGCCGGAACCCGCATCCCCAGCCTGCGCACCAATGTCGAGCACCTGTCGGGCGGCCAGCGCCAGGCGATCGAGCTGAACAGGTTTGCCCACTGGGGCGGCAAGTTGGTGCTGCTGGACGAGCCCTTCGCGGCGCTGGGCGTGGAGCAGACGCGGCGCGGCCTGGAGCTCATCAAGCGGATCGCCGCGCAGGGGATCGGCGTCATCATCATCACCCACATCATGACCCAGGCCTTCCAGGTGGCGGACCGGATCGTGGTCATCCGCCAGGGCCGCGTGGCGGGCGATGTGCCCACCAGGCGGACGAGCCCCGACGAGGTCGTCGGGCTGATCACCGGCGAGGCCTTCGCAAGCCAAGCCCAAGACGCGAGGCCGAACGGCCCCACCCCGTAATCATCAACAGAGGAGACGTCCATGAACAGACTGCGCCGACTTCTGACAGCCTCCATCGCCATCGCGGCGATGGGCGTGGTGAGCCCCGCCTTCGCGCAATCGAAGGGCAAGATCTATTACATGGTGCCGACACTGCTGGACGAGTTCCAGACCGAGTCGGTCTCGGCCATCACCAAGTTCATGGGCGACGTGGGCTATGAGGTCGTCACCCTCAACGCCGACAACAAGACCGACCTGCAGCAGAGCCAGATGAACGACACGATCCTGCAGAAGCCCGCGGCGATCGTGCTGGCGGCGGTGGACTTCAACGCGCTCGCCCCCTCGATCGAGAAGGCGCGCGCGGCCGGAATCCCCGTCATGATCTTCGACCGCCAGATCACCTCCACGCCCTCCGACCTCACCTCGGTGGCGGGCACGGTGGAGATCGGGCATGTGGCCGCGGGCGAGATCCAGCGGCTGCTCAAGGAGAAGAAGGGCGAGGTCAAGGGCAAGATCCTGCAGGTGCTGGGCGACCCCGCGGACCCCTACACCCTCGACATCCAGAAAGGCTTCGAGGAGCGGATGACGGAGTTCAAGGACGTCCAGATCATCTCGCTGCCCGCCATGCAGTGGGAGGCCTCCAACGCCGGCACCATCGTATCCGACCAGATGGTGGCCAACCCGGACATCGACCTGATCTTCGTCCATGCCGCGCACCTCTCGGTCGCCGCCGTGGCCTCGCTCGAGGCCAAGGGCAAGAAGCCGGGCGACGTGATGCTCGTCTCCTCCAACGGCGCGCCCGTGGGCCTCGACCTCATCCGCAAGGGCTGGCAGAACGTGGAAGTGGAGCAGCCGCTCTACGCACAGGCCGCGGCCCTCGCCATGTTCGCCGACAAGGTGGTGAACAAGCAGGAGCTGAAGCCCGGCAAATACAGCGTGCTGGGCCTCGAATCCGAGCTCACCATCGAGGCCTGGGGCCCCAACATCAAGATCCCGGGCGCGGCCATCACCAAGGACAATGTCGACGAGCCGCGCTTCTGGGGCAACCTGAAGGCGCCCGCCGACAAGATCACACCGGTGGAGTGAAGCGAAGCACACATGAACGGCCGTCATCCGCCGCGTCAGGGTGACGGCCGCGCAGGAATGACCCTCAATGCCGTCATCCGGGCGAAGGCCGGGGTGACGCCAGAGGGAGGAACCGAAACACGGACCTGATAAATGAAATCTCCCCGCCAGCGGGCCATTGCCGAATTCGTCCTCGACCACCTCGTCTGGTTCATGCTGGCGGTGGTGCTGATCGTCTTCTCCATCTTCGTGCCGAACTTCTTCCAGATCGGCATCTTCGCCAACATCGTCGAACAGTCGACCTTCGTCGGCGTCATGGCGATCGGGCTGGCCATCGTCATCATCGCCGGGCACATGGACCTGTCGGTGGAATCGACCGCGGCACTTGCCGCCATGGTGACGGGCATATTGTTCAGCGCGCGCGGCATCGGCATGGGCCTCACCCTCACGCCGGAATGGCTGGTGCTGCCGGTCTCGCTCATCATCGCGCTCGCCGTCGGCGGGGTGATCGGGCTTCTCAACGGCGTCTTCACCATCCGTCTGGGCATGAACGCCTTCATCGTGACGCTCGCCTCCTACATCTGGGTAAGGGGCCTCGTCGTGGCGATCTCGGGCGGGCGCTCGGCGCAGGACCTGGCCCCCTCGCTCCGCTTCATCGGCATCCAGCAACTGCTCTTCGTGCCGCTCATCGCCTGGATCGCCATCCTCTGCTTCGTGGTCTTCTCCTTCGTCATGGCGCGGACCCCCTTCGGCCGCCACATCACGCTGATCGGCGGCAATGCGGTCGCGGCCTTCCGGGCCGGCATCAAGGTCGACCGGCTCACCTTCGCCGCCTTCATCCTGGCGGGCGCCATCGCGGGGCTCGCCGGCTGGCTGCTCGCCATCCGCACCTCGGGCGCGACCGCGAACCTCGGCACCGGCATGCTGTTCAACGCCTTCGCGGCCGTGGTCATCGGCGGGGTGAGCCTCAAGGGCGGCGTGGGCAAGCTGCCCGGCGTCTATGCGGGCGTGCTGCTCCTCTCCTCCATCCACACCGCCATCAACCTGATGGGGCTTCCGGCCCACTACACACAGGTGATATTGGGCCTCCTCGTGCTGACCGCGGTGCTGCTCGACACATTAAAACTCCAGATCCGGCAGAGGTTCGCATGACGGCAAGGCTCGAAGGCAAGGTGGCCCTGGTGATCGGCGCCGCCCGCGGCATCGGCGAGGGCGTGGCCCAGCGCTTCACGGAAGAAGGCGCCCGGGTGGTCATCGCCGACACCGAGGTCGAGGCCGGGAAGGATACGGCGGAGCGCCTCAGGGGCCTGTTCGTCGAAACCGACATCTCCCGGCCGGACCATGCCGAACGCGCCGTGAGAACCGCGCTGGAGGGCTTCGGCGGCCTCGACATCCTGGTCCAGAACGCGGGCATCTACCCCTGGACGCTGATCGAGAACACAAGCCCCGAGGAATGGGACAAGGTGCTGGCCGTGAACCTGAAGGGCACCTTTCTCGCCGCACGGGCCGCCCTGCCCCACATGAAGCAGCGGCGCTCCGGCCGGATGATCTTCACCTCCTCCATCACCGGCCCCCGGGTGACGAGCCCCGGCCACGGCCATTATTCGGCCTCCAAGGCGGGCATCAACGGCTTCATCAAGTCGGCGGCGCTGGAGTTTTCCGGCTACGGCATCACGGTCAATGGCATCGAGCCGGGCAACATCCTCACCTCCGGCATGCAGATGCACCGCTCACCTGCCTTCATCAAGTCGATGGAGGACGCCGTGCCCCTGGGCCGCCTCGGGACGCCGCGCGACATCGCCAACTGCGCCCTCTTCCTCGCCTCAGAGGAGGCCTCCTACATCACCGGCACCACCATCATCGTGGACGGCGGCCAGACCCTGCCCGAGGGGGCCGATTTCCGCATCCATCCGGAGTGACCGGGGAAGAGCCCACCCCACGGGGGCAGTGCTTCGCGGGCGTATGGCTGCCGCCCGCCCCCGGGGTTTGACTTCACCCCCCAAGTCGCTAAATACGGCCCCAAAATCCCTTTGTTGCGAAAGACACGATCCCCATGGCCAAGCCGCGCACGCTCTATGACAAGATCTGGGACGACCATCTGGCCCACGAGGCCGAGGACGGCACCTGCCTCCTCTACATCGACCGCCACCTCGTCCATGAGGTGACGAGCCCGCAGGCCTTCGAGGGTCTGCGCATGACCGGTCGCAAGGTGCGCCACCCCGAGAAGACGCTCGCCGTGGTCGACCACAACGTGCCCACCACCGACCGCTCCCACGGCATCGCCGAGGAGGAAAGCCGCATCCAGGTGGAGACGCTGGCCAAGAACGCCGCCGACTTCGGGGTGAAATACTTCAACGAACTCGACAAGCGCCAGGGCATCGTCCACGTGGTGGGCCCCGAGCAGGGCTTCACGCTGCCGGGCACGACCATCGTCTGCGGCGACAGCCACACCTCGACCCATGGCGCATTCGGGGCGCTGGCCCACGGAATCGGCACGTCTGAAGTGGAGCACGTTCTGGCCACCCAGACGCTGATCCAGAAGAAGGCCAAGAACATGCTGGTGCAGGTCGACGGCAAGCTGCCGAAGCACTCGACCGCCAAGGACATCATCCTCGCCATCATCGGCCAGATCGGCACGGCGGGCGGCACGGGCTCCGTCATCGAATTCGCCGGCGAGGCGATCCGCGACCTCTCCATGGAAGGCCGCATGACGGTGTGCAACATGACGATCGAGGGCGGAGCCCGCGCCGGCATGATCGCCCCGGACGAGAAGGCCTATGAATACCTCAAGGGCCGCCCCATGGCGCCCCAGGGCGAGGCCTGGGACCAGGCCCGCCGCTACTGGGACACGCTGGTGACGGACGAGGGCGCGCATTTCGACCGCATCATCAAGCTCGATGGCGCCAACCTGCCGCCCATCGTCTCCTGGGGCACGTCGCCTGAGGACGTGATCTCGATCGAGGGCGTGGTGCCGAACCCGGACGACATCTCCGATGAAGGCAAGCGCCAGTCCAAGTGGCGCGCGCTCGACTACATGGGCCTCAGGCCCGGCACCAAGATGACCGACGTCGAACTCGACGTTGTCTGGATCGGCTCCTGCACCAACGGCCGCATCGAGGACCTGCGCACGGTCGCCAAGGTCGTCGAAGGCAAGAAGATCTCGGGCCGCCTCGCCTATGCGATGATCGTTCCGGGCTCCGGCCTCGTGAAGCAGCAGGCGGAGGCCGAAGGCCTCGACAAGATCTTCAAGGCCGCCGGCTTCGAATGGCGCGAGCCCGGCTGCTCCATGTGCCTCGGCATGAACCCGGACCAGCTGAAGCCCGGCCAGCGCTGCGCCTCGACCTCGAACCGCAACTTCGAAGGCCGCCAGGGCTACAAGGGCCGCACGCACCTGCTCTCGCCCGAGATGGCGGCGGCGGCGGCACTCGCCGGACGCTTCGTCGACGTCCGGAAGATGGGCTGACAAAAATATTTTCCTGATGCCGGAATGGCCCCGCACGCGTGCGGGGCCATTTCACATTGCGGGAATGAAGACCGAAAAGGCGATGCCGGAAACGTCAGATTGAAGCCGTTAACCAGAGCTGGCCAATTTCGGACGAAATTCACAGGAAAAGTTCAACACTGCACAATCATCCGCCGGGACAAGGGCTAGAAGCCCCGGTATTACGGGCCTGTTCACGCAGGAACCAGAAAAACAGCGGCGCAGTTTATGACCCGCATCGCGATGTGTGATGCAGGTCATTAACGGTTGCTGAACCATTCCCTAACCCTTATGTCACCAACGTGGCGGTAGGGTGATTCCCGGGGGCCGGTTCAGCGCCAGATTCGGAGTGGGGGTAGAAGTGGGTACATCTGTTCAGGCGGACGCGAAATTCCTGCGCCGCATTTTCATGGGCCTCGTGTTTCTGACCGTCGTGACCGGCGCGATGGCCGGGCTGACGACCGTACAGGCGATGACGGGAAAATCCGGCGCCTGCATGATGTTCTGCGAATAAAGTCCGCTCGATGGCGGAACGTGGGCTTGCGGGCCTCTCCGCCCCTACCTTGAGCGATATCGAGGAGCTTGCGGCGCAGTCCTTTTCGGAACTGCCGGAAAGCTTCCGCAGCCTGTGCGGCGAAATCGTCATCGCCGTCGAGGATTTCCCCTCGGAAGACGTCCAGAAATCGATGAATGCGGGGCCGTTCGATCTGCTCGGCCTGTTCCAGGGCGTGGGGCTGGCCCAGGACGGTGCGGTGCCCGAGACGGGCCGCATGCCCAACATGGTCTTCCTCTACCGCCGCGCCATTCTCGACTACTGGGCGGAGCATGAGGAAACGCTGGGCGCCATCGTCACCCATGTGCTGGTGCATGAGATCGGCCATCACTTCGGCCTCTCGGACGAGGACATGTACGGCATCGAGGACCAGGTGCCATGACGCCGGAGGACAAGGCGCGGCGCGACCTCGCGCGCCTCGAGGGCGAGCGCGAGAAGCTGTTCCACGGCACGCCCACGGCCGCCAATGACGACCAGGACCCCATGGAGATTCTCGGCAAGCGCATCGCCCGCATCCTGGGCCCGGCAATTGCAGCCGCGCTGCTGTTCTACCTGCTGCTCAACTATCTGCCCCGCGCCTGAAAAGGCGAAGCCGGCCGTGGAGGGGAGGGGCACGGCCGGCTTCTCGAGACTGCGTGTTCCGGTCACGGGGTTTGCAGGGGATGGGGAAGCCGGGACCCGCAGAGACCGAGGAGAGCGGATGCGGGGCATCGACTCCTCCTGCTGTGGAAAACCGTTAACGAAGCCTTAAGGTTCCCCGCCCGCGCGGAAAAGCGGATCCGCCGGAACCAGCCCTTCCCGCCCGAGGTTGCAGCACCGCACCTTCCGCTTTATATGGGCGCGTCATGACAAGCATCTTCATCGACGGCGAGGCGGGCACCACCGGCCTCCAGATCCGCGAACGGCTCAACGGCCGGGCGGACGTGACCCTCGTCTCGATCGACCCTGAGCGCCGGAAGGACCCGGAGGCGCGCCGCGAACTGCTCAATTCCGTCGACGTGGCAATCCTTTGCCTGCCGGACGACGCGGCGAAGGACGCCGTCGCCATGATCGACGCCGCCTCGCGCACGCGCGTCATCGATGCCTCGACCGCCTTCCGCACGGCGGAGGGCTGGGCCTATGGCATGCCCGAGCTTTCCAGACTGCACAGGGCCAAGGTCGCCTCCGCCGCCCGCGTCGCCAATCCCGGCTGCTACCCGCAGGGCCTCATCGCACTCCTCCGCCCGCTGATCAACGCCGGCATCATGTCGGCCGATTATCCCGTCACCTACAATGCGGTGTCGGGCTATTCGGGCGGCGGCAAGAAGATGATCGAGGATTATGAGGCGAAGGGTGCTGCCGCCATTCCCTATCACCCCTACGGCCTCACCTTCGCGCACAAGCACCTGCCCGAGATGCAGGTCTATGCCGAGATCGCCCATGCGCCGATCTTCCAGCCGGCGGTGGGCAATTACGCGCAGGGCATGATGGGCTGCGTGCCCGTCTTCTCCGAACTGCTGGTGAAACGCGCCAAGGGCCAGGACATCCGTGACTGCCTGGCCGAAGCCTATGAGGGAGAACCCTTCATCGAGGTCGCTCCCTTCGAGGCGATCGAGCGTTCGGGCGCGATCAGCCCGGAGGCCCTCAACGGCAGCAACCGCATGCGCCTCCACGTCTTCTCGAACGACCATCGCGGCCACCTGCTGCTGATGGCGATCTACGACAATCTCGGCAAGGGCGCCTCCGGTGCCGCCGTGCAGAATCTCAATCTCATGATCGGGGCCGAGGAGACGCTCGGCACCGACCTTCCCCAAGCCGCCTGAGGATCACAAAGACAATGCAGAAGTTCGAAACGCTCACCGGTGTCGCAGCCCCGCTGAACATCGTCAACATCGACACCGACATGATCATCCCCAAGCAGTTCCTGAAGACGATCAAGCGCACGGGACTGGGCAAGTCGCTGTTCTTCGAGATGCGCTACACGCAGGATGGCAAGGAAATCCCCGATTTCGTGCTGAACCAGCCCGCCTACCGCAAGGCGGAGATCCTGGTGGCGGGCGACAATTTCGGCTGCGGCTCGTCGCGTGAGCATGCGCCCTGGGCGCTCCTCGACTTCGGCATCCGCTGCGTGATCTCCACCTCCTTTGCCGACATCTTCTACAACAACTGCTTCAAGAACGGCATCCTGCCGATCAAGGTCAGCCCGGAAGACCAGAAGAAGCTGATGGACGACGCCGAGCGCGGGGCGAATGCCACCATGACCATCGATCTCCCCAACCAGGAGATCCGCGGTCCCGATGGCGGCACCATCAAGTTCGACATCGACCCCTTCCGCAAGCATTGCCTGCTGAACGGCCTCGACGACATCGGCCTGACGCTGGAAAAGGCCGCCTCCATCGACAGCTTCGAAAAGAAGCAGGCCGTGAGCCAGCCCTGGCTTTGAGCCAGCGAAGCGTGGCTGACGCAAACCAGAGAAAATGCCGTCATGCCGGCGAAGGCCGGGATGACGGACCGCTCGGGATGACCCTCTAGGTGGAATCGATCCTCAACACCGTCCTGCCGGTCTTCGGCATGATCGTGCTGGGCTATGGCCTGACCCGTGCGCGGATCTTCGACGCCGCGGCGGGCCGGGGCCTTTCGCTCTTCGTCTTCAACCTCGCGATCCCGGCGCTCCTGTTCAAGACGGTGGCCACCATGGGCCCCCAGCAGGGGGCTCCCTGGGAATTGTGGATCGCCTTCTTCGGCGGCCTCGCGGTGACCTGGGTCGTGGCGGCCCTCGTTTCCCGCGCGGTGCCCTCGCTCGACGTCTCGGGCGGGGCGGCGGCCTCCATGGCGGCGGGGTTCGGCAACCTGGCGCTGCTCGGCACGCCGCTGGCGCTCTCGCATTTCGGCCAGCAGGTGGCGATCCCGCTGGGCATGATCCTGTCGATCCATGCGCCCATCCTGTGGTTCACCGCCGTGCTGCACCGCGCGCTGTTCCAGGCGGCGGGAAGCTTCTCCATCGCCCGCACCTCGAAGGACCTGTTCCGCGCGCTCGCCACCAATGCAATCGTGCTGGGGCTCATCGCGGGCAGCCTGTGGCGCGTCACCGGGCTGGGCCTTCACCCGATTTTCGGCACCATGCTGGACATGCTGGCCGATGCCTCGGTTCCGACCGCCCTTTTCGCGCTCGGCGTGTCGCTCGCGGGCTATTCCCTGAAAGGCTCGTGGAGCGGCATGTTCACCGTGATCGGCCTCAAGATGATGCTGATGCCCGTGCTGGTATTCCTGATGGTGCGTTACGTCGTCTCGATCCCGCCGCTCTGGGCGCAGGTCGCGGTGCTCTTCGCCGCCATGCCCACCGGCGCCAACGCCTTTCTCTTCTCCCAGCGCAACGAGGAGTCGGTCGCCGCCGTCTCGGGCGCTATCGCGCTCGGGACCGCGCTTGCGGCGATCAGCGCCTCGATCCTCCTCTATCTGATGGATAGGGGGCTGATTTAGCCCGCACAGGCTTGATTTTACGGGCCAATAGGTCCATTTTCCGCGCAACTTTGACGACCCCCTCTCCAACCCTCTTTTCTGGGAGCCACATGGCCAAGGAAGAACTGCTCGAATTCGAAGGCACCGTGACCGAACTTCTGCCCAACGCGACCTTCCGCGTGAAGCTCGACAACAACCATGAGATCATCGCCCATACCGCCGGCAAGATGCGCAAGAACCGCATCCGCGTCCTGGCGGGTGACCGCGTGATGGTCGAGATGACGCCCTATGACCTGACGAAGGGCCGCATCAATTATCGCTTCAAGTAAAGCCAAGGGCGGCCACGCGCCCGTCAAGCTCGTGCTGGCCAGCGCCTCGCCGCGCCGGCTGCAGCTGCTCGAGCGCGTGGGGCTGAAGCCCGACCTTCTCAACCCGTCCGACGTCGACGAGATCCCGCACAAGCGGGAGACGCCGCGCGCCCTGTCGGTGAGGCTCGCCCGCGAGAAGGCGGAGCGGGCCCTTGAAATGCCGCTCGTCCGCGCCCAGGGGCCCAACGCCTTCGTGCTGGCAGCCGACACGGTGGTCGGATTGGGCCGCCGCGTGCTGCCCAAGGCCGAGACGGTGGACCAGGCGCTCGACTGCCTCTCCCTCCTCTCCGGGCGTTCGCACTGGGTCTATTCCACGGTCTGCCTGATCGCGCCGGGGAACAGGGTTTCCAGCCGCTGCGTTGAAACCAAGGTGCGGTTCAAGCGCCTCTCGCGCGAGGACATCGACAGCTACGTCGCCTCCGGGGAATGGCGCGGCAAGGCCGGGGGCTATGCCATCCAGGGCCGGGCCGAGGCCTTCGTCCGCATGCTGACGGGGTCCTATTCCGGCGTCATGGGCCTGCCGCTCTACGAGACGGTGCATCTTCTCGAAGGTGCGGGCTACCCGGTGTTCCACAGCTGGATGACGGCCCCGCAATCGGAGGTCTGAGATGACCGAGCCGGTGAGGCTCCGCCCAAGGCGCCCCTGCCCCATCTGCGCGAAGCCCTCGCAGCAGAAATATCACCCCTTCTGCTCCCCGCGCTGCGCGCAAGTGGACCTCAACCGCTGGCTCGGCGGGAATTACGCCATCCCCGCGCAGGAGGACGAGCCGGGAGAGGACGAAGGGAAGCCCTGACTCGTCTTCTCCCGCGGAAGGAGCGGGAGAAGACATGAGTTCGAGAATCACTCCGCCGCCTGCGGCCGCGCCGCGGGAAAAATCCCCCTGGGCCGCCAGCCCATCACCGCATAGACACAGGGCACCACGAAGAGCGTCAGCAAGGTCCCCAAGCTCATGCCGCCGACGATCACCCAGCCGATCTGCTGGCGGCTCTCCGCGCCCGCACCGGTGGCGATGGCAAGCGGCACGGCACCCAGCACCATGGCGAAGGTGGTCATCAGGATGGGCCTGAGCCTCAGCCGTGACGCCTCGATGATGGCGGCGCGGCGCTCCACCCCTTCCTGTTGCAGCTTGTTGGCGAAGTCGACGATCAGGATGCCGTGCTTGGTGATGAGGCCGATGAGCGTCACGAGCCCGATCTGCGAATAGACGTTCAAGGTTCCCCCGGTGAGCCACAGCGCCAGCAAGGCACCCGTCATCGAGAGCGGCACCGAGACCATGATCATCACCGGGTCGCGGAAGCTCTCGAACTGTGCCGCGAGCACGAGGTAGATGAAGGCCAGCGCCATGAGGAAGACGAGCGCCAGGTTGGAGCTCGCATCGCGGAACTCGCGCGCCTGGCCCGTCAGGTCGGTGATGGTGCCTGCGGGAAGCACCTCCGCCGCCGCGGCATTCACCGCCGCGATGGCCTCGCCCAGCGTGTAGCCGGGCGCCAGATTGGCCTGGATGGTGATGGCGCGGAGCTGGTTGAAGCGGCGCAGGTCGCGCGGCGCCACCGTCACCCTGGCGGAGACGATGTTGGAGAGCTGCACCATCTGCCCGTCCTTGCCCTTGACGAAGATGCGGTTCAGCGTGTCGGGCGAGGTGCGCTCTTCCGCCGGCAGCGCCACCGTCACGTCATATTGCTCGGAGCCGATCTGGAAGGTGGAGACGTCACGCCCGCCCAGCAGCGTCTCCAGCGTGCGGCCGATGACCGAGATGTCGAGGCCCAGATCCGCCACGCGCTGGCGGTCGATCTCCACCTCCACTTCCGGCTTGTTGAGGCGCATGTCGGTGTCGAGGTCGGCGAGGCCAGGATTGTCCTTGAGCCGCTCCACAAGCTGGTTGGCCAGCGCATTGATCTCCTCGTAAGGGGCCGATGACTGGATGACGAACTGGAACGGCTTGCCGAAGCCGCGCGTGCCGAGTGATGCGGGGTTGGTGGCGAAGGCCTGCACGCCCGCGATCCGGCGGAGCTGGGACGAAAGCTGCTGCGTCACCTGCTGCTGGGAAACCTCGCGCTCCGCCCAGTCCTTGAGCCGCGCGAAGGAGAGGAACTGCGTCACCTCGCCCGAGCCCACGATCACGAGGTAGGAGCGCAGCTCCGGCACGCTGGCGAGCAGCTCCTCCACCTGCCCCGCATAGCGCTGGGTGTAGCCGAAGCTCGCCCCCTCGGGGGCATTGCCGTTGACGATGATGGTGCCGCGGTCCTCCGTCGGCGACAGCTCGGACTTCATCTGCGTGAACAGCCAGCCCCCCGCCCCACCCACGCCCACCGCCAGGAGCAGCACCAGCCAGCGGATGCGAAGTGCCCCGGAGAGGCTGGCGCGATAGCCGCGCTCCAGGGCATCGAGCGCGCCTTCGACGACGCGCGCGAAGACATTGCGCCGCTCCGAATGCTTCAGCAGCTTGGAGCACATCATCGGCGTCAGCGTGAGGGCCACGAAGCCAGACACGATCACCGCGCCCGCCAGCGTCACCGCGAATTCGAGGAACAGCCGCCCCGTCCGCCCGGGCGTGAAGGCGATGGGCGCATAGACGGCGGCGAGCGTCAGCGTCATGGCGATGACGGCGAAGCCGATCTCGCGGGCACCCTTGATGGCCGCCTCGAAGGGCTTCATGCCCTCCTCGATGTGGCGGTAGATGTTCTCCAGCACCACGATGGCGTCATCCACCACCAGGCCGATGGCCAGCACCATGGCGAGCAGGGTGAGCGTGTTCACCGTGAGCCCCGTCGCATACATGATGGCGAAGGTGGCCACGAGCGAGACGGGGATGGTCACGATGGGGATGAGTGCCGCCCGGAAGGAATGCAGGAACAGCAGGATGATGACCAGCACCAGGCCGATGGCCTCGAGGATCGTCGTGAACACGTTCTCGATGGAGCGGTCGATGAAGACGGTGGAATCGAAGCCCACCGAGATTTCGGTTCCCTCCGGCAGTTCCCCGTTGAGGCGCGGCAGCAGCCCGTTCACTTCGCGCGCCACGTCGAGCGGGTTTGCCACCGCCGTCTTGACCACGCCGATGGAGATGGCCGTCGTGCCATTGTAGCGGCTCTCGCGGCGCACATCCGCGGTGCCGAGCTCGACGCGGGCCACGTCGCCCAGCCGTACCTGGAGGCCACCACCCTCCTTCAGAACGATCGCGGCGAATTCCTCAGCCGTGCCGAGTGCCGTGCGCGAGAGAACGGTGAACTCGCGCTCCACGCTCTCGATGCGGCCCGCGGGGATGTCGGCGTTCTGGTTGCGGATGGCGGTCTCGACGTCCTGCACGGTGAGGCCCTGCCCCGCGAGCCTCGCGGTGTCGATCCACACCCGCATGGCATAGCGCCGCTCGCCGTTGACGCTCACATCCGCAACACCGTCCAGGTTCTTGAAGCGGTTGACGACGAAGCGGTCGACATAGTCGGTGAGTTCCGCCGCATCCATCGTCTCCGACTGCATGACGAGGAACATGATGGGCTGCGCGTCGGCCTCCACCTTGGAGATGGTGGGCTCCGATATCTCGTCCGGCAATTGCCGGCGCACCCGGCTCACGCGGTCGCGCACGTCGCTCGTCGCGGCGTCGATGTTGACGGTGGAGCGGAAGCGGATGGTGATGCGGCTCTGCTCGGCGCGAGACGTCGATTCGATGGTGTCGATGCCCTCGATGCCCGCGAGCGAGCCTTCGAGCACCTGCGCCACCTGGGACTCGATGATCTCGGCGGAAGCGCCCGGGTAATTGGTCTGGACGGAAACCTGCGGCTCGTCGATGTTCGGGTATTCCCGGATCGTCAGCCGCGAGAAGGACATGAGCCCCGCCAGCAGCAGCACGAGGCTCAGCACCGTGGCGAAGACGGGGCGGCGGATGCAGAGTTCGGTGAAGCCCATGGCGGCTACTCGGGCTTCGCGGCGGCGGCTGCGGCCGAGACGACCTCGACCTCCGCCCCGTCGGACAGCCTGGCATTGCCCGCAGTCACCACAGTCTCTCCCGCGGCGATCCCGTCCTTCACCTCGACCTTGCCTTCGAGCCGCTTGCCGAGGCTGACGCGCACCTCTTTCACCTTGTTGTCGCTCACCACATAGACCAGCGCGCCCTGGCCCCGCTGCACGATGGCCGCCTCGGGGATCAGCACCGCATCGCGCGGCGGACCCTTCACGGTGACGCGCACGAGGAGGCCGGGCCTCAGCTTCATCTCCGCATTGTCCAGCGCGGCGCGCACCTGCAGCGCGCGGCCATTGACGTCGATCGTCGGGTTCAGCGCCGAGATGGCGGCGGTGAAGCCTTCGCCCGGCAGCGCATCGGCCACGAGCTCCACGCTTTTTGCCTGCGCCATGGCCTGCTGCTGCAGCTCGGGCACGGAGAAGCTCACCTGCAAGCGGTCCACCTTGTCGAGCTGCACCAGCGGCGTTCCCGCCGTGACATAGGCCCCTTCGGAGATCGTCCGGAATCCGAGCGTGCCGGAGAAGGGCGCGGAGATGGTGAGTTTCGCCAGCCGCACCTCGGCGGATTCGACCGCCACCCGCGCCACGTCCCGGGCCGAAAGCGCCTCCTCATAGGCGCTCACCGCCACGTTGCCGGACTGGCGGAGCTTCTGGTTGCGGGTGTAATTCGCCTCCGCCAGCTTGAGCCGCGCCCGGGCCTCCGCGAGGTCTGATTCCGCGAGGTCCGTGTCGAGTTGGAACAGCGAGGTTCCGGCCTCGACGGCGGCCCCCTCCTCGAACAGGATCTTGGCGACGCGGCCGCTGGTCTCGGGCGCGATGGCGACGGTTTCATCCGCCAGCAGCGTGCCGATGGCGGAAACGTCATCACTCAGTTGTGAGGAGACGGCCCGCGCCGTCTCAACCGGAGAGGGGCCGCGCCGCTGTCGCTCGCCACCTCCACGTGGCGGCGTCTCGCCCTTCAGCGCCACCTCCGTCATGCCGGTCACCGCCGCGAGGTCGATGCCGTAATGCCTCACCGCGAAGGCGGCCGCCGCCACCACCGCCACACCGGCCAGCAGTAATACCCATAATCTCATGACTTCATGCACCTCTCGCGGGACAACCCCGGGACGCCACTGCGACGTCTTCCATACGCTGGACGCATGCGTCCGGACCGGAGACGATCCTGCAGGCGAAATCCGTCTTCCGCGTGACGGTTTACGCCTTGGCTTCGCACCCGGCCCCGCGATATGTGCAACCCAGTCTTCGATTCAGGAAAGGACCCTGCCCCATGAAAACCCGCGCCGCCGTCGCCTTCGAAGCCGGAAAGCCGCTCGAGATCGTGGAGGTGGACCTCGAAGGCCCGAAGGCCGGCGAAGTTCTGGTGGAGGTGAAGGCCACCGGCGTCTGCCACACGGACGAGTTCACGCTCTCGGGCGCGGACCCGGAAGGCCTCTTTCCCGTCATCCTCGGGCATGAAGGTGCCGGCGTCGTCGTCGAGGTGGGCGCGGGCGTCACCACGCTGAAGCCGGGCGACCATGTGATCCCGCTCTACACGCCCGAATGCCGCCAATGCCCGTCCTGCCTGTCGCGCAAGACCAACCTCTGCACGGCGATCCGCGCCACGCAGGGCCAGGGCGTGATGCCGGATGGCACCTCGCGCTTCTCCTGGAAGGGCCAGAAGATCCACCATTACATGGGCTGCTCCACCTTCTCGAACTACACGGTGCTGCCCGAGATCGCGCTCGCCAAGGTGAACGAGGCCGCCCCCTTCGACAAGATTTGCTACATCGGCTGCGGCGTCACCACGGGTGTGGGTGCCGTCACCAACACGGCCAATGTCGAGGCGGGCGCCACCGCTATCGTCTTCGGCCTCGGTGGCATCGGCCTCAACGTGATCCAGGGCCTCAGGCTCGCGGGCGCCGACATGATCATCGGCGTCGACATCAACAACTCCAAGAAGGAGTGGGGCGAGCGCTTCGGCATGACGCACTTCGTCAACCCCTCGGAAGTCCAGGGCGATCTCGTGGCGCATCTCGTCAACATGACGAAGCGCGGCGCGGACCAGATCGGCGGCGCGGACTACACCTTCGACTGCACGGGCAACGTCAAGGTCATGCGCATCGCGCTGGAAAGCTGCCACCGCGGCTGGGGCCAGTCCATCATCATCGGCGTCGCCGGTGCCGGCCAGGAAATCTCGACGCGCCCCTTCCAACTCGTCACCGGCCGCGTCTGGAAGGGCACGGCCTTCGGCGGTGCCCGCGGCCGCACCGATGTTCCGAAGATCGTCGACTGGTACATGTCCGGCAAGATCGAGATCGACCCGATGATCACCCACACCATGCCGCTCGAGGACATCAACAAGGCCTTCGAGCTGATGCATGAGGGCAAGTCCATCCGCAGCGTGATCCTGTTCTGATGGCGATCGAGACGAAATCCGTCTGGAAGTCCCACGGCGGGGTGCAGGGCGTCTACACCCACGCGTCCGACGCCTGCGCCTGCCCGATGACCTTCGCGGTCTATGTGCCCCCGCATGAGGAAGGCCGGAAACTGCCTGTGCTCTGGTATCTCTCCGGCCTCACCTGCACCCATGCCAATGTCATGGAGAAGGGCGAATACCGCAAGGCCGCAGCCGAGCATGGCGTCATCATCGTCTGCCCGGACACGAGCCCGCGCGGCGAGGGTGTCGCCGACGTGGCCGACAGCTGGAAGCTCGGCTGCGGTGCCGGTTTCTACGTCGATGCGACGCAAGCGCCCTGGGCGAATAACTACCGCATGTACTCTTACGTGACGGAGGAGCTTCCCGCCGTCGTCGAAGCCAACTTCCCCATGGCCGACATGTCGCGCCAGTCGGTCTTCGGCCATTCCATGGGCGGCCATGGCGCGCTCATCGCCGCGCTGAAGAACCCGGGCCGCTACCGCAGCTGCTCCTCCTTCGCGCCCATCGTCCACCCGATGACGGCGGAGTGGTCGAAGGGCGCCTTCGCGGCCTATCTCGGGCCTGACGAGGCCGTGTGGCGGGCCCATGACGCCGTGGCGCTGATCGAGGACGGGGCGCGCCTGCCCGAACTGCTGGTGGACCAGGGCACGGCGGATTCCTTCCTGAACGATGGGCTTCGCCCCTGGCTTCTCGAAGAGGCCTGCGCCAAGGCCGGCATCGCCCTCACGCTGCGCATGCAGGAGGGCTATGACCACTCCTATTTCTTCATCTCCAGCTTCATGGGCGAGCATGTCGCCTGGCACGCCGCAAGATTGAAGGCCTGAGCGGTTCCGGCTTACCGCTGGAATTGTTCCACCGCTGCGGCGTTCTGCCACATCCTCGGCCGCAGCGGCCCCGGCGCAGGCACGCCGCCGGCCGGTCTACGTAAATACCCACAGTAAAACGGAAAATTGCCGGTCCCGGGCAAGTACCACACGGCAGGCTGCGGCCTGCGCGTGGGGCGCAGCCATGGTGCCAGAAGTCAGAATTATCTCGTGCCAGTTGCGGATTGTCATTTTTGGTGATTTAAATCGTTTGAGTTGTGTATTAGTTGTAGAAAAAACATCTTCCGGTGGAACATGAGACCAACTCTTTCGGATGTTGCCAAGATGGCCGGCGTCTCCGTGGCGACCGCCTCACGCGCCCTGAGCAATCCCGACCTCGTGGCCGACGGCACCCGGAGGGCCGTGCGCGACGCAGCCACCGCCTGCGGATACAAGGTCAACCTCGTCGCGCGGTCCCTGCGCATCCAGCGCACCAACACACTGCTGGTGCTTCAGCCCTGCATCGACAATGCCTTCTACCCCGCCCTTCTCCGCAGCATCGAGGATACCGCGCTCTCCTTCGGCTACTCCGTCATGGTCGGCTTCACGGCCAAGAGCGAGAAGTACCAGGAATCCTATGCCGACCTCCTCAGCAACGGCCGGGTTGACGGGGTCATCATCCTCGACGGCGGCATCGGGGTCGACGGCTTCACAGGACCCCGCCCGGAAGTTCCCGCCGTGCAGGTGCTGGACGTCATCTACGGCCCCTCGGTGCCGTCCGTCCGCGTGGACGACCAGCACATCGCCGAAATCGCCGTCCGCCATCTGGCGAGCCTCGGTCACCGCCGCATCGCCCATATCGGCGGCGCGCCCGGCTGCGTCACCGCCAGCGAGAGGCGGAAGGGCTACATGGCGGCCATGGCGCGGCTCGGCCTGGCGGTGGACAGTGACCTCGTCAGGTCCGGCGGCGACACGCGGGAGGGCGCGGCGGAGGCGATGAAACAGCTGCTCGCCCTGCCCCAGCCGCCAACCGCGGTGTTCTGCGCCAGCGACTCGATGGCCTGCGCCGCCATGGACGTGTGCCGCGACCGGGGAATCCACGTGCCGGGCGACATCTCCTTCGTGGGCGCGGACGACACCGCGGACGGCCAGTTCGCCTTTCCGGCGCTGACCACCGTGCATGTGCCGCGCATGGAGATCGGCGCAAAGGCCGTCGAAACGCTCATCGGGCTGATCCGCGGCCAGGGCGGCACCCCGCCGGACACGGTCCTCCCGGTGGAACTCAAGCTGCGCGGCAGCTGCGCCCCGATGCGCACCGCCGCCGCCGCCTGATTTTCCTCAGCTCTCGTAATACTTCGCCACCAGGCGGTCCAGCAGGCGCACGCCCCAGCCGGGACCCCAGCTCTGGTTGATGGCGGTGCGCGTGCCATCCATCGCCGTGCCGGCGACATCGAGATGCGCCCAGGGCACCCCGTTGACGAAGCGCTGCAGGAATTGCGCCGCGGTGATCGAGCCCGCATGGCGGCCGCCCGTGTTCTTCACATCGGCCACGTCATGGTCGATGATCCTGTCATATTCGGGCGCGAGCGGCATGCGCCACACCTTCTCGCCCGTGGCATGGCCCGCATCCGACAGGCGCTGGGCCAGCTCGTCATTGTTCGAGAACAGCCCCGCATGCTCCTTGCCGAGCGCCACGAGAATGGCCCCGGTGAGCGTGGCAAGGTCGATCATAAAGCGCGGCTTGAAGCGGTCCTGGACGTACCAGAGCACATCCGCCAGCACGAGGCGGCCCTCGGCGTCGGTGTTCAGCACCGCGATCGTCTGCCCGGACATGGAGGTGACGATGTCGCCCGGGCGCTGCGCCTTGCCGTCCGGCATGTTCTCGACCAGGCCGATGGCGCCCACGGCGTTGACCTTCGCCTTGCGCCTGGCCAGCGCCATCATCAGCCCCGCGACGCAGGCGGCCCCGCCCATGTCGCCCTTCATGTCCTCCATGCCGGCCGCCGGCTTGATCGAGATGCCGCCGGTGTCGAAGGTGACGCCCTTGCCGATGAAGGCGAGCGGCTGCTCTCCGGCCTTGCCGCCCTTCCACTCCATGATCACGATCCGGGCCTCATGCGCCGAGCCCTGCGCCACGCCGAGGAGCGCGTTCATGCCCAACTTCTTCATCTGGGCCGGGGTCATGACGGAGACCTTCAGTCCGAGATCGGCCAAGGGCTTCATGCGCTCCGCGAATTCCACCGGGTGGAGATGGTTCGGCGGCTCGTTGACGAGGTCACGGGCGAGGTGAACGCCCTCCGCCACCGCGTCATGGGCATGGAAGCGCTGGCGCGCGCCCTTCGCGTCGGAGGTGAGGATGCTCACCTCCTTCAGCGGCTTGCCGTCCGGCTTCTTCGACTTGTAGCGCGTGAAGCTGTAGACCCGGAGCTTGACGCCCGAGCCGATGAGCGATGCCGCCTCCTGCGCTTCCAGCCCCGCGAGGCCGAGATCGGCGGCGATGGCCGCCGTCTCCGCCTTCAGCGCCTGGATCACGCCAGCCGCGGCGCCGCCCAGCATCTCGAGGTCGAGCGCACGCAGCGCACCCGGTGCCCCGACGCCGAACAGCACGATGCGGCTGAAGCCGCCGCCCGGCGCCACGATGTCGAGCGTCGTGTCCCGCCGCCCGGTGAAGCCGGCTGCCTCCATGGCGCGCTTCACCTGGCCTCCGGTGCGGGCGTCCGCCTCCGCCGCGGCGCCCGCCAATGCGCCGCCCTCCGGCACGAGCAGGATGAGCACGCCGGATTTCGGCAGGGAAGGAGAGCCAAAGCTGATTTTCATGGGAGGCCTTCAAGGTGTGAAGCGCGTCTCTTAGCCGCTTTTCCGGTGATTGAAAATGGCGCACGACGCTGGGGAAGAGAGACGGCGTTAACCATGCTGCCAGAGCTTTGTGCAGATGCCCCGTTCCTGAACGAGGATAGTGGCCAACTCGGGCCTTCACGGCTACGGGGAAAGCCGTTAACATCATGCGTGATTTCGGACAGGGGCCAGTGCTGAGCGTGATTCCAAGCCTGCGGCGGAAAAGCCAGCCCAGGATGCATGTATGCATCCTGGGGTTGATGGCGGCTGCCGGAGTGGCGCTGGTTTCGCTCCCCGCCGAGGCCCGCATGGCGGATGCCCCGAAATTCGTGGCACCCGCCGACGACCCCATCCCGAAGGGCACGCGCGTCGACGTCGTCGCCGACAGGCTGACCTATGACGGCAAGACGGAGGTCGCAACCGCCACCGGCACGGTGCAGCTCACCTACGGCCCCTATGTGCTGACCGCCACCAAGGTGGTCTATGACATGAAGCGCGGCGTGTTCAGCGCCAACGGCTCGATCATGCTCCGGGAGCCCAACGGCAATGTGGTGCAGGCCGAATTCGCCGAATTGGAGGAGAGCTTCAAGCAGGGCTTCGCCCGCCATGTGAAGGCCCTCCTCACCAATGACGTGACGATCACGGCGCATTATGCGCGCCGCTTCGAGAATGATGTCGTCGTCTATGAAAAGGCCAGCTACACGGCCTGCCAGGACTGCGTCAGCGAGGGCGGAACGCCGGCATGGCAGATCGTGGCGCGCGAGGCCAAGCACGACATGCAGGCGCGCACCATCTACTACCGTGACGCACGGCTGGAATTCGGTGGCGTTCCGGTGTTCTGGACGCCCTATCTCGCCTACCCGGACCCGACGGTGAAGCGCCGCACGGGCTTCCTGCTTCCCACCTTCCATTCGGGGCATTTCGGCGCGGGGATGACCACGCCGTTCTTCTGGGACCTCGCGCCCAACATGGACCTGACCTTCGCGCCCATGTGGACGACGCAGCAGGGCGTGCTTGCCGACGTCGAATGGCGGCACCGCTTGTCATCCGGCATGTATTCGGGCCGGTTCTACGGCATCTATGAGCTCGACGAGACCGACAACGCCACGGTCGACCGCCCATGGCGCACGGCGGCCCGCACCGAGGGCGATTTCGAGCTGAACGACAGCTGGAGCTGGGGCTGGGACGCCACCATGGTGAGCGACAGGACCTTCCTGTCCGACTATGATCTCGACGACCGTGACATGCTGGCCAGCTATGTGCAGACCACGGGCCTCTCTGACCGCAGCTACACCAAGGCCCAGGTCATCGGCTGGCAATCCCTGTCCAAATACGACAACCAGGAAGAAATGCCGGTGGCGCTCCCCTTCGTGACCGGGGACTATGTGCTGGCGCCCGAGGTTCTGGGCGGGGAGCTGTCCGTCCGCTTCAACGCCTATTCGCTGCAGCGCCAGGAATCGGTGGATAATCCGGAGCGCGCCCTCGAGCTCGGCACGCACCAGACCCACGTCATGGGCTCGGCCGACTGGCGGCGCCAGATGATCTCGAACAACGGCCTGCTGGTGAGCCCCTTCGCGCAGCTCCGCTCCGACGCCTATATCGCCCAGAACGTCCCGGGCTCGGAGAGCGCCGAAGATCCCGACCTCTACCTCACGCCCACGGCCGGCCTCGACCTGCGCATGCCCTTCATCGCCGATCACGGCCCGGTGCAGGGCGTGCTGACGCCGGTGTTCCAGGTGATCGCCACCCCCTCCGAGCAGCGCGAGGACGACAATGGCAATGAGGACGCGATCACCCTCAATTTCGATACCACGAGCCTGTTCCTGAACGACCGCTTCACCGGCTTCGACCGGCGCGAGGGCGGCATGCGCGCCAATGCCGGCGTGAACTACACGCTTCTCGGCGAGAACGGCACCTTCATCCGCACAAGCCTGGGCGAAAGCTTCCACATCGCGGGCGACAACAGCTTCGCCGCGGGTTCGGGGCTCGACGGAACCTCCTCCGACCTGGTCGGCGCCGTCGCGTTTCAGTTGAACGAACACGCCACGCTGGGCTACCAGGCACGGGTCGAGGAAGACCTGTCCCGCGTCAACGTCCAGGAAGCAACCCTCGGCCTCACTTTCGACCAGTTTTCCGGTTCTCTGAGCTATGCCGACATCGCAGCCGCCGCAAATTACGGCCGGCCGGAAGATGCGCGGCAGATCTGGGCGGACGGCACCTACTACATCGATGAGGTGTGGAGCCTCTTCGCGGGTGCCCGCTACGACTTGGAGGAAAGCGAGTTCATGGAACAGTCGGTCGGCTTCGCGTTCGAGTGCGATTGCATGAGGGCGGAATTCAAATATTCGATGTCGCGTGACGACGCGTTCGGCGTCGACGAGGACGGCACCGATCACCGCGTCGACCTCGGCATCGAACTGCGGACCATCGGCTCGCTGGGCGGCGGGTTCAGGCTCTGATGACCATCCTCAGAAGCATTCTGGCGGCGGCGATTGCCGCGCCGCTGGCGTTCGGCGCGCTCGATTCCTCCATGGGCGGCGCCCGCGCGGAAACCCAGGGCATCGTGGCGGTCGCCAATGACCAGCCCATCACCGAACGCGACATCACCCAGCGCATCGCGCTGCGCAAGCTCCTGGGCGATCTGCCCTCCGACGGCATGACGCGCAAGCAGGCGCTGCAGAACCTGATCGACGACCAGGTGAAGATCCAGGAGGCGACGCGCTTCATGATGCTGCCGCCCGATACGGAGGTGACGGACCGGATGGACCGCATCGCCAAGGGCATGAAGCTCTCGCGCGAGCAGTTGCTCGCAAAGCTCAAGAAGGAAGGCATCAGCGAGGCGAATTTCCGCCGCTACCTCCAGGCCTCCATCGCCTTCAGCCGCATCATCGCGGCGAAGTTCCGCCAGGACGTGACGGCGACCCCGGCGGAGGTCGACGCCAAGATGGCCGAGATCAAGAGCACGGTGGACGGCCAGATGTCCAAGATCAAGAACGATCCGCGCATGCAGCCGATCACCGTCTATTCGCTGATGGAGATCACGCTGCCGATCGACGGCGAGGATCCCATGCTCCTCCAGTCGCGCGCCATCGAGGCGGCACAGGTGCTGAAGCGCTTCAAGGGCTGCGGCAACGCCAAGGCGGCCGCCGATGGCATCTTCAACGTGAAGTTCGGAAAGAAATTCGACGCCGACGGCGCCAAGCTGCCGAAACCGATGAAGGCCGCGCTCGACAAGGCGGGCCAGGGCCGCGCCGTGGGCCCCATGCGGAGCAAGGCCGGCATCCAGCTCGTCGCCCTCTGCGGCGTGCGCAAGATCACGCCGCAGATGCCGGACTTCAAGATGCCGACCCGCGAGCAGGTGGAGCGCATGCTGATCAACGACAAGTACGACAAGATCGAGGAAGACTACCTCAAGACCGCGCGCGAAAAGGTCTACGTCGAATATCGCAGCAACTCCGCCCAGCAGTGACGGCGGAATGGCGGCGGCACCCCTCCTCCTGACCTGCGGCGAACCGGCCGGCGTCGCGCCCGAGATCACGGCTGCGGCATGGCACGCACTTCGCGGCGATCCGTCCTCGGCCTTCTTTCTCCTCGGCGACCATGACTACTGGAAGGCGCGCAACCCCGGGCTCAGCCTCCGGCAGATCGGTGATCCGTCGGAGGCTGCCGACGTCTTCGCCGAAGCCCTGCCGGTGCTGCACCGGCCTCTGGCGCGCCACCCGGCCCCGGGCACCATCCTGCCCGACACCGCGGCACAGGTGATCGCCGCCATCGACGAGGCGGTGGACATGGCGTTCGCCGGCACGGTGGCCGGCATCGTCACCAACCCGATCCAGAAGGAGGCGCTCTACCACGCCGGCTTCCGGCACCAGGGCCACACGGACTACCTCGCGCATCTCTCCGCCCGGCACGGCAGGCCCGTGCAGGAGGTGATGATGCTGGTGGCCGAAAACCTGCGCGCCATACCGGTGACGGTGCACATCCCCCTGAAGGACGTGCCCGCGCAGCTGACGGAGGCCGCCATCCTTTCCCAGGCCCGCGTGACCGCGCGCGACCTCACCCGCTTCTTCGGCATCGCCCGCCCGCGCCTCGCCTTCACCGGGCTCAACCCGCATGCGGGCGAGAACGGCACCATGGGCCGCGAGGAGATCGACGTCATCCGCCCCGCGCTTGAGCTATTGAAGCGCGAGGGCTTCCACGTTCTGGGCCCGCTGCCCGCCGACACCGCCTTCCACGCGGAGGCGCGCGCCGCCTATGACGCCATCCTCTGCATGTATCATGACCAGGCGCTGATCCCGGTGAAGACGCTGGATTTCCACGGCGGCATCAACGTCAGCTTGGGGCTGCCCTTCATCCGCACCTCGCCGGACCATGGCACGGCACTCGGCATCGCCGGACAGGGCAAGGCCAATCCGAAGAGCCTCATCGCCGCGATCCGCCTCGCCGCCCAAATGGCGCAGGCTGCGGCGTGAGCGAGGATCTTCTGCCGCCGCTGCGCGAGGTGATCGCGCGCCACGGCCTCGCGGCCAAGAAGGCGCTCGGCCAGAACTTCCTGTTCGACCTCAACCTCACCCGCCGCATCGCGCGCGCCGCGGGTCCGCTCGCGGGCGTGACGGTGATCGAGGTCGGCCCCGGCCCCGGCGGCCTCACCCGCGGGCTGCTGATGGAGGGCGCCCGGCACGTCATCGCCATCGAGCGCGACGACCGCGCCATCGCCGCGCTGGAGGAAGTGTCCGCCGCCTATCCGGGCCGCCTGACCATCATCCCCGGCGATGCGCTGGAAACGGATTTCCAGCGCCTTGCCGCGGCCCAGCCGGTGAAGATCGTCGCCAACCTCCCCTACAACATCGCCACACCCCTGCTCATCGGCTGGATCGGCGGCGAAGCCTGGCCGCCCTTCTTCCAGTCCCTCACCCTGATGTTCCAGAAGGAAGTGGCCGAACGCATCGTTGCGAAACCCGGCGGCAAGGAGTTCGGCCGGCTTTCGGTATTGAGTCAATACCGCTGCGAAGCGAAAAAGCTCTTCGACGTGAACCGCTCCGCCTTCACCCCGCCGCCCAAGGTCACATCCTCCATCGTGCAGCTCATCCCGAGGCCCGTTCCGCAGCCCGAATGCCGGTTGCCGACCCTCGAACGAGTCACCGCCGCCGCCTTCGGCCAGCGCCGCAAGATGCTGCGCGCTAGCCTGAAGGGCCTCCTCGCCGAACCGGAAGCGTTTCTGGCGGAATTGGGTATCGACCCCGCACTCCGGGCCGAGCAATTGCCAGTCGACGCCTTCGCAAGGATCGCGGCGAAGCTGGGGTAACATTCCTTTGCCTTCTCCCGCCGGCTCAGCCGATGGGAGAAGGGAACAGCCCTGCTACAGCGCCTTGGTCAGCGAGCGCACGAATTCGGTGAGGCCCACGCGGCGGCGGCGCCTGAGGCGTTCCGCCCTGAGGATCGCCTCGATCTCGGCGCTCGCCGTGTTCACGTCCTCGTTGACGATCACATAGTCGTATTCCGGCCAGTGGCTGATCTCGTCCGCCGCCTTGGCCATGCGCTTGGCCACCGTCGAGGCCGAATCCTGGGCGCGGCCGATGAGGCGCTCGCGCAGTTCCTCCGCCGAGGGCGGCAGGATGAAGATGCGCACGAGGTCCTCCTCCATCGCCTGGGCCAGCTGCTGGGTGCCCTGCCAGTCGATGTCGAAGAGAACGTCGCGGCCCGCCTGCAGCGCTTCCGCCACGGGGTGCCTGGGCGTGCCGTAGAAATTGCCGAAGACCTCGGCATATTCCAGAAGGTCGTTCCGGTCGCGGAGCCGCGCGAACTCCTCATGCGTGATGAAGTGATAGTCCTTTCCGTTCACCTCGCCCGGGCGCGGCGGCCTGGTGGTGACGGAGACCGACATGGTGATGTTGGAATCGGCGGCAAGCAGCCGGCGTGACAATGTGGTCTTGCCCGCCCCCGAGGGGGAGGACATGACGAGCAGCAGGCCGCGGCGGGGAATCAGTGTCATGTCTGCAGTCTTCTTCATTCGATGTTCTGGACCTGCTCGCGCATCTGGTCGATCAGCGTCTTGAGGTCGAGGCCGATCGCGGTGAGCGTCCGGTCGGACGCCTTGGAGCACAGCGTGTTGGCCTCGCGGTTGAATTCCTGCGCCAGGAAATCGAACTTGCGGCCGATGGCCTCGTGCGAGGCGAGAAGGGCCTGCGCCGCCTCGACATGCGAGGCGAGCCGGTCGAGTTCCTCCTGGATGTCGGCGCGGGTATAGGCGATCACCGCCTCCTGGTGCAGCCGGTCCGGGTCGAGGGCGGGACCCACCTCCATGAGCCGCGCCACCTGCTCGGCAAGCCGCGCACGAATCGCCTCGACGGAGCGCGCCGGGTTGGCACGCGCCGCCTCCGCCAGTTCCGCGATGCGCGCCACCTGGGCGGAGATCACGGCATGAAGCCGCGCGCCCTCCTCGCGCCGCGCAACCGCCAGTGCCGCGAGCACCTCGGCGAAGCTCTCGAGCATGGCGGCGTGGCGGCGTTCCACCTGGGCTTCGTCCTCCGGCAGCGTCGTGACCTCGACGACGCCCTTGATCGAGAGCAGCACGTCGGCGCGCAGCGCCTCCCCGCCGATCCGCTCGCGCAGCACCTCGCCCGCGGCGACCAGCCGGTCGAGGATCTCCTGGTTGAGGCGCACGGTTTCGCGCGCGATCTCGCCGCTGACACTGAGCGAGACCTGCAGGTTGCCGCGCCTGAAGCCCGTGGCCAGCGCGGCGCGCACTGGTGCTTCCAGCGCCTCGAAGCCCTGCGGCAGGCGCAGCCGAACATCCAGCGCCTTGCCGTTCACGCTCTTGATTTCCCATTGCCAGAAAAGGCCCTGGTGCTCGCCCGAACTGCGGGCAAATCCGGTCATGCTGGAGATGGGCATCGCCGTCCCTGGAAGTGAATCAGGCAAGGAGCTTTAGAACAGTTCACCCGCGCTGGGAACGGCTCAGCGCGCCGGGCGGAGCCGGGGGATGACGGCCTGCCGCCCCTCCACCATCACGATGCTGCCGGGCTCGAGCACCCGTTTCGGCGCAGTGGCCGGGGCTGGCGTGACGGCCTCCGGAGCCGGCGCGGCGCCGGCGGGCTGTCCGGCATCCGGCGTCACAGCCGCGAGGGGGCCTTCGTTTGCCGGGGCCGCGGCAGGCGTTTCAGGGGCCGTGGCCGCGGGCTGGGGGGCGGCTTCCGCGGGCTGGCCCGCCTCCGCGGCGGCGGCGGCGGCCGCGTTGCCGGCGATCCTGCGCCATTTCCGCACATTGCGGTTATGCTCTTCGAGGGTCGCGGCGAAGGCATGGCCGCCGGTGCCGTCCGCCACGAAATAGAGGTGTTCGGTGGGGGTGGGGTTCAGCACGGCTTCCAGCGCCGCGCGGCCCGGATTGGCGATAGGGCCGGGGGGAAGGCCGTTGATGCGATAGGTGTTGTAGGGTGTCGGCGTCTCGATGTCGGCCCGCGTCAGGGAGCGGTCGAGGCGGCCCTTGCCGCCCACGATGCCATAGATGATCGTCGGGTCCGACTGCAGCCGCATGCCCTTGTTCAGCCGGTTGATGAAGACGGAGGCGATCACCGGCCGCTCCTCCGCCACCGCGGTTTCCTTTTCCACGATCGAGGCCAGCGTCACCGCCTGTTCCTTCGTCTCGATCGCGGGCACGGGCATGCGCTTCGCCCACAATTCCTCCAGCAGCTTCGCCTGCGCCGCCCGCATGTCCTCCACCAGCTTCTGCCGCGTCATGCCGCGCCGGAAGACGTAGGTGTCGGGCAGGATCGAGCCTTCCGGCGGCACGGCGGCGGGAGGCCCGGTCAGCACCTCGTTGGCGTTGACGCGCGCCACCGCCATTTCGCTGGTGAAGCCTTCCGGAATCGAGATCTTGTAGGCGAGAGCCTTGCCGCTGGCGATGAGGGCCATCACCTGCTGCATCGAGGCGCCTTGCGGGAATTCATATTCACCTGCCTTGAGGCTCCTGCGCTGGCCGGTCAGCTGCGACATCACCGCGAAGATGCGGCCGTTGGTGACGATGCCGTTCTGCTCCAGCGCCGTGCCGATCTCGGAGGCCGAGCGCCCCTGCTCCACGATGAACACCTTGTTCGCCGCGAGCGGGCCCGGCGCGGTGTATTCGCCATGCGCGTAGACGAGCCCGGCCAGCGCCACGGCTGCGGCGAGGAGCCCGAGAAGGAAGGTCCAGAGCAGGACACGGAACGCCGCGGAGCCCCGCCGTTTGACTTGCCGGGGTCCCGGCACCTTCACGGATGGCTGCGGTCTCCTCAACCCGTCGTCTCTCCCGTCGTCGTCAGGCCGCGTGGCGGCGCATGATCAATGAAGCGTTGGTGCCACCGAAACCAAAGGAATTGGACAGAACTGTGTTGATCTCTTTCTTCTTCGCCGTGTGCGGCACGAGGTCGACCCTGGTCTCGACCGAGGGATTGTCGAGATTGATGGTCGGCGGCGCCACGTTGTCACGGATGGCGAGGATGGAGAAGATCGCCTCCACCGCGCCCGCCGCACCCAGCAGGTGCCCGACGGAGGACTTGGTGGACGACATGGTGAGCTCCGCCGTGCGGTTGCCCATCAGGCGTTCCACCGCGCGCAGCTCGATCTCGTCGCCCAGCGGCGTCGAGGTGCCATGGGCGTTCACATAGTCGATGTCATGCGCTTGCAGGCCGGCGCGCTTCAGCGCCGCCGTCATGCAGCGGAAGGCGCCGTCGCCGTCGGAAGAGGGAGCGGTGACGTGATAGGCGTCGCCCGACATGCCGTAGCCCACGATCTCGGCATAGATCTTCGCGCCGCGCGCCTTGGCGTGCTCGAGTTCTTCCAGCACGATGATGCCTGCGCCCTCGCCCATGACGAAGCCGTCGCGGTCCTTGTCATAGGGGCGCGAGCCCTTTTCGGGCGCGTCGTTGAACTTGGTGGCCAGCGCCTTGCAGGCGATGAAGCCCGCGATGCCGAGGCGGCAGATCGCCGATTCGGCGCCGCCCGCCACCATCACGTCCGCGTCGTCCAGCGCGATGAGGCGCGCCGCGTCGCCGATGGCGTGCGAGCCCGTGGAGCACGCGGTGACGACCGAGTGGTTCGGCCCCTTGAGCCCGAACTCGATCGAGACGAGGCCCGAGGCGAGGTTGATGAGCGAGCCCGGAATGAAGAACGGGCTGATGCGGCGCGGCCCCTTCTCGTTCATGAGCGTCGTCGTGTCGGCGATGTTGGAGAGGCCGCCAATGCCGGAGCCAATGAGAACGCCGGAACGGTACTTCTCGTCCTCGGTCCGGATCTCGAGCCCGGAGTCCTTCATCGCCTGCTTGGCCGCGGCCATCGCATAGATGATGAAGTCGTCGTAGCGGCGGATTTCCTTGGCGTCCATCCACTGCTCGGGATTGAAGGTGCCGTTCGTGCCGTCGCCCCGCTTCACCTCGCAGGCGATCTGGCAGGGAAGGTCCGACGCGTCGAAACGCGTGATGCGGCCCGCGGCCGACTGGCCCGCCAGAAGGCGGCTCCAGCTTTCATCCACGCCCGTGGCGAGCGGAGAGACCATACCAAGACCGGTGACGACGACGCGGCGCATGCAATGCCCTTTCTACGCGAAAACGCGGCGGCGGGCCGTTGCTGTCCCCGCCTCCGCGCAAATGTCTTCACTTCAACCGGCCCGGGGGCCGGCCCGGCGCAGCACTCAGGCCGCGCTCTTCTCGATGAACTTCACGGCGTCGCCGACGGTCTGGATGGACTCGGCTGCGTCATCCGGGATTTCGATGCCGAACTCTTCCTCGAAGGCCATGACCAGCTCGACCGTGTCGAGGCTGTCCGCGCCGAGGTCGTCGATGAAGCTCGCTTCCGCCTTCACCTTGTCGGCGTCAACGCCGAGATGCTCGACGACGATCTTCTTCACCCGCTCAGCAACATCACTCATTGTCTTATCGTCCTTGGTTGTTTCAAGAGTTCATTCGGCAGGACAGCAGGACCCCCTGCGGCCCCCCACACGCCGGGGGCTTCCCTAGCACAAAACCGAAGCACGTCAAAAGGGGCAATGGCAAGCCCGTTCCGGCACCCGGCTGCGGCTCTTGCGGGCGGAACGGCAGTTTGGCAGTCTCGTCCCATGCAAAAGATCGTTCTGGCCCTGCTCCTGGCACTCTCCTCCGCGGCGATTGCACACGCCGACGGCGAAATGGACGGAAAGCTCACTCCGTTCGACAAGGACCGGCTCGCCCGCTTCGACGCGACAGCCGGCGAGGCGCTGGCAGACGCCAAGGCAGGCGGCGCCGCGGCGGACGTTGCGGTGCTGGACGCCGCGCTTGCCGGAACAGCGCTCCCGCTGGCCGAGGGCTTCGACCCGCTGGGCGACTGGAAATGCCGCACGATCAAGGCGGGCAAGAGCCTGCCGCTCGTCGTCTATCCCTGGTTCCGCTGCCGCATCTCGGATGACGGCGCGGGCTGGACGCTGCAGAAGCTCTCCGGCTCGCAGCGCACCAAGGGCCGTTTCTATACGCTGTCGGACACCCGCCTCGCCTATCTGGGTGCCGGCTCCGTCAACGGCGACCCGCCCCGGAACTACGGCGACGACCCGAAGGAAAACCAGGTCGCGATCGTCGAGCGGCGTGCGAAGAACCGGATCATCCTGATGTTCCCCGAGCCGCAATACGAATCGAAGCTGGACGTGCTCGTGCTGGAGCGGTGAGGCCCGCGCCGGTCACACCATCGCCATGCCGCCGTTCACGTGCAGCGTCTGGCCCGTCACGTAGCCCGCCTCGTCGGAGGCGAGATAGAGCACAGCCGCCGCGACGTCCTCAGGGGTGCCGAGCTTGCCGGCGGGCACGCGGCCGAGGATCGCTTCCTTCTGCTTGTCGTTCAGTACGTCCGTCATCGGCGTGGCGATGAAGCCCGGCGCCACGGCATTGACCGTGACGTTGCGCGCGGCAAGCTCCTGCGCCAGCGACTTGGTGAGGCCGATGACACCCGCCTTGGAGGCCACATAATTCGCCTGGCCCGGATTGCCGGTGACGCCCACCACCGAGGTGATGTTCACGATGCGCCCGCCGCGCCGCTTCATCATGCCGCGCATGGCCGCGCGGGCGAGACGGAAGGAGGCGGTGAGGTTGACGTCGATCACCGACGACCAGTCCTCGTCCTTCATGCGCATGGCGAGGCCGTCCTTGGTGATGCCGGCATTGTTGACCAGAATGTCGAGCGAGCCCATCGCGGCTTCCGCCTCCGGCACCAGCTTCTCCACCGCCGCCGCATCCGAGAGATTGCAGGGCAGCACGTGGACGCGCTCTCCGCCAAGTTCCGCCTTCAGCTCCTCCAGCACATTCGCCCGCGTGCCGGAAATGGCGACGGTGGCGCCCGCATTGTGCAGCGCCTTCGCGATGGCGGCCCCGATTCCGCCCGTGGCGCCGGTGACGAGGGCGGTCTTGCCGTTGAGGTCGAACATGGTGGCTTATCCCCTGATCTGGGCCGCCGCGGCGGCAATGTCTTCAGCTGTGTTGACGGCGAAGGCGGTGGCCTCCGGCGCATTCTTCTTGGAAAGGCCGGTCAGCACCTTGCCCGCCCCGATCTCATAGAAGCGGGCGACGCCATGGGCCGCCATGAAACCCACGCATTCGCGCCAGCGCACCGTTCCCGTCACCTGTGCGACGAGGCTCTGGCGGATCGCGGCGGGGTCGGTGAGCGGGGCCGCACCCACATTGGCGACGACCGGAACCACCGGCGCGTTCATGGTAACTTTTGACAGGGCGTCGGCCATCACATCCGCCGCGGGCTGCATCAGCGCGCAGTGGAAGGGGGCGGAGACGGGCAGCATCACCGCGCGCTTCGCACCCTTGGCCTTGGCGATCTCGGCGCAGCGCTCGACCGCGGCTTTCGAACCGGAGACGACGACCTGGCCATCGCTGTTGTCATTGGCCGCCTGGCACACGTCGCCCTGAGCCGCTTCCGCCGCCGCAGTGGCAGCCGTAGCGAAGTCCAGGCCCAGCAGCGCCGCCATGGCGCCGGTGCCCACGGGCGTGGCGCTCTGCATGGCCTGGCCGCGCGTCTTGAGGAGGCGCGCCGCATCGGCGAGCGAGAAGGTACCGGCGGCTGCAAGTGCCGAATATTCACCCAGAGAGTGCCCCGCCACGAACTTCGCCGCATTGGCCACCGTGATTCCGTGCTCGGCCTCGAGCACCCGGATCACCGCCATGGACACCGCCATCAGCGCGGGCTGGGCGTTCTCAGTGAGTGTCAGCTCCGCTTCGGGGCCTTCCCACATGAGCAGGGAAAGCTTCAGGTTCAGCGCGGCGTCGACCTCCTCGAACACGGCGCGGGCCGCGGCGAAATTCTCCGCCAGGCTCTTGCCCATGCCGACCGCCTGGCTGCCCTGCCCCGGAAACATGAAGGCCGTTGTCATCTTGGATCTTCCCCGTCTGATTCTCGCGTTGCGCGTGACAAACATGGGGCGATGCCGGAGTCAAGGTTGACCGCTCCCGCCGGATCGGCCTTACTTCACCCCCATGTACACCGCCGACGAGCTCGAACAGGCCAGCCGCATCGTCTATGCCGCCATGCCGCCCACCCCGCAATATGCCTGGCCGCTGCTGAGGCAAGCCACCGGCTGCGAGACCTGGGTGAAGCATGAGAACAACACCCCCACCGGCGCCTTCAAGGTCAGGGGCGGCCTCGTGCACATGAAGATGCGCAAGGACCGGGGCGAAACCAATGGCGTGATCACCGCCACGCGCGGCAACCATGGCCAGTCCATCCCCTTCGCCGCAGCCCGCGTCGGCATCAGCTCCACCATCGTCTGCCCCGTCGGCAATTCGCCGGAGAAGAACGCCGCGATGCGCGCGCTGGGTGCCGAGCTGATCGAGACCGGCCACGACTTCGACGCGGCGCGCGAGACCGCCATGGAGATCGCGAAGGAACGCGGCCTCGACTTCATCCCCTCCTTCGGCAAGGAGCTGGTGATGGGCGTGACCACCTATGCGCATGAACTGTTCCGCGCGGCGGGGGAGCTCGACGCCGTCTATGTGCCGGTCGGCATGGGCTCCGGCATCGTCGGCACCATCGCCGCGCGCGACATGCTGGGGCTGAGGACGAAGGTGATCGGCGTGGTGGCGGAAGGGGCCAATGCCGTGGCGCTCTCCTTCGCGGCGGGAACGCCCGTATCCACCAACACGGCCCAGAGCTTCGCCGACGGCATGGCCGTGCGCGTGGTGAACCCGGAGGCCTTCGGCCACATCCAGCGCGGCGCGGACCGCATCGTGACGGTGAGCGAGGACGAGATCGCGGAAAGTGTGCGCCTTTACTTCCGCTGCTGCCACACCATCGCGGAAGGTGCGGGCGCCGCCCCGCTCGCCGCGCTGATGCAGGAGCGGGAGAAGATGAAGGGCCAGCGCGTGGGCGTGATCCTCTCGGGCGGCAACATCGACATGCCGAAGTTTGCATGTGTTCTGGAAGGGAAGACGCCGGCCCCCTAGGCACCACTCTTGGTGGCGTCATCCCGGCGCAGGCCGGGATGACGGCACTCAATGTGTGAGCCGCCTCACAGAGACACCGAAAGCCCGCCATCCACCGCCAGGACGTGCCCGTTCACATAGGCCGCGGCGTCCGAGGCGAGGAAGACGGCGGCGCCTCCCAGCTCCTCCGGCTTCGCCCAGCGCCCCGCGGGCGTGCGGCTCTCGACCCAGGCGGTGAAGGCCTTGTCCTCCAGCAGCGCGGTGTTGAGTTCGGTGGCGAAATAGCCGGGTGCGAGCGCGTTCACCGTGATGCCCTGGCGGCCGAGTTCCGCCGCCATGGAGCGGGTGAGGCCGTGAAGGCCCGCCTTGGCCGCCACATAGGCGTGGATCGTGGGACGCCCAAGAATGGCCGCCACCGAGCCCGTGTTGATGATGCGCCCGAATTTGTTGGGCAGCATCAGCCGCACCGCGTCGCGCGCGAGGCGGAAGCAGGAGGTCAGGTTGACAGAGATGACGCGGTCGAAATCCTCGTCCTCCCAGTCGGTGATGGGCCGCCGGTGCTGGATGCCCGCGTTGTTGACGAGGATGTCCAGCTTGCCGTGACGCGCCGCGATCTCCTCCAGCGCGGCGCGCGCCACTTTCGCGTCCGTCACGTCGAAGGCCATGGCCTCCGCGCCGATCTTCGCGGCGGCGGCGGCGAGCTCTTCCTCGTTGCGCGCGTTGACGATCACCTTCGCGCCATTCTCCGCCAGAGCCTTCGCCATGGCGAAGCCAAGACCTCTCGACGCGCCGGTGACGAGGGCCACGCGGCCCTCGAGCGAGAACATGTGGGTCATGCTACTTCTTCAGCCCGTTCACGGTCATCAGCACGTCGATGAGGCGCGGGATGAAGCGGTCGCCGTAACCCATGTTGTCCGCCATGACGGTGATCTGGTGCGCGGTTTCGGCGAGGAAGGAGGTGACGGGGAGCTGCTCCGTCATGTTGGTGTAGTAGCGGAGGTCCTTCCGGGCATTGCGGATCGCGAACTGGGCCGCGCTGTCATCATCCGCCAACGGAACATTGATGAGGCGGCCGAACATCACGGAAGCCGCACCGCCCGCCATGACGATGTCCTTCAGCGCCTGCATGTCCACGCCCGCCTTGGCGGCAACCGTGATCGCCTCCGCCGCCACGGCCGCGTGCGCGATGGACAGGAAATTGTTGATGAGCTTCAGCTGGTGCGCGGAGCCCACGCCGCCCGCATGGACGATCGTGTCCGCGAAGCATTCGAGCACCGGGCGGATCCTCGCGATCACCTCTTCCGGGCCGCCCGTCATCAGGCCAAGCTTGCCGGCAGCGGCTTCCTTCGGCGTGCGGGTCATCGGCGTATCGACGAAGTGGCCGCCCTTGGCCTCGACGTCGGCGGCGATCTTCACGGTCGAATGCGGCTCGGCGGTGGAGCAGTCGGCAATGACGAGCCCTTCGCGCACCGCGCCCATCAGGCCATATTCGCCATACATGATCTGCTCGATCTGCGGCGTGCCGGTGACGCAGAGGATGACGAGGTCGCATTCCTTGGCCACGGCGAGCGGGTTGTTGTGCTCGTGCGCGCCCCTGGAAACGAGGTCATCCACCGGCGCGCGGTTGCGGTGCGCCATGACGGTGAGCGGATAGCCCTTCTCGAGAATGTTCTTGCCGATGCCGTGGCCCATGAGGCCCACGCCGATGAGGCCCACGCGCTTGATGGTCATGTTGTCTCTCCTCCCATTGAAACGAATGTTCTGAATTCATTCTGCTCCAGAATGTGGAGCCTGTCTTCGGTCTTCTTCGCAAAGCCGAGCCGCGCGTAGAAGCGCTCCGCGCCGATATTGGTCTCGTCCACCTCGAGCTTGATGAACTGCGCACCCCGCGCGGCGAAGCGGCGGGCGGAGCAGCGCAGCAGGTCGAGGCCAACGTTCCTGCCCCGCGCCTCCGGCAGCACGAAGAGATCGACGATGTAGAGGCCGCGGGCACCCCGCCAGGTGGAGAAGGTCATGAGGCCGAGGCAGGCGCCGATGAGGCGGCCATCGTCATCCGCCACCACCACGTCGATCAGGTCATCGGCGGCGTTGAGCGTCTCAGCCGTGAGCTTCGGCACGAAATCGGTGCCGATGTGCTCCGCGAGGCCCCGCACCATGGCGGCGACAAGGCCAGACTCCTCCGGGCGCATCGGCCTGATGGCGAGGCTCATGCGAGAAGGCCCTTCAGGAGCGATTCGAGGTTGAGGCCCAGGTTTGGCGACGGATAGCCACCCTCCTGCACCACGAGGGTGGGCAGCCGAAGCCCCGCGACCTGACGGCCGATCGCCTCGAACTCGGGGGTTTCGATGGCGAAGCCCCTGAAGGGATCGTCCACCGCGATGTCGAGCCCCGCCGCGAGGACCAGCGTGTCCGCGCCGAACTCCGCGATGCGATCAAGCGCGGTGCCGAGCGCTTGCTGGTAGGGCTTCAGCGTCGTGCCGCGCTCCAGCGGCAGGTTCAGGTTGAAGCCTTCACCGTCGCCCCTGCCCTGCTCCTCCGCATAGCCCCAGAAGAAGGGGTAGAAGCGCTTGGGTTGCGCGTGGATCGAGAGGGTGAGGACGTCGGCACGGTCATAGAAGATCGCCTCCGTGCCGTTTCCGTGATGGACGTCGATGTCGAGGATGGCGACCCTGCGCCCGGCCTGGTTGAGAAGGGCGGCGGCAAGGGCGGCGTTGTTGACGTAGCAGAAGCCCGCCGCCATGTCGGCCGCGGCGTGGTGGCCGGGCGGGCGGCAGAGCGCATAGGCCATCCGCTCACCCCTAAGCAGCAGCCTCGCGCCATGGGCCGCGGTGGCCGCGCTGGCGCGGGCCGCCTCCCAGGTGGTGGAGGTGATGGGGCAGGAGCCATCCCCCAGGTGCCAGCCGCACTGGCCGACGACACTGTCCGGATAGCCCGCTGGCGGCAGGCTGGGGCGGCCCAGCGCGAAGACGTTGGGAGAGGGCGTTTCCGCCGCATCCGGTATCCTCCGCCAGCGCTCCCACAGGGTGGAGAGGAACTGGATGTAGCGGCGGTCATGGACGAGGGCGAGCGTGTCTCCGAAGATGTCCGGCGGGGAGACGATGGGTCCGCCCAGACGCCGCACGCCCTCCAGAAGCATGTCGATCCGTTCCGGGATTTCCGGAATGGGCTGGGGCTTGCCCGAAACGATGAATTCCCGGGGCGCATGGATGCGTTGCGTGTCATGGAAGACGGTGATCACCGATTTGCCGTGCCTCTTGTTTGGGTGTTAGGATTTTGAGTGACCGTTCAATCCAACGCAAGGTTTCCCGCACATGTCTTCCGGCACCGCACTTCCGACGCATATTCACTCGACGGGCGATCTTCCGAAAGTCGCCTGGGCGAAGGGCTGCTATGTCCATGACGTGGACGGCAAGCAGTACATCGACGGGTCGGGCGGGCCGGCCGTCTATTGCATCGGCCATTCCAACCCGGAGGTGAACGGCGCGATCAAGGAGCAGCTGGACCGGATCGCCCATGGCTACCGCTATAATTTCTCCTCCGACGCGCTGGAGGAGCTGACCGAGATCATCCGCCGCCGCTGCGGGGGAACGCTCAATCACATGGTCTATGTGACGGGCGGGTCCGAGGCGGTCGAATCCTGCCTGAAGCTCGCGCTGCAATATCATGCCGCGCGCGGCGAGATGAGCCGGCGGCGCTTCATCGCGCGCGAACGCTCCTGGCATGGCAACACGCTGGGCGCGCTTTCCGTCTCGGGCTTCCTCGAGAGGAAGCGGGCCTTCGAGGGCTCCCTGCTCGACGTCTCCCACCTCTCGCCCGCCAATGTCTATCGCCCCATCGCCGGGGCCACGCCCGAAACGGCAGGCGAGGCCTGCGCGAAGGAGCTCGAGGACGAGATCCTGCGGGTGGGGCCTGAGAAGGTCTGCGCCTTCATCTTCGAGCCCGTCGTGGGGGCGGCGGGCGGCTGCGTGCCCGCGCCGAAGGGCTATGTCAGGCGCGTGCGCGAGATCTGCGACAAGTACGGGGTCATCATGATCTCGGACGAGGTGATGTGCGGCGCGGGCCGCACCGGCACCTGGCGGGCGCTGGAGCAGGACGGGGTGGAGCCTGACATCATGTCGGTGGCGAAGGGGCTGGCGGCGGGCTACCTGCCGCTGGGGGCGGCCATCTACAGCGACAGGGTGGCGGATGCGATCCACGGCAGGCATGGAGCCCCCATGACGGGCCACACTTTCACCGGCCACACGGCGTGCTGTGCCGCGGGCGTTGCCGTGCAGAAGATCGTGGAGCGGGAGAAACTGGTGGAACGCGTTCACGCCCTGGAGGGCACGCTGCGCGCCATGCTGGCGGAGGCGACGCGGGACATCGAGGCGGTGGGCGACATTCGCGGACGCGGTTTCTTCCAGGCGATCGAACTGGTGGAGGACCGCGCGAGCAAGACGCCCTTCCCGGCGGAGCGCAAGCTGTTCATGAAGATCCGCCAGAGGGCCTTCGACAACGGGCTGATCTGCTATCCCGTGGGTGGGAACGTGGACGGGATCAACGGCGACGTGTTGATCCTGGCGCCGCCCTACAACGTGACGGAGGCGGAGCTGACGGAGATCGTGGACAAGACGGCGAGCTCCATCCGCCAGGTGCTGAAGGCGGAGGGGCTGGCGTAGGGACGGGCGGCAACGCCCCAAGCTCATCATGCGCGGGTCAAGCCCGCGCATGATGAACCTAGAAGATTTTCCTACTTGCTTTTATTCCTACGATGTGCTAATCAGACCTTCTGCTGATTGACATCGTTAGTACCAATTGCCCCGTTCCGCATCCGCGGCCATCCGGGCCGGGGCGCGGTGGAGGAAGGCGTCGGAGTGGACGAGCGTCATGCCGTTCGCGATGGTGACCGCCGCATACATCGGGGGTTCGTCGGAATAGACGGTCTCCACCGAGCCGCCCACCAGCGGGAGCTGATGGTTGAGGCTGGGGAGCGCCGAGAAGCCGATGCCGTTCCAGACGCCGGAGATGGTGCGGTGGGCGTGGCCGAAGAAGATGTGGCGGATATCGTGGCCCTTGAGCAAGGCGGCGAAGGCCTGAGCATCATCCAGCTTGATCAGGTCCATCAGCGCATGGCCGATGTCGAAGGGCGGGTGATGCATGAAGAGATAGATGGGGGCGCCTGCGGCCTTCTCGAGTTCGCCCTTCAGCCAGGCGCGGCGGGGCGTGTCATAGAGGCCGGCGGAGGATGGCGGGCCCTTCAGCGTGTCGAGGAAGAGGAGGCGGGCACCCTCCTTCACCAGCGCATGCTGCACGTGGCCGGATGACGCCGCGCCGCCGAAGACCGCCAGGTAATTCGCCCGGTCATCATGGTTGCCGAGGATGAGACGGGTTTCGAGCGGGAAACGCGAGAGGCGCTCCTTCAGCAGCTCATAGGCGGCGAGGTCGCCCTTCTCCGTCAGGTCGCCGGTGATGGCGCAGAGATCGGCATCGGCGTGGTGGGCGGCGATGTCGTTCAGGGCGGCATCGAGCCTGGCGAAGGGGTCGAGGCCCCAGAGCCTTTCGCCCGGCGGCATGAGATGGAGGTCGGTGAGGTGGATGAGCTTCATGGCCTATCCTGCCTCAGCCGCGAGCCGCGGAGCAAGCCCGCCGCATCGACGATCGGGTAGCCCGCCGAGACGACGAGGGCGTTGATGCGGTTCAGGTCGCGGATCATGTCCACGTAGAGGGCGCTGCGGCGGAGCGCCTCGCCCTTGCCGCGGGCACCCGTCTTGAAATGCTTGTCCAGCACCTCGTTCTGGAGTTCGCGGAAGGCGTCCTTCTGGGAGATGAGATGCTTGGCGCCCTCGACGTCTCCGGAGGAGAGCACGGCGCTGGCGAGCTTGAGATTTCCGTGGATGATGCGGCAGAGATTGTCCAGCGAGGCGATCTCGTCGCCCGTGAAGGAGATGGCCTCGCGCGCCTTGGCCTCGATGCGGTCCGAGAGGTTGAGCTGGATCACGTCGCCCGCGTGCTCCAGGTTCGAGATGTAGAGGGTGAGCTCGAGGGAGCGGCGGGAGTCCTCCGGCGTCAGCTGCTGCTGGGCGAGTTCAGCGAGATAGGCCTGGAGCTGCGTCTGGTAGGTGTTGAGCCGCTCGTCCATGGGTTTCAGCTGCTTCAGCTTCTCGGTGCTGCCGGAGCGAAGCGCGTCGAGGGCGGTGTCGAACATGCGCTCCAGGAGCTCCGTCATGCGCACGGTTTCGAGCAGCACGTTGGCCAGCGCCACGGCGGGGGTGCGGGCCGATGTCGGGTCCAGGTAGCGGGGGCGGGCCAGCCTGTCGCGGTCGCCGGGATCTTCCGGCAGCAGGCTTTGCATCAGCTTCGCGATAGCCCCGGTGAAGGGCAGGAAAAGGAGGCCGACGACGATATTGAAGGCGGCGTGGAAGATCACCGCCTTGTCGACCGGGCCCACGGGCAGGCGTTCGATGTGCGGTGTCAGGCTTTCGACGAAGACGAGACCGAGGATGGCGAGGAGGCCACGGCACATGAGATTGGCGAGCGGCACGCGGCGCGCCACGGGAGGTTGCGCCAGCGTGGCCGTGACGGCGGGAAGCCCGCCGCCGAAATTGATGCCGAGCATGAAGGCGAGCGCCCCGCCGACGCTGAGGCTTCCGCTGGCGAGGAAGGAGGCGATGAGCAGGATGACGGCGAGCGAGGAATGGAAGGCCCAGGTGAGCGCCGCGCCGATGAGGAAGGCGAGGAAGGGCTCCCGCCCCACGGCTTCCAGCACCTGGTGGAACAGCGTCGCCTCGCTCAACGGAGCGGACGACTGCTTGATGAGGGTGAGGGAGAGCAGCATGAGCCCGAGCCCGATGAGGATGCGGCCCATGTTGTGCGGGCGAAGCTCGCTCGACCAGGAATGGACGATGTAACCCGCGACGAGCAGGATGGGCGAGGCCCAGAGCGCGAGGTTCGAGCCCGAGGCGAAGACGGCGGAGACGAGGGCCGAGCCCACATCCGCGCCAAGCAGAACGGCAAGGCCCAGCGCCGTGTTGAGGGCGCCGGCGGAGGCGAGCCCCGCCACGATCAGCGTCATCGCCGTGCCGGAGCCCAGGATCGCCGTGGCGATGCCGCCCGCCATGAAGGCGGAGACGCGGTTTCCCACCCGGTGCTCGATGAAGTTCTTCAAGCGGTCGCCCCAGGCCCGCATCACGCCGGTGCGCACCATGCGCACGCCCCAGAGCAGGAGCGCGATGCCCCCCAGCAGATTGACGATGACGGCGGTGCCTGGGTTCAACTAATTCCTCATTGCGGCCAGGGGAGAGACCATGTCTTGACGTTGGTGAAGAATTTCATGGCTTCCATCACGCCTTCCTTAACGCCGTTCCCTGAATCCTTGATCCCGCCGAAGGGCGACATCTCGATCCGGTAGCCGGGAACCTCCCAGATGTTGACGGTTCCGACGTTGAGGCCTTCGATGAATTTCGTGATGCGCGAGAGATTGTTGGTGCACACGCCCGAGGAGAGGCCGAAGGGCGTGGAGTTGGAGATGCGGATCACCTCGTCATCGTCATTCGGCACGCGGACGATGGGGACGATGGGGCCGAAGGTTTCCTCGAAGACGAGGTCCGACTGGTGGGGCACGAAATCGACCGTGATGGGGGGAAGGAGCGCTCCCTTGCGGCCGGGATCGTAGAGCACCTTGGCGCCCTGCTCCACCGCCTTGTAGACACGCTCCTCGAAGGTCTTCGCAGCCAGCTCATGCACCACGGTGCCGAGATCGGTCGCGGGGTCCATCGGGTCGCCGAACTTGATGGCCTTGGCCTTGGCCAGCACCTTCTCCACGAACCTGTCCGCCACGCGCTCCTGCACGAGGATGCGCTTCACCGCCGTGCAGCGCTGGCCGGAATTGCGGGTTGCACCCGCCGCGGCGAGTTCGGCGGCCTTGTCGAGGTCCGAGTCCGAGAGATCGTCGAGGATGATCAAGGGATCATTGCCGCCGAGTTCGAGGGCGGCGCGGCGGTAGCCCGCCTTGCCCGCGATGATCTTGCCGACGCGCACGCCGCCGGTGAAGGTGATGATGTCGATGTCCGGGTTGGTCACCATCTCCTCGCCGATCTCCTCCGGCCAGCCGGTGACGACCTGGAACATTTCGGGCGGCAGGCCCGCCTCATAGAGGATGTCGGCCAGTGCGATGCAGGTGAGCGGCGTCAGCTCCGTGGGCTTGGCCACCACGCAATTGTTGGTGGCGATCGCCGGCGCCACCTTGTGGGACACCATGTTGAGCGGGTGGTTGAAGGGCGTGATGGCGGAGATGACGCCAACCGGCTCCCGCTTGGTGAAGATCTTGCGGGGCTTTCCTTGCGGGGTGAGGTCGCAGGAGAAGATCTGGCCGTCATCCAGGATGCAGAGCTGTCCGGCCAGCGAATAGACGTCATAGGCGCGGCCGACCTCGTAGAGCGAATCCTTCTTGGAGAGGCCGAGCTCCAGCGTGATGAGGTCCGAGAGCTGGTCCTTCCGTGCACGGATCAGTTCCGCCGTGCGGAACAGGATCTGCTGGCGCTCATAGCGGGTGAGCTTCGGCTTGTAGGCTTTCGCGATGGCGAAGGCCTGCGCCGCATGCTCCGCGCGGCCGGCGGGGACGGTGCCGATCACCTCATTGGTGTAGGGATAGTGCACGGGCACCACGCCCTCGGCCTTCACCTTCTTGCCGCCGATGCGCATCGATTCCTCGATGATGGGGCGCTTCGTGTCTGCGACGTTCATGGATCAGGCCTCCTGGATATGGTTGCAGCCCAGCGCGAAGGCATCGAAATTGCGAAGCGTCGCGGGGGCATTCTTGAATTTGCGGTTGGCGATCACCGGGATTTCCTGCTCGGTCAGGCCGCCGTGGGAGCGCAAGGGTTCGTTGAGGCCGGACAGATCGTGCTTCTCGCGCGAGGTGCCGAGCACCTTGGAACCCTTCGGGCCGCCGGAGACGACGATCACGTCTCCCATCCGGTCCTCGGGCAATTCATAGCGCGCGCAGCCCTCTTTCCTGTCGAGCACGGCGTCGATGCCGTCCTGAGCCGCGATGGTGGCCATGATCTCCTTCACGTCCGGGCCATAGGCATAGACCGTGGCGAAGCTGCCCAGCGCGCCGTGGTGAACGACGTAAGGATCGGTGATCGGCAGGATGACCTTGGTTTTCCCTGCGCCGAATTTCGCGTCCAGCAGGTCCTGGAGATAGAGAACGTCCGGCTCTCCGTTCTGCAGGTGCTTGTCCTTCATGCCATGGTCCGCGACGATGACGATGATGGCGCCGGCGGCGTCGAGTTCACCCAGATATTTGTCCATCATGGCATAGAAGCGGTTCGCACCCTCCGAGCCCGGCGCATATTTGTGCTGCACGTAGTCCGTGGTGGAGAGATACATGAGGTCCGGCTTCATGCTGTGCAGCAGCTTGACGCCGGCGGCGAAGACGAATTCGGACAGCTCCGCCGAATAGACGTCCGGCACGCCCATGCCGACGAGGCCACAGGCGTCCGCGATGCCGTTGTCCTTGAGGTTCACCTTGTCCGCCTTCTCGGACGAGAAGGCGACCGCCGTGCCGTCGAAGACGAGGCCCTTGCCGAGGAGGAGGCGGAGCTTGTCCTTCGCCGTCACCATCGCGATCTTCGCACCCGCTTTCTGGAAGGCCTCGAAGATGGTGGGCGCGCGGAGCCATTTCGGATCGTTCATCATCGTCTCCTGGCCGGTGGCCGGATCGATGAGATAATTGCCGCAGATGCCGTGAACGGCGGGCGGGCGGCCAGTGACGATCGAGAGGTTGTTCGGGTTGGTGAAGCTCGGGATGACCGAGAGGCCGCGGCGGTTCTCGCCCTTCGCGATGATGGCTTGCAGGTTCGGCATGAGGCCCTGCTCCATGGCGATTTCCATGTAGGCGGGTTCGCTGCCGTCACAGCAGATGACGGTGAGGGGGGCAGAGGGCCAGTTGTAGCTGCGGCCGTTGACGGTGACGGTTTTCATTCGATTCATTCCAGTTCTCTCAGAGTGGCGTCTCCCCGGCGAAGGCCGGGGTCCAGCCATGGGCATCGAACACGGGGAAAGCTGGATCCCGGCCTTCGCCGGGATGACGGGCCTTCAAGTTATGCGTCAAGGGGGCTGAGGTCCTTGACGTTCATGTCGTCCAGCACCTCCTGGATCGCCTTCAGCACGCCGTGCATGACCTTCTCGTCCACCTTGCCGATGGTGCCGATGCGGAAGGAGGGGCGCTTCGTGAGCTTGCCGGGGTAGATGGCGAAGCCGCGGATGCGAAGTTCCTCATAGAACTGCTCGAAATCGAAATTGGGGTCGCGGGGCGTGAGGAAGGTCTGGATGATGGGGCCCGCCTCATTGTCGGAGAGCAGCGTGGAGAAGCCCATGGCGCGCATGCCCTTGATGAGGATGTCGGCGTTCCGCCGGTAGCGGCCGCCGCGCGCCGCCACGCCGCCCTCCTCGGCGTGTTCCTTCATGGCCTGGTGGAAGGCGACGAGGGCGTGGGTGGGCGGCGTGAAGCGGAACTGGCCGTTGGCCTCCAGACCCTTCCACTGCTCATAGAGGTCGAGCACCACGGAATGGCTCATGCCCTTGGAGGCGACCAGCATGTCGCGCTTCACCAGCACATAGGAGAAGCCGGGAACGCCCTCGATGCACTTGTTGGAGGAGGAGACCATGACGTCGATCCCGTCCTTCATGTCGAGTGGCAGGGCCCCGAAGGAGGACATGGCGTCCACCATGTAGACGCGCCCGCGCGACTTGACCTCCCGCGCGATGTCGGCGACCGGGTTGACGATGCCCGAGGTGGTCTCGCAATGGATGATCCAGACATCGGTGATGGCGGGATCGTCATCCAGCGCCTTCGCCACTTCCTGGGGCGTGGGCGCGGCGCTGTCGCCCTTGTCGATCTTGACGACCGGCCGCCCGAGGCGGTTGAGGATCGCCGCCGCGCGGTCGCCATAGGCGCCGTTGGCGACGACCAGGGTCTTGCCCGCGGATTTGGGGCAGAAGGCGCCCAAGGCCGCCTCGATGGCGAAAGTGCCCGAGCCCTGCATGATGACGCATTCATAGGAGTCGTCCGCCCCGGCAAGCTCCAGAAGACCCTTGCGGATGTCGGCCACCACGCGGCGGAATTCCACGTCGCGCGAGCCCCAGTCCGCGAGCATCGCGCCCTTGACGGTGCGCGAGGTGGTGAGCGGCCCCGGGGTGAGCAGATAGGGCATGTCCTCCTGGCCGGGCGGGCCGTCGAAGCGGTGGGTCATCTTGTCCATGGGGGTCCTCAACAAAACGGATGCGCGGGAAGATGGCGGCTTGACCCCTATCAGTCAAATCGTATGTTCTTATGCGTCATATAAGTTGGAGAGATATGCGACACGCCCAGATCAAGGCCTTTCATGCGGTTGCGGTGCATGGCGGATTCTCCCGCGCGGCGGAGGCGCTGGGGCTGACGCAGCCCGCCGTGTCCGACCATGTGCGCAAGCTCGAGGAGGCTTACGGCGTGCAGCTCTTCACCCGCGCGGCGGCGGGTGTTGCGCTTACCGACATGGGACGCAAGCTCTTCGCCATCGCCGAGCGGCTGTTCGAGGCGGAGGCGGAGGCGCTGGAACTGCTGCTGCGCGGGCGGACCCTGGAAGAGGGCCAGATCACCATCGGGGCGGATGCCGCCGCCCACATCCTGCCCGATGTCGCGCGGTTCCGGCTGAAGCACCCGAAGCTTGCCGTGCGGCTGGTGACGGGCAATTCGGCGCAGCTGCTGAAGCGGCTGGAGGATTTCTCGATCGACATCGCGGTGACCGCCGAGCGGCCGCCGGAGCCCTCCTTCCTCGCCCGCAAGCTGCGGAGCGACCGGCTGGTCGCGGTGGTGCAGCGCTCCTCCCGGCTGTCCAAGCTGAAGGAGATCGGCTTCGAACAGCTGGTGCGCCTGCCGCTAATCCTGCGCGAGGAAGGCTCGGTGACAAGGCGTCTCCTCCTCGAGGAGGCGGCGCGGCGGGGCCTTGCGCTGTCCGGCGCCATCGAGATCGAAAGCCGCGAGGCGGCGCGGGAGGCGGCGGCGCAGGGGCTGGGGCTTGCCATCATGTCCGAAGGGGAACTGGTGCCGGACGGGCGGCTGGCCGTGCTGGCCATTCCCGACTGGAAGACGGAGATGGAGGAGTGGATGATCTGCCTGAAGTCCCGCAGCTCGCTGCACGTGATACGATCCTTCTTCACGCTGGGGACGGAGGGGAGTAATGAAGGCCCATGAGCTTTACCGCCGCCTGCATCCAGACCACGGCAACCCCCGACGTCCACCATGACATCCGTGTACTGACGGATCTGGTTCGCGAGGCCTCCGCGCGCGGCGCGCGCTTCGTGGCGACACCGGAATATTGCGCCGGGCTCGACACGCGCGACGGCAAGATGTTTCCCGTGGCCTTCGAGGAGGCGGAGCACCCGGTGCTGCCCGCGATGGCCGGGCTGGCGCGGGAGCTGGGCATCTGGCTTCTCGTCGGCTCCATCGGTGTCAAGTCGGCGGAGGGCCGGATCTTCAACCGGAGCTTCATGCTCTCGCCGGATGGAAAGGTCGCGGCGCGCTATGACAAGATCCACCTGTTCGACATCAACCTCGGCGAGGGGCGCGTGTATCATGAGTCCGCCACCATCGCCGCTGGCCACAAGGCGGTGATCGCGCCCTGCGTGGAAGGCTCGGTCGGGCTGTCGATCTGCTATGACATCCGCTTCCCGCATCTCTACCGCGCCTCTGCGCAGGCGGGAGCGGAGATGCTGGCGGCCCCCGCCGCCTTCACGCGCGTCACGGGCGAGGCGCACTGGCATGTGCTGCAGCGGGCGCGGGCCATCGAGAACGGGGCCTATGTGATCTCCCCCGGGCAATGCGGCACGCTTGCCGGCGGGGCCGAATGCTACGGCCATTCGCTGATCGTCGACCCGTGGGGCCGCGTGCTGGCGGATGGCGGCACGGAGCCCGGCGTGGTGACGGCGGAGATCGACCTCGCCCAGGTGGCGGAGACGCGGCGGCGCATTCCATCGCTGAAGCACGACAGGCCCTTCGCGGTCCCGTCCCGCTGAAGGCCGCTTGCCTCGCTGAACCCCAGGCCCCATAGTCCGGAACACGCAGGCAAGGGAGCAAGACGGGCATGTTCGGCACCATTCTACTCGGCCTCATCGCCGTCATCGGCGGCTATCTGGTCTGGGCCTACAATGCGCTGGTGAAGAACAAGAACCTCGTCGAGGAGGGCTGGAGCGGCATCGACGTGCAGCTCAAGCGCCGGGCGGACCTGATCCCGAACCTCGTCGAGACGGTGAAGGGCTATGCCTCGCATGAGGACAAGCTGTTCCGCGACCTGGCCGAATTGCGCGCAAAATCGATCGCGGGCGGAACGGTGGGCGAGCAATCGGCCGTGGGCCAGCAGATGAGCGCCGCGCTGGGCCGGCTCTTCGCCATTGCCGAGGCCTATCCGGAATTGAAGGCGGATGCCAATTTCCGCGACCTTCAGGACAAGCTCTCCCACGTCGAGGACGAGATCCAGATGTCGCGGCGCTATTACAATGGCGCGGTGAGGAACCTCAACACCATGGTCGAGAGCTTCCCCACCAATCTCGTGGCCGGACAGTTCAGCTTCCAGAAGGCCGAGTTCTTCGAAATCGGCGATGCCGCGGCGCGCGAGGCGCCGAAGATCGACTTCAAGACGCGCTGAGATGCGGCTCCTCGCCTTCGCGCTGGCACTGCTCCTGGCGCTGGCGGGCCCGGCGCTGGCGGAGGAGCGCGTCACCGACTTCGTGAGCGAGGTGACGGTGGGCGCGGACGGCGCGCTCACCGTGCGCGAGACGATCGCCGTCATGGCGGAGGGAGGCCAGATCCGCCGCGGCATGCTGCGCGATTTTCCCACCACCTACACGGACAAGCGCGGCCAGCGCGTGATCGTGGGCTTCGAGGTGCTGGAGGTGACGCGCGACGGGAGCCCTGAGCCTTATGCGCTGGAAGCGTTGGGCAACGGCACGCGCATCCGCATCGGGCAGGCGGAGGTGTTCCTCGACCCCGGCCTTCACCGCTACCGGATCACCTACCGCACGACGCGGCAGATCGGCTTCTTCGACAGCTATGACGAGCTCTACTGGAACGTGACGGGCAATGGCTGGACCTTCCCCATCGAACGGGCGCGCGTGGCTGTCCGCCTGCCCGGCGGGGCCGCGATTTCCGCGCATGAGGCCTTCACGGGCCGTCAGGGCGACACGGGCCGGGATGCCCGCGTGATCGCCTCGCAAGACAACCTCTATGAGGCGGAGACGACGCGGCGGCTCAACCCGGGGGAGGGCTTCACCGTGGCGGTGGCCTGGCAGAAGGGCATCGTGGCGCCGCCCACCTCGGGCCAGCAATGGGCCTGGTGGATATCGGACAATGCCGGGCTCTTCGCGCTGGCGCTGGGGCTTCTCGCCTCGGGCGGATATTTCCTCTTCGCGTGGAACAGGGTGGGGCGGGACCCGGCGGGGGGCACCATCATCCCGCTCTTCGCGCCGCCCAAGGGCATGGGGCCGGCCTGCGTGCGCTATGTGAGCCGCTATGGCGCGGACGAGAAGGGCTTTGCCGCCGCCCTCGTGGGGCTGGGCGTCAAGGGCCGCCTGAGGATCGCGGATGACGATGGCGGCTTCACCATCACCAGGCTCGCCGAGCCCAAGGGGGCAAAGCCGCTGACCGCCTCCGAACGCCAGCTCTATGACGCGCTGCCCTCCGGCACGACGGCGCTGAAACAGGCGAACCATGCCACGGTGAGTGCCGCCAAGCGCGCGCTGGAGCGGGCGCTGCGCCAGGAATATGACGGTTCCGTCTTCCTGCGGAACCTCGGCTGGTTCGCGGGCGGGCTGGCGATTTCGGTCGTGTTCCTGCTGGCCGGCGCCTTCCTGCTGCCGGGCGAGGAGGGCGTGGCGGGCCTCTTCGCCATCGGCTGGACGGCGGTGTGGTGGGGCGTGATCCTCACCGTGGGCTGGGCCTCCCTCAAGGGATTGCGCGGCGCGCGGGGCTTCTGGCGCAAGGTGTCATCCCTGTTCGGGCTCGTCTTCCTCATTCCCTTCGTGGGGGCGGGCATCATCGGCCCGGGGCTGATCCTGTTCCAGGGCGAGTTCTCACCCGCGCTCGTGGCGCTCATCGGCGCCGCGGCGGTGATGGGGCTGCTCAACGTGATCTTCTACCAGCTGCTCCGAGCGCCCACCGAAATGGGCCAGAAGCTGCTGGACCAGATCTCAGGCTTCCGCCTCTATCTCTCGACCGCCGAGGAGGAGCGCCTCAAGGTGCTGCACCCGCCGGAGAAGACGCCGGAACTGTTCGAGCGCTACCTGCCTTACGCGCTGGCACTCGACTGCGAGAACGAGTGGAACGCCAAGTTCGCCGCCGTGCTGGCGGCCGCGGCGGCGGCCGGCGCGGCGGGGCCTGCGTGGTATTCCGGGCGGAACTGGGATTTCGGCCGCAGCGGCGGCTTCACCGACAGCCTGGGCAAGACGCTGGCTGCCACGGCCGCGGCGGCAGCCACCGCGCCGGGGCGGAGTTCCGGCACGCGCGGCGGCGGCTTTTCGGGCGGCGGCGGCGGCGGGGGCGGCGGGTCCGGGTGGTGAGGTCCTCACACCCTCCCAAACTCACGCAGGCCCCGGCTTGACCGGGGCGTCCTTTTCGGCGGCTACGGACAGGATGCGCCGATCAAGTCGGCGCATGATGAGTTTTGGGGACCCCTACCCTTCCAGCGCCTCGCGCTTCATTTCGAGTTCGAGCCAGAGTTCTTCAGCCTTGGCGAGCTCGTCGCGGGCGGCGGTCAACCGTGACGCGGCCGAATCGAAGGCCTTGGGATCACGTGCGAAGAGGTTCGCGTCCGCCAGTTTCGCTTCCAGCGTGCCGATCTCGTCCTCGAGTTTCTTGATGGTCTTCGGTAGCGTCTCCAGCGCGTGCTTTTCCTTGAAGGAGAGCTTGCGCTGGGCGGCGGGGGCCTCGGGCTTGGCAGCGGCCGCGGACGTCCTCGCAGTCTCCGCCTTCACCTTGCGGGCCTCCACGCCCTGGCCGCGCTGGGCCACCATGTCGGAATAGCCGCCCGCATATTCGGTCCACTTGCCGTTGCCTTCCGCCATGAGCACGGAGGTGGCGACGCGGTCCAGGAAGTCACGGTCATGGCTGACGAGCAGGATGGTGCCGGCATAGTCCGCCAGCATCTCCTGCAGCATGTCCAGGGTTTCGAGGTCGAGGTCGTTGGTGGGCTCGTCGAGGATCAGCAGGTTCGAGGGCTTGGCCAGTTCGCGGGCCAGGATGAGGCGGCCGCGCTCGCCGCCGGAGAGGACGTTCACCGGCGTCCTCGCCTTCTCTGGTGGGAATAGGAAGTCCTTCATGTAGCTCACCACGTGCTTCGTCTCGCCATTGACGGTGACGGAGGAGCCGCGGCCATCGGTGATGACGTCAGCCAGTGTCGCGTTGGGATCGAGGCTCTGGCGGCTCTGGTCGAGCGTTACGGTCTGGAGATTGGTTCCGAGCCGAATCGTTCCGGAATCGGGTGCGAGATGGCCGGTGAGGAGCTTGATGAGCGTGGTCTTGCCCGCGCCATTGGGGCCGACGATGCCCAGCCTGTCGCCCCGCATGATGAGGAGATCGAGGTTGGAGACGATGGGCCGCTCGCCGAAGGACTTGGACATGCCCTTCGCCTCCGCCACCAGCTTGCCGGAGAGGTCGCCCCCCGAGGCCGCCATGCGGACGGCGCCCTGCTGGCCCACATGCTCCTTCCGCTCCTTGCGCAGCGTGGAGAGGAGGTCCACGCGCCGCATGTTGCGCTTGCGCCGGGCGGTGACGCCATAGCGCATCCAGTGCTCTTCCTGTTCGATGCGCTTGGCGAGGAGGCTCTGTTCGGCCTCCTCCTTGGCCAGAACCTCGTCCCGCCAGGATTCGAAAGCGGAGAAGCCGCGCTCTAGCCTTCGCGATTCGCCCCGGTCCAGCCACACGGTGCGGTTGGAGAGCGAGTCGAGGAAGCGCCGGTCATGGCTGATCAGCACGAAGGCGGAGCGGAGCGACTTCAGTTCCGCTTCCAGCCATTCGATGGCGGGAAGGTCCAGATGGTTCGTGGGCTCGTCCAGCAGCAGGATGTCGGGCTCGGGCGCCAGCGTGCGGGCAATCGCGGCGCGGCGGATCTCGCCGCCCGAGAGGCGCTTCGGGTCCTCGTCTCCGCTGAGGCCCAGTTCGCGCAGGAGATAGGTGCAGCGGTGCGGGTCATCCGCCGGGCCCAGGCCCGACTCAACGTAGTCCAGAACGGTGGCATGGGCGGAGAGGTCCGGCTCCTGCGGGAGATAGCGGATGGTGGTGCCGGGCTGCAGCCAGCGCTCGCCCTTGTCGGCCTCGATCATGCCGGCGGCGATCTTGAGGAGTGTCGACTTGCCCGACCCGTTGCGCCCGACGAGCGCCACGCGCTCGCCCTCCGCCACGCTGAGTTCGGCGTTTTCGAGAATGGGCCTGCCGCCGAAGGTGAGGCCGATGCCGCGGAGATGAAGAAGAATCCTGCTCATGGGAGCGGGGTCTAGCCTAAAGGGGCTGGTGCCTCCAGTCCCCCAGATAGCGCTTCAGGCCGGGAAGGCCGGAGGCGAAGAGTTCCGCCGTGGGTTGGAGCGCCAGAATGTGGCCGCCTTCGAGGAAGGCGGTGTGGCTGGCGGCGTATTGCGCGTCTTCGGGCTGGTGGGTGACCATGAGCACGGTGAGGTTCTTCTGCTGGCGCATGGCCTTCACGAGGTCCAGCATGTCACGCCGCAGCGCCGGGCCCAAGGCGGCGAAGGGCTCGTCCAGCAGCAGCACGGGGCGGTCCCGCACCAGGGCGCGGGCGATGGCGACGCGCTGGCGCTCTCCGCCCGACACCTCGCCGGGCTTGCGCTGGGAAAGCGCGCCGAGGCCCACTTCGGCCAGCGCCGCATCGACCCGCTTGCGGCCTTCGAGGTCCAGCTTCAGGGAGGGCGAGATGCCCAGCCCCACGTTCTGCCACAGGCTCAGATGCGCGAAGACGTTGTTGTCCTGGAAGATCATGCTCACCGCGCGGCGGTCTGGCGGAAGCGCGGTCACGTCCTCAGCCCCGATCAGCACGCGGCCCGAGGACGGCGTCTCGAAGCCGGCGATGAGGTTGAGCAGCGTCGACTTGCCGCCGCCCGAGGGGCCGATCACCGCCGTGAAGGAGCCTTTCGGGAACGCCGCGTCGAAGCGCATCTCCATCCCCTCGTAGCGGAAGGAGACCTGGTCCAGCGTGATCATGTCGCCCTGCCCCAGCGTTCGGCGAGCGCGGAGAAGGCGAGCACGATGGCGCTCAAGAGAAGGGCCGTGCCGATCGCCGCGTCGAAGCGGTAGCTGCCCATCTGCCGGTAGATGAGGGCGGGAAGCGTCATGAAATCCTGCGTGCCGAAGAGGGAAATGGCGGTGAGGTCGCCCAGCGAGAGGATGAGCGCCATGACGAGGGCAAGCCCGATGGCGCGCTTCGCCACGGGAAGTTCCACGAGGCGGAAGCGGTTCCAGCCCGTGAGGCCCAAGGCCAGGCACAGCCTGTCATGCGCCTCCGCCGATTGGGCGAGGGCGGGCAGGATGGCGCGGGCGACGAAGGGAAGCGACATCAGCGCATTCATGGCGATGACGAGGAAAGCCGCAAGCCCCCCGAGGCCCGAATAGGCGATGAGGCTGATGAACCAGCCGGTAGCAAGCGCTGCGGGCGGCACGATCCAGGAGGTGAGCACCGCCAGCGAGGCCACCCTGCGCCAGGCAGTGCTGCGCACCGCCAGTACGGCGAGGGGCCAGACGAGGGCGAGCGCGAGCATGGCGCTCGCGGCACCCAGCGCGAGACTGGTGAGCGTGGCCCGCAGCAGCGTGACGGAGAGGTCGATGCGGCCGATCCCCGCCGCCACGAGCGCGATGAGCGGGGGCAGGAGCAGCAGGAGGCCGAGCAGGATCACCGCGTGGTCGGCCACGCGCTCACGGAGCCGCCGCCCGTCATGCCGGCGGCGGCTGAGGCGCAGCATGGGCCAGCCTTCGGCGAAGCCGCCCCAGCGCTGGGCGAGGAGCGCGAGGCTGGCGCAGAGCGCCAGTTGCACGAAGGCCAGCATGGCGGCGCGCTGCGGATCGAAATCGGCGCGCAGCGACTGGTAGATCGCGACCTCGAGCGTGGCCGCGCGCGGGCCGCCGCCCAATGTGAGCACGATGGCGAAGCTCGAGGCGCAGAGCAGGAAGATGAGGAGTGCGACGCCCGGAAGACCGCCCTTGATCTGCGGCCATTCCACATGGCGCCAGTAGTCGCGCGGGCCGAAGCCCAGCTGCGCGCCGAGCTTGAAGCTCTCGGGCGGGATGCGCTCGAGATCGGCGAGGATGAGCCTGGCGGCGAGCGGCACGTTGAAGAACACATGCGCCAGCAGGATGCCCTGCAGGCCATAGATGTCGAAGATGCCGCCGAGCCAGCCCTTCGCCCCATAGACCTCGATGATGCCGATGATGACCACGATGGCGGGCAGCGCCAGCGGCAGGTTGAGCAGGCGGAGGATCAGCCCGCGGCCGGGAAACGCCGCCTGCCGCGCCAGCGCGCGCGCCAGCGGCAGGCCGAGCGCCACGGCGAGGAGCGTGGAGAGCCCGGCCTGCAGCAGGGTGAAGCTCAGCACACGGAGGACATAAGGATCGAGGCCCTGCAGCCCCTGCTCCACCCCGAGGCGCAGCACGGGGAGGAAACCCGCAGCGAGCGCGAGCAGAAGAAAGACGAGCGCCGCATAGGCCGGCGCCCGCGATGGGGTGTAGCCCGTCACTTCGCCGTGGCGTTCAGCCACTCGTCGATCCAGGCGCGGCGGTTCTGCTCAACCTCTTCCGGAGAGAAGAGCAGCGTCTTCTCCGGCTTCACCAGCTGGTCGAAGGCGGGGGGAAGGGGCGCAGAGGTCGCGCCCGCCGGGAACATCCAGTTGTTGGTGGGGATCTGGTCCTGGAAGCCCGGGCCCATCATGAAGGCGAGGAATTTCTTCGCCAGCTCCTTCTCCGGGCTGTTCTCGATCAGGCCGCCGACTTCGACCTGCAGATAGTGGCCTTCCGCGAAGGGCGCGGCCTTGTAGCGCTCCGAATTCTCGGCGATCACGTGATAGGCGGGAGAGGTGGTGTAGGAGAGCACCATGGGCGCCTCGCCCTTGGTGAAGAGGGCATAGGCCTCCGACCAGCCGGGGGTCACGGTGAGGATGCGGGGCTGCAGCTTCTTCCAGGCATCGGCCGCCTTGTCGCCATAGACGCTCTTCATCCACAGCAGGAAGCCGAGGCCCGGCGTCGAGGAGCGGGGGTCCTGCAGCACGATCTTCTGGGCGGGATCGCCGTTCACCAGCTCGTCGAGGGACTTCGGCGGGTCCTTCATCACTTGCGTGTCGTAGATGACGGCGAAGTGGCCGTAGTCGAAGGGCATGAAATACTCGTCCGTCCACGGAACGGGCGTCCTGGCCTGGCTCACGTCCAGCCCGTGCTTGCCGAAGAGGCCGGTCTTCACGGCTTCCGCCGTCAGGTTGGTGTCGAGGCCGAGCACCACGTCCGCCTGGGTGCTGGCGCCTTCGAGCTTCAGGCGGTTGAGCATGGCGACGCCGTCGCCCGGGGCCACCCATTCGAGGGTGCAGCCGCACTCCTTCTCGAAGGCTTCCTTCACCTTGGGGCCGGGGCCCCATTCGGAGACGAAGCTGTCATAGGTGTAGACGGTGAGCGTGTCCTTCGCCAGCGCGGGTGCGGTGAGCGAGGCAAACGCGAACAGGGCAATCAAAGTCTTCTTCATCATACCTCCATTCGCCGTTGGATGGAGGTTTGGACGTATCCGGAGATCGTCCGCCCGCAATCCCTCCGCCGGCATGATCCGGATCAGGTTCAGCGGGTCCGGGGCTCGAAACCCCGTCTCAGCCGCAGATGCGGCACCCCGTTGAGAGCACAGGCAGGACTAAGGCTTCGTACGTGCGCTGGCAAGCCTCATTTGCTAGAAGGCGTTGCATGACACGATTTGCCATTCTCCTCGGGGGCGACCTCACCGTGACGGCGCGCCTCAGGGGCCAGATCAGGGGCGCCCGCATCATCGCGGCCGACAGCGGCATGATGCATGCCGCGGCGCTGCGCATCATTCCGGAACTCTGGGTCGGGGATTTCGATTCCGCCGGTTCGGAGTTGGCCATGCAATACCGCGACGTGCCGCGCGAAACCTTTCCAGCGGACAAGGACGCGACCGACGGCGCCATCGCCGTGGCCGAGGCGCTGCGGCGCGGGGCGCGCGAGATCGTGCTGCTCGGCGGCCTGGGCGGCCAGACGGACCACACGGCGGGCCTCCTGGGGCAGAGCATCCAGATCGCGCGCAAGGGCGTGGCCTGCATGCTTACCAGCGGCGTGGAGGAAGCCTGGCCGCTGACGCCGGGCCAGATGACAGCGGAGCTTCCCCCCGACACGCGCCTCAGCATCATTCCCTTCTGCGACCTCGAGGGCCTCGACCTCGAAGGTGTCAAATGGCCGCTTGAGGCGCGCAGCGTTCCGCTGGGCTCGACCCTCACCCTCTCCAACGTGGCGCTGGGGCCCGTCAAGATCGCACTGCGTTCCGGCCATGGCATTGCCATCGCCTATCCGCCGCTGGCCAGCGATGAGTGATCGCGCCCTCCGCATCGAGGCCATGGGCCGGCGCGGCGAAGGGATCGCCCGCCACGAGGCCAGCACGGTCTTCGTGCCCGGCACCCTGCCGGGCGAGGAGGTCACGGCGCATGGCGAGGGCGAGCGGCTGGCGCTGTCATCGCTCACAAGCGCCTCGCCTGATCGGATCGCGCCCTTCTGCAAGCATTACGGACGCTGCGGCGGCTGCCAGCTGCAGCATTGGCGCGAGGAGCCCTACCGCGCCTGGAAGGCCTCGCTGGTGGGCGAGGCGCTGAAGGCACGCGGCATTGCGCATGAGGTGACGGACTGCCTCGACGCGCATGGCGAAGGGCGCCGCCGCGTGAGCCTGCATGTGCGGCGCAACGGCGGTACGGTGACGGCGGGCTACATGGAGCCGCGCAGCCACACGCTTCTCGACATCGATCATTGCCCGATTCTGGAACCCGCCCTTGCGGCCGCCTTCGACATCGGCCGCGCCCTGGGCGCGAAGCTGGGCGACTGCGACGTGAGCGTCACGGCGACGCTCACAGGCCTCGACGCGAGCGTGAAGGCGGAGCGCACCATCGTGGTGCAGGAACATGCGAAGCTCGCAGGCTTCGTGACCGCCCTGAAGCTGGCGCGGCTCTCCGTCAACGGCGAGGTGATCGCCACGGCCGTGCCGCCGCGGCTGCAACTGGGCAAGGCGGAGGTGGCGCTTCCCCCCGGCGGCTTCCTGCAGGCGACGGCACGGGGAGAGGAGACGCTGGCGCGCCTGGTGCTCGACGGCGTTGGCAAGGCGAAGTGCGTGGCCGATCTCTTCTGCGGCATCGGGCCCTTCGCCTTCCGGCTTGCCGAGCGCGCGAAGGTCGAGTCCTATGACAGCGACCGCGCGGCGGTTGCCGCACTCAACGCCGCGGTGAAGGCGACGCCGGGCCTGAAACCCATGACCGCCGCCGCGCGCGACCTGTTCCGCGAGCCCCTGGTGCCGAATGAGATGAAGCACTTCGACGCCGTCGTCTTCGATCCGCCGCGCGCCGGCGCCGAAGCGCAGGCGAAACAGCTGGCGCGTTCAAAGGTCAAGACGGTGGTGGCGGTATCCTGCGATGCGGCGAGCTTCGCGCGCGACGCGGAGAGTCTCGTCGGCGGCGGCTACAGGCTGGAACGGGTGACGGCGGTGGACCAGTTCAAATATTCGTCCCATGTGGAGATCGTGGCGCTGTTCACGCGGTGACCAGCTCCTCACGGACCGTTCGAAGGCGCGTGCTGAAACTCAGCTGAACAGTTGGCCGAACACGTCCATCGAGGTATTGGCGCCGCAGACGACGATGCCGACGCGCTCGTCCTTTTCCGGCCTGTAGGCGCCGGACAGAAGCGCTGCGAAGGCCGCCGCACCGCCGGGCTCGGTGACGAGCTGCATCTCCCGCCAGAGCTTCCTCTGCGCGTTGCGGATGTCGTCATCCGTGACGAGCGCCACTTGCGTGATGTGGTCCTTGGCGATGTCGAACATCAGGCGGCCGACGGTGGTGGCGCCGAGCGAATCCGCCGCGAGGCCTGAGGTCTTCACCGGCACGCGCGCACCCGCGGCGAGCGACGCATGCAGCGTGTCGCAGGTGACGGGTTCGACGCCCACCACCTTGACGTTCGACTGGTACCAGGCCGCGATGCCGCCGATGAGGCCGCCGCCGCCGACCGCGACGAGCAGCGTGTCGATGCCGGGGGCCTGATCCTCCAGCTCGCGCGCCAGCGTGCCCTGGCCTTCGAGCGTTGCTTCCGCGTCATAGGCGTGGACGGAGGCCGCACCCGACTCCGCGATCCAGGCTTCGCAGAGTGTCAAGGCCTCGCTGTAGTTCGCGCCCTGCTGCACGATCTCCGCGCCATAGGAGGCGATGCGCGCGACCTTGGCGGGGGACGAGATTTCGGGAACGAAGATCTTGGCCTTGTGGCCCAATTCACGCGCCGCATAGGCCACCGCCGCGCCGTGATTGCCGCCGGACGCGGTGGCGACACCGCCCTGCCCCACCTCAGCCTGCAGGAGCGTGTTGAAGGCGCCGCGCGACTTGAAGCTTCCGGCATGCTGGAGGAGTTCGAGCTTCAGAGTGACGGGAAGCGCCACGCCTTCGACCGTCACGTCGACCACCGGGGTACGACGGACATGCGGCGCGATGCGGGTGGCGGCCCGCGTGATGGCGTCCCGCGTGATCATTCGGCGGGCGCCACGTTGACGAGCGTGTCCGACTTGCCGCCGAACACCTGGTCGTAATAGCGCTTCTGCGCCTGGGCGGCGGTCAGCGCATTGCGCATCAGGATCGAGACGGTGACGGGGCCGACACCGCCCGGCACCGGCGTGATCCAGCCCGCGGTTTCGGCACAGGCGTCATAATCGACGTCACCCACAGTGATGTTCTTGCCGTTCTCCTCGATCTGGTTGATGCCGATGTCGATCACGGCGGAGCCCGGCTTGATCATGTTGGGGGTGATGAAGCGCGGCTTGCCGACGGCGACGAAGATCGCATCGGCCGCGCGCGAATGGACGGCGAGGTTGCGCGTCATGTGGTGGCAGACGGTGACGGTCGCCCCTTCCGACATGAGGAGAAAGGCGATGGGCTTGCCGACGATTTCGGAGTGGCCGATCACCACCACCTCGAGCCCTTCGAGCCGGAGGCCGGTGCGCTTGAGGAGTTCGACGGAGGCCGCCGCCGTGCAGGGGGCAAGCGAAGTGTCACGGTAGACGATGTTGCCGATGGAGGCCGGGTGCATGCCCTCCACGTCCTTCAGCGGGTGCACGGCGGTCTGCAGCTCGCGGATGTCGAGGTGCTTCGGCACGGGGCGCTGGATGATGACGCCGGTGACGCGCGGATCGGTGTTGAGGGCCTGCAGCAGCCCCAGCATCTCGACGCGGGAGACGGTGGAGGGGAGGTTCCGCTCCTCGAACATGATGCCCGCCTTCTCGGCACCGCGCGCCTGGTTCCGCACATAGAGGCTGACGGCGGGAACATCGCCGATGGTGATGGAGACGAGCTTGACGGGCCAGCCCTTGGAGGCCAATTCCTCGACACCCTGGTAGACGCTGCGGGTGATCTCCTCGGCGACGGGCTTGCCCAGCAGGGCGTTGTGGCGGACGGGGGTCTGGGCAGTCATGCGCGGCACTTCCTGTCAAATCGGGGCTTGTTAATCACGCGTTGATCTCCATGCGCAAGCCCCTTGCATCGCGCGGCGGGGCGGCCGGAAAACGGACCGCCGCCCCCGTGGCGATGCGCCTGGCACTCCAGGCGCAGGCGCAGGCATCGAGCAGGTCGTCCGCCCCCATCTGGGAGGCGCGGTAACGGGCCTCCGGCAGGGCGGCGAAGGGGAAGCCTGCCGCAGCGAGAAGGCCGCGGCGGAGGTCGAGCCCCGGCCCATGCGGCCTGCTCTTCACCTTCTTGGGCAGCGGCAGCGGTTTCTCCCCGTTCATGGCCCAGAAGGCCAGTTCGGGGTGGACCTCACGGACGCGGGACTGCAACTCCGGCGTCATCAGCGCGTCGACTTCGCGCATCTTGGGGAAGATGTGGAAGATCTGCTTCGACACTTTTCGCGGCGGGTCCGAGCAGGCGAGGTTGGCATCGCAGGCGGCGCGATAGTCCTCGCACATGACGGCGGCGCGGGAGGGCACGGAAAAGACGCTGGACTGCCGCTCGCCCAGCCGGGAGCGCGCCTCGCGTTCCGCGTCGCGGCCGGAGCCCTGGGGGAAGCCGATGGGCATGTCCACGGCGATCACATCCGCGTCCATCGCCAACACCTCCGCGAAGCTGCGGCAGAGGTGGTGGGTGAGGCTTGCTCCCCAGCGCACGGCGATCCAGCCGCCCGGGCAGCCATCGACGCCGATGACGGCGCTCATGCGCGGTGGAGCGCGCCCGCCACGTCCAGCACCGTGGTTCCGGCACTCATGGCGATGGCGCGGGACAAGGTCTTCATGGCGGCGGCGAGCGCCTGTTGCGGAGGGTTCGACAGACGTTCGGCGAGGTAGAGCCCGCTCAGGAAATCGCCCGTGCCATGGGGCACGTTCGAAAGCCTCGGCGTCACCACGCCGTGAACCTCCCCCGCCGTGACGAGCAGCGTGGCGAGACGGTCACCCGCGACGGGGATCGAGGTCGCGAGCACCTCCGCCACGCCCAGGGACCGCGCGGCGGCAATGGCGCTCTCCTCGTCCTTCACCTCGTGGCCCGAAAGCCGGGCGAGCTCGAAGCCATTGGGCGCGAGGCAGGCGGCGCGCGGCACGAGATGCGCGATGATCGCCTCCGCCACCTCCTCCGCCACGTAGAGGCGGCCATGATCGCCCATGACGGGATCGACCAGCAGGTAGGGAACCTCGATGCGCGAGAGGAGCCCCGCCACCTCCTCCACCTGGCCGGCGGAGGCGAAATAGCCGGTGAGCATGCCGTCGAGCCCGGCCAGGGCGCCCAGCGCCTCGAGGCTGGCGAGCATGCGGGCCATGTCGGCCGCGTCGGTGCGGAAGCCCGCGGGCGGGCCGTGGCCCGGGTGGTTGGAGAGCGTGATGGTGGGAAGGCCCAGCACCTCATGCCCGCCGGCCTGCAGGGCGGGCACGGCGGCGCTGTTGCCGACCGGCCCCCAGACCACCTGGCTCGAGATGCTGAGGACACGCATCAGATCACGTTCTTCTCGAACAGCGGCTTGTTGCGCGCGATCCGCTCATAGCCGAAGCGCGTCAGGTCGATGGTGCGGAAGCCGCCTTGCGTGACGAGTTCCGCCACCGCATTGCCCGCCGCCGGTCCCTGCTGCAGGCCGTGGCCCGAAAAGCCGTTGGCAAAGAGGACGTTGGAAACCTCCGGGTGCGGGCCGATCACCGCGTTCTGGTCGAAGGCGTTGTAGTCATAGTGGCCGACCCAGGCGCTGATCACCTTGATGGCCTCGAACAGGGGCACGCGCCCGGCAAGGGAGGGCCAGATGCGTTCCTCGAACCAGGCGTGGTCGACCTCCCAGTCGAGGTCCTGCGGCTCCTCATGCTCCTCGGGCGAGAGGCCGCAGAGGAAGTTGCGGCCCTCGGGCCGGAAATAGACTCCGCCGGGCACGACGGTGAGCGGCGCCTTGCGCAGCGCCTCGGTGGCGGCCGGGCAGTCGAGCACATAGACATAGCGCTTGCGCGGGCCCACGGGGAGTTCGATGCCCGCCATGCCAGCGAGCTTGCCGGCCCCCGCGCCCGCGGCATTGACCAGGATGCCGCAGGAGAGGGTCTCACCCGATCCGAGGGTCACGCCGGTGACGCGCGAACCCTCGCGGGTGACACCCGTCACCTCCGCCTGGATCAGTTCCACCCCTTTCGCCAGTGCCGACTTCCGGAACAGGGCGGCGAACATGTAGGGGTCGACCCAGCCCTCGCCCGAGAGGCCGAAGCAGCCCGCAGCGATGCCATCCGCCACGAGCCAGGGAAAGCGGGCGGAGAGCTCGTCGCCGCGCAGCAGCACATTGTCCGCGCCATGGGCGATCTGCACCGCATGGTTCTCCTCGAGGGTGGCCAAGCCCTCCGGCGAGGCGCAGATCAGGTAGCCCTGCTCCTTGAAGCCGATGTCGGCCTCGGGGCCGAACTCGTCGCGCAGGTTCTTCACGAGGTTCACGCCGAAGCGGGAGAGCGCGATGTTCTCCGGCGTCGAGAACTGCTGGCGCAGGCCCCCGACGGAGCGCGCGGTGCAGCCCCATTGCCAGCTCGTATCCTTCTCCACCAGGGCGATGGAGCCGGTGAAACCTTGTTTCCGGAGGTAGTGGGCGCTGGCGCTGCCCACGACACCGCCGCCCACGATCACGACATCATATGACTTCATGGCGCGGGACATTGCCCAAAGCCCCTTGGCCAGACAAGGGGCGGAGCCATGCGGATCATCCAAAAGTGGGCTTCCATTCCCGCATTGCGGCGGTTAGCGTTGCACCGCAACAACCACTGGAAATTCCATGACCTTGCGAGCCAGACGCAGCGTTCTCTACATGCCCGGCGCCAATGAGCGCGCCCTCGAAAAGGCAAAAGCGCTCCCCGCCGACAGCCTGATCCTCGACCTGGAGGATTCGGTCGCCCCCGACGCCAAGGCGGAGGCCCGCGCCAAGGTGGCGGCCGCCGTGAAGGCCGGCGGCTATGGCCGGCGCGAACTGGTGATCCGCATCAACGGGCTGGACACGCCCTGGGGCGTCGACGACCTGAAGATGGCGGCTGAGGCGAACCCGGACGCGATCCTCGTGCCCAAGGTGGCGCGGCCCGGCGACATCGTGAACGTCTCGAAGATCCATGCCGGCATGGGCGGCGCCGAGACGACGCGCATGTGGGCGATGATGGAAACGCCCATGGCCATCTTCAACGTGCGCGAGATCGCCTCCGTGCACCAGGTGGCGCGGCTGTCCTGCCTGGTGCTGGGCACCAACGACCTGTTGAAGGAATCCCGCGCGCTGGCGACCGGCGGGCGCTTCGCCATCCTGCCCTGGCTGTCCATGACGCTGCTCGCGGCGCGCACCTATGGGCTGGACGTGATCGACGGCGTCTACAACGACTTCCGCGACGACGCAGGCTTCCGCGCCGAGTGCGAGCAGGGCCGCACGCTGGGCATGGACGGCAAGACGCTGATCCACCCCGGGCAGATCGCGGTGTGCAACGAACTTTTCTCGCCAGCACCCGAGGAAGTGGCATGGTCGCACAGGATCATCGACGCCTTCAGGCTGCCGGAGAATGCATCGAAGGGCGTCATCACCATCGACGGCAAGATGGTGGAGCGGCTTCACCTTGCCATGGCGGAGCGCGTGGCGGCCATTGCGGAGGCGATCTCGTGACGATGAAGACCAACCCCGGCAATTTCTTCGAGGACTTCCGCTTGCGGCAGACCATCCGCCACGCCACGCCGCGCACGGTGACGGCGGGCGACGTGGCGCTCTACACCGCCCTCTACGGCCCGCGCTTTGCGGTGCAGTCCTCCGACGCCTTCGCCCAGGCGGTGGGCTACCCCGGGGCGCCGGTGGACGACCTCCTGACCTTCCACGTCGTCTTCGGCAAGACGGTGCCGGACATCTCGCTCAACGCGGTCGCCAATCTCGGCTACGCAGAGTGCCGCTTCCTCAAGCCCGTCTATCCGGGCGACACGCTCTCCACCGTCTCGGAAGTGATCGGCCTCAAGGAGAACTCCAACGGCAAGACGGGCACCGTCTATGTGCGCTCGGTCGGCTCCAACCAGCTGGGCGAGGAGGTGCTCTCCTATGTGCGCTGGGTGATGGTGAGGAAGCGCGACGAGTCTGCCCCGGCCCCCGACGCGCATGTGCCGCAGCTTGGGAAGCGCGTGGACCCCTCACAGCTCGGCGCCGCCTGCCCCGCCATTGACCGCAGGGCGTGGGATGACGGTCTCGCCGGTTCGCCGCACCGCTTCGGCGACTATGCGGCGGGCGAGAAGATCGACCATGTGGACGGGATGACGGTGGAGGAGGCCGAGCACATGCTCGCCACCCGGCTGTTCCAGAACACCGCCAAGGTGCATTTCAACCAGCATTCGGAATCGCAGGGCCGCTTCGGCCGGCGGCTGATCTATGGCGGCCACGTCATCTCGCTGGCGCGCGCGCTGAGCTTCAACGGCCTCGCCAACGCCTTCCACGTCGCCGCCATCAACGGCGGGCGGCACGTGGCCCCGCTCTTCGCGGGCGGCACGGTGCATGCCTGGTCCGAAATCCTCGAGACGGCGGATGTGCCGGGCCGGGACGATGTGGGCGCACTCCGCATCCTGACGCGGGCGACGCGCGACCTTCCGTGCACGGACTTCCCCGTGGAGGACGGCGCCCCCGACAAGCCGGGCGTGATCCTCGAGCTCGACTACTGGGCGCTGATGGTGCGGTAGCTTCGGCTGTCGGCCACTGCAGCATCGCAAGGTCACCTGAAACCGGCTTGCTCCCTTTCTGGCCGTCACCCCGGCGAAAGCCGGGGTCCAGCTCCTGATCAGCTTGCAAGGCAACAAAGCTGGATCCCGGCCTTCGCCGGGATGACGGAGTTGACTGATTGAAATCCCGCGCCGTTTTCCTTTGATCGCGCGACGCTCCAGCCTCTCATGCACGCGTGTCCCGCGCAGGATGAACGGAGACGGCAGCGCGCCTCACAGCATCAGCCGCTTCTCCGCCATCGGGAAGGCCCGCGCCATGTCCTTCACCGGATGCGCGGCGCGGGGGGCGAGCGTGATCTTCTGGGCGCGGCCCGTCCTGGCCGCCTCCTCGATGGCGCGCATGATGGCGACGTCGGCAAGTCCGTCGCCGCCATCGGGTTCGGGGCGGATGCCCTTCAGGATGCAGTCCGAGAAATAGGCGGCCTGGCCGCTGAAATGATCGTATTGCGGGAACTGCTTCTCCGTGACCTTGCCGCCCCTGGTGAGGGTCACCTTCATCGCGCGGTCGAACCTGAAGCCGGGGTTGACCTCGATCTGGCCTTGCGTGCCGATGACGCGGTACTGGTCCAGCTCATCCGCGCCGAAGCTGGCGATGAAATGCGCGAGCCTGTCTCCGGGGAAGCGCAGCGTGGCGGAGACCATTTCCTCCACCTCCGCGAAGCGCGCGTCGCCCGGCGCATGCGCGGTGGCGGCGATGACCTCGGTCGGTTCCGCCCCGAAGAGGTGACGCATGGCGTTGATGCAATAGACGCCGATGTCCTGCAAGGGCCCGCCCCAGTGTTCCGCCCTGAGGCGGTGGTTGCCGGCATTCACGGGGAAGGAGAAGACGGAATTGAAGAGGCGCGGCTCCCCGATCTCGCCGCGGCGGATCATGTCGATGGCCTCGATGGTGCCGGGTTCCGTGTGGAGGCGGTAGGCGGTCATCAGCTGCACGCCCGCCTTGTCCGCCGCCGCGATCATCGCCTCGCATTCCGCCACCGTCACGGCGAGCGGCTTTTCGACCAGCGCGTGGATGCCGGCTTGCACCGCCCGGATGGCGTAGTCCGCATGCATGGAGTTGGGCAGCGCGATGTAGACGGCATCGACGAGGCCGCTTTGCAGCATCTCGTCATACCGGTCGTAAGAATAGATGTGCTCGATGCCGTGGAAGTCCGCGAGCTTCCGGGCATTCTCCGGATTGCCGGAGACGATGGCCGTCATCTCCGAATTGCCGGTCTGCGCGATCGACGGCATGAAGGCGATCTGCGAGATCCAGCCGGTGCCCACCACGGCGTAACGAACTTTCTTCATTCTTGAGTCCTCCCCAGAGAGGCGGAGAACTTATCGTCATGCAACGGGTGTCCACAACACCTGATCGATGCGGGTGGCGCCGGCCGCCAGCATGATGAGCCGGTCCATGCCCAGCGCCACGCCGGAGGCAGGCGGCATGAGGGCCAGCGCCTCCAGCAGCTCCTCGTCGATGGGGTAGCGCTCGCCATAGGTCTGCTCCTTCACGTCCATCTCGGCGATGAAGCGGCGGCGCTGTTCTTCCGCGTCGGTCAGCTCGCCAAAGCCATTGGCGAGCTCGACGCCGCAGGCATAGAGCTCGAAACGCTCCGCCACGCGGCGGTCGCGCGCGGTGGTGCGGGCCAGCGCCGCCTCGACGGAGGGGTATTCGTACAGCACCGTGATGCGGCCGTTGCCCAGCTGCGGCTCCACCTTCTCCGACAGGATGCGGCTGAAGATGTCGGACCAGCTCTCCCCCTTCCCGAAGGGAACCGGCGAGAGGGCGGCAAGCGCCTGCACGTCCGCCGTGCCGTCAGGCCGGATGGTCGAGAGCAGGTCCACCCCGGCATGGACCCGGAAGGCATCGTTCACGGTGAGCCATTCGGCCTCCGCCAGCGGGTCCGCCTCCCGGCCCCGCCAGCGGAAGAGCCGCGTTCCCGCAACGTCTGCCGCGAGGCGGACGAGGGCCAGCGTATCGGCGATGATCGTCTCGTAATCCTCACGCGCCCGGTACCATTCGAGCATGGTGAATTCGGGGGAATGGGTGAGGGTGCGCTCCCGGTTGCGCCAGACATGGCCGAGGTTGAAGATGCGCGTTTCCCCCGCCGCCAGCAGCTTCTTGCAGGCGAATTCGGGCGAGGTGTGCAGGTAGCGCCGTTCGGTTGAACCGTCCGGCTGGATCAGCTCCGTGGCGAAGCCGTGGAGATGGGCCTCGTTGCCGGGCGAGACGGCAAGCGCGGCGCAGTCGACCTCCAGGAAGTCCCGTTCGGCGAACCAGGACCGGATGGCGGATATGATGCGGTTGCGCGCCAGCAGGAAGGGGCGGCGGTCGGCGTGGGCGTCGGGCGAGAACCAGCGGGAGGGGGACGGGGCCACGGGGCGGCTTTCCTGGGGGGGTTGGCTTCGGGGATGGGCACTGCTAATACGCCCCCCAACCAAATCCGGCAATTCTTCAGGAACGAGATACGAACGTGGTCAAGGTTATCGCAAGCGGCGTGCGCAAGGGCAATGTCATCGAGCACGAGGACGGCAAGCTCTACGTGGTGCTCAAGGCCGAATCCATGCATCCCGGCAAGGGCACGCCGACGACGACGATCGACATGCGCCGCATCTCGGACGGCGTGAAGACGGTCGTGCGCTACAAGACGACGGACCCGCTGGAACGCGCCTTCGTCGAGACCATCACCCACTCCTACCTCTACCAGGACGGGGACAACTACATCTTCATGAACCCCGAGAACTACGAGCAGATCCAGGTTCCGGGCGACATGCTGGGCGACAGCGCCCCCTTCCTGCAGGAAGGCATGGAGTGCCAGATCGCGCTGTTCAACGGCACGCCCATCTCGATCGAACTGCCGCAGCGCGTTGTGTTGGAGATCGTCGAGACGGAGCCCGCGATCAAGAACCAGACGGCGTCCTCCTCCTTCAAGCCGGCCGTCCTCTCCAACGGCGTGCGCACCATGGTGCCGCCGCACATCGTCTCCGGCACGCGCATCGTGGTGGCCACCGAAGACGGCTCCTACGTGGAGCGCGCCAAGGACTGAGGCATCCGCCACCGTCTCACGTCATCATGGCCGGGTTTGACCCGGCCATCTTTTTTTGGGGAGCGCCCCTCATTCGCCGGGCTTGACCCGGCGATCCTTTTTGTGGCCGCGAACAAGGATGCCTCGGTCAAGCCGGGGCATGATGATGCGGGAGGTGTGGAGGAACGCCCTACCCGAACGCCTTCGCCATCACCTCCGCGAGCCGCTTCGCGAAGCCGGCGGGGTCGGGCACCTGCTCGCCTTCGATGATGAAGGCCTGGTCCAGCAGCAGCTGAGCCGCATCATCCACAGAGGGAGCGCCCTTGGCCTTCACCTGCTCGGCCAGCGCCTTGATGAGGGCGTGCGAGGGGTTGATCTCCAGGATGGGGGCGGACACCGAGATGCCGGAATCCTTCTGGCGGGAGAGCAGTTTCTCCAGGGTGCGGTCCATCGTGCTGTCGTTGACGATGCAGACCGCGCTTTCCGTGAGGCGCTTCGAGGCGCGGACGTCCTTCACCTTGTTCCCCAGCGCCTGCTTGAGGGCAGCGGCGAGGACGGCGGTGGATGCGTCATCCGCCTTGTCTTCCGCCGCCTCGTCCTTGCGGGTGATGAGGTCGAGATCCGCCGCCCCCTGGGAGACCGACTTGAAGGGCTTGCCCTCATAGCCCAGCGCGGTGCGCACCCAGAAGGAATCGACGGGGTCGGTGAGGAGCAGCACCTCGAGGTCACGCGCGTGATAGCCTTCGAGCTGGGGCGAGGCCTTGGCCTTCGCCTCGTCCTCGGCCGTGAGGTAATAGATCGCCGTCTGGTTCTCCTTCAGCCCGGCGATGTAGTCCTTGAGGCTCACGAAGTCGCCCTTGGTCGTCCGGAAGCGGACGATCTCATAGAGCTGGTCGCGGCGCTCCATGTCTTCGTAGAGGCCTTCCTTCAGCACCGGGCCGAAGACGTCCCAGACTTTCCGGAAACCGGCGGCGTCCGTTTCCGCCACCTTCTTGAGCTCGGCCAGCACCTTGTTGGTGACGGCCTTGCGGATCGCCGCGACTTGCGGATTGTTCTGCAGCATCTCGCGCGAGATGTTGAGCGGCATGTCCTCCGAGTCGATGACGCCGCGCACGAAGCGCAGGTAGGCGGGGAGAAGTTCCACGTCGTCCGCGATGTAGACGCGCTTCACATAGAGCTTCTGGCGGCCGCGGCGGTCCGGATCGTAGAGGTCGAAGGGGCGCTCGCCCGGCACGTAGAGCAGCACCGTGTATTCGTGGCGGCCCTCCGCGCGGTAGTGCAGCGTCAGCGCCGGATCGGAATAGCTGCCGGAGATGTGGCCGAAGAAGTCCTTGTGCTGCTCCGCCGTGATCTCGGCCTTGGGCCGCGTCCAGATGGCATTGGCGGAATTGACCTGCCGCGCCGTCTCGGTGCCGATCGCGAGCATGATCGGGTGCGCGATGTGGTCGGAATAGGTGCGCACCACGCTCTCGATCTTCCAGTCTTCGAGGAACTCGAGCGCGTCGTCCTTGAGGTGCAGCACGATGGAGGTGCCGCGCGCGGCCTGTTCCACGGGCGTCACGGTGAAGCTTCCCGAGCCGTCCGAGGACCACATGAAGGCCGTCTCCGCCCCGGCGCGGCGCGAGATGACGTCGACCCGCGAGGCGACGATGAAGCCGGAGTAGAAGCCGATGCCGAACTGGCCGATCAGGTGCACGTCGCCCTGCTTGGCCCGGGCCTGCTCCACGAAGGCCTGGGTGCCGGACTTGGCGATGGTGCCGAGGTTCTCGACCAGTTCCTGCTCGCTCATGCCGATGCCGGTGTCGGCGATGGTGAGCGTCTTCCTGTCCTTGTCGGGCGTGATGGTGATGGTGAGGTCCGGCGCGCCCTCCAGCAGTTCGGGCCGGGCGATCGCCTCATAGCGCAGCTTGTCCAGCGCGTCGGCCGCGTTGGAGATCAGTTCCCGCAGGAAAACGTCCCGGTCCGAATAGACCGAATGCACCATGAGGTGCAGAAGCTTGGCGACTTCCGCCTGGAATTGGTGGGAGGTTGCAGAAGCGGGCGCTTCTGCCGTTGCCGCCGCGGTCGTGTCATTTGCCATGTCACCCTCTCACAAGCACGTGATGTTGCTGCTCGCGCATATCGGGTGCGGTGCGGGACTGGTCAAGTGCCCAATGAAAAGCGGCCGGAACACGGGGATCCGGCCGCGAAACTCTACGCCAACGCCTGATACACACTCACGCGTCTGAATGGGGTGGCCCGGCCGGCTTAAAAGCTCCGGGGGGCTGGGGGGCTGAGATTTCCGATGCTCAACACCAGCCGGGCCTCTAGAGGCAACATCCCTCATATGGCTGGCGAGATGGGCGGCAGCTTGATGCAAATGCGGCGGAAAGGTGATTTCTGCATCCTCGCCTTGCCAATCCGGCGCATCGGGTCCATCTTCGGGAGGCCGTCATCGGGCCGTCACGACGAAGAGGGTGGCATTGGACAAGACCGAAGACATAGTCAACCTCCGGCCGTGGGACACTGGCCCCACGGCCGGACGGGAAGAGGCCAGCCAGCGCAACGCGAAGCCGCCGGAACAGGTGGCCTTCGACCGCAGGGAACTCCAGACCATTCTCGGCTTCTACGGCACCAAGGTGGCGGAAGGGGAATGGCGCGACTACGCGATGGATTTCGGGCGCGAGAAGGCGGTGTTCTCCGTCTTCCGCCGCGCCTCCGAGGTGCCGCTCTACCGCATCGTGAAGGACCCGTCGCTGGCGCGCAAGCAGGGCATGTATTCGGTGATCGCCCAGGGCGGCCTCATCCTCAAGCGCGGACATGACCTCGCCGCCGTGCTGCGCGTGCTGGCGAAGACGCCGAAGCTCCGCCCCATCTGACACATCCGCCAAAACGAAGAACCCCGGCCCTTCGCAGGACCGGGGTTCGTGTTTCTGGTCAGCCTTCCGGCGGACTACTCGTTGCTGTTCATGAAGCCGAGGATCTGCAGGATGTTGACGAAGATGCTGATGAAGCTGCCGTAGAGCATGAAGGCGCCGAACACCGACTTGCGCGACACGGCCTCCTGGCCTTCGGCCTCGACATACATCTCCTTGATGGCCTGCGTCTCCCAGGCGGTGATCAGCGAGACGAAGATCACGAAGCCGAAGGAGATCAGCATGCTGACCATCATTGTGGCGGCACCCACGCCGGTGAACATGGCGACGACCAGGTTCACGAGGGCGGCGATGAGCAGGCCCATCAGCGCCATGCCGGCGATGGCGGCCATGCCGGACAGGTCACGCTTGGAGGTGTAGCCCCACAGGCTCATCGCGCCGAAGGTGGCGGCGGCCGAGAGGAAGGCGGTCATCACCATCGAGGGATCGATGCCGAGGTAGCGGTTGACGATCGGCGCGATGCCGATGCCCCACAGCGCGACATAGGCCCAGTAGACGATGTGGGCACGGGCGACGGACCCGCCCAGCAGCAGGCGCTGGGCGAAGAAGCCCATGCCGATCAGGCCGAGCATGGCCGGGAAGGCCAGCACATTGGCGACGGCGCCAAGGGCCGGGATGGTGAAGGTGGCGAGCACGATGACGGCGGTGACCGCCACGCCCAGCGCCATGTAGTTGTAGATGCCCAGCATGTAGGAGCGGAGACCCTGGTCGATAGCGGCCTGGGTGCCGACCCGCGTCTGGGAAGGATATTTGAATTCAGCCATGTCGTTCCTCCAGCGGTAGCTTTGGGGAGAAATATGGGCGAGAGCCCGTTCAGCTTCAAGTTACAGGAATTTTAGGTGCCGGCGGCGGCCTCAAGCCGCCGCGTACTGGTCCATCTTGCGGGCGAGCGCGATGTCCTTCTCCGTCACGCCGCCCGCCGAATGGGTCGACAGCGTCACGTCCACCCGGCCATAGACGTTGAACCATTCCGGATGGTGGTCCGTCTTCTCGGCGTAGAGCGCCACCCGGCTCATGAAGGCCCAGGCCTGGGAGAAGGACTTGAACTGGTAGGTCCTGGTGATGGCGTCCCGCCCCTTCGCCTCCGCCCAGCCATGCAATTCGTGGAGCGCCTTGGCGCGTTCCACCCCGACCAGTGCCTTGTCCGTCATGAGTCTGCCTGCAAACGATATGATTCTTCGACCGCATAGGGACCACCCCCACGCGACGGCCGCGACGAGAACAGGACGAAGCGTCCCACTTCGAAGAGCCGGCTCCTGTAGAGGTTATGGGAGGCGATGAAGCTGTGCAAGGCCCGGAGGTCGGGATCTTTCAGCCGCGCCAGTGTCACGTGCGGGGCATATTTCCGCGAGTCGGGCGGCATTCCCAGCGCCTGGCAGATGCGCTCGTGAATGGCCTGGAGCCGGCGCAGCTCGGCGCTTTCCTCCACCCCGGCGAACAGCGCATGGGGCTTGTTGCCGCCGAAGACGCCGCAGCCCGACAGCCGCAGGGTGAAGGGCCTGGCCTCCACCCCCTCCAGCTCATAGCTGATCTCGCGGGCGAGACCCTCGTCGATGTCGCCGATGAAGCGCAGGGTGATGTGGTAGGATTCGCGGTCTATCCACCGCGCCCCGCCGATGCCGCCCCGCATCAGGTCGAGGTCGAGGGCGACATCGTCCGGAATTTCAAGGCCTGTGAACAGTCGTGGCATGGCGGGCCTCCTCTGCCGTCAAAAAGCGGTGTGCGCGATGCTGGCGATTACCCTGCCCTAATCCGCGGCCGCCTTCTCCAGCAATCTTTCGACGCTCGGCAGGATGCGCGACACGATCACGTCCACCCCCGCGGGGTTGGGGTGCATGCCATCGGCCTGGTTGAGCTTCACATCCGCAGCGACGCCGTCGAGAAAGAAGGGATAAAGCATCGTCCCGTGCTTTTCCGCAAGGCGGGGATACATCCCGTCGAAGGCCGCCTGGTAGTCGGGCCCGAGATTGGGGGGCGCGCGCATGCCGGCGAGCAGCACGGGAAGCTTCCTCTCCGCCAGCCGGCCGAGGAGCTGGTCGAGCGCCTGTTCCGCCTGGGGCACGGGCAGGCCGCGCAGCGCATCGTTTGCGCCCAGTTCCACGATGACGGCGTCGACCTCCTCCGAGAGCGCCCAGTCCAGGCGGGAGGCGCCGTCGAGGGCGGTGTCGCCCGCGACGCCAGCGTTGATCACGTTCACGTCATGTCCCCTGGCGCGCAGGGCGGCCTCAAGCTTCACCGGGAAGGCGTCCGACGGCTGCAGCCCGTAGCCCGCCGTCAGGCTGTCGCCCAGCGCAAGCAGCGTCACGGGCGCGGCCACCCCGCCGTTGACCATCAGGAGAAGAAGCGTGAGGGCGGAGACAAGTTTCAGCATGCTCCGTCAATTAAGCGCCATGGTTGTCCGGTTCAAGCATCCGGATGCCGACAACGGGCGTAAGGGAAACCATGTTCGATGCAATGACCACCACGGCCGTGTCCCTCCGGGACGTTTACCTGAGCCTGCCGAGCCGCGCCGGCACGGTCGACATCCTGCGGGGCGTCGACCTCACGGTCCGGCCCGGCGAAGCACTCGGCATCGTCGGGCCCTCGGGCTCCGGCAAGACCTCGCTGCTGATGGTGATCGCCGGGCTGGAGCGCGCCAGCAAGGGCGAGGTGAAGGTCGCCGGGCAATCGCTTTCGGGCAAGGGTGAGGATGAGCTCGCCGCCTTCCGCCGCGACCACATCGGCATCGTGTTCCAGTCCTTCCATTTGATCCCCACCATGACGGCGCTGGAGAACGTCGCCGTGCCACTCGAATTCCGGGGTGCCAAGGACGCCATGGCGATCGCGGAGGACAAGCTGAAGCGCGTCGGGCTGGGCCACCGGCTGACGCATTACCCCGGCCAGCTCTCGGGCGGCGAGCAGCAGCGCGTGGCGATTGCCCGGGCACTTGCCTCAGGCGCCAAGATCATCATCGCGGACGAGCCCACCGGAAACCTCGACCATGTGACGGGCGAGCAGATCATCCGCCTGCTCTTCGAGCTCAAGAACCAGGACGGGGCATCGCTCCTCCTCGTCACCCATGACCGCGCGCTCGCCGAGCGCTGCGACCGCATGGCGGAGGTGCTGGACGGGAAGATCGTCTCCGGGGCGCATCCATGAACCCCATGCTGTGGCTGCGCTTCGCGGCCCGTGACCTGCGCTCGGGCCTTCAGGGCTTCTGGATCTTCCTCACCTGCCTGGCGCTCGGCACCGGCACCATCGCCATCATCGGCGCGCTCACCGCGGCGATCGAGCGCGGGCTGGACGAGCAGGGCCAGCCGCTCCTCGGGGGCGACCTCGAATTCGCCCTCGTCCACCGGGAGACGACGCCGGAGGAATTCGCCTTCATCTCCTCCAAGGGCGAGGTGAGCAAGGTGGCCACCGTGCGCGGCATGGCGGTGGCGGGCGAGAATGCGACGCTGATCGAGGCAAAGGCCATCGACGGCAAATATCCGCTCTATGGCGCGGTGACGCTCGACGGCGGCATCACGCTCGCCGACGCGCTGGCGACCAGGGACGGCGTGCCGGGTGCGGCGGCCGACCCGCTGCTGATGGGACGGCTCGGCATCAAGCCGGGAGACCGGATCAGACTCGGCTCCATCGAGGTCGCGATCCGCGCCCTGATCCAGCATGAGCCGGACCGGCTGTCGGACGGCGTGGTGCTCGGCCCCCGCCTGCTGCTGACGGAGGAGACCCTGCGCGCGACCGGCATCGTGCAGCCGGGAAGCCTCATCACCTGGCGCTACCGCGTGAAGACGCCGGACACCGGCCATGAGGCGGTCAAGGCGGTGGTGAAGGAGGCAGAAGACAAGTTCAAGGATGCGGGCTGGCGCGTGCGCACCCGCAACAATGCGGCGGCGGGGGCCGACGGCTTCATCGAGCGGCTCGGCTATTTCATGACGCTCGTCGGCCTCGCCTCGCTGATCGTCGGCGGCGCGGGCATCGCCAATGCGGTGCAGGCCTTCGTGACGCGCAAGATGGGCTCGATCGCCACCTTGAAGTGCCTCGGCGCCTCCTCGCGGGACGTGCTGGGCATCTACCTGACCGAGATCCTGCTGGTGGGCACGATCGCCATCGCCATCGGCCTCGCGGCGGGCGCGGTGGCGCCCATGGCCGTGGCGGCCGCCTTCGACGCGATCCTGCCGCTGCCCGTGTCCACCGGCATCGAATGGCGGCCCTTGTTCTTCGCCGGTGCGCTGGGCTTCCTCACCACCATCGCCTTCGCGCTATGGCCGCTGGCGCACACGCGGCGGGTGGCGGCCTCGGCCCTGTTCCGCTCCCGCATCGCGCCCGTCCACGGCTGGCCGGCGATGGGGGAGCTGATCGCCATCGGCATGGCGCTGGTGCTCATCGCCGGGCTCACCTTCCTCTCCTTCGAGAACACCCGGGTGACCGCCTATTTCCTCGGCGGGCTCGTCGCCAGCTTCGTGGTGCTGCTCGGCCTCGCGCGGCTCATCGTCTGGGCGGCGAAGCGCCTGCCGCGGAGCCGCTCCGCCATCTGGCGCTATGCGATCGGCAACATCCACCGCCCCGGCTCGGCGGCGGCCTCGGTCATCCTGGCGCTCGGCCTCGGCCTCACCCTGTTCGTGACGCTGGCCCTCACCGACCGCTCGATCTCCTCCGAGCTACGCTCCGGCATTCCGGAGAAGGCTCCCGCCTTCTTCTTCCTCGACGTGCGCAACACCGAGCTCCAGGCCTTCAAGGACGCGGTGGCGAAGGAACCGGGCGTCACCCATGTCAACAACTCGCCCATGCTGCGGGGCCGCGTCGTCGCGGTGAAGGGGGTTCCGGCCGCCAAGGTCAATGCCTCGCCCGAATCCAACTGGGCGCTCCGGGGCGACCGTGGGCTGACCTATGCCGAGACGCTGCCCGAGGGCTCCAAGCTGGTCGAGGGCGAATGGTGGGCGGCGGACTACAGCGGCCCGCCGCTGGTCTCGCTGGTCGACGAGATCGCCAATGGCATCGGCGTGAAGATCGGCGACGAGATCACCGTCAACGTGCTGGGCCGCGAAATCACCGCGAAGGTCGCCAATCTCAGGCAGGTGAACTGGCGCAGCCTCGGCATCAATTTCGTCATGGTGTTCACGCCCAACACGTTGAAGGGCGCGCCCCACAGCCACATCGTGACGGTGGAGATGGACGGCGGCGACGAGGCGCAGCTCCTGAACCGCATGGCGCGCGCCTACCCCTCTGTCACGGCCGTGCGCGTGAAGGACGCGCTCGACACGGTGAGCGGGCTGCTCGGCCAGATGCTGACCGCCATCCGCGGCGCCAATGTGCTGACGCTGCTGACGGGCGTGCTCGTTCTCGCGGGCGCGCTGGCGGCAGGCCTGTCCGAACGGCTGTATGAAGCGGTGGTGCTCAAGACCTATGGCGCCTCGAAGCGCCAGCTCATCGGGGCCTTCGTCATCGAATATGCCGGGCTGGGCCTTGCGGCGGCTGCCTTCGGACTTGCGGTCGGCTCCGCCGCCTCATGGTTCCTGGCGCGCTTCATCCTCGAGATGCCGTGGAGCTTCTCCGGGCTCACGGCGACACTCACCGCGCTGATCGCCATGCTGGTGACCATCGCGGCGGGCCTCACGGTGACGTGGAGCGCCCTTTCGGCCAAGCCCGCACCCTTCCTCAGAAACGAGTAGAATTCACTCCAGCTTCAAGATAGTCAGGATCAATGGTCGTTCTCAATCGCATCTACACTCGCACCGGCGATGCCGGTGAAACCGCACTGGGCACCGGCGAGCGCGTGTCCAAGGCGCATTTGCGCATCCAGGCCTATGGCACGGTCGACGAGACCAACGCCACGCTGGGAATCGTGCGCCTGCACACGGCAACCCCCGACATGCAGAAACTGGACCAGATGCTGGCGCGCATCCAGAACGAGCTGTTCGACCTGGGCGCCGACCTCTGCGTGCCGGACACGGGCAAGGACCTTGGCTATGAGCCCCTGCGCATCCTGCCGAAGCAGTATGAGCGGATCGAGGCCGAGATCGACGACCTCAACGCGGAGCTCAGCCCCTTGCGCTCCTTCGTGCTGCCGGGCGGCCACCCGGCCGCGGCGCATCTCCACCTCGCGCGCACCGTGTGCCGCCGGGCAGAGCGGCTCGTCGTCGAGCTTGCCTCGCATGCGGGCGAGCATGTGAGCGAAGGCGCGGTCGCCTACATCAACCGCCTCTCGGACTTCTTCTTCGTGGCGAGCCGCTGGGCCAATGCCAAGTCCGCCTGGGGCGACGTGCTCTGGGTGCCGGGCAAGACGCGGCAGGCATAGGACGCTCCGGGCGGATGTTCATTCCCCTTCACGATTCGACACCGCTGAAGGTCATCCGCTTCCAGGCCGTCACCATCGCCATCATCGTGCTGAACGTGGCGGCCTATCTGGCCACCGGCGCCTTCAATACGGAGGCGGTGCTGGCGGGTTTTGCCGCCGTCTGGGGCCTGGTTCCCGGCGAGCTCACCGGCATGGTGCCGCCGCTCCTGCCGCATGAGGCGGTGCCGGAGCCTTTCACCCTCATCACCTACCAGTTCCTGCATGGCAGCTGGTGGCACCTGATCTCCAACATGCTGTTCCTCTGGGTCTTCGCGGACAATATCGAGGACGCCTATGGGCATGTGGCCTTCGCGCTGCTCTACCTCGCCTGCGGGGTGCTGGCGGCGCTGGCCCATGTGCTGGTCATGCCCTTCTCCGGGGCGCCGCTGGTGGGGGCCTCCGGAGCGGTCTCCGGCATTCTCGGCGCCTATCTGGTGCTGTTTCCCCGGGCGCGGGTCTGGGTGCTGCTGGCCGCGCGCATTCCGCTGCGGATCGGGGCGCTGTGGGTGCTGGGCGGCTGGTTCGGCCTCCAGGTCTTTTCCTGGTGGATGTCACGGAACGCCGAAACCGAGATCGCCTGGGGCGCCCATGTCGGCGGCTTCCTCGCCGGGGCGGCCATCACCTATGCCATCCGCCGCCGGTTGTGGATGCGGCTGGAGGGTTAGCGACCATTCCAGGGGTGCATGAAAGCGTCGCATTCGGCCATCAAGCGGCGTTGCCGGAATTGACTTGAGGTTTTCCCCTCACTAGGGTCCGGCCACTTTTTCAAAGACCGCCAAATCGAGGAACAGAATGAAAGTCCTGGTCGCTGTGAAGCGGGTCGTTGACTACAACGTCAAGATCCGTGTGAAGGCCGACGGTTCGGGTGTCGAACTGGCCAATGTGAAGATGTCGATGAACCCTTTCGACGAAATCGGCGTCGAGGAGGCGGTTCGCCTCAAGGAATCCGGCAAGGCGACGGAAGTCGTGGCGGTTTCCATCGGGCCGGCCCAGGCGCAGGAAACGCTGCGCACCGCGCTGGCCATGGGCGCTGACCGCGCCATCTTGATCAAGACCGACGACATCGTGGAGCCGCTCGCGGTGGCCAAGATCCTGAAGGGCGTGGTCGGGGCGGAAAACCCCGAGATCGTCATCCTCGGCAAGCAGGCGATCGACGACGACTGCAACCAGACGGGCCAGATGCTGGCCGCCCTCCTCGGCTGGCCGCAGGCCACCTTCACCTCGAAGCTGGAGCCCGGTGCGGGCGAGGCGCAGATCACCCGCGAGATCGACGGCGGCCTGCAGATGCTGAAGGTGAAGCTCCCCGCCGTGGTGACGACGGACCTCCGCCTCAACCAGCCGCGCTATGCCTCGCTGCCGAACATCATGAAGGCCAAGAAGAAGCCGCTGGATGAAAAGACGCCCGCCGATTACGGCGTCGACACCACGGCGCGCCTCAAGGTCGTCAAGACCGAGGAGCCGCCGAAGCGCCTGGCCGGCATCAAGGTGGGCTCGCCCGCCGAACTCGTCGCCAAACTCAAGGAAGCGGGAGCAATTTGATGGCTGTCCTCCTCATCGCCGAACACGACAATGCGTCGCTGAAGGACGCAACCCACAAGGCCTTGTCCGCCGCGGCCCAGATGGGCGGCGACGTGCATGTGCTGGTGGCCGGCAACAACGCCGCCAGCGCTGCCGCCCAGGCCGCGAAGCTGGCCGGCGTCTCCAAGGTGCTCCACGTCGAGTCGGCCTCGCTGGAGCGCCCGCTGGCGGAGCCGATGGCGGCGCTGATCGTGTCACTGGCTCCGGCCTATGACCACCTCGTCTCGCCAGCCACCGGCAACGGCAAGAACTTCATGCCGCGCGTGGCCGCCCTGCTCGACGTGATGCAGATTTCCGACATCTCGGAAGTGAAGTCGGCCGACACATTCGTGCGGCTCATCTATGCCGGCAACGCGGTCCAGACCGTGCAGTCGACGGACACAAAGAAGGTCATCACCGTGCGCACCGCCTCCTTCGCCGCGACGGGCGAAGGCGGTTCGGCGGATGTGGTGAAGGTCGATGCGCCGGCCGACCCGGGCCTCTCCTCCTACCAGGGAGAAAACCTGTCCAAGTCGGACCGTCCCGAACTCACCTCGGCCAAGATCGTCGTTTCCGGCGGCCGCGGCATGCAGAACGGCGACAACTTCAAGCTGCTCGAATCGGTGGCGTCCAAGCTCAACGCCGCCGTGGGCGCCTCGCGCGCCGCGGTGGACGCGGGCTATGTGCCGAACGACTACCAGGTCGGCCAGACCGGCAAGGTGGTGGCCCCCGACCTCTACATCGCGGTGGGCATCTCGGGCGCCATCCAGCACCTCGCCGGCATGAAGGACTCGAAGATCATCGTCGCCATCAACAAGGACGAGGAGGCGCCGATCTTCCAGGTGGCCGACTACGGCCTGGTGGCGGACCTCTTCACCGCCGTCCCCGAACTCGATGCGGAACTCGCCAAGCTCGGCAAGTGAGCGGCGCGGCAGGGAATGAAGAAGGGCGGCTCCGGCCGCCCTTTTTGTTTGATGCGCGCCAAAGCCATCACTCATGACATGAGCAGAAACCATCAAGCGGCCCCGCAATCATTCAGCAGTGGATGACGGCCAATCTAAAGTGCTATTGCTGCGTCTGCGAAACGCTCTTGCCCATCACCGGGGGCCGATATAGGCTTCGCCAGTTTTTGAATTCAGGCACTTTATTCTCATGCAGATCAAGAAAGTCGGCGTCATCGGCGCCGGTCAGATGGGTAACGGCATTGCGCATGTGTGCGCGGTGGCGGGTTATGAGGTCGGCCTCTTCGACGTCGCCAGGGAGCGGATCGAGGCGGGCCTCGCCACCATCAACGGCAACCTCGCGCGCCAGGTGCGCTCCGGCAAGCTCTCCGAAGCCGACCGTGACGCCGCCCTCTCGCGCATCCGCGGGGTTCCCTCCTACGAAGGCTTCGGCGACTACGACCTGATAATTGAAAGCGCGACCGAGGACGAGCAGGTGAAGCGCAAGATCTACCAGGCGCTCTGCCCGCACCTGAAGCCGGAGTGCCTAGTCGGTTCCAACACCTCCTCGATCTCGATCACGAGGCTTGCCGCCGCCACCGACCGGCCTGAGAAGTTCATGGGCATCCACTTCATGAACCCCGTGCCGGTGATGGAACTGGTGGAGCTCATCCGCGGCATCGCCACCGATGAAACGACCTTCTCTGTGGCCAAGGAATTCGCCACCTCGCTCCGCAAGACGATCGCCGTGTCGGAAGATTTCCCGGCCTTCATCGTCAACCGCATCCTGCTGCCGATGATCAACGAGGCGATCTACACGCTGTATGAAGGCGTGGGCGGCGTGGAGGCGATCGACACCGCCATGAAGCTGGGCGCGCGCCATCCGATGGGCCCGCTGGAACTCGCCGACTTCATCGGCCTCGACACCTGCCTCTCCGTGATGCAGGTGCTGCATGACGGGCTGGCGGATTCGAAGTACCGCCCCTGCCCGCTCCTCGTGAAATACGTCGAGGCCGGCTGGCTCGGCCGCAAGACCAACCGCGGCTTCTACGACTACCGCGGCGAGAAGCCGATCCCGACGCGCTGATCAGTCGGGTTCGGCCAGCGCCGCCTTCACCAGTGCCACGGCTTCGGGCGCCGCCCAGTGGGCGGGGCCCAGCAGCCGCCCGATTTCGCGGCCCTGCCGGTCCACCAATATGGTGGCGGGAAGGCCTGCGGACTGCAATTCACCCACGATCCTGGTCGTCGGCTCCACATAGAGCTTGAGATTGTCCGCACCCGTCTCCTTCAGGAAGGTGGTGGAGGCCTCCGCCCCTTTGCGGTCGACGCTGATCGCCACCACCTCGAACTGGTCTGAGCCCAGCTCCTTCTGCAGCGCGGCGAGGTCCGGCATCTCCTTCCGGCAGGGGGCGCACCAGGTGGCCCAGAGATTGATCAGCACCACGCGTCCCTTCCAGTCGCTGAGCTTCAGTGGCTTTCCTGTGCCATCCTCGAAGGCGATGTCCGGCAGGGCTTTCCGCTCCGGGCGCACCAGGAAGGCGGCGAGCGTGCCGGTGGCAAGCTCACGGGTGACGCCCCCCTGGGGGGCAGGTGCGGCGGCTCCAGGCGTTTCCGCCGCCGTTTCCGCAGGTCCGGCCTTGCGCCCGTAGGCCTCGAACAAGTAATAGCCCGTGATCGCTGCAAGAATGATGGCTCCCAGGGCGATCTGCGTCAGGGGGCCGGGTTGTTTCTTCTCAGTGCTCATGCGCAGTGCTTCTCGGGGCGAATGAAGGAATTTCGATGACGAACAAGATGTGGGGCGGGCGTTTCCAGTCGGGGCCGGACGCGATCATGGAAGAGATCAACGCCTCGATCGGCTTCGACAAGCGGCTGTTCGGCCAGGATATCGCAGGCTCGAAGGCGCATGCGGCGATGCTGGCCGAACAGGGAATCATCTCGAAGGCCGATGCGGATGAAATTAGGAAGGGCCTCGAGCAGGTGCAAGCCGAGATCGAGGCGGGCACATTCACCTTCTCGCGAGCGCTCGAGGACATTCACCTCAACGTCGAATCCCGCCTGAAGGAGCTGATCGGCGCTGCGGCCGGGCGGCTGCACACCGCGCGCTCGCGCAACGACCAGGTGGCGCTCGACTTCCGCCTCTACGTGCGCGACACGGTCGATCACCTCGACGCGCAGCTGAAGGAGCTGCAGCTCGCCCTGGCCGAGAAGGCGGAGGCCCATGCGGCAACCGTGATGCCGGGCTTCACACACCTGCAGGTGGCCCAGCCCGTGACCTTCGGCCACCACATGCTGGCCTATGTGGAAATGCTGGCGCGCGACCGCTCGCGCCTTGCCGATGCGCGCGCCCGCATGAACCAGAACCCGCTGGGGGCGGCGGCCCTCGCCGGCACAAGCTTCCCCATCGACCGGCACATGACGGCGAAGGCCTTAGGCTTCGACGGCCCCACGCGCAACTCGCTCGACACGGTGGCCGACCGCGACTTCGTTCTCGAGACGCTCTCGGCCTGCGCCCTCTGCGCGATGCACCTCTCGCGTCTGGCGGAGGAGATCGTCATCTGGTCGACGAGCCAGTTCCGCTTCGTGAAGCTCTCCGACAAGTTCACCACCGGCTCCTCCATCATGCCGCAGAAGCGCAATCCGGATGCGGCCGAACTCGTGCGCGCCAAGCCCGGCCGCATCATCGGCGCGCTGGTCTCGCTGCTGACCGTCATGAAGGGCCTGCCGCTGACCTATTCGAAGGACATGCAAGAGGACAAGGAACCCGCCTTCGACGCCTTCGACAGCATGTCGCTGGCGATTGCCGCCACCACCGGCATGGTCAAGGACATGGTTCCCAATGTGGAGGAGATGCGCAAGGCCGCCGCTGCCGGATTCTCAACCGCGACCGACCTCGCCGACTGGCTCGTCCGCACGCTGAAGATGCCGTTCCGCGACGCCCACCATGTGACAGGGAGCCTTGTGGCGCTGGCCGAGAAACAGGGCGTGGACCTTCCCGAACTGCCGCTCGAGGCGATGCAGTCGGTCGAGCCGCGCATCACCGCGGATGTCTACCGGGTGCTCACGGTCGAAAATTCGGTCGCCTCCCGCGAGAGCTTCGGCGGCACCGCGCCTTCCAACGTGGCGCGCGAGGCGAAGCGCTGGCTCGACCTTCTGAAAGGCTGATAGGATGAAACCCATGAAGGCCCTGCTCCTGCTTCTCGCCCTGTCGCTCAGCCTCGCCGCATGCGGCGTGAAGAACGACCCCGAACCGCCGCCCGCAACCGAACAGACCCAGTGATCCCATGCATCATTTCGCCTATCGCGATGGCCTCCTCCACGCCGAGGACGTGAGCCTCAAGGCGCTTGCCGAGGAGATCGGCACGCCCTTCTACTGTTATTCCACGGCGACGCTGGAGCGGCACTACAACGTGATGCACGAGGCCTTCGCCGGCACGGATCACCTGATCTGCTATGCGATGAAGGCCAATTCCAACCAGGCGGTGATCCGCACCATGGCGGAACTGGGCGCCGGCATGGACGTGGTCTCCGAAGGAGAACTCCGCCGCGCGCTGGCGGCCGGCGTTCCGGCACGCAAGATCGTGTTCTCCGGCGTCGGCAAGACGGCGCGCGAAATGGCGCTGGCGCTGCGCGAGGGCATCGCCTGCTTCAACATCGAGTCGGAGCCCGAACTCGAACTCCTCTCCGAGATCGCGAAGCGCGTGGGCCAGCGGGCCTCCGTGTCGATCCGCGTCAACCCGGACGTCGACGCCAGGACGCACCACAAGATCTCGACGGGCAAGGCGGAAGACAAGTTCGGCATCTCCTACAAGCGGGCGCGCGAGGTCTATGCGCGCGCGGCATCGCTTGCCGCCATCGACGTCGCCGGCATCGACATGCACATCGGCAGCCAGATCACCGAGCTCGAGCCCTTCGAGAAGGCCTTCCGGCTGATGGCGGAGCTCACGGAGGAACTGAGGAAGGACGGCCACAACATCCGCCACCTCGACCTCGGCGGCGGCCTGGGCGTGCCCTACCGCGGCACCAACGACGTTCCTCCGCACCCGGACGAATATGCCGCCATGGTGAAGCGCACGCTGGGGCACCTGAACGTGAAGTTCGTGCTGGAGCCGGGCCGCATGATCGTGGGCAACGCGGGCGTGCTCGTCTCACGCGTCATCTACGTGAAGGATGGCGAGGAGAAGCATTTCGTGATCCAGGACGCCGCGATGAACGACCTGATCCGCCCCACCCTCTATGACGCCTATCACGAGATCATTCCGGTGGAGGAACCCTCCTCGCCCGAGACCATGATGGCGGATGTGGTGGGGCCGGTCTGCGAGTCCGGCGACTATCTCGCCAAGGGGCGCAGGCTGCCGAAGCTCGAACAGGGCGATCTCATCGCCACCATGACGGCGGGTGCCTATGGCGCGGTGCAGGCCTGCAGCTACAACACGCGGCCGCTCATCGCCGAGGTGCTGGTGAAGGACGGCAAATGGGCGCTGATCCGCCCGCGCCAGAGCTATGAGGAGCTGATCGGCATGGACCGGATGGCCTCCTGGCAGGAGAAGGTGAAGGCCTGAGCCCCGATTTCGGGAATGTGATCGGTCCCCCGGCACAATTTGGCCGCCATCTGTGTTAGCATGGACCGACCATGCCGACCCGGACCGACCAGAGCGATGACGTGACCCGCCCGGAGCTTCAGGAAGCCCGGATTGCGCGGAAGATCTCACAGGCGCGCCTTGCGCTGGGTTTCGAACGGCTGTGGGCCGCACTCCACTGGCCCATCGTGATCCTCGGCCTGGCGGCGGTGCTGGTCGTCTCCGGCCTGTTGCCCCAGATGCCGTTGTGGCCGCGCCTCGCGGTGCTGGCGCTCCTGAGCCTCGTCTTCCTGTGGTCGCTGAAGGACGTGGTCCGCATCCGCTGGCCCTCGCGTCATGAGGCGATGCGGCGGGTGGAGGAGAAGACCGGCCTCGCCCACCGCCCCGTATCCGCGCATGAAGACCGGCTGGCCGAAGGCTCCGCCGACCCGCTGCAGCAGGCGATCTGGGAAGAGCACAGGATGCGGCAGCTGCGCGGCATGGGCGCGCTGAAGGCCGGAACCCCGACATCCGCCTGGCGCGACATAGACCCGCGCGCCTTCCGCTTGCCCGTTGCACTGGCCCTCATCGCCGCCCTGCTGCTCGGCCCCGGCGACACGCGCAGCAACCTTGCGGATTCCTTGAGCTTCGCAGCGCCCCCACCGCCCGTGCAGCTGGCGATGGATGCCTGGGTGAAGCCTCCCGCCTATACCGGCAAGCCGCCCGTTCTGCTGACAAGCCCCGCCATGGCCGAACGGCTCAATGCCGAGCCCGACATCCATGTTCCGGAGAAATCCGTCCTCTCGCTCCGCATCACCGGCGCCAAGGCCCCGGTTCTGTCCTTCCATGAGCCGGTCGAGGGTGCCGGGCCATCCCCCACGGTTCCGGGCTTCTCCCCCAAGGTGAAGACGGCCGAGGGCGTGTTCCAGGCGGAGGTTCCGCTCGCCAGGCCCGCCATCGTGAAGGTGACGGACAATGGCAGGGAACTGGCGAGCTGGCGCATCTCGCTCATCCCCGATGCGCCGCCCACGATCGAGATCACCCAGGACCCGGCGGGCGACCCCTCCGGCATGCTGACCGCAAAATGGAAGGCGGCTGACGATTACGGTGTGGCCGGGATCACCGCCGACATCTACCTCGCCGACGAGCAGGACGAGGGCGTGGGTTTCAGCGATGCCGGGATCTTCGAGTTCGAGCCTCCGAAGCTGCCTATCAGCCTGCGCAAGGCGAACCCGAAGGAAGAGGCGGGCGAGAGCAAGGCCGACGTGGCGGAGCACCCCTGGGCCGGCCTCATGGTGGACATGACGCTCACCGCGCGCGACGCGGCGGGCAACAGGACCGAGAGCGCCAAGCGCACCTTCCGCCTGCCGGAGCGCCTGTTCACCAAGCCCCTGGCGCGGGCCCTGATCGAACAGCGCCGCCACCTGATCATGAAGCCCGACGAGGCTGGCGGCGTCGCCCAGATGCTGGATGCGATCCTCACCTATCCGGAAGGCCTGATCGACCGCAGCGGCACGCATCTGGCGATCGCCGCCGCGCTCTCCCGCCTGCAGACGGCGGAGGACCGTGCCGGGATCGACAGCGTGATCGAGATGCTGTGGCAGATCGCCGTCAACATCGAGGAGGGCGCCTTTGCCGACGCCAAGGCGGAGCTCGAGGCGCTGCGCAAGGAACTGGAGCGCGCGCTGCGTGACGGCGCATCGCCGGAGCGCATCGCCGAACTCACCGACAAGCTGCGCAAGGCGCTGGACCGCTACATGCAGTCCCTCATGGAGGAGACGCAGAAGCGGATGGCGCAGGGCCAGATGAACCAGATGCAGCAGATGCCCCAGGACCGCACGGTGACCCCGCAGGACCTGCAGAAGATGCTCGACATGATCGAGAAGCTGGCCCAGAGCGGCGCCAACGAGGCAGCCGAGGAGATGCTCTCCCAGCTCGAGGACATCCTGCGGAACCTGCAGCCGGGCATGCCCCAGCAGGGCCAGATGCAGCAGGAGGGCCCGTTGAGCGAGATGCTCGACAAGCTCTCCGAACTGATGCGCCAGCAGCAGAAGCTGATGGACGAGACCCAGCGCATGCCCCAGGACGGCATGGGCGAGCAGCAGCAGGGCCAGCCCGGACAAGGCCAGCAGGGCGAGCAGGGCATGGGCAGCCTGGGTGACCGCCAGCAGGGCCTGAGCCAGATGCTGCAGCAACTGATGGAACAGCTCGGCCAGAACGGCATGCAGGCGCCACGCTCCTTCGGGGAGGCGGGGCGGAGCATGCAGGGCGCGGAGGGCTCGCTGCGCGAGGGCGACCGCGACCAGGCGCTGGGCAACCAGGGCGATGCCATGGCGAAGCTCCGCGAGGGCGCGCAGGGCCTGGCCCGCCAGATGATGCAGCAGGGCCAGGGCCAGCAGGGCAACCAGGGGCGCAACGGCGAGGCCCGCGGCGACGACCGTGACCCGCTGGGCCGCCCCATGCCGAACCGCGGCGAGGACTATGGCCCCGAGCGCGACATGCTGCCCTCCGAACTCGCCATCCAGCGGGCGCGCGAGATCCTGGAGATGCTGCGCTCGCGTGCCGGAGACCAGGGCCTGCCGCGCATCGAGCGGGACTACATCGAGAGGCTGCTGCGCGGCCTCTACTGAAGGGCGTCCGCCACCTGTTCGATCTCGAGGCTCCCGGCAACCAGCCGCCAGCGGCCCTGGCGCCGCTCGATCGCCTCGATGCGGAAGCCGCCCGGCAGCACGGAGCCCACCGTGACGGGAACCAGCATCTGGCCGCGCGCCAGCCCGACCTCCACGAAGGCCACGCCGTCCACCACGGCGAGAAGCTCATAGGACTGGGCGGGGCCGGTCACGGGTTCGGAACCACCGCGTACCGAATCGATGCCGGAGCGGTCCTGCGCCGTCGCCAGGCTCTGCGTGGTCAGGGGATCTGCCCGGGGGGACACCGCATCCATGATGAGCTTGCGCTTCGCCGGCGGAAAATTGAGACCCATGTTGGCGGGCGCGTCTTCCATGCCGTTCAGCTTGATGACCTTGTAGGCGGCGAAGGCCATGACCCCGGCCGCGAGCGCCACCGAAAGCACGTAGGTGAGCATGTCGGTTAATCGTTCAGGCATGTGGCGGGACCCGTCTCACGCCCCCGAGAATGCGGCGAAAAGCTTACGCCGGGCGTGCGCCCTCAGCGGTCCTGCCGAAGTGCCAGGCCTTTCCGGGCAAGCGACAGCAGGCAGCGGCCGGCAATGGCCTCCGCGAGCCCGGCATTCTGGCGGGCCGCCAGCACATTGGCATTGAGCGTGCTGCCGGCGGTGACGAGGTCGGCGAGGCTCCAGGCGCGGAGCTGGGCCAGCACCTTGCGCTGGCGCTTGAAGAACACCGGCGGGCGCGCCTGCTTCACCACCTGCTCCGCCTGGGCGCCGCGGTCGATGGCGACGCGGAAGTCCTGGAGCCGCAGGGCCTGGGCATGCACGGCGGTGAGGAGCCGGCCCGCATCCTGCCCGCCGCGCACCAGATCATGGAACAGCCGGTCGGCATCCTCCACCTCACCGCCGAAGACGCTGTCGGCGAGCTCGTCCGGGGTGGCGCCGGTGTCGTTGCCGCACACCGCCTCGACGTCTTCGAGGCTCACGCGCTCGTTCCCGAGGCAATAGAGCGCCAGCTTCTCCGCCTCGCGCCTGACCAGCCCACGCGCGGTGCCGGACAGCTCCACGAAACGCGCCAGCGCGTCGGGGCCGATGCGGAGATTGTCGCGGGCGAGGAGCTGCTCCACCATCTGCGCGATCTCGCCCGCTTCCGCCTCGTAGAGCGGCACGGCCAGCGCATGCGGGCTCTTCTCGAACATGGCGCGAAGTGCCGAGGACTTGCCCAGCACGGAGGCTTCCGCCACCACGAGGTTGCCGCTGGCCTTGCCTTCGAGCACCGGTGTCACCGCCTTGAGAAAGGCATCGCCCGCGCCCTTCACCCAGATCGCCTTCTGCCCGCCGAACATGGAGATCGACTGCACCTCGTCCGCGAGGCGCGCCGGGTCGGAGGCCAAGTCCTGGTCGAGGAGCGTGGTCACGCTGAAGGGATCGTCGAGCGAGCCCGCGACCTTCTTCACCGCGCGGCTTGCGAGCTCGCGCACGGCATCGGGCTCCTCGCCGTAGATCAGCACGGCGGCGATGGCGGGATCGGGCTTGCGCAGGAAGGAGTCGAGCCCGGCCGGCTTGATGGCCGTCATCGCCGGCTCACAACGCCGGTTGCTGCTTGGCGAAATGAGCGGCAAGCCGGGTGCGGATGTCGGCGCTCACCTCATGCACCGCGCGTTCCGTGGCGTTGGTTTCCGCCTGCAGGTCGGCGAAGGGCTGCCGGATCACGTCATAGCTCGCCTGGGAGAAGGTCTTGCCCTCGTTGACGATGGTGCCGCTCGACCGTTCCACCAGCTCATAGGTAACGGACAGCGTGATCGCCTCGCGCGTGACGTTGGGCTGCGCCTTGTCGATGACGCCGTTCTTCTTCACCACCGGCTTGAGGAGGAGCGTGTACTTGTCCTCCCCCTTGCCCGCCTGCATGGACGACATGAGGTCATTGCGGATCAGCTGCCCCACACGGTCCTCCGCCTCGGGGATGGAGACGGAGGAAAGCGTCGCCGCCACGCCCGCACTCTCCGAGGACGACCCGTAGAGCGGCCGGTAGCTGCAGCCGGCCAGAGCCAGCGCCGCGGCGAGGAGCAGAATGGCGGGAGCCTTGCGCATCAGCCGACAATATTGGCGATACGGCCGGGCACCACAATCACTTTCTTCACCGGCCGGCCCTCCAGCGCGCGCGCCACGGCGTCCAGCTTCAGCACCAGGGCCTCGACCTGCTTCGCGTCGAGGTCCTTCGGGATGGTGATCTCGTCGCGCCGCTTGCCGTTGACCTGCACGGCGATCGTCACCTGGTCGTCCGACAGCAGGGCGGGGTCTGCCTTGGGCCAGGCGGTATCGACCACGTGGCCGGCCTTGCCCATGGCCTGCCAGCATTCCTCGGCGAGGTGCGGCATCATCGGGGCGGAGGCGAGGACCAGGAATTCGGCGGCCTCCTTCACGGCGGCCGCATCCGCCTTGCCGCCCGCCAGCGCCGCGCCGAGCGCATTGGCGAGTTCATAGATCCTCGCGATCGCGCGGTTGAAGCGGAGTTGCGAAAGATCGTCCGTCACCGCATGGAGCGCCTTGTGGGCGGTCCGGCGGAGTTCGAGCGAGACGCCCGCATCGCCGCCACCGGCGTAGGCGGCGGAGTCGTTGACGAGGCGCCAGATGCGCTGGGTGAAGCGCCACGCGCCCTCCGCACCTGCTTCCGTCCATTCGATGTCACGCTCGGGCGGCGTGTCGGAGAGCATGAACCAGCGCGCCGTGTCCGCGCCGAAGCGGGCGATGATGTCGTCCGGGTCGACGACGTTCTTCTTCGACTTCGACATCTTCTCGACGCCGCCCACCTCAAGGGGCTCGCCCGTCTGGGCATGCACCCACTTCCCGTCCTGGTTCACCGCATCGGCCGGGAACACCCAGTCGCCGTTCAGTGTGCGGAAGGTCTCGTGGATGACCATGCCCTGCGTGAACAGGCTCTCGAAAGGCTCCTTCACGTCGAGATGGCCGGTGGCCGTCATGGCGCGCGCATAGAAGCGCGAATAGAGGAGATGCAGGATCGCGTGCTCGACGCCGCCGATGTACTGGTCCACCCCCATCCAGTATCTGGCGGCTTGCGCGTCGACCGGCTCATCCGCGTGCGGCGAGCAGAAGCGGGCGTAGTACCAGGAGGAATCGATGAAGGTGTCGAAGGTGTCCGTCTCGCGCCGCGCGGGGCTGCCGCAGGACGGGCAGTCGACGTGCTTCCATGTCGGGTGATGTTCGAGCGGGTTGCCCGGCTTGTCGAAGGTCACGTCCTCGGGCAGCGTCACGGGGAGCTGGCCCTTCGGCACCGGAACGATGCCGCAGGACGTGCAGTGGATGACGGGGATGGGGCAGCCCCAGTAGCGCTGGCGCGAGACGCCCCAGTCGCGCAGGCGGAAATTCACCTTGCGCTCGCCGATGCCCATCTTCTCCATGCGGGACGCGATCTCCTCCTTCGCCTCCGGCACGCTCATGCCGTCGAGGAAGTCGGAGTTGATGAGGATGGTGTTGTCGCCCTCCTTCTCGACGAAGGCTTCGGAGCCGACCGCGAAGGATGCGGGATCCGTGCCCTTCGGCGCGACCACGGGAATCACGGGCAGGCCGTATTTGCGCGCGAAGTCGAGGTCGCGCTGGTCATGCGCGGGGCAGCCGAAGATGGCGCCCTCGCCATAGCCCATGAGCACGAAGTTGGCGGCATAGACCGGAAGCCGCACGCCCGGGCGGAAGGGGTGGCGGGCATAGAGGCCCAGCGCATGGCCCTTCTTCTCGGCGCGCTCGATCGTCTCCTCCGAGGTGCCGAGTGCGGCCACCTCGCGGCGGAAGGCGGCCAGAACCTGGTCCTTGCCGGAAAGGCGCTTCGCCAGATCGTGGTCGGCGGAAATGGCGCAGAAGCTGGCGCCGAAGATCGTGTCATGGCGCGTCGTGTAGACGGTGAGGCGCTCGTCCAGCGGCTTGCCGGATTCGTCTTCCAGCGCGAAGGAGAAGCGCATGCCCTCCGAGCGGCCGATCCAGTTCTTCTGCATCAGGCGCACTTTTTCGGGCCACTTGGCCAGCCCGTCGAGCGCGGAGAGAAGCTCTTCCGAATAGGCCGTGATCTTCAGGAACCACTGGGCCAGCTCGCGCTTCTCCACCAGCGCGCCGGAGCGCCAGCCGCGCCCGTCGATCACCTGCTCATTGGCGAGAACCGTGTGGTCCACCGGGTCCCAGTTGACCATCGAGACCTTCCGCTCGACGAGGCCCGCCTTCATGAAGTCGATGAACATCGCCTGTTCGTGGCGGTAATAGGAGGGATCGCAGGTGGCGATCTCGCGGCTCCAGTCCAGCGCCAGGCCCATGGACTGCAGCTGGCGCTTCATGGTGGCGATGTTGTCATAGGTCCAGGACTTGGGGTGGATGCCGCGGTCGATGGCGGCATTCTCCGCCGGCATGCCGAAGGCGTCCCAGCCCATGGGGTGGAGCACATTGTAGCCGAGCGCCCGGCGGAAGCGCGCGATCACGTCGCCCATGGTGTAGTTGCGCACATGGCCCATGTGGATGCGGCCCGACGGATAGGGGAACATCTCGAGCACATAATATTTGGGCCGCGAGGCGTCTTCCTTCGCCTCGAAGCTCTTGTTCTCGGTCCAGTGCTTCTGCCAGCGTGGCTCGGCTTCGCGCGGGTTGTAACGTTCGGTGCTCAAGGCTGCTGATCCTGTGGAAACGGGGGCGTGTCTCGGGGGTTGCTGGTACCAGTCCTTGAAAAGCCCTGCAAGCTTGGCCTAAAGCTCAGTGAATACAGGAGTTTGGCGGATGGTCCACGAAGGTCTGAAAAAGGTTCTGAACGGCGTCATGCAGGCGGCCCGCGACGCCGGCCGGGCGCCGGAGACCGTGACGCTCATCGCCGTGTCCAAGACCTTCGACGGGCCCGACATCGTGCCCGTCATCGAAGCCGGGCAGCGCGTCTTCGGCGAGAACCGGGTGCAGGAGGCGAAATCCAAGTGGCCCGCCCTCAAGATGGCCTGGCCGGACATCGAACTGCACCTGATCGGGCCGCTGCAGTCCAACAAGGCGGCGGAAGCCGTGCAGCTGTTCGACGCCATCCACACCGTGGACCGCCCGAAGATCGCCGAGGCGATCGGCCGCGAGATGCGCAGGCAGGCGAAGCCGCTGAAGCTCTACGTGCAGGTCAACACCGGCCGCGAGCCGCAGAAGGCCGGGATCGACCCCGATGCGGCGGACGCCTTCCTCACCGAATGCCTGGAGGTCCATGGCCTCGAGATCTCCGGCCTGATGTGCATTCCCCCCGTCGAAGAGGACCCGAAGCCGCATTTCGACCTGCTGGCGGAGATCGCCAGGCGGAACGGCATCACGCAGCTCAGCATGGGCATGAGCGGGGATTATCCGGCCGCCATTGCCTGCGGCGCAACCCATGTGCGGGTGGGCTCGGCGATTTTCGGCTCGCGCGGCTAGATCACGAGCCTCGTCTCCGGCCCGACGTGCCGCAGGATGATGCGCATGTCGCGGAGCGACACGGCGATGCAGCCGGCGGTCGGCCCGCCGTCCGGGCGGCGGAGGTGGAAGAACACCGCACTGCCATGGCCCTGCACGCGCGGCCGCTCATTGTGCGAGGTTTCGATCACGATGTCATAAAGCTGGTCGTCCCGCTGCATGGTCTCATGGGAGGTGGCATAGGGGATCTTCACCAGCCTGTTGTAATTGCGGTCGCCCACGGTTTCGCACCAGCCATCATGGGGGCGCATGACGAGGGGACGGAGCCCGCCTTGCGGCGGCAAGACCCGGTCCCGGCGGAAGAACAGGCGGCGGAGCCGCCATGTGCCCCGTGGGCTCGCCCCGTCGCCCTCCCGCTTGCGGTGCGATGCGCCCGAACGGCCGAGCGAACAGGGAAACTGCAGTTCGCCCACCTTGAGAATGCCCGACGTCGCGCGGGCATTGAGGGTGAGGATGCGGAGAATGCTGACGGGTCTGGTCACGGAGGCGTGTGTTGCGTATTGATCTTGAAAAGGGCAGGCAACAGCCTAACATCCCGGCCCAGTCGAGCAAGCGATTTCAAGCACTTCGGGCGAGAAAGGGTTGCGATGAGCACCACGAAGAAGATCATGATCGTCGATGACGACGACCTGCTGCGGGAGGCGCTGAGGGAGCAGTTCTCGCTGCATGACGAATTCCTCGTGAGTGAGGTCGCGACCGCGGCCGGCGGCATCAAGGCGGTGAAGGCGGACCATGCCGACCTGGTCATCCTCGACGTGAACCTGCCCGACATGGACGGCCGCGAGGCCTGCAAGGTGATGCGGCGCAACGGCTACAAGGGCCCGGTCATCATGCTGACGGCGCAGACCTCGGAGGCCGACACCATCCTGGGCCTCGATTCGGGGGCGAATGATTACGTGACCAAGCCCTTCCGCTTCGCCGTGCTGCTGGCGCGCATCCGGGCGCATCTGCGCCAGCACGAGCACAGCGAGGACGCCGTGTTCAAGGTGGGCCCCTACACCTTCAAGCCCTCGGCGAAGCTGCTCATCCGGGAGGACAGCCGCAAGATCCGCCTGACGGAGAAGGAGACGGCGATCATCAAGTTCCTGCTGCGCTCGGGCGAGCAGATCGTCAGCCGGGACGTGCTGTTGCAGGACGTCTGGGGCTACAATGCGGGGGTAACGACGCACACGCTGGAGACCCATGTCTACCGTCTGCGCCAGAAGATCGAGCGCGATCCCTCGCATGCTGAAATCCTCGTCACGGAAGGTGGCGGGTACAAGCTCATTCCCTGAGCTTGGAGTTGCATTTCCTGGCATGCTAGAGAGAATATGATGATTTGGGGGCCGCATGAGGCGGATGGCGGCAAGGCTTCGGGGCAACGCTGGATGAGCGTACGGGCCGATGTGGAGACGTTCCGGAGAATTCCGATCTTCTCGGAATGCGAACCCGCGCATCTGCAGCTCCTGGCCTTCTCCGCGGTGCGCGAAAGCTTCGAGCCCGCCAAGACGCTGATCGTGCAGGGTAAACCGGGCAATGCGTGCTACCTCATCCTGAGCGGGCGGGTGGACATATCGACCCAGGAATCAGGCCCCCTGGGTGCTGCCGGGCCCGGCGCCTTGCTGGGCGAGGTGGCGATGATCGGGGGCAGCGCCTACTCGATCACGGGGCGCGCCGCCGATGCGGTGGCGACGGCGCGGATCGACCGTGAACTGTTCCTGCGCGTCGCCCAGGAATTCCCCGAATTCGGTGCTGCCGTGCTGCGGACCCTCGCCCGGCGGCTCGATTCCTCGGTGAAGGACCTGGGCGAGGCACGCCAGTTGTTCGAGAAGGCGCGCTCCTTCAGGGGCGTGTAGGGCACCGGGCGGTCAACTCAAACCGGCTCGCCCTCTTTTTTGGCCGTCCCCCCGGCGGAGGCCGGGGTCCAGCTCCATGGTTCAGCATGAATGGAAACAAAGCGGAATCCCGGCCTTCGCCGGGATGACGGCTTCAAAGGCCAGCGATGCTGGCCGATTCAATCTAACGGCCCGTAGCGCCAGCAAAGCTGGCCATGACTGGCACGTGGTCGGACGGCTGTTCCCAGCCGCGCGCCTCCTTCAGCACCTCGATGCCGCGGCAGTGCGGCGCGAGGCCGGGCGTGGACCAGATATGGTCCAGCCTGCGGCCGCGGTTGCTCGCCTCCCAGTCCCGCGCGCGGTAGCTCCACCAGGTGTAGAGCTTCTGCTGCGGCGGCACATGCTGGCGCATGAGGTCCACCCAGTTGCCCTTCTTCTGGATGCGGAGCAGGCCTTCGGTCTCGACCGGCGTGTGGCTGACGACCTTCAACAGGTCCTTGTGCGACCAGACATCATGCTCGAGCGGCGCGATGTTGAGGTCGCCCACCACGATGCCCTCATGGTCCTTGGGCACGCAGTCCGTGCCGAACCAGTCCTCGAGTTCGTCGATGAACTGGAGCTTGTGGGCGAACTTGTCGTTGATCCTGGGGTCCGGCTCGTCGCCGCCCGCCGGCACATAGAGATTGTGGATGGTGACGGGCTTGGCCCCGTCCAGCGTCACCGAGATGTGGCGGCAGTCGTCCTTGCCGCAGAAGGGCTTCGTGGACTGGGCCAGGAAGGGCCGCTTCGAGACGATGGCGACGCCGTGGTAGCCCTTCTGGCCGAATTCGGCGATGTGCTCATAGCCCATGTCGCGGATGGGGCCGGAGGGAAACTGCCCCTGCGGGCACTTGGTTTCCTGCAGGCACAGCACGTCCGGCTGCCAATGCCCGAGAAGCTTGGTGACGAGCCCGATGCGGAGCCGGACGGAATTGATGTTCCAGGTGACGACCTTGAGATCCATGGGGAGGCATTAACCTCCCGCGGCCGTGGCTGGCAAGGGCCGGGCCGCTTTTACTGGTCCTTGCCCTTGGGCTTGCGCTCGATCTTGACCACGAAGAGCTTCGGATCCGTCTCGACGCCGGCCACGATGTTCTCCAGCGTCACCGTGGTGCGGCGGCCCTTGCCGTCGATCACCACCCACTGCTGCAGGGCATTGCGGGTCTGGTCGAAGACGAGGGTGAGCTGGCCGCTGCCCAGCGTGTTCTTCTTGTCCTCGAGGGTGACGGTCAGGATGCCGTCCTGGTCCTGGAAGTCGAGCACCTTGGTTTCGTTCAGGATGTCGACCTTGTTGCCGAGCACCAGGCGGAGCGGCGTCTGGGACAGGGGGAACTGGTCGCCCTTCTCCTTCTTCACGTTCTTGACGGTCAGCCAGGTGCCATCGGACACGATGAGGAACGGGTTGGGGGGCGCATATTCGAAGCGCATCTTGCCGGGCTTGGCGATGTAGAAGACGCCGCGCGACAGGTTGCCCTTGGGGCTCACCTGGGTGAATTCACCCTGCATGGTCTCGAAGCTGTTCAGGTATTCGGATATGCCGTTGACCGCCGCCTCCTGCTCCGGCGAAAGCGCCATGGCGCTGGCGGAGGAAAGCGGGAGCGCGGCCGCCAGGGCCGCGAAGCCAAATCCCAGGAAGGCACGGCGAGAGAACTGCGAGAAGAGGGTCATCCTGTTCTTTCCGGAATCGGGGGCAAAATGCCCGGGTCTTCTATGTCATGACAGGCTTATCCGCAAGAACGGGCCGATTTTGAGGCAAGCCCCGCATGAGCCCGGGATCAGACCCGGGCACTGTCTCCCGGAACCAGAATCTCGCGTTTTCCGGTGGCGTTGGCGGGCGAGATGACCCCCTCCTTCTCCATCCGCTCGATGAGGCTCGCCGCCTTGTTGTAGCCGATCTGGAGGCGGCGCTGGACATAAGAGGTCGAGACCTTCTTGTCGCGCAGCACCACGGCCACCGCCTGGTCGTAGAGGTCGTCGCCCGAGGCTCCGCCGCCGTCGCCACCCATGGCGCCCGGCTCGCCATAGCCTTCCTCGGGTTCCTCGGTGACGGCCTCGACATATTCGGGCGCGCCCTGCGACTTGAGGTGGTTGACGATCTTCTCCACCTCGTCGTCCGAGACGAAGGGTGCATGGAGGCGCGAGATGCGTCCGCCGCCCGCCATGTAGAGCATGTCGCCCTGCCCCAGAAGCTGTTCCGCCCCCTGCTCGCCCAGGATGGTGCGGCTGTCGATCTTGGAGGTGACCTGGAAGGAGATGCGGGTGGGGAAGTTCGCCTTGATGGTGCCGGTGATCACGTCCACCGAGGGGCGCTGGGTTGCCATCACCACATGGATGCCCGCGGCGCGCGCCATCTGCGCGAGGCGCTGGACGGCGCCCTCGATGTCCTTGCCCGCCACCATCATCAGGTCCGCCATCTCGTCGATGATGACCACGATGTAGGGCATGGGCGCGAGGTCCATGTTCTCCTTCTCGAAGACGGGCTCGCCCGTCTCGGGGTCGAAGCCGGTCTGCACCGTGCGCGAGATCTCCTCGCCCTTGGCGGCGGCCTGCTTCATGCGCGCATTGTAGCCGTCGATGTTGCGCACGCCCACCTTGGACATCTTGCGATAGCGCTCCTCCATCTCGCGCACCGCCCATTTGAGCGCCACCACGGCCTTGCGCGGATCGGTGACGACGGGGGCGAGAAGATGCGGAATTCCTTCGTACACGGACAATTCCAGCATCTTGGGGTCGATCATGATCAGCTTGCAGCGCTCCGGCGGCAGCCGGTAGAGCAGCGACAGGATCATGGTGTTGATGCCCACCGACTTGCCCGAGCCCGTGGTGCCCGCGATGAGCAGATGCGGCATGCGGGCGAGGTCGGCGAAGACCGGCTCGCCGCCGATGTTCTTGCCCAGCGCGATCGCCAGGTTGAGGCTCGATTTCTCGAAGGATTCGGAGCCCAGCATCTCGCGCAGGAAGACGGTCTCGCGCTTGGCGTTGGGAAGCTCGATGCCGATGGCGTTGCGCCCCTGCACCACGGCGACGCGGGCCGATATGGCGCTCATCGAGCGGGCGATGTCGTCCGCCAGGCTGATGACGCGGGATGACTTGATGCCGGGGGCGGGCTCCAGCTCATAAAGGGTGACGACCGGGCCGGGCCGCACCTTCAGGATCTGGCCCTTCACGCCGAAATCATCCAGCACGCCTTCCAGCATGCGGGCATTCTGCTCCAGCGCCTCGTCGGACAGTTCGGCGGGCTTGCCCACGCGCTTGGGCTCCGCGAGCAGCGTGAGCGGCGGCATCTCGTATGCGCCAGAGGATGCGAAGGAGAAGCCGGGCTGCAGGTCCTTCCTGAGCTTCTTGCCGGGCTTCAGGGGCTTGTTGCTGCGCGTGACGCGCGGCGGAGGCGCCGCTTCGGGTTCTTCCGGTGCGTCATCCTCCATGTCGGGTTCATAGCCCTCCTCGAGGCCATGTTCCTCGTCCTCCTCCGGCTGTGCCTCCTCCTCTTCCGGCTCCTCGGCATGGGGGGCCGCGGCGCGGCGCGGCGGCGGCGTGAAGACGGGTTCGATGCGCGAGCCGGGGGCCTGGCGGGCGCGCCGGCCGCCGGCGTCCGGCTGGGGAGCGAGGCGCCGGATGATGTCGTCCTCGCCCGCCTCCTGTTCGAACTGGGCCTCGGCACGGCGCAATTCACGCCAGCGCGCCCAGAGAGAGGCCGTGCCTACCCTGACGGCCGATACGCCAGCCTTGAGCCCGCCCAGCGCAATGCCGGCAAACTTGCGCCCGTGCGCGGGTGCGGCGGCCGTCTTCTCCACCGCCTGGGCCCGGGTCAGCCCCAGGGCACGCAGGGCGAGGAACAGCGACACGGCCAGCATCAGCAACCCGGCCACGGGCTTGGCGATTCCCGGGTTGAGGACCAGCCCGAAGATCATCATCAGCAGGCTGTGGAGCACATCACCTGCATTTCCGCCCAGCCCCGAGACGAGCGACCAGCTGAGGGGCGGAGGAAGGGCGGAGAGCGCGGCGCTCGCCGTGATGGCGCAGCCGAGCCAGGCGAACAGCTTGGCCAGCGGCCGCTGCATCCCCTCATGCGAGAGGAAACCGACCGCCCAGCGCACCGGAACAGCGAGGAAGACGAGAACGCCGAGGCCGAAGAACTGCATCAGCTCGTCCGCCACCACCGCGCCCGGATAGCCGAGCCAGTTCTTCGCAGCCCTGTCCAGCGCGTGGTTCAGGGACGGATCGTCCACCGACCAGGAGGCGAGCGCAAGTCCGGCGGCGATCAGCACCAGGAAGAGCACGACGCCTGCGAGTTCGAACAGGCGCCGCTTGAAGAAGATCCTGACAGCTTCCGGGACGGCGCTGTCGTCGGTGTCATAGGAGGGTTGGTACGCCATGGAGAACCTTCCGCCGCGGAGAGGGCTCCCCGGCCATAACAAATCGTTAAGGCCATTCTGGGGGCCCCGTGGTTAAGGCCGGGTTTAGAGGCGGAAACGAAACCGGCGGGGTGATGCCCCGCCGGCTGGATGTGCCACCCGCGACGGGCGGATCAGTTGTAGGCGCGCTCGCCGTGGTCGACGAGGTCGAGGCCCTCGCGCTCCTCCTGCTCCTTGACGCGCAAGCCCACGGTGAACTTGCAGATCATCAGCGCCACGTAGGAGACGACCACCGTCCACACCACCGCGATGATGATGGCCATGACCTGCGCATACATCTGCGCACCGAAGCTGTAGGGCACGGCGCCGGTGGTGGCATCGGCCGCGAGGTAGTCGACCACGCCCATGCCGCCGAGGCCGGGGTTCACGAAGATGCCGGTGAGAATCGCACCCACGATGCCGCCCACGCCGTGGACGCCGAACACGTCGAGGGAATCGTCATAGCCGAGCTTGCTCTTGAGGAAGACGACCGCCCAGAGGCAGACGAAGCCGGCGATGAACCCGATGGCGATGGCGCCGCCCGGACCGACCCAGCCGCAGGCAGGGGTGATGGCGACGAGGCCCGCCACGATGCCGGAGGCAGCGCCGAGCAGGCTGGGATGGCCGCGGAACATCCACTCGCCCGCCGTCCAGGCCAGCGCCGCCGCACCGGCCGCGATGGTGGTGTTGAGGATGACGAGCGCCGTCAGGCCGTTCGATTCGAGGCTCGAGCCCGCGTTGAAGCCGTACCAGCCAAAGAGCAGAAGCCCCGTGCCGGTCAGCACGAAGGTGAGGTTGTGCGGCGTCATCTGGTCCTTGCCGAAGCCGACGCGCCTGCCCAGCACGAGGGCGCAGACGAGGCCCGCGACACCGGCGTTGATGTGCACCACGGTGCCGCCGGCGAAGTCGATGGCGCCGAGGTTGAAGAGATAACCGTTGGTGGCGTTCACCAGCGCGCCATATTCACCGAGAACGGCGGCCTTGGCCTCATCCGTGGTGGCGGCGGCGAGCGCGTCCAGCAACTGCTTCGCCTTGTCCTCGCCCATGATGGCGGAGACGACGGAGAGATTGTCGGCGGACAGCGTGTAGGCGTCGGGGCCCGCCCAGAACCACACCATGTGCGCCATGGGCAGATAGGCGAAGGTGAACCACAGCACCATGAACAGCAGCACGGCGGAGAACTTCATGCGCTCGGCGAAGGCGCCGACGATGAGGGCGGGCGTGATGCAGGCGAAGGTCATCTGGAAGACGACGAAGGCCAGTTCCGGAATGTTGGTTTCCTTGGAGAAGGTGCCGATCTCGGACGCGGGCGTGACGCCGGCGAGGAAGAACTTGGAGAAGCCGCCGATGAAGGGGTTGAGCGCGGCGCTGGCATTGCCCGTGAAGGCGAGGGAGTAGCCGTAGACGACCCACAGGATGGAGATGACGGAAAACACGATCATCACCTGCATCAGCACCGAGAGCACGTTCTTGGCGCGGACCAGGCCGCCGTAGAACAGCGCCAGGCCCGGAATGGTCATCAGCACCACGAAGCAGGTGGCCACCAGCATCCAGGTGGTGTCACCCTTGTTGACGGTTGCCGCGGCCTCGGCCGTGCCGGCGGAGAGGGCGCCGAGTGCGAGCCCCGCCGGAAGGCAGAGCGCGGCGCGGCGCATGAAGGTCGGAAGTCCCATGTTGCGTTTCCCTTGTGTGATGTGTTCAGAGGGCGGCGGCGCCCGTTTCCCCGGTGCGGATGCGCACCGCCTGCTCGAGCGGCAGGACGAAGATCTTCCCGTCGCCGATCTGCCCGGTCTGGCCGGCAAGCTGGATGGTCTCGATCACCTTGTCCGCGAGGTGCTCATCGACGGCGAGTTCGATCTTGACCTTGGGCACGAAGCTCACGGTGTATTCGGCGCCGCGGTAGAACTCGGTATGGCCGCGCTGGCGGCCATGGCCCCTCACCTCGGTGACGGTAATGCCCTGGATTCCGAGGGCGCCCAGCGCCTCCCGGACCTCCTCGAGCTTGAATGGCTTGATGACTGCAATCACAAATTTCATTCATAACCCCTTTCCTGAACTGAGAAGGGTATAAACAAGAAGCGTGCCAGTTTGCTGCAACTGCTAAGCAGCTGATTCCATGCCGGAATCTTCGGCACCCCGCAGAACGGTCGAAATGGATAAGACGAAAAATTGAGCAGTGACGATAGGCTGCCTATTTTATGCGCATCCCGCCGCGACGCCGCACCACCTTGTGTGTGACACGGTTTGGGGGCCAAAGGAGGCCATGACACAGGCACACGACATCATCGTTATCGGCGCCGCGCTCAACGGGCTTGCGGCGGCCCTCGCCCTCGGCGGGCGGAACGTGAAGCGGCCCCTCGACGTGGTGGTGGTCGACGCGAAGGACCCGCGCGGCTTCGCCAGCAACAGCTTCGACGGGCGGGCCTCCGCCATCACGGCCGCCGCCCGGCGGATGTTCGAGGCGCTTGGCGTCTGGCAGGCGGTGGCCCATGAGGCCCAGCCGATGAGCGACATCATCGTGACCGACAGCGCCACGCCCGGCGCGGCGCGCCCCGTGCTGCTGCAGTTCGGCCCGGAGGACATGAAGGGCGGCCCCTCCTCCCACATGATCGAGAACCGTCACCTCTATGCCGCCATGCTGGCGGAGGCGCAGGCCTCGCCCCACATCCGCTTTTGCGTGGGCCAGCCGGTGGAAAGCTATCACTTCGGGCCGGGGCTCGCCTCCGTGAGGCTGGCGGACGGGACGCTGCTGCGCGCCGCCCTCATCGTCGCCGCGGACGGGCGCAACTCCCCGGCGCGGGAGGCGGCGGGCATCCGCCTCGTGGGCTGGCCCTATGACCAGATGGGCCTGGTCGCCACGGTGGAGCACGAGCTGCCGCACAACGGCCGGGCGGAGGAGCACTTCACCCCTTCGGGGCCCTTCGCCATCCTGCCGCTACCCGGCAACCGCTCCTCCCTCGTCTGGTCGGAGCGGACGGAAGCCGCGCAGCGCATGCTGTCGCTCCCGATGGAGGCGTTCGAGGACGAACTGAAGCTGCGCTTCGGCGGCCATCTGGGCGAGGTGAAGCTCATTTCGGGCCGGCATGGCTATCCGCTCGCCATGTATGTGGCCGAAACCTTCACGGGGGCCCGCCTGGCGCTGGTCGGCGATGCCGCCCATGTGCTGCACCCGCTGGCGGGCCTCGGCTTCAACCTCGGCCTGCGCGACGTGGCCGCACTCGCCGACTGCATCCACGATGCGGCGGGGCTGGGGCTCGACATCGGCAGCACCGCGGTGCTCGACCGCTATACCCAGTGGCGCCGCTTCGACACGGTGGCCACGGGTGCGGCGATGGACGGCATGAACCGCCTGTTCGCCAACACCAACCCGGTGCTCACCCTTCTCCGCCGCGCCGGGCTGATGGCGGTGAACCGGCTGGGTGGCCTCAAGTCCGTCTTCGTGTCCGAGGCGGCGGGAATCGCGGGCGACCTTCCGCGCCTGTTGCGGGGTGAAAAGGTCTGAGGCCCCGGAACCCAGGCGCGGGCTTCACCCCCGGCTGAAGCCCGCGGCGGCGAGCTTGGCCAGATAGGCCTGCCAGATCGCGTCTTTCTCGCGGCCGAGTTTCAGCAGATAGGGCCAAGTGTAGAGCCCGGTGCTGTGGCCATCATCGAAGATGAGTCGCACAGCGTAGCTCCCCACGGGCTCGAGCTTGCGGATCTTCACCTTGCGCTTGCCCCAGACGAGCTGTTCCTGGCCCGGCCCGTGGCCCTTCACCTCGGCACTCGGGCTCTCGACGCGGAGATACTCGGCGGCCAGCGCCAGCGTCTCGCCCGAATCGAAGGTCACCTGCAGTTCCGCGCCGCCTTCGGCGAGGCGCAATTCCACCGGCCAGGGCTCAGTCACGGTTGATCTCGCGGGCTTCCTCGGCAAGCATGATCGGGATGCCGTCGCGGATCGGATAGGCGAGCCCTGCCGCCTTCGAGATCAGCTCCTGGCGGGCCGCGTCATATTGCAGCCGCGTCTTGGTGACGGGGCAGACCAGCAGTTCGAGCAGGCGGGGGTCGGTGCGGATGTCGGACATGGAAACAGACCCTATTGCAGGCGCGGCTTGCCGCCGGGCGCCATCTTGCTCAAGGCGACCTCGGTGAGCGCCACCAGCACCTCCGCCCGGGACTTGAGGTCGGGCGCTTCGAGCAGCGCCTGCTTCTCTTCCGGAAGATAGGGGGCGAGCAGCGAGAGCGTGTTGACCAGCATGTCGGTGGGGGCCTGGTCGACCTCCTCCCAGTTGGCCTTCATGTTGTTGGCGGTGAGATAGGCCCGGAACGCCTTGATGACGGCCGGCCTGTCCACCCCGCTCGCGCCGCCATCCGCCGCGAGGTCGACGGCGAAGGGGTGGTAGTTGGCCAGCACCTGCCGGTAGGGCGTGATCGCCTCGAGCTCCTTCACCACCTGGAACCGGCAAACCCCGGTGAGGGTGATGAGCATCCGGCCATCCGCCGTCTCGGCGTAGGAGACGATGCGCCCCACGCACCCCACCTTCATGAGCGGCGGAGCCGCCGCCCCTTCCTGGCCCGCCGCGGGCTGGATCATGCCGATCAGCCGGTGGGTCGAGAGCGCGTGGTCCACCATGGCCAGGTAGCGCGGCTCGAAGATGTTGAGGGGCAGATCGGCGCGCGGCAGCAGGAGAGCGCCCGGCAGCGGAAACACCGGGATCTTCTGCGGCAGGTCGTCGGGCATGCGGTAACCGTCGAAAAATCCCATGTCACCCTCCCCGGGGCAGTTCAGGAGAACAGCACGGAGGACAGCTTGCGCCGGCCCGCGATGGTGAATTCGTCCTTCGGGCCCCAGGCCTCGAAGAACTTCACCAGCTGCTTGCGCGCCGCCTCCTCGTTCCAGCTCCGCATCTTCCGGATGATGTAGATCAGCTGGTCGGTGGCCTCGGCGCGCTGGCCGGCACCGTTCAGCAGGACGGCGAGGTCGAGCCGCGCCTGGAAATCATCCGGGTTCTTCTCGATCTGCGCCTTCAGGGTTCCCATCTCGGACACATCGACCGGGTTCAGCGCCATGTCGAGGGCGGCCTTAGCACTCAGCACCTCGGGGTCAGCCGCCTTGGCGGGCGGCACGAGTGCCAGCGTGGCCTGCGCATTCTCGAGGTCACCGACCGCGATCTGGCAGCGCGCGAGGCCGGCGATGGCGCCCGCATGTTCCCGGTCGACCTGCAGCACCTGGGCGAAGATCTGGGCCGCCGTCTGGTAATCCTGCTGCTCGAGCGCCGTGCGCGCCTCGGCCACGGCGGCTTCGATCTCCTCCGCCATGTTGCCCTGGCCGCCCAGGCGGTCCACGAACTGCTTCAGCTGGCTCTCCGGCAGCGCCCCCATGAAGCCGTCCACCGGCTGGCCGTTGACGAAGGCATAGACGGCGGGGATCGACTGGATGCGCATCTGCGCGGCGAGCTGCTGGTTCTCGTCCACGTTGATCTTCACCATGCGGACCTTGCCGTTGGCCTGCCGCACCACCTTCTCAAGGGCGGGCCCGAGCTGCTTGCACGGGCCGCACCAGGGCGCCCAGAAGTCGACGATCACCGGAACCTGGCGCGAGGCTTCCACCACGTCGCGCACGAAATTCTGCGTGTTCGAATCCTTGATGAGATCGCCCGCCGGGGAGCCCGCACCGCCGCCGGCGCCGTTGCCGGGGTTCTGACCGCCGAAAATCATGCTCATGGAAATGCCCTCAACCTCTTGTCAGGTCCATAGATGGAGCAAATGGCCTGTCGTTTCAATGCAGCAGGTCGGCCGCACCCGGCTCAGGCCACCGCCACGATCTTCGGCTCGTGCCCGAGGGAGCGGATGAAGACCACGAGATCCGCCGAACGGATGGTGGTGGTGGCCGTATTCTCCAGCGGATGGTAATTCACGAGCTCATGCGCCATCATCGCCGCGTCGAGCACGACGTTCACGCGCTTCTCCGAATCATTGATGAGGCCGAAGGGCGTCACCGAGCCCGGCTCCACGCCCAGCACCTCCTTGAGGAGGTCCGGCTTTCCGAAGGACAACCGCCGCGAGCCGATCTTCGCCGGGGCCGCCTTGAGGTCGATCTGTGATTCCTCGAGGCACACGATGAGCCAGATGTTGCCCTTGTCGTCCTTCAGGAACAGGTTCTTGCAGTGTCCGCCGGGAATTTCCCCGCGCAGCGCCTGCGCCTCCTCGACCGTGTAGACGGGGGCATGTTCCCTGGTTTTCGTCTCTATTCCCAGGGCCTTGAAGCGGGCAAAAAGATCGTCGCGGGTCGCGGGCATGGCGGCCGAATATCCTTCGTGCAAGATTGTGATGATCTTGTTCTTGCATTCTCCGCCGAGTTAGGCAATAAGGCGGCCACCCACCGGCGACTGCCGGTCAGGCCAATGGAAGCGGGCGTAGCTCAGGGGTAGAGCATAACCTTGCCAAGGTTAGGGTCGCGCGTTCGATTCGCGTCGCCCGCTCCAATCGTTTTCTTTATGTCGATGACTTAGAAAACCGCCTTCTGGCGGGCTTGCACCTGTAAGGACTATTTTGGCGTGGCCAGATCGTAACCGGATTTCCTTTAATTCGGCCCCCGTTTGTCGTCTCCTTCGGTCACGTCTATAAGGGGAGCCGCCGTTGAATGAGCCGTTTCAGCCGCTGACAAAGCCAAGGCTCAGGAAGCCGAAAACCGAGATTGGACGCCGTAGTTTTAGGGACTGGGCGATCCGCCTATTCCGCCGGATTACAAAGCCGACAAAGACAGGCACGGCAACAGGCGGATGATCTACTCTCTCCGGCACACCTACGCCACCTTCCGGCTTCAGGAGGGTATCCATCAATACATCCTCGCCCGAAGTATGGGCATGAGCAGCGCAAAGTTGGAGACGCACTACTGGCCCACAAGCAACGTCGTGGATCCTGCCGAACTCAGAGTGACGGGGCGGGAGCAAGACCCGGAAGACCAGGGCGATGGATTTGATAACGGAATGATCTCAATGGCTCTTGACTGAATTTCAACTCCAGACAACTTATCCTTTTGCTACCAAGTGTTCCAGCGCTCGGCAATCGCATTGGCTGCTTATTTTTCTGAAAAACCACATCTTTTCATGCCGAGCTTCTTTCACCTCTTCCGGATTTATATGATGATATGTTTTGGGATGAATCGTTCTTTTCAAGACTCTGCCATCGAAGTGTTTCAACTCTTTAATTTCGCGTTCGCGCCAATTCACGAAGGTTTTTTTCAGGTTCAGTATCTCGTCTGGCCCCACTTTGCATTGGTGAGCTAACACGTTAAGAAAATAGTGCTCATCAGCTGCGAACATTTTTTCGAACCAGTCGAGGCGAGGTCTCTCAACCAACTTTTGCATATGCTCGCGAGAAAGAATAACCCACTGGTCGTGAAAAAAGAAAGGCTTCAATCTCATTCGTCCAGGCAGACTATTCTGTCGAAGAAAGTGCTCGGAGCCAGGAGTTGGGATCCTGTAACTTATTAGTGACTTCGAACGATAAGAACGCACTTCGGATTGAATTTCGCGAAGCGATATTATGGGTATGGTCGAGTCCGAAACAAGAATAAAATGTTCATATTCCGCTTTATTAAGCGCCGAGCGAAACAAATTAAGCGTAGCAGCGACTAAGCTGACATCTCCATGTTTTGTCTGAACAACATTCTCTATGATGCTTCTTTTCAACCACCGACTTGACACATCTTGGGGGTTCTTGGGATGGCAAAAAATACCAACCTGATCACTCTCACCAAAAAATAACTCCCATATTCTAGGCTGAGTGAGATCACCGATGGTCAGAAAGCAAAAAGCCAAAGACATCTAGAACGCCATTCATAGATATTATGTGTTCTTCAACCACTCTTCGTCACACAAGCATCAAATTCACCATGCTCGTGTCAATCGCACTTGTTCAGCTATCCAAGTATAGAGTCCCATTATTCCAGCTTCCAGCGTCATCTTTGGCTCCCATTCAAGCTTAACTCGAATCAGTTGATATTTGAATTCCTGCGGTAATCCCCCCTTTTTTGGAGGCGCAAGTCCCCGAAGCGACCGACCTCAAAGCGTTCGACATCAACCGCATCAAGATCCATGGCAGCCTCCAGAATCAAGCCTGCCTCAGTGAATCATCTCCTGGCCACGCCCACAACCCGAGATTTGCGCATCAGACAGCCCAAAAACGGGGGGATTACGGGGATATCCCGAGGTCGTCGGAAGCCCTCTAAGTATAGGTGCTACGAGCCTAAGCAGAGCTTGTGATCGCTCCGGCTCTTCTGTTCGTTAGCCACCGGCTTGCCCTTTTCCGCGACATCACGCTTCACAGGCTCCGGGAATGGTCTACAAGCAGCCGCCATCCTCACGGAGGACGATCAGAACGCGAAAAGGCTATGATCTTGGGCTTGTCGCGCACCAATCCTCGATGATTTTCGTTTTATCTCGATTGAATTGCTCTCGACCTGCAGCCGTCCTATTGTACTTCTGAATAGAGAAAAGGAATCGGCTATGTCCCGCGTTATGGAGCTGGAAAACCAGATCAAGAAGCTTCAGGAAGAGAAATCCAAGATTTATTCGGAAGAGCGGGCAGCGGCACTGGCGGATATCAGGGAAAAGATCGCCCTGTTCCAATTCAGCGCTAAAGAGTTGGGCTTTAAGCTTCCGAAGGCTTCCCTTGAAAAGCCTGTCAAGGAAACCAGGGCTGACGGCACGAAGATGGGCAAGAAGCCCACCAACAAGGCCTCTAAGAAGCCTTATAAAGCCAGCGGAATGTATTTTGATCTCGAAGGCAAGAAGGTCCCCGCCGGCCGGGGAAGGCCGCCCAAAGAGGTGTCAATCTATGCTGCTGAGAAGGGCGTCACCACCGACAGCCTTAAGCGGAATGCCGATGGTACTCCCGTGACAAAATAGGGCGGTTGGAGCGGGGGCGGCCCTCTTTAGGCCCCATTCCTTCCCTTATCCGCTTCCAGCCGCTTCGCCGGCACGGGTAGCGACTATCAGGGTGGTTAGGCTGTTCCTGAAGTCGCTGTAGAGAGTTACAAACCGCCTTGGTTTAGCTGCTGAGGATGAGCCCATTCGGCCCATGGAGCGGTCGCAAGGGGAATGTTACTCGTCGTCTGCCGGGCGGGCTGCATGTCCGGACCGATGCTTGGAAATCTGTTCATGCCGAAACGAAACCTGATCCTCATCCACCGCGGACCGGAATACGAAAAGGATTTCGATGAAATTGCAGGGAAGGTGAACGCGCTCGACCGGGACATCACGGTCTATCACCTTCCAGCCAGCCTCGAGGCCGAATTGCCGGTTGCTGCGTGGCGCCACCCGACGCTGACGGTCGCGCTTGTCTCCCGGTTTCAGATCCCCGTGCTGCGGGGACCGATCTTGCGGAACGCACCCGTACAAAAGCTGGCCCAGCAAGACATGTTCCGGAAACATGGGATCCCAACTCCTCCGGCCCAGCGGTTTGAATTCGGGATGAAGCTGGACCCGATAGTGTTCGGCAGCCATGTGGTCGTGAAGTCGCTGGATTTGCGCGCCACTTCGCATGGCGACATGGTGTTCTTCTTCCGCAGGGACAGACTGTCGGCGTTAGCGCCACATCAGCTTCCGGCGGATCATCCGATCCGCCGGTTCCCGCAGTCATTCATGGTGCAACGCTACATCCACACCGGCAGCCACCCCCGGAGCACTCGCGTGGGGACGTTCTTCGGACAGGCGGTATTGTCCTACGACATCGTGTCAAAGCAGCCGGTCCCGGACTTCAACCTGACGGACGAGCAGCTCGAACGCGCCTCGGTCGCCTCAAATCACGGGGACAGAGACCGGAGCTTGCTCCTGGAAGAGGATGCGCTGCGCCTGGCGGAGAAAACGCACGCCGCCTTCGGAGACATTCCGCTTCTTGGTATCGACCTCGTCAGGGATGTCCACTCGGGGAAGCTGTTCGTGCTGGAGGTGAACGCGGGCGGCAACACCTGGCATTTCTCCTCCGGAATGGGCGAGAACTTGCGCCGTGCCCTAGGGGCCACCCGGATATCCGAGGGCGACATGAATTCCGCCGGGCGGCTCTGCATGATCGAGCAGATGGGCGCGTTTGACAGGGCCGCTCACAGGCTGGTGGAGAAAACGATCGACCTGGCTGCATGACGTGACGCATGCAGCCGGGGACTGGGTCATGACCGCCGGTGCCTCGTGACGACGCGCGGGGGGGGGGGGGCTGCACCCGTTTGATTTTGTACGTATTTGCCGGCCGATACCTGCATTCCTAACCGAAAGATAACGTGCATCACGCAAAAATATTGGAGATAATTACAATTAACATCGTAGCCGATCGGGTGCAATTTCCTGGGGGTGTCGGAGAGGTATCCATGCGGAGGCTGATTTCACGTGCTCTGGCGACCAGCGCGGCTGGCAGGGTGAAGCTGCGGTTTGCCCATCTGATCCGTGCCCTGGCGGGTGACCCGGGACCGGGCGACGAGAACTGGGGCATCGAGACGACAGAATCGTTCCCCGGGGCCACGGGACGAAGGCGCGAAAGCGCTACACCGAAATGTCGCGGCGCTTCTTGCTGTCCAGCGAGGTGACGGTCGCGTCCGCATTGTTGAGGACGACGGGGGAACCGCGAAGCTCGTGCACGGCGGAGGCGATTTCCTGTTTCATCGACCTGATCTCGGCCAGGAAGGCGGTCTGGTCTTCGGAGATCGCCGCGCGCAGGGCATCGTCCCGCTCCATGCGGCTGCGTTCGGTGGTGTCGAGGAAGGTGAGCAAGGCGGTCAGCTTGTTTGCCAGGTGATCGTCGGCGGCCTCGGCGGCGGCAAGTTCCCGGCGCAGGGCACTGGTGGATTTCCGCATGACACAGACTCCCGAGTTCCTTGGAGAGCAACAACCCTAGGCACGACCGGCCCGAGGCTTCCGCCCGGGGCGGATGGGACGCCGCGGGCGAGTCCTGCTCCCCCTGATGCGCGTCACACGCGAAGTGAAATGTGGCGCGAGCGGAAAAGTTCCACCAGGCGGTCTGATTCGCGAGAGTGTCACCCACACATCCGGTCACACGTCAATTCACATCCTTGGGAGTCTTGCCCGGAGTCTCACGGCCTGAGACGGCGCGCGGCCCGATTTCGCGGATCAGCTTGCGGCGGAGCGCCGTGCTGAATTCCTGATAGCTGCGCACCTCCATCACGAAGGCGTCCGGCCCGGTGATGACATTGCCGGCATAGTAGCGGGCGAGGTCCTCCTCCTCGTTCGAGATGGCCAGTGCGTTGATCTCCACCTGCGCCGCCTCGGCGAGATCCCTCACCTGGGGAGGCACGGGCGAGCGCCGCATGTGGCGGTAAACGCGGGTTTCCTCGCCGTCGCCCGAGAGATTGACGACCTTGCGGGCGGAGCAGGTGCCGAGGCTGTCGAACTTCCGGAGAGCGGCCATCAGGCCGGCGCCCAGCGCCGTATCCCCCGTCACCTCACGGGGCATGGACTCGACGGTTCTGGCAAAGGCCTCCGCCGCTTCGGGGCCGTCGAGCAGCATCCATCGCGACTGCGGCTTCGGCAGACCTTCCGAACCCCAGAAGATGACCGATGCCGCGACGCGGCCGGCCATCGAGATCGCATCGAGGACGTGGGGGTCCCGGAAGGCCTGGGCGATGCCGTTCTGCTGCAGGCCGAACTCGGCGCGCGAGACGCTGGCCGATGCGTCGACCGTCAGCACGAGGGCCACGTCGATGCAGCCTTCTCCGCCATCGGCCCGCGCCGCAACGCCCGGGTGAAGGAATGACCAGATCAGGAGGAGCGCAACCACGGCGGATGTTACTTTGCCGAAAATCATGGAGACGACCTCCCCCTACTTTGTTCACTTTGTTGTGTTCGCCATGCCGTGACCATTCCGGACTTCGTTCGACGCGGTGCGGTTCGGCAAGCGCAGAGCAAGGCTTCACCGCGAAGCGCTGCATATATGCGGGTTTCTCAATCCGGAATTGCCGCCCCGCGGATTTTTTGCATGAAAATCAGGTGAAAACCCCGCAGAGTGACGCCGGCCTCAGCGCCAGGAGCCCGGAACGACTATGAAGCGCGACGGTGGATTTCCTGCTGTTGCCGTGAGAAAGATGCGCCTGGCAATTTACGGAGTCCATGGCCTATAGCTTAAAAACTTATTATTTTTACTTAGGCGGTTGTTGCGTAAGAATTCAGGACCATGGAGACAGGGGCATGGAGCTTCGATTCGGCGGCTACCGGCTCAAGGTGAGGGAGCGCCAGCTCCTTGGACCTGCCGGCGTGATCGACGTCGACGGCAGGTCGGTGGATGTGCTTCGGGTGCTGCTCGACAAGCCGAATGAACTGGTCCTGAAGGACGAGATCTTCTCCGCCGTCTGGCCGGGAATGGCGGTGGGCGAAAACACGCTGCAGGTCCACATCTCGTCGCTCAGGAAGGCGCTTGGGCCGGACTTCATCGAGACGGTTCACGGCAGGGGCTACAAGTATCATGGTCCCGAACCGGAACTGATCCGGCAGGACGTCGCCTCGCGAAAGGGCGGTGGCGAGTGCCCGGTGGTGGCGGTCCTGCCGTTCAAGAACGTCGACGGCGCGTTTGACCTCAGGTCCTTCTGCGAGGGCCTCACGGGGGAGGTGATCGAGCAATTGAGCCGCTTCAGCCTCATCTCCGTCGTTCTGCACCCGGTCATGCCGGCGGCAGCCGAGGAGGCGGCAGGCGACTTCCTGCTGCACGGCGAAGTGCGGCGGTCGGGCTCACGCATAAGGGTGGCATCGAAGCTACAGGACGCGCGCACCCGCGTGGTCGTCTGGGCGGAGCACTATGACCGTTCGCTCGAGAATGTCTTCGCGATGCTTGACGAGCTCTCCGGCACCCTGGCGGGGCGGATCAACAACCGCATCGAGGCCTATGTCGTGACCAGGCAGGTCTCCGGCCGCGCGCTCAGCAGCTACGACCATCTCGTGAAGGGGATCTGGCACTTCCGCTCGCAGACGCCGGATGGGCCCGCTGTTGCCGAGCACCTCTTCCTGAAGGCGCGAGAACTGAACCCCGCGAACGCGGAGGCCGTTCGCTGGCTGTCGATGCGGATGACGTGCCGCTGGCTCTTCGAGCACAAGCGCGAGTTTCTCGTGGAGGGCCTGGCCCTTGGACGCTCGGCGGCGGAACTCGATGCCGCCAGCGCCACGTGCCACGCAGCCCATGGCTTTGCGCGGCTGTGGGCGGAAGGCGTGGAGCTCGCCGCCTCCTCCTTCGACAAGGCCTATGCCGCCAATCCGAATGACGGCTACATGCTGGCCGACGTGGGCCTGACCCATATCTATGCGGGGCGCCTGGCGGACGGCTACGCCATTCTGGCCCGGGCGGAGCAGCTGAACCCGTTTCCGACCGACTGGCACAGCCATTATCGCGGCATCGGACGCTTCGCCGAAGGGCGCTATGCCGAGGCGATCCCGGACTTGCAGCACCTTCCCTTCGGTGTCTTCGGTATCCTCTATCTCATGTCCTGCCACGGTCATCTTGGAAACCATGCCGCGGCAAGGTCACTCATGCCGAAGCTCAGGGAACTGGATTGCGACCTGCTGCGGGCGGCGGAGGATGAGCCGTTCCGGGACCGGGCCACCAACCAAAGGCTGGCCGACGGCGTGCGGCTGGCGATGGCGTCCGCCGGGGAGGGCTGAGCGGGTGCTCAGGCCCAGCGGAAGACGAGAATGCCCCAGAGCACCGAGATGACGACCGCGCCCCACAGCGGCGTTCCGTAGAAGGCGAGCCAGCCGAGGAAGATGAAGGCGCTGCCGAGGTGCATCATGAACAGGCGGTCGCCGCGCGTGGTGTCCAGCCGGAAGATGCCGCGCCTGGGTGAGCCGCCGGGTGAAAAATATTCCCACACGCCCATCGCCGCGATGGAGCCGAAGATATAGAGGAAGAAGGCGATGGTGGCGCGGTTCCACGCCATCCAGCTGCCCAGCGGCTGCTGCCACCAGTCCGGGGAAAACATCATTGGCGCTTCCATCGGTGTGGTCCTCTCAGACGCGGCCCAGGGCGAAGCCCTTGGCGATGTAGTTGCGAACGAAATAGATGACGATGGCGCCGGGGATGAGCGTCAGCACGCCCGCGGCCGCGAGAAGGCCGAGTTCATAGCCGGATGTACTCGCCGTTTTCGTCATGGCGGCGACAATCGGCTTGGCCGCCACCGAGGTGAGGTTCTTGGCCAGCAGCATCTCCACCCATGAGAACATGAAGCAGAAGAAGGCGGCGACGCCGATGCCGGCGGAGATCGTCGGCAGGAAGATCTTGATGAAGAAGGCGGGGAAGGAATAGCCATCCACATAGGCGGTTTCGTCCAGTTCCTTCGGCACGCCGGACATGAAGCCCTCGAGGATCCACACCGCAAGCGGAATGTTGAACAGCGTGTGCGCCAGCGCCACGGCCCAAGGCGTGTCGAAGAGGCCGACCGCCGAATAGAGGTTCACGAAGGGCAGCACGAAGACCGCGGGCGGCGCCATGCGGTTGGACAGCAGCCAGAAGAACAGGTGCTTGTCGCCCAGGAAGCGGTAGCGCGAGAAGGCATAGGCCGCGGGCAGCGCCACCACCACCGAGATCACCGTGTTGATGAGCACATAGGTGATCGAGTTGATGTAGGCGTTGTACCAGGACGGATCGGTGAAGATCGTCCGGTAGCTGTCGAGCGTGAATTCACGCGGGAAGGCGCTGAAGCCGCCGAGGATCTCGTTCGTCGTCTTGAACGACATGTTGAGCAGCCAGTAGATCGGCAGCATCAGGAAGATGATGTAGATGGTGAGGACAACATACCGCTTGCGCATCACTTCGCCTCCCCGCGCATCATCAGCGTGTAGAACAGCCAGCTCAGGAACAGGATGATCAGGAAGTAGACGATCGAGAAGGCGGCGGCGGGGCCCAGGTCGAAGCCGCCGATCGCCTTCTGCACGAGGTCGATCGAGAGGAACTTGGTAGTGCTTCCCGGGCCGCCGCCGGTCAGCACGATGACTTCCGTGTAGATCATGAAGCTGTCCATGAAGCGCAGCAGGATGGCGATGGTGAGCACATGCTTGAGCTTCGGCAGCTGGATGTAGCGGAACACCGCCCAGGGCTTGGCGCCATCGACCTTCGCCGCCTGGTAATAGGCGTCCGGAATGGCGACGAGGCCGGCATAGCAGAGGAGCACCACGAGCGACGTCCAGTGCCACACGTCCATCAAGACCACGGTGAACCAGGCGGACACGGGCTGGCGCGTGTAGTTGTAGGGAATACCCAGCGCGTTGATCGCCTTGCCGAGAAGGCCGATGTCGGGGAGCGCCATGATGTTCCACATGGAGCCGACGACGTTCCAGGGCACCAGCAGCGGCAGCGCCAGCAGCACGAGGCAGATGGAGACCCACGGACCCTTGCGCGGCATGCACAGGGCGATGGCGAGGCCCAGCGGAATCTGGATCAGCAGCACCAGCCCGGTAAAGATGATCTGGCGGCGCAGCGAATCATGGAACTGGTCGTCATGCAGGATCTGCTGGAACCAGGTCGTGCCGGACCAGAAGAACTCGTTGTTCCCGAAGGTTTCCTGAATCGAATAGTTCACCACCGTCATCAGCGGCAGCAGCGCATTGAAGGCCACCATCGCGAAGACGGGCAGAACCAGCCACCAGGCGCGGTTGTCGTAGAGCTTGGTCATCGGCGCACCCCGGCCATCCAGCCGTCCTCGTAGATCTGCGTGTGGCCGGGATCGAAGGACAGGAAGGTGCGGCCTTCGGGAACCGGATCGCCCTCCTTCAGCAGCAGCTTGACGGTGTGGCCGTGGCTCTTCGTCTCGACGATGCGGTAGCGGCCGGCGTCCGACACGCGCGTAACGTCCGCAGCGATGCCCGACGCGGCGATCGACACGAACTCCGGGCGGACCCCGATCTCCGTCTTGCCCCTGCCCGTTGCTGCGGCGGCGTTCTCGGCAATCACCGCCTCGCCGCCGAACAGGGCCCTGCCGCCCTTCACCTCGCAAGGGAGAACGTTCATGCCCGGCGAGCCGATGAAATGGCCGACGAAGGTGTGCTGCGGCTTCTCGAACAGGTCGATGGGCGTTCCGGACTGCACCACTTCGCCCAGGTTCATCACCACGACCTGGTCGGCGAAGGTGAGGGCCTCCGTCTGGTCATGCGTCACGTAGATCATGGTGCGCTTGGTGCGGAGGTGGAGTTCCTTGAGCTTCGAGCGGAGCTGCCATTTGAGGTGCGGGTCGATCACCGTCAGCGGCTCGTCGAACATGATGACGTTCACGTCCGAGCGCACCAGGCCGCGGCCCAGGGAAATCTTCTGCTTGCCATCCGCCGTGAGGCCGGAGGCGCGGTTATGGAGCGTCTTCGTCAACTCGAGCATCTCGGCGATCTCGGAGACGCGCGTCCTGATCTCGGGTTCCGGCACGCCGCGATTGCGCAGCGGGAAGGCCAGATTGTCGTAGACCGTCATCGTGTCGTAGATGACGGGGAACTGGAACACCTGCGCGATGTTGCGCTCCTCCGGCGACGCGCGCGACACGTCCCGGCCGTTGAAGCTGATGGTGCCTTCCGTCGGCGTGAGCAGCCCCGAGATCAGGTTCAGCAGCGTGGTCTTGCCGCAGCCCGAGGGCCCGAGCAGCGCATAGGCGCCGCCGTCCTGCCAGGTGAGCGAGAGGCGCTTCAGCGCATAGTCATCATCGCCCTGCGGATTGGGCATGTAGGAGTGGCGAAGCTTTTCGATGCGGATTTCAGCCATCAGGACACCCGTTCGCCGTTCGGTGTGAAGAACAGGGCGCGGTCCACATCCGCATGCAGCTTCGCCTGCGAGCCCACCTCGAAGGGGTGGATGCCATGCGACTGCGACACCCAGGTGACGCCGCCCACGTCGAGGTGGATGACGCTTTCGGAGCCGGACAGCTCCGTTACCAGGACCCGTCCCTCGATCTCGCCGGTCAGCGCTTCGGTCGCAAGCGGTGTCACATGGTGCGGCCTGAGGCCCAGCGTGTAGGGGCCGTCCGGCAGATTCGCGGCCGCAGCACCCGCGGGCCAGGACTTGCCGTTGAAGATGATCAGCCGGTCGCCGCGTTTTTCGACGCTGGCCGTGTTGATGGGCGGATCGGAAAACACCTGCGCTGTCAGGAGATCTTTCGGCGTGCGGTAGGTCGATGCGGTCGGCCCGAACTGGGTGACGCGGCCCTCGTGCAGCGTCGCGGTGTTGCCGCCGAAGAGCAGCGCCTCGGAGGGTTCGGTCGTGGCATAGACGACGATGGCGTTGCGGCCGGAGAACAGCTTCGGCAGCTCGTCGCGCAATTCCTCGCGCAGCTTGTAGTCGAGGTTGGCGAGCGGCTCGTCGAGGAGGATCAGGTCCGAGTCCTTGACGATGGCGCGCGCGATGGCGGTCCTCTGCTGCTGGCCGCCGGAGAGCTCGGACGGCCGGCGCTTCAGCATCGGCTTCAGGCGGAGGAGCTCGGCCGCGGCCATGACGCGCCGCTCAATCTCCGCCCGGTCCATGCCGGCGACCTTCAAGGGCGAGGCGATGTTGTCGTAGACGCTGAAATTGGGATAGTTGATGAACTGCTGATAGACCATGGAGACGTTGCGCTGCTGGACGGCGACGCCCGTCACGTCCTTGCCCCGGAACCTGATCGTGCCCGACGTCGGCTTCTGGATGCCGGCCATGATCTGCATCAGCGTCGTCTTGCCCGCGAGCGTCGTGCCGAGCAGCACGTTGAAGGAGCCTTCGCTCAGCACGAGCGACGTCGGATGGATGTGCGTTTCGGCACCCACGCGCTTGGTGATGTCGATGAGTTCGAGGGCCATGGGTCCCTGTGGCTTTTGAGAGGAGACAGAAGGAGCGCGGGAATGGTCTTCCCGCGCTCCCTTTTCGGCAGGCTTACTGCTGCCAGCGCTTGACGATCTCTTCGTAGACCATCGTCTGGCCGGCTTCCTTCTCGTTCTCGAGCTTGGCCTTCGGGCCGTCGGCCTTGCCGAGCCACTCGGACGGGTCCTTGGCTTCGGCGAGGCGCGGACCGCAGCCGCCATAGGTGTTGTTCGCCTTGTCGGCCGCTTCCATGCGGGCCATCACGGCTTCCATTTCACCGGCGAGACGGTCCATGGCTTCCTGCGGCGTGAAGGCGCCGGAGTTCACGTCACCGATCTGCTGCCACCAGAGCTGAGCGAGCTTCGGATAATCCGGAACGTTGATGCCCGTGGGCGACCAGCGGACGCGGTCGGGCGAGCGGTAGAACTCGACGAGGCCGCCGAGCTTCGGCGCACGCTCCGTGAAGGACTCGTGGCGCACCGTGCTGTCACGCGCGAAGGTGAGGCCGACGTGGCTCTTCTTCACGTCCACGGTCTTCGAGGTGACGAACTGCGCGTAGAGCCAGGCGGCCTTGGCGCGGTCGGCAGGGGTGGACTTCAGGATGGTCCAGGAGCCCACGTCCTGGTAGCCGACCTTCTGGCCTTCCTTCCAGTAGGGGCCATGCGGCGAGGGCGCCATGCGCCAGAGCGGGTTGCCCTGGTCGTCCACCGTGTTGTTGCCTTCCGACTTCGGCGCCACCATGGAGGCGGTGAAGGCCGTGTACCAGAAGATCTGCTGGGCGACGTTGCCCTGGGCGAGCGCCGGCAGCGACTGGTAGAAGTCGTAGTCGGCGGCACCCGGAGGCGCGTATTTCCGCAGCCACTCGTCCCACTTGGCGATGGCGTAGACGGAGGCCGGGCCGTTGGTCTCGCCGCCGCGGGCGACGGAGGCGCCCGACGGGTTGCACGAGCCCTTCTCCATGCGGATGCCCCATTCGTCGATCGGGATGCCGTTCGGCTCGCCGACGGAACCGGCGCCCGCCATGGAGAGCCAAGCGTCGGTCATGCGCCAGCCGAGGTCGGGGGCGCGCTTGCCGTAGTCCATGTGGCCATAGATCTTGACGCCGTCGATCTCCTTCACCTCTTCGGTGAAGAACTGCGCGATGTCCTCATAGGCCGACCAGTTCAGCGGCACGCCGAGGTCATAGCCATACTTGGCCTTGAACTTCTCCTTCAGTTCCGGACGATCGAACCAGTCCTTGCGGAACCAGTACAGGTTGGCGAACTGCTGGTCGGGCAGCTGGTAGAGCTTGCCGTCCGGGCCGGTGGTGAAGGACTTGCCCATGAAGTCGTCGAGGTCGAGCGTGGGGCTGGTCACGTCCTTCCAGTCGCCCGCCATCATGTCCGTCAGATTGTAGGTCTGCTGCAGGCGCGAGTGGGTGCCGATGAGGTCCGAATCGTTGACGTAGCCGTCATACAGGTTGCGGTTCGTCTGCATCTGGGTCTGGACGGCCTGCACCACCTCGCCCTCGCCGAGGATCTGGTGGTTCACCTTGATGCCGGTGATCTCCTCGAAGGCCTTGGTCAGCACCTTCGATTCATAGTCATGCGTCGGAATGCCTTCCGACAGCACGTTGACCTCCATGCCCTTGAAGGGCTCGGCGGCCTTGATGAACCACTCCATCTCCTTGACCTGATCGTCCTTGGAGAGGGTCGAGGGCTGGAATTCGGAATCGATCCACTTCTTGGCAGCTTCGATGTCCGCGAAGCTGGGACTCGTGACTGCCATCAGCGCCAGCGCGGCCGCTGAGGCCAGGAATTTCAATCGCATCTAGGTCCTCCCTGGGTATGGCGCCTGTTGCATGGCACCTCGAACAAACTATCATACGAAAAAAAACGAACGTCAATCGGCGAAATAACGAAGATTTTGTGCGGTGCAATATTGCGCAAAGCGAAAAAAAGTGAAATCATTCTTTCGCAGCTTCCCTACGTCAGCGGGCATTCCCTTAAGTACCTGAATTCGCGGAGAAACCATGGAGGGCGTCAGCCCACGCCAGCAATTGATCCTGACACTCGCGCGCCAGATGGGCAGCGTGACGGTGGATGATCTCGCGCTCCGTTTCGACGTGACGCCGCAGACCATCCGCAAGGATCTGAATGAATTGTGCGATGCACGCCTGCTGGCGCGCACCCATGGCGGCGCCATGCTTTCCTCCGGGGTCGAGAACCTGGCCTATGAGGCGCGCCGCCTGATGGCGGCCACCGCCAAGGTGGTGATCGGGCGGCACGCGGCGAGCCTCATCCCCAACGACTGCTCGCTGTTCATCAACATCGGCACGACGACGGAGGAAGTGGCCCGCGCGCTGGTCCATCACGAAGGGCTGCTGGTCATCACCAACAACATCCATGTCGCCACCATCCTGATGCCGCGCCCCAAGATCGAGGTGATCCTGGCGGGGGGCATGCTGCGCAAGGCCGACGGCGGCATCGTCGGCGAGGCGGCCGTCGACTTCATCTCGCAGTTCAAGGTCGACCATGCGGTGATCGGCGCCTCCGCCCTGGACGACGACGGCGCCATGCTGGATTTCGACTACCGCGAAGTGCGCGTCGCCAAGGCCATCATGCAGAACGCCCGCAATGTGATGCTGGTGGCCGACGCCATGAAATTCACGCGCTCCGCCCCCGTGCGCATCGGTCACCTGTCGGACGTCGACGTCTTCGTGACCGACCAGGCGCCCCCGGAGCCCGTCGTCGCCTACTGCACGGACAAGGGCGTCAGACTCGAAATCGCAAATGGAAAGTCCGGACATGACAATTCGATGGATGCTGCCGAATGACTTATGACCTCTTCATCATCGGCGGCGGCGTCAACGGTTGCGGCATCGCGCGCGATGCGGCGGGCCGAGGCCTCAAGGTATTCCTCGCGGAACAGGGCGATCTCGCGTCCGGCACGTCGAGCGCCTCGACCAAGCTCATCCATGGCGGCTTGCGCTATCTGGAGCATTACGAGTTCAGGCTGGTGCGCGAGGCGCTGATCGAGCGCGAGGTGCTGCTGAACGCCGCGCCGCACATCATCTGGCCGCTGCGCTTCGTGCTGCCGCACCACAAGGGGCTGCGGCCCTGGCCCATCCTGCGGCTCGGCCTTTTCCTCTATGACCATCTCGGCGGCCGCAAGATATTGCCCGGCACCCGCAGCGTGAACCTGCGGAGCGACGTGACGGGAAAACCCCTCAAGGACGAATACACGCGCGGCTATGAATATTCCGACTGCTGGGTGGAGGATGCCCGGCTGGTGGTGCTCAACGCCCGCGATGCGGAAGCGAAGGGCGCGGTGATCCGCACCCGCACGAAATGCACCTCGGCGCGCCGCGTCGACGGGGCGTGGGAACTGACCGTCGCCGGCCCGGACGGCGCGGAAGAGAAGGTGCGCGCCAGGGCGCTGATCAATTCGGCGGGCCCCTGGGTGAGCCAGGTGCTGGGTGCCGTGGTGGGACGCAACGACCCCGACAAGATCCGCATGGTGAAGGGCAGCCACCTGGTGGTGGACAAGCTCTACGACCATGACCGCTGCTACATCTTCCAGAATGCCGACGGGCGCATCTGCTTCGCCATTCCCTATGAGAAGGACTTCACCCTGATCGGCACCACGGACGAGGACCACAAGGGTGACCCCGGCAAGCCGGAGATTTCGCAGGCCGAGACGGATTACATGCTGCGCGCGGTGAGCGAGTATTTCAGGAAGCCCGTGACCCGCGACAACGTCCGCTGGGCCTATTCCGGCATCCGCCCGCTCTACGACGACGGGGCCTCGAAGGCGCAGGAGGCGACGCGCGACTATGTGCTGAAGCTCGACCATCCGGAGGGCGGCGCGCCGCTTCTGTCGGTGTTCGGCGGAAAGATCACGACCTTCCGCAAGCTGGCCGAATCCGCCATGGAGAAGATCGAGCCCTTCTTCCCGCAGATGGGCAAGCCGTGGACGGAATCCGCCACGTTGCCGGGGGGCGACTTCCCCTTCGCGGAGGCCGGGCAGCGCATCGCCGCCCTGTCCCGCGAATACCCCTTCCTTGCGCCATCGAATGCGCAGCGGCTGTTCCGCGCCTATGGCACGGAGGCCGGGAAGATCCTCGAGGGGGCGCGCAGCCAGGCCGATCTCGGCCAGAGCTTCGGGCCGCTGAGCGAGCGTGAGATCGACTGGCTCCGGCGCAAGGAATGGGCGGTGAGCGCGGACGACATATTATGGCGGCGCTCGAAGCTGGGCCTGCACATGAGCCGGCAGGAACAGGACGCACTGCAACACTACATGGCGCCCGCACAAGAGGCGCAAGAGCGCAAGCGCGCAGGGGGGTAAGACATGCCGGATCTCATTCTCGCCATCGACCAGGGGACGACGTCCTCGCGGGCGATCGTCTTCGACACCGCCCTCAAGCCGCTGGGTGTCGGCCAGAAGGAGTTCCGGCAATTCTACCCGCAATCCGGCTGGGTCGAGCATGACGCGGAGGAGATCTGGGCGGGCGTGCTCGCCGTGTGCAAGGCAGCGCTCAGGAAGGCCAAGGCCAGGGCGCAGTCGGTGAAGGCCATCGGCATCACCAACCAGCGCGAAACGGTGGTGATCTGGAACCGCAGGACGGGAAAGCCGATCCACAAGGCCATCGTCTGGCAGGACCGCCGCACCGCGCCGCTGTGCGCGGAGCTGAAGCAGCAGGGACATGAACGCCAGTTCACGGAGAAGACGGGCCTGCTGCTCGACCCCTATTTCTCGGGCACCAAGATCCGCTGGCTGCTGGACAATGTGAAGGGGGCCCGCGAGAAGGCGGAAAAGGGCGAGCTTGCCTTCGGCACCATCGACACATTCCTCATCTGGCGGCTCACCGGCGGAAAGGTGCATGCCACGGATGCCACCAACGCCTCGCGCACCCTGCTCTACAATATCCACACCGGGGCGTGGGACGCGGAACTGCTGCGCATCCTCGACATTCCCGCCGGCATCCTGCCGGAGGTGAAGGACTGCGCGGCGGATTTCGGGACGGCCGACCGGGAGCTTCTCGGCGCCGCGATCCCCATCTGCGGCGTGGCCGGGGACCAGCAGGCCGCCGCCATCGGCCAGGCCTGTTTCGAACCCGGCATGATGAAATCCACCTATGGCACGGGCTGCTTCGCGCTTCTGAACACGGGCGACAAGGCCGTGCCGTCGCAAAACCGGCTGCTGACGACGGTCGCCTACCAGCTGGGCGGCAAGCGCAGCTATGCGCTCGAAGGCGCCATCTTCATCGCGGGTGCCGCCGTGCAGTGGCTGCGCGACGGGCTGAAGCTGGTGGAGACCGCCGGCGAGACGGGCGCGCTGGCCGCGGCGGCGGACCCGAACCAGCAGGTCTATCTCGTACCGGCCTTCGTCGGGCTCGGGGCCCCCTACTGGAATGCCGAGGCACGCGGCGCCATCTTCGGCCTGACGCGCGCCACGACGGAGAAGGAACTGGCCCAGGCCGCACTCGAGGCCGTGTGCTACCAGACGCGGGACCTGCTTCACGCCATGCAGAAGGACATTGGCGGGGAGATGGGGGGCAGCGCCAGGACGATCCTCCGCGTCGATGGCGGCATGACGGCCTCGGACTGGACGATGCAGCGGCTGGCCGACATTCTCGATGCACCCGTGGACCGCCCGCCGATCCTCGAGACCACGGCGCTGGGCGCCGCCTATCTCGCGGGCCTTCAGGCCGGGCTGCTGCCCGCCCCCGCGCAGTTCGCGAAGACCTGGAAGCGCGGAAAGCGCTTCACGCCGAAGATGAAGGCGGCCGAGCGAGAGAGGAAGTATGACGGCTGGAAGGACGCCGTGCGCAAGCTGCTGGCGTGAGGATCACTTCACCTTCAGCACGGCCCGGGTGATGAGCCGGAAGAAGGCGGGATAGGGCAAGGCCCTGACCGACTTGAGGATCGCCACGAAGCGACGCGGATAGGCGATTTCGAAATGGCCCGCCCGCAACCCGTCGAGGGTGCGCCGTGCGGCCTCCTCCGGCTTCATCAGGAAGGGCATCTCGAAGTCGTTCTGGGCGGTGAGGGGGGTTTCGACGAAGCCCGGGTTGATCACGCTCACCTTGACGCCCGTCAGCTTCATTTCCGGGTAGAGGCTTTCCGCCAGATTGATCAGCGCCGCCTTGGTGGGGCCGTAGGCGGCGGCCTTCGGCAAGCCCATGTAGCCCGCAACCGAGGCGATCCAGGAAAGGTGCCCCTGCCCCCGCGCGGTCATGCGGGGCGCGAGGGCGGAGACGCAGTTGACCACCCCCATGTAATTGGTGTCCATCATCCGGGCGAAGAGCGCGGGATCGAGCTTGTCGACGGAGACGGGCGCATAGGTTCCAGCCCCCAGGACCGCCAGGTCGATGGGGCCGAGTTCCCGCTCGATGCGGTTCACCGCCTCGCGGCAGGCAGCGGCATCCGTGACGTCGAGGGGCACGGCCAGAACGGAGGTTCCCAGCGAGGCCAGCTTGTCCGCGGAACGGGCCGACGCCGCCACCTTCACACCGCTGGCGGAGAGCCGCAGCGCGAGTTCGCGGCCGATGCCGGTCGATGCCCCCGTGATCCATGCGACCTTCCAGGGAAGCGGCTGGGCCACGTCGTCAGATGCCGACAAAGGGCTGCATGATGCGCGCCGCCAGCGACTTGAAGCGCGTCGGACGCTCGGTGGCGACAAGGCAGATGCAATCGCCGTCCAGGTCGACCACCGGCTTGTGCTCGATGTCCTCGTCGAGGTCGGCAACGTCGCCCCTGGAGAAGTAGCCCATGTGGTCATGGTAGGCGCCCTTGAGCACCAAGGTGATCTCCTCCCCGCCGTGGCCGTGCTCCGGCATCGCCCGGCCAGCCCCGATGCGCAGCAGCTTGAGCTGGCCCTGCGCGCGGGTCGGCAGCTTCACGTCGAACATGGCAACGCCGGGAGCCTTCTTCCGCCAGGCGATGTCGCCGAAGCTCGCCGCGCCGAGGAGCCGCGCCAGGGGCGCGGGGAATTCGGAGCGCGGCGCGGGCCGCGAAACCGGCTCCATGACGGCGTTTTCGAGCGCCGCCAGGGTCCGCGCCCGGCAACTGGACGAGACGGCGGTATCCGCCATCAGTTCCAGGAACTCGCCGCCGAATGCCTCGGCAGTGCGCACGGCATCCCGGCAGGCGGGGCAGACGGCAATGTGCGAAGCGGCCACCACCGTGAAGGCCTCGTTCAGCGTTCCGGCGGCATAGGCCAGCAGCGTGCTGTTATCGAGATGATGGTTCGGTTTCAAAGTCCGGTCTCCAATATGCGGCGCAGGTGCCCATAAGCGAGACGCATGCGCGATTTCACGGTTCCGAGAGGGATCGACAATTTCGTGGCGATCTCGCTCTGCGGCATGTCCTCAACGAAAGAGAGGATCAGGATCTGTCGCTGCTCCTCGGGGATCGACTCGAGCGCCTTGGCGACCAGTCCATCCTCCTGCTTGCGGCCCAGCAGTTCCTCTCCTTCCGGTGCCTCTGACGGCTCGTCGTAATCTCCGAGTTCCGTCATCGGCATGTGCACGTCACGCCGGATCCTGTCGATTCGCAGGTTCCGGGCGATGGTGAACACCCAGGTGGTCACCGATCCTTTCGAGGACTCGTACAGGGCTGCCTTGTTCCACACCGCGATCATCGCTTCCTGGACAAGATCCTCGGCGAGTTCCGCGGAGGTGTTCTTGCGCATCATGAAGCTCTTGAGGCGCGGCGCGAAATGGTCGAACAGCAGGGCAAACGCCTGCCGGTCGCGATTCTGCGCCACCCTCCCGATCAGAGTGCGAAACTGGGCCTCGAGCCGCTGTTTCTCCTCGTCCTTTCGCTTGTCTGCCGATTCCATGACGGCATACATAGCATGTTTCCCCTGTTCTGCTGGGTTTACGCTATCTTCTGTCAGGCGGATCACCTGATCCGCGTCTAGAAGGAGGGCGTACCGATTCGGAGTTAGGAACGACCTCCCTTGAAAATACGCCATGTCGCCGTTGTCGGATCGGGCATATCCGGCCTGTCCGCCGCCTGGTTGCTCTCGCAGAAGCACCGGGTGACCCTCATCGAAGCCGATACCCGTCCGGGCGGCCATTCCAACACCATCGATTGCGAGGTTGACGGGGTGGAGGTGTCAATTGACACCGGCTTCATCGTCTACAACCCGCCCGCCTACCCCAATCTCACCGCGCTGTTCCGGCACCTGGACGTGCCCACCGCCGCCTCGAACATGAGCTTTTCCGTCTCGATGGGAAATGGCGCCTATGAATATGCGGGATCGGGGCTGGCGCAGCTCGTCGGTCAGCCGGGAAACCTCCTCGATCCCGGCCACTGGCGGCTGATCCGCGACATTCCCCGCTTCTTCAGGACCACCCTGGCGAAACTTCCCGCTCTGGACGAGAAGGTGACCATCGCCCAGTTCCTGAAGGCGGAAGGCTATTCCGACTATTTCATGGACCGCCACCTGCTTCCCATGGCCGGCGCCATCTGGTCCGCCGCGCCCGGGGACATGCGCGACTACCCGGCAAGGGCCTTCCTGAAATTCTTCGACAATCACGGCCTGCTCAAGATTTCCAACCGGCCCCTGTGGCGCACGGTGAAGGGCGGCTCGCGCGAATATGTCTCCCGCCTGATCCGCAACGGCCAGTTCGAGACGCGGCTGAGGACGCCAGTGGCCGGAATCCGGCGCACCCCCTCGGGCGTCACGATCCGGGCCCTCAACGGCGAAGAGCAGCGTTACGACGACGTGGTGATCGCCACCCACGCCGACCAGGCGCTGGCCATGCTCTCCGACGCGACGCCGGAGGAACGGCGGCTGTTGTCCTGCTTCCGTTATTCGCGGAACCGTGCCATTCTCCACCGCGACGAAAGCCTGATGCCGAAGCGGCGGCGGCTGTGGTCGAGCTGGAATTATCTGTCCGAATTTCCACCCCATTCGGCGACGACGAGTGCCGTGACCTACTGGATGAACAAGCTGCAGCCATTGCCGGTGAAGGCGCCGGTCTTCGTCAGCCTCAACCCGATCGAGGAGCCGGGGATGGCCCGGGTTCTGGGCGAATTCGACTACACCCACCCGATCTTCGATCCCGCGGCCATGGCCGCCCAGACCGAGCTGTGGACCATCCAGGGCGTGCGCCGCACCTGGTTCTGCGGCGCGCATTTCGGCTCCGGCTTCCATGAGGATGGCATCCAGTCGGGCCTGGCGGCGGCCGAGGCGCTGGGAGGCGTGCGCCGGCCTTGGTCCGTGCCCAACGAATCCGGCCGCATTCACCTGGGACCGCAGCGCCCCGAGCCGACGCCTTTCCACCAGGCCGTCGAATAAGATGCCGGAAACCTGCCTCTACCGTGGCGAGGTGGTGCACCGGCGGCTGACGCCGGTGCGGCATGAGTTGCGTTACCGCGTGTTCAACCTATTCGCCGACGTTGACAGTCTGGAGGAGCTCTCCTCCTCGCTGCGGCTGTTCAGCTACAACCGGCTGAACCTGTTTTCGGTGATGGACCGCAACCACGGCCCGGGGGACGGAACGCCTGTCCGCGAGCATGCCTGGAAGCTCGTGCATGGGGCGGAGGGTGGAGAGCGGGTGAAACGCGTCTTCATGTTCTGCTATCCGAGCGTGCTCGGATATGTGTTCAATCCGCTCACCGTTTATTATGGCTTCGATGCGGAAGACCGCCTCAGGCTCATGATCTATGAGGTGAACAACACCTTCGGGGGGCGGCATTCCTACGTGGTGCCGGTCGGCGACAGCTTCGCCCAGAAGGCGCCCAAGCATTTCTTCGTCTCGCCGTTCAACGCGGTGGAGGGCCACTACACCTTCCACTTCACCGCGCCGGAGGAGAAGATGGCCCTCGGCGTTGCCCTCAGCGTCGCCGAACAGCCCGTGCTGAACGCCTATGTCAGCGGGGTGCGGCGGCGGCTGAGCGATGGCGCGCTGTTGCGGTCCTTCCTGGGCGTTCCGTTCCTCACCCTCAAGGTCATTGGCGCCATCCACTTGCAAGCGCTGCGGTTGTGGTGGAAAGGTCTGAGGCTCAACCGCCGGCCGAAAGGCCCGAACCACACCGTCGATTTCCTGCCCGAGGTTTCCTCCAAGCCATGACATCCGAAACGCTGCAGGCCCGCGGAGGCTTACTGGGCCACATCATCGCCGCCATCGGCCGCCGGCTGCTGCCGCGCGAGATCGCCGGTGGAATCTCCCTCACGCTTCCCTCGGGAGCGGAACACAGGCTCGGTTTCTCGGCTCCGGGCGTGTCCTGCGACCTGCAGCTGCGAAATTACCGGCCGGTCTGGAGCGCCGTGCGCCGCGGCGCCGTCGGCTTTGCCGAAAGCTACATGGCAGGCGATGTGGAAAGCAGCGACATCACGGCGGTGCTACGCTTCTACCTTCAGAACCGGGAGGCGCTGGACGAGGCCGCACGCCCGGTCTTCTACAAGAGCCTGGGCGCCCGCCTCTTCCACCTGCTCAGGCCGAATACGAAGGCCGGCGCACGCCGCAACATCAGCGCGCATTACGATCTCGGCAACGCCTTCTATGCGCTCTGGCTCGACCCGACGATGAGCTATTCCGCGGGCTGGTTCGGGGCCGGGGCGCAGGGCCTCGAAGCGGCGCAGATCGCCAAATACGAGCTCGTTCTGGATGCCCTGACACTGGACAAGCCTGCGGAGATTCTCGAGGTCGGCTGCGGCTGGGGCGGCTTCGCCGAGGTCGCCGCCGGACGGGGTCACCGGGTCACCGGGCTCACCATTTCCCGCGAACAGCTGGATTACGCGCAGGCGCGGCTCGCGGGGCGTGCCGAGATCCGGTTCCAGGATTACCGCGATACGCAGGAACAGTTCGACGCCATCGCCTCGATCGAGATGATCGAGGCCGTGGGCGAAGCGAACTGGCCCACATATTTCCGCATGCTGCATGACAGGCTGAAACCGGGCGGTGCTGCCGCCGTCCAGGCGATCACCATCGATGAGCGGTTCTACCCCGACTACCGCTCGAGCGCCGACTTCATCCAGCGCTACATCTTCCCGGGCGGCATGCTGCTGACGAAACAGGTACTCGCGGAGCAGGCAGCGCGCGCGGGGCTGAGCTTCGAGACGGTCCAATGCTTCGGCCAGGATTACGCGCGCACCCTCGCCCTGTGGCGGGAGCGTTTCGATGCTTCGTGGAACGCCATTTCGCGCCTCGGCTTCGACGAAAACTTCCGCCGCCGCTGGCGCTATTATCTCTGCTATTGCGAGGCGGGCTTCCGCGAAGCCTCGATCGACGTCGGCGTCTACCGGTTCCGCCGCCCGGAGTGATCGGCTGCAGGGCCAGCCCCGTAATGGGGGCATGCTCAAGCGCAATGAAACAGTCCATTTCGATTTGCTTTCCTATTTCGAGGGCAGGACGGTTGCCGAGGGCGTTTTCGAGGACCGCTCAGGCAATCCCAAGCGCCGCTTCACCGTTGAGATGACAGGTCGCGCCTCCGGCACGTCGCTGGAGCTCGAGGAACACTTCCTGTTCGATGACGGGGAGCGGCAGAAGCGCACCTGGACGCTGACGCGCGGCGGCGACCTGACCTTCACGGGGCGGTGCGAGGACTCGGTGGACGAGGCGCGCGGCAGCTTCGGGCCGGGGCACGCCTCCCTCATCTCGAAAGTGCGGCTGAAGGTCGGCGCGCGGATGATCGCGATGGATTTCGCCGACCTGTTCTATGACACGGGCGGCGGCACCGTGCTCAACAGGTCCACTGTCAGCAAATGGGGCGTCAGGGTCGGCCAGGTTCTGATCCTGTTCCGCAAGGCCTGATCAGCGCTCTCCATAGAGCATCTCGTACAGCATCGGCCGCAGCGTGAGCATCACGCCGTCCGCCATGGCCGCGTGGCCTTCGGCGGAGGGGTGAAGGGCGCCGGTGGTTTCCGAGAACACGGCGGCGGATGCCTTTTCGTCGATCTTGCCGAAGCGGTCCGTGACTTTCTGGTTGATCACCATATAGGCGTCGTTGAACGTCCGCACCCACCGCTGGCGGAGCGCATAGGGATAGTTCTGACGCGCCGGATTGTAGGGGCGCCACCCGCCTTCCTCGGACGAGAATTGCGGCTGGCACGTCTGCGTGTCGCGCGGGGCGGAGCCGAAGCAGGGCATCATGAGCTGTTCCGCCGGATCCTCCAGGCGGCGCAGGTTGCGGGCGCAGAATCCATGGCCCTCGAACATCCGGTCGGCATAGACGCGGTCCGCGAAGGTCCAGCCATGATCTCCCGCCAGGTCGCGCATGCGCTTGTGGAGAAGGGCGAACTGTTCACGCACCGCCGCGAGGCGCGGGGGGCGCGCGGTGAGCCATGAGGAGAACATGTCGAGAGACTGGTTGGCGGCGTAGCGGTCCTCGCCGTCACCCTCCTCGGGGGCTGCCTCGCAGATCTCGCCCGCCTCGTTGGTGACGAGGTCGGGATAGGCCGTGAGCACGACGCGCGAGGGGTCGAAGACGCCGTCACCCGCGGAGGTGACCGGAACCGTGGCTTCCAGCGCCGCGGCGAGCCGCGCGTAGGAATCGGGGAGGATGTCGCGCATGCGCTGGGTGAATTCCTTGGCGCTCACCGTGGCGCCGAAGAAGGCGGCGATGCTGGCAGACGCGTTGTCGCGCAGCGAGGCCCAGGCGACGATGTTGGAGAAGCCGATGTCATTGCCGCCCACCGAGAGGAAGAGGAAGTCCAGCGAACGCCGGAAGGCGTTGTCCGGGCAATAGGGAAGCCCCCGGCGCATCTGCGGCCGCTCGCGGCAGAGTTCGCGCATGAGGCGGTAGAGCTGCGAATCGCGCTCGCCGCCAGCCACCGGCCGCGCGGCCAGCATGCTGTTCCGGTCGCCGCTGGCGACGCGCTCGACATAGGTCTGGGGCCCGAGAATGCCATCCATGATGCTGGCGCCCGAGCAGGAGAGATCGAGGAAGGTGACGGAGACCTGCGGGTTCTCGATGGCGATCTGCAGCGCCGCCCGAAGCTGCTGGCCATAGAGGGAACGATGGCAGAGTTCATCCGTCCAGCGCGCGCTGCCGCCGGCGTCGTTGCGCTTGCGCTCGGGATAGAGGTTCTGGAAACGCCGCGTCTCCGAAAAGGCGACGGGCAGGTTGGGATTGCCTTCGCCGGAGGCGAAGCTGTCGCCCAGCCCGGCGATGAGCAGGTCCCTGACACGGGCCTCCGCGATGATCGGCGGCTCGCCCACCACATTGACCGAAATCTCCGCGCCGCCGGGATAGGGCAACGCGATGCCCGGGCCGCTGACCCGTTCGGCGCAGGAGGTCTCGGCCAGCAGCTTGCCGTCGATCCGCCATTCGCAGATGGCGGTCGCCGGCACGGAAACGCCACGGCCCGAGAGCCACAATTCCACTGCGTGGTCCTGCGGGTTGAGGTAGGCGTCGGGCCCGCCGCAGGCCGAATGCGTGCGCTTTCTGGAATCGTAGCACAGCTGGTCCTGCCCACGGGCCGCCCAGCCGCGCCAGTCGAAATTCTTGCGCAGGATGGTGCTGAAGGCGATGTAGCGGTCATTCAGCACATGCTCGGACCCGATGACCGAGGTGCGCGCCACGAAGGAATCGCGCTCGTCGGACGCCATGCCCTGATTGTCGACGTGCAGCAGATACTGGCGCCAGGCATTTTCATGCAGCTTGAAGAACTGCGGGTCCTTGAACAGGCGGAAGCGGTTGGCGACCTGCCACTCGATCTTGAACTGGCTGGTGCCCAGCGTCTGGGCATCGGCGGGAAGGGTGAAGAGGGCAAGCAGGGCTGCGATGAGGAGAAGCGGTCTCGGCATGGTGCCGGGTTATAGGTCGAATCCGGGCCAAGTTGGGGCAAGGCTCAGGAAATTTCACTTGCCGCCCGGGCGATGATGACGCGGATTCCGGCTTCGGTGAGCATCCGGTGATTGGCCTCCGTGATCCCGTCATCCGTGATCAGCGTGCCGATCCGGGCGAGCGGCATGATCGGGTTGCGCGCCCGCATGCCGAACTTGCGGCTGTCGGCCAGCACGATGACCTCGTCCGCCCGCTGCAGCAGGAGTTCGGTTTCGCGCACCACCAGCGGATGCGATTCCTGCATTCCACTGGGGGTGATCGCCTGTGCCCCAAGAAAGAACTTGGACGCATAGAATTCAGGCGGGCCCGCCAGTGCCGAGAAGACGATTCCCGGCTCCCGGTAGAGTTCCCCGCCCGACAGCGTGAGGTGGCAGGTGCCGTTCTGCCAGAGCGTGGCGGCGAGCGGCATCGAATTGGTATAGATCCTCACGTTGCGGTTGGCGAGGAGCATGGCGAAGAGATAGCACGTCGAGCCGCCGTGGATGATGAGCGCGTCGCCATCCTGCACGAGGGCCGCGGCCTCCTGCGCGATGGCCTTCTTGGCGGCGACGCGCAGCATCTGGTTTTCGGTGAAGGGCCGCGCGGTGACCCGGTCGAGGGCGCCCCCGGTTTCGGCGGCGGCGATACCGCCGAACACCTTGCGCACGGCCCCCGTGGCATGAAGCTTGGCGATGTCCCGCCGGATGGTTGCGGGCGAAGCGTCGACGACCGCCTGAAGATCCCGAACCGACGCGAAGGGACGGTCCCGGAGGAGGTCCAGCATCAGCTTGTGGCGTTCATTCTCAGTCACCGGCAGCCAGGCCCCTGTTGAGCGAGATTGATCAATTGTGCACTGCAAAAATCATCGAAAACTCACAAACTAACTCACTTGACGCTTTTTGCTCACGGATGTTTATTATCGCTCACCGCTTTCGGGCTGTAAACAGGCCCCGGAATGACCTGCGGATGACCGGAACCGCGGGCGGCGGAATGGCGATGGGAGCAAGCGGCATGCGGACCGGCAAGGATGGCGATGCAACGGCAGATGGTGCCGCGCTCCCGATCGCGCTCAGGTCCGTGTCCAAGGCCTTCGCCGGCATCAAGGTGGTGAACGCGGTGAGTTTCGACATGCGCCCCGGCGAGGTGCATGCGCTGATGGGCGAGAACGGCGCTGGAAAATCCACCCTCATCAAGATGATGGCGGGTCTGCACCAGCCCGATGAGGGCCAGATCCTGGTGAACGGGAAGCCCGTGAAATTCGCCACCCCGAGGGACGCCCATGCCGCCGGCATCGCGACCGTGCACCAGGAGCTGCTGCTGTTCCCCGAACTCACCGTGGCCGAGAACATCTTCCTTGGGCAGACCCCGAAAACGGCGCTCGGCACTATCGACTGGCAGACCATGCGGCGGCGGGCCCGCGAACTCCTCGACTCCCTGGACAGTGGCGACCTGGACATCGACCAGAAGGTGGCGAGCCTCTCCGTCGGCAACCGCCAGCGCATCGAGATTGCCCGCGCCCTGGCGCAGGATGCCCGCGTGCTGATCATGGATGAGCCGACCGCCGCCCTGGCCGAGGCGGACGTGCAGCGCCTCATGGCCATCGTGCGCAACCTGTGCGCCCGCGGCGTGGCCATCGTCTATGTCAGCCACCGCATGCCGGAAATCTTCGCGCTGGCGCACCGGGTGACGGTGCTGCGCGACGGCCAGCACGTGGCGACGAAGCCCGTCGCGGAGGTCGACGAGGCGCAACTGGTCTCCATGATGGTGGGCCGCTCGATCGACAGGCTCTATCCGCCCAAGCAGGGCAAGGACGGAAACGTCATCCTCGAATTGAAGGACGTGTCCTATCGCAGCGTCGTGCGCAACATCTCCTTGCAATTGCGGCGCGGCGAAATCCTCGGTCTCGCGGGGCTTGTGGGCTCCGGGCGCACCGAGACAGCCCTCACCATCTTCGGCATCACGCCCGCCACCGAGGGCCAGATCCTGATCGACGGAAAGCCCGTCACCATCACCTCACCCGAGGCGGCGCGGGACCTGGGGATCGCCTATGTGCCGGAGGACCGCGGCCACCAGGGGCTGATCCGCGCCCAGACGATCGAGGAGAACATCGCGCTTGCCAACCTCAAGCGCCTCATGCGCGGCTTCTTCGTCGACGCGGCGCGGGTGACGTCGGAGGCACGCCATGCCATCACCCGCTTCGGCATCCGCGCCCGGGGGCCGGACCAGCCGGTGCGGCAGCTCTCCGGCGGCAACCAGCAGAAGGTGGTGCTGGGCAAATGGCTCGCCACCAACCCGCGCATCCTCATCATGGACGAGCCGACGCGCGGCATCGACGTGGGCGCCAAGGCGGAAATTCACCTGCTCATGCGGAAACTCGCGGGCGAAGGCATGGCGATCCTGATGATCTCGAGCGAACTCCCCGAGGTGCTGGGCATGAGCGACCGCGTGCTGGTGATGAATTCCGGCCGGATCGCCGCGGAATTCGACAAGGCCCACGCCACGGCGGAGGCCGTGGGCACCGCCATGACGCGCAGCGATGCGAAGGGCCGGGCGGCATGACGGCCATCGCTGCGTCCCCCGGCCGATCCAACCTGCAGCGCTTCCTCAGCGGCTACGGGCAGGAGATCGTGGTGTTCCTGTCCATCGTCGCGCTGTTCGTGGTGGTGGGCGCCGTCAACCCGCGCTTCCTGTCCGACACCAACATCAACTCGATCTTCGCCGGCAACGCCTATATCGCGGTGGCGGCGATCGGCATGTCGATGATCATCATCGCGGGCCACATCGACGTCTCCGTGGGAGCGCTCATCGGCGTCATCGCCACCATCGCCGGCACACTGGCCGTCGCGGGCTATCCCGTCTGGGTCGCCTGGGGCGTGCCGATCCTGTTCTCGATGGCCGTCAATGCGGGGGTGGGAGCACTCGTCGCCTATACGCGAATCCCATCGATCGTGGTGACGCTCGGCATGCTCTCGATCCTCAAGGGCGGCCTCATCAGCCTGACGGCCGGCGAATGGATCACCGACATGCCGCCGGAATTCATGATCGCGCAGATGCGGCCCTTCGGCATCCCCTCGGCCGTCTATTTCATGGTGGTGCTGACCATCGCCGCCGCGCTGTTCATGCGCTACACCGATTTCGGCCGCGCCATCTATGCGGTTGGCGGCAACATGGAGGCGGCGCGGGCGGCCGGCATCAACCCGGAGCGCACCGTGGTCGGCGTCTTCGCGCTGCACGGGCTGTTCGCGGGCGTCGCCGGCATCCTGTTCGCCACGCAGTTGCAGGTCATCCAGTCCACCGTTCCGCCCAATCTCGAACTCACCGTGATCACCGCCTCCGTCATCGGCGGCGTGTCGATCCTCGGCGGCACGGGAACGGTGATCGGCTCGACGCTGGCCGCGATCCTCTTCGCCTGCATCGGCTCGGCGCTCATCTTCCTCAATGTCTCGGCCTATTGGCTCAGGGCGGTGCTGGGCCTCATGATCCTCGCCACGGTGCTGGCCGACATGGCGCGCCGCCGGAGGGCGAAATGACGGCGTCGAAGCTGCTCCGCCACGAAACCATCCTCGCCGTGCTGACGGTGATCGCGCTTGCGGTTCTGGCCTCGCTCTCCGACAAGTTCTTCACGCCGGAGAACCTGCTCAACCAGGGCCGCCTGATGGCGGAGGTGGGCCTGGTCGCGCTGGCGATGACCTTCGTCATCGTGACGGGGGGCATCGACCTGTCCGTGGGCTCGATCCTCGGGCTCACCGCCATCCTGCTCGGCGTGTTCTGGAAGAACCTGGGGCTTCCGCTTCCCGCCGCCATCCTGCTGGCGCTGGCCTGCGGCACCTTCGCGGGCTGGATCAACGGCTTCATCATCACGCGCTTCGGCGTGCCGCCGCTCATCGCCACGCTGGCCACACTCGCCCTCTACCGCGGGCTGGCCGAAGGCATCAGCGAGGCGCGCTCGGTGCGCGGCTATCCTGAGTGGTTCTTCTTCTTCGGCCAGGGCGAGGTGCTGGGCGTTCCCTTCCAGCTCTGGCTCCTCGGGATCGCCACCGTGATCGCGGCGGTGGTGCTGGGCCTCACGCCTTTCGGCCGGGCGACCTATGCGATCGGCGCCAACGAGACGGCCGCGCGCTTCTCCGGCATCCGCGTGAATGCCACAAAGCTGTGGATCTATACGGCGGCGGGCTTCTGCTCGGCGCTGGCGGCGGTGGTGTTCGTCTCACGCGTCACGACCACCCGCTCCGACATGGGAACGGGGCTGGAGCTTGACGTGATCACCGGCGTGGTGCTGGGCGGCACGTCGATCTTCGGCGGACGGGGAACCATCATCGGCACGGTGCTGGGGCTGATCCTGATCCAGGCCCTGAAGAACGGCCTGGCGCTTTCGGGCGTGAAGGGCGACGGCACCATCGTCGTCATCGGGCTGGTCCTGATCGGCGCCATCCTCGCGGGTGCGCTGTTCGACAGAAACAGAGGCGGCTGAACGAGGGAGCACGTCTTCAGCTCACCCGCCTGTGAGTGCGAAGACCAAGATGGGAGTGAACGACATGAAGAAACTGACGCTCGCCGCGCTCGTGGGCTTCGCCCTGATGAGCGGCTCGGCGCTTGCGCAATCGGCCTGGACGGGCGGCGACGACCAGCCGACGAGCCCCCTCGCCTGCGACGCGACGCCGGCCGCCGCCGCGGCAAAGCCCTATGATGGCGCCTCGCCCACCAACCCGCCGGACCGCAAGGGCAAGAAGATCACCGTGGTCGACGTGCCGAAGCTGATCGGCATCGGCTACTTCAACGCGACCTCCAAGGGTATCGCCGACGCCGCCGCGGAGCTGGGCAACGTGGATGCCAAGACGGACGGCCCCACCAAGGCCAACATCGACGAGCAGATCACCTTCATCGACAACTACATCACCAGCGGCGTGGATGGCATCCTCTTCGCCGCCAACGACCCCGTCGCCATCGCGCCCGTGCTGAAGAAGGCGCTGGAGAAGGGCATCAACGTCGTGGGCTATGACGCCAACTCGACGCCGGACGCCCGCCAGTGGTTCGTCAACCAGGCCGAGTTCAACGGCATCGCCAAGGCGCTGGTCGATTCCATGGCTGCCGAGATCGGCGGCGAAGGCGGCATCGCCATCGTCACCTCCACCTTCACCACGCCCAACCAGGCGCGCTGGATCGCGGAAATGGCGGCCTATGCCGCGAAGTGCCATCCGAAGCTGAAGTGGCTCGAGACGGTGGAAGCCCAGGAGGACAACAACCTGTCCTTCAACCAGGCCACCACCCTCATCAACAAGTATGGCGATGAGCTGAAGGGCATCTTCGGCATGACCTCGGTTGCCACGCCCGCCTCCGCCGAAGCCGTGACGCAGGCCAACAAGTGCGGCGCAGTCGCCGTCGTGGGCCTCGCCACGCCGAACGCCATGAAGCCCTATGTCGAAAAGGGCTGCGTGAAGTCGGTCGTGCTGTGGAACCCGGTGGACCTCGGCTATGCCGCGATGCACGTGCTGCGCTCCGTGGCCGACGGCACGCTGCAGCCCGGCGCCACCTCCGTGAAGGCCGGCAAGCTCGGCGATCTCCAGGTCATCAACGGCTCGGAAATCCTGCTCGGTGCGCCTTACGTCTTCAACAAGGACAACATCGGCCAGTTCGACTTCTAAGCCTCAACCCCGGAACGCGCCGGTTCGGACCGGCGCGTTCCCACGTTCCGAAAGTGAGAGTTTCATGAGCAATTCCGTGACCGTTCCTTCCCTGTGGGATGACGCCAAGGCCGCCAGTCTGGACGAGCCGGGCCTCCTTCTCTATCGCTCCAACCTGCTGGGCGCGGATTTGCGCATCACCAATTTCGGCGGCGGGAACACCTCCGCGAAGGTCGCGGCGAAAGACCCGCTCACGGGCGAGCCGGTGACGGTGCTGTGGGTCAAGGGCTCCGGCGGCGACATCGGTTCGATGAAGCTCGACGGCTTCGCCACGCTCTACATGGACAAGCTCGAGTCCCTCAAGGGATTGTACAAGAGCCTCGACCAGGAAGACGCGATGGTGCATGCGCTGAACCATTGCATCTTCGACCTCAACCCGCGTGCCCCCTCGATCGACACCTGCCTCCACGGCTATGTGCCCTACCCGCATGTCGACCATGTTCACTCGGACGCGGTGATCGCGATTGCGGCCTCGGAGGATTCAGAGAGGCTGACCCGTGAAATCTTCGGCGACGAGATGGGCTACCTCCCCTGGCAACGCCCTGGCATCGACCTCGGCATCAAGCTGGGCGAGATGGCGAAGAACAATCCGCAGTTCGTCGGCGTCGTTCTCGGCAGCCACGGCCTCTTCACCTGGGGCAGGACCGCCAAGGAATGCTACGACACCACGCTCCGCATGATCAACAAGGCGGCCGTCTGGCTTGATCGCAACCGCGAGATGCCGGCCTTCAAGGGAGCGAAGGTGGACGCGCTGCCCGATGCGGAGCGCCGCGCAGTGGCGCTGCGGCTGCTGCCCGAAATCCGCGGCCGGATCTCGAAGCATGAGCGCAAGATCGGGCATTTCGTCGATTCGCCTGAGGTTCTGGAGTTCGTGAACTCGCGGATGCTGGAACAGTTGGCGCCGCTCGGCACATCCTGCCCGGACCACTTCCTGCGCACCAAGATCCGCCCCCTGATCGTGCCGCATGACGCGGACGCTGCCGCGCTCGACCGGCTGATCGAGGGCTATCGGGCGGATTACGCGGCCTATTACGAGCGCTGCAGGCACGCTGATTCGCCCGCGATCCGCGATCCCAACGCGGTGATCTACCTCGTGCCCCGGGTGGGCATGCTCTCCTTCGCCAAGGACAAGGCAACCGCCCGGATCGCTGCCGAGTTCTACGTCAACGCCATCAACGTCATGCGCGGCGCGTCGGGGGTCTCGGCCTACAAGGGCCTGCCCGAACAGGAAGCCTTCAACATCGAATACTGGCTGCTGGAGGAGGCGAAGCTCGCGCGCATGCCGAAGCCCAAGAGCCTCGCGGGGCGGGTGGCCTTCATCACCGGGGGTGCTGGCGGCATCGGCTCCGCCATCGCCTCCAAGATGCTGGCGGAGGGCGCCTGCGTGGTGCTGGCGGACATCGACCAGGCCTCGCTCGACGAGGTGACCGCGGGTTTCGCCAGGACCTATGGCAAGGACAATGTGCGGGGCGTGAAGATGGACGTCACGTCCGAAGACGCCGTGATCCACGCCATGGACGAGACGGCGCTCGCCTTCGGCGGCGTGGACATCGTCGTCAACAACGCCGGCATCACCATCGCAGCACCCGTGGAAGACACGACGCTCGAACTCTGGAACAAGAACCAGGCGGTGATGGGCACGGGCTATTTCCTCGTCGGGCGCGAGGGCTACCGGTTGCTGAAGCGGCAGAACCTCGGCGGCTCCATGGTGTTCATCTGCTCCAAGAACGCGGTTGCGGCCTCGCCCGGCGCGTCGGCCTATTGCGCGGTGAAGGCGGCGGAACTCCACCTCGCGCGCTGCATGGCGCTGGAGGGCGCGCCGCACGGCATCCGCGTGAACGTGGTGAATCCGGACGCGGTGCTGCGCGGCTCCAAGATCTGGCAGGGGCCATGGCGCGAGCAGCGCGCGGCCTCCCTCAAGATCAGCGAGGACGAGCTGGAGGAGCATTACCGCAAGCGCTCGCTTCTGCAGCGCTCGGTCTATCCGGAGGACATCGCCGAAGGCGTCTATTTCTTCGCCTCGGACCTCTCCAACAAATCCACCGGCAATTTCCTGAACGTGGATGCCGGCAACGCCGCATCCTTCACGAGGTGACATGATGAGCTTCGCGATCTCGGAAGACTTCATCGCCACTGAGAACGCCAAGCTCGCGCAGGCCCTGGCCGAGGACTATGACGCGCTCGGCCGCCAGCTGGCGCGGCGCGGCATCTCCATCGAGCGGATGACGGAGCGGGCCATGGCCTTTTCCGTCGCCGTGCCGACCTGGGGCGTGGGCACGGGGGGCACGCGCTTCGCCCGCTTCCCCGGCCCCGGCGAGCCGCGCCACATCCATGACAAGCTGGAGGATTGCGGCGTCATCAACCAGCTGACCCGGGCGACGCCAAATGTCTCTCCGCATTTCCCGTGGGACATGGTGAAGGACTACAACGCGCTTCGCCAGGAGGCGGCGTCGCACGCGCTGGGCTTCGACGCGGTGAACTCCAACACCTTCCAGGACCAGCGGGGCCAGCGGCTCTCATACAAGTTCGGCTCCCTCACCCATGCCGACAAGGGCACACGGATGCAGGCGGTGGAGCACAACCTCCAATGCATCGAGATCGGACAGCAGCTCGGCTCCACGGCGCTGACGGTGTGGATCGCCGATGGCTCGAATTTCCCCGGCCAGTCCAACCTCAACGCCGCCTTCGACCGCTATGTCGATTCGCTGAAGGTGATCTACGATGCCCTGCCGAAGGACTGGCTCGTGTTCCTGGAGCACAAGCTCTACGAACCGGCCTTCTATTCGACGGTGATCTCTGACTGGGGCTCGAGCTTCATGGCGGCGCTGGAACTTGGCCCCAAGGCGCGCTGCCTCGTGGACCTCGGCCACCACGCTCCCAACACCAACATCGAGCAGATCGTCGCCCGGCTCATCCGGGCGAAGAAGCTGGCGGGCTTCCACTTCAATGATTCGAAATATGGCGACGACGACCTCGATTCGGGTTCCGTCGATCCCTTCCGGCTGTTCCTGGTCTTCAACGAGCTGGTCGATGCGGAGATGAGGAAGGCCGAGGGTTTCGCGCCGTCCTACATGATCGACCAGTCCCACAATGTGACGGACCCGATCGAAAGCCTGATGGCGTCCGCCGTCGAGATCGAGCGGGCCTATATCCAGGCGTCGCTGGTGGACCGTGAGGCGCTCAAGGCGGCGCAGGAGGAAAGCGATGTGATGCTGGGCCACAGGCTCGTCAAGCAGGCCTTCATCACCGACGTGTCGCCGGTCCTGGCGGAAGCGCGGCGGCGGAAGGGTGGCGCCATCGATCCGGTTGGCCTTTACCGTGCGAGCGGCTACAGGGCCCGCCGGGCAGCGGAACGTCCCCTGGTGGAGGGGAGTTCCGCCGGAATCGTCTAAACATGCGTCGCGCGCAGCAATGAGACCCCGGGCCACTGGACCGGGGTTTTTTCATTCAGGCGACGAGGCTGTGCAGCGCGGAGCTCGTCTTTTCGATCTGCTGGGTGATTTCGGCGTGGCGGCCACGCAGCGTGTCGAGGTGCTGCCTCAACAGGCTGATCGCCTTGTCGCTCGCCAGCACGTCCTCCTCAGGCGCCAGAACCTCGAGAATGTCCCTGATCTGGGCGATCGGAACGCCCAGGCGGCGCAGCGTGAGCACATTCTTGAGCCTGCGCACGTCGCTGGCCAGATAGGTGCGGAACCGCCCATGGCGCGGCGGAGAAATCAGCTCCGCCCGCTCATAGAACCGGATCGTCTTGGGGTCCGTGCCCGTCAGCTTGGCGAGCTCGCCAATGAAGAGGAAGCCGTCCTGAGGGGCCTGATTGCCCTCGGCTTCGCTCACGATTCCGTCCTCGAACTGATTGTCCATTTTCTTTCCATCCCACTCTGAGGCGTTTGCCTAACGAACGTCGATACTTCCATTTTGAATAGAATATTAGCGCGAAGAGTGCAAGTTGAATAATCAACAAGCTATCCGTGTACAACTATAACGGCAAATTTCTACAATATACTTCCTTTAGTTGATCATTCTTAATGAGAGCTAAATTCAATTACGACAAAGAAATACTTCCCCCTGCGCAAGTATATGTACCTTGGGTTAGTAGTATAGACTTCCTGTAACTCATTGATATTCCTCGCTTTTTAATAGAGTATTAACTATGTTTTCCTGATCATGCGCGGTGTCAGCGCGTTAAATCCGGAATTAACCGGGCACATGGGAAGTATATCGCCATCATGATCATCCTCGTCGACGACCGTATCGATGTGACCGCCGCTTACCGGGCCAGTTTCGGGCGGGAAGGCATTTCCGCAGCGACCTTCACACCCAGTGATTTCGACAACTGGTTCCACTCCACCAGCGGTCCGGACCTTGCGGCGGTCGAGGCGTTCATCCTGGGCGATTTCGAGCGGCGGGAGACGATGACGAGGGTCATCAAGACGCGCACCGAGGCGCCCGCCATTGCCCTGAACGATTCGACGGGGCTCGAGTCAACGCTCAAGCTGTTTGCCGCCGGTGCGGACGACGTGGTGCGCAAGCCCGTTCACGCGCGGGAGATCATTGCGCGGATCGGCGCCATCAGGCGGCGTGCCGCTGCCGCTGACAAGGCCACCGACATGGGCGACCTGCGCGTGTTCAGCGACGGGCGCGACCCGGAGGTGGGCGGGCGCGTGCTGGCCCTGCCGCGGCGCGAACGCCGCATGATCGAGCAGTTCGCCTCCGAACTGACAGCCGCGGTGAAGCCGCTTCTGGAACGCGGCGAACAATTCGCGCTGGTGACAGCGCCAGAGGCCCGCGCCTATGTCCGCATGATCGTGGACAGGCTGTTCCCAACGCTGCCCGTTTTGTCACACATCGAGATCTCGAAGAGCGTCAGGCTCGAAGTCATGGCGTCACTTTCCTGATGCCGGCCGCGGAGGACCACATCCTCGCGCTGTTCCTGCAATTCTGCCGCATCGGCGGATGCATTCTCTTCGCACCCGGATTGTCGAGCCCGCGCGTTCCGGTCCAGGTGCGCCTGTTCGCCGCCATCGGGCTCACGGCCGCTCTCGCGCCGCTGCTGCAGGGCGACCTCATCGAGGTGCTGGATGGCGTCCCCGGGGAGGCGCGGGTCTTCATGATCATCAGCGAGACCGTCGTCGGCGCCGCGATCGGGCTCATGGCGCGTTTCTTCTTCATGGCCCTGCAATTCGCGGCCACCGCCATATCGAACTTCATCGGCCTTGCGGGCATTCCCGGTGTTCCCCTGGAGGAAGGCGACACCGGCTCGCCCCTGGCAACGCTCGTCTCCTCGGCGGCGATAATGCTGATCATGACGATGGGGCTCCACATCGAGATGCTGGAGGCCATCATCGACTCATACGGCGTCATCCGGCCGGGAGCGCCACTGCCCGTGCAGGCGCTCACCACCAGCATGGTGGAGGTCATCGCCGAGACCTCGCTGCTGGCGTTGCGGCTCGCGGCGCCGTTCCTCGTCTATGGCGTGATCGTGAACTTCGCGCTGGGTGTTGGCAACCGCTTCGCCCAGCAACTCTCCGTCTACCACGCCACGACGGGCGTGGTGATGCTGGGCGGCTTCCTGCTTCTTTATGTGATCTGGATGGACTGGATGCTGATCTTTACCGGCGCCTACCAGGGCTGGCTTCTGCAGGGCGGGTTCTGATGCACACGCCTGAACGGTTGGCCCGGTTGCGCGGCGCGCAGGGCGGCATGGCCAGGGCGGTCGAGATGAAGCTCGCTGGCGCCGAGCATGCCATTGGCCTCCTGCTGGCTGCAAGAGGCGAGATCGAAGCCTTGGCGGCGGCTCCTGCGCAGGCGCACATGGCATTCCTGCCGGTGGCACTGCGCAAGCTGGCGGAACTGGATGCACGCCTCGCCTCGGCCCGTGCCGAGGCGGAAGCCTTCAGGCGCCAGCTCATCGCCGCGCGTGCCCGTGAAAAGGCCTTCGCCAAGCGGGAGAAACAACTGCGGGACGCGCTGGCGCGGAAGGCAGGTGAGGAAGATGCGCTGGAGACGGCCCTCAGCATGGCGGCAAAAGCTTCCGGCAAGCCAGATGTGCTGAGTTAGCCGGGTAGCGCGGAGCTTCCCCCATGGCCGTTTCCCTTCCCTCCGATCTGATCGTCGACGTGATGCGCAATGCCGATCCTGCCCGCTTGCAGACGGCAAGGGCGAAGCTCGAGAGTTTTCAGGAACCGGAAGGCAACGCTACGGGCTTTGCCGCATTGCTCGGACGCATGGACGGCGACAGGCTTGCGGCGGCCCGGACGGAAGCGTTGCCCGGCTCACGCAACGGTGTTCTTCCTGCACCCCAGCATGGAGGTGTGGAAAGCGTTGGGGAGGCCTATGCGGATTTCGAGCGGATGGTACTGCGCAACCTGTTCGAGTCCCTCTTGCCCGGGGCTCAGTCCGGCGCCTTCGGCAGCGGGCCCTCGGCGGGCGTCTGGCGGTCGCTTGCGGCGGATCAGCTGGCGGGCCTTTATGCGGACGCGGGCGGCATCGGCATTGCGCGCACGCTGGCCGGCGATGAAGCGCGGAACGGCGGCGCGGAAGAGGCGCAGTGGCCCTATTTCAGGCCGGGGCCGGTCCAGGCCTTCACCGGCTGAGCTTGGGAGGATGACGTGATGTCGAGCCTGGCGCCAGCTGTCCTCAAGCTCATCGAGGTGATCGAGGAGGAGAATGCCGTGCTGCGTGAACACAGGATCGTCTTTCATGCGGGCTTCACCGACCGGAAGAATCAGGCATTGCGCGAACTCATGGCGGCACAGCGCTCGGATGGCCTTCCGGAGGCGGCGCGGGGCTGCAGGACATTGCTTGAGCGGCTGTCGTCTGCGCTGCGCACCAACACCGCCCTCCTCAAGCTGCATATCGGCGCGGTGGGTGAGATGAGCGACATCATCATCGGTGGATTGCGCGAGGCGGATTCGGACGGAACCTATTCCCGCAGCCGCCACGCGCGCGTCTAGTGGGGCCGCATGCTGAAGCTGGCGGCGATCGGAGTCTGGGTGATCCTGGTCACGGCGGGAGCGACCTATGGATCGGTCTATCTCGCCGGCAGCGGCGGCAAGGAGGCCGCGGCGGAGGAGACCGACCTCGGCGTCGAGGAGTTCAAGTCGGAGATGATGAGCATTCCGGTGATGCGCGACGGGGATGTCAGCGGTTATCTGATCCTCCAGCTCTCGTTTGCGGCGGACCGCAGGCTTCTGGAAGAGCGCAAGCTGGATCCGCTGCCCTTCATGCAGGATGCGGCGTTCCGGGTGATCTTCGCCGGAACCGATATCGACGTCCGGCGGATGAAGAGCGCGAACCTCGAGACCCTGACGGCCGCCATCGCCAGGGAAGCGAATGCGCGGATCGGGGGGGAACTCGTGCGCCACGTGCTGCTGCAGCAACTGAATTTCGTGAAGAAGGATGACATCCGCACCAACTGGATCAGCAAGGAAAATGCCGGAGAGTGAACCGGGCCCCGCACCGCCGGACGGAACACTGCTGCGCGACATGAGCGGGAGCGAGATGCGGCATCCCTCTGCGGTCTCGTCCGAACAGCAACTGCTGCGGCTGGCCGAGGATCCTCTGCTGCTCCGGGCATTCCTGCTGCGCCAGGACGATGCGCCGCCACCGCCTTCGACATCCGCCGGGGGCCGGATCAGCATTGCTCTCGCAAGCAGCATGCAGACCGGCGGCGGCATCGGGGGCAGCGTTCAGGGGGGCAGAGCCTATGAGGGGCGGGAAAGCTTGCGTGAGCCTTCCCTGGCTCCCACGCCCTTCGCGCCATCGCCGCAGGATCGGGAGGAGGCGTTCGATCTGGGTGCGAAGCCGTCCGGCACAGGGCCGCGGAGGCTCCACACGGGCGGCGTCCTGCTGGCTGCGGTCCTTGGTCTGTGGCTCGTCCTCATGGCGGCCGGCTAGCACCACTCAATCCTGGCACGAGATTTGCTGGATGCTTTCCCAGCAACAGGATCAAGCCATGGAAGACAGCGCATTCGAAACCGTCAGGCTGATGCGGCGCGACGAACTCGAGGAGTTCGCGGTTCGCGCGGCGCTGCAACTCCGCCGCCACCGTCGCGAGATCGAGGCCGGCCGTGACTTCGCGGCGGTGCTGGCCGGCTTCCTGCTGGGAGCGGCCGTGTCGGCCTCAGGCCTGATTCTCGGCCTTGGCCTCGCCTGAGACGGTACCGGCGGGAATCACATGCCCGACGAAGGGCAGTTCGCGGAACTGGTGGGCCATGTCCATGCCGTAGCCGACGACGAACTTGTCGGGGCAGGTGAAGCCTTCGAAATCCGCCGCGATATGGGCGGCGAGATGACCGGGCTTGTGCAGCAGGACGGCCGTGTAGGTGCTCCTGGCGCCCCTCGCGGCGAGGAGATCCTTGGCGAATGCCAGTGTGCGTCCCGATTCGAGAATGTCGTCGATCAGCAACACGTCGCGGCCGCGCACATCTGTTTCAATATCGCGCAACACGGTTACCTGTCCTGAGGACTTGGTCGACTTGCGGTAGCTCGACAGGATCATGAAATCGACCTCGGGAGAGAGGCCGGCATGGTGCATGGCACGGATGAGATCCGCCGCGAAGACGAAGCTTCCCTTGAGGATGGGCACCACCAGCAGGTTGATTGGATTGAGCGCCGCGATCGCCTCCGCGATGGCTTTGACGCGGGCGGCGATTTCGGCTTCTGAAAACAGCACCCCGATGCGGTGCCCGTCGATCTGCAATTCACTCATGGGGTTGTATTTGAGCCGATTTCGTTGGCCCGGGCAAACCGAATTTCCACGCCGGTCGCGTTTTCGGGCGGCGATGCGACGCGGGTGAGGAAACTCCTGGCCTCACCCGGCCGGAGCGGCCGCTGCCCGGTGTCGAGCTGCCACTGGTAGACCTCGGTTTTGTCCGCGGCCCTGAGGCCGAAGCGCATCCACGGAATCTTCCGCTCTGCCGTCGACACATTGACGATCTCGCCCTTGACCGCGATCACCCGCTCACCGTCGACGAGAAGATGCTGGAGCTCCACCGCCCGGATTTCGAGGCCGTAGATGTTCACGCTGCGGCCGAGCCAGTCATAGAACCCGATACTGGCGGGGGCGGCGGCAACGACTTTTTCGGGAACGGCAAGAGCGATTGCAGCGGGGCTCAGGGCGAAGAGGCCGAGCCCGAACCAGGCGGCCACCGCCGCGCGCCTCCTGCGGCGGCGGAGAAGAAACACCTCCTGGGCCTGGCGCCCCGCCGATACGAGCCTCCGGACCTCGGGGTCCGGGAGGGCCGGCTGGCTCTCGGCGGCGCGAAGGGGCAGAACGGTCTCTGGCAGTACGTCGACCACTCTCGCCTCGCGCCAGACTTGGCCGCAGCTGCGGCACGTGGCCATGCCGCCGTCATGTCCGGGCGGCGGGGCGGGAAGGTCGACAGGGATGGCGCAGGACGGGCAGCGGACGATCATGACACTGAAATCGACTTTGCAGGACAGGAGAGATATACGCGCGAGAGTTTTAGATTAACGCGCGTCAGGGTTAATGGCCCGTTAAAGGTCGGATGGTTTAAAGAGACCGCAAGAGGAGAGCAGTACCCCGTGTTGCGGCTTGAGAATGTCGGTCTGAGATATGGAGAAGGTCCCGAAATCCTGAAGGACGTGACCTTTTCCGTGCGTCCGGGTGACTTCTACTTCCTCACGGGTCCCTCGGGTGCCGGAAAATCCTCCCTGCTGAAGCTCCTCTTCCTCGCGTTGCGGCCGACGCGCGGAAGCCTCCATATCTTCGGCGAGAATGTCGGAAGCCTCAGCCACCACATGCTGCCGCCCATACGCCGGCGCATCGGGGTGGTGTTCCAAGAGTTCCGGCTGCTCGATCACCTGTCGACCTATGACAATGTCGCCCTTCCGCTGCGCGTCGCTGGCAAGGCGGAATCCGCCTACCGCCGCGACGTGATGGACCTTCTCGACTGGGTGGGGCTTGCCCACAAGTCGGCCTCCCTGCCCCCCGTGCTCTCGGGAGGCGAGAAGCAGCGTGCGGCCATCGCCCGCGCCGTCATCGCCAAGCCGCAACTGCTGCTGGCGGACGAGCCGACCGGCAACGTCGATCCGCTGCTCGCCAAGCGGCTGCTCCATCTCTTCCTTGAACTCAACCGTCTGGGCACGACCATGCTGATCGCCACGCATGACCGTGCCCTGGTACGCCAGGCGGAGCGCCCGGTGCTGCACCTCGAGGAAGGAGTGCTCAGCCTGCAATGAAGCCCGGCTCCATCATTCCCTCGAACGTCGCCTCCCTGCGCTCGCTGACCGTGACCATGGCGGTGATGAGCTATCTCGCCTGCCTGGCGATCGGCGCGCTGATCCTGGTCGACCGCGCGGTCACCAGCTGGACGAGCGGCCTCACCCAGGAGATGACGGTCCAGGTCGCGCATGTACGCGGCGCCGACATCGCGGCGGAGGTGGACGAGGCGCATGCCATCGTGTCCGGTTTTCCGGGCATCCGCGAGGCCGAAGTGCTGGACGAGGACGCCGGCGCGCGCTTGCTGGAGCCCTGGCTCGGCAGCCGCGCGCTGGAAGGCCTGCCGGTGCCGCGTCTCATCCGGGTCGTGGCCGATCCTGCCAATCCCCCCGATCTCGAAGCGCTGGCGGAAGCGCTGGCGGGCGTGAAGGGCGTCCATCTCGACACCCATCGCAAATGGGAAGCGGAACTGACGCGCATGGCGCGCGCGCTGTCCGTGCTGTCCTATGCGATCCTGTTCCTCATCTCCGTCTCGGCCATCGCGATCGTGATCTTCGCCACGCGGGCGGTGCTTCAGGCGAACCGCCACATCGTGGACCTCCTGCACCTCGTGGGCGCGCGCGACAGCTACATCGCCCGCCAGATCGACGGGCGCTTCCTGAGGACGGGGCTGCTCTCCGGCTTCATCGGCGTCGGGCTCGGCCTCCTCACCTTCCTTCTGCTAGGCCTGTCGAGCAGCGGCGGCATGGGAGCCGCAAGCCGCAGCCTGCTCTTCGCCGCACCCGAGATCGCGATCTGGAGCTATGCATTCCTCTTCGCCGTTCCCCTTGCTGCAACCCTCATCTGCCTGATCACGGCGCGCGTCACGCTGATGCGGCGCCTCGGAGTGATTACGTGATCTATGTCCGTTCGGCCCTGTTCAACCTGGTCTTCTACGTGAACCTGGCGCTGTTCCTGGTGCTTGGCTCAGGCTTCTATTTCACCCCGCGCAAGTGGTCGGTGCGCGCGCTGCAGGTATGGGCGAGGACCTCCCTCTTCTGGCTGCGCGCGATCGCCGGGGTTCACGTCGAGGTGCGGGGCGCCGGGAACATTCCGGCAGGTCCCCTGCTGATCGCGGGCAAGCACCAGTCCTTCTGGGAAACCTTCGCCATCCTTCCCCTGCTCGACGACCCGGCGATGGTGCTCAAGAAGGAACTGACCTACATCCCGTTCTTCGGCTGGTTCATCTACAAGTTCCGCATGATCCCGGTGGAGAGATCCGCCGGAACCCAGGCGCTGCGGTCGATGATCGATGCCGCGGGTGAGGCTATCGGGGCGGGCAGGCAAATGGTCATCATGCCGGAGGGGACGCGGCGGGGTCCGGACGACCCGCCGGACTACAAGCCCGGTGCGGCGGCGCTCTACGGCAAGCTGGGTGTTCCCTGCGTGCCCTTCGCGCTCAACTCCGGGCTGTTCTGGCCGCGCCGCAAGTTCCTGCGCAGGCCGGGTACGATCGTGATCTCCTTTCTCGAACCCATCCCGCCCGGTCTCCCGCGCAAGCAGTTCCAGGCGAGGCTGGAAGAGGCCATCGAAACCGAAACGGCGCGGCTGGTGGCGGAAGGCCGACGGCAGCTGGAAGTGTACAAATAGAGAACAAATGCTCGACTCCCGGCGCGGGACGCACTAACATTCTGCTACCTCCGGAGGTTCAGCGATGGATAGTGCCAGCCGTTCTGCCCCAGATTCCCTTTCCCGTGACATCTGGGACATGAAATACCGCTTCAAGCCCGCCGATGGCGCCGGCCTTGAACACACGATCGAGGACAGCTGGCACAGGGTGGCCAAGGCCGTCGCGGCGGCCGAAAACCCGGGCGACCGGCCGCGCTGGACGGAAGCCTTCTACGGGCTTCTCGAAGACTACCGCTTCCTGCCCGCGGGGCGCATCCTGGCGGGGGCCGGCACCAACCGGCAGGTGACGCTGTTCAACTGCTTCGTCATGGGCCGCATTCCGGACTCGCTCGACGGGATCTTCACCCAGCTGAAGGAAGCCGCCCTCACCATGCAGCAGGGCGGCGGCATCGGGCATGATTTCTCCACCCTCCGCCCGCGCGGCGCCGAAGTGAGGGGCGTGGGCGCAGATGCCTCCGGGCCCCTCAGCTTCATGGATGTGTGGGACGCCATGTGCAAGACCATCATGTCGGCCGGCATGCGCCGGGGCGCCATGATGGCCACCCTGCGCTGCGACCACCCGGACATCGAGGCCTTCATCGCGGCAAAGCGGCAGCCGGGCCGCCTGCGCAATTTCAATCTCTCGGTCCTGGTCACCGACCGGTTCATGGAAGCCGTCAGGGCGGGGGAGGACTGGCCTCTCGTCTTCGCCGGCCGCACCTACCGGACGGTACCCGCGGCGGCACTCTGGGACCAGATCATGCGGGCGACATATGATTACGCCGAACCCGGGGTGATCTTCATCGACAGGGTCAACGCCGAGAACAACCTCTCCTATTGCGAGACGATCGCCAGCACCAATCCCTGCGGGGAACAGCCCCTGCCGCCCTATGGCGCCTGCCTGCTGGGCTCGCTGAACCTGACGCGCTTCGTCACTGGCCCGTTCAGCGATGAGGCCGCGGTGGACGAGGCCTCGCTCGGCGCGGCTGCGGCCATCGCCGTGCGCTTCATGGACGACGTGATCGATGTGTCGAACTATCCCTTGCCGCAGCAGCGCGAGGAGGCTTTCGCCAAGCGGCGCATCGGGCTGGGGGTGACGGGGCTTGCGGATGCGCTCGCCATGTGCGGCCTCACCTACGGCACGCCGGAGGCGGCGGCGGCGGCGGGGCGCTGGATGGCGGCGATCGAACACGCCGCCTACGATGCCAGCATCGGCCTGGCCGAGGAGCGGGGAGCCTTTCCGCTCTTCGACGCGGAGCGCTACGCCAGCGCGGGCCATGCGGCGAGGCTGGACCCCGCCCTCACGTCGCGCATCAGGCGGCACGGCATCCGCAACGGTCTGCTCACCTCGATTGCGCCCACGGGCACGATCTCCCTTCTTGCCGGCAACGTCTCGAGCGGCATCGAGCCCATCTTCAGCATCCGCTATGGCCGCAAGCTCCTGCAGGCGGACGGTTCCGCCCGCACCGAACAGGTGACCGACTATGCCGCCGCGCTGTGGTGGCGGATGAATGGCGAGGACGAACCACTTCCTCCGGCCCTGGTCACGGCGGAACAGTTGCCGCCGGGGGCGCACCTCATCATGCAGGCCGCGGTCCAGAAGCACGTCGACAGTTCGATATCGAAAACCATCAACATCCCGGAGAACCTTCCCTTCGAGGACTTCAAGAGCGTCTATGCGGATGCCTATGACATGGGCCTCAAGGGCTGCACCACCTTCAGGCCGAACAACGTCACGGGCTCCGTGCTCTCCGCCTCTTCCCCGGCCGTCTCCGCGGCGGGACCGGAGAGCGAACGTCGCCCGCGCGAGCGCGAGGAGGTGCTGGGCGGCTTCTCCTACAAGCTGAAATGGCCCGACACGGACCATGCCATCTACATCACCATCAACGACATCGTCGAGAACGGCCGGCGCCGTCCGTTCGAGATCTTCATCAACTCGAAGAACATGGAGCATTATGCCTGGACCGTGGCACTGACCCGGATGATCTCGGCCGTGTTCCGCCGCGGCGGTGACGTGTCCTTCGTGGTGGAGGAACTCAAGGCGGTGTTCGACCCGCGCGGCGGACAGTGGATGGGCGGGCGCTATGTGCCGAGCCTTCTCGCGGCGATCGGGGGCGTCATCGAACGGCACATGGTCGAGATCCGCTTTCTCGATACGGACCCGCTCCAGCGCTTCCCCATCACGGATCGAAACGGCGAACGCCGCGTCTCATGCCCGCGTTGCGGCGGACAGTCCCTCATGTTCCAGGAAGGCTGCGCCACATGCCTTTCCTGCGGTTTCTCGAAATGCAGCTGAGGACGCTTGACAGCGCGCGGATATGTTCTACATTTGTTCTCATGATGCAAGGTCACTCCCTTTCCGCGACATTGGCCGAGGACCCCGGGCTCGGCGAGCGCTTCTGGTACTGGCGCGGCGCCTCGGGCCAGCGCTACATCCATTCGATCTACGCGCGTGATCTCTGCCCCCAGGTGCCGCTGGCGGTCTTCGTTCTCGTCCGTTCATCCGGGGGCGTGCGGCGGGCCGTTGCTGTGGGCCGTTTCGACGCGGCGGGGATGATGTCGCTCCCCGCCATGGCGGCCGGACCGCGGGACGAGGAGGAAATTCACGTCCACCTCCTCGCACGCGAGGAAGAAGGCGCGGAGCGGGTATTGCGCGATCTTCAGGCGGCGATGACTCCCCCCGCCCGCATGGCAGCCGAGACGCGGCCCTACACGAAACCCGTTCAGCTCGATCTTCTCGCGGCCTGAGGGGCGAGCCTGCCGGCGAGGCGTTCGAGCGTCGGATCGTGGATCTTCATCTCGCGCAGGTGATCCACCGTGTTCAGGACATAATCGATGCAATGGCCCGAGACGCCGCGCCCCTGGACGACATGGCGCAGGAGGTCTTCCTCCGCCAGGACACCGGCGTATTGCGCGTGGGCCCTGTCCACCACATAGGTGGTGGCCTCGGCGATGGCGCCGCTCCCGAGCAGCCGGACGGGTTTGCGCCTTTCGAGATAGACGGAGGTCACCTGCTCGCGGGCCCGGAGATAGGCGATCGTCTCCTCCCAGCTTTCGGGCGCGATCTCGAAGGCCATGCCATGGCAGGAGCCGCCACGGTCGAGCCCGAGAACGAGGCCCGGCTCTTCCGGGGTTCCGCGATGCACGAAGGAATAGACGCAGAGGCGCCGGTGAAAGCCATGCACCAGCGCCGGCTCGCTGCGAAGAAAGGCGAAGCCGGGGCGCCACATCAGCGAACCGTAGCCAAAAATCCAGAACTGCTCCATGCTGACGGCCTGACTAACGCGAAAGCCCATCGAAGATCAAATGCCGAGTGCCACCACCCGCCCCTGGAAAATCTTCCTGCCGCTCGCCGCCGTCCTGCTGCTGTGCCTGGTGTGGACGGGCTACTGGTTCGCGGCCTCCGCGATCGCGAAGGACCGCGTCGCACAGGAACGGGCGCGGCTTGCCTCGCAAGGACTGACGCTCGCCTGCACACGGGAAAGCTGGGGCGGCTTTCCCTTCCACTTCGAGTTCACCTGCACCTCGCCCGCGCTGAAGCTGCAGGACAAGGCCGAATTCACGTCCGGACATCTCCTGCTCACAGCACTCGCCTATGCGCCCTGGCAGGTCGTGGCGTTGCTGGACGGGCCCACGACGGTGTCCGCCCCATCGATCCTTCCCACGAAGGCGGAACACCAGAGAGCCATCGCGGCCTTGACCCTGGGCCGTGACGGGCAAGCGAAGCTCTCGGCTGAAATCCCCGCACTCTCCATTCCGGGCGTGGGGACGGCCGGCAAGGTCATGCTGCACACGAGGCCTTCGCCCTCTGGCGGAACGCAGGTGGCAGTCTCGGCCACGGACGTGGTCCACCAGCCGCCGGGCAAGCCCGAACTCGCCATCGCCAAGACTGAACTGCTGGGCACGGTGTTGCCCGATCTTTCACTGAAGATCGACAGCATCGCCTTCGAGCAGGGCAAGCTGCGCTATTGGGGTGCGGGAACCGTGCGGCTCGATGCCGCCAACCGCCCGTCCGGCAAGATCGATACGGAAACGAACGACGTCAACGGACTGCTCAGCCTGCTCGAGCCCCATCTCCAGCTGACGGAGGAACAGACGGCGGGCCTGCGCTCCATGCTTGGCTTGCTCGGCAGCGAGGCAAAGGCCCCCCTCATCGCGAAGGATGGCGTGCTCTATCTCGGCCCTTTCCGCATCGCGGAGCTGGCGCCTCTCTACTAGGGCACGTGGGGCCAGTCGGGATCGCACATGCGCCCCGGGCTGTACCCGCGGAAAGACAGCTGGGTTCCGGCCTTCGCAACAATGACGGCGTCAAATACCGGACATGCTCGCCGATGCCATTCGACGGCCCGCTGCCCTAAACCTTCGGCGCGCCGCGGCCGAAGTCGGGTGCGGCCGTATCCTGTCCGGCGGCGATGATGCTGCGGCGGATCTGGCGCGAGCGCGTGAAGATGTTGAACAGGGTGTCGCCATCACCCCAGCGGATGGCACGCTGAAGCGCCGACAAATCCTCGGAGAAGCGGCCGAGCATTTCGAGCACCGCATCCTTGTTGTTCAGGAACACGTCCCGCCACATGGTGGGGTCCGAGGCCGCGATGCGGGTGAAGTCGCGGAAGCCGCCGGCGGAATATTTGATGACCTCGGAAGAGGTGACCTCCTCCAGATCGGCCGCGGTCGAAACGATGTTGTAGGCGATCAGATGCGGCAGATGGCTGGTGATGGCGAGCACGAGATCATGGTGCTCCGGCGTCATCGTCTCGACATTCGAGCCGCAGGCGCGCCAGAAGGTGGCGAGGCGCTCGACCGCCTCCGCATCGGCGTCCGGCAGCGGGGTCAGGATGCACCAGCGATTGATGAAGAGTTCCGCAAAACCGGACTCAGGCCCCGATTGTTCCGTACCGGCGATCGGATGGCCCGGAATGAAATGCACATCCTTCGGAACATGGGGCAGCACGTCGCGCACCACCGCGCCCTTGACCGAACCCACATCCGTCAGGATCGCGCCCGGCTTCAGCACGGGGGCGATCTCCTCCGCCAGCGCGCCATAGGTGCCGACGGGCGAACAGAGGATCACCAGATCGGCACCGCTTGCAGCGTCCGCGGCCGTCTGGAAGATCTGGTCGACCAGGCCGAGTTCGAGCGCCTTCGCGCGCGTCGGCTCGCTTCGCGCATAGCCGGTGATTTCGCCGGCGAGGTTCTTCTTCCGCATCGCATGCGCGAGGGAGGAGCCGATGAGCCCGATCCCGATGAGCGCCACGCGCTGAAACAATGGACTCATGAGAGGAAGGCCTTCAGGCAGGCGACGAGGCCGTGGTTCGCCTCCTCCGTGCCGATGGTGATGCGCAGCGCACCGGGCAGGCCATAGGCATCCATGCGGCGGACGACGAAGCCGTGCTCCTGCAGATAGGCATCCGCCGCGTGCGCGTTGCGCGCCTCATCCGCCGGGAAATGCACCAGCACGAAATTACACACGCTCGGCGTCACCTCCAGCCCCAGTGCCGCGATCTCCCGGGTGACCCAGGGAAGCCACGCGTCGTTGTGGGCGATGGCACGCTCGACGAATTCCTGGTCCGCCATCGCGGCCGCGCCCGCCGCGATGGCGGGAGCGCTGATGTTGAAGGGGCCGCGCACCCGGTTCAGCACGTCGGCCACATGGGCCGGGCAATAGGCCCAGCCGAGGCGCAGCGCCGCGAGGCCGTGGATCTTCGAGAAGGTGCGGGTCATCACCACATTGCCGGAGGTGGCGACGAGTTCGAGTCCCGCTTCGTAATCATTGCGCCGCACATATTCGGCATAGGCCGCGTCGAGCACCAGCAGCACATGGGCGGGCAGCCCGGCGTGGAGCCGTTTCACCTCGCTGAACGGCAGGTAACGCCCCGTGGGGTTGTTCGGGTTGGCGAGGAACACCATGCGCGTCCTGTCCGTCACCCGGGCGAGGATGGTGTCGACATCGGCCAGATAATCCGTTTCCGGCGCGACGACGGGCGTCGCACCATTGGACTGGATCGCGATCGGATAGACGAGAAAACCATACTGGCTGTAGATCGCCTCGTCGCCGGGGCCCAGATAGGCATGCGCCAGAAGCTGCAGCAACTCGTCCGAGCCCGCCCCGCAGACGATATTGTCCGCCAGCAGTCCATATCGGTTTGCGATGGCGGCGCGCAGCGCGCTTGCCGAGCCATCAGGATAGAGTTCGAGCGTGCCCGCGGCAGCCTTGTAGGCCTCGATCGCCCGGGCGCTGGCGCCGATGGGCGACTCGTTGGAGGAAAGCTTGTGGACCTTGGCTCCCTTTGCCCCGCTCTTGCCGGGCACATAGGCGGAAATGTCCAGGATGCCGGGCTTGGGCTGGGGGCGGGAATGGCTTGAGAGTGTCATGTGGTCACCTTGATGGGCCGCGGGTAGCGGCCGGCGATGCGCGCCCCGGGCAGGCGGGCAAGAACGTCGCGGAGGAGCGGATGCCCGCCGTCGAGGAAGCCGGGCAGGCTGGTCAGCGTGCAGCGCCCCGCATCCGCCTGCCAGAGCGCCGAGGGAAGCTCCGGAGCGGCGCCCGAGCTGACAATGAGGGTCTCGTCGTCCCCGCTGGCCTGAGGCTCGGCATGGCCGAAGATGAGAAACTGCGGCTGGGCGCCGCCGGACAGGACGGGCAGCGTGCCGATCACCGTGGCGCCATTGGGGCCGGCCTCGCCGAAGCCCTCCGCCCAGTCGGAGCCCGTCGCGATGACCGCGAGATCGCCCCGCCTTCCGTGGAGCGTATCGAGTGCAAGGCACGGGCCGTCGTGGAACTCCACCCGCATGTCGCAGAAATGCTGCCCGATCAGGAGGCGGGTTTCGGGATCACGGCCCAGCAACCCATCGACGTGGAGCGTGATGGGCGCCTGGGACTGGGTCGAGGCGGACAGGATCACGCGCCAAAGTCGCACCAGGAGTTCGGGCGGGACGGCGGCGTCATTCCTGCCGATGAGGCGGCGGAGCATCGCCGCCTCGCGCGCTGGCCTGAAAGGCGATGCGGCGATCGAGCCGTCACTCGCCTTGGTGGCCCTCACCCGGCCGGTGGCCGCGAAGCGGCGGACCAGCAGGTCGAGGATCTGGTCGTCGATCAGATCGATCTCCCGCCTGATGGCGTCCAGCATTGTATCCGGGGATAGGGCAGTCATTCGTTCGGCGGGCTCGTCTGGCGTGGCAGCAGCCAGCGGTGTTGCCGCGGGCGGGCTATTCATAGGCGCCGGGCCGGGAAATGCAATCCTGTCCTATGGATCGGCCTTCATGCGCCGGGTGGTGGGCAGGGGTGCGAGGGCAGGCCGCGCGCGCGGCGAAAGCCGGCGGACGCGCTTGCCGGCCGCCACCGCATAGACCTGTTTCACGGCTTCGACGATGATCACGCCCGAAAGCGCCGGCATTAGGCGTGACCCCAGCCCCTCGATGGCGGGGGCGGCCGACAGCACGGCGCTGCGGCTGGACGGCGGGAAATACAGCGCATGCGACCAGGAAACGACCTGGAACTGGCTCTGCTTGAGCAGGGCCGACAGCTGCGGCCGCGAGAAGGGCTGGCCATGGCCGAAGGGCGAGCTGTCGAAGCGTGCCCAGACACCCCGCCGGTTGGGAACGACGAGGAGCAGCCGCCCCTGCGGCGCCAGGACCCGCCAGATCTCCCGCAACATCTCGGACGGGGCATTCGCCAGTTCGAGACCGTGGACGACGAGGGCGACGTCGATCACGCTTTCGAGCAGGGGCAGGTCGCATTCATCCACGAGGGCGGACTGCACCGCCCCGTCTTCCGGCCACCGGAACACCCCTTGCCGTGCCATCATGAAGGCGAGCTGCGTCTCGGCGTCCGCCAGGCAGTCCGTGAGATAGGGCATGGCATAACCCAGCCCCAGGACCCGCGCCCGGGCAAGACCGGCAAGCCGGGGCCTCAGGCGGCCGGAAAGCGACCGCCTTGTAGCCAAGCCGAGCCGGCTGCCGTAGAACTCCCTGAGGTCAACGATATCCATCGGAACCCAGCATAGGCGCTCCCGGTAAAGAGTTCATCCGGATCGACAGGAAGGTTTTGCTCCCAACATGGCTCATCTCACGTTCCACCAGTTCATCTGCCGGTCGGACAATTATGGCCTTCTGGTCCACGATCACAAGTCCGGCGCCACCGCCAGCATCGACGCCCCGGATGCCACCGAGATCGAACGGCAGCTCGATGCCCTCGGCTGGCAGCTCACCCACATCTTCACGACACACCACCACGGCGATCACGTGGAGGGCAACCTAGCCCTGCAGCGCCGATTTGGATGCGCCATTACCGGCCCCAAGGCGGAAGCCGCCCGCATTCCCGGGATCGACCGCCAGGTCGCTGGCGGCGATACCTTCACATGGGCGGATCACCCCATCCGGGTGCTGGACTGCCCCGGCCACACGGCGGGGCACATCGCCTATCACATGCCGTCCGAGGCGGCGGTCTTCGCAGGAGACACGCTGTTTTCCCTCGGCTGCGGCCGGGTGTTCGAAGGCACGATGGAGCAGATGCATGGCTCGGTGAGCCAGTTCAGGTCGCTCCCGCCGGAGACCCGCCTTTATTGCGGGCATGAGTACACCCAGTCCAACGCCCGCTTCGCCCTCTCGGTGGAGCCCGGCAACGGCGTGCTCAGGCAGCGCGCGGCGGAGGTCGACCGGCTGAGGGCCGAAGGCCTGATGACCTGCCCCTCGACGATCGGCGCGGAGCTGGCGGCCAATCCTTTCCTGCGGACGGACAGCGCCGAGATCCGGAGCAACCTCGCCATGGCGAACGCCAGCGACGCGGAGGTCTTCGCGGAACTGCGCCGCCGGAAGGACGGCTTCAGGTAGCAGGTGCGCGCCTGAACAGCATGTCCTTGGCGGCGATCACGGCGCCGAAGGTGATGAGCAGGCAGGCGGCGAGGACGGGCCATGTGAAGGGCGCGAAGCCGGCGGCCACCAGCACCAGCGTCGAGAGCAGCGGCGAGGCATAGGAAGCCGCTCCCAGAACCATGATGTCGCCGTGCTTCACGCCATAATCCCAGGTGTAGAAGGCGGCGCCGACGGGCAGCAGCCCCAAGCCCAGCACCGCGCCCCACTGCAGCGCGTCGGCGGGCCACACCGTAGTTTCGAACAGCAGGTGGCAGGCGGCCGATAGGAGGGCGGTGATCAGGCAGAAGCCCGCGACCACATCGGTCGAAACCTTGCCGAAGCGGCGCGAGAGCACCGAATAGCCCGACCAGATGAGCGAACAGGCGAAGGCCAGGGCATGGCCCGGCTCGAAGCCGTTGGCCAGCGAAAGCCCCTGCCCGCGCGTGATGATGACGACGGCGCCCGCCAGCCCGAGCATGACACCCATGACGTGGTGCAGCCGCAGCCGTTCCCCGGGCAGGAAGGCCGAGAAGACGACGAGGAACAGCGGCCAGAGATAGGCGATGAGGCTCACCTCCACCGGCGGCGCGGCGCGGATGGCGCTGAAATAGACGAAGTGGTAGCCGAACAGCCCGCCAACCCCGAGCAGCCACACCTGCCAGCCCTGCCGCAGGGACGCGACAGCACCCTTTCGGAACGGCCATGTGACGGCCCCCATCAACCCGCCGATGAGGAAGGTCATGGCGGCGAGCTGGAAAGGGGGCACCTTGCCGCTCGCCGCGCTCATCAACGCGAGCAGTGCCCACATGAGGACCGCGGTAAAACCGATGAGCGTGGCTGTCGAACGGCGCATCAGGCGGCCCTTGCCTTGCGGGCGCCAAGCCAGCGGTCACCGAAGATCGAGATCAGCACGGCGCTGACGATGACGGCGCCCCCGATGAACGCCGCCTGCGCGGGAACCTCGCCCACGGCGAGCCAACTCCAGAACGGATTGAGCACCACGTCCAGCATGACCACCATGGCGAGCGTCACGGCGGGAACATGCCTGGCGCCCCTGGCATAGAGCACCAGCGGTATGGACAGCTGCAAGGGCCCCATGGCGGCCAGCAGCAGCAATTCCTGCGGCGTCACCTGAAATCCGCCACCGGGATGCCCGCCGAAAACGAAGCCCAACACGCCCGCCACCACAAAGGTGACGAAGCCGCCGGTACAGATCGCCGGCACCATGTCCAGCGCCCGGAAGCGTCGGAGCGCGACGGTCTGCGCGGCAAAAGAGATGGGCACACCAAGGCAGACGATGAGACTGAGCACATTGCCCGCGCTGAAGCCGTCCCAGGCGATCACGCCGACACCGAGAACCGCCATGAGCGCCGCGGCCCAGGAGGCGACCGAGGGGCGCTCACCCGTGATCCAGGGGCTCAGGAGCCCGGTGAAGATGGGCGACAAGGCACCGATGATGGAGACGGTCGCCGTCCCCGTGAGCGTCAGGGACGTCACGTAGAGCGTGGAGCCCGCCGTGAAGAAGCCAGCCGTCGCAGCCAGCGCGGGCAGCGGGATGGCGCGGAATTTCTCGACCGTGGCCGAGCCATAGATCCAGACGAGATAGGCGAGCAGGAACACCGACATCCAGAAGCCGCGCCAGCAATTGATCTGCCAGCCATCCAGGCCCGGAAGAAATCGCACGAAGACGCCCGCCAGGCTCCAGCCGACCGTCGCGAGCATCACGTAAAGGAGTCCCGTTCCGTAGCCGGGATTGGAGGCAGTCATTGGGTCAGACCGATTCGCCGTTCAGGGCAGTGCTTATCACCCGGGCAAAGTCACCTGCGCAACAAGGTAAAAAGGCCGGGCTCATCGCCCGGCCTTGCTTGTTCCGGTCCTGCGGGATCAGGCGCGCAGCGCCTTGTTCTCCGGATCGTAGGGGCTCTCCGGGATGACCGTCGCCTTGAAGATCTTGCCGAGGATCTTGATCTCGAGTTCGGTGCCCACGGCGGAATGCTCCGGCTTCACCATGCCGAGTGCCAGCGACTTGTTCACGCGGAAGCCGTAGCCCCCGTTGGTGGCACGGCCCACGAGCTGGCCGTTGCGGTAGATCGGCTCGGAGCCGCGTGCATCCGAGTCGCCGTCGCCCACACCATGGACTTCCATGGTCACGAAGTTCCAGCCGAGGCCGTTCTGCTTTGCCTCCACCAGCGCGTCGCGGCCGATGAACTGGCCCTTGTTGGGGTGCACGAAGCGGTCGAGGCCGGATTCATAGGCATTGTACTCGATGGAGAGTTCGCGCGGCACGAGGCGGTAGCTCTTTTCGATCGAGAGGGACGACATGGCCTTGATGCCATAGGGGCGGATGCCGAATTCCTTGCCCGCCTCCATGAGGAGGTCGAACAGCGCCACCTGCTGCTCGATCGGGTGGTGGAATTCCCAGCCGAGCTCGCCGACGAAGTTCACGCGCAGCGCATGCGCCGTGCAGTGGCCGACACTGATTTCCTTGCCCGAGAGCCAGGGGAAGGCCTCGTTGGAAAGATCGGCATCGGTGAGCTTCTGCAGCACCTTGCGGGAGTTGGGGCCCGCGAGCACCAGCACGCCGAAGCGCGTGGTGATGGCGTTGAGCCGCACCGAGCCGTCCGTGGGGCAGAGCTTCCTGAGGTAGTCATGGTCGTGGCGTTCATAGGCCCCGGCGGAGACGAGGTAGAAGCGGCCCGGCGCCCATTCATAGACGGTGAACTCGGAGCGCACGCCGCCGCGCGGCGTGAGGAGATGGCAGAGCGCGATGCGGCCCATCTTCTTCGGAATCTTGTTGGCGAGGATGGATTCGAGCCATTCGCGCGCGCCAGGCCCCGACACTTCCATCTTGGCGAAGGCCGACATGTCCTGGATGCCGACGTTGCTCATCACGTTCCGGCACTCTTCTCCCACGAAGGGGAAGTAGTTGGACCGGCGGAACGACCACTTCTCGACGATGCGTCCGTCGTCCGTGGGCGGAGCATAATTGTGGTTGGTCAGCACGTCGGGGCTGTTGATCTCTTCCTTGGTCAGGGAATAGCCCTTCGGTGCGAACCAGCCCGGACGCTCCCAGCCATAGACGGAGCCGAACACGGCGCCCAGGTCCTTCATGCGGTCATAGACCGGGGTGCGCTTCAGCGGACGGGCGGCCGAACGCTCCTCGTCCGGGTAGTGCGGGGTGAAGACGTTGGCATAGGCTTCCTCGTTCTTCTTCTTGAGGTAGCCGCGCGTCGCATAGGGGCCGAAGCGGCGCGGGTCCACGCCCATCATGTCGATCGAGGGCTCGCCCTCGACGATCCATTCGGCGAGCTGCCAGCCGGCACCGCCAGAGGCGGTGACGCCGAAGGAATGGCCCTCGTTCAGCCAGAAGTTCCTCTTGTCCCAGGCCGGGCCGATGATCGGCGAGCCGTCCGGCGTATAGGCGATGGCGCCGTTGTACACCTTCTTGATGCCCACTTCGCCGAAGGCCGGAACGCGGGCGATCGCCGTCTCGATGTGGGGCGCCAACCGGTCGAGGTCTTCCTGGAAGAGCTCGTATTCGCTCTGGTCCGAGGGGCCGTCCATGTAGCAGCAGGGGGCACCATGCTCATAGGGACCGAGCAGCAAACCGCCGTTCTCCTCGCGCATGTACCAGGAGCTGTCGGCCTCGCGCAGCACGCCCATTTCGGGCAGGCCCTTGGCCTGGCGTTCCTTGATCAGCGGATGCGGCTCGGTGACGATGTACTGATGCTCGACCGGGATCACGGGAATGTCGAGGCCGGCCATTGCGCCGGTCTTGCGGGCGAAGTTGCCGGACGCCGAGACGACGTGCTCGCAGGTGATGTCGCCCTGGTCGGTCTTCACGATCCACTCGCCGTTGGGCTTCTGCTCGATGCCCGTGACGGTGGTGTTGCGGTAGATCTCGGCGCCGCGGGAGCGGGCACCCTTGGCCATGGCCTGCGTCAGGTCGGCCGGCTGGATATAGCCGTCATCCGGGTGCTGGATCGCGCCGAGGAGGCCGTCGATTTCGCACAGCGGCCAGATTTCCTTGACCTGCTGCGGCGTCAGCACATTCACCTTGACGCCGATCGTCTCTGCGACGCCCGCATAATACATGAACTCGTCCCAGCGGTCCTTGGTGCGGGCGAGGCGGATGTTGGAGACCTTCTTGAAGCCCACGTGCTGGCCGGTCTCGGCCTCGAGCGAATTGTAGAGGTTGACCGAGTATTTGTGGATCTGTCCCACCGAGTAGGACAGGTTGAACAGCGGCAGCAGGCCCGCGGCATGCCAGGTTGAGCCCGACGTCAGTTCCTTCCGCTCGATCAGGACGACGTCGCTCCACCCCTTCTTGGCCAGATGGTAGAGCGTGCCGACGCCGACCACGCCCCCGCCGATGACGACCACGCGCGCATGTGTTTTCATGTGGGTTAATCCCTCAAGACCCCGTTGAATTGAGCGCACAATAGTGAGGCCATTTCAACAGTCGTGAGGCGGAACGACCGGGACCGGCCGGAATCCGACACTATCCCGCGAAACCGCCCGCTTTCAGAAAGGCCAGTTCCTCCGGCGTCGAGACCCGTCCCAGCATGGGATTGCGGTGCGGAAAGCGGCCAAACCGGGCGATGATGTCCAGATGGAGTTGCGCCCAATGGGCCGCGTCGGAGAGGCCCATGGTCCGGAACAGGGCAACGCCGCGCCGCTGCGCATCCAGATCCTCGGCATGCTCGAAGGGCAGGATGAACCATTGGGCACGGGGAGCGGGAAGCCGCCAGTGAAATCCCTGCCCCACCCACGTCTGCGCGTGGCGCAGCGCCCGCGCATCGGCGGCGAAGGCCAGGGGACTTCCCCGGTGGATGTTGCGCGACACCTGGTCCAGCAGGATGATGAGGCCCAGCGCCCCCTCCGGCGTTTCGCCCCAGTGGTCGAATTCGCCCTGGCGGGCCCTTGCCAGGGCCTCGCCGAAGCGCACCTTCAGCGCGCCGTCGAAGGCGGCATCCTTGAAGAACCAGCGGCCCGCGCCGGCCTGTTCCCAGAAGGAAGAAACCTCTTCCGGCCTCATGTGAGCCGCGTGTGCGTTTCGATGAAGCTTGCGAGCGCCGCCACGTCGTCCCGGTCGAAGACGGGGACGGGCGCATCGGCGACCGGGCCGTTGGCGGCGAGCGCCACCACGGTCGGATCATCTCCGGCGAGCTTCGGATGTGCGAGGTCGAGGTTGCGCACCTCGATCTTGTCGTGGGTGTCGCGCTTGTAGCCTTCGACGATCACCAGGTCGCAGGGCGCCAGCTTGGCGAGGATCTCCTCCAGGGTCGGCTCCACATCGTCGCGCGATTCGTGGATGATGGCCCAGCGGTGGCGTGAGACGACGGCAACTTCCGACGCGCCCGCCTTGCGGTGGCGAAAACTGTCACGGCCCTCATGGTCGATGTCGAAGGAGTGATGCGCATGCTTCACGGTGGAGATGCGATGTCCGCGCCGGGTGAGCTCGGCGACGAGCCGCTCCACCAGCGTGGTCTTGCCCGCGTTCTTGAATCCGGCGACGCCGATGACCCTGTTCATAGGCCGAACTCTGCCGCAATCCGCTCCGCTTCCGCAAGCTCCTCCGGCGTGTTGACGTTGAAGAACGGGTCATAGGGTTCGGTTGGCCATTCCACGATGGCGGCCCCGCACATCTTCACCCAGTCCTGCATGCGGGGCAGGCGCGGCTCCACCATGGCGCGTTCGATGGTGGCAAGCAGGGCCACGGGCCACAGACCCGTGAGGTAATGCGCCTGGCCACCCGTGGCGGCGATGGCGGCGCGGCCCGGCTCAGACAGGCGCCGGAAAAGATCGGCGGGAAGAAATGGCGCGTCCGACGGGACGGTGAGTGCGGCATCGAATCCCTGTTCGGCCGCGAAGTGCAACGCCGTGTGCAGACCCGCAAGCGGCATCCGGATGTCGCCGCGCAAGTCGCCGACCACTCGAAGCCCGGTGGCGGCAAAGCGCGCCGCATCGCCATTGGCGTTGATGACCGTCTCCAGCCGCTGGGCCTCGAGAAGCGCGATGATGCGGGCGATGATGCTCCGCCCACGGATGGTTTCCAGCGCCTTCTCCCGCCCCATGCGCGAGGAGCGCCCGCCGGCCACGATGACGGCCAGCGCCTTCATGCGTGCGCGTATATCCGCTGCGGCGGAATCCACACCGTCACACTGTCGCCCATGCGGACCACGCCTTCGGCCTCCACCCAGCCCACGACGCCGCGCTTGTGCATGGCCGCCGCGACGAAGCCCTTCTTCTGTTCCGGGTGGTGCCTCGCGATGATGTCCGCCGGATAGCGGCAGGGATGGTTCTCGGCGTCGACGACGACCATCGCGCCGGACGGGAACTGCAGGCGCGTGGAGGGCGGCAGGAGCGTCAGGTCGGGAATGCCGCTCAACACCATGTTGGCGCCCACCCACTCAGGCCTGACGGCCGGAATGCCCATGCGATCCGCCACCTCGGCCAGCTCCTCGGCGGAGAGGATCGACAGCTGGCGCGAATTGCGGACCTCGGTGCCGCGCTTGTACTGCTTCAGCATGCGGCTGTCCGACTTGCGGGTGATGCCGCCGTGGCAGTCACCCTCCATGCCGGTGAACAGGAGGCGCGTCTCCGGCACCTTGTGCTTCTCGAGGCCGGTGTCCCGGTCCGCACTGGCGAGCAGCAGTTCCACCCTGCCCTGGAAGCCGAGTTTCGTCAGAAGGTCCGGCAAGATTGTATCTCCCTGATCTGCGGTGCTACCCTTAGCGCCAGCATGTCCGAAAATCATTCCGAAAAGACGCTCGACCTTTCGGGCCTCCTCTGCCCGCTTCCCGTTCTCAAGGCCCGCAAGCGACTGGAATCGATGCCGCCCGGCGCCATCCTCAAGGTCATTGCCACGGACCCCATGTCCGCCATAGACATGCCCCACTTCTGCAACGAACAAGGCCATGCCCTTCTTGAACAGAGCCGGGACGGCGCGGCCCTCATATTCAGGATAAGACGCAAATGAACTTCGATTTCGGTGCTTTCAACAACTGGGGTCAGCTCAGGAAGGTGGCCATCCGCGACGTGGATCACGCCTTCGTCAATGATGCGAAGATCGACGCCGAATGGAAGGACCTGAACTTCCACTCCCGGCCCGACCTTGCGAATGCGCGCAAGGAATATGCCGTGGTCGAGGACATCCTCACCGCCGCCGGCGCCGAGGTCATCAGGCTTCCGGCCGACCAGGGCCTCACCCTCGATTCAATCTATACCCATGACGCGCTGATCGTGACGCCGCGCGGACTCGTCAAGCCGCGCATGGGCAAGCCGCAGCGCCGCAAGGAATCGCAGGTCAACGGCGCCGCGCTGGAAAAGCTGGGCTTTCCCATCGCGGGCGAGATCACCGGCGAAGGCAAGGTGGAAGGTGGCGACCTCGTCTGGATCGACCGCTACACGCTGCTCGCGGGCGTGGGCTACCGCACCAACCTGGAAGGCATTCGCCAGCTTGGCGAACTGGCGGGACCGGACGTCGAGATCCTGTGGTTCGACATGCCGCACTACAAGGGCCGCTCCGACGTCTTCCACCTCATGTCCTGCCTCTCCCCGCTCGACCATGACCTGGCCGTCGTCTACCCGCCGCTGATGGCCGCCCGGCAGATCGAGTTCCTGGAATCACGCGGCATCAAGTTCGTGGAAGTGCCGGCGGAGGAGTTCGACAGCATGGGCTGCAACGTGCTGGCGCTCGGACCCCGCCACGCCATGATGGTGGAGGGCAATCCCGAGACCGAACGCCGCATGAAGGCGGCGGGCGTCAAGGTCGAGGTCATCAAGGGCTATGACATCTGCCGCAAGGGCGAAGGCGGCCCCACCTGCATGACGAGGCCGCTGGTGCGGGGCTGAATGAAAATGGCCGGGGAAACCCGGCCATTTGCTTCTTACGCCAGCAACTCCTGGATCTTCTTCGAGAAGCCCACCGTGACGCTCCCATCCGTGTGCTCGATCAGGGGGCGGCGGATCAGCGAGGGGTTCTCCACCGCCAGGGCGACGGCCTTGGCCTCGGTGAGGTTCGCGGTCCTCTCCGGCGGTAGGCCGCGCCAGGTGTAACCAGCCTTGTTGATCATCTTCTCCCAGCCGCCCAGCGCCTTGGCCCATGCCGCCACCTGGTCCTTGGTGACGGGGGTTTCCTTCACGTCGGAGAAGCTGTGCCTGATCTTGTGCTCGTCGAGCCAGGAGATCGCCTTCTGGCAGGTCGAGCACTTTGAAAGTCCATAGAGCTTGAGAGTCATCTTGGCCGTTACCTGTTGAGCGAGAGGGTCTTGTCGGTGAAGGCGTCAGCCCCGCCGGTGATCTGGTCGGTGAACGCCCGGAACAGCCCCTCGATCATCGGCTTGTCGATGTCCTTGACGATGAACACGAGGCGGGTCCGCTCGTCCCCGTCCGGCCAGGCTGCAAGCCTGACTGGCGGATGGAATACGTGCTGCACCCCGTGCAGGACCACCGGCCGCGCCGGATCGTCGGACACCTTCACAATCCCCTTCATGCGCAGCATGTTGGCGCCGTGGTAGGACTTGAGCAGCTCCATGAACAGCTCCAGCCCCTGCGGGCTTATGGCGTTGGCCTCGGTGAAGCTGAAGGAGCGGATGTGGTCGTCGTGGCGTGACACGTCATGGTGATGATGGCCATGCTCATGGTCATGATCATGGTCATGACCGTGGGAAGGCTCCCGCCGCTTGCGCCGGCCGCGCTTCTCACCAGTCTCATAGGCCTCGGTCGCGAGCCAGTTCTGCACGTCCGCCGTCTTGGTCTTCGGATCGAACAGGCCCATGGTGAACAGCCGCTCGGCGGTCGCTTCGTTGCGGTGGGTGGTGAGAAGGCGCGCGGCAGGATTGAGCTTGCGCAGCCGCCCGATGATGGCGAAGAGCTTCTCCTCGCCCTCACGGCCCACCAGCAGGTCGACCTTGGTCAGCACGATGCGGTCCGCAACCGCGACCTGCTTCACGGCTTCCGCATGCGCATCGAGCGTCGCCATGCCGTTGAAGGCATCCACGACGGTGATCACGCCCTCGAGGCGGCAGGCCGCGAGCAGCCCCGGCTCGCTCATCACGGCATGCAGCACGGGGGCCGGGTCGGCCAATCCCGTGGTTTCGATGACGATGCGGTTGAAGGCCTTGATCTCGCCCCTGCCCCGCCTTGCAAGAAGATCGTGGATGGTGTCGATCAGGTCACCCCGGATGGTGCAGCACAGGCAGCCGGAGGCCAGTTCGATGACGTTCTCGTCCGCCCGCTCGACCAGCAGGTGATCGATGCCGACATCGCCGAACTCGTTGATGATGACGGCGGAATCCGAAAGGAACGGGTCCTTCAGCAGGAAATTCAACAGCGTTGTCTTGCCGGCCCCGAGGAAGCCGGTGAGGATTGCGACAGGTATGGGAGCGTTTGCCATGGGCTATTTCTTCCACCTTCCGAGGAGGCTCGATGCCACGAGAGCGGCGAGAACGAGTCCGCCTCCGGCATATTGATTGATCTGCAGGCGCTCGCCGAGGATCGCGGCGGCGATCGCCGTGGCAACGACGGGTTCGAGATTGTAGAAGGGCGCCACGGTGGAGGCGGGCGCGAAGCGGAGCGACAGCATCTGCACCATGTAGGCCACCACGTAGATCGCACCCACGCCAGCCAGGAAGAACAGGCCTTGTGCGGTCGCGGGGCCTCCGGGGAAGAAGCCCAAATGTCCCTCTCCCACGTAGAGCGCGATGATGAGGATGGGCGGCAGGATGACCAGGTGGACGAGGCTCCCGAAGGCGGCGGGCGCCATGTAGCGCGAGATGGTGCGCCCCGAGAAGAATTGCAGCGCGGCGCCCGCCGAGCCCACCGCCGCGAGCAGGATTCCGCGGATGTCGAGGCTTTCGAAGCTCGGCCCCACGGCGACGGCCAGTCCGCAGAAGGCCACGACCGCGATCAGCACACGGAGGAGACCGGGGTTTCGCCCCTCCACCACCGGCGCCAGCAGCATGATGAGCACCGGGAACAGGAAGAAGATGATGACCGCGAGGCCCACCGGAATGAACTGCACGGAACCAAGATAGGCCACCGAGACGAAGAGGGTGGACACCGACTGGCCGATGAAGCTCGGCATGGCGCCGCGCGGAATGGCCAGTTTCTCGTTCTGCAGGACGGCGATCACCGCGAAGGCGAGTGCGATCACGAAGGTGCGGAACAGCGTGCTCTCGATCGGCGGAATGCCGTTGTCATAGGCCGCGCGCACGAAGTTCGGCACCAGTCCATACAGTCCGGCAGCGCTCAGCGCGCAGGCAATCCCCAGTCCCGCCCGGTTGATCATGGGGATCAGTTCTTCTTTTTCTTCTTGCGGGTGGTCTTCTTCTTGGCCTTGCTTCCATCCGAACCCTGGGCCGCCGCTGCGGCGGCGGGCGCCGGCGGATCAGGCACCAGCGCGGCGATCCTGGCGAAGGTTTCGGGTGCGATCACTTCACAGGGGGCATTGTCGGCGCGGTAGCGGGCACAGGCTGTCTCGCTGTTGGCCTGGTCGAGGTTCCACATGGCGGCGGCGAAGCCGCGCTTTTCCGGCAGCCGGATGATGCCGGGCGTTCCGGGAAGGCGCATGCCGGCCTCGCTCAGCATGCGGCCGCGCAGGGCCATGTCGGCCGTGGCGGGAGATTCATAATTGCCGAAGGAAATGCCCCAGCCGCCGAGGTCCTTCGACAGGGCGATCGCCAGCGGCTTCTGCTTGCAGACCTGCTTGGTCATGTCGGACGGCACGATGGCACCGGTCTCCAGGTTCTGGATGGATTGCAGTTTCGGGCGCGGTGCAATGGGCCGCGAGAAGCCGTCGACGAGCAGCATCTCCGCCAGGTCGGCGCGATGCTTGCCATTGTTGGCGCCGAAGATCACAGCGCCCAGCTTGCGGCCGTCCTTCGTGGCGGTGGCCACCAGGTTGAAGCCGGAACTGCACACGAAGCCCGTCTTCATGCCGTCCGCCTCCGGCATCTGGCGCAGCAGGGAATTGCGGTTGGACAGCTTGCGCTTGCCCACCGCGACCGCGTCCTGGTCATAATAGTGGGCATGTTCGGGAAACTCGCGCAGCAGGGCGGAGGCGAGAAGCGCGATGTCGCGCGCCGTGCTGATGTGGCGGTGATCGAACAGGCCGTTCGGGTTGACAAAGTGGCTGCCCGTCATGCCAAGCCGGGCGGCGGCGGCGTTCATCTCGGCGGCGAAGGCCGGAACGCTTCCCGACGCGGCCTCGGCCAGCACATAGGCCATGTCATTGGCGGAATAGACGAGAAGCGCCTGCAGCGCGAAATCGACGCTGACCGACTTGCCCACCGGCACGCCGATCTTGCTTGGCGGCTGGGCGTGGGCGAGCTCCGACACGGTGATCTTCTGGGGCAGCGTGAGGCGGCCCTCCCTGATCTTGTGGAAGACGACGTATGCCGTCATCAGCTTGGTGAGCGAGGCGGGATACCATGGCTCGCCGGCGCGATCCTGCGAGATGACCTCTTCCGTCGCCGGGTCGAACAGCAGCGAGGGGCCGGCCGCGAAGGCAGCCGGAATGCCGCTGAGCACGAGGAGAACCACGAGAAGGCGTCGGAGGATCGGCAAGCTTGGACTACTCCCAGAACGGCAACGACTGCCAAGCCTCTCTGACATCACAGGAATCGGTCCAATCTGCGGCAGGATCACGCGTCCGGTGGTGCCCCTGGAGGGACTCGAACCCCCACGCCCTTGCGAGCAACAGATTTTGAGTCTGCCGCGTCTACCATTCCGCCACAGAGGCAAGCCGGACTCCGAATAATTGCCCTCCCTTGCGCCGTCAACCGTAAAGGGGGAGAAGCAGGGGCCATGATCCGGATCACAGATTCCCTGGCCATCGACGAGGACGACCTCGTCTGGAACTTCTCGCGCGCATCGGGCCCCGGCGGACAGAACGTCAACAAGGTCTCGACGGCGGCGGAACTGCGATTCGACGTGGCAAAGGCTTTCCTGCCGGAAGACCTGAAGCAGAGGCTCCGCCCCCTCGCCGGCCGGCAGCTGACGCAGGACGGCGTCCTCGTGATCACCTCGCAGGAAACGCGCTCGCAGGAGCGCAACCGCGAGGTCGCCCTCCAGAAGCTGGTCGAACTGTTGCGGAAGGCGGCGCACCGCCCGAAGCGCCGCATCGCCACGAAACCCACCCGCGCCTCCAGGACGAAGCGCCTCGATTCGAAATCCAAGCGCGCGCAGACCAAGAAGCTGCGCAGCGGCAGACCCGATACGGACTGAACCCCAGATGCTGAAACGACTTTATGACTGGACGCTGGCGCTCGCGGCGCGCAAGACCGCGGAAGTGTGGCTGGCCGTCATCGCCTTCGTCGAAAGCTCCGTCTTCCTCGTGCCGGCGGACGTGCTCTTCCTGCCCATGGCCCTGGCGAGGCCCAAGCATGCCTACCGCTTCGCGCTCGTGGCGACCATCGCATCCACGTTGGGCGGCATCGCGGGCTATTTCCTCGGCCTCTTCGCCTATGAGGCGCTGGCGGAACCGGTGCTGGCCTTCTACGGCAAGCTCGACGATTTCGACCGGCTGCGCCAATGCACCGGCGAGGACACGCTGATGGTTCTGCTCGTCACCTCGGGCCTCGCGCATCTGCCGCCGATCAAGGTGGTGACCATCCTGGCGGGCGTGGCCAAGATCAGCTTTGGTTTCTTCGTCGCGTCCTGCATCATCGCCCGCGGCGCGCGCTTCTTCGCCCTCGCCTGGGCGCTGCGCCGCTTCGGGGAGCCGATCAAAGGCTTCGTCGAGCGCCGCCTGGGGCAGATTGCCGCCGTTGCGGCGGCAGTGCTGATCGGGCTCTATGTGGTCATCAAGTACTCAGGGATCGCCGGAACCGTGACCTCATGCTGAACAGCCTCGATCCGCGCCGCGCCGCGCTCCTGATCTTCGCCGTCACCTTGGCGACGATCGTTGGGGCATGGATCTTCGAATATCTGGGCTATGCGCCCTGCGAACTCTGCCTGATGCAGCGCTGGGCCTATTATGCGGGCATTCCGCTGGCGCTGGCCGTTGCGCTGGTGGCTCCGGCGAACGCGTCCGCCGCGCGGGCCGGGCTGGTGCTGCTGGCCGTGCTGTGGCTCGGCAGCATGGTCTTTGGCGCCTATCATGCAGGCGTCGAATGGAAGTGGTGGCTGGGACCCAGCACCTGCGGCAACCAGACGGGCTTTTCAGGCGGACTTCCCGATCTCTCCGCGCCCGTGGTCCTGTGCGACACGCCGGCGCTGCGCATCTTCGGCCTGTCGCTGGCGGGATGGAACGCGGTGATCTCCCTGGCACTTGCGCTTCTCGCGCTGGCGGGGCTCCGGCGTCAGGGATCGAGTTCGGTATCCCAGTACAGGTAGTCCTGCCAGCTCTCGTGCAGGTAGTTCGGGGGGAAATACCGGCCGTTGCGGTGCAGCTGCGCCACCGAGGGCCGGACCGGCTTCTGCGCCGGATGCATGCTGATCTGGTGCGGCAGATAGCCGCCCTTCATCAGGTTGCAGGGCGAGCAGGCCGCCACGACGTTCTCCCACGTGGTCTGGCCCCCTTTCGAGCGGGGAATGACGTGGTCGAAGGTGAGGTCGTCGTGCCCGCCGCAATACTGGCAGGTGAAACGGTCGCGCAGGAAGACATTGAAACGCGTGAAGGCGGGCGTGCGCGACGGCTTCACATAGGTCTTGAGAGAGACGACGCTCGGCAGCCGGAACTCGAAATTGGGGCTCCGGACCACCCTGTCATATTCGGAGACGATGTTCACGCGGTCGAGGAAGACCGCCTTGATCGTGTCCTGCCAGCTCCACAGCGACAAGGGATAGTAGCTCAACGGGCGGAAGTCCGCGTTGAGAACCAGGGCGGGGCAGGCTTCCGGCGCAACCGGTGCGAATTGCAAGCACACCTCTACGGCTTCGGTTTCCTTGAGCTTACTATATATAGTGTGGCAATCCTGTGAAGCCCCCCGTTCAACCTTGGGGCAGCCGTTTGAGACCCCGGTAGTGGCTCCAGAGAATCAGGGCGGCCACGCCCCGGTAGGGCCGCCAGCCTTCGGCCAGACGGTCCATGTCGCGGGTTCCCGGTCGGACCGAAAGGGAAAACAGGTCCATAGCCGCCTGTTGGAGGGCGAGGTCGGCAGCAGGCCATGCATCGGCGGAGCGGAGGACCGTCAGCAGATAGATGTTGGCCGTCCAGGGCCCGACGCCGGGGATTGCCATCAGCCGGGGCAGGATTTCGCTCTCCGGCGTGGCCGCGAGACCTGACTGGAAGGCGCGGGCGGATGCGTGGAAGGTCCGGGCCTTGGCGCCCGAGAGCCCCAGCGCGCGCAATTCCGCCTCGGAGCACTCAAGGATGTCCTGGACCTCGAAGGGGGCAAGCCTGGCGGCGAGTCGCGCCCAGATCGCATCCGCCGCCTTCAGCGAAATGAGCTGGTCGGTGACGATGCGGAGCAGGCTTGCGAGCCCCGGCGGGCTGTGGCGCAGCGGGGGAAGCCCGTGCCGCGCCACCACGACCGCGAAACGCGGTTCGGCGGCCGCCAGCCACCCGACCGCTGCCGCCAGATCGTCCTCGGTCTCCAGGCGCGTCATGGCCCTGTTTGACCTTTGCCGGTTTTGACCGCAAGAGCATGGGCATGAGCCGTCCCGTGTACCGCTTTGCACCCAGCCCGAATGGCTTTCTTCACCTGGGCCATGCCTACTCTGCCCTGCTCAATGCCCGCATGGCGCAAGAGGCGGGTGGACGTTTCCTGCTCCGCATCGAGGACACGGACGAGACGCGCTCGCGGCCCGAATTCGTGCGCGCCATCTTCGAGGATCTCGCCTGGCTGGGCCTCGACTGGGAAAAGCCCGTCCGGGTGCAGAGCGAGCATTTCCCGGACTATGACGCCAATATCGGCAGGCTGTGGGAAATGGGCGCGGTCTATCCCTGCTTCTGTTCGCGCAAGCAGGCGCAGGCGCATGCGCTGTCCGCGCGCGATCCGGACGGGCAGCCGCTCTATGGCGGCACCTGCAAGGCGCTTGCGCGCCACGTTTGCGAAGAGCGGATCGCCCGGGGCGAAATCCACGGGTGGCGGCTCGATACATCGTGCGATCACGCTGCCGCCATCTGGGGCGATGCCGTCATCTCCAAGCGGCGCGTCGGCTCGAGCTATCATATCGCCGTGGTGACGGATGACGCGCTGCAAAGCATCACGCATGTGGTGCGCGGCAAGGACATCGAGGCGGCAACGCCCCTTCACATGCTGCTGCAGCGGCTGCTGGGCCTTCCCACCCCCCACTACCACCACCATGACCTGATCCTCGACGAGGAGGGTGAAAAGCTGTCCAAGAGCCGGAACAGCCCTTCCCTGCGCAAGCTGCGGGCCGAGGGGGTCAGCCCCGGCGAGATCAGGGCTCGTCTCGGTCTTGCCTGATCAGAAATCGGAAGTGATGCCCTTGTTCTCCCAGTCGCCGAAGCGGGTGGGCTCAGGCCCGGCGCGGCCGTTCACTTCCTTCGGCAGGCGCGCGGGCTGCTGCGTCCTGCGGCGTTCTTCCGCTTCGGCCAGGGCGCGCTGGGCTTCGGGGCTCAAGGTCTTCTCGGTCATCGGCTTGTCGGCAGGTTCCATTGCTATCATATGGAGATGCTGGCAAGCACTTGGCAAGGAGGAGAGTGCCGGATGAACACCATGCGCACCGGATTGCTGATGGCGGCCCTGATGGGCCTGTTCCTCGCGGCGGGCTATCTGCTAGGCCGGCAGCAGGGAATGCTCATTGCCTTCGTCATGGCGGCCGGCATGAACCTCTTCGCCTACTGGAATGCCGACAAGATGGTGCTGCGCATGCATGGCGCGCGCCAGGTGGACCGGCAGTCCGCGCCTGAATTCTACGGGCTGGTCGAGGAACTGGCGCGGAACGCCCAGCTTCCCATGCCCAAAGTCTACGTCATGGACAATCCGCAGCCCAACGCCTTTGCCACGGGGCGCAACCCGGAGAATGCGGCGGTCGCCGCCACCACGGGGCTCCTCAAGCTGCTGGACCGCGACGAGGTGGCGGGCGTGATGGCGCATGAGCTTGCCCATGTGAAGAACCGCGACACGCTGGTGATGACCATGACGGCGACGATCGCCGGGGCCATCTCCATGCTTGCGAATTTCGGCATGTTCTTCGGCGGCCGGAGCGACCGCAACAATCCGCTGGGCGCCATCGGCGTCATCCTGATGGTCATCCTCGCCCCGATCGCCGCCATGCTGGTGCAGATGGCCATCAGCCGCACGCGGGAATATGGCGCGGACCGCGGCGGCGCGGAAATTTCCGGGCAGCCCATGGCGCTCGCCGCTGCGCTGGCCAAGATCTCGGGCGCCGCGCACCGCATCGAAAACCCGAGCGCCGAGGCCAATCCGGCCACGGCCCACATGTTCATCATCAATCCACTTTCAGGGCAGCGAATGTGCGGCTTGTTCTCCACCCACCCCGACCCACGCAATCGCATCGAGGCGCTGAAGCAGATCGCGCTGGAGATGGGCGCCGGGCGCCAAGCCGCGGGGCCCTGGTCGGCCGCTCCCTCGGAACCTGCCGGCCCCTGGGGATGACGAAACCCGCCGCCGAAGCGAAGGCACCGGATGTGCGCGCGCTTGCCGTCAGCCTGTATCGCACCTGCCTGGCCAGGGGCATCACCGTTGAGGATGCAATCGACGGGGATCAGCGCACGGCACAGCTTGCGCCGCGAGACCGCGCACTTCTTGCCAGCATCCTGCTGACGGCCTTCCGGCACCTCGGCGAGATCGAAGCGGTGCTGAAGATGCTTCTCGACAGGCCGCTTCCACGCAAATCGGGGGCGGCGGCAGACATCCTGACGCTCGGCGTCGCGCAGCTCCTCTTTCTGGACATGCCCGCCCATGCGGTGATCGACCTTTCGGTGCGCGCCGCCAAGGCCGACCGCAACGCCACGCATTTTTCAGGGCTGGTCAACGCCGTCCTGCGGAAGGTCTCCGCCGGCGGGAAAAACCTGCTGGCGGGTCTCGATGCGCCGCTCCTCAACACCCCGCCCTGGCTTTGGGCGAGGTGGTCAAAGGCTTATGGGCCGGAGTCGGCGCGCCAGATCGCCATCGCTCACGCTGATCGGCCTTCCCTGGACATCAGTTTTAAAGATGACCCTTCATCCTGGCGGGACGCACTCGGCGGAACGCTTCTGCCCAACGGGCAACTCCGCTTGCCGGCCGGTCATGCGCCGGTGCCGGAGCTTCCCGGTTTTCGGGAGGGCGCATGGTGGGTTCAGGATGCTGGCGCCACGATCCCGGTCCATCTCTGCGGCAGCGTAAGCGGCAGGAAGGTGCTCGATCTCTGCGCCGCGCCGGGAGGCAAGACGCTGCAGCTGGCGGCCAGGGGTGCGCATGTCACGGCCGTCGACATCTCCGAGCATCGGCTCCGGCGCCTGCGGGTCAACCTCGAGCGAACGGGGCTGGAGGCGGAGCTCATCAACGCGGATGTGCTGGGCGACACGCTGGCCGGGGAATGGGATGCGGTTCTGCTCGATGCGCCCTGCTCTGCCACGGGCACCATCAGGCGCCACCCCGAACTTCCCCACCTCAAGAAGGAAGCCCAGGTGAGGGAACTCGCCGGGCTGCAGCGCCGCATGCTGCGGAAGGCGGCCGGGCTGGTGAAACGCGGCGGGTTGCTGGTCTACTGCACCTGTTCGCTTGAACGCGAGGAAGGGGAGACGCAGATCAGAAAGCTCCTGGGCGCAAACAGTGAGTTCGAACTGCTTCCGGCCGCCCTCCCCTGGCTCCCGCCCGGATCGGTGCAAGCGGAAGGGTGGGTGAGGACGCTTCCCTGCATGCGCTTCGGCGAGGCACAGGGGATCGACGGGTTTTTCGCCGCGGTACTGCAGCGGACGGGGTGATTCTTGTTCCCGCGCGGGGACGTGCTATGCGGTGCCGCAGATCACCAGACTCCGAGGCCGACATGACCGAACCCGTGCGCCGCGCGCTGCTTTCCGTTTCCGACAAGACGGGGCTTATCCCCTTCGCATCGAAACTCGTGTCCCTCGGGATCGAACTGATGTCGACCGGCGGCACCGCGAAGGCGCTGGAGGCCGCCGGCCTGCCGGTGACGGAGGTCTCGACCGTCACCGGCTTTCCGGAAATCATGGACGGGCGCGTGAAGACGCTGCACCCGATGATCCACGGCGGGCTGCTTGGCGTGAGGTCGAACCCCGCCCATATGGCGGCAATGGCGGAGCACGCCATCACGCCGATCGGCCTTCTCGTGGTCAATCTCTATCCCTTCGAGGCCACGGTTGCGCGGGGTGCCTCCTGGGATGAGACAGTTGAAAACATCGATGTCGGTGGCCCGGCGATGATCCGGGCAGCGGCGAAGAACCATGATTTCGTGACTGTCGTGTTGGATCCGGCCGACTATGCCGCCGTGGAAGCCGAACTTGTCTCGGGCGGGAATCAAACCACGACGGCCACCCGCCGCCGCCTGGCGGCAAAGGCCTTCGCGCGCACCGCCAGCTATGATGCGGCGATCAGCCAATGGTTCGCCGCGCAGTCAGGTGATCATCTCGGTGCCTTCTTCGCAACGGGCGGCGCCCTGCTCCAGACCCTGCGCTATGGCGAGAATCCGCACCAGTCGGCCGCATTCTATGCGTCCCCCGGCAAGCGATTCGGCATCGCGGCGGCGCGGCAGCTGCAGGGCAAGGAACTCTCCTACAACAACATCAACGATACCGACGCAGCGCTGGAATGCCTGGCGGAATTCGGCACGGGCGCCGAAGCGGCCTGCGTGATCGTCAAACATGCAAACCCTTGCGGCGTCGCCATCGGGGCCGATCTGCGGGAGGCCTATCGCAAGGCGCTCGCCTGCGATCCGGTCAGCGCCTTCGGTGGCATCATCGCGCTGAACCGCAAGCTCGATGCGGATACCGCAGAGGTCATCACCGAACTCTTCACCGAGGTGATCGTCGCGCCAGCAGCGGATGAGGAGGCGATCGCCATCGTCGCCCGGAAGAAAAACCTGCGCCTTCTGGTGCTCGACGGCCATCCGGCGACGGGAGGCGGCATCGCGGTGAAATCGGTCGGCGGCGGACTGCTCGTCCAGACCCGGGACGTGATGTCCGTCGGCCAGATGGATCTGAAGACGGTCACGAAGCGGCAGCCCACGGCTGCGGAACTGGCCGACCTGCGTTTCGCTTTCCGGGTTGCGAAACACGTGAAGTCGAATGCCATCGTCTATGCCCGGGACGGCGCGACGGTTGGGATCGGCGCAGGACAGATGTCGCGCGTGGACTCCGCGCGGATCGCGGCCCGCAAGAACGAAGACGTTTCACGTGAAGCAGGATTGGCCGTGCCCAGCATCCGCGGTTCCGTCGTGGCTTCGGACGCGTTCTTCCCCTTTGCGGACGGTCTCCTTCAGGCCGCCGAAGCAGGTGCAACCGCCGTCATCCAGCCTGGGGGATCCATGCGGGATGAAGAGGTCATCCGCGCCGCGGACGAGGCGGGCCTCGCCATGCTGTTCACAGGGATCCGGCATTTCCGGCACTGAGCGCCCAAGCCGGGAGGCGACGCCCGGCCATCCGGGCGCTTCCGCGCTGACGGGTCGTTACGACTGAAGCCGGCGGCAGATGTCTTCCAGCTGGTCGAGAGTCTTGTAACTGATCTGCAGTGACCCGCCGGCGCCGCCCTTGTGAGTGATCTCCACCTTGAGGCCAATCGCGTCCGAGACAAGTTTCTCCAGCGCCTTGGTGTCCGCGTCCTTTTCGGCCCTTGGCTTTGCCTTGCGGGGTGCGGCAGCGTCCCGCGCCAGACCCTCGGCCTCACGCACGGAGAGGCCGAGCTTGATGATCTGGTCGGCAAGTTCCGCCGGCGAATCGGTTGCAACCAGCGCACGGGCGTGGCCGGCAGTGAGATTGCCATCCTCGATCTGCTGGCGCACCGAATCCGGCAGATTGAGAAGCCGCAGCGTGTTGGCGATGTGGCTGCGGCTCTTGCCGATCGAGTCGGCCAGTTGCTGCTGGGTATAGCTGAACTGCTCCAGCAGCAGTCCATAGGCGCGCGCTTCTTCCAGCGGATTGAGGTCGGACCGCTGAATGTTTTCGATGAGGGCGATCTCCAGCGCCTCGCCGTCCGTCAGTTCCCGGACGAGCACGGGCACGTCATGCACGCCCGCGCGCTGCGCCGCCCGCCAGCGGCGCTCGCCGGCGACGATCTCATATTCGCCCGCCGGCAAGGGGCGCACCACGATGGGCTGCAGCAGGCCCTTGTCCCTGATCGACCGGGCGAGATCCTCCAGATCGGCGTCAGCGAAGTGCTTGCGCGGGTTGTTGGGGCTCGCCTTCAGGAGTTCGATCGGCATATGCCGCAAGGACCGCACATCCTGCACGACCGAGTCTTCGCTCGCATCATCCCCGATGAGGGCAGCAAGTCCACGGCCCAGTCTCTTCTTCGGTGCGCCTGTCATGTCCATGTCACTGAATGCTTTCTCAGAAGGGATTCGTTTCGGAATGGAATCGGTCAGGCGGCGCGCAACTCACGCTCACGGCGGATGATCTCAGAGGCCAGCCTGATATAGGCCTGCGATCCGACGCAGCTGTTGTCGTATAGCAATACCGGCTTGCCGTGCGAGGGCGCTTCGGAAATACGCACATTGCGAGGTATGACCGTCTGGTAGACCTTGTCACCCAATACGCTGCGGACGTCTTCCGCAACCTGTTCCGAGAGGTTGTTGCGCCGGTCGAACATGGTCAGCACCACCCCCTGGATCGAGAGGCGCGGGTTGAGGCTGGTCTTTACCCGCTCCACCGTCTTGATCAGCTGGCTCAAGCCTTCCAGCGCGAAAAATTCACACTGCAGCGGAACCAGCACGGCATCCGCCGCGGAGAGGGAGTTGATCGTCAGGAGATTGAGCGACGGCGGGCAATCCACCAGTATGTAGCTGTAGCTGCGGTTGGGGTCGCCCTTCTTGCACAGCGCTGCGATCGCATCCGCCAGCCGGTAGGTCTTGCGGTCAATGCCGGCGAGTTCGAGCTCAGCGCCCAGGAGGTCCATGGTCGAAGGCGCGCAGTGAAGCCGGGGAATACCGGACTCGACGATCACATCCCGGAGGCCGGCTTCGCCCAGAAGCACATGATAGGTCGACTTCTGGTGGGGCCGGCGCTGGATGCCCAGGCCCGTGCTGGCGTTGCCTTGCGGGTCGAGGTCGACGATCAGGACCGATTCACCCACTGCGGCGAGGGCCGTGCCGAGGTTGATGGCCGTCGTCGTCTTGCCCACGCCCCCCTTCTGGTTGGCAACCGCCAGAATGCGCGGATGGGCCGGAGCAGCGGAACTGCCAGAGGAAATGTCAGACACGGGTGGCCTCATGAATTTCGAGAATGACGCCGCGCGAGTCACACTGGCTCGCATGCTTGGTCACTTTCATTCTCCAGTATTTCGTGGCCTCGGTCAATTCAACGTCTACATCTTGTCCCTTGTGGAAAAGTCCCACCGCGCCCCGGGACAGAAAAGGTTCGGCATAGTCCAGCAGAAGCGGCAGCGGCGCCAGCGCCCGGGCGACCACGCAGTCGACTTTCGGAAGGCTCGGATCGGACGTCAGGGTTTCCAGCCGGACCATGTGGACGTGGGCTCGCGTGCGGGTCTGCCGGGCGGCCTCGCGCAGGAATGCCGCTTTCTTGCCGTTGCTTTCATAAAGATGGGCTTCGAGATCAGCAGCCATGGCAATCACAAGGCCCGGGATACCGGCGCCGGAGCCCAGTTCCGCGATGCTGCGCGCGCCCGAAGGCAGCAAGGGAAGAAGCTGCAGGGAGTCCAGTATATGGCGCTCCCAGATCGCGGCGGCCGTTGCGGGTCCGATCAGGTTGATGCGCTTCTGCCAGGTGAGCAGAAGCGTCACATAGGATTCGATACGGGTCCGTGATTCACGTGAAACATTGAACCTGTCGAGAACGGCGTCGCTGCTGGTCATCATCACGCGGCACTCTGCCTGCCAAGGCGCTTCACGTGACCCAGTATGACCGCCAGCGCCGCCGGCGTCATGCCGTCGATACGGGAGGCCTGCCCGAGTGTCGCCGGGCGCACCTTCTGAAGCTTCTGGCGAAGTTCGGCAGACAGGCTGGGCATTGCGGCATAGTCGAGACTGTCCGGAAGAGCCAGGCGGTCCTCCCGGCGAAGCGCCAGGATATCCGCCTCCTGCCGCTGGATGTAGCCGGCATAGAGGGCTTCCGCCTCCAGTGCCTCGACCACGTCCGGACGAAGCCCCTGCAGTTCGGGCCACAGGGCCAAGACACCCGGCCAACCAATGTCCGGCATGCCCAGAAGGTCCAGCGCGCTCCGTCTTAGCCCGTCCTGGTTGACTTTCAGTCCCTTCCGCGCAGCTTCACCGGAGGTGATCGAGAGGCTGCGGGCGAGGTCCAGTCCATCCCGGATGGCCGTGGCGCGCTCCCGGAAAGCGGCGGCGCGCGTCTGGCCCACGATGCCGGCAGACAGTCCGATGGGCGTCAGCCGGAGATCCGCATTGTCTGCCCGGAGCGAAAGCCGGTATTCCGCACGGGAGGTGAACATGCGGTAGGGCTCGGACACGCCTTTTGTGACCAGATCGTCGATCATGACCCCGATATAGGCCTGCGCCCGGTCGATGATCAGCGGTTCCCCTGCCCCGGCTTTCCGGGCCGCATTGAGACCGGCGACGAGCCCCTGCGCACCCGCCTCCTCATATCCCGTCGTGCCATTGATCTGGCCTGCCAGGAAAAGATTGGGAATGCGCTTGACTTCGAGTGTCGCGGTGAGCTCCCTCGGGTCGACATAGTCATACTCGATCGCATAGCCCCACCGCTTGATGACGACGTCTTCCAAGCCCGGCATGGAGCGGATGAAGGCCTCCTGCACGTCCTCCGGCAATGAGGTGGAGATCCCGTTGGGGTACACCGTGTCATCGTCGAGGCCTTCCGGTTCGAGAAAGACCTGATGACTTTGCTTGTCCCGGAAGCGCTGGATCTTGTCCTCGATGGACGGGCAGTAGCGCGGGCCCACCCCCTCGATCTGCCCGGAATACATGGGAGATCGATGCATGTTATCGGCAATCACCCGATGTCCGGCGGGGGTCGTATGTGTGATGTAGCAGGAGACCTGCGGCGTCTCTATCCTCTGGGTCAGAAAGGAGAAGGGGACTGGCTGATCATCTCCCTTCTGCTCCTCAAGGCGTTGCCACGCGATTGTCCGTCCATCCAGCCGGGCGGGCGTCCCGGTCTTGAGGCGCCCCAGTGCGAGGCCTGCCCCGGCGAGTTGCGCTGAAAAACCATGGCTTGGCGGTTCGCCGTGACGGCCCGCTGGGATACGCCTCTCGCCTATGTGGATGAGACCATTCAGAAAGGTGCCTGTCGTCAGCACGACGGATCCCGCGACGAAGGTGCGGCCATCCTGACAAGCAACTCCCGATGCCACGCCGTCACGGATCAGCAACCCCTCAGCCGCGCCTTCGATGACGGTCAGGTTAGGCTGGCCGAAGATTGCTGCCCGCATGGCGGTGCGGTAGAGCCTGCGATCAGCCTGCGCACGAGGACCCCGCACGGCAGGTCCCTTGGACCTGTTCAGGAGCCTGAACTGTATGCCGGCCCGGTCGGAGACCCGGCCCATCAAACCGTCAAGTGCATCGATCTCGCGGACCAGGTGCCCCTTGCCGAGCCCGCCTATGGCCGGATTGCAGGACATTTCGCCGATCGTATCGGCGCGATGCGTCAGCAGGGCTGTCCTCGCCCCGCTGCGGGCCGCTGCGGCTGCCGCCTCGGTGCCCGCATGACCGCCTCCCACGACGATCACATCAAACTTCTCTGTCATGCCGCCTCTCTACGACAACTGTGGGACCGGGTCAAAACACGTGAACGTTTCACGTGAAACATCGAGCCTATTTCCCGATACAGAACCGGCTGAAGATTGCACCCAGCCACTCCTCCACGTCTACACGGCCCGTCAGGCGTCCAATGTCCTCCGATGCCTGCCGGATTTCCTCGGCCTTCACCTCGAGCCTCCCGCAATCTACTGCGAGGGCGTCGTTCAGGTGCCGAATCGACCGCGTCACTGCCAATTTCTGGCGCGCTGATACCAGCAAGGATGACTCAGCGTTACCAAAACAGTCTACGAGAAGACCTGATAGCCTCGAAATCAACTCTGGTATGCCTTCGCCCGACCGTGTCGACATACCGATCTCGTCAGACTCGTTTCGGTTGTGTCCCAATTCAAGGGGGAGATCAGATTTGTTACGCACTACGAGTGAAGGTTGAATCCCATCATCGATCTTCTCGCTGCCCATGACGTCCAGCGACCAGACCCACACAACGATGTCAGCCCCGGAAATATGGTTGCGGGAGCGGCGGATACCCTCCTGCTCCACCTTGTCCGATGCCTGCTCGCGCAGACCCGCGGTATCCGTCAGCAACACCGGAATTCCCCCGATGTCCATCGGTACCTCGATGGCATCGCGTGTCGTGCCCGGTACATCGGACACGATGGCTGCCTCCCGTCGCGCCAATGCGTTCAGCAGGCTGGATTTACCGGTATTGGGTTTTCCGGCCAGAACCACCCTGACGCCATCGCGGATGATCTCGGCGGCCGCAGACGCCACAACCGCCTCGTTCAAAGCCCCCAAAAGTTTCACGATCCGGGCGTCTATCCCCCGGGAGGCTGTTTCCGCGATCCCCGGTTCGTCGGCGAAATCCACCACGGCTTCGATGTCGGCCCGGATCAGCAGCAGTTCATGCCGCCAGGTCTCGAAAACGGCACTGGCCGCCCCCGACATCTGCTGCACGGCCTGGCGCCGCTGTCCTGCCGTTCTCGCCTCAAGAAGATCGCCGAGCCCCTCGGCCTCGACAAGGTCCATCTTGCCATTGAGAAAGGCCCGGCGGGTGAATTCGCCAGCCTCCGCCGGACGCACACCTGAATAGCCCGAGAGGAGCTTCATCACGGCGGCCAGCACCGCCGGGCTGCCGTGGAGATGGAGTTCGGCACAGTCCTCGCCCGTGAAGGATCGAGGCCCCGGGAGCCATGCAATCATGGCCTTGTCGAGAACCTCACCCGATGTGGGATCGGTGATCGTGCGCAGCGCCAGCGTCCGCGGCGACGGAAGCGGCCCTGAAATCTGCTCAAGAAGTGCGGAACTTTGGCTACCCGATATACGGATGACCGCAACGGCAGACCGCCCTGCCCCGGAGGACAAGGCGTAAATCGTGTCGCTGGCTGTCATTTCGACCTCGAATCGAACGATGCCCGGCCGGCAATGCCGCCGTCAGGTGCTCAATCAGGCATTCATGGAGTCGAAGAAATCGCTGTTGCCCTTGGTCTGGCGCAGCTTGTCCAGCAGGAACTCGATGGCGTCCACCGTTCCCATCGGGTTGAGGATGCGGCGCAGCACATAGGTCTTCTTGAGAAGATCGGGCTTCACCAGCAATTCTTCCTTGCGGGTGCCGGAGCGCAGGATATCGATCGCCGGGAAGACGCGCTTGTCCGCCACCTTGCGGTCGAGAATGATTTCCGAGTTGCCCGTGCCCTTGAACTCTTCGAAGATCACTTCGTCCATGCGGCTGCCGGTATCGATGAGGGCGGTGGCAATGATCGTCAGAGATCCCCCCTCCTCGATGTTGCGCGCCGCACCGAAGAAGCGCTTCGGACGCTGCAGGGCGTTGGCATCCACACCACCGGTGAGGACCTTGCCGGAAGACGGCACCACCGTGTTGTAGGCGCGGCCGAGGCGCGTGATGGAATCGAGCAGGATCACCACGTCACGTCCATGCTCGACAAGGCGCTTGGCCTTTTCGATGACCATTTCCGCAACCTGGACGTGCCGGGAGGCCGGCTCGTCGAATGTCGAGCTGATAACCTCGCCCTTCACCGAACGCTGCATGTCCGTCACTTCCTCCGGCCGCTCGTCGATGAGCAGCACGATCAGGTAGCATTCCGGGTGATTGGCGGTGATGGCATGGGCGATGTTCTGCAGCAGAACGGTCTTGCCGGTGCGCGGCGGCGCAACGATGAGGCCGCGCTGCCCCTTTCCCAAGGGCGACACGATGTCGATGACGCGCGAGGAATAATCCTTCTTCGTCGGATCACCGGTCTCCATTTCCAGCCGCTCGTCCGGATAGAGCGGCGTCAGATTGTCGAAATGAACCTTGTGGCGCGTCTTCTCCGGGTCTTCGAAATTGATCCGGTTGACCTTGACCAGCGCGAAATAACGCTCAGCGTCCTTGGGGCTCCTGATCTGGCCTTCCACCGTATCGCCGGTGCGAAGCGTGAACTTCCGGATCTGGCTGGGGCTGATGTAAATGTCGTCGGGTCCCGCGAGGTAGTTCGCATCGGGAGACCGCAGGAAGCCGAAGCCGTCCTGCAGGACTTCCACCACACCTTCCCCGATGATCTCGACATCACGGATCGCGAGGTTCTTCAGGATGGCGAACAGCAATTCCTGCTTGCGCAGCGCGCTCGCGTTCTCGACTTCGAGTTCCTCGGCCAAGGACACCAGCTCCGCGGGCGTCTTCAACTTGAGATCCTGAAGCTTGATTTCTTTCAGCTCAGCAATAGCGGTCATATCTTTTCACAAAGGGGAGTTCCGGCCGCAGGCGGGAACGTTAAGGCGGGGTCGCATCAAGCCGAAGGCGATGCGAAGCACTATCAATATAGCCGGTCGCAGCCGCTACGCCAACCATAAACTCAGAACGGCTTCACGATGACGAAAATGACGATGCCGATCAGCAAAAGGGTGGGAACCTCGTTGATCATGCGGAAATAGCGTCCGGGCCGTATCTCACGCTCGTCGCGGAAACGGCCAGCATGCATTTCGAGCAGTCCATGAAAGGCCAGCATTCCGGCGACCAGCGCCAGCTTCAGCCAGAGCCAGACGGGAACGGGCCCATACCAGCTTCCCGCCCAGATCAGCCAAAGCCCCGTCAGGACCGAGACGGCGCCCGCCGGCCGCATGATGGCCTTCAGCAGGCGCCGTTCCATGACCTTGAACACGGAGCCGAGCTCCGCCTTGCCCATGTTTTCCGTATGGTAAACGAAGAGCCGGGGGAGGTAGAACAACCCGGCCATCCAGGAGATCACCGCCAGGACGTGAAGGACCTTGATCCAGGAATAGCCATCAGCCATCGAAGCGCCTGACGGCCTCCACGACGGCGCCCACCACGGCCGGATCGGTGCCCAGACGGATGCCATGGCCGAGATTGAAGATGTGGCGCTGGCGATCGACACCGGCACAAATGCGGCGCACCTCGGATTGGACCACCTGCTCGCCGGCGATGAGTGCCACGGGATCGAGATTGCCCTGCACGACGATATCCTTCGGCAGTTCCGCCAGATCGTATTCCGTCTCGACGCCGATGGCACTGGCCCCAGGAATTGCGGCCGCGCGCTTCTGCTGCGCGCCGATGCCCCGGGCGAACACGATCACCGGCAGGTCAGGGTGACGCTTCTTCACGCCGTCCACGATTGCGGCGATCGGCTTCAGGACGAATTCATCGAGTTCGGTGCCGACCAGATCACCCGCCCAGGAATCGAAGATCTGAACGGCCTGCGCGCCCGCGTCGGCCTGCGCGCAGAGATAATCGACCGACTCCGTCACCAGACGGTCGATCAGGGCGCAAAACCAGGGCTGGCGCTGGTAGGCTGCAACCTTCGCGACGACGCGGTCGGAACTGCCGCCGGCGATCATGTAGCTGGCCACCGTCCAGGGCGCGCCGCAGAAGCCGATCAGGGCCTTGTCCGAGGCAAGCTGGGCCCGAGTCAGCCCGACGGTGCGGCAGACCTGCTTCACCTCATGGCTTTCTGCAACCGGCTTCAGCGCGGCAACCTCCTCGGCGCTGCGCACCGTCTGGAGGACGGGGCCTTCGCCTTCCGCAAATCTCAGAGACAGCCCCATGGCATGGGGAACGACCAGGATATCGGCAAAGAGGATCGCCGCATCCAGGTCATAGCGCCGGAGCGGCTGGACGGTCACTTCGGCCGCAAGCTCCGGATTGTAGCAAAGATCGAGGAATGAACCGGCCTTCTCACGGACCGCCCTGTATTCCGGGAGGTAGCGCCCTGCCTGGCGCATGAACCACATGGGCCTGCGCTGAGCGGGTCTGCGCATCAGGACATCGAGCAACGCGCTGTGGGAGGCCGAGGCGTCCCTCCTCATATCTATCATTCTATCTCTTCTTGTATCTTTTGTTTGGATCGCCGAAAGCGGGATACATCCCAATCCAATGATCGTCCACAGGTCAAGTGCATCCTTCGGCCCACAATCCCGCCGTTTACCCGTTAACCAAAAATTAAGACGTGTTAACAGTCCGTTAATCGGTTAGAAACGGTTAACCATCGACCCCAACTGCCCGGTCCCCGACCCTGCCTTTTCCACAGACACCCCAAAGCTCCCCGTTGCCTGAGCAAACTGTGGATGGCGGACCGGACAAACCGGAGAGAATCCAAGACCGCCTGCAGGATATCCACTCCATCCACAATTCATCAACAGCCATGCCCCAGTCCGGTACACAGCGGTTCTTCCATCTCCATCTCGTGTCGGACGCAACCGGTGAAACGTTGAACACGGTCGCCAAGGCGGCGGCGGCACAATATGCCGACTTCCGCCCCATCGCCCATATCTATGCGCTGGTTCGCACGCCCTCGCAGCTCAACCGCGCGCTGCGCGAGATCGAGGAGCAGCCGGGCATCGTGCTCTTCACCCTCATCAACCCGGAGATCCGGCGGCATCTCGAAGAGCAGTGCGAACTCATGGGCGTTCCCTGCCTGTCGATCCTCGATCCGATCATCTCGATCCTGTCGCAGTATCTGAACGCCACGTCGCGGCCCCAGGTGGGCGGCCAGCATGCGCTGAATTCAGACTACTTCCGCCGCATCGATGCGCTGAACTTCACCATGGCCCATGACGACGGGCAGAACATCGACGACCTCGAGAAATCGGATGTCGTGATCCTCGGCGTCAGCCGCACGTCGAAGACCCCGACCTCCATCTATCTCTCGCAGCGCGGCATCAGGACGGCGAACATCCCCATCGTTCCGAACATTCCCGTGCCGGCCAAACTCTTTGAGACGAAGGGCCCGCTCATCGTCGGTCTCATCGCCAGTGCGGAGCGGATCGCGCAGATCAGGCGGCACCGTCTTCTTTCCTTGAAAGAGAGCCGCTCGACGGACTACATCGACCCGCGGCTCATCACCGACGAACTCATTCTCATGAAGAAGATCTGTTCCAACAATGACTGGCCGATGATCGACGTCACCCGGCGCTCGGTGGAAGAAACCGCAGCGACCATCCTCAACATGCTGTCAGACACGAAACGGCTCGACAAACAGACATGATCGTCCTCGCCTCCACCAGCCCCACGCGCCAGGCCATGCTGCGGAGCGCCGGCCTCAGCTTCACTACCGCCGCCCCCCGGGTCGATGAGCGCGACCTCGTTTCCTGCCACCCGGAGTGGACGCCGGAAGAGGTCGCGGTGAAGCTTGCCGAAGCGAAGGCGGTTGAGGTTTCATCACGGCATTCCGGCGCGGTCGTCATCGGTGCCGACCAGGTGCTGGCTTTGGGAAACAGGATCTATTCCAAGCCGCGCGACATCGCACAGTGCCGTGAACAGCTCACCGACCTTCGCGGCAAAACCCACGCGCTCATTTCAGGTGTCGTCACGGCGCGAGACGGCAAGGCGACATGGACCCATAGGGACGAAGCCCTTCTCACGATGCGCAGCTTCAGCGACGCATTCCTGGATGGTTATCTCGAACGGACCGGCGCGGATTGCACCACATCGGTCGGCGGCTACAAGATCGAGGGGGCGGGCGTCCAGCTCTTCGACAGCATCAAGGGCGACCATTTCACCATCCTCGGCCTTCCCCTTCTCGCCTTGCTGCAACACCTCCGTGAAGCGGGCGAGGTTGCGGCATGATCAAGGCCTGTGTCATCGGCTGGCCGATCAGTCATTCGCGCTCGCCGCTCATTCACGGCTACTGGCTCAGGCAGCACGGGATTGACGGCAGCTACACGCGCCAGCCGGTGGAGCCGGAGGCCCTGCCCGCCTTCATCGCGAGCCTCGCGGACGAGGGCTATGCCGGATGCAACGTGACCCTGCCGCACAAGGAGTCTGTCTTCCGCCTGGTGACGCCCGCCGATGAATCGACCCGGCGGCTCGGCGCCGTCAACACCGTCTTCCTCCGCGAGGGGAGGCCATTCGGCACAAACACCGATGGCGAAGGGTTCATCAACAGCCTCTTCCAGAGCGTGCCGGACTTGTCGCTCGTGGATCGGCGCGTGGTCGTGCTGGGTGCCGGCGGGGCCTCGCTGGCGGTGGTCAATGCCATTCTTCAACAGGGTGCGTCCGAAGTGGTCGTGGCAAACCGCACCCTCGAAAAGGCGGATCAGTTAGGCGCACGCTTCGGTGGCCGCGTGAAGCCGCTTGCCTGGGAAAGCGTTGCCGGACAACTGGACGACTGCAGCCTGCTCGTCAACACCACCTCGCTCGGCATGAAGGGGCAACCCGATCTCGAGATCGACCTCTCGCGGCTCAATGGCAAGGCCGTCGTGACCGACATCGTCTATACGCCGTTGCGCACCAGGCTTCTGGAGGATGCGGCGCGGCGCGGCAACCCGGTGGTCGAGGGCCTCGGCATGCTGCTGCACCAGGCCGTGCGGGGCTTCTCCCTCTGGTTCGGCGTGACGCCCGAGGTCACCCCGGACCTGCATGACCTGATCGCCCGCGACATCGACCCGGACTATCGCCGATGATCGTCGCCGGCCTCACGGGCTCCATTGCCATGGGCAAGAGCGAAACCGCGAAGATGTTCGCGCAACGTGGCGTTCCCGTCTTCGACAGCGATGCCGCCGTCCACGCCCTCTATGGCAAGGGCGGCGAAGCGGTGGCGGCCGTGGCGGCGATCGCGCCTTCGGCGGTGGTGGATGGCGCGGTTGACAGGCGTCTGCTCGCCGCGCTCGTCCAGGCAGACCCAGCCCTCCTGCCGCGGATCGAAAGCGCGGTGCACCCGCTCGTCAAGGGCATGCAGACGCGCTTTCTCGCGGATGCGGAAGCCGCGGGGGCTGACATCGCCCTCCTCGATATTCCGCTGCTTTTCGAAACGGGGCGGGAGAAGGAGGTGGACGTGGTCCTCGTCGTATCGGCCGGTGAGGCATTGCAGCGCGAGCGGGCGATGAAGCGCCCCGGCATGAGCCGGGAGAAGCTGGATTTCATCCTCTCCCGGCAAGTGTCGGACGCCGAAAAGCGGGCCCGCGCCGACGTCGTGATCGATACATCCGCCAGCCTCGCGGACACGGCGCGCGAGGTCGAGCGCGTGATCACGGAACTGAAAGCCAAGGCAAGGGCATGAGCATGCTGCGTGAAATCATCCTGGATACCGAAACCACGGGCCTCGATCCGGCAACGGGCGACCGCATCGTGGAAATCGGCGCGGTCGAACTCCTCAACCATCTTCCGACGGGACGCACCTTCCACGTCTACATCAATCCGGAGCGGGACATGCCCAAGGAGGCGGAAGCCGTCCACGGCCTCTCCTCCGCCTTCCTGAGCGACAAGCCGGTCTTCGCGGCGATCGCCCAGGAGTTTCTCGACTTCATCGCCGATGCCACGCTCGTCATCCACAATGCGAACTTCGACATGGGCTTCCTCAATGCGGAACTGGGCTTTCTGAGGTTGCCTGCCATCCCGCCGGAGCGGGTGGTCGATACGCTGCACATCGCGCGGCAGAAGCATCCGGGCTCCGGCAACAGCCTCGATGCGCTGTGCCGCCGCTATGGCATCGACAACAGCAGGCGCACCAAGCACGGCGCCCTGCTCGATTCCGAGCTTCTGGCGGAAGTCTATCTCGAACTCATCGGGGGGCGGCAGACGGCGCTCATCCTGGAGGCTTCGGTCACGAAAAGGGCTGCAACCGTCGTTGCAGCCCAGATCAGCCTTCAGCGGCCGCAGGCCTTGCCTTCACGCCTCACCGAGGAAGAGCGTGCCGCCCACTCCGCCTTCGTGGCGGGATTGGGCGAACACGCCCTCTGGAAGCTTGGCGCGAATTAGGCCTGGCCCATGGTCTGCTGCTGGATGCGGCGCTGATACATCGACGCGAAGTCGATGGGGTCCAGCATCAGGGGCGGGAAGCCGCCATTCCGCGTCGCTTCCGCCAGGATCTGGCGCGCGAAGGGAAACAGCAGGCGCGGGCATTCGATCAGCACGGCCGGATGCAGCATCTGCTGGGGAAAGTTCTCGAGCCGGAAAGTGCCGGCGTAGATCAGCTCGGCGCCGAAAACCACCTTGTCCTGCGAGGTCGCCTTGGCATCGAGGTGGAGTTCCACTTCGAAGTCGGTGTTGGCGATATTCCGCGCATTCACGTTGACGGAAATGTTGATGTCCGGCTGGCCCTGCTGGGCGGCGAGAGACATCGGCGCGTTCGGGCTCTCGAAGCTCAGATCCTTCAGATACTGGCCGAGGATGCGGACAGACGGCTGGCCCTGAGGCTTCTGCCCCGTCTCAACCGCCGATGCAGGGTTTTCCACGGCAGATCCATTCTCGTTGCCTTCCGGCGCGGTGTCGGTCTTTGGGGTCTGGGACATTCATGAGCCTCTTTGAAGAACGGTCCTCGCTAACATGCACCCAGCGGTGCCGCAAGCCGGGAGACGGCGGCGGGATCAGGGCGTGTCGCGGGGTCGGCCCGGAGGCTCCACCTCCGCCGTGATCTCAATCGCCTCGGCGTCGATGACGGTCGCTTGCCGGCGATATTCCGCTCCCGGGGCGGAAAAGCCCTGGACGGCGACTTTCGACTGAAGCCATCTCGCCACCGGCGGCAGCAGAAGCAGGAGGCCGGCCACGTCGCTCAGAAATCCCGGAATGAGAAAGAAGAGACCTGACAGCACCCGCGCCATGGCCTTCCCGGCTGCGTCCCGCTGGAGGGAAGATGCCTGGACGGGCGAACGGAGCGCCGCGGCGATGCCCGTTCCCGCCGACTTGAGGAGGCTGAACCCCAGGAGACCGCCCCCAAAGAGCAATAGAAGGGTCGCCAGCACGCCAAGGGCGCTGCCGACCCAGATGATGGAGGCGATTTCAGCAGCAAGTCCGACGAGGATCAAAAGGGGCAGCGCGCGTATCATGATCAGAATGGGCGTCCTTTGGCCTTGGACCTCGCGGTCCCGTTCTATATATAGGGTCCGGTATCCGTGGCGCCAATTTTTGAGACGGTTCAGCCGCCGGAGCCTGCCAATCTGGATGATGGAATGAACTTCGATCCTTTGAACATCCTTCTGCTTGCCGTTGCCCTCGTGGTGTTCTGGCGACTGAAATCCGTTCTCGGCACCCGGACGGGTACGGAAAAGCCGCCGATCGACCCCTTCGAGACCAAGCGGACGGAAGCTCCGAAGGGTCAGGAGGCGAACGGAACCGTGCTTCGTTTTCCGCAGAACCAGCCCGCGCCCACCCCCGACGCCGCAGATCGCGAGCCGGCCGTGCCGGTATGGACGGGCTATGCCGAGGCCGGTTCCCCGCTCGCGGACTCGCTCGAGAAGATTGCCGGGAGCGATCCTTCGTTCACGCCGCGCACCTTCGTGGAAGGCGCGAAGATGGCCTATGAAATGATCGTCGACGGCTTTGCCAAGGGCGACAAGGCGGCGCTCAAGAACCTCCTGTCGAAGGACGTGTTCGAGGGCTTCGCCCGCGCCATCGATGAGCGGGAGGCCCAGGGACAGCGGATCGAGTCGCGCTTCGTCGGAATCGACAAGGCGACCATCCAGGCCGCAAGCCTCATTGACAAGAAGGCCACGATCACCATGGAGTTCGTGAGCGAGCTCATCACCGCCACTTATGACAATGCAGGCGAGGTGATCGATGGCGATGCCAAGCAGATCCGCGAAGTGACGGATGTCTGGACCTTCGAGCGCGACGTTACTTCCCGCAATCCGAACTGGAAGCTGGCGGCCACCCAGGCTCCCGCCTGAGGACACCGCATGGGCTCCGGCGTTTCGCCGATCAGCGGGCTGGAACGCGTGGCCTTCGCCGATCTCGAGGGCTGGTCGGGTCATGACCATGGTCCGGCGCTCGACGTCTTCCGCCTCTCCTGCCGCGAGATTTTGGAGCGCGGCTCGGGCTTTTCCCGCCCCGTCCGCTATGGCGGACAGGCTCGGTCCTGGCATGCGGTCTGCCGTGAGGCGCTGGGCGCCGTGGATGCCCGCGCCTTCTTCGAGAGCTGGTTCCGTCCCTTCAGGGTGAAGGACGCGGAAAGGCCGGAAGGGCTCTTCACCGGCTATTTCGAACCCGAAGTCGAGGGCAGCACAACCGGGGGTGTGGGGTTTTCCGTTCCCCTCTATCGCCGCCCCCCCGATCTCGTGGCCTTCGGCGAGGAGGATCGCGCCCGCTCCGGCCTGAGCTTCGGCCGTGTGCTCGGCGGAAAACCCGTCCCCTATTTCACCCGCCGCGAAATCGAGCAGGGCGCGCTCGCGGGAAAGGGCCTGGAACTCGTCTGGCTCCGGGACTGGGCGGATGCGTTCTTCATTCACATACAGGGATCGGGCCGCGTCCGCCTGCGTGAGGGCGGCACGATGCGCCTGACCTATGATGGAAAATCCGGCCTCCCCTACACCGGCATCGGCGCGGTCCTCGCCGCGCAGGGCCATATCGCCCCGGAGGCCCTGTCCATGCAGGCGATCCGCCGGTGGATGGCTGAGAACGAGGCCGGCGCCCGTGAACTGATGTGGCGCAACGAGTCCTTCGTTTTCTTCCGCAAGGGCCAGTTGGAACGGCCCGAACTCGGCGCACTGGGCGCACAGCATGTGCAGCTGACGCCGGAGCGGAGCCTCGCGGTGGACCGGTCGCTGTGGATGTTCGGCACGCCGGTCTGGCTGGACACCGCCGTTCCGGCAGGCGATGAAGGCCGCATGACCGAATTCCGCCAGCTCCTCATCGCACAGGACACGGGCAGCGCCATCAGGGGCCTCGCGCGCGGCGATGTCTATTGGGGTTTCGGCGAATCTGCGGCCCGCATCGCCGGCCCGATGAAGAGCCCCGGCAGAATGACCGTGCTGCTGCCGTCACCGGTAGCGGACGAGCTGGAGCACCCCTGATGAGCCGCAAGCCGCCGGACTTCGATCTCTGGCTCGAAACCGCCAGGAACATCAAGCCGCTGCGCCACCGGGCGGCGCGGCACGCGCCCGCTTCCGTGGCGGCGGCGAAACCGACTGTTTCCGTGAAAAAGCTGGTGAGCCTTCCTTCCGCGCCGCATGTCCATGTGCCCTCACCGCTGCACAAGGCCCCGCCGCAGATCACCGGGCTGGACCGGCGCACCACCCAGCGGCTGACGCGCGGCCAGGTGGAGATCGAGCGCCGCCTCGACCTGCACGGCACGGGGATCGAGATGGCCCGCGTGAACCTCCTGGGCTTCCTGCGCGATGCGCAGGCGATGGGGGCGCGCAACGTGCTCGTCATCACCGGCAAGGGCGACTCGCCCTTCTCCCGCCACACGCTGCATGGCGCGGGCCATTTCCATGCGCCCGAACGGGCAGGGCGCCTGCGGCGGCTCGTCACCGAATGGTTCCATGAATCCGAGTTCAGAAGCCTCGTGGCCGGCTTTCAGCCCGCGCATCCCAAACATGGCGGCGGGGGCGCCTATTACGTGCGGGTCAGGCGCATCCGGGAGGAGCGATGACGCCCTTCGGCGACAGGATGCGCAAGCTCCGCGCCGAACGCGGCATCACCCTGAAGGAGATGGCGGACGGGATCGGCGTCTCCTCGGCCTATCTCTCCGCCCTCGAGCATGGCAAGCGCGGGCGCCCCGGCTGGCACCTGATCCAGCGCATCCTCGCCTATTTCAACATCATCTGGGACGAGGCGGAGGAGGTGGTGCGGCTTGCCCGCATCTCGCATCCGCGCATCACCATCGACACCTCGGGCCTCAGCCCGAGGGCCACCGAACTCGCCAACCGCCTGGCCGACGAGATCGGCAAGCTCGATCAGGCGACCCTCGAGGAACTCCTCGCCGCGCTTGAGCGCAAGCGCGCGCGCCTCAAAGGATGAACTTGGACAGGTCCGCGTTCCTGGCCAGGCTGCCCACATGCTTGTCGACATAGGCCCGGTCGATCACCACCGTTTCGCCCGAGCGGTCAGGTGCGAGATAGCTCACCTCGTCGAGGAGCCGTTCCATCACCGTCTGCAGGCGGCGCGCGCCGATGTTCTCGACGGTGGCATTGGTGTCCATCGCGATCTGCGCGATGGCGCCGATGCCGTCCTCGGTGAAATCGAGCGTCACGCCCTCGGTGGCGAGCAGCGCGCGATATTGCTTGAGGAGGCTCGCTTCGGGCTCGGTCAGGATGCGCTGCAGGTCCTCGCGGCTCAGCGCCTTCAGTTCCACGCGGATCGGCAGGCGGCCCTGAAGCTCCGGCAGGAGGTCGGACGGCTTGGCGATGTGGAATGCGCCGGATGCGATGAACAGGATATGGTCTGTCTTCACCGGGCCGTGCTTGGTGGACACGGTGGTTCCTTCGATCAGCGGCAGAAGATCTCGCTGCACGCCCTCGCGGCTCACATCCGCGCCCTGGCGCTCGGAGCGCGCACAGATCTTGTCGATCTCGTCGAGGAACACGATGCCGTTGTTCTCAACCGCCTCGATCGCTTCCTGCACGATCTGCTCCTGGTCGAGCAGCTTGTCGGATTCCTCCGCCATGAGCACGTCGTGGCTGGCCTTCACCGTCATGCGCCGGCTCTTGGTGCGGCCGCCGAAGGCCTTGCCCAACATGTCGGACAGGTTGATGACGCTGGCGGAGCCTCCCGGCATGCCTGGGATTTCGAAGCTGCCGGTCGCCGTATCGGCGACCTGGATCTCGATTTCCTTGTCGTCGAGTTCGCCGCTGCGGAGCTTGCGGCGGAAGGCCTCGCGCGTCGTCTCGGAGGCATTGGCGCCGACCAGCGCCTCGACGACGCGGCGCTCGGCATTGAGCTGCGCCTGGGCCTCCACGTCCTTGCGGCGCGCCGCCTTTGTCATGGCGATCCCGGATTCGACGAGATCGCGCACGATCTGGTCCACGTCGCGGCCGACATAGCCCACCTCGGTGAACTTCGTCGCCTCGACCTTAAGGAAGGGCGCGTTGGCGAGCTTGGCGAGGCGGCGGGCGATCTCGGTCTTGCCCACGCCCGTCGGGCCGATCATCAGGATGTTCTTGGGCATCACCTCGTCGCGCAGCGGGCTTTCGAGCTGCTTGCGGCGCCAGCGGTTGCGCAGCGCAATGGCCACCGCCCTCTTGGCTTCCATCTGCCCGACGATGTGGCGGTCGAGCTCCGAGACGATCTCGCGCGGGGAAAAATCGGTCATGATGTCATCAAATCCACTCAGGCCGTTGCCAGCGTTTCAACGGTCAGATTGTTATTGGTGTAGACGCAGATCTCCGCCGCGATGGCCATGGCCTTGCGGGCGATGGCCTCGGCGTCGAGGTCGCTGTCGGCCAGCGCCCGCGCGGCGGCCAGCGCGTAGTTGCCGCCGGAGCCGATGGCGATGACGCCCTTCTCGGGCTCCAGCACGTCACCTGTGCCGGTGAGGACGAGCGTCACCGACCTGTCGGCCACGATCATCATGGCTTCGAGGCGGCGCAGGTAGCGGTCGGTGCGCCAGTCCTTCGCCATGTCGACGCAGGCGCGGGTGAGCTGGCTCGGATACTGCTCGAGCTTGGACTCGAGGCGCTCGAACAGCGTCATGGCATCCGCGGTGGCGCCGGCAAAACCGCCGATCACCTGGCCAGCCCCGAGCGGCCTCACCTTGCGGGCATTGCCTTTGATGACTGTCTGGCCGAGGCTCACCTGGCCGTCACCCGCGATCACCACCTTGTTGCCCTTCCGCACGGAGAGAATGGTGGTTCCGTGCCATGTGGGCGGCTCTGCCATCGGGAAATCCTTTCAATTTCGTGCGCTTCATGTAGGCCGCCCCCGCGCCAAAGAAAAGGCGCAGGTGAAAGCTGGCCTTGGCCATTTCCGTGTGCATCTGCTAAGAGGCGCGGCATTCACCAGCTGGACGCCCTCAGCCATGCGCAAGGCATCGATCGACCGCAAGACCACCGAAACCCAGATTTCGGCCACCGTGGACCTCGACGGCACGGGCCATTATGACATCAAGACGGGCGTGGGCTTCCTCGATCACATGCTGGAGCAGCTCTCGCGCCATTCCCTCATCGACATCAGCCTCCAGGCCCAGGGCGACCTCCACATCGACTTCCATCACACCGCGGAGGATTCCGGCATTGCCATCGGCCAGGCCGTGGCCAAGGCGCTGGGAGACCGCAAGGGCATCCGCCGCTACGCCAGCCTCCACCTGCCGATGGACGGCACGCTGACGCGCGCCGCGATCGACGTGTCGGGGCGTCCCTTCCTCGTCTGGAAGGTGAATTTCACCGCCCCCAAGATCGGGGACTTCGACACCGAACTGGTGCGCGAATGGTTCCAGGCCTTCGCCATGAATGCCGGCGTGACCCTCCATGTCGAGACGCTCCATGCCGACAACAACCATCACATCGCCGAATCCTGCTTCAAGGCGCTGGCGCGGGCCTTGCGCGAGGCGGTCGAGATCGACGCGCGCCAGAAGGACAGGATCCCCTCCACCAAGGGTAGCTTGGCAGGCTGATGGCGCTCTTCACCGTTCTCGAGCCGCCAGACGGCAAGCCCGACCGGGTGGTCGTCATCCCTGAGGGCTTCGCCTGGGCCGCGGCCGTCTTCACCTTCCTCTGGGCGTTCTGGCACCGCATGTGGCTCGTGGGCGCGCTGCTGTTCACGGCCTATGCGGCGCTGACCATCGCGGCCAGCCAGGAGCTGATCAGCGGCGTGCTGGCATCGGCCATCCAGTTCGGGCTGTCGTTCCTCTTCGGGCTCGAGGCACGCTGCCTCAGGGTCATGGCGCTCGAGCGAGCCGGCTTCCGGCGCAGCGGCCTGATCCAGGCCTCCCGGCTCGAGGCGGCGGAACTCGCCTATTTCGCCGGGCGCGCGCCCTCCCCGCCCGTGCCCGCGACCGCGACTGCGCGCTATCGCGCCGGCCCGGATGATACGCTGGGCATCTTCGGTAATGTCTGAGGACGTTCCATGAGTCTCGCCATCATCGACTATGGGTCGGGCAACCTCCATTCCGCCGCCAAGGCCTTCGAGCGCGCCGCGCGTGACGGCGGGCTCGACGTGCCGGTCATCGTTACCTCCGAGCCGGACCAGCTGAGGCGGGCTGAGCGGATCGTGCTGCCCGGCGTCGGGGCCTTCAAGGATTGCCGCGACGGCCTCATGGCGGTGTCAGGCCTGTGGCAGGCGCTGGAGGAGGAGGTCATCCGAAAGGGAAAGCCCTTCCTCGGCATCTGTGTGGGCATGCAGCTCATGGCCTCGCGCGGGCTCGAGCATGATGTGACGGAAGGCTTCGGCTGGATCCCGGGTGATGTCAAGCCGATCACCCCGCGCGATCCATCCTGCAAGATCCCCCATATGGGCTGGAACACGCTGGACCTCCGGAAGCACCACGCGCTGCTCGATGGCATTCCCCTCGGGGAAAAAGGGCTTCATGCCTATTTCGTCCATTCCTATCACCTGGAGGCGCGCGATTCCTCGCATGTGGTCGCGACCACCGAGCATGGCATGACGGTCACCGCCCTTGTGGGCCGCGACAACATCGCGGGAACCCAGTTTCATCCCGAGAAAAGCCAGACGCTGGGGCTTACCCTTCTCGCCAATTTCCTGAGGTGGCGTCCATGATCCTGTTTCCCGCCATCGACCTGAAGGACGGCCAGTGCGTGCGCCTCAAGCTGGGCGACATGGAGCAGGCCACCGTCTTCAACGACGATCCCGCCGCGCAGGCCAGGAGTTTCGAAACCCAGGGCTTCGAATGGCTGCACCTCGTCGATCTCAACGGGGCTTTCGCCGGCAAGCCGGTGAACGCCGCGGCGGTGGAGGCGATCCTGAAGGCTGTGAGCCTTCCGGTGCAGCTCGGCGGCGGCATTCGCACCCTCGGCCAGATCGAGGCCTGGCTCGACAAGGGCATCCGCCGGGTGATCCTCGGCACGGTGGCGCTGCGCGATCCCGCCCTGGTGCGCGAGGCCTGCCGCGCTTTCCCCGGCCGCATCGCGGTGGGGATCGATGCGAAGGGCGGCCGCGTCGCGGTGGAGGGCTGGGCCGAGACCTCGGACCTGACGGCCATCGACCTCGCCAACCGATTCGCCGATGCCGGCGTATCCGCCATCATTTTTACCGATATCGACCGGGATGGCGTGCTGAAGGGCCTGAACATCGACTCGACATTGGAGCTCGCCCGCGCCGTCCCGATCCCGGTGATCGCCAGCGGCGGCCTTGCCTCCATGGACGACATCCACCGCCTGCTCCAGCCCGATTGTGGAATCCTCGAAGGGGCCATTTCGGGCCGCGCCCTCTATGACGGCCGCATCGACGTGCCCGAGGCGCTGCGGCTGTTCCGCGAGGCAGCCTGATGCTGAAGGCACGCCTCATTCCCTGTCTCGACGTGAAGGACGGGCGCGTCGTCAAGGGCGTCAATTTCGTCGACCTGCGCGACGCGGGCGACCCCGTCGAGATCGCCAAGGCCTATGACGCGGCGGGGGCGGACGAGCTCTGCTTCCTCGACATCACCGCGACGCATGAGAACCGCGGCATCATCTTCGACGTGGTGCAGCGCACGGCGGAAGCCTGCTTCATGCCGCTCACCGTCGGCGGGGGCGTGCGCACGCTCGACGATATCCGCAAGCTCCTGCTCGCCGGGGCGGACAAGGTGTCCATCAACTCCGCGGCCGTCGCCAACCGGGACTTCGTGCGCCAGGCGGCGGAGAAGTTCGGCGCGCAATGCGTGGTGGTCGCCATCGATGCGAAGTCCGTGTCGCCGGGCAAGTGGGAGATCTTCACCCATGGCGGCCGCAAGCCGACCGGTATCGACGCCGTGGCCTTCGCCCGCGAGGTGACGGCGCTGGGCGCGGGCGAGTTGCTGCTGACATCGATGGACCGGGACGGCACGGGCAAGGGCTTCGACATCGACCTGACGCGTGCCGTCGCCGATGCGGTCACCGTTCCGGTCATCGCCTCGGGCGGCGTCGGCACTCTCGATCATCTGGTCGAAGGCATACGGGACGGCCATGCGGCCGCCGTGCTCGCGGCCTCCATCTTCCATTTCGGCACCTATTCCATCGGTGAGGCCAAGCGCCATCTTTCGGCCAATGGCATCCCCATGCGCCTGTGTTAGGAATCCGGCATGACTGACCACAGGCTCGAGGTTCTGGCGGCACTCGCGGATGAGATCGCGAAGCGGAAAGCCGCCCCGCCCGAACAGTCCTACACGGCAAAGCTCCTCTCGCAGGGCGTGGAGAAATGCGCCAAGAAGCTCGGCGAGGAAGCCGTCGAGACCGCACTCGCCGGCGTGCTGCGCGACAAGGCGCATATCGCCTCCGAATCCGCCGATCTTCTTTATCACCTGCTCGTGCTGCTGGAGGCGACGGATGTGAGGCTCGCCGACGTGATGGCCGAGCTCGCCCGCCGCCAGGGCGTGAGCGGCATCACCGAAAAGGCGGCACGCCCGAAGGACTGACCCATGGAAGAGCTCGTCAAGGAAGTCTCCCCGTTCCGCCGGTTCTCGCGGGACGAATGGTCGGCGCTGCGCGCCGACACGCCGATGACGCTGACGCAGAAGGACCTCGACGAGCTGCGCGGCCTCAATGATCGCATCGACCTCACCGAAGTCGAGACGATCTACCTGCCGCTGTCCCGGCTCCTCAACCTCTATGTCGCGGCGACCCAGGGGCTGTTCCGCGCGACCAACAACTTCCTGCATCTGAGCGAGCGCAAGGTGCCCTACGTCATCGGCATGGCGGGCAGCGTGGCGGTGGGCAAGAGCACCACGGCGCGCATCCTGCAGCGGCTTCTGGCGCGCTGGCCCAAGCACCCGAAAGTCGATCTCGTCACGACGGACGGCTTCCTGTTGCCCAATGCCATTCTCGAGCGCGAAGGGCTGATGACGCGCAAGGGCTTCCCCGAAAGCTATGACCTTCCGGCCCTCCTGCGCTTCCTCTCCGACATCAAGGCGGGAAAGCGCAATGTCATCGCGCCCCTCTATTCGCATCTCACCTATGACGTGCTGAGAGACGAACACGTGGTCGTGGACCAGCCGGACATCCTGATCGTCGAAGGCGTCAACGTGCTGCAGACGGGCAGGCCACCGCGCGATGGCCGCGGTATTCCCAACTCGTCGGACTTCTTCGATTTCTCGATCTACATCGACGCGGACACGAGCGACCTGCGCAACTGGTACATCGAGCGCTTCCTGACGCTTCGTGACGGCGCCTTCCGCAATCCGAAATCCTATTTCCACCGTTTCGCCACGCTGTCCGACAAGGAAGCACGCGACACGGCGACCCGCATCTGGGACACGATCAACCTGGTGAACCTGCGCGAGAACATCCTGCCCACGAGGCCGCGTGCCGACCTCGTGCTGCGCAAGGGCGCGGATCATTTCATCCGCAGTGTCTTTCTCCGGAAGCTATAACAGGCCCAGCGACCGGGCGTGCTCTTCGAGGCCGATTTCCGGCCGCGCGCCGATGTGGGAAATCACCTCGGCCGCCGCCATGGAGCCCAGCCGTGCCGCTTCGGGCAGTGACTTGCCGCTGGTGAAGCCGTGGAGAAAGCCTGCCGCGAAAAGATCGCCCGCTCCGGTGACGTCGACGACCTTCGCCACGGGGTGGGCAGGGCTCTCATGCATGTCGTCGCCCTTCACCACCACGCAGCCCTTCTCGGAGCGCGTCAGCACCGCGATGGCGCAGTCCCTGGCGATTGCCTGCATGGCAGCGCTGAAATCCCCCGTCTGGTAGAGCGCCTTGATCTCCGCCTCGTTGGCGAAGACGATGTCGATGTCATTGCGGATCAGCTCGAGGAAGCTGTCGCGGTGGCGCTCGACACAGAAGGAGTCGGACAGTGTGATGGAGGTCTTGCGGCCCGCCGCACGGGCGATCTTCGCCGCGAGCTTGAAGGCCTCCTTGGCCTCCGGCCTGTCCCAGAGATAGCCTTCCATGTAGGTGACCTGCGCTGCCTGGACGACGGCCTTGTCCACGTCCGCGGTGGTGAAGTTCACGCAGGCACCGAGATAGGTGTTCATGGTGCGCTCGCTGTCGGGCGTCACCAGGATGAAGGAGCGCGCGGTGGCGGGACCGTCCGCCGCGGGGGACGAATCGAAGGCCACGCCCTGCGCCCGCATGTCATGGCGGAAGATGGCGCCGAGCTGGTCCGCCTTCACCTTCCCGAAATAGGCCGCCCTGCCGCCAAGCGAGGCGACGCCAGCCGCCGTGTTGCCGGCCGAACCCCCCGATACTTCCACCGCCTGCCCCATGTCGGCGTAGAGTTCCTCGGCGCGCGCCTCGTCGATGAGGTTCATCGAACCCTTCACCAGCCCGTGGCGGGCGACGAAGCTCTCCTCCACCCTTGCGATCACGTCGACGATCGCGTTGCCGATGCAGAGGACGTCGAATCCGGAAGCCGTCATGAATATCTCCAAGCGCCGTGAGGCCCTGGCGTAGCGAAGCCCGCTTGCGCTGGCAAGCCGGGGCTATTACGTGTGGGCCATGCTGACGGCTGCCTTCAAGGCCCTGGGTGACCTGGTTTCGCCCGAATTCCGCACGGTGCTGTTCAAGGCGTTGGGCCTCACCCTCGCCCTGTTCATCGCCATGCTCGTCGGCGTTGAGGTGCTCCTGGTGAGCCTCACCCAGTTCTCATGGCCATGGGCGGACTGGGTGCTGGGCGTGGGCACGGGGCTCGCCCTGCTGGTGGCCTTCTTCTTCCTCATGTCTCCGGTGACGGCCGCCTTCGCCGGGCTGTTCCTCGACCAGATCGCGGAAAAGGTGGAGGCGCGGCACTACCCGTGGGATCCGCGCGGCACAGCCCTGCCGGCCCATCGCGCCATCATCACGGCAGTGCAGTTCTTCCTGGTGGTGCTGGTGGTCAATCTGGCGGTGCTGCCGGTGGTCTTGTTCGGGGTCGGCGCCATCGCGCTGGTGGCCGCGAACGCCTATCTTCTCAGCCGCGAATATTTCGAGATGGTCGCGATGCGGCACATGCCGGCCGAAGAGGCGAAAATCCTGCGCCGCGAAAACGGACCCTCCGTGTTCTTCGCGGGGCTGCTGCCCGCCGTGCTCTCGCTCTTTCCCATCGTGAACCTCGCGGTGCCGCTGTTCGCCACCTCCTATTTCACCCATCTCTTCAAGTCGGTGCGGGCGTCTTCGGCCTGAAGCGGCAGATGTCCGAGATGAGGCAACGCCAACATTCGGGTTTCCGCGCCTTGCACACATAGCGCCCGTGCAGGATCAGCCAGTGGTGGGCGTGCCGGCCATAGGCCTTCGGCACCACCTTCAGGAGCCTGGTTTCGACCTCCAGCGGAGTCTTTCCCGGCGCCAGCCCCGTGCGGTTGCCGAGCCGGAACAGGTGCGTGTCGACCGCGATCGTCGGGTGCCCGAAGGCGGTGTTGAGCACCACATTGGCGGTTTTCCGCCCAACCCCGGGCAGGGCCTCGAGCGCCTCCCGGTCGTCCGGAACCTCCCCGCCGTGCCGGTCGAGCAACTGCTGCGACAATGCGATCACGTTCTTCGCCTTGCCGCGGAACAGACCGATGGTCTTGATCATCTCCCGAACCGTATCCTCGCCCAGCGCCACCATCTTCGCCGGCGTGTCGGCGATGGCGAAGAGCGGTCTGGTGGCCCGGTTGACGCCCTCGTCGGTGGCCTGGGCGGAGAGCACGACGGCGACGAGAAGCGTATAGGGGTTCACATAATGAAGTTCGCCCTGGGGTTCGGGATTGGCGGCATGGAAGCGGCGGAAGATTTCTTCCACCTCCTCCGGCTTCGGACGGGTTGCTCTCGCCATGGCTTCCGTGTTCCCTTGGGTGCGCAGAGGTAGAACAGGTCGATGGACGCAAGCAATAGCAAAGGCTGGGAGGCCACCCTCACGCCGCACCGCAGCCTGACCCGCCAGGGCTTCCTGTTGGTCATGATGCTGGTGGCGGCGGTCAACCTCGTGGTGGGAGGCCTGTTCATGGCGATCGGCGCCTGGCCGGTCGCAGGCTTCGCCGGGCTGGACGTGCTCATCATCTGGTGGGCCTTCCGGGCGAATTTCGCCGACGCCCGCCGGATGGAACGGATCAGCATCACCGAGCACGAGCTGGTGTTCGACAGGCTCCGCGAGAACCGCCCGCCGGAGCAGCAGCGCTTCGTGCGGCGCTGGGTCAGGGTCGAACTCGAGGAGGACCGCGAGCGCGAGCTGATCGGCCGGCTCATGCTCGTCTCCGGCGCAAGCCGCATCTCGGTCGGCGAATTCTTAGGCCCCGAGGAGCGCAAGACACTGGCCGCCGCCCTCAAATCTGCCCTCGCCATTCCCCGGATCTGATCAGCTTTCGGGTGGGAAACCGCGCCCGCCCGGGATAGCTTCGGGCCCATGAGCGATGCACCGACCCTTCAGGAAGCCGCACGGGACTATGAACTCGTCCGCCGCAACCTCGATTATCTCCGCGAGCACTGGCGCGAGCAGCCCTCGCTCGAGGCTCTGGCCGAGCGCAACGGGCTGAGCGAGGGCCATCTCCAGCGGCTTTTCATGCGCTGGGCGGGGCTGAGCCCCAAGGCCTTCGTTCAGGCCCTCACCATAGACCATGCCCGCAAGCTCCTGCGGGACTCCGCAAGCGTGCTCGACACCAGCTATGAGGTCGGTCTTTCCGGACCCGGACGGCTCCACGACCTGTTCGTCACCCATGAGGGGATGAGCCCGGGCACCTACAAGGCCCGCGGCAAGGGCCTGACCATCCGCTACGGCTTCCATGATTGCCCCTTCGGCAAGGCGCTGCTCATGATGACCGACCAGGGCATCTGCGGCCTGGCCTTCGCCGACGAGGGCGAGGAGGAGGCCGCCTTCCGCGACATGAAGAGCCGCTGGCCGGACGCCAGCTATGTCGAGGACAAGGGCGCGACCGGCTCGCCGGTGGCCAGGATCTTCAGCCCCTCGCACTGGAAGGCGGATCAGCCGCTCCGCATCGTGTTTATCGGCACCGCGTTTGAGACGAAGGTGTGGCAGACGCTGCTCAGGGTCCCGATGGGACAGGCCACCACCTATTCCGACATCGCCGGCCATATCGGCAACCCCAAAGCCTCCCGCGCGGTGGGTGCGGCGGTCGGGCGGAACCCGATTTCCTTCGTCGTGCCCTGCCACCGCGTGCTGGGCAAGTCCGGCAGCCTGTGCGGCTATCACTGGGGCCTGACCCGCAAGCAGGCCATACTGGGCTGGGAAGCCGGGCTGCTGACCGGGGAGAAGGCCGCGTGAAGACTATTTCGCGGTCTTGCGAAGACGGATGATGATGTCGACCCGGTCGATCTCCGTCCCGGGGGGCAGCGGCGGCAAGCCCTTCACCTCGAGGCCGGTCGTCCCGATGTCCACGAGGGAGTCCGTTTCCTCGAGATAGTAGTGAAAATGGTTCGACGTGTTGGTATCGAAGAAGGTGCGGTCGCCCTCGAAGGCGACCTCGCGCAACAGGCCAGCGGCCTTGAACTGGTTCAGCGTATTGTAGACGGTGGCGAGCGACACGTCGATCCGGGCGGACAGAGCCTCCTGGTGCAGCGATTCCGCGCTCACATGCCGGTCGCCCGCGCCGAACAGGATCGCGGCGAGCGACAGGCGCTGCCGCGTCGGGCGGAGCCCCGCGAGCCTCAGGCGTTCAGCCAGTTCTGCATCCTGCAAATCCATATCGGAATCCTCTATACGCGAAACACCCTTAGCAAGGCAATCTTGGCCTCAGTGCGGCGGCGCGCCTTTCCCCAAACCGGGCTTGGACGGGATATGTCCCTGTGATAGGAACGGCGGAACCCGGTCCAGCCGGTTGAGTTTGGGGCCCAGAGGCAGAATGAACGAACCGAAATCGCACTACGACTACGAAGATCTTCTGGCCTGCGGCCGGGGTGAGCTCTTCGGGCCAGGGAATGCCCAGTTGCCGCTGCCGCCCATGCTGATGTTCGACCGCATCACCGAAATCTCGAAGGACGGCGGTGCGGCGGGTCTCGGAAAAGTCGTCGCCGAGTTCGACATCAAGCCCGACCTGTGGTTCTTTCCCTGCCATTTCCACGGCGACCCGGTGATGCCGGGCTGCCTCGGGCTAGACGCCCTGTGGCAGATGACCGGCTTCTTCCTCGGCTGGCTGGGCGAGCCCGGCAAGGGCCGCGCCCTTGGCGTTGGGGAAGTGAAGCTCACCGGCATGGTGACGCCGAAGGTCAGGAAGGTGACCTATGAGGTCGAGATCACCCGCCTCATCCTGCGCAAGCTGAAGATGGCGGTGTCGAACGGGATCATGAAGGCCGACGGCGAAACGGTCTACCAGGTCACGGACATGAAGGTCGGGCTGTTCCAGCCCACGGCCTGAGAAAGGAAGCAAACATGCGGCGTGTCGTCGTCACCGGTCTCGGCATCGTGTCGAGCATCGGCAACAATGTGCAGGAAGTGCTGAACTCGCTCCACGAAACCAAGTCCGGCATCGTGAAGGCGAACGATTATGAGAAGCTGGGCTTCCGCAGCCAGGTGCATGGCGCGCCCACCTTCGACCTCGACAGCGTGGATCGCCGCGTGCGCCGCTTCATGGGCGATGGGGCTGCCTGGAACTATGCCGCCATGCAGCAGGCCATCATCGACAGCGGCCTCGAAGAGGGCGACGTCAAGAACGACCGCACCGGCATCATCATGGGCTCCGGCGGCCCCTCCACCCGCACCATCGTGCAGGCGGCGGATACGACGCGCGAAAAGGGTCCGAAGCGCGTGGGCCCCTTCGCGGTGCCCGCGGCCATGTCCAGCACCAACTCCGCGACCCTCGCCACACCCTTCGGCATCCGGGGCGTCAACTATTCGATCTCCTCCGCCTGCGCCACCTCGGCCCATTGCATCGGCAATGCGGCGGAACTCATCCAGTGGGGCAAGCAGGACGTGATGTTCGCCGGCGGCGGCGAGGAACTCGACTGGACGCTCTCCGTCCTGTTCGACGCCATGGGCGCCATGTCGTCCAAGTATAACGACACACCCGCCAAGGCGTCCCGCGCTTATGACAAGAACCGGGACGGCTTCGTGATCGCCGGCGGTGCGGGAACTGTGGTGCTGGAGGAACTCGAACACGCGAAAGCCCGCGGCGCCAGGATCTATGCCGAACTCGTCGGCTATGGCGCGACGTCGGACGGCTATGACATGGTGCAGCCTTCCGGCGAAGGCGCCATCCGCTGCATGAAGCAGGCTCTGACCGGCGTCGGCCAGGTCGACTACATCAACCCGCACGGCACGTCGACGCCCATCGGCGACAAGAAGGAAATCGAGGCGATCCGCGCCGTGTTCGGCGACAAGGTGCCGCCGATCTCCTCGACCAAGTCGCTCACCGGCCATTCGCTTGGCGCGGTCGGCGTGCAGGAGGCGATCTACGCGATCCTGATGATGAAGAACAATTTCATCTGCGAGAGCGCGCACATCGAGGAGATCGACCCGGAATTCGCCGATGTGCCGATTGTCCGCAAGCGGATCGACAACGCGCAGATCGATACGGTGATGTCGAACAGCTTCGGCTTCGGCGGCACCAACGCAACCCTCGTCTTCCAGCGCTACAACGGCTGATCTCCACATGACCAATTCACTGATGGCGGGCCGCCGCGGACTCATCATGGGTGTCGCGAACGACCACTCGATCGCCTGGGGCATCGCCCAGCAGCTGCACAAGCACGGCGCGGAACTCGCCTTCACCTATCAGGGCGAGGCCTTCGGGCGGCGCGTGAAGCCGCTCGCCGCATCGGTCGGCTCCGACATCCTGCTGCCCTGCGACGTCGAGGACATTGCGACGGTGGACAGCGCTTTCGACGCGCTGAAGTCCAAATGGGGCACCATCGACTTCGTCGTGCACGCCATCGCCTTCTCGGACAAGAACGAGCTCAAGGGCAAGTACGCCGATACCACGCGCGAGAACTTCATCCGCACCATGGTGATCTCCTGTTTCTCCTTCACCGAGATTGCAAAACGCGCTGCGGCGCTCATGCCGCAGGGCGGCTCGCTGGTGACGCTGACCTATGGCGGCTCGGTCCGCGTGATGCCGAACTACAATGTGATGGGCGTCGCCAAGGCAGCACTCGAATCCTCCGTGCGCTACCTCGCGGCGGATTACGGCCCGCAGGGCATCCGGGTGAACGCCATCTCGGCCGGCCCCATGCGGACGCTCGCGGGTGCGGGCATCGGCGACGCGCGCGCCATGTTCAGTTTCCAGCAGGACCACGCGCCGCTCCGCCGCACCATCACGCTGGATGAAGTGGGCGGCGCCGGCCTCTACCTGCTCTCGCCGCTTTCGGGCGGCGTCACGGGCGAAATCCACTATGTGGATTCAGGCTACAACATCATCTCCATGCCGCGCCCGGAAGACCTGAAGAACGGCATGGCCGACCCCAAGGCCAGCTGACGGCTCAAGCGTCGACGTAGTTCGCCTTCTCGAGCGAGGTGATGGACGGATTGCGCCCGGTGAGCGGATTGTCCAGGTTCCAGGCGAGCTTCGTTTCATAGAAGCGGCTCGCCAGCGCGTCATACATCAGCAGACGCCCGGCGAGGCTGTCGCCGATGCCCAAGATTTCCTTGATCACCTCCATGGCCTGCATGGAACCGAGGATGCCCGGCAGGGCCCCCAGCACGCCCGCCTCCTCGCAGGCCGGAAACAGGCCGCGCGGCGGCAGTTCGCCCATCAGGCAGCGGTACGTCGGCCAGGGCGTGCCGTCGGGTGCTGCCTCATGCGGCTTGAAGGTGGAGAGCTGCCCGTCGAACTGGCCCACGGCCGCCGACACCAGCGTCTTTCCCGCGAAGTAGCAGGCATCGCTCACGAGGTAACGCGTCGGGAAATTGTCGCAGCCGTCCGCCACGATGTCATAGCCGGAGATGATGTCGAGCGCGTTCTCCGCCGTGATGCGGCAGGCATGCTCGACCACATGCACATGCGGGTTCAATCCCTGCATCGTCTCCCGCGCGCTGGCCGTTTTGGCGATGCCGACGCGCGCCGTGGTGTGGATGATCTGGCGCTGCAGGTTCGACAGGCTCACCGTGTCATGGTCGATGATGCCGATGGTGCCCACACCCGCCGCGGCGAGATAATAGAGCAGCGGTGCCCCGAGCCCGCCCGCGCCGACGACGAGCACCTTCGCCTGCTTCAGCCTGTTCTGACCGGGTCCGCCCACCTCATGCAGCACGAGGTGGCGGGCATAGCGTTCGATCTCGTCGGATGAGAGCGCCATCACGTCCTGCCGGAAGAGCCGAAGCCGCCCGCGCCACGTGCCGTGTCATCCAGCACCTCGACCTCCGCCCAGCCGATGCGGGTGACGGGCGCGATCACCATCTGCGCGATGCGGTCGCCGCGCGCGATGATGAAGTCCTCCTGCCCATGGTTGATCAGCGGTACCTTCACCTCGCCGCGGTAATCGCTGTCGATCGTGCCGGGGGAATTCAGCACCGTGACGCCGTGCTTCACCGCAAGGCCGGAACGCGGCCGCACCTGCGCCTCGAAGCCTTGCGGAAGAGCGATCGAAAGTCCCGTGGGCATGAGGCAGCGTGCGCCGGGCTTCAGTGTCATGGCTTCGGCGGCGCGCAGGTCCATGCCGGCGGCACCGGTCGTCTCATAGGCGGGAAGCGGCAGGCCTTCGCTGTTCGGCAGGCGCCTGATCTCGACACGCATCATTCCGCCGCCTTCTGCCGGGGCATGAGCATCTGGGCAAGGCGCTCCATCAGTGTCCGTGCAACCTCGTCCTTGCTCATCTGCGGCCAGCTTTCGACCCCCGATGCGGTCACGAGATGGACCGTGTTGCGGTCACCCCCGAAGACGCCCGTTTCGCGGCTCACGTCATTGGCCACGATCAGGTCGCAGCCCTTCCTGGCCAGTTTTTGTGCGGCATGTTCCGTCACGCGTTCGGTTTCCGCGGCGAAGCCCACGACGATCTGCGGGCGTGCCGCGCTGCGTGAGATCGTGGCGAGAATGTCCGGGTTCTCGGCCAGGGAGAGGCTCGGTGGTCCGCCGGCGGTCTTCTTGAGTTTCTCGGGCGCCTGCGCGGCCACGCGCCAGTCGGCCACGGCGGCGGTGAAGATGGCGATGTCCGCGGGCATCTCTCCCTCGCAGGCCTTGAGCATCTCCTCGGCGGTTTCGACAGGCATCATCTGCACGCCGGGCGGAATGGCAAGGGTGACGGGGCCTGATACGAGCACCGTCTCCGCGCCGAGTTCCACAGCAGCCTTCGCGATCGCATAGCCCTGCTTGCCGGAGGAATGATTGGAGATGAAGCGCACGGGGTCGATCGGCTCCCGCGTGGGGCCCGCCGTGATCACCACCTTCTTTCCGGCGAGCGGCTGGGCGCGGGGCTTCAGCATCTCGATGATGGTGCCGAGGATTTCGTTCGGTTCCGCCATGCGGCCGGGGCCGAACTCGCCGCAGGCCATCTCGCCCTCGTTCGGCCCGACGAGCGTGATGCCGTCGGCTTTCAGCGTTTCGACGTTGCGAAGCGTCGCCGGATGCCGCCACATGCGCACGTTCATCGCCGGCGCGATCAGCACCCGCTTGTCGGTGGCGAGAAGTGCTGTGGAGGCGAGGTCGTCCGCCAGGCCATTGGCCATCTTGGCCATCAGGTCCGCCGTGGCGGGCGCGACGATGACGAGATCAGCCGCGCGGGAGAGCTGGATGTGCCCCATCTCCACCTCGTCGGTGAGGCTGAACAGGTCGGTGTAGACCTTTTCGCCCGAGAGGCCGGAGAGGGAGAGCGGGGTCACGAATTGCTCCGCCGCCCTCGTCAGGATGATGCGCACGGCAGCGCCCCGGGTCTTCAGCAGGCGGACGAGTTCATGCGTCTTGTAGGCCGCAATACCGCCGCCGATGATGAGGAGGACGCTCTTTCCCGTCAGTGTCGTCATGCCCGCATTATGCCAGCAAAGACCATGCGCTGCCAACCGGCCTCAGACGGCGAGCTTGAAGGCGATGACGGCCAGGGAAATGGCACCCACCGCCAGCCAGAACCTGTTCCAGCGCGCATGGCGGGACTGGGAACGGGCGAGCTGCTCGGTCGTTTCGCGGTCGAGGCGCAATCCGCCCGTCGCGGCCATGTCGGAGAGCATGGTGGTGGCGCGCTTCGCGTCCTCCAGCATGGCGGGAAGGCCGGTGAAAAGGCCGCCGAGGGAGCCGGACGCCTCTTCCAGCCGGCCCACGGGGCCGAGCTTGCGCTCGATCCAGCCACGCACCACGGGTTCGGCCGTCACCCACATGTTGAGGTTCGGGTTCAGCGTGCGCGCCACGCCTTCGACGACCACCATGGTCTTCTGCAACAGCAATAATTGCGGCTGCGTCTGCATGTCGAACTGGGCCGTCACCTCGAAGAGCTGGGTGAGGAGCCGCGCCATGGAGATCTGGTTCGCGGGGCGGTCCATGATCGGCTCGCCGATCGCGCGGATCGCCTGTGCGAAGACCGCGGGGTCATGCTCGCGCGGCACATAGCCCGCCTCGAAATGCACCTCGCTCACCCGCAGGTAATTGCGGGTGATGAAGCCATAGAGGATCTCGGCGAGGAACATGCTTTCCTTCCGCCCGAGGCGCCCGACGATGCCGAAATCCACCGCGACCAGAGTGCCGGCATGGTCGATGAAGAGGTTCCCCTGGTGCATGTCGGCGTGGAAGAAGCCGTCCCGGATGGCATGGCGCAGGAAGCTCTGGATCACCGTGTCGCCGAGCTTCACGAGGTCGAAGCCCTGCGCGCGCAGGCTTTCGATATCGGAGATCGGCGTTCCGTCGATCCATTCGGTGGTCAGCACGTCGCGGCTGGTGCGCTCCCAGTCGACCTTCGGCACGCGGAAGCCCGGGTCTGCCTTCGTGTTCTCCGCCATTTCGGAGAGCGCCGCCGCCTCCATGCGGAGGTCGAGCTCCTGCTTCATGGATTGCTCGAGCATGCGCACGGCGGCCACCGGCCTCAGCCTGCGGCCCTCGGCGCTGAAGCGCTCGACCAGCCGGGCGGCGAAATAATAGCTCGCCGTGTCGGCGGCGAAGCGCTTGGCCACACCGGGGCGCAGCACCTTGACGGCGAGGTCGCGGCCGTCCGCGCTCTTCGCCTTGTGCACCTGGGCGATCGAAGCGGCAGCCACGGGCGGACCGAATTCGGCGAAGAGCTGGTTCACGTCCGCGCCGAGGTTCTCGCGGATGATCGCCCGCGCGGTGTCCGTCGGGAAGGGCGGCAGCCGGTCCTGCAGTGCCTTCAGTTCGAAGGCGCGGCGGGGCCCGACGAGATCGGGGCGCGTGGCGAGAAACTGCCCGAGCTTGATGTAGCTGGGGCCGAGAGAGGAAAGGGCCGCGGCGACGGGATTCCCTTCGCCCTTCTTGGGGCTTCCCGTTCCGATCTTGGCGATGGAAAGCCCGAGCCGCGCCGCCCAGGGCAGCTGCCGGACCTGCTCGGGCATCATCAGCGCGTCATAGGCCGCCAGCGTGCGGCCCGCGCGCAACAGGGCGAGGCTGTGCCGTATGCTTGAGAACATCAGATGCGCCAGCCCGAATGGATCGCCACCACGCCGCCCGTCAGGTTGCGGTAGCTGACGTTGGCGAAGCCCGCATCCTCGATCATCGCCTTGAAATCATCCTGCCTCGGGAAGGTGCGGATCGATTCCACCAGATAGCGGTAGGGGTGCCCGTCGCCCGTCACCACCTTGCCGATGGCGGGAACCACGGTGAAGGAATAGGCATCATAGATCTTGTCCATCAGCGGAACGTCGACCTGGCTGAACTCGAGGCAGAGAAAGTGGCCGCCCGGCTTCAGCACGCGGTAGGCCTCCCGCAGCGCCCGGTCGATGTGGGTGACATTGCGGATGCCGAAGGCGATGGTGTAGCCGTCGAAGCTCTTGTCGGGGAAGGCCAGAGCCTCCGCATTGCCTACGCTGAAGCTGCAGCGGCCGAGTAGCCCGTCCACCTCCGCGCGTTTGCGGCCCTCGCCCACCATTTCGGGCGAAATGTCGGCAATTGTCACCCTCACATTGGGTCCGCCCGCGCGCAGGATGCGGAAGGCGATGTCGCCGGTGCCGCCCGCCACATCGAGGTGGTTGAACGCGCCCTGCCCCCGTGGCGGGTTTAGCATGGCGACGAAATCATCCTTCCACAGCCGGTGCAGCCCGCCAGACATCAGGTCGTTCATCTGGTCGTAGCGCTCGGCGACCTTGGAGAAGACCTCGTTCACGAGGCCCTGTTTTTCGGTCTCGCCCACCCGGCGGAAGCCGAAGGCAACGTCCTGTTCGCTGGTCTTGTCGGTCATGGGGGAACCTTTAGCGGCAAATGCTTACCGTTTCAGCATCGACTTCAACTCGCCAAGTCGCATGGCGCCCGTGACATGCGCAATGGCAAAATAGCTTGCCACGCCGCCTGCGACGAGCAGCAGCAGCCCCCACGCGGCGGCGAGGAGGCCGGCATTCTCGGCATAATTGGCCCTCAAGAGCCACATGCCGGCGAGGAGCAGCGCGCCCATCAGGAGACTTGCGAGCACGATGCGCGGCAAACGTTTGGCTGAGCGCGCGTCCAGGGTGAAGAGGCCCCGGCGGCTTAGGGTGAACCCCAGGAGCCCCGCATTCACCCAGGCGGCCAGCGAGGTGGCGAGCGCGATCCCCACATGCCCCAGATAGCGCGACAGGACGAGGCTTGCCGCCACGTTCACCAGCACGGAGACGATGGCGAAGCGCATCGGCGTCTTCGTGTCTTCCCGGGCGTAGAAGCCGGGCTGGAACACCTTGGTCATGGAGAAGGCCGGAAGGCCGGAGGCGAAGGCGAGCACCGCCGGAGCAACCGCCAGCGTGTCGGCCCGGGTGAAGGCGCCGTGCTCGAACACGGTGTGGATGATGGGCGCCGGGATCGCCATCAGGGCGATGGCCGACGGCAGTGTCAGGAACAGGGAGAGTTCCAGCGCCCTGTTCTGGCTGTTGAGGGCACCCGCCTCATTGCCTGCCCGAAGCTTGCGCGAGAGATCCGGCAACAGCACCACGCCGATCGCCACGCCGATCACGCCCAAGGGCAACTGGTACAGCCGGTCGGCGTAATAGAGATAGGCGACGGCACCGTCGATGGTGGTGGCGATCATGGTCGCCACCACGAGGTTGATCTGCATGACGCCGCCGGAGACGATGCCCGGCACCGAAAGCGCCACGACGCGCTTCACGTCCAGCGTCAGCTTCGGCCAGCGCGGCACGAGCGGCATTCCCGCGCGGCGGCAGGCGATGGCGAGCAGCGCATATTGGGCAACGCCGGCGGCGAAGATGCCCCATGCGAAGATGTAGCCCGTCGCGGCCGAATTTCCGGTTCCCAGAAGCCAGGCGACCACGTTGGAGGCGATCATCACCAGGTTCAGCAGGATCGGCGCCGCCGCTGCGGCCGTGAACCTGTTCAGGCTGTTCAGCACGCCGGATTGCAGCGCGGTAAGCGACATGAACAGCAGATAGGGAAAGCAGATGCGCGTCAGGTCGACGGCGAGCTGGAATTTCTCACCCTCGCCCTTGAAGCCCGGCGCGATGACGTAGATGACCAGCGGCATGGCGATCATCGCCAAGGCCGAGAACAGCACGAGCCAGGCGAGGAGCACCGAGAACACCTCGACGGCGAAGGCCCTTGCCTTCGCCTCGCCTTCCCCCTCCACGCGCTTGGCGAAGAGCGGCACGAAGGCGTTGTTGAAGGCGCCTTCCGCGAAAAGCGCGCGGAAGAGGTTGGGAAAGCGCTGGGCGACGAAGAAGGCCTCCGCCACCGGGCCCGTGCCCAGGGTGAAGGCGATGAGCTGATCGCGTACGAAGCCCAGCACCCGGCTGATCATCGTGAAGCCGCCGACGGTGGCCGCCGATTTGAGGAGCGACATGCCCTTCAAACCTTGTGCGCCGGCATGTCAGCCGGCTTGAGGATGTGGCTCAAGGCGTTCTCGATCTGCTTGTGCCGCGTCGCGTTCTCGATCTTGGCGCCCGTCAGGTCGGTGACGTAGAAGACGTCGATCGCCTTCTCGCCGAAGGTCGTGACATGCGCCGAGGCGATGTTGAGGTTGAGGCGGTAGAGCGCCTCCGTCAGGTCATAGAGCAGGCCGATGCGGTCCAGCCCGTTGATTTCGATCACGGTGAAGCGGTTGGAGGAGTGGTTGTCGATGATGACGCGGGGCTCCACCGTGAAGGCCTTGATGCGCTGCTGCGGCTTGTAGGCGCGCGCCACCGCCTCCTTGAGCCAGAGCTCGCCGCGCAGCGCCTTGCGCACCAGGTCGGCGATGCGCTCCGCCCTGCGGCGCTCGTCGTCCTCTTCGGTGAATTCGCGCTGGATGAGGATGGTGTCGAGCGCCATGCCGTCCGTCGTGGTGAAGATCTGCGCGCCCGCGATGTTGGCGCCGGCCGCCGCGCAGGCCCCGGTGATGAGCGCCAGCAGGCGCGGGTGGTCCGGCGTGTAGATGGTGAGTTCCGTGATGGCGGTGAAGGCGTCGGTCTCGGTGCCCGTCACCACGCTCTTCGGGGGCGCGCCGGAAATCAGCGCGGCGTGCTTCAGCTGCTTCTCGGTGGTCGTGCCCAGCCAGTAGGCTTCGTAATGGCGCGCGGCATAGGCCTTCTTCTGCTCGTCGCTCCAGCCGGGCATCCTGGCGAAGAAGGTACCTTGCGCCTCGGCGATGCGGTCCTTGCGGGAAACGGCCGTGTGCCCGCCCGTGAGCACGGGTTCGGCCTCGGCATAGAGCGTGCGCAGGAGCTGGCCCTTCCAGCCGTTCCACACGCCGGGCCCCACCGCCCGGATGTCGGCCACGGTGAGGATGATCAGCAGCTTCAGCCGCTCCAGGCTCTGCACCACGGCGCAGAAGTCCAGGATGGTCTTGAAGTCGTTGAGGTCGCGCATCTGCGCCGTCTCGCTCATCAGCAGGTGATGGCGGATGAGCCACGCCACGGTCTCGGTTTCCGATGCCGTCAGCCCCAGCCTCGGGCAGAGTTCCAGCGCGATGCGTTCACCCGCGATCGAATGGTCTTCCTTGCGGCCCTTCGCGATGTCGTGGAGGAACACCGCGGCGTAGAGAAGCCTGCGGCTGGTGATGGTCGGGAAGATCGCCGTGGAGAGCGGGTGATCCTCGCTCAGCCTGCCGCGCTCGATGGCCGCGAGGTGGCCCACCGCGCGGATCAGGTGCTCGTCCACCGTGTAGTGGTGATACATGTTGAACTGCATCATCGCCACGATGCGGCCGAAGGGCGGGATGAATCGGCCCAGAACGCCGGCCTCGTTCATCATGCGCAGAACGATGTCGGGATTGTCGCCGGAGGTCAGGAGTTCCAGAAAGATCGCATTGGCTTCCGCATCGTCGAGAATGCCGCGGATCAGGCCCAGGGACTTGCGCAGCAGCTTCACGGCATCCGGATGTATTTCGGCGCCATGCCGCCCCGCCGCCGCGAAGAGCCGGATCATGTTGACCGGGTCTTTCTCGAACACGTCGGGCGATTTGGGCACGACGCGGCCGCTCTCGATCCGGAAGGCCGGCGCGTCGCTCAACACGCCGGAGGGCTTGGGGATCAGACGTCCCAGCACGCGGCCGAGGCCCGGCGCATCCTTCACCTGCCGGGCTTCGAGGCTGGCGCAGAGGATGCGGGTGAGGTCGCCCACGTCCTTGGCCACCAGGAAGTAATGCTTCATGAAGCGTTCGACGTGCTTCAGCCCACCATGCGCCTTGTAGCCCAGCCGTTCGGCGATGTCGGACTGGCGGTCGAAGCTCAGCCGGTCGTTGCCGCGCTTCGACAGGAAATGCAGATGGCAGCGCACCGCCCACAGGAAGCGCTCGCATTTCTTGAAGATGGCGAGTTCCTCGCGCGTGAAGGCGCCCTTCTCCGCGAGCTCGTCGGTCGAATTCGTGGCGTAGATGTATTTGGCGATCCAGAACAGCGTGTTCAGGTCACGCAGGCCGCCCTTGCCGTCCTTCACGTCCGGCTCGACCAGGTAGCGCGTCTCGCCGACCTTCATGTGGCGCAGGTCGCGTTCCCGCAGCTTGTCGGCGATGAACTCCTTCGCGCCCGTGGACACGATCTCGCGGCGGAAATCCGCAACGAGGCGCTCGAACAGCCTCTCATCGCCGCAGATGTAGCGCGCCTCGAGAATGGCGGTGAGGATCGTGTTGTCGGATTTCGCCAGCCTGATGCATTCATCGATGTTGCGGGTCGCGTGGCCCACTTTCTGGCGCGTGTCCCACAGGCAATAGAGCATGAACTCCACGATGTTCCGCACCCGCTCCGACTGCCGCGCCGGCAGCACGAAGAGAAGGTCGATATCCGAGCCTGGCGCCAGCGTGCCCCGGCCATAGCCGCCCACCGCGACGACGGCGATCCGCTCCTCGGCCGCACCGGCGGGGAAGAGTTCGGCACTGGCGAGTTCGAACAGGCCGCGGATGATCTCGTCCTCCGCGAGGCTCAAGGATTCCGCGCAGAGCGTCCCGTCACCCCCCGAGATCAGGCCCTCCTCGGCGAGCGCATGCGCCCGCTGGAGCGCATCCTTCAGGATGGTCACGATGGAAGGCCGCACCGCGAGCGGACCGGAAGGATTGTCCTTCGCGGCCGCCCGGAGGCGGCTGCGAAAATCGGCCGGATCGACCAGCTTCAGCGGGGTGGAGGTTGTTTTCATGCCTGCCGTGAGGACAGAAGCGACTTCAGTTCATAGACCAGCGCCAGCGCCTCGCGCGGCGATAGCTCATCGGGCACGAGCCCGGCAAGCTTCTTCTCGACCGCGCTCTCCTTCGGCTGCGGGCGTGGGGGCGCCAGCTGGAACAGCGGCAGGTCGTCCACCAGTGCGGGCGAAGGTCCCTTGGCCCCTTCGCGTTCGAGTTTCTCCAGAACCTTCTCGGCCCGGTGGATGACGGCGGGCGGAAGGCCGGCGAGCCTGGCCACATGGATGCCGTAGGACCGGTCCGCGACGCCGCTCACCACCTCATGCAGGAAGATGATCTCGTCCTGCCATTCCTTCACCTTCATGGTGGCGTTGGCGAGGTGCGGCAGCTTGGCCGCAAGCTGCGTCAGTTCGTGATAATGCGTGGCGAAGAGCGCGCGGCACCCGTTGACGCCGTGGAGGTGCTCCAGCGTCGCCCAAGCGATGGACAGTCCGTCGAAGGTGGCCGTGCCGCGTCCGATCTCGTCGAGGATGACGAAGGACCTTTCCGTCGCCTGGTTGAGGATCGCGGCCGTCTCCACCATCTCCACCATGAAGGTGGAACGGCCGCGCGCCAGGTCGTCGGCGGCGCCCACGCGGCTGAACAGCCGGTCCACCGCACCGAAATGCGCTTCGGCCGCGGGCACGAAGGAGCCCATCTGGGCCAAGATGACGATCAGCGCATTCTGCCGCAGATAGGTCGACTTGCCCGCCATGTTGGGGCCGGTGAGCAGGCAGAGCCGTTTCCCCTCGCCCGAAATCTCGCAGTCATTGGCGACGAAGGAGCCGGATGCGGAATCCTGAAGCGCGGCCTCGACCACGGGGTGGCGGCCCCCACGGATGGTGAAGCGGGAGGACCCGTCCACCCGCGGCCTCACATAGCGACGCCGCTCTGCGACTTCGCCAAGTGCTGCCGCTGCGTCGAGCTGCGCCACCGCATCCGCCAGCTTCGAGATCAGGTCGCGCCGCGCGGTCACGCGGGAACAGAGCGTCCCGAAGATTTCCTGTTCGAGGGCCAGCGCCTTTTCCGCCGCGGCGGCGATGCGCTGGTCGAGCGAGGCGAGCTCCGTGGTCACGAAGCGCATGGCGCTCGCCACCGTCTGCCGGTGGATGAAGAGCCCTGCCTTGTCGGGCGCCTGCAGGCCGGCGGCGGCGGAGGCGGGCACTTCGATGAAATAGCCAAGTACGTTGTTGTGCTTCACCTTGAGCGACTTGACGCCCGAAATCTCGCAATAGCGGTTCTGCAGACCGGCGATGACGTGGCGGGTCTCGTCGCGCAGGGCGCGGTTCTCGTCGAGGTCGGCGGAATAGCCCGGCTTCACGAAGCCGCCGTCGCGCGCCAGAGCGGGGAGGTCGATGTCGAGTGCGGCATCGAGTTCGCGGGCCAGCTCCAGGTCGCTCCAGCTCAGCGTGTCGCAGATCCTGTCGAGGCCTTCCGGCAAGCCGCTCATGGTCGCGCTGGCGAGCAGCCGGTGCGCGAGGTGTCCTGCAATCATCAGCGCGTCCCTGACCGCGGCAAGGTCGCGCGGGCCGCCACGCGCGATGACGATGCGGCCCAGCGCGCGCTCCACGTCTGGCATGGCCGCAAGCTGCTTGCGGATGTCCTCGCGCAGGTTCGCGTCGTTGACGAAATGGGCCACCTCGTCCAGCCGGTTGGCGATGGCATAGGGGTCGCACAGCGGATTGGACAGCCGCGAGGCGATGCAGCGGGAACCGGCGGCCGTGACGGCGAGGTCGATGATGGAGAGAAGGCTTCCGCGCCGTTCGCCCCCCAGCGTCCGCGTCAGTTCCAGATTGGCGCGCGTCGCGGGGTCGATCAGCAGTGTCGCGGCAGGAACTTCGCGCCGCGGGGGCCGCAGATGCGGCACGCGCCCCGCCTGGGTGATGACGATGTATTCCAGGAGGCCGCCCAGGGCGGACACCTCGGCGCGCGAGAAGCTGCCGAAGCCGTCGAGTGCCGCCACGTCGAACTGCTCCTTGAGGCGGCGTTCGGCGGAGAGCGAATCGAAGCGCGCCGAGGGCAGCGGCGTCACCGGTGCGCCCGGCCTTTCGAGCAGGAGTGCGGCTTCGGGGTCCGCGAGGAGCCCGTCCGCCACGATGATTTCCCGCGGGTCGAGCCGCGTGAGGTCCGCCGCGAGCCGCGCAGCGTCCGAGGGCATCACGGCCAGTTCGCCGGAGCTGATGTCCGCCCAGGCGATCGCCATGTCCCCCGTGGCCCTGGTCCGGGTGACGCTCACCAGGAAATTGTGGCTGCGGGAGTCGAGGAGATTGTCCTCCGTCAGCGTGCCGGGTGTCACGAGCCGCACCACGTCGCGCTTCACGACGGACTTGGAACCGCGCTTCCTCGCCTCCGCCGGGTCTTCCATCTGCTCGCAGACGGCCACCCGGTGGCCGAGGCGGATCGGCTTCTGGAGATAGGCGTCGGCCGAATGGACGGGAACCCCGCACATCGGAATGTCCTGGCCCAGGTGCTTGCCGCGCTTGGTGAGCGTGATGCCCAGCGCATTGGCGGCAACCTCCGCGTCCTCGAAGAACAGCTCGTAGAAATCGCCCATGCGGAAGAACAGCAGGCTTCCCGGATTGGCCTGTTTCAGCACCAGGAACTGGGCCATGACCGGGGTCGCGCGCAGGGAGGCTTCCTCACCCGCCTGATCGTCCGCCTGGCCCCCGGCCTGCCCGGTCTCGTTCATGTTGCCGCCCATGTTGCCGCACTCATGGGGCCCTCCATAGCAGGAATCGACCAAAGGCGTACAAGGCCGGAATTCTGGAGGCTTGAGTGTGGCCCTGCCCCTCTCTAGTCTGCTTTCCGGAACCCCGGGATTTGTCATTTTTCAGAGCAGGATCATGGATCACAAGCCGCGCCGCCCGACCTTCACAGACGAGGAGGCCCTGCAATTCCACCAGCGTGGCAAGCCCGGCAAGCTGGAAATCACGCCGACCAAGCCGATGGCGACCCAGCGTGACCTGTCGCTGGCCTACAGCCCGGGCGTGGCCGTTCCCGTCCGCCGCATCGCGGAAAATCCCGAGACGGCCTATGACTATACCGCCAAGGGCAATCTCGTGGCCGTCATCTCGAACGGCACGGCCATCCTGGGCCTGGGCGATCTCGGCGCGCTCGCCTCGAAGCCGGTGATGGAGGGCAAGGCCGTGCTCTTCAAGCGCTTCGCCGACGTGGACTCGATCGACCTCGAGGTCGACACTAAGGACGTCGACCAGTTCATCAACGCCGTGCGCTATCTCGGCCCCTCCTTCGGCGGCATCAATCTGGAGGACATCAAGGCGCCGGACTGCTTCATCATCGAGCAGCGCCTGCGCGAGATGATGGACATTCCCGTGTTCCATGACGACCAGCACGGCACCGCCATCATCGCCACCGCCGGCCTCATCAACGCCCTGCACCTGACGAAGCGCGACCTGAAGACCGCGAAGATCGTGTGCAATGGTGCTGGCGCCGCGGCCATCGCCTGCGTGGAGCTCATCAAGTCGCTCGGCGTTCCCAACGGCAACGTCATCCTGGCCGACTCCAAGGGCGTGGTCTACAAGGGCCGCACCGAGGGCATGAACCAGTGGAAGTCCGCCCATGCGGTCGATACCCCGGCGCGTACGCTCGCCGAGGCCCTCGAGGGTGCCGATGTGTTCTTTGGCCTCTCGGTCGCCGGCGCCCTGACGCCCGCGATGGTCAAGAGCATGGCCGCCAACCCCATCATCTTCGCCATGGCAAATCCCGACCCCGAGATCCTCCCCGAGGACGTGATGAAGGTGCGCCAGGACGCCATCATGGCCACGGGCCGCTCCGACTATCCGAACCAGATCAACAACGTCCTGGGCTTCCCCTATATCTTCCGGGGCGCGCTGGACGTGCGCGCGCGCACCATCAACGACGAGATGAAGATCGCCGCCGCGCAGGCCCTCGCGGGCCTGGCGCGCGAGGACGTGCCGGACGAGGTGGCCGCCGCCTACCATGGCTCGCGCCCCAGTTTCGGCCGCGATTATCTCATCCCCGTTCCCTTCGATCCGCGGCTCATCTCCACCATTCCCGTGGCTGTCGCCAAGGCGGCGATGGAGAGCGGTGTCGCCCGCCGCCACATCGCCGATCTCGATGAATATGCCAATACGCTGTCGGCGCGGCTCGACCCCATCGCCGGAACGCTCCAGAGCGTGTTCGAGAAGGTGCGCGTGTCCCCGAAGCGCGTGGTGTTCGCCGAAGGCGAGGAGGACCGCATGATCCGCGCGGCCAACAGCTTCGCCAGCGCGGGGCTGGGCCGGGCCATCCTCATCGGCCGCGAAACGGAAATCGCCAAGACGCAGAAGAGCAGCGGCCTGGAGCTTCACGAGAACGTGGAGATCTCGAATGCGCGCGTGTCCGACCGCAACGTCGATTACGCAAACTTCCTCTATGAGCGGCTGCAGCGCAACGGCTTCCTGTTCCGCGACTGCCAGCGCATGGTGAACCAGGACCGCAACGTCTTCGCCGCCTGCATGGTGGCGATGGGCGATGCCGATGCCATGGTGACGGGCCTCACCCGCAACTTTTCCGTGGCGCTCGACAATGTGCGCCAGGCGGTGGACAACCGCCCCGGGCACAGGCCCATCGGCGTGTCGATGGCGCTCGTCCGTGGACGGACGGTCTTCATCGCCGATACCTCGATCCATGAGCTGCCCTCGGCGGAAGAGCTGGCCGACATCGCGCAGGAGGCCGCGGGCGTCGCGCGCCGCTTCGGCTATGAGCCGCGCGTCGCCTTCCTGTCCTACTCCACCTTCGGCTATCCGCGCGGCGAGCGCGCGGAATATGTCAGGAGCGCCGTCTCGGTGCTGGACCGCCGGCACGCCGACTTCGAGTATGACGGCGAGATGACGGCCGATGTGGCCCTCTCGCGTGAGGCCATGGCGCTCTATCCCTTCTGCCGCCTCACCGGGCCTGCGAATGTGCTCGTCATGCCGGCGGCCCATTCGGCCTCGATCTCGACCAAGATGCTCCAGCAGCTGGGCGGGGTCACGGTCGTGGGGCCGCTGCTGACGGGCCTCGACCGGCCGGTGCAGATCGCGTCCATGTCCGCGACCGCCTCGGAGATCCTGAATCTCGCGGCGATCGCGGCCTATGACATCAATCGTTAGGGCGGCCGAAATGCGCGAAATAGCGCGCATTGATGGCTGAGACGGGAAGGATGATCAGCACGTCGGTGGTGTTGAACTGGTGGTCGATCACCGCGCCGTCGCCGATGTAGCAGCCGAGCCGGAGATAGCCCTTGACGAGCGGCGGCAGGTCTTTCAGCGCGCGGCGCTGATCGATCTCCGCCGCAGGGATGCGGCGCATCTCCACGTAGCGGTCGGCCAGCGCGCGCACATGCCACTCAGGCGGCGGCGCGGCATTCTCCGCGAGGAAGCTCAGTGCCAGGGCATGGGCCGCGGGGTCGGTGCCCTCGAGGCTGGCGCAGCCCAGCATCACGTGCATGTCATGGGCGCGCACATAGTTCCAGATGCCCTGCCAGAGCAATTCCACCACTGGTTTCGTGCGGAACGGCTCCAGCACGCAGGAGCGGCCGAGTTCGAGGAAGCGCAGCGCCGGGTGCGCATTGATCAGCGGCGCGATGTCGAACTCCCCTTGCGTATAGAAACCGCCATTCGCTTCCGCCACGTCCTGGCGCAGCAGCCGGTACGTGCCGATCAGTTCGCCGTCTTCCAGCGCAATGGCATCCGAGGAAACCGGGTCCTGCGCCTGCACGACGACGAGGTGATCGCAGATCGGGTCGAAACGGTCGCTGTCGATGTGGCGGGCCGCGCCGTCGCCATGCGGGCTGGCGCCGAGCTCCTCATAGAAGACGCGGTAGCGGAGGCGCTGGCAGGCTTCGATCTCGTCCGCGCCCGAAGCCTGACGCAATATCAGCTTGCCGCGCTCGGCGCGAATGTCTTGCAGATGTGGCAGGGTCGGTTTCTCCTCGGCAGGTCTTTGCCACAGACACCGCCATTATGAAAGTTCTGTGGCGGTTCAGGCGGCCGTCCGCCGCGCCGCAAGTCCAGCGAGGGCCTCTTCGAGGTCATGCCGGTCGAAGGGCTTGGGCAGAAACCCGTCCATGCCGGCAGTGAGGCAGAGGGCGAGGTTTGCATCGCGGGCCCCTGCCGTGAGCGCGAGGATGGGAACGCGGGGACGGGACGCCTCCGCCTCGCCGCGCCGGATGATCCGGGTCGTTTCGAGCCCATCCAGAACGGGCATCTCCACATCCATGATGATCAGGTCGGCCTTGCCGCCGCGCTGGAGCAGGTCGAGCGCCTCCTGCCCCGTTCTCGCATGGCGGACCTGGCAACCTGCCCGCTCCAGGATGGTGCGCGCCAGCAGCGCATTGGCGGGGTCGTCCTCGGCCAGGATGACGGAAAGCTGGTGCGACCGGCCCACGGCGCTGGCGATGTCCCGCAGCCGCTGGACCGACGCCGTGATGTTGGTATCGTTTTCACGCGTGATGAGGCGCTGCAGCGATGTGCGCCGCACCGGCTTCAGCAGGACGTCCGCGCCCGGCAGGGCCAGAATGTCCTCGAAATGGCGGCGTTCTTCGGACCTCACGCTGAGCACGACGCGGCAAAGGGGCAGGCCGCCGCCCTGCTGGATCCGGCGCCGCAGGAGTCCGGCATAGGCTTCATCGCAGATGAGCTCGCCTTCCAGGGCTGGCCTATCGCCTTCGAGGGCTGCGGCGAAATCCTCCGCCCGGCTGATACGGCGTACCCTGGCACCCCTCTCTTCCAGCATCAGCTGCAGGTGATGCGCGACAATCGAGGGCGGGGCTGCGAGAACATAGGCCGTCTGGCATGGATGGGTTTCCGGCGTCTGCCGCGCCCTGGCGTCGAGCGGGAGGATGACCTCGAACACCGATCCTGCGCCCGGGGCGGAGCGGACCGAGATCTCGCCGCCCATCGCGTCCAGGAGCTTGCGGCAGATCGCGAGGCCCATTCCGCTTCCGCCGAACAGGCGCTGCGTGTCGCCGTTCGCCTGCACCCGTTCCTCGAAGATGCGCTGCTGTTCCTCCTCCGTCATGCCGATGCCCGTGTCGCTCACCGCGATGCGGAGCTTGTTATCCCCCAGCCGGTGCAGCTCCAGCGCCACGCCTCCCGCCTCGGTGAACTTCAGGGCATTGCCGCACAGGTTCAGCAGAACCTGGCGCAGGCGGCGTTCATCGCCGGCCAGGGCGCCGGGCAGCTGCCCGGATACGAAACAGGAAATCTCCAGTCCCTTGGCATGGGCGCGCGGCGCAAGGAGCTCCGTCACGCTTTCGGCAAGGGCGGCCGGATCGAAGCCGTCGTCTGCACCGGCGCCCGCGCCACGTGGCACGGGTGCATCCAGAAGTTCATCCGCGATCGACATCAGGGCGCTGGCGGAGGCCACCGCCGTCCTCGCATAGTTCCGCTGCTCCGGGGTGAGCTCCGTGTCGAGGAGAAGCCGGAGCATTCCGATGATGCCGGCCATGGGCGTCCTGATCTCATGGGCCGTGATGGCAAGCGCCCGGGTTGCGGCAAGGTGTGCCGCCTCGGCTTCCGCCTGACCCTTGCGCCATTCCGCCGCATCCGCCTCGATGCTGCGTCTGCCGCGCCCTTCGCGCATGAGGTGGCCCGTCCCGATGAACACGCACAGGATGATCCCCGCCGAGACGAGGCTGATCGGGAGCAGCGCTGAATCTACCGCAAAGAGGGGCGCTGCGCCCAGCGCCACCAGAACGGCGGCGAACGCCACGCCCGCCCCGGCCGTGCTGCCGGCAGGCCGCACCGCCCGTTGCCTCAGGCTTTCGCGCGGCTCTTGTTCATGGCGGTTTGCGGGCTTCATCACCGGAGAGGCTTGCCACGGCGGTGATTGCAAAAGGATTACCAGCACTTGGCATGGTGAAGGTGTGGTTAGCGCCCTGACCGCAAAGGTCAGGCCGCCGTCTGGAAGACCGCCAGCTTCTGGCGGTAACTCAGGGCCTCGGCGATGTGAATGCGCGACACCTGTTCCCGATGGTCCAGGTCGGCCAGGGTGCGCGCCACGCGCAGGACGCGGTGGTAGCCCCTGGCCGAGAGGTTCATGGCGTCGGCCGCCTCGCGCAGCAGCTTGAGGCCGGCGGCATCCGGCGCGGCGATGTGCTCCAGCAGTTCGCCGTCGACCGCCGCATTGGTGCGGAGTTCCGGCTTTCCCAGGCCGGCGAGGCGCTGTGCCTGGAGGCGCCGCGCCGCGAGAACACGCGCCGCCACGTCGCGGCTCGTCTCCTTGGGCGGCGGCAGCGTGAGGTCCGAGGCCTTCACCGCGCGAAGCTCGATCTGGATGTCCATCCGGTCCAGCAGCGGGCCGGAGAGCCGCGCCTGATAATCCGCCGCGCAGCGCGGGCCCTTGCGGCACAGGTGGCCGGGTTCGCCCGCCATGCCGCATTTGCAGGGGTTCATCGCCGCCACGAGCTGAAAGCGGGCCGGATAGGTGACGTGATAGTTGACGCGCGCCACCACCGTCTCGCCCGTTTCCATGGGTTGCCGGAGCGACTCCAGCACGCGCGGCTGGAATTCCGGCAATTCGTCGAGAAACAGCACGCCGTGGTGCGCCAGCGCCATCTCACCGGGCTTCGCCCGCAGGCCGCCGCCCACCAGCGCCGGCATGCTCGCCGAATGGTGCGGCGCGCGGAAGGGCCGCCGGCGGGAAAGGCGGCCTTCGGCAAGTTCGCCCGCCAGCGAGGCGACCATGCTCACATCCAGCATCTCGCGGGAATCCATCGGCGGCAGGATCGAGGGAAGCCGCTGCGCCAGCATGGATTTGCCAGCGCCGGGCGGACCCACCATCAGCAGGTGATGGCCGCCCGCCGCCGCGACTTCGAGCGCGCGCTTCGCCGTTTCCTGGCCTTTCACGTCACGCAGGTCTGGCATGTCTTCCGCATCGCCCGCCACGGCGGGTTTCGGGCGGGTCAGCACCTGGGTGCCCTTCACATGGTTGATGAGCTGGATGAGGTTTTCAGGCGCGAGGATGTCTGCGTCCTCTCCCGCCCATGCCGCCTCGGGTCCGGAAGCCTTGGGACAGATGAGGCCGAGGTCGCGCCCATTGGCCGCGATGGCCGCCGGCAGCACGCCCGAGACCGCCAGTATGGCGCCATCGAGGGCGAGTTCCCCCATCACCACGTAGCGGTTCAGGAAGTCCTGCGGAAGAATGCCGAGTGCGGCGAGCACGGCAAGCGTGATTGGCAGGTCGAAGTGGCTGCCCTCCTTCGGAAGGTCCGCCGGCGAGAGGTTGACGACCAGCCGCTTGCCCGGCAGGGCAAGGCCGATCGCGTGCAGCGCCGCGCGCACGCGTTCCCGGCTCTCCGCCACCGCCTTGTCGCCCAGCCCCACCACGTTGAACTGCACCAGGCCTGACAGGAATTGCGCCTGCACATCGACGGCCACCGCCTCGATACCCTGAAACGCCACTGTCGCCGCACGAGACGTCATTCCGGCCCACCCCTCCGCCAAAGTTTACGCTAAGGCAGGACGGCGCCAAGGTCAAGAACGTTTGGCGAACGTCAGGATGAGCCCGAAGAATTCTCCGCTGCGGGTTCGTCGCGTGGCAGGGCCACGTTCCGCGCATTGATCCGCACGCGCTTGACGCGGCGCGGGTCCGAATCCAGGATCTCGAACTCGAGGCCGCTGTCATGCCGGATGACCTCGCCGCGCGTCGGCACCCGCCCCGCGATCTTGAAGATCAGGCCTGCCAGCGTATCCGCCTCCTCCTCCTCGTCCTCGGGAAGGAGGTCGACGCCGAGCAGGGCTTCGAGACCCGCGAGATCGACCCGTCCGTCCGCCGCATAGACCTTATCTTCGAGAGGCTTGATCGCGAGATCCTCGTCGGTGTCGTGCTCGTCCGAGATGTCGCCCACGATCACCTCGACGAGGTCCTCGATGGAGACGAGGCCTTCCGTGCCGCCATATTCATCGATGACGATGGCAAGGTGGGTGTGGCTCGCCTGCATGCGCACCAGCAGGTCGGTCGCCGGCATGGAGGGCGGCACGAACAGCACGTCGCGGTTGAGGCCCGCCTGCCTGACGGCCGTGGAAAGCGCCGAAGCCGCGATGCTCAGCCCCGCGGCGTTCGCCTTCTCCACCTTCTCGGCCTTCTCCGCCTTGGTGGAGCGGCGCTTCTTGGTTCCGCGCGCCGCCATCCAGCGAAGGAAGTCCTTCACGTGGATCATGCCGGTGACGCCGTCGAGCGTCTCCCGGTAGACGGGCACGCGCGAATGGTTGGCGTCAATGAATTTCTCGAGCAGGTCCTGCATCGTGTCGGTCTCGTCGATGGCCACGATGTCCACCCGCGGCACCATCACGTCATCGACGCGGAGGCTCGAGAATTCGATGATGTTGAGCATCATCGACTTCGCCTCCTGGCCCACCGTCTCGCCGGGGTTCAGGGCCTCGTGGCTCTCGATGGCCCCTTCGAGGCTTTCCCGGAGTCCCATGTCCCGGTTGCGGGTGAACCGGTTCCGCAGGCGCTGCCAGAGGCTCTCCCGCCCTGTTTCGGCGGGCGTTGCGCCGCTCGTATGGTCAGTGTCGCTCATAGGGGTCGGAAATACCCAGCCCTTTCAGGATGCTTGTCTCGAGACGTTCCATGTCCTCGGCTTCCATGTCCGTCTCGTGATCATGGCCAAGAAGGTGCAGAACGCCATGGACAATAAGGTGTGCGGTGTGGTCGTGCAACGTCTTGCCCTGCTCTTCCGCCTCGCGCGCGATCACGCCGTGGGCGAGCACGATGTCACCCAGGGGGCGCGGTTCGCCTTCCGGCACCGGCATGTCCGCGGGAGATGGAAAGGACAGGACGTTCGTGGGTTTGTCCTTGCCGCGCCACTCGGCATTGATTTCGGCGATGGAGGCATCGCCGGTGAACAGGACCGCCACCTCGCAGTCCCCTTCCTCCATGCCCGCCCCGGCGAGCGCCGCCGTGACGGCGCTCCTGACGAGCGCGTCCAGGGACCCGAGCGCCGCCCAGGCCTCGTCTTCAACCTCGATCGAAATGGTCATTTCTTCTGCTTGGGAGCCTGCTTGTCATAGGCCGCCACGATGCGGCCCACCAGCGCATGGCGCACGATGTCGGCGTTCGAGAAGCCCACGGAGGCCACACCCTGAACGCCCTTCAGCACGGAGGCCGCGTCCGACAGGCCGGAGGTGATGCCGGAGGGAAGATCGACCTGCGTCGGGTCGCCCGTCACCACCATGCGGCTCCCCTCGCCCAGGCGCGTGAGGAACATCTTCATCTGTTGCGGTGTGGTGTTCTGCGCCTCGTCCAGGATGATGAAGGCGGATGACAGGGTGCGGCCGCGCATGAAGGCCAGCGGCGCGATCTCGATCTGGTTTTCGGCGATGCCCTTGGCCACGAGGCTGGCCGGCATCATGTCATAGAGGGCGTCGTAAAGCGGGCGGAGATAGGGGTCGACCTTCTCCTTCATGTCGCCAGGCAGGAAGCCGAGCCGCTCACCCGCCTCGACGGCGGGCCGGGAGAGGACGATGCGGTCCACCTCGCCGTTCATCAGCGCTTCCGCGGCGCAGGCCACCGCGAGATAGGTCTTGCCCGTGCCGGCCGGGCCGATGCCAAACACCAGTTCGTGGCGCCTGATCGCATCGATGTAGGCGCCTTGCGTGGGCGTCCGGGCCATGACCAGCTTGCGCCGGGTGCGGATGGCGCCGCCGGGAATGTTCGTTTCCTGAGCCTCGCGCATGCGGATTGCCCCTTCGACTTCGCCCTTGGTGATGTCGAGACCGCGGCGCGCCCTGTTGTAGAGCGCCATCAGCACGTCGCGGGCGGCGTTGCGGCCCGGGCCCGTGCCGCGCACCGCCAGGCGGTTGCCGCGGGGCGTGATGTCCACGTCCAGCCTGTGTTCAAGGATGGCGAGGTTTTCGTCGTGCTCGCCACAGAGAAGGGAGAGCAAGCGGTTATCGTCGAAGGAGAGGGTGAGAATATCCGAATCTTCAGGCCGGGAGCCGCTCTTCTGGCTGCCGGGCTGGGCCGCGGTGACGGGCGGATTCAAGGAATGGATTCTCCGTGTTTAGCCTGCACGGGCATAATGGCCCGAAAGACTGTTGGTTCCAACACCTGTTATATGGGTATCCACGATTGATCCGATAAGGCCATTGTCGGCCTCGAGGTGGACCGATTGCAGATAGGGCGAGCGGCCGACGAGTTGGCCGGGATCGCGCCCCGGCTTCTCAAGGAGCACGGGAACCGTCCGTCCCACCAGCGCCGCGTTGAAGGCTGCCTGCTGGCCTGCGATCAGCGCCTGGAGCGCGTGCAGGCGCGCGGTCTTCTCGGGCTCCGGGATCTGGGCCTCATGCGCTGCAGCAGGCGTTCCGGGCCGCGGCGAATACTTGAAGGTATAGGCCCCGGCATAGCGCACCTCGCGGACCAGCGAGAGTGTCGCCTCGAAATCCTTTTCCGTCTCACCCGGAAATCCGACGATGAAATCCCCGGACATCGCAATGTCGGGCCGCGCCGCGCGGATCCTCTCCACGAGCCTCAGGTATTGTTCGGCCGTGTGGCCCCGGTTCATCGCCTTCAGTATCGCATCGCTACCGGATTGGACCGGCAGGTGCAGGTAAGGCATCAGCTTCGGGTTCCCGGCATGGGCGGCGATGAGGTCTTCGGTCATGTCGCGTGGGTGGCTCGTGGTGTAGCGGAGCCTTTCGATGCCATCGATGCGTGACAGTTCGGCGACGAGCCCCGCCAGGCCCATGCTGCGGCCCTGACCGTCATCGCCGTGATAGGCGTTCACGTTCTGGCCGAGGAGCGTGAATTCCTTCACACCCTGTGCCGCCATTTTTCGCGCTTCGGCCAGGATTTGCCCCACCGGGCGCGAGAATTCCGCGCCCCTTGTGTAGGGCACCACGCAGAAGGTGCAGAACTTGTCGCAGCCCTCCTGGACGGTGAGGAAGGCGGCCACGCCCTTTCTGGGCAGCGCCTGCTGGTCGAGGCTGTCGAACTTGTCTTCCGCCGGAAATTCGGTTTCGACCACGGCCCCTCCGCCAGCCCGCTTCCGTTCCAGAAGCTGCGGCAGACGGTGGTAGGTCTGCGGCCCGAACACCAGGTCCACGGACGGCGCCCGCTTCACGATCTCCTCGCCCTCGGCCTGGGCCACGCAGCCCGCGACCGCCACCAGCATCTCGGCTCCCTGCGCGGCCCGCTCCTTCTTCATCCGGCGGATCTTGCCGAGTTCGGAATAGACCTTCTCGGCCGCCTTCTCGCGGATGTGGCAGGTGTTGAGGATGACGAGGTCCGCCTCCTCGGGCGTTCCGGTTTCGTCATAGCCCAGCGGGCTGAGCACATCGCGCATGCGCTCGCTGTCATAGACGTTCATCTGGCAGCCGTAGGTCTTGATGAAGACCTTCTTCGAGCGATGTTCCATCGGGATTGCCCTCTAGCCGATTTTGGCGGGGTCGTGAAGCGCCAGGCTCAACCCCCGCCTGACCTGTTCCTCGGCGTGCCGCGCCAGCGCCTTGCGGTTCACCTCGCCGCTGAGCGAGAGGGGAGGGTGGCAGACCACCGTCACCTCGATCGGCCCCGAGGCCAGCGCCCCGAGGAGATGCGGGGCTAGCTCCATTTCGCCGTACCAGGCGTAGGCGGGAAGCAGCCTGCGGTTCATCGGCAGGTTCCGGTGGCCGCCATAGGCGAGCGTCAGCGGCTGCACCAGCACCCCCTCGATCTCCGCCGCGCCGAAGAAGGAACTCTTGAAGGGCAGCACGCGCCGGCCGTCATTCGACGTTCCCTCCGGAAAAAGCACCAGCATGTCCCCGGCCTTGAGCCGCTCCTGCATCTCGTCGCGCGAATTGCCGGTGGCGTGGCGGCGGTCCCGGTCGACGAAGACGGTGCGCTGCAGCCTGGCGAGGCTGCCGAAGAAGGGCCAGGAATTGACCTCGCGCTTCGCCACGAAGGACACGGGCGCCACCGCGCTCAGCACCATGATGTCGAGCCAGCTCACATGGTTGCACACGATGAGCAACGGACCCCTTTGCGGAGGATCGCCCTTCACCTCGAGCCGGATGCCGAGGATGCGGCACACCAGCCGGTGGTAGTACATGGGGAAGACCCGTGCCATGCCGGGCCAGAACCACACGAAAAGCTGCTGCACAGGCATCAGAGGCAGGGTGACCGCCGCGAAGAGGCCGAGCACCACCCACGGCCTGAGCCTGCTCAAGACTGAAGCTCCAGCCGCATCACCACGGCATCCTCCGCGCCGTCTTTCCGCCTGTAATAGCCCTTGCGCCGCCCGGCCTCGCGGAAGCCCTGGCCCGCATAGAGGTTCCGCGCTGCGACGTTCGAGGCGGCCACTTCGAGAAAGACGTGGCGCAGGCGCTGCGCGGCCAATTCCGCCAGCCCGTGGGCCAGGAGCCGCCGCGCCACGCCGCGCCGCTGCGCCCCAGCCCGCGTCCCGATGGTGATGATCTCGGCTTCATCCGCGGCGGCGCGGGTGAGGAGGAAGGCCACGGGCTCGCCCAGTTCCAGCGCGATCGTGCCGCGAGCGCCCGGCATGCGCAGCAGGTCCTCGAAGGCGCCGGCACTCCAGCCGTCCTCGAAGGCCTCGGCGTGGAGCGCCGCCATGACGGGCGCGGCTGAGACGCCGGCCGTCTCGAAGCTCAATTCCCCGGCCTTGCGGAGAGGGGCTGATTGCGGCTTGGCGTCAGGCGCACGGAGGTAGAGCGGGGCGGGCATCGCCCCCGGGGCCATCGCCGCCGCGAGAGGCCCGAAATGCGCGGCGACCGGCAGGTCGCCTGAAGGGGAGAGTGCGAGGTCGCCCCGGCCGCTGGCCGCGAGCACGGCCTCCTTTGCCGTGCCGATGATCAGGGCGCCGGGGGCCAGGCCCTCCGCCGCGCGGGCCGCGGTGGTGATGTGCGGCCCGCTCACCAGCCTTCGCCCCGCGTCGAAGCAGGCGGCGTAGACCTCGCCGTTCCGCGCATCCGACACCACGAGCAGAGGCGTTTCCGCCCTTTCATTCGCAGCGATGGCGGTGAGGCTGTCGATGCCGATTACTGGAATGCCGCGCGCCAGACCCAGACCCCGCGCGAAGGCCAGGCCGATGCGCACCCCGGTGAATGTGCCGGGGCCCACCGTCACGGCGATCCGGCCGATCTGCGGGAAATCGAGGCCCGACGCGCGCATCCCCTCCGCCACCAGGGGGGCCAGCGCCTCCGCATGGCCGCGCTCCATCGGCTGGAATGCCGCAGCAAGGGACAGGGCGCTTTCCGTGTCGATGATGGCGACCGAACAGGCCGCCATCGCGGTGTCGAGGCTCAGGATCTTCATGGGGCGGCGTGATAGGCCGCCCGGAGGTCTTCCGTCAAACGGCGCGCACTTCGCTCACTTCCGGAACGAAGTGGCGGAGCAGGTTCTCGATGCCGTGCTTCAGCGTCGCGGTGGAGGAGGGGCAGCCCGCGCAGGAGCCCTTCATGTTGAGGTAGACCACGCCCTCGCGGAAACCATGGAAGGTGATGTCGCCGCCATCCTGCGCAACCGCCGGGCGCACCCGCGTGTCGAGCAGCTGCTTGATGGTGGTGACGATCTCGGCGTCGCCTTCCTCGAAGAACTCCTCGCCCCCGGCGTCCGCCTGGGCCTTCCCGTCCAGCAGCACCGGTGCGCCGGAAAGGTAGTGGTCCATGATGAGGCCGAGGATCGCCGGCTTCAGGTGCTGCCACTCGGCTTCCGCCTTGGTCACGGTGATGAAATCCTGGCCAAGGAAGACGCCGGAGACACCCTTCACCGAGAAGAGCTTCTGCGCGAGGGGCGATTCCGCGGCATCCTCGGCGCTGCGATAGTCACGCGTGCCGCCGGGAAGCACGGGCTTTCCGGGCAGGAACTTCAGCGTGGCGGGGTTGGGGGTTGCTTCCGTCTGGATGAACATGTCCGATTCCTCTGGTCGGGATCATATAGCCCAGTTTAGAATCATTTCAAATCCCTCAAACGCGCGGCAGCCCTCCCGGGATCGGGGGATCAGGAGACGATGAAACCGACGATCTCCCTGGCCCTGCGCATGATGGGGGCGGCGATGGCGCGGGCGCGGGCCGAGCCGTCCGCCAGCACGCTCTCCACATAGGCCCGGTCGGCCTGCAGGCGCTTGGTTTCCTCGCCCACCGGGCCCAGCTTCGCAACCGCGAGTTCCGCCAGCGCGTTCTTGAATACGGAGAACTGGCCGCCGCCATATTGCGCCAGAACCTTCTCCACGCTCTCGCCGGAGAGGGCGGCGTAGATCCCGGCGAGATTGTCGGCTTCCGGGCGGCCCTTCAAGCCTTCCGACTCCGAGGGCAGCGGCTCCGGGTCGGTCTTGGCCTTGCGGATCTTCTTGGCGATGGTGTCCGCATCATCCGTCAGGTTGAGGCGCGAGAGGTCGGAGGGGTCCGACTTCGACATCTTCTTGGTGCCGTCGCGCAGGCTCATCACGCGGGTGGCGGGGCCGGTGATGTAGGGCTCGGGCGGCACGAAGAAGATGCCGTCCTCGAAGCCCACCGCCTTGATGGCGTCCGCATAGTCGAGATTGAACTTGTTGGCGATGTCGCGGGCCAGTTCCAGGTGCTGCTTCTGGTCCTCGCCCACCGGCACGTGCGTGGCGTGGTAGCCGATGATGTCCGCCGCCATGAGCACGGGGTAGGTATAGAGGCCGACGGAGGCCGCCTCCTTGTCCTTGCCCGCCTTCTCCTTGAACTGGGTCATGCGGTTGAGCCAGCCGATGCGCGCCACGCAGCCCAGGATCCAGGCGAGTTCGGCGTGTTCGGCGACCTGGCTCTGGTTGAAGATGATGCTCTTCTTGGGGTCCAGCCCGCAGGCGAGATAGGCCGCGGTCACATCGACGATGGCCTTGCGCAGCTCGGCCGGATCCTGCCAAACGGTGATCGCATGCATGTCCACCACGCAGTAGATGCACTCATGCGTGTCCTGCATGTGGATCCAGTTCAGCATGGCGCCCAGGTAATTGCCGAGATGCAGATTGCCTGTCGGCTGCATGCCGGAAAAGACGCGCGGGACGAACTTGGACATGTGGCAGACCCCCTAGCTCAAAACCGGGCCGCTTATGCCCGCAAAAGACCGGTCTGAAAAGAGCTTCCCGCCGGAGCCTTGCCATCGTGCCCCGAACCCGGTCTAACCACGCCATGCCGGAACTTCCAGAAGTCGAAACCGTGATGCGGGGCCTCAAGCCCGTGCTCGAGGGCCGCCGCATCGAGACCGTCACGCTGCGGCGCGGCGGCTTGCGCTTTCCCTTTCCCGAGGGCTTTGCCGAAAGGCTCGCCGGGCGCCGGGTCAGCGGGCTGTGGCGGCGCGCCAAATACATCCTCGCAGGCCTCGAGGGCGGGGACCTGCTGCTGATCCACCTCGGCATGACGGGGCGCTTCACCGTCTTCTCGGGGCAGGGCGCGCGCAACCTCGGCGAATTCTATTTCGAGACGGCGGCGGGCGAGGCGGGCGAAGGGCCTCATGACCATGTGGTGCTCACACTCGATGACGGCACCCGCGTCGTCTACACCGACCCGCGCCGCTTCGGGATGATGGACCTGCTGGCGGAGCGAGACGCGCAATCGCACAAGCTTCTGGGCGGCATCGGCCCGGAGCCGCTGGGCAACGCCTTCGATGCCGCCTATCTGGCGGAGCGTTTCCGCGGCAAGGCGGCCCCTTTGAAGGCGGCGCTCCTCGACCAGCGTGTCGTCGCGGGGCTGGGCAACATCTATGTCTGCGAGGCGCTGCACCGTGCCGGGCTCTCGCCCCGCCGCAAGGCGAAGACGCTGGTGCGCAAGCGCGGCCATGATCCGCGCCTCGACGAATTGGTGGCCCACATCCGGGAGATTCTCAACGAGGCCATCCTGGCCGGTGGCTCCACGCTGCAGGACTTCGCTCACACCGATGGTGCCCCGGGCGCCTTCCAGCAGCGCTTCCTGGTCTATGACCGCGAAGGCCAGCCCTGCACGCGCTGCGGGGCGGTGATCGAAAGGCTTGTGCAGTCCGGCCGATCGACCTTTTATTGCCGCAACTGCCAGACATAGGACGGTATCCATGGCCTACCAGAATATCCTCGTCGAAACCCGCGGCCGCGTGGGGCTCGTGACGCTCAACCGGCCCCAGGCCCTCAATGCCCTGAACGAGGCCCTCATCGCGGAGCTGAACGAGGCGCTCAGCGGTTTCGAGTCGAACCCCGAAATCGGCTGCACGGTGATCACGGGAAGCGAGAAGGCCTTCGCGGCCGGCGCCGACGTCAAGGAAATGGCGGGCAAGGGCTATGTCGAGGCCTATCTCGCCCGATTCCTCGATGGCTGGACGCGCCTGTCCGAGACCCGCAAGCCGGTGGTCGCGGCGGTGTCCGGCTTCTGCCTCGGGGGCGGTCTGGAACTCGCCATGATGTGCGACATCATCATCGCCTCCGACACGGCCCGCTTCGCCCTTCCCGAGATCACGCTCGGCATCATGCCGGGTGCGGGCGGCACGCAGCGCCTGCCGCGCTTCATCGGCAAGGCCAAGGCCATGGACCTGATCCTGACCGGACGGATGATGGACGCGGCCGAGGCCGAACGCGCCGGCCTCGTGGCGCGCGTCGTGGCGCCGGAAAAACTGCTGGACGAGGCGCTGGCCGCCGCCGGCAAGATCGCCTCCTATTCCCAGCCCATCGTCATGATGGCCAAGGAAACGGTGAACCGCGCGCAGGAGACGTCCCTCTCGGAAGGTGCGCGTTTCGAGCGCCGCCTGTTCCTCTCCATGTTCGCCACGGAGGACCAGAAGGAAGGCATGAAGGCCTTCATCGAGAAGCGCAAGCCGGCTTTCCGGGATCGGTGAGAGGTTTCTGAAAGCCGCGCGAAGGCTGCCCGGCCTGACCGGCTCGCCGCCGGCTCAGGCCGGATGGATCACGCCCTTCTTGACGATGATGTTGCCGTAAAGCCTCGGCTCGCTGGAGGCGACGACGGCGAAACAGGCCCTCACCTTGTTGTAGAAGGCGTCACCCGTCAGCGGCACGATCTTCTGCGTCGGCTCGTGCTTCAGCAGAATGGCGGTGAAGTCCTCGAAGACGGGCTCCATGCGGTTCGGGTCGAGGTAGGCGGCAGGCCGCCACACCGCTTCCGGCACCATGTCGTCCACCGGCATGACCGAGAGGATCGCATCGAGGATGCGCGGCGCCCCGTGCCCGTCGAGGCGCACCACGCGCTTGCCATGTTCCTCCGCGGGATAATTGCCGTCCACGATGGCGATCTCGTCGCCATGACCCATGGCGCGCAGCACCCGGAGCAGGTCCGGGCTCAGCAGCGGATCGATTCCCTTGAGCATCAGCTCTTTTCCTTGAACAAGACGTTCCGGTTGATGATGAAATTGTCGAACAGCGGCAGGCTCGCCGCGCCGAGGGCCCGGGCATCCGCGCCGATGGTGCCCTCCACCACGGGAAACGCGGCGAGACCCTGGCGGTCGACATGGCGGAGGGCGTCCTGCACCGCCGCGACGAAACTGCTGCGCACATGGAGCGGCACCGCCCCGTCGATGACGATGGCCGAGCAGTCCAGCACCGCCATGATGCCGGCCGCGGCGACGGCCACTTCCCTTGCGGCACCCGCGCGCCAGCGTTCCAGCGCGGGGCCCGCGCCCGACCAGGCCGCGAGATCGCGCCACAGCAGTTCCGGATCTCCGCCGTCGCGCTGGATCTCGCGTTCGAGGGCGGCCAGCGAGGTCGCATGCACGAGCTGTTCGGATCGGCCCTCGGCGGATGTGACCGGGAAAGACGCCAGCGCCCCGGCGTTGCCGTGCTTGCCGAGATGGAGGCTGCCGTTCAGCACGATGCCGCCGCCGATGAAGTAGCCGAGGTAGAAATAGGCGAAGTCCTGCAGGTCGCGCCCGCGGCCGAACAGCAGCTCGGCCGCGCAGGCCGCCGAGGCGTCGTTGCAGAAGTGGATCGGCCAGGAGAACAGCTTTGCGATTTCGGCCTGCAGGTCGAACTCCTTCCAGGCCATCAGCACGTCATGCGGCGCGCCCACGTCCTCGGCCCAGTTCCAGAGTTCGAAGGGCGCGGCGATCCCCATCCCGCTGATGCGCTCCCGCTGCGCCGTGGACAGTCCGGAGACGAGCTCCTCCACGCCCGACCTGACGAAGGCGATGAGCTCACCCGGCGAGGGGAAGGTGTAGGGCCGGTGGATGGTGTGGCGCACATGCCCCGCCAGGTCGAGCAGCATCAGGTCGCCCGAGCGCCGGCCGACCTTGAGCCCGATCGAGAATGCGCCTTCCGGGTTGAGCTCGAAGGGCACCAGAGGCTGGCCCACCTTGCCGCGCTGCGGCTTCAGCCGCTTGAGCAGCCCATCCGCCTCCAGCTGCCGCACGATCACCGATACGGTCTGGGCGGAAAGCCCGGTGAGGCGCGCCATCTCGGCTTTCGGCAAATGGCCGTGCAGCCGCACGAGGGAAAGGATCAGCCGCTCGTTGTAGAGGCGGACACCCGTCTGGGTCGTGCCGCGCGAAAGTGCGGGCGCCTTGTCGCCTCCCGTGCCGCCGCTGGCCCACTCCATCACGTACCGGTCCCAATCATTTTGCAGTCGCGTACAGATTTCCAGCAGGCCCCGTGGCTGTCAATCAATAAATCACTCCGGTTTATTTATTGACAGCGCCCGAATTTTGCGATGAGAATGTCCCCATGTGTTGAAGGAAAGGCATGATCCTTTCCCGCACTGGTAGAAACTCTTGCCTGTACCACCCCCTGTTTCAGGGGCAACAATCCATGGGAGGATTCACGTGAAGACCGTATTCAAAGCCGCTCTGCTCGGCGCCGCCGCCACCGCTCTCTTCTCCGCCACGCCGGCGCTCGCCGCCGGTGGCGTCTGCCTCATCACCAAGAACAACACCAACCCCTTCTTCGTGAAGATGAAGGAAGGCGCTGAAGCCAAGGCCACCGAACTCGGCCTCGAATTCCAGGCCTTCGCCGGCAAGGTTGACGGCGACGCCGGCCCGCAGATCGAAGCCATCGAGAACTGCGTCGCCTCGGGCGCCAAGGGCATCCTGATCACCGCGTCCAACGACTCGGTCATCCCCGCCCTCAAGGACGCGCGCTCCAAGGGCGTGCTGGTGATCGCGCTCGACACGCCGATCGGCGACAAGGACGCCGCCGACTCGACCTTCGCCACCGACAACTTCGAGGCCGGCGTGCTGATCGGCAAGTGGGCCAAGGCCCAGATGGGCGATGCCGCCAAGGATGCCAAGATCGGCATGCTGAACATCAACAAGGACAACATCTCGGTCGACGTGCTGCGCGACACGGGCTTCCTCACCGGCTTCGGCATCGAAGTGCCGAACCCGAAGGTGATGGGTTCCGAGACCGATGCGCGCGTGATCGGCCACGAGACCTCGAACGCCAATCCGGAAGGCGGCCTCAAGGCGGCGGAGAACCTCCTCGCCAAGGAGCCGAACATGAACCTGATCTACACGATCAACGAGCCGGCCGCCGAAGGCGCCTACCAGGCGATGAAGGCCGCGGGCAAGGAAACCCAGGCCCTGATCGTCTCGGTCGACGGCGGCTGCCCGGGCGTGCAGAACGTGAAGGCCGGCGTCATCGGCGCCACCTCCATGCAGTTCCCGCTGCTGATGGCCTCGAAGGGTGTCGAAGCCGTTGCCGCCTTCGCCAAGGACGGCACCAAGCCCGTCAACTCGGAAGGCCTCGACTTCTTCAACACGGGCGTGCAGCTCATCACCGACAAGCCGGTGGACGGCCTGCCCTCCGTCACCTCGGAAGAGGGCCTCAAGCTCTGCTGGGGCTGATCTGACCCGGTATCCGCCGACGTGAACCACCCGAGGGGCGGCCTAACCGCCGCCCCTTTTCCAATGAGCGGGCACGACCCGCGCAACTCTCTCACGGGGCCGTCATCATGAGCGACAGCAGTCAGCCCAGCAAATCCATCTCTGACTACGAAGCCGCGCTCAGCAAGGCCGACACCTCGGTCGCCTCGTTCGAGCAGGACCACGTCACGCCGCTGCAGAAGCTGCGCGTCTTCCTGCATGCCTATCCGGTCACCGTGCCGATCTTCGTGCTGATCCTGTCCATCCTGCTGTTCGGGATCACCACCAACGGGCTGATCTTCATGCCCGGCAACCTGTCGACGATCCTCAAGCAGATCACCCCCATCGGCATCGTCGCCATCGCCCAGACCATCATCATCCTGACGGCCGGCATCGATCTCTCGATCGGCGCCATCATGGTGCTTTCCACCATCGTCATGGGCAAGCTCGCCGTGCAGGTGGGCGTTCCCGCCCCGGCGGCCATGGCCATCGGCTTCTTCGCCGGCGGCGTCATGGGCTACGTCAACGGCCTCCTCGTCACCCGGCTCCGCCTGCCGCCCTTCATCGTGACGCTCGGCACGCTCTACATCTTCCAGGCGCTCAAGCTCTGGTATTCGGAATCGGAATCGATCCGCAACGTCGACACCGAAGCCACCGCGCCCCTCCTGATCTGGTTCGGCAAGGTCATCTCCATCGGCGGCTTCCAGATCCTCTACGGCACCATCGCCTTCCTGCTGCTCGCCTGGGCCATGACCTATGTGCTGAAGCACACCGCCTGGGGCCGCCACGTCTATGCCGTGGGCGACGACATCAACGGCGCCATGCTCTCCGGCGTCCAGACGGACAAGGTCCTGCGCTCCGTCTATGTGGTGGCCGGCGTCATCGCCGCCTTCGCCGGCCTCGTGCTGATCGGGCGCGTCGGCGGCACGGTGACGCCACTGGCGGGCGAGACCGCCAACCTCGACTCGATCACCGCCGTGGTGATCGGCGGCACCTCGCTGTTCGGCGGGCGCGGCTCCATCGTGGGGTCCGTGCTCGGCGCCATCATCGTCGGCGTCTTCCGCTTCGGCCTGTCGCTGTCCAAGGTGGACGTGCTGTGGCAGGATTTCACCGTCGGCATCCTGATCATCGCCGCCGTCGCCATCGACCAGTGGATCCGCAAGGCCTCGGCCTGAGCTTCGCACACCCTCCTCAAGGAACAGGCGTCCGCCATGAGCAACAAATCACCCGCCGGCACCGTCGAACCGATCCTGACGACGCGCAACCTGGTCAAGCGCTATGGCCGCGTCACCGCGCTGGACCACTGCAACTTCGACCTCTACCCGAACGAGATCCTCGCGGTGATCGGCGACAACGGCGCGGGCAAGTCCACCCTGATCAAGGCGATCTGCGGCGCCGTCACGCCTGACGAGGGCGAAATCCGGCTCGAGGGTAAACCCGTCCAGTTCAAGTCGCCGCTCGACGCGCGCAACGCAGGGATCGAGACCGTCTACCAGAACCTCGCCCTGTCGCCCGCGCTCTCCATCGCGGACAACATGTTCATGGGGCGTGAACTGCGCATGCCGGGCATTCTGGGCTCGATCTTCAAGAAGCTCGACCACAGGGGCATGGAGAAGATCGCCCGCGACAAGCTGACCGAGCTTGGCCTCATGACCATCCAGAACATCGGCCAGGCGGTGGAAACGCTGTCTGGCGGCCAGCGCCAGGGTGTCGCCGTGGCGCGCGCCGCCGCCTTCGGTTCCAAGGTCATCATCATGGACGAGCCGACGGCGGCGCTGGGCGTCAAGGAATCCCGCCGGGTGCTGGAGCTCATCCTGGACGTGAAGCGCCGCGGCCTGCCCATCGTGCTGATTTCGCACAACATGCCGCATGTCTTCGAGGTGGCGGACCGCATCCATGTGCACAGGCTCGGCAAGCGCCTCTGCACCATCAGCCCGAAGGATTTCACCATGTCGGACGCGGTCGCCTTCATGACCGGCGCCAAGGTCCCGCCCCCGGAATTGATGGCGGCCTGAAAAAGGCGCTACTCGCCGCCGGGGGTTTGAGGCATAAATCCCGCTCCATCGAGCGGGATTTTTCATGACGACAGGCGGCAACAAGCTTCTTCTCGACCTCTACCGCACCATGCGGCGCATCCGCACCTTCGAGGAGCGGGTCAACGAACTCTTCGTGCGCGGCCAGTCCGCGGGCTCCATGCTCCACATGTCGATCGGAGAGGAATCGATCGCCGGCGTCTGCCGCGCCATGGAGCAGGGCGACAGCTTCACCACCCACCACCGCGGCCACGGCATCTTCATCGCGCGCGGCGCGGACCCGAAGCGCATGATGAGCGAGATCGCCGGCAAGGCGGACGGCTATTGCTCCGGCAAGGGCGGGTCCATGCACATCGCCGACATGGCGCTGGGCGCGCTCGGCGCCAATGCCATCGTGGGCGGCGGCATTCCCCATGTCGTGGGTGCGGGCATGTCCTACCGCAACCGCGGGCTTCCGCATGTTTCCGTCGCCTTCTTCGGCGACGGCGCCTCCCAGCAGGGCATCCTCTACGAGGCCATGAACATGGCCGCGCTGTGGAAGCTGCCCGTGGTCTTCTGCTGCATCAACAACCAGTATGGCATGGGAACCCGCATCGACCGTGCCGCGGCCAACACCAACCTCCATGAGCGCGCCATCGCCTGCGGCCTCAACGGCATGGCGGTGGACGGCGGCGACGTGGAGGAGGTGCACGAGGCGTCCGAACGCATCATCACGGGCGCGCGCAATGGCCGCCCGGGCTTCCTGACGCTGACCTGCTACCGCTTCTTCGGCCATGCCCGGCTCGACAAGAGCCCCTATCGCGACGAGGCCGAAGAGCTGGAAGGCCGCAAGCGCGACGCGGTCGCCAATGCGCGCGGGACCCTCATCGCCCGCAACACGGCCGACGAGGAAGCGCTCGCGCGGCTCGATGCCGAGATCGCGGAGGAGATGAATGCCGCCGTCGCCCACGCCATCGCGGCGGAGCCCCCCGCCGTGGACACGATGTTCCGTGACGTCTACGCGGAGGGTGAACCGCGCCCCAGGCCGCTCCACCAGCATTTGTCGATGATCCTTGGGGAGGCCCGCTGATGGCTGCCGTCGAGACCACCTACCGCGAGGCGCTGCGCCAGGCGCTGATCGACGCGATGACCGAGGATCCGTCCGTCTTCGTGATGGGCGAGGAGGTTGGCCGCTATGGCGGCGCCTATGGCGTCACCAAGGGCCTGCTCGAGATGTTCGGCGAGCACCGCGTGGTCGACACGCCGATCGCCGAGGCGGGAATCGTGGGTGCCGCCGTGGGTGCCGCCATGACCGGCTCACGCCCCGTGGCGGAGCTCATGTACATCGACTTCGCCGGTCTCACCATGGACCAGGTGGCGAACCAGGCGGCCAAGAGCCGCTACATGTTCGGCGGCCAGATCGGCGTGCCCATGGTGCTGCGCATGCAGGGAGGCACCGGACGCTCGGCCGCGGCCCAGCATTCGCAATCGCTCGAGGCCTGGTTCACCCATGTGCCGGGCCTGCGCGTGGTGATGCCCGCGACGGTGAACGATGCCTATCACCTGCTCCGCATGGCGCTAAAATGCCCCGACCCGGTGATCTTCATCGAACACAAGGGCCTCTATGTGCGCAAGGGCGAGATGGATACGGGCAAGCCCGATGGCGCATGGGGCCAGTCGGTCGTCCGCCGCGAGGGCTCGGACGTCACCATCGTCACCTATTCCAAGATGGTGTTCGAATCGCTCAGCGCCGCGGAGACGCTGGAGCAGAATGGCGTCTCGGCCGAGGTGGTGGACATCCGCTGCCTCAACCCGCTGGACGACGAGACCTTCGTGAAGTCGGTGATGAAGACCGGCCGCGCCATGGTGGTGACGGAGGCGGTGATGACCTCCGGTTTCGCCGCCGAACTCTCCGCGCGCATTTCCGAGCGCTGCTTCGACTATCTGGAGGAGCCGGTGGTGCGCGTCGCGGGCGAGGACATCCCGATCCCCGTGTCGCCCGCGCTGGAGCGGGGCTCCGTGCCCTCGGCCCAGCTCATCGCCGAAACCGGGCTCTGGCTGGTGAAGAGGGTGGCGCCGTCATGGGCCGCGTGATCGAGATGCCGCTCCCCCGTCTGGGGGAGACGATGGAGGAAGGCCGCATCGGCCTCATCATCAAGAAGCCGGGAGAGGCCTTCCGCCGTGGCGAGACGCTGCTCGAAGTCGAGAGCGACAAGACCACGGTCGAGGTTCCCGCCCTGCAGGACGGCATCCTGGTCGAATGGCTGGTGACGAGCGACCAGATGGTTCCCGTCGAAAGCGCCATCGCCCGGATCGAGATCGAGGGTGAGGCCGTCGCGGAAGTGAAGCGGCCCCAGGCCGCTGCCGCTGCTCCCCAGCCCGCCGCGGCGGTGCCGCGCTACGTGCCGCTTGCCACCGGCACGCGCCCGCGCGCCTCCACGGCGGCGCGCGCCGAAGCCCGCCGCAAGGGCATCGACCTCGCAACGCTCCAGGGCAGCGGCCGCAACGGGCGCGTCACGCGGGCGGACATCGCCGCCGCCCAGCGTCCGGCGCGCGCGGCCTATCACGTCGAGGTTCCGGAAGGGCGCATCTTCTTCCGTGAGTGGCCGGCCCAGGGCAGGGAGAAGGGGGCGGTGCTTCTGCTGCACGGTCTCTTCGCGGATTCCCAGAGCTTCACCACGCTGGGGCGGAAATTCGCCGCGCGGGGCTACCGGACCTTCGCACCGGACCTTCCAGGGCATGGCGAAACCGTTTCGCCCGCGGCCACGGCGGAGGAGATCACCAAGGCCATCGCCGCGGCCCTGCCGCCCGTGAAGGTCCATGTGCTGGGCCATTCCTTCGGCGCATTCGTCGCCGCGAGGCTGTTGCCGCAGGCGCTGTCGCTGACGCTGCTTGCACCTGCGGGCTGCGGGGAGGAGATCAACGGCGAGTTCGTCGCCGCCATGCTGGGCGGGCATATCGGTCACGCCGCGGGCTTCCTCGGCGAGACGCTGCCGCCCGAGGCGCAGTCATCGCTCGCCGGGCATCTTTCGGTCCATGCCGCGCAGCTGCGCGCCATCGCCGGAGAGGTGGCGGAGGGGAGCGCGCAAAAGCTCTCCATCCTCGGGCACCTCAAGGCGGCGTCCGTGCCGGTCGCGGCGGTGTTCATGCGCGATGACGCGGTGATCCCGGCGCATCACGCGCTCAACCTGCCCTTCAACGTGGCAACCCGCATCCTGCCCGGCGCGGGCCACCTGCCGCACTGGCGCGCGCCAGATGCCATCGTGGAGCTGATCGCCGGCGCCTGATCAGCGCCGGCTCTTCTCCTCCTGAAGCCGCTTGTGCGCGGCCAGCGCCATGAGGCGCCGGTCACGCCATTGCGTGGCCTCGCCGAGTTTCTCCGCCGGCACGGCGGCGCGCCGCGCGGCCTCCAGCGTGGCGGCGATCGAGTCCGGCCATGGCTCCGCCGCCGCCTGGGACTCGCCCACGCGGCGGATCGTCGGGCCATAGCGTTCCAGGTAATCGGCCACGCCCCGGGGCGCGTTGAGGTCGATGGTCTCGATCGGGCCCATGAAGCTCCAGCGCAGGGCCAGCCCGTCCTTGATCGTCTTGTCGAGGTCATCGGGCGAGACGTAATCCTCCGCGATCAGGCGGAAGGCCTCGTTCAGCACCGCCAGCTGCAGGCGGTTCAGGATGAAGCCCTCGATCTCCCGCTTCACGGTGACGGGCGACATGGCGCATCCCGCCATGAAATCCTGCGCCCTCCCGATCACCTCAGGCGAGGTGAAGGGGCCGCCGCAGAGTTCCACGATGGGCGCCAGATGCGGCGGGTTCATCGGATGCGCCACGAGGCAACGTTCGCGCGTCGCCAGCTCCCCGAAGATGATCGAGGGCATGATGGCCGAGGTCGAGCTGGACAGGATGGCGTCCGGCTGCGCCAGGCTTTCCACCTCCGCGAACAGGCGCTGCTTGGGCTCCGCCCGCTCCGCGATGTTTTCCTGCACGAAGCCCGCGCCGTCCAAGGCTGCCGCAAGGGTTCCCGCGCCCGAAATCCGCGCGCGGACGCCCTCCGGATCATCGATCAGGCCGTCCGCCGCCATTTCCGGCAGGGTGCGCGCGATGTGCTCAAGGGCTCTCTGCACCTGAGACGCATCCTGGTCCCACAGCCGCACCTCATGGCCGCCGCGCGCGAAGACCATCGCCCATGACCGGCCGATCAGGCCGGATCCGAGAATGGCCGTCCTCACTTCGGCACCGGCGCATCCTGGCGAAGCAGGCCTTCCGCCTTGAGGTCCTTCCACAGCGCCTTGGGCAGCTTCATGTCCAGGGTTGCGGCATTGAGGGCCACTTCCTTGGCGCTCGCCCCGCCGGGGATCACGCTCACCACCTGCGGGTGATGCAGGGGGAAGCGCAGCGCCGCCTGGGCCAGCTTCACCTTGTGCCGCTTGCACACGGCCTCGATCCGGGCGACGCGCTCCAGGATGGGCTTCGGCGCGGGATCGTAGTTATAGAAGGCGCCGGGCTTCGGCCCGGTGGCGAGGATGCCGGAGTTGTAGGGACCGCCCAGCACGATGCCGATGCCGCGTTCCTCGCACAGCGGCAGGAAGGACTGCAGCGCCTCCTGTTCCAGCAGCGTGTAGCGCCCGGCCAGCAGGAAGATGTCGACGTCGGCGGCCTTGGCCAGCGTCTCGCATACCTCCCACTCGTTCACGCCCGCACCGAAGGCCTTGATCACCTTCTCGTCCCTGAGCTTGCGCAGCGCCTTGATGCCGCTCTGCAGGATCGTCTTCACGTGATGGTCGCGCGCCTCCACCGACTTGTGGGTGAAGACGTCCACGTCATGCACGAAGATGATGTCGATCGAATCGACACCCAGCCGTTCGAGCGAGAATTCGATCGAACGCATGAAGCCGTCATAGCTGTAGTCGAACCGCTCCTTGCGGGCGGGCGTGTCGAAGAACTTGCCGATGCCGGTGCGGTCCTTCGGCGCGCAGACGTCCAGCAGGCGGCCGACCTTGGTCGAGAGCACATAGTCCTTGCGCTTCTTGCCGAAGAGAAAGCGGTTGAGGCGCGTTTCCGAGAGGCCCAGTCCGTAGAGCGGGGCGGTGTCGTAATACCGCACGCCCGCCTTCCACGCCGCTTCCAGCGTCTTCTGCGCGTCCTCGGGATCGACCGCGCGGTAGAGATTGCCGATGGGTGCGGTTCCGAAGCCCAGTTCGGTGAAGGAGATGGTTTCCCCCGACGGCGCCTTGAAGTTGCGCTTCTTCATGTCTCACTGCCTTTCATGGTGTTGAGGTCTGCAAAGAGTTCCGGGCGCTCGCGCGCGAAGGATTCGAGTTCCGCCAGCACCGCGTCGAGATGCCGGTGCATGGCCTCGGCGGCTCTCTCCCCGTCGCGGGCTTCGAGGGCGGTTACCACCGCCTCGTGTTCCGCCAGCGTCAGTTCCAGCCGGCGCCTGGTGTTGAGAAGGCGTCTCACCCGGTCCAGGCCCAGGCGGGCCGTTTCGGTGGCGCCGCGCACCCGTTCGAAGCCGAGCTCGTCCTGCAGCGCGGCATGGAAGGCCAGGTCGAAGCCGTGGAAGCCCTTCAGGTCCTGCGCCTCGATGGCCGCCTTCTGGTAGCGCAGGTTGCTGCGCAGCTGGTCGAGGAGGGCCGAGGGCGCTGCCGCGGCGAGCGTGCGCACCGTCTCCACCTCGAGGGCGCGCCGGAAGAACATGTTCTCCCGCGCATCCGAGATCCTGATCAGGGTGACGCGGGAGCCGCTTTGTGGAATGATCTCCACCAGCCCTTCGGTGGCGAGCCGGTTCATCGCCTCGCCCACCGGGAAGCGGGAGACCCCCATGCGGGCGGCAATCGCCTGCTTGTCGAGGATTTCGCCCGGCTTCAGGTCAAGCTGCACGATGGCCTCGCGCAGGGCCACATGCACCCGCGCGGTGGCCCCGCCGGGTGCTGCGCCGCGTCCCGGGCTCAAGAATTCATATGTGACGGCGGCAGCTGGCATGCTAACATGTTAGCTGGATTCCGAGGGCGAGCAAGCCCTGCAGCAACGAAGCGAGACCCCGCGATGATTTCAAGCGTCCCCAAAGTGCCCCGCATGCTCCGCCTTTCCGCCGCCGACAATGTCCTGGTCGCCATCGACACGGTGGATAAGGGCGCGACCGCGCCCGAGGGCATCACCGCGCTCGACCGGATCGGGAAGGGCCACAAGATGGCAGCCGCGGAGATCCGCGCCGGAGATCCGGTGCGCAAGTTCGGCCAGATCATCGGCTTTGCCACCCAGAACATACCACAGGGTGCGTGGGTGCACGAGCACAACACAGGCATGCAGGATTTCGCGCGCGACTATGCCTTCGCCCAGGATGCGAAGCCGGAGGACATCCTGCCGCTCGCGAGCCAGGCCACCTTCCAGGGCATCCGCCGCGCCAACGGAAAGGTCGGCACCCGCAACTACATCGGCGTCCTCACCTCGGTGAACTGCTCTGCCACCGTTGCCGGCTTCATCGCGGAGGAGGTGAACCGCTCCGGCATGCTGGACGATTATCCGAACATCGACGGCATCGTGGCCCTCAAGATGGACAATGGCTGCGTCATCGATTACCGCGGCGCCATCTTCGACATCCTGAAGCGCACCGCCTGGGGCTATGCCACCAACCCGAACATGGGCGGCGTGCTGATGGTGGGCCTGGGCTGCGAGGGCTTCCAGATTCCGCGCTTCAAGGAGGCCTATGGCGTGGTCGAGAACGACTTGTTCCGCACCATGACGATCCAGGAGACCGGCGGAACGCGGAAGACGGTCGCCGCCGGCGTCGCCGCGATCCGCGAGATGCTGCCGCACGTGAACAACGTGAAGCGCGAGACCTGCCATGCCTCGGACCTGATCGTGGCGCTGCAGTGCGGCGGCTCGGACGGCTATTCGGGCATCACCGCAAACCCGGCGCTGGGGGCGGCGGTCGATATCCTCGTCCGCCACGGCGGCACGGGCATCCTGTCCGAGACGCCGGAGATTTATGGCGCCGAGCACCTCCTCACCCGCCGTGCGGCGAGCCGCGAGGTCGGCGAGAAGCTCGTCGACATCATCAAGTGGTGGGAGGACTACACCAGGCGCAACAACATGGAGATGAACAACAACCCGTCTCCGGGCAACAAGCTGGGCGGCCTCACCACCATCCTCGAGAAATCGCTGGGTGCCGCGGCCAAGGGCGGCTCCACCACGCTCCGCCACGTCTACCGCTATGCCGAGCCGGTGACCGGCAAGGGCTTCGTCTTCATGGACACGCCGGGCTATGACCCCGTCGCCGCCACGGGCCAGGTCGCGGGCGGCGCCAATCTCCTGTGCTTCACCACGGGCCGCGGCTCGGCCTATGGCTGCAAGCCCGTCCCCTCGATCAAGCTCGCCACCAACACCGACATCTACACCCGCATGATCGACGACATGGACATCAACTGCGGCGACATTCTCGACGGCGTGTCGATCGAGGAGAAGGGCCGGCAGATCTTCGACATGATGCTGAAGGTCGCCTCGGGCGAGCACACCAAGTCGGAAGAGCTGGGTTATGGCGACAACGAGTATGTGCCCTGGCATGTCGGCGCGATGATGTAGGCGCGGGCAGCAGGCCATCATTGCACCACGTTTCCGGCGGAAAGCATGCGTCTTGCCGGATGGGAACGGTTAACGATGCGTAAGTCGAAAGCCGTTAGCTCTTCCGGGTGGGGAGTGCCGGGGAGAGATGGGCCTTTCGAGCAAGCGTAGCCGGGGCAAGCAGCGGGTCGAGCCGCAGCTGTTCCGCGGCAAGGAAAGCGGCAAGCGTGGCGGCGGAACGGCTCCGCCGCGCGAGACGAAGCGCCGCCGGCGTTCGCTACTCTGGGGCATCGTCCGCTTCGCCTTCGTCATGGCCTTCGTCGGTGCGGCGGGCCTTGCCGCCGTGTTCGGCTACATCTGGTTCTCCCTGAACCAGCAGGGCCTGCTCAAGATTCCCGACCGCGATCCCGGCATCATGATCCTCGCGTCGGACGGGTCGGTGCTGGCGGAGCAGGGCTCCTTTGATGGCGACGGCGTGCGCCTTCCCGAATTGCCGGACTATGTGCCCAACGCGGTGATCGCCATCGAGGACCGCCGCTTCTACAGCCATTTCGGCGTGGACCCGATCGGCCTGGCGCGCGCCGCCTTCGCCAACTACAGTTCGGGCCGGGTGGTGCAGGGCGGTTCGACGCTCACCCAGCAGCTCGCCAAGAACCTGTTCCTCAATCCGGAGCGCACCATCGAGCGCAAGCTGCAGGAAATCGTGCTCGCGGTCTGGCTCGAGTCGCATTTCACGAAGGAGGAGATCCTCCAGCTCTATCTGAACCGTGTCTATTTCGGCTCGGGCGCGACGGGCATCGAAAAGGCCGCGGAGACCTATTTCCAGAAACCCGCGTCCGAACTCACCATCGCCGAAGCCGCAACGCTCGCGGGCGTGCTCAAGGCGCCGAGCGCCAACAATCCCGCCGCCAACCCGAAGGCCGCCGCGGAACGCGCCCGCCTCGTGCTGCAGGCCATGGCCGAGGCCGGCTTCATCACCGAGGCGGAGGCCGCCCAGATCGCCAGCCAGCCGGCGGAGGCGCGCAGCCAGGCCTTCGTCTCGGCCAAGCATTACGTGGTCGACTGGGTGGGTGAACAGCTTCCCGAATTCGTGAAGGACTATCAGCAGTCGCTCATCGTCGAGACCACCATCGATCCGGCACTCCAGGCGCAGGCCGAAGCCGAAGTCCGCAAGGCGCTGCGCGCCGAAGGGGCAAAGCTGCGGGTGAGCCAGGGCGCCATGGTGGTCATGGACGGCGGCGGCGCGGTGCTTGCCATGGTGGGCGGCAGTTCCTACCGGAAGAGCCAGTTCAACCGCGTGACCAAGGCGAAGCGCCAGCCGGGTTCCGCCTTCAAGCCCTTCGTGTTTCTCGCCGCCCTCGAGCGCGGCTACACGCCCGATACCGTCGAGATCGACGAACCGGTGAGGATCGGCAACTGGCGGCCCGAGAACTACCGCAAGAAATACATGGGTCCCGTGGCGCTCGAGACCGCGCTCGCCCTGTCCCTCAACACCATTGCCGCGAAGCTCGCGGTGCAGGTGGGGCCCGAAGCCGTCGCCACCGTCGCCCACCGGCTCGGCATCACGTCGCCGCTCGGCAAGGATGCCTCCATCGCGCTGGGCACCTCGGAGGTGACGCTCCTCGAACTCACCTCCGCCTTCGTGCCCTTTTCCAATGGCGGCTATCCGGTGTCGCCCTTCGCCGTCACGCGCATCCTGACGCGGGACGGAAGGGTGGTCTATGAGCGGAACGGCTCGGGCTTCCCCAAGGCCGTCACCGACCACGACCTTTATGGCATGAACCGCATGATGCGCCTCGTGGTGACCGAGGGCACCGGCAACCGCGCCGCCTTCGCCGACCATGACATTGCCGGCAAGACCGGGACCAGTCAGGACTACCGCGACGCCTGGTTCGTCGGCTACACGAGCGAACTCATCGCCGGCGTCTGGGTCGGCAACGACGACAATTCACCCACGAAGAAGGTTACGGGCGGCCTGCTGCCGGCCCAGATTTGGCACGACGTGATGGAACCCGCGCACCGGAGCCTCACGCCGAGGCCGCTGCCGGGTGAACCGCTGGTGGCCCTGCGGGAGCCGTCGACCATTTCGGAGGTCGAATATGAGCAGGGCGCTGCCGAAGAGGAGGAGCGCGTCGAACCGCGCCGCGAACGGCCCGGCTTCTTCGAAAGGCTCTTCGGCGGCTTCTCCCGCAAGGAGCGGGATGACGGTTCGGAACCTGGGGAAAAGAAGAAGCTGACCGCCTTCGAGCGGATGATGCGGGCACAGGAAAACCGCTGAAGGCCGGCGGCCCCGCTACGTCACCACCCGGTGCACGTCCTGCCCATGGGCGCGCAGCCAGTTCTTGGCCTTCGCCGCGCCCTGGCAATGCGTCAGCACCAGCCGCCAGAAGCGCTGGCTGTGGTCGAGGTGGCGGAGATGCGCCACCTCATGTGCGGCGACATAGTCGAGCACATAGTCGGGCGCGAGGATGAGCCGCCACGAATAGGACAGTTCGCCGCTCGCCGAACAGGATCCCCAGCGGCTTCTCTGGTCGCGTATGGTGATGCGGCGGTAGTCGACGCCCATCCGCTCGGCATAGTAGTTCGTGGCGTGCGTCAGGTCTTCCCGCGCTTCAGCCTTGAGGAAGTCGAGCAGGCGGCGCCTCACGTGCTGGGCCTCTCCCGGCACCTGGATGATGCAGCGGACGGGATCGGCGCTCACCAGGCCGCGCCGGCTTTCAACGTGGCGGATTTCATGTGGCACCCCGCGGAAGGGCAGCATGTGGCCGGGTTCCAGGTGGATGAGGCCGCCGCGGCTCCTGACCCGCTCCTCGATCCAGCTGCGTGAGCGTTCGGTGAATTCCAGCGCCCGGCCGCGCGAAACGCCCTTCGGCACCGTCACCAGAACGCCGGTTCCGGTTGAGTTCAGGCGAAGGACAAGGCGGCGCGCCTGTGCGTGGCGCCGGAACACCACGTCCAGCACCTCATCACCCACGACCATCCGGGAAGGTTCAAGCGGTCTTGGCCCGACCGTTCGCTGCAGGCTTCTGAGGAGTCCGATCATCCGCGTTCTTATTCACGAACTCGACGATTCGCGGTACGATTTCTTTGCGGAATCGCGATCCGTTGAACACGCCATAATGTCCCACGCCGGGCTGCAGATGGTGGAGTTTCTTCTCCTGGGGAAGGTTCGAGCACAGGTCCTGCGCCGCCTCCGTCTGGCCCACGCCGGAAATGTCGTCGCGTTCGCCCTCGATGGTCATCAGCGCCGTCTGCGTGATCTTGGAGGGATCGACACGGGCGTTCCGGTGCGTCAGCGTTCCTTTCGGAAGGTCATGCGTGATGAAGACCTTTTCAACCGTCTGCAGGTAGAACTCCGCCGTGAGGTCCATCACCGACATGTATTCGTCGTAGAATTCGCGGTGCTTCTCCGCGGAATCGCCGTCACCGTCGACGAGGTGCCAGAAGAGCTCGCGGTGCGCGTCGATGTGGCGGTCGAGGTTCATGGTCATGAAGCCGCCGAGCTGCAGGAAGCCGGGGTAGACGCTGCGCATCATGCCGGCGTGCGGTGCGGGCACCTTCATGATGACGTTGTTGCGGAACCACTCCACACCCTTTTCCTGGGCGAGCTTGTTCACCGCCGTGGGGTTGCGCCGGGTGTCGATGGGGCCGCCCATGAGGATCATGGTCTTCGGCGCGCAAGGGTCCTTCCCGGCATTCATCAGCGCCACCGCCGCTATCACAGGCACGGAGGGCTGGCACACGGCCATCACGCTGGTGTCCGGCCCCAGGAAGCGCAGGAATTCCGTAACGTAGTCGACATAGTCGTCGAGGTCGAAGGTGCCTTCCAGCGCGGGAACGGTGCGCGCGTCCACCCAGTCCGTGATGTAGGTGTCGTAATAGGGCAGCATGGATTCGACCGTGCCGCGCAGCAGCGTGGCATAGTGGCCGGACATCGGCGCCACGATGAGCAGCTTGTGCTGCTTGCCGCGCCCCTCCACCAGCTTGCGGAAGTTCACGAGCTTGCAGAACGGCTTGGAATGCACCACCGTCTCTTCCACCGCCACGAGGTCATCCCCCATGATGGTGTCCGTGATGCCGAATTCGGGCTTGCCGTAGCGGCGGGTGGTGCGCTCGAACAGTTCGAGCGAAGCCGCCCAGGAGCGGCCGATCTGCGTCGATGACAGTGGATTGGCCGGGTTTCTCCAGAAACTGATTCCGGCACCGGCTGCGGCGCGCCAAGGTGCAAGCGCCGCATGGTTCATTTCATACAGGTAGTACAGCACAACCCGAAGCCCCCGTTAACATCTGACGGTAGCAAGTCACCCCAATGGGAGCAACCCGTCATTTCATGCGACTTTAGAGGGAAGAGGCGAGACCTTCCTTCAGTTCCTCGGCGAGCTTCGCCGGGTCGGTCGTGTAGGTCATGTGCTTCACGAAGCGGCCATCGGGCCCCATCAGGTAGATGATGCTCGAATGATCCATCAGATACTCGGCGGAGTCCTTGTCGCCCGACTTCGCATAATAGACGCGATATGCCTTCGCGATGGCCGCCACTTCATCGGCCGTGCCGGTGAGCCCCACCAGCCGCGGCCCGAAATTCTCGACGTAGGATTTCAGCACCGCGGGCGTGTCACGCGCGGGATCGACCGAGACGAAGACCGGCTGGATCTTCTCGCCCTCCGGCCCCATCGCATCGAGTGCCGCCGTCATCACCTGCAGTTCCGTGGGGCAGATGTCCGGGCAATAGGTGTAGCCGAAGAACACCAGCATGTGCTTGCCCAGAAAATCCTTCTCGCTCACCCGCCGTCCGTTGTGGTCCGTCATGGTGAAGGGGCCGCCCACCAGCGCCACGCCCTGCGCCGCCGGCGGCAAGAGCTGGCGGCTCATCCAAGCATAGCCGCCGATCCCGGCGGCGATCAGCAGGATGGTGGCGGCGAAAATCACAACGGCGCGGCGTGGCATGAGGCTTTCTCTTCCTTTCGCCTCATACATAAGCCTAGATTGCCGCCATCACAACGCAAGGCCGCGTGAGCGGGCAGGGAATGCCGCAGGACTTCACCATCTATCCCAAGCTTTCCGGAGGCGATGCCGAGATCGGCATGCTGCGCCTCAGGACGCTGGTGCGGCTGCGCTGGCTCGCCATCGTCGGGCAGGCGGGCGCGGTGCTCGGCGTACATTTCGCGCTGGGCTTTCCGCTGCCGCTCGGGCTGTGCCTCGCCGTCATCGCCTGCAGCGCCTGGCTGAACATCTTCCTGACCATCCGCTGGCGAAAGAGCGTGCGCCTGCACGAGACGCAGGCCGGGCTGCTGCTGGTCTATGACGTTCTGCAGCTCGCCGTCCTGCTGTATCTCACGGGCGGGCTCGAGAACCCCTTCTCCTTCCTGTTCCTCGTGCCCGTGACCATTTCGGCCACCTCCCTGTCGATGCGCTGGACGCTGTGGCTGGGCCTCATGGCCTTCGCCTGCGCCACGTTCCTGGCCTTCCGCCATTTCCCGCTGCCATGGGTGCCGGGCGAGAGGCTCGAACTGCCGGAGGTCTATATCGGCGGCATGTGGGCCGCGATCATGAGCGGGGTGGTGTTCTCCGCCATCTATGCCCGCCGCATCGCGGACGAGGCCCGGCAGATGTCCGCCGCCCTCTCCGCCACGGAAATGGTGCTGGCGCGCGAGCAGCGGCTCACCGCGCTGGACGGGCTCGCCGCCGCCGCCGCGCATGAGCTCGGCACGCCGCTCGCCACCATCGCCCTTGTCGCCAAGGAGCTCAAGCGGGAGCTTCCCGCGAAAGGTCCGCACACGGAGGACATCGATCTCCTCATCAGCCAGACGGCGCGCTGCCGTGAAATCCTGGCGCGGCTCTCGAACCGCGAGGCGCAGATGGACGAGATGTATCAGCGCACGCGCGTCCTCGTCATGATCGAGGATCTCGTGGCGCCGCTCAGGGGCTCCGACGTGGTCATCGCGGTGACGAGCTCCGCCGACATGGACGACAAGGCGCAGGAGAACGAGCCCGTGTTCCGGCGCAACCCCGCCATCGCCTATGGCATCGGCAATCTGCTGGAGAATGCGGTGGACTTCGCGGAGAGCCGCGTCGAGGTCGATGCGCGCTGGACGCAGTCGCAGGTGTCGATCACCGTCCGCGACGACGGCCCGGGCTTCCACGAGAACATCTTCGACCGGCTGGGCGACCCCTTCGTGACCACGCGCCCCGGCTATGGCGAGGACACCGGCGAGGCCGGCCGCCACGAAGGCATGGGGCTCGGCTTTTTCATCGCCAAGACGCTGCTCGAACGCTCCGGCGCCTCGGTCTCGCTGGCCAACCGGCCGGCGCCGGAACATGGCGCCGTGGTTCACGTTGTCTGGCCACGGAGCCTCATTGATCTCGGGCGGGCCTGACTGCGTATCCGGGGAAACGTTGAACCCGCTTGCCGGAAGGGCTAGAGAGCGGGCACTGAACCCCGTAAACCGCCAACCAGGGTCTGAATGACACATCCCGCAATCCCCGCCGACAAGACGCTGCTCCTCGTCGACGACGACAAGCCCTTCCTGACCCGGCTCGCCCGGGCGATGGAGACGCGGGGTTTCGAGGTGCTGACTGCTGAATCGGTCGCCGAAGGCATTGCCCATGTCAAGCGGGCGGCACCCTCCTTCGCTGTCGTCGACCTCCGCCTGGGCGACGGCAACGGCCTGGACGTGATCGAGGCGCTCCACCAGGCCAGGCCCGATGCCCGCGCGGTGGTGCTGACGGGCTATGGCAACATCGCCACCGCGGTCACGGCGGTGAAGCTCGGCGCCATCGACTACCTCGCCAAGCCGGCCGATGCCGATGCCGTCTATGGCGCGCTCATCGGCGACACGGCGGCACGCGCGGTGCTCCCCGACAACCCGATGTCCGCGGACCGGGTCCGGTGGGAGCACATCCAGCGCGTCTATGAATTGTGCAACCGCAACGTCTCGGAAACGGCGCGCCGCCTCAACATGCACCGCCGCACCCTGCAGCGCATCCTGGCCAAGCGCGCGCCGAAGTGACTCACAGGCCTTCGGCAAGCGGGTCGTAGAGCCCGTGCAGCCGCAGCGCGGCGGCCCGGGCGAAGGCCAGCGTCACCGCCCTGCGCCGCGCCGCGTGCAGGCTTGCCGCCTCCGCCTCCCGCAAGATGTCCGCCCCCCAGCTGTCCGCCACCATCAGGCCCGTGTCCGCCGGCATCATCTCCGCGTCCATGGAAGCCGGAATGGCGAAATACAGCCGGTCGCAGTAATCCCGGTAATCGGGCCATTTCGCATCGGCGCGGAAATCCCCGGGCGAGGACTTGATCTCGACGATCCAGATCTCGCCGCCGCCGCCGATGCCGATCAGGTCGGCGCGGCGGCCGGAGGCGAGGGTGAATTCGGGCAGCACGGCAAAGCCCGACGCCCTGAGCAGCCGCGCCACGCCGCGCTGGATCATTAGCGCCGTCTCGGACTGCCGGCCATCCTGTTTCAGTTGCAGGCGCATCCTTGCTCCTCGCTCCAAGAGCCGCCCTCCTCGCGGGCGTTTCCACCCGCGCGCATGATGCGCTAATCTCTGCGCCAGAATCCGTGAGCCGGTCAACCGCACAGCAGGACATGACAAGATGACAGCATTGCTGGCCGCCAGCCGGTTCATCGACGCGGCCACCGGCTTCGTCGGACGCAACGTCAAGTGGGTCATCCTGGCGGCGATCCTCGTGTCCGCCGGCAACGCCGTGCTGCGCAAGGCCCTCGACATCAGCTCCAATGCCTGGCTCGAACTGCAGTGGCTGCTCTTCGGCGCGGCCTTCATGCTGGCGGCCGCCCACACGCTCCGGCAAAACGCCCATGTGCGGATCGACGTCCTCTCCAGCCGGCTCCCGAAGCGCACCCGCGACGTGATCGAACTTCCCGGGCACCTGTTCGTCCTGGCACCCTTCACGCTCATCATGGTGTGGCTGTCCTGGCCCTATTTCGCCGAGAGCTATGCCGAGGGCGAGGTGTCCAGCAATGCTGGCGGGCTTCCCGTCTGGCCCGCCAAGTTCATGATCTTCGCAGGCTTCCTGCTGCTCTTCCTGCAGATGCTCTCGGAAGTGATCAAGCGCGGCGCGGTGCTGGCAGGCCTCATCGCGGAGCCCGCGGTCCAGCCCGTCCACGGCCATGCGCCCTCCGACACGGCGCGGACGGGCGGTCATCCCGAATGATCGATTTGCTTGCCCACAACCTCGCGCCCATCATGTTCCTGGCGCTGATCTTCTTCCTGCTGCTCGGCTACCCGGTGGCCTTCGCGCTCGCCGCCAACGGGCTCCTCTTCTTCCTGATCGCGGTGGAGCTCTCGCCCTATTCGAGCGAAATCTCGCTCTCATGGCCGCTGCTGCAGACCCTTCCGGGCCGCGTGCTGGACGTGATGCGGAACGACACGCTGCTCGCCATTCCCTTCTTCACCTTCATGGGCATCGTGCTGGAAAAGTCAGGGATGGCGGAGGACCTGCTCGATACCGTCGGCCAGCTCTTCGGGCCGGTCCGCGGCGGCCTCGCCTTCGCGGTCATCATCGTGGGCGCGCTGCTCGCGGCGACGACCGGCGTCGTGGCGGCGTCCGTCATCGCGATGGGCCTCATCTCGCTGCCCATCATGCTGCGCTACGGCTATGACCGGCCGGTGGCGACCGGTGTCATCGCCGCCTCGGGCACGCTGGCGCAGATCATTCCGCCCTCTCTGGTGCTCATCGTGCTGGCCGACCAGCTCGGCCGCTCGGTGGGCGAGCTCTATGCGGGCGCGCTGATCCCGGGCCTCCTGCTCACCGCGCTCTATTGCGCCTATATCGGGGCGCTGGCCATCTTCCTCCCGGACAAGGTCCCGGCGCTCCCGCTCTCGGCCCGCACATTGTCGGGAAGTCCGGCAAGCCTCCTGGTTCTGGTGCTCGCGGCCGCGGCGGTGGCCTGGGCGGCCCATGCGCTTCTCGCCGGCCCGGCGGGAGAGGACGCGCCGGTCTGGGCCGCCACCATCGCCACGCTCTGCGCCTATCTCGCGGCGCTCGCCGACGAGAGGTTCCGGCTGAACCTGTTCTCCGGCCTCACGCGGAAGGTCGTGTTCGTGCTCGTGCCGCCCCTGGGGCTCATCTTCCTGGTGCTGGGCACGATCTTTCTGGGCATCGCCACCCCCACGGAGGGCGGCGCCATGGGTGCCGCCGGGGCGCTGGCGCTGGCCTATGCGCGGCGCCGCTTCGATGGCCGCCTGCTGAGCGACGCGCTGGAGGCCACCACGCGGCTCTCCTGCTTCGTGATCTTCATCCTCATCGGCAGCCGCATCTTCTCCCTCACCTTCTACGGCATCAACGGCCATGTCTGGGTGGAGGAGCTGTTCCTCGGGCTTCCGGGCGGGGCCTGGGGCTTCCTGCTGGCGGTGAACCTTCTGGTCTTCATCCTGGGCTGCTTCCTCGACTTCTTCGAGATCGCCTTCATCGTGGTGCCGCTGCTGGCGCCGGTGGCCTCCGCGCTCGGCATCGACCTCGTCTGGTTCGGGGTCATCCTCGCCATGAACCTCCAGACCAGCTTCCTGACGCCGCCCTTCGGCTTCGCCCTGTTCTACATGCGCTCGGTGGCCCCCGCCGCGGCCTATGCCGACAAGCTCACCGGCAGGACCATCGCGGGTGTCAGCACCGCCCAGATCTATCGCGGTGCGGTTTCCTTCATCCTGCTGCAGGTCATCATGGTGGCGGCCGTGGTGATGTTCCCGGATCTCGCCATCACCAAACCCGCCCCCGAGGTGGACCCCGCCACCATCGACATCCAGATCCCCGAAAGCGGCGCCGGCACGGAAGAAGATGCGGGCGGCATTCCGCCCCCGCCCTCCTTCGACTGAACAGGCCCGGGCGTCAGAGTTGTTTCTTGCGCTGCTGGGCCATCATGAAGTTGTCGAATGTCGCCTCGGACACCTGCTGCCAGAGGAACGCATCCGCCCGGTAGGCCATCATGGAGCCGTGGATCGTCTTGAAGGCCTGGTTCTTCGCGCCGATCTCCGCGTAGGAGTCCTTCGCCGCCTCGAAGCAGGCCGTCATCACGTCCTGCGGGAAGGGCCGCAGCATGGCGCCCTTCGCCACCAGCCGCTTCAGCGCCGCGGGGTTCTTCTGGTCATAGTTGGCCAGCATGCTCAGGTTCGCCATGTCGCAGCCGGCGCGCAGGATCGCCTGGTATTGCTTCGGCAGCTCGTTCCACTTCGCGAGGTTCACCATGTTGTGCAGCATGGCGCCGCCTTCCCACCAGCCGGGATAATAGTAATACTTCGCCACCTTGTAGAGGCCGAGCTTCTCGTCGTCCGCCGGCCCCACGAATTCGGTCGCGTCGATGGTTCCCTTCTCGAGGGCCGGGTAGACGTCGGAGCCGCTCAGCTGCTGCGGCACCACGCCGAGCCTGGAGATCACCTCGCCGCCGAATCCCGCGATGCGGAACTTCAGGCCCTTGAGATCGTCCACGCTCTTGATCTCCTTGCGGAACCACCCGCCCATCTGCGCGCCGGTGTTCCCGCTCGGGAAAGCCACGAGGTTGTGCGTGGCATAGAAGCTGTTCATGAGGTCGATGCCACCGCCGTGATACATCCAGGCATTCTGCTGGCGTGCATTCAACCCGAAAGGCACCGCCGTGCCGAAGGCGAAGGCGGGATCCTTGCCCCAGTAATAATAGCTCGCCGTCTGGCACATCTCGATCGAGCCGCGCCCCACCTCGTTCGCGGCCTCCAGCGCCGGGGCGATTTCACCCGCGGGGAACAGCTGGATCATGAACTTGCCGTCGGTGGCCTCCGCCACGTATTTCGAGAACAGCTCCGCCGTCGCGTAGAGCACCTCGAGCGTCTTCGGGAAGCTCGACGTCATTCGCCACGTGATGGCGGGCGCGGACTGCGCGATGGCCGGTGCGGCCAGGACCGGCGCGGCGGCGGCGGCCGTCCCGGCGGACTTGATGAAATGGCGGCGGTGCATGGGTCGTCCTTCCTGTCCTGCGGCCCAGGCTTGGAATGCGGCCCTGGAAACCCGAAATCCTTGATGGGCCTCACTATAGGCCAAGATTTCACGTCCGCAATGCGCCAGCACAAGTGCCATGACAGGCTTATGCTGGCCCACTGCCGCCAGGAGGAGACGCACCATGCCGAAGACGAGAACCGAAAGAGACGCGATCGGGGACATGGAAATCCCGGCGGATGCCGATTACGGCATCCACACGGCGCGCGCGGTGGAGAATTTCCCGATCACCGGCATCACGCTTTCGCATTTCCCGGAACTCATCGAATCCCTCGCGATGGTGAAGAAGGCCGCCGCCATGGCCAACCGCGACTTCGGCAAGCTGAAGCCCGAGACGGCCCAGGCCATCATCTCGGCCTGCGACCTGCTCATCGCCGGAGACGGGCATGAGGATTTCGTCGTTGACATGCTGCAGGGCGGGGCCGGCACCTCCACCAACATGAACGCCAATGAGGTGATCGCCAACATCGCGCTGAGGCTCCTCGGCCACCCACGCGGCGATTATTCCACCGTCAACCCCAACGACCACGTCAACCTCTCGCAGTCCACCAACGACGTCTACCCCACCGCCGTGCGCCTCACCGTGCTGCGCGCCTGCCCGGCGCTGATCGAGGTGCAGCGCCGCCTCAAGGATGCGCTGATGGCGAAGGCCACCGAGTTCGACGACGTGATCAAGGTCGGCCGCACCCAGCTGATGGACGCCGTGCCGATGCGTCTCGGCTCTGAATTCCGCGCCTTCGCCGTCACCATCGGCGAGGACATCGAGAGGCTCAAGGAATTCGCCGCCCTGCTGCGCGAGGTGAACCTGGGCGGCACGGCCATCGGCACCGGCATCAACACGCCCGGTGGCTATTCCGAGCGGGTGATCCGCAACCTCGCCGAAGTCTCCGGCGTGCCGCTCGTCGCGGCGGCGGATCTCATCGAGGCCACCTCCGACCTCGGCGCCTTCGTCACGTTCTCCAGCGTGCTGAAGCGCATCGCGGTGAAGCTCTCCAAGATCTGCAACGACCTGCGCCTCCTCAATTCGGGCCCGCGCGCCGGATTGGGTGAAATCCGGCTTCCCGCCGTGCAGGCGGGCTCCTCCATCATGCCGGGCAAGGTCAACCCCGTCATTCCGGAGGTCGTGAACCAGATCGCCTATCAGGTGATCGGCAACGACCTCACCGTCACGCTCGCGGCGGAATCGGGCCAGCTGCAGCTCAACGCCATGGAGCCGGTTCTCGTGCTCAACATCCTGCAGTCCATGCGCATGCTGATCCGCGGCATGGCCGTGCTGCGCGAGAAATGCATCATCGGCATCGAAGCCGACCGCGCCCGCTGCGCCGAGCTGCTGGAAGGATCGCTGATCACCGTCACGGCGCTCAACCCCTATATCGGCTATGCCGCGGCCAGCCACGTCGCCAAGGCGGCGCTGCTGTCACGGCGCAGCATCCGCGAGGTCGTGCTGGCGGAGGGGCTGATGACCGAGGAACAGCTGGAGCAGGCCTTCGCCACCTCCAACCTCCTCGGCCAGGGTTAGCGCGGCGGCCTGACAGAAGAAGCCTGCTTGCTCACCATATGGCCGTCATCCCGGCGAAAGCCGGGAGGTGGATTCACGTTTGAAGTGCGACAGTTGAAGATGTTCTTTGAATACCTCAGCG
>VFQT010000022.1_pt1 | contig 267257 bp, 181 predicted proteins | sample 3512381 | NCBI WGS metagenome assembly VFQT01 (sample SAMN10412376, study PRJNA504923) | tailings metagenome | isolation source: Relicate 2 Philex TSF3 active mining site | place: Philippines: Tuba, Benguet | collected 2017-08-29
CCGGCTCCACATAGGCCTCCTTGCCCGCCTTGGTGGAGAGCATGAAGGTGGAGGCGAGCGGCACGTCCACGTTGGCAAAGGCCGGGTTGGGGCTCTTCACCGTGCGCGCCCACAGCCAGGCGATCACAGTGAGCTGCTGCCCCACATAGGGCTTGAGGTCGGGGCGGTCCTTGGCCAGCTCGGCCGTCACCGCCACCTTGGGGTAGAGCGCGCCGATGCGCTGCTCGGCCGCATCGCGCATCCACTGGCCGTAGTGGCGCACATCCTCGGCGAGGCCCTGCGCGCCCTTCCACTGGCGGGCGATCAGCGCCTTCTCCTTGCGGGCGGCGGGGTTCACAGGCGCACGCCCCGCGAACTTCGGCGGGATCTCGATCATCGCCTTGTTGATCAGCACCGCCACCGGGTTCAGATCGCTGGCGTGGCTCTCGAGCCCCAGCCGCTGCGCCTCCAGCGGCAGCGCGCCGCCGCCGGCGAAGGGGTCGTGGAAGCCGGGCAGCACCGTGCGGCTGAAGAGCTCCTTCGCCCGCGGGTGGTCGGCGTTCTCGGCGCAGGCGCGCCGCCAGCTCTGCCAGATCTCGGCCCGCGCCGCTTCCAGCACCGTCTCGTTGGTGGTGTTCTCCCACTTCACCAGGTCCTCGATGATGCGGAACAGCCGCTCGCGCTCCTTCTCCTGCTTCTTCGCGGTGGGAAAGAGATCGGGCAGCGACGAAGGGTCGTCCACCATCTGCGCGAAGATGACCGCCCGCGCCGCCGCCAGCGGCCGCCGCGCCCACCACAGGTGCAGCGTGCTCGGGTGCCCGTGCCGGATGGATTTCTCGCGCGCCGAGGCAGTGTTGATCGCCTCCAGGGGCAGCGCGACTTCGATCAGTTTCTTGCGGTTGTGCATGGCGAACAGAGACTCAGGATGCGAGCGGATGGGACTCGAGCACGGCCGCGACGGCGGGATCCACAGCCTGGCCGGCGTCGATCTCGCTGTTGGCCACCATGGTCTTACCCCGCTCCAGAGCCTGCACACTCACCTTGTCCAGAATGGCCGCAATCGCGCCGTGGAGATGCGACAGGCCTTCGTGCAGGTCGTGGCGCATCGACTCGAACAGTGGCCGGACGGCAGATCGAGCTGCGGGGATCAGCTTGTCCAACATCCGGCGCTTCATGCCCGAGCCGCGCTCCTCCCGACACCTGGCGTAGGTCGGCAGCATGCGATCGTGCGCGGAGGAGTAGATGCCCTCGCCTAGCTCGGCTCGACGCTCGCGAACCTGTGCGATCACGTGCCCGACTCCGTCTTCCATCAGAAGGCGCACCTTTTCCTGGAACCAGTGCGCGCCGTCTTGGATCCCGGCCTTGGAGCCCAGGCACAGCTCGAGCGCCTGCTCGACGAGCTTGCAGAAGGAATCGCCCTTCGAGGTCACGCGAATGCCGAACTCGCTCATCACCGAGTTCAACTCCTCGGAGAAGAACTTCTCCCACGCAATCGGCAGGTGCTGCACGAGGCAGTCTGCAACCTCGCGGCTCAGGTCGAAGTTGCGTCCGTGCGAGTTGCGGAAGACTCCGTCGCGATGGACGAGCGCGCGCAGCGTGGCCCAGTGCATGGACTCCCAGCCGCTGCTCATCTTGGCCGCCGAATGACCCGTCGCATCCAGGAAGCCATCCACCCGAGCCAAGAAGTCCTTCTGCTTGTTGGCGATGGAAGCGCTGGCAACGTCTCGCCCTTTGACGAGGTCTGCTTCGAATGTCCGGAGCTGTTCGGCGACGTGTTCTCGATATCGCTTGGTCTGCGGATCTGCAGATTTCCCTCTGCTGCGAAAAAACAGCTTCACTTCCTCGACGAGTCGGTCCGCCTCCTCAACGGCCGCGTGCGCATTCCGACCAGCCTTGCCACCGACAGCGATATCCGCCAACAGCGCATGCAACCCAGGGATGCCAGTGGCCTCCACCGAGTCCAGCATGGGAGCCTTGTTGGTGCGCCCGATCCCACGCATCCGGCGGAACTCGTCCGCGCTCGTGGCGTGCACAGGCAGACTCCCGATCTCGCCCACGAGGCGTTGGACGGTGCCAGCGTCTTCGCTGGTCGCCTCCATCTCCCGCACGAAACCGCGCAGCTGCTCCCGCGCCTTCTCCTTGGTGCGCTCGCAGTAGACGCGAACGAGGTCGGTGTGGGAGACGTCCTCAGGCAAGCCCAGTTGGTCGGCAACGTTGGCGTCGACGTCGTCGGCCTTGGTTCCGACCAGGCTCATGCCATGGTAGGTGCCCTTCAGCACCATGCGCTGGAAGAGGCGTTCCTCGCGCAGGATGCGCCGAATATCCTCGGTCAAGCCGCGCACCATGTGGAAGACGACCCACGTGTGCGGCGTCGATCGCAGGTAGTCGCGAGTCACCTCGATGCGAGCCTCGTTGGGGTCGTTGAGCCCCGGGAGGTCGACGATCTCGACCGTGGGCGGCAAGGACTCGAAGGGTCCTTGGATCTCCAGCTCGCGGACCAGCGGCCACACTCGGCTGTCGCTCCGCACGAACTTCTTGACGTGCGTCAGCATGTCCTTGGCGGAGTCGAAACTGCGGACCTCCGGGCCTGGGAGGTCGAAGACACGCGCCACGTCGTCGTGCAGCATCGAGCCGAAGAGGTCTCCGACCGACGCTGCGAGATTCGCTTCCTCACCGTAGACCGCCCGCAGCCGCTTCTCTGCCGAGCGACGGAGGCGCCCGACCTCTTCCGATCCACCAGCGGATCCGTCCGCATCCCCTTCGCCGAACTCGGCTCTGAGGCTTGCGATCTCCTTCTCCCACTCGTCGATCGTGCAATACGTGACGGCTGCGTGAAAGCGACCGTCCTCGCTGCGGCGGACTCGCGACACGAAGGCCGTGCACGGCTCCATGACCCCGACCGGCAGGACTTCTGCGCCGAGCACTGCGTTGAGCAAGGACGACTTGCCAGCGCCCGTCGTGCCGACCATCGCGACTCGGACGATCTCGCGGTGATCTATCTGTGCTCGCAGTCGAGCGATCTCGCCGCGCCACTTCTCCATCTGCGCAGCCCATTCCGGTCGCATGGCACGCGAAACCGTCGTGGACAACCAGCGCTCACAAGCGGCAAGGCGCGCTCGAGCCTCTCGCTCGAGGGCCACGAGGTCGCCGCCGAGCGGCGAGGACTTGGGGTCCATGGTCATCGGGGAGCCTCCGCTCGTTTCAGCAGGTCGTCGAGGTCGTAGTTCACGCTCGTGACCCCGAAGTCCGGCTCGCGCTGGAACGGCTGCCGCAGGTAGCGCACCTGCTGCTCGCCCTTGGCTCCGGTCGTGACGATCGCCAGGATGAAATCGTCCGGCTTGTTGAACGAGTAGAGGATCTCGTTGCGGGTCACCGTGATCGTGTCTGCGCCGGCGACGCGTCCCTTGACCTCCAAGAATCGAATGCGGCCGGTGCGCGGGTCCTTGCTCTCGATGTCGTAGCCGAGTTTCTCGGTCTCGCGGTCGACTGGCTCGAATCCGAGTTGGCGCTCCACCTGCATCACGGCCGCGCGGGCAGCAGCGGCAGAGGCCTGCGTCTCTGGCGACACCGCCTTGGTCGCGGGCGTGATGCCCATGGCCTTCTGCAGCAGGCCCAACGGAACCACGACGGCAGCGCCGAGGACGACCGGGGGCAGCGCGACGATCTGCGCTTCTTGATCCAGTTGCACAAGCCGCTTCTCGAGTCGCCCCTGCAACTCGTCGGCGCGGCGACGCGCCTCCTGCGAGTTGACTCGGGAGTTGGACCTGCCGGCTTGCTCCTGATGCTGAAGGTCTGCGGCTCGGTGGTCCCAGTGGCTGATCTCCTTGGTCAACCGGTCCTTGACCGCAACCCGCGCCTTCTGGATCCACTCCAGACGACGACCGCGCACTTCGCCGAGATGCTCCGGCACCACGTGCTGGATGGCGTAGCCCTGGGCCTTCTGCTCCAACTCGCGGCGAATCCAGCCAAACTCGGAACGCGCGAGCAACGCGTCCGCATTCGGCTCGTCGGCCTTCAGCGGACGGTAGTCCAGGTAGGGCGCGTAGTGCAGGTGCCGCGCCTTGCCGCTCGAATCGAACTCGACGTAGAGCATGCGACGCGAGATCACCCGCTGCTCCCCTTGCTGGGTGCGGCTGCCGTCCTGCAGGGAGTGCTCCATGTAGACGAGCAAGCGGGGCTCGGTGCCGGAATCCGCTTCGTCCACGAGCACACTGCCGCGGCGCAGCAGGTCGCGATGGCGCTCGATGGTCAGGTCGAGGGTTGCATCCAGCAGCGGATGGCCCGGGCACAAGAAGGCGGCCGACGGCTGACCGGGCGGAGCGATCAGCGACTTGTCGAAGACCGCTCGCTCGTAGCGCGCCAACACGTGCTCACCCGTTCCGATCTGGCGATCGCGGTTGCGGATCGGAGCCGGCACTTGGGTCACCTCGAATCGACCGGGCTCGCGCTTGCGCACCGCTCCGCCCAAGCGATCGAACGCCGCCAAGAAGAAGGATTCGATGTAGTGCGGCTGCAGTCGGCGCGCCTCGGCACGCTCCATGTCCTCGCGGATCTTCTGCACGCGCCCGCTGTCCATCGAGTCCTTGGCGAGCGCACCGTCCTCGATCAGGGTCTGCAGGTGTTGCTGGTTGACGCTGCTCTCGACCGCCTGCTTCAACCTCGCGCGCACGTCGGGGCGATCCCCGTAGCGGATCGCTTCCATCAGCAGGTCGCGCAGCGGCCGCCCGTCGAACTGCAGTTTGCCGAGCACGTCGAAGACCTGGCCGCCGAGCGCCGTCCGTGCGAGTTCGAGCTTCTCGAGCAAGCGGCGGTAGACGTCGCCCTCGCGGGTCTCGTCGGCGATGAGGTTCCAGAGGTGGCAGACCTCGGTCTGACCGATACGGTGGATTCGGCCGAAGCGCTGCTCGAGCCGGTTGGGGTTCCACGGCAGGTCGTAGTTCACCATCAGGTGCGCGCGCTGGAGGTTGATGCCTTCGCCAGCTGCGTCGGTCGCGATCAGCACCTGCACCGACTTGTCGTGCTTGAACGACTCCTCGGCCTTCTTGCGCTCCTCGCGCCCCATGCCACCGTGGATCGTCACCACGGCGCTCGGACGCCCGAGGAGCGTCGAGATCCGCCTCTCCAGGTAGTTCAGCGTGTCGCGGTGCTCGGTGAAGACGACGATCTTCTGGCTCGGCGAGGCCTTGGGCTTCTCGATCGGTCCGGAGCCATAAGGAGGCGACGTCTCCTTGACCTCTTCCGCATACGACTGCGCGAAGATCTCCTCGCTGAAGATGCGGGCCAACTCGCTCCACTTGCGGTCCTCGCCGCTTCGGCTGACTGCAAGCGCAAGCTGGTCTAGCTGGGACAGGACCGAGATCTCGACCTTGAGTTCGCCGATCGTCTGCGCGGCGGTCGACTGGTCGAGAACTTCCTCTTCTGCTGTCTCGATCTCGTTCTCAGGAGCATCCTCGAGGTCGTCGATCTCGTCGGCGTCGAACGACGGCCCCTTGTGATCGATCGGGGATCCGACCGCCGCACCGCGGTGCAGCAGTTCGAGTTCTCGCAGCCGCTCCTTGAGTCGCTCGAGTCGACGGTGGAGCGACTGGTAGATCGCTTCGGGTGAAGATGCGAGTCGACGCTGGAGGATCGTCAGCGCGAATCCGACCGTGCCCGCGCGCTTGTCGTTCTGCAGCGCCTCGGCTCGGTTGAACTGCTCGCGCACGTAGTCGCTGACCTCCTTGTAGAGGCGAGCCTCCTGGTCGGACAGCTTGTAGGGAACCGTGTAGGCGATGCGCTCCGGGAACAGCGGCGTGCCGTCGAACTTGAGCAGCATCTCCTTGACCATGCGGCGCATGAGGTCGGTCACGTCGACCTGGTGCACGCCGTCGCGGAAACGACCCTCGAAGCGGTCGCCGTCGAGGAGCGCCATGAACAGCTGGAAGTCCTCGTCCTTGCCGTTGTGCGGCGTTGCCGTCATCAACAGCAAGTGGCGCGTCAGGGTCGAGAGGAGTCGCCCCAGGAGGTAGCGCTTGGTGAACTTGACCTCGCCGCCGAAGAAGCTGGCCGAGAGCTTGTGCGCTTCGTCGCACACCACGAGGTCCCAGCGGCACTCGGGCGCCTCGAGCTTCTTCTGCACGTCCTCGTTGCGCGACAGCTTGTCCAGGCGCGCGATGACGAGCTTGTTCTCCGCGAAGAAGTTGCCGGAGGCCGCGGCTTCGAGCTTGTCGTTGGTGAGGATCTCGAACCGGATCTGGAACTTGCGGAGCAGTTCGTCCTGCCACTGCTCGGCGAGGCTGCCGGGGCACACGATCAGGCATCGCTGCAAGTCGCCGCGAGCGATCAGTTCCTTGATGAACAGCCCGGCCATGATCGTCTTGCCAGCGCCGGGGTCGTCGGCGAGCAAGAATCGCAGGGGCTGGCGCGGCAACAGGGACTCGTAGACGGCCGTGATCTGGTGCGGCAGCGGGTCGACGAGCGACGTGTGGACCGCCAGCACCGGGTCGAACAGGTGCGCGAGTCGGATACGATGCGCCTCGGAGACGAGTCGGAACGAGTCCCCGTCCCCATCGAAGCTCCAAGGCCGCCCCTCCTGCGCGAGATCGATCGAGGACTCGTCGTGGCGGTAGATCAGGCGGTTGCTGATGCGTCCCTTGGGGTCCTTGTAGGTCAGCTCCAGCGCGTCCGAGCCGAACCAGTTCACGGCCACGACGGTTGCCAGCCCTTCCGGCGTAATCCCCCTCAGGACGGAGTTCGGAGTCAGTTCCTCGAGCCTTGCCACGGTTGTTCCTCCTGCTGCACCGGCCTCGTGAGCGACTTGGTGCAGGGGCGGAGAGCAAAGCGGGCCAGAGGGCGGAGTTCCAGGTCGTTTCCTGGGGGTTCTGGAGGTGCAGCGGGCGCGGAGGGACCCGTGCCACGGCTCCGTGCAACTGGGCGGGACGGACCGCTGACTCGGCGCGAGCCGGAGCGGTCTGGGACTTTGCCCCGGACCGCATCTAGAAATCCGGAGAATCCGGTCACGGGGGCGGGCGGTCGGCATTCAAGGGGCGTTACGGGCTGGTGTGGCCTTGGCTTCGGTGAAAGCCAACCCACTCGCCAGCAGGTATCCCCGCGAAAGCAAGACCCGCCAAGACATCGAGAGAGAGCCCCCGTGAAGAAGAATCCGTTTGTGAGAGCCCTGCTGGGGTTGGCCGTGATCACTCTAGGAGTTGCTTGCGGAGGCGGCGGAGGCGGTGGCGGAGGAGCTGTTGGAGGCGGCGGCGTCGGGGGAACGCCTCCGCAAACCCCGCTCTACTTCGGCTCAAGCAACACTGTAGCTATCACGTTAGGCTGGCAACCAGCACCCGATCCGCTGCCCAACGAGCGATACCGCCTTTATCGAAAGCTAGCCAATCAGGCTCAGTTTGCCCTCTTGCATGAATCGACCGCCACCACCTACAGCGACTACCAGGTCATGGCTGGCACAACCTATCAGTATTATGTCACTGCGACCACAGGCCTCCTGGAGTCTCCACCGACCGAATGGGCCACGGTGACAGCGCGATACAATGGTATCGGGCCAAGGCTCGCGGAGTTCGCGCGGGTCAACAACCCTCAACAAGCTATGTATCCCAATCGCGTCGCCCCAGACAATGCAGGCGGATACTATGTTGTCGACACTTTCGCGAATCCGCCAATTTTTGCACGCAAAGACGGTTCCCACCAAGAAACTAGCCGACACACCCTAAACGGGCTCCTGGCGCTTTACGAGTTCCCAGACGGCCGCTCGCTAGTGCTCACCCACGGGGGCGCTCAGATCGCCTCGGAAGCGACCAACCCCGGAACACTGTCTAATCCGATCACGTGGCCATCCACGGGCATGATGACAAGCTACCAAGCCCTCATCGGTGGCTACGACGCAGACCCGATCGTCGTCACCCAAGCCGGGAGCGCGCGCATCACCGCGCAGGGAACCTTCTCCAACTATCGAAGTGGCGGAGGCTCGAGCAGCACGATTCTGTGCGGAGATGCAGCCGGCCAGCACGCGCATCGAGTCGAACTGACCAGCCAAACTCAGGCTCACATCCGTCGATGGACAGACTCTGCCGGCTGGGCAACTTCGACCATCGCCCTGCCGACCGGATTCTCTGCCAACTCCGCTGACAATCTATGCGGAACGCTACAACTCCTGGACGGCCGGATAGCCGTTATCGGAGTCGAACAGAGAGACCAGTTCTTTCGCAGCCTAGCTTGCTATTTCGTTTCCACCAGCAACGTCGTTTCAGGCCCGTCATGGCTAGACAACTACGGCTTCGCAGACAACGATCCCGGGACGCTACGGTTCCGCTTTAGGACATCCAGCGCAAGGGGTTGGCGCACCACCGCAGACCGAGACTACTGCATCAGCGTCATGCGCGCGCCTAACGGCGATATCGACATAGCTTGGCGCAAAGGCTACGCCGCAGGACAGAACCTCCCAGCCGACCTTGTTATCAACCGACTTTACAGCGGATCATCATCTTGGGTTGCACAACACCGCTTTGCGACAGACGTCGGAAGCGGATCCAATTTGTCTGCATGCCAAGATACCGATGCCGGATACATCGTCTGCTGGGGGCCGGGCACGCTGTATGGTGAGAACGGGAGTAGATTTGTCACATTTCGCCGATGGAAGATTTACCCCGCAGGCTCACTCGAAATCGGACACGCGGCCGACCTCAATCCCGAATCTAACTACGCCAACGGCCTGGTTGGATGGGTTCGGCCAGCAAGCGCCATGGCCGTCGCGATTGTCGGCGGATCGGGTTATGACTGCGCGATCATCGGCTCCACTTCGGCAGGCGGATTCTAGGGCAGCCCACCGCACACACCCGCGAGCAGCACGATGCCCCGGAAGTAAAAGGCAGCAACCGCACTCCGACGGAATGCTATGCCCCCCACGCCGGACGATTGTGGCCAACCATCGCCCTACAGACATCACGCGGCTTAAGTACTTCGCGTCGGCCGGGGTAAACGGAAGCACCATGCCATTGTCGGCGTGCAGGAATCACACATCTGCGCTACGATCCCTACCTTATGCAACCGATGCAAACGGCGAAGGACGGGCGCGCACTAGACGGCAGGTTCTGCAAGGGCAACCCTGGAGGCCCTGGTCGGCCACGCAGACCAGACTTCTACACTGTGGTTGCTGGCCAAGCAGCCGCAGACGGGGTCGCTCTCGAGTCGGAACTTTGGGAAGTCTGCAAGAGCCTCATCTCTCAAGCAAAAGAGGGGAACATCCAAGCCGCTCGATTGCTGATCAGCCACCTGTGCGGCGATCCTGTCTCCAGGAGTGATATTTCGCTGTCGACCCCTGCATCCGAACCTCTGAGCGACGCGGAAATGGCGCATCGCATCCGATCCATCTTCGCCTCCGCCGCTGGCCGCCTTGAGTCTGAGGGACAACTCCAAGCCGCGGAGAACATGCGCACGTTCGCAGAAGGGCGGTAGTCGCACGACCGATCTGGATTCTGCGAACACAACGTCCGCGCAACCGAGTCCAGCGCCCGCATCCGAGGCACGGAAGCCGAGCCCCTGAAGCGCGACACCCCGAGGTCCCGATCCTGAACAAGTAGCTCAGGCCGTCGAGAGCGCCATCTCGCGGCCCCATGCGACCGTTTTCCGCCGTTTTCTCCGGCTAGGAACCTCGCAGCCGCACTCCGACCGACGAAGGGGCCTGGCGTGCATGACGCCTTCACTGGCCCACACCGGGTCAAGACAAGCGCATTTCCCCACCAGACGCGCATCGCACATCTTGGAAACACGTTCAGAACGTTCAGAACGTTCAGAACGTTCAGAGTCGCGATGATTCCAGGAGGCCATGCAGATCGGCTCTGGACACTGGCGGGCCGTGAAGGGACCGGGAGATCCATGGGCTACTTAACCCTCCTCAGCGCGAGCTGGTATGCACCATCAGTGCCACCACGACCCAGCACTTCCACTTCGATCCCGGCGAGCCTCAGCGCAGGGTTCAACCTCCGAATCGCATTCATCAGGGCCTTGGGAGATCTCGGCCAGCCTGGGTGCCTCCGCTCGAGGACGGTCGACTTGCTATCTAAGACAGCCAGCAAGTCTCCGACAGACATCCGCTTGGGGTGCAGCTCGACAACGCGCTGAAGCACTACGCCGATGGCGCTCGACTCCAAGGCCATCAGAATCGCGCGCTCGCGGTTCTCTCGGTAAGCGGCCGAGAAGGATCCGGCTGGCCAGCCGCACCACTGCTCCAGTTTCGACCCGATCACCGAGAAGTCAGCCATGCGCTCGCGAACGGTCCCGATGGGCTCCTTCGAGGCTAGCACTCCCTGGACTGCGGAGCATACCCACCCGAGCCAGGAGGGATGGTGCATGTCGAAGTCGCTCCAGGTCTCGACTTCGGTCCGTCGGGCGTGCGACTCTACGGGCTGCAGTTGCAGCACGACGCTCCGGTCAGCAAGGTCGGATCGTCCGGTCATCTCGTCGATCCCATTCAGAATGACTGGCCTCGCCACTCGGAATTGCTGCTCAGCGGCATCCGAGTAGAGCTTGCGAGTCGCGAAGGCAGCGCCCGTGGAAATGCGGCACAGATCGTCGGCGAGGTCGTCACGCATCCCGCTGAGGTTCTCGAACGCGAGCACGTGACCGTGCGTCGATGCTATGAAGATATCCTGACTCGACTTGGGGGGAGTGCGCACGTCCATCACGTTCGGGTCGATCAACTTGCGCAGGGCACGCGTGGCAGTGGTCTTCCCCGAGCCCTGCTCCGCCACAAGAACCAGCACAGGGTAGGTCGATGTCAGCATGGCCCAGTTGACGAGGACCGCGGACACTAGCCGCTGGTTGTCTTCAGCACCGAAGTTGAAGCGCGCGAAGAAGGCTGTGAGATCACCGCCGGCGACCGGCTCCGGAAGCTGCTGCATGCCTGGCATTCGCACAAAGAGCACACCGGGCTCCTCGACGACTTGATACCCCTGCGCGTCGATGCGGATGGCACGCCATGACGAATCGCACAGGTCGATCCATGCGACATCATCCACTTTCGCGACCCTCACGAAGACATCGACGCGCCTCCCGGCATGGACGGCCTTGGCCATCATGGTTGATGTCGCCGACCTGAGGGCTTGCTCACTCGCAGCGCGACCCTCGCTGCGGAAATAGGCGCCAGCAAGTAGTTGCTGGAATCCTCCGGAATCCAAGGGCCATACCTGACGCACACCGTCGGAACGGAGGATTGCGTAGGCTTTCGAGCTGGAATCGTGGACGCATTCCCAGTCCTCAGTGAGTCGCAGCAGGGCGTCCGCCTGCGATTCCCGCGTAGACGTCACGCGCTCGGGTGTGTGCGGCGGATCCAAGGAGAACTCCAGGAGCCGATCAGTGATACCCTTCTCGTGCCCCGCGAGACCAGGGTAGGCATCGACTGCGCGCTTGGCGAAGCGGGCACGAGAGCTACTCGACTGAATGCAGACTGAGTCCGTGAAGACGGGCTTACCATCCAGCAGCAGGGCTACGTCACAAGAGTCTCGCCGACGGCTCCGAACCTGCAGATCGACGACGTTCATGCCGTCCTCCACATAGCCTCGAGCGCCAGCCGTTCCGACTTGTCGATGAGACGCAACACGTCTTCGCGATTGGCACCGCCTCGCTTGACCCATTCCCGAACGTCCTTGAAGCCCTCGGGCGGCTCGATAACCCGGACCGAGCTACTCTCGAGGAGCAATCGCGACGCGAGCCCCTGCGCACCAAGTCGCCCAGCCTCGTCTCCATCTGCAACGACGACGGCATCACGGCCGCGGGCGAGACCGATGCAGAAGCTCACTCCACCAAGACACGAAGGTCGACCGCAGACGTCGAACCCCAACCCCAGCATCGCGGCAGCGTCCGTTGGCCCCTCGGTGATCAAGAGAGGACCTCCCAACGAACCGGGCGGCAGGAATACACCCTCCTTGCTGCCTCGCTCCGCGAACTTGCGGCCGCCTGGGGTGCGCAAGCGGATGCCTACACACCGGCGCTGCTGGTCGAACATCGGGAACGACCAATTGCTTCCCGTCCATCCGATGCTCAGGGCGACGAGTGCCCAGTCTTTGACGCCGAGTTGCAGCGCGAGACTCTGGAGCCGACTTTCGCCGACACTCCTGATCCAGCGAAGAGAAAGGCTGCTGAAGTCCCTTCCGCGCTGGAAGACTGGCGGTCTGACAACAGGTCGCGGCTGGTAACGCATCGGCGTCGAGGCGCGGTGGATCCACCCCCCGGCCGTGGAGGCTCGGCCACTGGGGGTTCTCATGCAGTGCACGACGGCCCCGTCGAGGGTGATGCCACACCAGTCGGGCTTCTGGCAGACAGGGCACGGGGACTCGCGAGACACGCGCTTCCAGGAGTTGCTCACCGGTCCCCCTTCCGGCCAAGGCCGTAGCTGGCAAGGACCTCGTTGGCAGCGGTTGCGTCGATGCCGCATCGCTCGCGTCGATGCTGAGCAGCTTCGACCCAGCGCATGATCGCACCTGGGCTGGTCAGCCAGCGGCCGGCGACCTTGACCGCGTCGAGTTTGCGGCTGATCGCGGCGCGAAGGAGGGTCTTGCTTGACGGAAGGGCGTCGCCAAGGAGCCCTGCGGCACGGGCTGCCGCAAGCAGCGGTTGGGCACCCTCTGCGAGGATGCGCTGGGCCGTAGTGGTCGCCGATGGAGTGCTTAGACTGTGGGGGGAATGAATGTCCATTTCCCCATGCCCCGATCAACTACACGTCCGCACCGCCTGCCTCGACCTTCCCACCTCGAGATGACTTAAACTGCTTCTGGGCCAACGCTTAAGGATTCAGCACAGACATGTCGGAAGTAACACGAAACGCGCCGCCCGTGTTACCTCACTTCTGACCACGAGCCCGCTTCTGCTCCTGCCAGAGCTTCATGAATGCAGGGCACCGATCGACTCGACCGCTGCCGTTCTTCCCCTGCTTCGTGCCGGTAAGAGAACGTGCGTCCTTGATCCCAAGTTCGCGAGCGACATCGCACGGACGCCAGTTCACACCGACTTGCTTCAGCGCCTGGACCGCAGCAACCGCCTTCAGGTCGAGGTCGCTTCGACGACGAGTGCCGCCGGCCTTGCGCCGCGCTCGTTGGCCCGCTTGACCTGCACGTGCAGCAGGACGAGCCGGCTCCTCATTTAGCCGCGCACGCGAAGCCCAGTTCAACGCCTCCTGCAATGGCGGATCCACGAGCGGCTGCACACCCGCCTTTACGGGATCTCTCAACTGCAACTCCCACCAGTTCCACCACGCCTTCGCCTGCTCGGCAATGCGCTGGTTCTCCGCTGTCACCCCACGCACATATCGGATGTAGCGCCGCTGCTCTCTGATCCGCTCACGATCACCACCTGGCAGTCGGCTCCATTGACACCACTGGTCGAGTGGGATCGCCTTGCGGGGATTCAGCCTGCATCTCGATACCTCGGCGAGGGACTGCGCGTAGAGCCGCATGACCTCCGCGAACTCTTCCGCCAGGGTAAGTTGGTCCGTCAAGATCTCTGCTAGGAACTCCGCCCGGACAGGAGGTAGGGCACCGAGGAGCCGCAGGGCAGAGATGGTGGCGGCTGCGGCTGTGGGGCTGCCCCAGCCGTTCCTGGACCGCTAGATCCTACCATCTTGGAGCGAATCCACTCTCACCGCGACAGATCCAGCGCAAGCCCTGACCGGCGCGCACCCGGACACCGCGGGAGCACTCGCACAACCCTCGCCCGTCACATGCTCATGCCACTTGCAGCGCCGCAGTTGCACCCAGGCATCTGCAGCGGATCCCCGAACCCGAAGGGTCCTGCTGTAGGTACATCAGAAACGCCTGAATACAGCGGAACGTGTGGCCGGACGAGTCCTTCAGAGTCGAGTGCTGGACACGCGCGAAACCCACGCTAGAATGCCAATGTTGGCCTAGAATCGGCCAACCTATGCGTTCTCTCGATGTCGTGCTCGGAAGGACCGAATTCGGTTCCCAAGCTGAATGTCGTGGGTTCGATCCCCATCGCCCGCTCCATTCTCCAAGGCGAACGTCCGCCGCGCGCTGCGGACGTCCGGAGGGTCCCAGGTCTCCGACTGTCGCTCCAGGGCGCCCCCGCCTCGACCAGTACGACCACCTTCGGCTTCAGGGGCACTCTCGAGTGCGCAGCGGCGAAACCCCTTCGCACCCGCAACTGCCCCCCTGGGATGGACCAAAGCATCGGCAAGCCGGCAGGGCGGTTCGTATGCTGGGACTTGAGATGAGCAGGATGGAACCAGGGCTGGGACTGGACCTCGAACTGGACGGCCGAGACCGCCTGACGGAGCTTGGAGCCATTCTCGGGGACAAGGAGCTACGCACAGGAGCAAGACACGATCCGCAAGCAGCTCTCGCCTTGCTGGACGAGTTCGGACAGTCGGCCCCATTCGTCTTCGGTCACAACATCTATTGGCATGACCTGCCTCACATCGCACGACTGAGGCCCGCGGCTGCCTTGCTCCAGAAGCCTGCTGTCGACACCCTGTTGCTGTCGACCATCGTATTTGCCGAGCATCCCTACCATCGACTCGTCAAGGACTACAAGCTCGTCCAGGACGCACTGAACGACCCCGTCGCGGATTCCCGAATCGCGGCCCAGCTGCTCTCCGACTGTCGCAGCGCATTCGCGAAACTGACAGCCCTCAATCCGACCTTCGGACGCGTGATCCGCAGCCTGTGCCGTGCGAGCTTGGGCTCGATCTCGCAGCAAGCTCGAGAAGGAACCGACATCTTCTTCGCCGAGGCGACCCCACCCAGTGAGGACCTGGCATCTGACCTGACGCACCTGCTCGAAGGCCGAGTCTGCATCACCGCCCTTCGACGCATGCTGTCCGCGCCGCAGAACGAGCTCGTCGAACGGCTTCCGTTCCTCTTCGCCGTCTCGTGGATCCGAGTCGGAGGCACCACACACAGCGCCTCGCCGTCGGTCGTGATGCCTTGGGCGCGCCAGAGGTTCTCGGAGCTGACGGTTCTCCTCGACCAACTGCGCAACACACCTTGCCAGGCGCCCGACTGCCATTGGTGTACTAACATTCACGATCCCAATGTGCAGTTGCGACGCTGGTTCGCGCCCATCCAGAGCTTCCGAACCTCACCGACTCTGCCCGACGGGAGACCGGCACAACCTTGCATAGTTGCGGCCGGATTCGCCGACCAGTCACTGCTGGCATTGCTGCCCACCGGAGGCGGCAAGTCGCTTTGCTTCCAGCTGCCTGCTATCCAACGCTACATCCGACGCGGAAGCCTGACCGTCGTGATTTCGCCCCTGCAGTCGCTGATGCACGATCAGGTGGACAACTTCCGAGCCAAGACGAGCGCTAACTTCGCGTTCGCACTGACCGGCCGCCTCACGCCACCAGAGCGCAAAGCAACGCTCGACGCAATCCGCAGCGGAGAAGCAGGCATCGTCTACGTCTCACCGGAGCAGCTCCGCAACACGACCTTCCGGAGCATGGTATCCATGCGCGAAATCGGCGCCTGGGTGTTCGACGAAGCTCACTGCTTGTCCAAGTGGGGCCACGATTTCCGGCCTGATTATCTTTATGCCGCACGCTTCATACGGGAGCTGCAAGGCGAGAAGACTGCTCCCGTCGTCTGCGTCACAGCCACAGCCAAGCAAGAGGTGCGCGACGAGATCCTGAGCCATTTCCGTGAGGAACTCGGACAGCAACTCCTGGTGTTCGACGGCCACGCAGCGCGCGAAAACCTGTCTCTCCGAGTGGAGAAGCTGGAAAGGCAGCAGAAGATCCCGAGGCTACGTGAGTTGGTTGCAGCGCAGCTCGCATCCGATACCGGCGGCAGCATTTTGGTTTACACTGCGACCCGCAAAGACGCCGAGTCGTGCGCGAACCAGCTGGAGCACGCAGGGATCCAAGCAAAAGCGTTCCACGCTGGTCTGGATGCGCCGATCAAGAAGGAAGTCCAGGAGCAGTTTCTCAGCGGCACCCCTCGCGTCGTATGCGCCACCAATGCATTCGGCATGGGAATCGACAAGCCCGATATCCGGCTCGTAGTGCACTTCGACATCCCGGGATCGCTCGAGGCGTACGTCCAGGAAGTCGGCAGGGCAGGACGTGACGGCAAACATGCCGAAGCAATCCTGCTGTTCGTGGAGGAGGATGCGGAGCAACAGTTCCGTCTCAATGCCACCTCACGCCTGACCCAGCGTGACGTGCAAGGCGTGTTGCGGCGCGTCCGGCGGCTCGCGAAACCCATACGGGAAACCGATTACCGCGAGACTATCTGCACGAGCGGCGAGATATTGCAGGATGAGCTGCTGGGCCAGCAGATCGACGCCTCCGACCGCAGCGCGCCTACCCGAGTCGTGACAGCGCTGGCATGGCTGGAGCGAGGGAAGTTCCTCACACGCAACGAGAACTCGACGGCCCTCTTCCAGGGACGCCCCCTGGTTCGAAGCCTGGACGAAGCACGTAGCATCATCGGCAAGCTTGCCTTGAAGCCTGACAAGGCCGCCGCCTGGCTGGCGATCTTGAGCCGACTCATCAACGCAGAAGCCGACGATGGCTTCACTTCCGACGAGCTCCTGACGCTGCCAGAAGTGATCGGCACCGTCAGACATCTAGACGCCGTCACTGCTGGGCGGTCGGTCCTTCACATGCTGCTGGACATGCAGAAGCACCGACTGCTCTCCAACGGAGTTCTGATGACTGCGTTCGTGAGCCTGGGCGTGACCGGATCATCCTCGACACAGCTGCAGAGGGCCATGGAACTCGAGGCGAAGCTGCTCGACGTGATGCGGGAGCACGAGCCCGACACCGACGACTCGCAGCGACATCGCGCAAGCCTTCGACAACTGACGCAACATCTGGCTTTGCAGGAACCAGAAGTGAGCGTCGACTTGGTACGCACGCTACTTGACTCCATGGCGGAGCGCGGCCGTCAGGCTGGCCCGAACACACCAGGCCTGCGAGTTCACTTCCTCTCGCAGGACGAGTGCTCGGTGCGGGTCCAGGGCACTTGGGACCAGATCCACACGTCTTCGCGCTGCAGACATCGACTGGCAGCAGCATGCCTTGACCACATGCTTGCGGAACCGCTCGCGAACCAAATGCGAGGGAAAGACCTGTTGGTGGAATTCGCCCTCGAAGGTCTGGTCAAGCTACTCCATCAGGACCTGGAGCTGCGGGCTCACTACCAGGCCGACCCTGTTACTGCCGTCGAATATGCACTACTGTTCCTGCATAGGGTGCGCTCCATAGTGCTGCACAAGGGTCTGGCAGTTTTTCGACAGGCAATGGTGCTACGCGTGCCCGAGGAGAGCCGGAACCGAAGATACAGCCGTGACGACTTCGCGCCACTTGCCGAGCATCAGGAGCAACGTACCGTTCAGGTGCACGTGATGCGCGAGTTCGCAGTGCGGATGCTCAGCAACGAAGCTGCGGGACTGAGTCTGCTCGAAGACTACTTCATGCTGCCGACAGAGCGATTCCTGGACACTTGGTTCGAGGGCCGTAGACCGGAGATCGAGCGCGCGACCGGTCCGATTTCCTGGCAGAGGATCGTCAAGGACCTCAGCAAGGAACAGAGACGCATCGTCGAAGCCGGAGAAGACGAGTCCGTGCTCGTTCTTGCCGGGCCTGGATCCGGGAAGACTCGCGTCGTGGTCCATCGCTGCGCATACCTTCTGCGCGTGAGGCGCGTGCCGGCGAGATCCATCCTGCTCTTGTGTTTCAACCGTAGCGCCGCGCTCGAACTTCGCACTCGCCTCCTCGATTTGGTAGGGACGGACGCGCAAGGAGTGCTGATCCAGACGTACCACGGCATGGCTGCTCGCCTAGCTGGTCGGTCTCCTTCGCAGATGCTCGAGAACGGCGGCAAGCAAGAAGCCGTTTTCGCCGAGGTACTCGAGGCCGCTGTCCGTCAGTTGGAAGTCAGTTCGACCAAGGGAGTCGACGAGATCGCACCAGAAGAACAGCAGGACCTTAGGGACCGACTACTTGCAGGATTCCGCTACATCCTGGTTGACGAGTACCAGGACATCGACGAAGCGCAGTATCGCCTCGTTTCTGCAATCGCTGGCAGGACTCAGGCAGAGGCCGATCGCAAGCTGACCGTCCTCGCGGTAGGCGATGACGACCAGAACATCTACCAGTGGCGCGGAAGCAACGTGCAGTTCCTCCGTCGGTTCGAGGAAGACTACGCAGCCAGACGCCTCCCGCTGATCGAGAACTATCGCTCGACGGCTCACATCATAGCGGCGTCGAACCAGTTGATCGCCCTGAATCGCGATCGCATGAAGGTCGATGCGCCCATCACCATCGACTCGAGGCGAACCAAGCACTCGCCCGGAGGTCCGTTCACTCACTTGGATCCACTGTGTCGTGGCCGAGTCCACGTCGTCGGAGTTCGCGGCGACAGCTACCAGCCCCATGCGGTGTTGTCGGAGCTGCAACGACTGAAGGGACTGGCCCCCGATCTGAAGTGGGAAGACTGTGCGGTGCTCGCGTCGGTGCACTCCAGGCTCGATTCCGTCCGGGCGACATTGGAACAAGCCGGAATCCCGGTCCGAGTTCGCATCGGCCGCGAGCACTCGTATTCCCTGTTCCGGCTACGCGAAGTGCAGGACTTCCTCGAAGCTGTGCAGAACCACCCTGCCTCCGAACTGGACGGCCCTCAGCTGCGAGCCATCCTGGCGACCCTGTCGGAACGCCGCCCCGGCGAACAGTGATTCGAACTCGTGAAGCGAACCTTGGATTCGTTCACAAGGGATGCGGGAGAGCAACATCAGTCCAAGCTGCAGCTGCGTGAATTCTTCGGGGAACTGCTGGTTGAACAGCGACGCGAGCAGACGTTCGGAGAAGGAGTCTTGCTCGGCACTGTGCACGGCAGCAAAGGGGCCGAGTTCGATCACGTTCTCATCCTCGACGGGGATTGGAGGCCTCGCGAGGGACGTCAGGAAGAGGAGCAGCGCCGCCTCTACTACGTCGGCATGACGCGTGCCCGCCTCACGCTCACACTGTTCCACGGATGCAGCAGAGGTGCCCCATGGTTACGCGAACTCGGCGGCGACACCTTCCATCGAAGCCCACCGACGGAAGCGCGCGTGGCGCACCCCGCTGCATCGACCGTCCACGAACTCGTGGGACTCGGAGATCTCTACCTCGGGTTCTCCGCTCGGAGCCATCAGCACGAGAGGATCGAAGCAGCTGTCGCAGGACTCAGAACTGGATCTGCGCTTCTGTTGCGGGATGCACCCAAGCGCATCCAGATCACGGACGCACACGGTGAACCTGTAGGGGCCCTGTCCGAGGATGCATCCAAACGCTGGCGCCTCCTGCTGCCACTCATCCTGGACGTGAAGGTGGCTGCGGTTCTTGTGAGGCGGCGGACGGACGAAAAGGAGGAGTTCCGCACCCAGTTGAACAGGGAAGCATGGTCCGTAGTCGTCCCAGAGGTTCGATACGCGCGCCATCCAGACTGAGACTGCTGCCGGGAGCCTTACCCCCGATTGCTGGGAGCGTTCGGGCGCCGCACAGCACGGACGGACCCAGAGAGTAAACGACGAGCGCCGCCGTCGCCTCATGACGCCACGGCGGCCCCCTCCTGCCACCGGATCGGCGCACCCGCTACTTCACATACGCACCGGCTTGCAGTTGCGAGGTCGCTTCAACCAACCTCACCTCCCCAGCTTCCCCACCTTCTCCATCAACCCGCGATCCCTCTCCGTCACGAAGTTCACCACCAACCCCGGCCGCCCCGCCCGAGCCGTCCGGCCAACGCGATGGATGTAGTTCTCCAACTCCGTCGGCAGATGGTAGTTCACCACGCGCGCAACATGCTCGATGTCCAATCCGCGTGACGCGAGGTCGGTCGAGATGAGGATCGAGGCCTTGCCCTCGCGGAACAGTTCGAGGTTCTTGCGGCGCTCGACCTTGTCCATCTCGCCGCGATAGACGGTGCACGATGCGCCGAGCTTCTGCACCTCGGCCGCGAGCACGTCGCACTGTTCGCGCGTGTTGGCGAACATCAGCGTGCCGCCGCTCACCTTCTCGGAAAGCACCTGCTCGAGCAGCGGAAGGCGCTTGCCGCCTTCGACCATGCGGTTGACCGTCTTCAACGTCGCGACGGTCTTGTTGCTGCCCTTCGACTGCACGACCTCGGCGGTCTGGAAGCGGTTCTTGATCAGCGCCTGCACCGCGGTTGACACCGTCGCCGAGAACATCGCCAGCTGCCGCTGCGGCGGAACCGCGTCGACGATGCGCTCGGCATCCGACAAGAAGCCCGCGTCGAGCATCCGGTCCGCCTCGTCGAACACGACCGTCCGCACGTCCGACAGGTCGACCATCCCCATCTCCATCAGCTTGATCATGCGCCCCGTCGTCGCCACGAGCACTTCGAACGGCCCTTCGACGTTGGCCTTCGCCACGTCGAACCGCGTGCCGCCGAGCACCGTGCGCACGCGCAGGCGAACCGTGTGCGTGAAGCGCTTCCAGACCTTCGCAACCTGCTCGCCGAGTTCGCGCGTCGGCACCAGCACCACCACGCGCGGCCTGCCGCCCGAGGTCACCGCGTTGCCCTGTTCTTCGAGCTGCTTCAGCGCATGCAGCAACGGCAGCGCGTAGGCGAGCGTCTTGCCGCTGCCGGTCTGCGAGATCCCGACCACCGAACGGCCAGCGAGCAGGACCGGGATCGCGAGGGTCTGGATCTCGGTCGGCGTCGTCAGTTGCTGGTCGCGGAGGGAGTCCTGGAGGAGCGGCAGGAGGCCGAAGTCGGAGAATGCGGGCATCGGGGGGAGCGGGCGCGAAGGAGGGCGGGGGAGACTACAGGGGGACGCGCTCGTGGACGGAGGCAAACTGGCGGGGTGGCGAGGAACCGCGTTCGGCGGCAGGCTCACGACAGTGAGTGCCCTCGATGCGTCACCATGCTACCGGCAGCCTCGCCGCTCCGAGATCTGACTACCCAGACCATCCCCTCGCTCCCCCCGCGGCTCCCTCGTCGACCATCGCTCTCGTCGCAGCAAGGTCGAACGTGCCTCCCATTGCTTGCGCAACCGCATGGCAAGTCGGACAGAGCGCGACGAGCGCATCGGCCTCGATCGGGACTGCATGGCTCTCGACGAGGGCAGCATCGGGAGCCTTGGACCGGTGGATCCGCACGATCTCGGATCCGCTCGCGAGACGATTCGGCGTGACGAACCCACAGACACGACAACGTAGTCGGCCGTCGGGAACTCGGACTCCGAGCGCTGCATTGCCTTCGTCCACCGACGACTCGGCTCGTAGCGCGGCGGCCCTCGGAAGCTCTGGCCGTGACCGTGAGTCCACCGCCGTCGGTGACGCGTCGACGCAGACTCCGGCGTCGCGATGCCCAGTCCCGCCCACGCCACGATGCAAGACGCCGAGTCGCATCTCGGGCTCACGTGCCCTGGCCTTCTCACGGTCCGCCCAGTACTCGTCGAAGACGACCTGGAGCAGACCCTGCTTGTGGACCGCGGCGCCGATCGGCTTCTCGTTGCGCGGACGTGGGTCGCAGGCCGAGACGTTCTGGACCTTGAACTCGACCGAGTTCTCGCTGCGCCCGATCAGTTCGGCGACCTCGCGGAACAACGCGGCCTTGTTGCGCTTGCGGTCCGAGTCGATGCAGTCGTAGGCCCAGACCGCGAAGTAGCACTCGATCTCCGACCAGTCCTGAGGCCGCTTCTTCCTAGTCATCCACCCAAACTAGGGAAGCCCGTCCGGAGGCGCAATCCGAGGAGTCGGGGCGAAGCCGAAGTCGATGCACAGGCTCGCATCCCGACGTGACGGCGCGCAGGATATGCGTCATGGGAAAAGCGACTCTCCTCTGTCTCGGCTCGGCAATGCTCGGCGCCGCCTCCGTCACGATGCTGGGCCAGACCCAGTACTCGTCCAGTTTCCAGCCCGCGTGCCCGACCGGGTCTTCGTTCAAGGTGACGCCTGACGTCGCGAACATCTGGCACTGGGAAGGCAACGCCACTGCCGCAGGAACGAACGTGCTGGTCGACATCAACGGCGACGGCATCATGGACTCCACGCATCCGGAGGTGCGCGTGTGCATCACGGACATGCAGAACGCGAGCAGCGACAACGTGGTCGTCGAGGATGCATCCGGCGTCCGATGGGACCTGCCTTCGCGATCACCGTGGACCGGCAGTTCCCCTGACTCCAACAGCTGCCAGCACTTCACGACCCCGCTCGTGCTGCCCGTCGGCTCGCATCTCACCGTCCGGACCACGAACAACCCGCAGGCATCATCCCGAGTGCGACTCGTAGGTCGAGTCGTGAACCTGTAGCCACCACGCGTCCGTGCCCGCATCCCCCGATCCGGCGCCTCGTCACCGCAAGCTCGTGGCCACTCCTCGGCCGTCTTCCGCCGCAGCCTGCGCACGCATGCGATCTCAGCGACGAGCAGACACCCGTCCCGAGATCCTGCTGCGCAAGGCCCTGACGGCAGCAGGATGCCGCTACCGAGTGGACGCGGCGTTGCCCGGGATGCGGCGCCGCGCCGACCTGCTGTTCACACGAGCGAAGGTCGCGGTCTTCGTAGACGGTTGCTTCTGGCACGCATGCCCTCGGCACGCCACCTGGCCGAAGGCCAACGCCGCATGGTGGAGAGCCAAACTGGAAGCCAATCGAGCGCGGGACAGACATACCGATGCCCTGCTGCGGGCTTCGGGCTGGAGGGTCGTGCGTGTCTACGAGCACGTGTCGACCGCCGAAGCCGCGAGACGCGTCCTGCGAGTCCTCGCGCGCGCGAGTGGGGACCTCGCAGCAGGCAGCAAGACCCACAGGGCCAGCAGGACCTGACTGCGCGTTCGGCGTCGACGCGAGCGTTCGGCGCCACACCCGAGGACCGGGCCCCTTCCGGACGACGCCGAACTCGGCCCGGGCTCGAGGCTCGCAGACACTCTCACCGACTCTCGTGCTCCGAACCCAGGTTCTGCGCCGACCCCTCCGCCGGCGCTCGAGATCGCGGATCGCGGCGAGGACGGTAGAGCAGCCCTGGGTCGTCGTCGGATCCAACTGCGGCGGCCGATCAGGACCTCGACGTCGATCGAGGGTCAGACCGAGGTGCGTCGGCCCGCCGATCTGCGTTTCGGCGCGCACGCAGCGGCCTCGCGCGCGACGCGCAGCGAGTGCTGACGAAGGCGCTCGACGAACTGCTCGGGGACTCGCAGCTTGCCGGTCCTGCAGGCGCGGACCACGCGCCCGACGAATCCGTCCGTGGCCCGCACGGACAACGCCGACGCATCGGAGCCCACGAAGGACACGATCGACTGCAGCTTGCGCGACACAGGCCAGTCACCGCACTTCACCGCGCGCGGCCCCGCCTCTGTGCTGCACGCGGCATCCGGCCAACGCCCCTGGCCGAGTTCGGCGCCGAGGAGGCCCGGATCGACGGTCGTCGGTTTCGCCAGACGTCCACCGATCCACTCGGCGACGTCTGCGCAGACTGCATTGCCCACGAGGCGCCAGCGGTCCTGCGGACGGACGCCGTCGGCCTGCAGCGCGGGTTCCGTCCAGTCTGCTGGCAGGCCCTGCAACTGCTCCGCCGCCCGGATACCAGGCTTGACCACACGCCCGTCGGGCAGCAGCACGGCCGGAGGCGACGGGATTCCCCAACCCGACCCGCCCTTCAGCGTCGGGACGGCGTCGACTGCCCAACCGACCCCGCGATTGCCTTCCGTCCAGTAGAAGCCGACGGGCAACGAGGGGTCCCAGTCACGTCCCCGAGGCGCCACCGCTTCCTGGCCGAACAGGACGCCCGCAGGGTCCTCGTCCCTGGCTGCGAGCAAGAACACTCGCCGACGTCGCTGCGGCAGCCCGAACGCCATCGCGTCGACGACGCGATAGGCCCACCGATAGCCGAGCTCCTCGAGCTCCTGGGTCACGTGTGCCATCGCGCGTCCGCGCTGCAGATGCAGCATGAACGGCACGTTCTCCAGCAGCACCATCGGGACGTCCGTCACGGCAAGCAACCGGAACACGTGCCCGACGAGCGAGGACTTCGCCCCGCGGATGCCTCGCGCCTCGCCGACCGAACTGAGGTCCTGACACGGGAAGCCGGCCGTCACGAGGTCGATGCCACGCGGCAACGACTCGACTGCGCGTATGTCCCCCACGACCTCGGCCCCCCGGAACCGCGCTCGCAACACGGCCTGCGCGGCGGCATCGACCTCGCACAGGTACTCCGTCGAGTGGCCTGCCTTCTCGAGCCCGAGTTCGAGCCCGCCGACGCCGGCAAACAGCCCCGCCACCCGAAGCGATCGCACGCCTTCCACCTGTCGTCCGCGACTTCTGGTCCTGACCACGGAGCGCACCTTACGCAGCGAACCGAGCCTTCGCACCACTGTGCCTCCGCGACTGCGAACACACGCACGGACGCAGATAGCGAGGCTTTACACCGCACTCGGGCCCGCCCATGCTACGCCCCTCACCCCGGTAGGAAGAACCGAGCGACTGCCATGCCTCCCCAAGCACCGAGCCCCGGACAACTGGTCACGGTTCGTCGTCGCCACTTCGTGGCCCGAACACCCAGCGAGCCGATGCGGCAGAAGCTGCTCGACCGCGTGATCGAGCACAATCACCGACGCTACCTAGTGGCAGCCGGAACCACGGAGCACCAACGCCGCCTCGACCTCATCCAAAGGACCGTCGTCTGAGGGAAACGGAAGGAGAGGGGAGCACAGTGAGGAACATCGACAATGCCCGAGAACGGGTTCGGACGAGCGACGGGAATCGAATAGGGGCGCGACGCCGGAGCGTCTGCCAATCGACTACGAACTAGGCGAAGGAAGAAGGAGAGAGCAGATGACCGACGATCCAGAGGACGACAACGACGACAGCCCGAGCCTGCCACCGACGTCGCGACGCACGGTCGCGATGTTCGTGCGATCCCTGCTGCTCGAGCAACAACCCCAGCTCCTCGCACCAGACGGGCGCCCGCTCTACGCCTACCGAGTCTCCGCAGAGCGCTACGAGCAGCTGAAGTCTCGTGTCCGCTTCGAGTTCGAAGACCTGCTCTCCAGTCGCTGCGATCCTGCCACGGCCGCCGGATTCGTACTGTTCGCGGCCGAGACGGTGCGCCGCAGCGAGACGATCGAACGCTGGAACGACTGGGACGTCGTGCTCGAGCCACTGAGCCGCGCAGGGATGCCGCGGATACGTCTCTATCCAGCAGTCGAAGTCGGACTCAACTACTGGGACAGGCAAGTGCGCACGGTAGGTGACAAGCGGCGCCCGCTTGCGACACTGGTCTGCGAAGGCGGGCTTCCGCTCCACCTGATCCGCGAGCGAGGCTCGCCGCTCCGAGCCTACTTCCGCGACATCGTGGCGCACGTTCGCGACTTCGGCCTGAACCCAGAGACGCTCGCGCAGACCGCAGAGTCGCTGGCCGACAGGCTGGCCCAAGGCCTGCGCAACGAGGTCGTCTACGAACTGTCGGCCGAACTCGCAGCATCGATCTGGCGCTTCCACGACTTGCTCCAGAACGCGGAGGGCGACCCGATCCGCAGACTCGACCGAGTCCTGCCGAACTGGCGCGAGCAGTGCCCCATCCGTCTCGACGAGGACCTCGCGCGCGGACTCCTCACCGAGTTGCTGGACGACGTCGAACGAGTCATCGCCCACCGAGGCGACGAGCCGCAGGTCCGCCGCTCGATTCGCCTGCAGAGCGACGGCTGGCGACTGCGCGCATGCATCGACCTGCCGCAGACGATGCCGCAGAGCGCGTTCTACGACTCGATCGGGCGGGACAGATCGGAACCGGCAGGGTTCACGTTGTCGGCCGTCGCGGCGAGCGGTCAGTTGCCGGCATTCGCCTCGGCGCTGTCCGATGGCGAGAAGGTCACGTTCCAGGTCGGCAATGCGCGACGCGCCGAGATCCACGGAGAGGATGCAGCGGACCTGGTTTGCCTCGGCGTCGACGCCCGCGAGTCGGGCAGCCACGGAATGCGCGCCACGCAAGTCGCCGGCGGCGCAGCGCTGTCCCCCGACGCGCCGTGGACGTTCCGCCCTGACGAGGACGGCTACACGGCGCACCTCGTCGGCGCCGGATCGCTGCGCACACGGCACCCGGAGGTCTGGGTCGCAGTCGCGAAGGGCTCCACGACTTCTGCGAGCGACGGCGCGACCTGGGAACCCAAGGCGATGCTCGAGGAGTCCGGACGCACGCTCTACGCGTGCCGCGGACAGGTCCGCGTGAGCGACGCAGAAGGCGACAGCTGGACGATCACGACCGGCGCCGAATCGGACACGCGCATCGAGTGCTCGCTGCAGGGTCGCACGCCGCGGTTCACGACCTCGGACCACGATCTCTACCTCGGCATGCCCGAGGTGCGCGTGCGCGAGAACGGACTGCGCAGACCCTCGCTGCCGGACGTCGAGGTAGCCTGGCGCCCGACCGGTGCGGGCAAGTCCGAGTGGAGTCTGGACCAGAAGCGTGCCCTCGGCCACGTCGAGCTGCGGGTCCGCATCGGCGGCGAGACCCATCTCCGCAAGCGCGTGCAGTTGTTGCCAACGGACTTCCGCTGCAACCTCGTGTCGTCGGACACCTCGCTGGGCCGCCTCGAGCTGTCGGGCACCGCCGGCGCCGAGGTCCTGCCGTTCGCGGTCGCCGACGTCACCGCGACCGTCGGCGTCGGCGAACAAGGAAGCGTGGTGATCGACCTGCAGAAGCCCGCGGAACTCGCGACGCCCGGCTCGTTGCGCGCACGCCTTCGTTGGCCGCAGCGCGCACCCGTCGACCTGCTGCTGCCGTTCCCCTTCCGTTCGATGTATTTCGAGCGGCGCAACGGCGCTCGCTGCAATGCCGAGTTCGTGTCGGTGGACGACCTGTCCTCGATGCGCGCCGTCGCGATCACCCCGAACGCAAGCGAGCGATTCGAGGTCCTTGGCAGGGTGCGCAGCGGTGCCGGCACCGAGTCGCCGAGCCTCTCCGTAATCAACCGAATCATCGCTATCCACCTCGAGCTGAAGCAGCGCGACAACGGCGTGCACCATGCGGACCTGTATCCGCTCGTCGAGCTCATTCGATCGGCGCTGTCCGCCTACCCGGACCCGGACCTCGAGGTCGAGTTGATGCTCAAACCGCGCGCCTCCGCGAAGAAGTCGGTCCGCTTGCTCGTCCGCAACTACCCGAGCCGCATCCACTGCGACTGGGAAGGTGGCACGGTGCAACTGGGCAAGGGAACCGAGAACCTCGAGGAGAAGAAGAGCTCGATCACGTTGGAGAGCTTCCCGTTGTGGAAGCCGTCCACCGCACTCCAGAGCCTGGCACGCGCACCTGGCGACGAGCTGTGTTGGACGTTCGACACGAGCAGCAAGGAGCCAGGCCCTTGGTTCCTCTATGCGGCGGTCGACGGGATGGCGTGCTCGCGTCCTGCTGTCTGGACCGTGCCACGACCCGCTGACGAAGGCGCGCCACCAGAGGAGGAGCCTGCCGACCCTGTCGATTTGTTCCGCAGAGCAATCGACGCACCGCCCGATGTGCGCGCCGCGAGGCAGACAGACCTCTACGCACAACTTGCGGCCCAACCCAACCACCCGGCCTGGTCCGAAGTCGAAGCGCTGCTCGAGCGCGCCGAGGCACTCCCTCCTTCGACCACGGAGGTGGTCACCGGCTTGCGACAGGCTCCGACCACGCTCGCGATGCTGTTCCTCCGGCAGACGCTGAAAGGCCGCTTCGAGAAGATCGTCGCGTTGCGGGACGAGATGCCTTTCGAGTGGCAACTGCTGCCGCTGCGCTCCTGGCGTGCTGCATGGCGAGCGGAGACCGAGGGCACCGCGCAGCGATGGGCGGAGGCCGGAATGGACCAGCAGGAGATCGACTCGATCCCGCTCGAACGCGGCAAGCGACTCCTACGCCAGATCCCCGAACACGAACGCGTCCTGCACTTCGTGATGCGCTGGGCAGTCTCCGGCCCCACTGGCCTCGACTGCCCGGCAGAGGTCATGGCGATGCGCAACCGCGAACAAGCCATCAAGATGGTGGCGAGTCTGTCGGGCGAACCATGGAACGCGCTGCGGATTCGGCGATTCGACCAGGAGTGGCCGCACAGCCACACCGTGAAGGTCGCCTCCTTCGGCCCGGAGATCTCGGCGCTCGACCGGCGCCTCGAGTTCATTCCCGGCGGGGACGACGCGACCAAGTCTGCCGTCGCACGCGCGCCGTGGGTCGCTGCTGCGCTGACTCTCGACGACGCCGCGGTCGACCCGATCCTCTGCCTCGAGTTGCGCCGCATCCGCGACTTCGACCGCACGTGGTTCGACGAGATGCAGTTGCTCTACGTCGCAGCCGCACTCGCACAGATCCAGTGACCCGAGCCTCCGATCCCGAAGCCCAGCCACGCCGATGACCACGAAGTTCGAACCGCTGATCCAGCAACTGCAACTCCGCCTCGCACGCGCAACGACGAGCATGCTGCGCCTGCGCAACGAAGCGCTTCGCGAACACCTTCGCCTTCGGCTCGAACAACCGTTCGGCTCCACGGACTCGTTGACGGGCGACGCCGTGTTCGAGTCGACGTTCGGCTGGGAAGAGCAGAGCCTCACGATGCAGCAGCTCTCGGGGTCCTTGCTGCACCCAGCCGTCGTCGCCGCGATGGACGACGCATCCTGCAACGAGCAGCGGTTTCCGCGCACGAGAACCCCATACGCCCACCAGCTCGAGGCATGGCGCACGCTGTGCGGCAAGGAACGCAAGTCCGTCGTCGTGAAGAGCGGCACCGGGTCGGGCAAGACCGAGTGCTTCCTCGTCCCCGTCCTGGACGACTTGATGCGCGAGGCCGACGCGGCCGGGCGACTCACCGGCGTGCGCGCGCTGTTCCTCTATCCGCTGAATGCGCTGATCAACAGCCAACGCGAACGACTCGAAGCGTGGTGCAACCCCCTCGAGGGCAAGGTCCGCTTCGCGCTCTACAACGGCAACACGCCACAGAGCGTCAAGAAGGCCGAGCGCGACAGCCACGTCGCAGAAGTCGTCGACCGCAAGACGCTGCGCGAGGACCCGCCGCCGATCGTCGTCACCAATTCGACGATGCTCGAATACGTGCTGGTGCGCCGCGAGGACGCGCCGATCCGCGACGCATCTGGCGGGAAGCTCCGCTGGATCGTCATCGACGAGGCGCACAGCTACGTCGGCTCGGCTGCTGCCGAACTCGCACTGCTTCTCCGCCGCGTGGCGCACGCGTTCGACGTCGGCCCGGAGGACATCCGCTACGTCGCGACGTCGGCCACGATCGGCGGCGCGGAATCGGACGGGGCCCTGCGCAGCTTCTTGGCGGAAGTCGCGGGAGTCCCCGAGGACCGTGTCGTCGTCGTCACCGGCAAGAGGACGAAGCCGAGCCAGGTCGCGCCGAAGGCTCCTCGCACCGCGGACATCGACGCGCTGCAAGAGGCCGATCCGGCGACCATCGCAGCAGCCGTGAGCCAGGACCCGGCGATCACGGCAGTGCGCGCCGCTCTGTCGACCCATCGCACCTCGGGGATGTCCCTCGACTCCCTGGTGCGGATCTACACGGGCCAGGCCAGCAAGAGCGCGAACGATCGGGCGCGCACGCTGCGCATGCTGGACATCGCGTCCGAAGCCGAAGTCGTCCGACCGGACGGCACGACCGAACCGTTCCTCCCGCTGCGCGGCCACCTGTTCGCTCGGCCCCTGGTCGGCGTGTGGGCCTGCTGGAACCCGAAGTGCCCCGAACGCCCCTCCGAGGCTGGTCAGAGTTGGCCCTTCGGCAGGATCCACCTCGAGCACCGCACCAACTGCGGCACGTGCAAGTCACAGGCTTCCGAGGTGCTGAGCTGCTCCGAGTGCGGCGAAGTCTATCTCAGTGCAGTAGAGGACCACGACAAGGGTGGTCGCCTGCGTGGCCACTACGTGGCCGAGGACGACAGCGACGACCTCGACCTCGAGCCCGTGGAGGACGAGTCGACCGATACCGAAGAGCTCGACGACAAGTCCTCGGCAGGGAAGTCGGAGAGCGAGTATCTGCTCACGACGCGCCCCGTGGACCCATATGCGTTGAAGGCAGGTCTGGCGCTTCCGATCCGACTGTCCGCCGGAGACGGAGTGTTCGCACCCGACAACGGCGGGTCGATCGGCCTCGTGCGGAGCCTCGACGGACACCAAGGCGGCAACCAGAAGGCGCGCTTCCAGTGCATTCTCTGCCTTCGCAGGGAGACCACGAGACGGCAGATGCTGCGCGGACTGCGCAGCGGCACCCCGTTCTCGCTGTCCGTCGCGATCCCCACGCTGCTCGAGGCCTGCCCGCCCATGGAAGGCAAGCAACGCAACGCGCCTTCGGACGGCCGCAGGTTGATCACGTTCACGGACAGCCGACAGGGCACGGCGCGGTTCGCGGCCCGCTCGCAGGCGGAGAGCGAGCGCAACTACGTGCGATCGAAGCTGCTCCACCACCTGGTCGAGGCAAGGATCAAGGCGGGCCCTGACGCGAAGGAACTCGAGGTGCTGCGCAACAAACGAGACCGCCTGGCAGGGAAGCTCGGAGCAGGCGACGAGGACGTGCGGGAACTCGATCGCGAGATCGCGGAGAAGTCGCGACCACAGCCAGGCCGGCTGACGTGGCAGGAACTCGCCGACAGGCTCGCAGCAGACCGCGAGATCTCGCACTGGGTGGCGCGGGACTGGGAAGGGATCAGCCTCGGGAACGTGAGCAAGGACCGTGTGCCAGGGATCCTGCTGTTCCGAGAGTTCATGCGCCGACCGATGCGGATGACCTCCCTCGAGACCCTCGGATTCGCGCGCATCCGCTATCCGTGGATCGATGCGTGTGATGCGCCGTCGGAGTGGCCGCGCAGCGCGTCGAAAGAGGACTGGCAGGACCTCGTCAAACTGTCGATCGACTACCTGTTCCGCAGCTACCCCGCGCTCGTGCAGCACCAGGACTGCGTGCGCTGGCTCGGCACCAAGATCCGACTGCGCTCGTTCCAGGGCCCGGATGCCAGCGCGAACTTCAGCACGGACACCATCAAGTGGCCGTCCGTCAAGAAGTCCGGCCAGAGCAACCTGCCACGCTTCGTGAAGTTGATGGCACGCGGACTGGGCCTCTCGCTCGACAAGGACGAAGACGTCCACACGGTCAACGTCCTCTTGCACAGACTGTGGACGACCGTGCGTCCGCACCTCACGGCGGACCGCGCCGAGGAGTATCGCTACGACTTCGCCACCAAGGGCAACTTCGAACTCGAGTCGGTGCACGAAGCATGGCTGTGCCCCATCACGCGCCGCGTGCTCGACACGACGTTCCGCGGATTGACTCCGTACATGCCGCGTGTCGACGCGCCGGACGAGTTCTGCAAGGCGACGAAGTTCCGCATGCCGCAGGTGCCGCACGCGTTCTGGGACGCTGTGGAGGGCGGCAAATGGAGCTCCCGCGCGGTTAACGACTGGCTCGAGTCCGATGCCGACGTCCTGGAAGCCCGACGGATCGGCGCATGGGTCGAGGCCAGCGACCGCATCGCGGCCACGACCGACTACTTCCGTGTCGGCGAGCACTCGGCGCAACAAGGCAGCTCACGACTGCAGGAACTCGAGAAGGACTTCAAGGGCGGTTGGCTCAACGTGCTCAGCTGCTCGACGACGATGGAGATGGGCGTGGACATCGGCGGCCTTTCGACCGTCGCGATGAACAACGCTCCGCCTCACCCGGCCAACTACCTGCAGCGCGCAGGCCGCGCCGGACGACGCAAGGAGAAGCGAGCCGCCGCGTTCACTTTGTGCAGCTCGTCGCCACACGGGGCATCGGTCTTCCGCAGTCCCGAGTGGCCGTTCACTACCGTGATCGAGCCGCCCAAGCTCGCGCTCGACAGCGTCCCGATCGCCGAGCGACACGTGCATGCGTTGTTGCTGTCGGAGTTCCTCGCAACGACGACGGGCAACGCGACCGGCAAGACCTGCACTTGGTTCTTCGAGCCCGACACGACGGGCGCGGCGCAGTGCGATCGCTTCGCGGACTGGTGCCGGGACGTGACCGCTGCGCAGCACCCGCGGGTTGCCCGCGGACTCGCGCGCCTCGTCGTGGGCACGAGCCTCGAGGGAAGGGACACGACCGCGCTCGCGCTCCGCACCGTCGGCAACCTCGAGGCCGTCGTCGCGAAGTGGCGCCGCGAACTCGACAGCTTGCTCGCGCAACAGAAGTCGGTCGCGAAGGCGAAGCCGTCCTCGGAAGACGACGTGCAGGTGCCCGATTCGCAGGGGCGACGCAAACCCAAGGGCAACCCTGCCGAGGTGGCGATCCACCACCGCCTGGAACGCATCCGCGGCGAGTACCTGCTGCGCGAACTGACCGAGCGCGGTTTCCTCCCCGGTTACGGATTCCCCACCCACCTCGGAGAATTCGTCTACACGACGGCCTACGACCTGAGTGCCGACGAGTACCGACGAGCCAAGCAGAAGGCCGACACGGAGGCCGCTGGAGAAGAGGGCTTCGACCGCTCCGGCCCCGCGCGCAAGCGCGAGTATCCGTCGCGACCGTTGCCGCTCGCCATCCGCGACTACGCGCCGGGAGCGAGAGTCGTGCTCGACGGTCGCGTCTACCAGAGCCACGGCATCAGCCTGCACTGGCACGTTCCGGCATCGGAAGCGTCCGTCCAGGAACTGCAGGAACTGCGTGTCGCCGTGCACTGCAAGCAGTGCGGCACCGCGAGGACGGAGGCTCACAAACCGGAGTCGTGCAGCAACTGCGGCTCGACCACCATCCGCGCGCATCAGTACCTGGAACCGGCCGGCTTCGCGACCGACATCCGCGAAGAACCCGACAACGACATCGGCAACGTGCACTACGTGCCCGTCAGCGACCCATGGGTTTCCGTCCCGGACGCCGAATGGGCTTCGCTGGACAATCCCGGACTCGGTGCGCATCGCAGCAGCCGCCACGGCATCGTGTTCCACTTCCAGGCCGGCAGCGCGCGCTTCGGCTACGCGATCTGCCTCCGGTGCGGGCGCGCCGCCGAGGAAACCGAGGAGAAAGAAAAGGCCCTGCCAAAGGCGCTGATCGACCACCGACCATTACGCGGCAGGAACGAGGACGGTACTCGCTGCAAGGCCAACGACGAGCAATGGGCGTTCCAACGCAACATCTGGCTCGGCGTCTCCTCGCAGACCGACGTCTACGAAGTCTCCTGGAACGACCCTCGAACAGGCCAACCGTGGACCGACGAAGCAGGCCTCGAGACGCTCGCCATCGCGATGCGTGAGGGCCTGGCCAACGTGCTGGGCATCGAGACCCGAGAGCTCGGTGTCGTCGTGCACGATCTGCGCCGCCCCGGCGGCAACGAGGAACGTCCGACGATCGCGATCTACGACACTGCGCCAGGCGGCGCCGGCTACGCGTCGATCGCAGGATCCAGACTGCGTGAAGTGCTGGCGAACGCCAAGTCGGTCCTCGAGTGCAAGGAGCGCTGCGCGAGCTGCTGCCACGCCTGCGTGCTCACCTACGACACGCAAGGCCGCGCCGACCGACTGAATCGACACGCAGCCCTCGAGTTCCTGCAACTGGTCGAGGCAGGCGGCTACTCGATGCCGCCCGAGCACCAGTTCTTCGGGAACGGATCGACCGCCGAAGTCAGCCCGCTGCGTCACGTGCTGCAACGGGCGACCAAGGCCCACAGCCCCGAGCTCGTGCGCATCCACCTCACCGGCGATGCCAAGAAGTGGGACCTCGATCGCGAGGCCTGGCGCATGGCGGCAGAACTGACGACTCTCGCCGCAGCTGGTTGCCGCGTGGAGTTGGTGGTCACGGAACGTGCGCTCACGACTCTGGACGCAGCCGTTCGCAGCCGTCTGGCCAGCAACTGCGAGTCCTCGGGTTGGCAGGTGTTCGCCGTCGCGGAGAGCGTGCGTGCAGGGAAGGGATTCCTGCTTGCCGAACTCGTCGTCGACAACCGCCTGAGCCAATGGGCGACGCAATCGGAAGCAACGGGCGCTCCTGGGCCCGAATGGGGATCCGCGCGCGCCCAGAGCGTGTTGGTCCGCGGCGAATCCAGCGGCAAGGCCGCAACCGCGGGACGCCTGGTCTCGGTCGCCGAACTGCGCCCGGCGCCGCGCCCCGGGCTTCGTGATGCAGGCATCCGAACCGAATTGGACTGCTCCGTGCAGGAGTTCGGCTCGAAGTTCTGGAACCACATGATTCGCGTGTCCCCCGAACTGGTGAGCCGCCTTCAGGATGCCAACAGCCCCCTCGTCACGGTCCGCTACACCGATCGCTACCTGAGGTCGCCGTTGCCGGTGCGACTGCTCCACTGCGTCCTGCGGCGCCTCGCCGAGCTGACACCGCGCAGCGGCGCGGCGACCGGTCCTCGTGCGGAGGTCCTGACGACGTACCCCTCCAGGATGCGCGAGCGCATTTCCCAAGCGGTCTTCGAGGACGACTGGGACGAATCCGATCACCAGCGCAACCTGATCGAGACCATGCTCCGGGACGCCGGGTTCGAGCCCAAGCTCACGCGGCAGGCTCCTTCCCAGATCCCGCATGCCCGCACCCTCGAGCTGACGTGGCAGGACGGGGCTCGATTCGTGATCGCACTGGACCAGGGCATGGGCGCGTGGAAGACGACCTCGGACGTGAGCTATGCGTTCCGTGACGACCTCGCCAGACAAGCATCGAGGATGGCAGGGGCGAAGTTCGACGTCTGCAATCGGTCGACGCACACGATCCGTGTCTACGTGCACCTCGCTTCGCCGCCGACGGACAAGTAGCGATCTGGTGGGTTCGCCTCGACGACCTGACGCAACACGGCGGCGTCCATAACGCCCATCTACTTCGCGTCCAGACCGCCACTCGAGTCCATGGCCTACTGGAAGGGCAACCGAGTCGCCCATCTAGGACCGCCCTTTCCCAACGCTGATCGCTACGCCTGCACGAGTTGACTCAGTGCCTCACCACCCCGTCCCCATCCCTCCGCAGTTCCCCCCGCTCCACCGCCCACTCCACCACCCGCCCCACCCTCTCCCTGACCTCCGCCGTCACCCGCCTCACCCCGAACACCGCCGCGACCTCGTCCACCGCACCTTCCATCGAAACACCCATCCCCTTCCGGGCGCAGTAGACCAGCGCGTTGCGGACTTCCTGCGGAGCGATCTCGTCGAACGGGCGCGGCGGGTCGAGGTGCAGCGGAGTGCGGCGGAACGCGCGCCATGCATCGCGTTGCTCCAGCGACGCCCACACGAACGCGCCGAACGGGGACTCGTCGATCAGCTGACGATCGATGCACGACAACACCGCGAGCGCGCGGTCGTCGCGGACGCGCTGCAAGCCGAACCGGCGCGCGACGAGCTTGGCGAGGCGCATCGCTTCGATCGGGGCCTCGACGGCGAGCACGGCTTCGCACGCGGCGCGGACTCGCTCGCGCGCGAACGCAGCAGGCAGCGCGTCGAGGTCCTCCTTGCGGCCGGCGAGGCGGAAGTCGAGGTATGGGACGTAGTCGCAGTCCTCGGGATCGCGTTCCGGAACAGGCGCAGCGCCCGCCTCCGACTGCGCAACGTCGCCATCCACGGCTCCGCCGCCCACGACTTCGCGCCCACTGCCCGAAACGACCGCGCGAGCCGCATCGACCGCCGCACACAGCTCCTCCACGACGCGCTCCGACTCGACGATCCACTCCGGCAACCACACGCGGCGCACATCCATCCACCCCATCGCGTTGCGCAACACCGCAGAAGGCAACGCCTCGCGGTCCTGCACGGTGCGACGCTCGCGGTAGGCGCGGCCGTCGAGCAGGACGGCCACCAAGCGCCGCGTCGGGTCTGCGGCATGCGCGAGCGCGAGGTCGACACGGAAGCTCGAAAGGCCGAGGTCCGTCTCCACCACGAGCCCGCGCGCGCGCAACGCAACTGCGATCGCGTCGCGATGCAGGTCGCGTTCGCCGACCACGGGCAACGCGGCGGACAGGTCGCCCACCGTGCGCTCCTTGCACATCGCGACGTAGGCGCGCATGTCGTGGACGCCCTTGGCGAGCGCGCTCACGCGCTCGACGCGGATCTCGTCGGGCTCCATCGACGACACGACGACGACCTGTTGCCGCGCGCGCGTCACGAGCACGTTCCAACGGCGTTCGCCACCAACCTTGCCGAGCGGGCCGAAGTTCATCGCGAACGTGCCGTCCTTCGCCTTTGCGTAGGTCAGCGAGATCACGATCACGTCGCGCTCGTCGCCTTGCACGTTCTCGAGGTTCTTGACGAACAGACGCTCGTCGGCGTCCTCGTCGAGCGCGCGCTGCAGTTCCGGGTCGTTCTCTGCTTCGAGCTCGAAGCGTTCGCGCAGCAACTCGGCTTGCTGCAGGTTCATCGCGACGACGCCGAACGAACGGCCCTTCGCCGCGGGATCGCGCAACCTGCGCCGGACCTCGGCGACCACCGCGGCGGCCTCCGTTTCGTTGGTGCGTGAGGCGCCGGAGTCGAAGTTCGCGCCTTCGACCTTGATCCACGTCACGCCCTTGTCGCCGTTGCCGACGCGCGGCGAAGGGAACGACGCAAGGCGCCCTTCGTAGTAGCGCTGGTTGGAGAACGCGATCAGCGACTCGTCCTGGCTGCGGTAGTGCCACGACAGCCAGAGCCGCCGAAGCCCCGACGCGACGGCCTCGGACAGGATGCTCTCCATGTCCTCGGTCGCCTCGTCCGCGACCGTTTCTTCGACGACGCCTTCGTCCGCATCGCCACTGCCGTTGCCGCGCAGGAAGAACGTCGTCGGCGGCATCTGTCGGCTGTCACCGACCACCACGACCGACTTGCCGCGGCCCATCGCGCCGATCGCGTCCGCGACCGGGATCTGCGACGCCTCGTCGAACACGACGAGGTCGAACTCGATCGCGCCGGGCGTCAAGAACTGCGCGACGCTGTCCGGGCTCGCGAACACACACGGCGTCAACGCGATCGCCGCATCCGCGTAGTCCTCGAGCAGCGCGCGGATCGAACGGCCGCCCTTCTGCCGCATCAGCTCGTTGCGCACAAGGTCGCCGACGCGGCCGATGCGCTGGCCCGGACGGAACGGCCGCGTCGCAAGCAGCATCACAGGCAGCGCCTGCGTGAGCGCCTCGCAGTCGGCGTCGTTCCAGTCCGCGTATTCGCGGACGCGTTCGCCGTGCTCCTTGCCGTCGAAGCGGAAGAAGCCGAGCGCCTTCATGCGCTCGTCGAGGCACGCGTGCGCGACGCTGCGTTCGAGGCAAGCGCTCGCGGCCGCGGCGTCGATCGCGCCGCCGACGACGCCATCCGCGATGCCCGCGAGGCCTGCGTCGCGGAACGGCTCCGACGCAGCGCACAGGCGCGTCCAACGCACGAGCCCGAGCAGTCGCCCGCCCACAGCGTCGCGCGTCCACGTCGCGAGGCTGTCGCGGCACTCGGCCGCGAGCGTGCGGCCGTCGAGCCAGCGCAGCAGCGAGCCTTCGCCCGAGGCAGCGGCCGCGAGCAACGCGCGCCATGCGCGTTCGCGCCTGGATGCGAGCGCACGGATCGCCTCACGCTCGGAGGCTGGCGCGCGCCATGCGTCGCATGCCGAGGTTGCGCCGTCGGCGCCTCGTTCCTTCGTCGCAGCCGCCACCGCATGACCCACCGCCGCCAACGCGAGGCCGACCGCGCGACGGCCTTCGGCCTGCAGCAGCGACCAGCCGTCGGCGAACGACCAGCCCTGCAACCGACGCACGCGCTGCTCGAGCGCGATCGCCGCGGCCTTCACGTCGCGCGCCGCGCGCAAGGAAGCGAGCGCCGCCATTGCGTCGGCCGCCGCGGTTGGCCACGTGCTCGTCGCCGCAGCGACCGCCTTGCGGATGCGTCCGCCGCGGAACAGGAAGAACGAACCCTGCGCGTCCTCGATCGAACGGATCGCCGCATCGAGATCGTCGTCCCGCCACGCGCCGCCGACCCGCGCCTCGACCGCTGCCACGTCGCGCTGCAGGGATTCGAGCGAGGCTGCGATCGCATCGGCTTCGCCAACGCCCGACGCCGCGTACACCGCGATGCGCCCCACCTCGACTCCGAGCGCCGCAGCCTCGAGCCCAGCCGCAATCGCCGCCAACGCATCGAGCGAACGTGCCGCGTCGACGCGCGCATCGCCACCTTCGTGCGCAGCCTGCAACTCCGCGACCGCGCGCACGAACGCATCCGCATCGACGCGATCGAACGACGTCGCCGCGCAGAAACCGTACGGATGCCGCGGGCGCAACTCCGCCGCAGCGGCTGCGGACGGCAGCCTCGCCGCCGCTTCGCGCAACGACGCGATCCGCGGCGGCAACGCAGCGAGCGCTTCGTGGGTCAACGCGAACGACGGACCGTCGCCGAGTTCGAGCGCGCGCTGCCGCGCGGTCCAAAGCGACAAACCGTGCGCACCGGCCTCGTGCACCGCCTCGGCATAGCGACGCAGCTCTGCGCGCCTGCCGTCGAGCGCTTCGCGACGCTGCGCGAACGCATCGAGGTCTGCGGAGAACTGCGCGTCGAGCGAACGCAGCAGCTGCTCGCGCAACTCCTGCGGCTTCTGCGCGCGGCCGTGGATGTCGAGGCAGTAGGCCGACAGGCCGACCTTGTGCAGCCGGCGCTTCACGACGTCGAGAGCGGCACGCTTCTCCGCGACGAACAGCACCTTCTTGCCGTCCGCGAGCGCGTTGGCGACGAGGTTGGCGATCGTCTGCGACTTGCCGGTGCCCGGCGGACCTTCGAGCACGAACGAGCAGCCGCGCGCCGCGGCAAGCACCGCCTCGAGCTGCGAACCGTCGACGGGGATCGGACAGTGGACGCGCGTCGTCTCCAGTTCTTCGCGCGTCGGCAGCGCGACGTCGTCCTCGAACGCTTGCCCCGGCCGCTCGACGAGATGTCGCACGACGGGCCGCTGCACGAACTCGTGCCAGTGCTCCTGCAGGTCGCGCCACATGCGGAACGTGCCGAAGTGCAGCAGCGACAGGCTGGCGTCCTCCTCGACGGAGAACGGCAAGCCCTGCTGCGCGAGCGCGGTGCGCATCGCCTGCAGGCCGCGCCGCAGGTCCGCGTCCGGCACGTCGCCGCGCCAGCTCGCGACCTCGCCGGCTTCGAAGCGGAACGTCTGCGCGAACTTCTGCAGCAGGCAGTGGTTGACCGTCGTGCCGCCGCGCGAGAGGTCGGCTGTCAGCAACGGCGGCTTGCCGCGCGCCTGCATGCGCAACCGCACGGGCAGCACGAACAACGGCGAACGCACGGCGCGGCCCTTCTCGGGATCGGTCCACGTCACGCTCGCGAGCGTGATGTGCAGCACGCTGCTGCCCGTCTCCTCCTCCATCGTGCGCGCGCGGCTTGCCAGCTGGCGCAAGCGGCCGCGAAGGCGCTGCGACTCGACTTCGCAGAACAGCGCCTTGTCGTCGACGAACATGCGCCGCAACAAGTCCGCGCCGATGTCGGCCGCGAAGCGCGCGCCGCGTTCGCGTTGGAGTTGCGTCAGCTCGTCGTGCGCGACGAGCAACAACGGCTGCTCGCTGCACAGCGCGCGTTCGACGTCAGCGACCGATTCCGGAGGCAGCACGAGCCGCACGCCGCCCGTCCTGCCGAGGCGGAGGTTGAGCAACGGGTTGCGCAGCGTGAGGTCGAGCAGGCGGTTCTGCCACTCGACGACGCGACGCGGAGCAGGCGCGGACTCGACGCGCGGCTGGACCTTGCGTTGCCCCATCACCACGGTCTCGGCCGCCGAAGCGCCCTGCTGCACGACGACGACCGAGTCGCCGTCGCGCGTGCGCGAAGGCAGCGGCCGCACGCCTTCCTGCCGCGCGCTGCGCACGTCGACACAGAACAGGAAACGCGAACGCACGAGCCCGCTGCGGCCCTGAGCCATTGCGTCCGCGAACGACAGCGATTGCCCTTCGCACACGCCCACGACCTCGATCGCGACGAGCGCACCGGCCTCGATCCAGCCCATGGCCGAGTCGAAGTCGCGCACCGTCGCGGGCGGTGAAGCGAAGTCGTCTTGCAGCCACGCGCCGGCGAACGCGTGCCCGTCGACTATGAACAGCACCGGACGCAGCCCCGCCTGTTCCGCGCACGCGGCGAAGAGGCATGCGAGATCGAGGCACGTGCCGAAGCGCTGTTCGACGACCTGCTCCGGCGTGCGGATCTTCTGGCCTTGGCCCTCGCTCGCCGGCGGGTCGCTGTAGCGGATCGCCGCCTGCTGCATCGCGACGTAGAGCGCCTCGAGGATCTCGGCCGCGCGCTGCGGGCCGGACTGGTAGCCCTGCTGCGCCGCGAGCCCCGTGCGCGCGCGCAAGGATTCGGACGCGACGTCGCGCAAGCGCTCCACCGCGGGATGGTTGGGCAGCACGTGGCACGCGAGCAGCTCCTCCATGCCTTCCATGCGCGCCCACTGGCTGTAGGCGAGGAACCGCAGAGGCGCGGCCGCGCGCTGCAGCGTCTCGCCGTCGCGCGAGACGAGGACTTCGACGAGTCCCTGCGCGGGTTCGTCGAGCTGCACCAGCACGCGCGCGTCGAGGGCTAGCTCGGGTCGCTCGATCCACGCCTCCGCGCCGGGCGCGAGCGCCGCGAGCTGCCACTGACGGTCCGCGATCGGCTCCGTGGCGACCGCGCAGGACACGCGGATGCGGACGACGACGGGCGGCAACGTCGCGGCCGATTCGTTGCGGACGACGACGGCGCCGACGATCGGCGCGCCGGCGCAGGACATCGCGTAGCTCACGACTTCGCGGCGCTCGACGACGACGCGCAACTCTGCGGCTCGCGCCTCGGCGGCCTCGGCCGCGGCGAATTGCTCCGACGAGAACACGACGTCGCGCCACGCCGCGAGCGGGTCGCCGTCGGATGCAGCGTTCGCGTTCGTCGGCAAGAACCCGTCGCGAGGTTGCAGCGAAGCCGCCACGAGGTCGGCGAGCGCGCGAAGCTCGTCGGACGATTTCGCGGCGTGTGCGCCGACCGCAGCGACCGACCCTGCGACCAGATGCAGCGCTGCGGCGCCCATGGACTCGCGCAGGAAGCGCATGCGGACGAGCGCCTCGCGCTGCACTGCGGCAGCATCGACGCACGACGCGACCTGCTGCTCGCATGCGGCGAGCGTCACCGACGCTTCTTCCTCCGTCGCAACCCACCCGCGCAACACGCCGACGACTGCGCGCATCGCCGCGGCGCGCGCGAGGTCGTCTCGCTCGAGCAGCGCAATTGCGACGAGGGCGAAGCCGACGCAATGCGGCGCTGGCAGTGGATCCGGGCGCGTGCAGCTCATGGGTTTCCCGCGGGCCGCGCACGGTAGCGGACGAGCCCGCCCGAAGCAGCAAGTTGACGGGCCTCGGACAAGCGCCATCGGGTGGCGTGCACGAATGCGCGATGGCACCGAGGCCTGGCCTCGCGCATGCGGACAGTCCGCAGTGGCGAACACCACGCGCCCCCGGCTCAATCTCCACCGATGCAGCCCACCGCCTCCGCCTTCCGCGTCCTCGCGCTCGCATCCGCGACGCTGCTCGCCGCCACCACAACCGCGCAAGTGCGGCTGCACAACGTGTTCTCGTCGCACATGACGTTGCAACGCGACCAACCGCTGCGCGTCTTCGGCGCCGCGAGTCCCGGCGAACGCGTCGAAGTGACGTTCGGAACGCACGCCGCGACGACGACCGCGGACGCGCACGGCAAGTGGGTCGTCGAACTTCCGGCGCACAAGGCGAGCGCAGAGCCGCACACGCTGCGGGTGCGCGGCGACCGCACCGACATCGCACAGCAGATCGACGACGTCGTGATCGGCGACGTGTGGCTGTGCTCGGGGCAGTCGAACATGGCGTGGTCGCTCGGCGGCTGCGACGACCGCGCGGCGATCGACGGCGCGGACATGCCGCTCGTTCGCTACCGGCCGTACTTCGAGCGCTTTTCGGGCGAGCCACAGGACGACCTGCCGGAGCGCAGCGAATGGCGCGTGATGGGCAAGCACAACGCGGCGGACTGCACGGCGGTCGGCTTCTACTTCGCGCGCGCGCTGCGGCGCGAGACCGACGTGCCGATCGGCTTGCTGACGTGCGCGGTCGGCGGCACGGAGATCGAGTGCTGGATGCCGGAAGGGTCGTTCGCGCGACACGCGGACAACCGCGCGATCGGCGAAGAGCGCGCGCGGCGCATCGCCGCGTGGCAACGCGAGCTCGCGGCGATGCTGCCGAAGGTCGAGGCGTGGACCGCCGAGGCCAAGGCCGCGGCGCAACGCGGCACGCACATTCCCGATCCACCGCGGCTGCCGCTGCATCCCAACGAAGACCGTTCGATCTGGCACCGCACGCAGTCGCTCTACAACGGCATGGTGCACCCGCTGACGGCGATGCCGATCCGCGGCGTGCTCTGGTACCAGGGCGAGAGCAACCAGCACGAGGACTTCGCCTATGCGCGCAAGTTCACGGCGATGGTCGAGGAATGGCGCGCACAGTGGCGCATCGAGATGCCGTTCTACTGGGTGCAGCTGCCGTTCTTCGGGCGAGCGATGCATGCCGAAGACGCGGCAAAGACCGGCGACCTCGGCTTCGCGCCGTGCCGCATGGCGCAGCTGCGTTGCCTGTCGCTGCCGCGCTCGGGCATGGCAGTGGCGCTCGACCTCGGCGATGCCGGCGACATCCATCCGCGAAACAAGCGCGAGATCGGCGAACGGCTCGCGCGTTGGGCCTTGCGCGACGTGCACGGCAAGGACCTCGACGTCAGCGGCCCGTTGTTCGCGGGCTGCGCGCGCGAAGGCAACGCGATGCGCGTGTCGTTCACGCATGCGGCAGAAGGGTTGCGCGTCCGAGGCGACGTCGACACGACGTCCGTGCAGGGCTTCGCGATCGCGGGCAAGGATCGCGTGTTCCACCGCGCGAACGCGACGATCGACGGCGCGACGGCGCTCGTCTCGTGCCCTGAGGTGCCGGAGCCTGTGGCGGTGCGTTACGCGTATGCCGGCAACCCGATCGGTTGCGATCTCGTCGACAGCGGCGGCCTGCCGGCCTCGCCGTTCCGCAGCGACGATTGGTGACGGCCGGAGCGTGCGAGGTTGAAGGAGACCATCGCCGCATGCGTCGTCGAGTGCAGTGTCTAACAGCCAACACCAACGCCGCGCCGACATCGGCACGTCGTCGCCGTGCCTCCGCATCGTGACCGCTGCCGCACTCGCACACTGCAGCGCCCACCGTCGAAAGCAACTCGCATCCTGCGCCCCTGCGTCGCAGTCGCAGACAGGCTTGCGCCGTCGCAGCCCCTTCGTCCCGCGGCGACACACGGTGCACCGTGCGCGTCGTCACGTCGCACCACCCTCGGCAGTTGGCGACTCCATCTCCACAATCTACCTTCCTCAACCATGCTCGCCCGCTGCCTCTTCGCCTGCATGCTGCTCGCGCAGTTCCTGCACGCCCAGATCGGCGCGACCCCGCAGACATGGTCGACCGCCGGTGGAACGGCGCGCGGCTACACGGCGGTCGTCGACTTGACCGACCCGCGCGTCGAGATCCGCGTCACGGCGCCGCTGTCGCCGCTGCAGTCGTACGAGGCCGTTCTGCAGACGACGTCAGCGTGGCACACGGCGCTCGGCAACCAACTGTCGATCAACGCGAACTACTTCGGCACGTTCACGTCGACGACAGCGGACGTGATCGGTCTCAGCAAGAACGACGGCGTGCAGGTTTCGCCTGTGCGCGTGTTCGCGACGGTTCCCGACCCTGCGCTCGTCATCAGCCCCAACAAGGTCGCGGCGATCGACTACGTCACGGCGACGCAGGCCGCAGGCGCGCGTTGGGCGATCGCCGGCGTCGGCCCGAGCACGACGGACACCGTGCCCGGCACGATGCTCGTCACCGACGGGCTCAACACGGGCTCGACCGCGCGCGTCGACCCGCTGGTGCGCAACCCGCGCACGGCGATCGGCACCAACCAGAACGGCACGATGCTCTACATCGCCGTCGTCGACGGCCGTCAGGCGAACTGGTCGGTCGGCATGACGCTGCCCGAACTCGCGAACGTGATGATCGGCCTGGGCGCGTGGCGCGCGATCAACCTCGACGGCGGAGGCTCTTCGTCGCTGCTGTATTCACCGATCGGCGGCACGCTGCAGCAAAACCGTCCGAGCGGCGGCTCGCACCGCGCGGTCGCCAACCACATCGGCTTCTCGCTCGCGTCGAGCGTCGTCGTCGGCAGCGCATGCGGCAACGCGGGCACGATCGGCAACACCGGTTCGTTCCGGCTCGGCAGCTCCAACTGGGCGCTGACGCTGCAAGGCTCGCAACCAGGCTCGCTCGCGTTCGCGGCCCTGGGCTTCCCGGGCAACGAGTTCTCGTGCGGCACGTGCACGTTCCTCGACGTGTTCACGTGGACCGGCGTGCCGATGGTCGGCGGCAACGCGACGTGGGCGTGGCCCGTGCCGAACGATCCTGCGTTCCGCGGTCTCGTCGTCGGCGCGCAGTGGCTCCTGCTCAACTCGACGATCTCGCCTTGCCCCGCGGTGCCGGGCCTGTTCGCGTCGGCGCGCATGCACCTGACGTTGCTGCCGTAGCGCGAACGCGATCACGCACCGTCACAGCGCGACGGCGCACAGCGCGCCGCCTCCGCTACGCGAACGGTTCCACGAACGCGTCGATCTGCGCGGCCTTCGCCGCAGCGTCGCGTTTGCCGGCGTCGATGAGCGCCGCGAGGTACTCGCCCTGGAACATCAGCAGGCTCAGCAACTCGCCGCCGCCGCCTTCGTCTGTGCCGAGGCCGCGCGTGAGGAAGCGCAGCGCCGGCGGCAACCGCGGCTCGAACTTCGTCGCGAGCGCGGCGATGTCGGTGCCCGGGTCCAGCACGCAGAGTTCGATCGGCCGCAGCCCGGAATGCGCCTCTGTCGGCAGCTTGCGCAGCAACTCGTTGATGCGGTGCAGACGCAGCGCGTCGCTGTGCGAGTGCTCGAAGAACAGCGCGTTGAGCAACGCACCGGCGATCTGCGCAGGCGGCGGATACGGATCGATCTCACCGTGCGTCTTGGGCGGCGGCGGCGGCTTGCGCGTCGTGATCGCGAGGATGCGCGTGGCGCCGAGGTGGATCGCGGGCGAGAACGGCGACGTGAAGCCGATGCTGCCGTCGCCATACCATTCGCGGCCGATCGCGATCGCCGGGAACAGGATCGGCAACGCAGTCGACGCCATGATGTGGTCGATCGTGAGCGGCACCGGTCGGGTCTCGCGATGCGGCCCGGTCCACGCGCTCGAACTCTGGTCCGACAGCCACGTCACGCTGCGGCCGCTGTGGTAGCTCGACGCGGTGATCGCGAGTCCGCGCAGCTCCCCGTTCTCGATCTTCTTGCGGATGCCGCCGAGACGTCCGTCCGGCTCGCCGACGAGCCCTTGCAAGAACGACTTCAACGGCGCGGTGTCGAGCATGCTCTGCGGACGCGGCACCGGCTTGCTGTTGCCGGAGACGAGACGCAAGCCGTAGCGCATCGCGCGCGAGAACAAGTGAAGCGGGCTCGCGCGATAGACGAGCTCGGGCTGCAGGTTGGACCACGCGTGGCGTAGTCCTGCGACACGTTCGGCGAACGTGCCAGGCAAAGCGGCGAGCACCGCCGCGTTCACGGCGCCGGCCGACACGCCGGTGAGGATGCGCGCGCGAAGGCGCGGATAGCGCTCGGCGATGTGCCAGAGGAAGCCGACCTGGTAGGCAGCAGAAGCGCCGCCGCCGCTGAACACGATCGCGAGTTCTCCAGGCTGGCTCACCACGGACATTTCGGCCGCGGCGGCGTCCTGGGGCAAGAGGCGAATGCGACGACGTCGAGGCCGCACGCTGCACGACCGGATGCTCCGATGGGAACGGAGCATCCGTCGCGCGGGCAGCGCCGGGACACGTTCCCGACGCCGCGCGGCTCAGGGCTGCTTCTTCGGCTCGGGCCCGGACGCAGCAGGCACGGGCTCACGCGCCGCAGGCACGGGCACGTTCGCGTTCGGCACGTCGACGACCGCGGCCTTCGGCAGCGGAGCCGTCGCGATCGTCGCGACAGGAACCGGCGGCGTCGGCCGCGGCTGCGGCTTCTGCCCGTAGGACGCCACGAGGTCTTCGTGACGTTGCTGCTGGCGCGCCGCGCTCTTTGCCGTGCGCGCGGCCTGCTTGGCGATGCGCTTCGCTTGCTTGTCTCGCTCGCGCGCCCGCTTCTCGAACGTCTGCGGAGATTGCTTGCGCGCCATCAGGACCTCCCGCCCATCGCTTGCGCGACGCGCGAGGCCTTGCGGTGCGGATCGCGCGCCGAGCTCAACGCTGGCCGGCCCCGAACGACCGCGGCTTGCGCTCCATCGCTTCGTTGACCTTCAGCGTGCGGCCTTCGAACTGCTGTCCGTCGAGCGCCTTGATCGCGTTGGCGGCGTCGTTGTCGCTCGCCATCTCGACGAACGCGAAGCCGCGCGAACGGCCCGTGTCGCGGTCGGCCATGAGCTGGCAGCTCGCAACCTTGCGGCCGTCGCTCTCGAAGTAGGCCGCGAGGGACTCCTGGGTCGTGTCGAACGAGAGATTGCCGACGAACAGACGCTTTGCCATGAACGGACTCCATCGGACCGATGCCGTACGGGCCCGCGCCGAGTCGCCGCGAATGCGCGGCGAACAGGATGCAGCGTCCCTCCTCGGCTCGACGAGAGCACTGGGAACGTCCGCGTCAGCGCAGCCCGCCGAAGCGGTCCACCCAGTCGAAGGGGATTCTGCGCACCCGGACTGCGGCGACTGGAACGAATGCCCCGGGGTCGGCGCACAGTAGGTCGCGGCTGCAGGCTTCGCCAACGATCCGCAACAATCGCAGCGAGGCACGTTCAGCCGACGCGACCTTGCCGCAGCGTGCGCCGCACGGTCATGAACACCTCTGCGGCGTCCATGCAGCACTGGTTGCCCCATGCGCGAGCCTTGTGTTCGAGCGCGCGGATCGAACGAGGATGCGGATAGTCGCGCAGTTCGCTCTCGTAGCAGCGCATCGCAAGGAGCTTCTGCTCCAGGGTCTCGCGCACGTCGATCCACGTGTCCGGCACGAAGCGACGCGGATACGCCCACTCCGTGCTGCTGGCTGTGTCGAACGCGTAGACCACCTCGATGCACGCCTCGACCGGACGCGTCGCGACGAGCGCGGCCTCGAACAGCAGGTGATGGTCGCGGTTCACGTCGCCGCCCCACTGGCAGTAGACGACCTGGGGCTGCACTTCACGCACGACCGCTTCGATCGGCGTCACGATCTCCGTGAGCGTCAACGTGTCGAGTTGCTGGTCCGGGAACCCCAGCATGCGCACGTCGCCCACGCCCAAGGCGCGCGCCGCCGCCTTCGTGTGCTCCTCCATCGGAATGTCGCGGCCGCGGTATCGAAGCGACTGGCCTTCGCACGCGACGATCGTCGTCACGCGATCGCCGCGGCGCGCGTGCAGCGCGACCACGCCGCCGCAGCCGAGGACCTCGTCGTCAGGATGCGCGGCGATCACGAGCACGCGCTGGTTCGGTTCCTTCGTCATGCGCGCACACGCTACGGACGATCCGTCTTCGCGCAGTCCGCACGAGGCAGTGCGATCGAGTGCGCAGGAGCGAGCAACGCTGCGGAACGGAGCTGCGGCGCCGACGGGGCGCGAAGCCCCGCTTGCCCGCGAAACCGAGGCCACGGCGCATGCGCAGTGGGCGCACTGTCCCTACGGCTTGCGACGCACAGCGAGCATCCAGGCCGCGAATAGCGTCTCCCGGCCTGCGCCTGCAACGACTTCGAGGACTCCCTGCATGCCCCGCCGCTTCCAGCTCGCATTGCTGCTCGCGCCGACGTTCGGACTCGCATGCAGCAACGGCGGCCCGACGAGCCTTGCGGCCGCCTTCGCTCCGCAGACCGCGACCTACCACGTCGCAACCAATGGCTCGGACACCAACCCCGGCACCGCGGCACAGCCGTGGAAGACCGTTCGCCATGCGCTCGGGCAACTCCATCCCGGCGCAACGCTCTTCCTCCATGACGGCGTCTATCGCGAACGCGGACTCGCAGCCCGCCTCGTCGGCGAGAGGTCGGCGCCGATCCGCATCCGCAGCGCGATCGGCGAACGCGCCGCGATCGACGCGTCGTTGACCGAGTTCCAGGAAGCGCCCGAGCGCGCATGGGTCTTGCACGACAGCTCGGTCGGCGTGTTCCGCTCCGCGCGTTCATGGCCTGGGCTCGGCGCGGTCTATGGCGCGCTGCCGAAGGACGAAGGCGGCCGCGCGCTCGTTCCCCACTCGAGCTACAAGGCGCTCGCGGCGACGAGCGAGGACTACGAGCCTTCCGGCGCGACCTACTGCGGCCCCGGGGTCTTCTACGACGCGCCGACCGGGACGATCTACGCGCGGCTCACCACCACGCGGGCCCAGGCATCCATGCGTTGCCTGCAGCCGCGCACACCGGACCCGCGGCGCCTCCGGCTGCGGCTCTTCCCCGAAGGTCCCGCGCTGGGCATTGCGAGCGGAACCCGCCACATCGAGATCCTCTCGGTCGACTTCCGCGGCGCCGAGCACGCGATCGAGATCGGGTCCGGCTGCTCGAACGTGACGGTGCGCGACTCGGTGTTCGAGGCCGGCCGCTACGGAACGCTCGTGCGCGGCAACGCGAACGACCTCGAGTTCACGCACATCGTCTTCGACGGCTTCTTTCCGCCGTGGGTGGCTCGAAGCGACGTGAAGATGCCGGCCAATACGCCGCCCGCGAACCTGTTGCAGGGAGCGGCATTCCAGCTCGAAGGAGCGCTCGCCCGGGTGCGCATCTCGGACTGCCTGCTGCGCGACGCGTTCGACGGCATCGACACGACGGACGCGGCCACTCACCTCGAGATCTCTGGGTGCACCTTCACCGGCATGCGCGACGACGCCGTGGAGATCGCGGCGAGCGCACACCACGTCGACGTGCACGACAACCACATCGTCGCGTGCTGCGCCGGCATCTCGTGGAACGGCAACCAGGCACCGCCGCTCGCGTGGGCGGGCACGAAGTGGATCCACCACAACGTGATCGACACGAGCACGACGGCGTTCTACGGACGCGACGACCCGCGCGGACTGCTGCCGCCCAGCTGGCGAGGGCCCAAGCAGGACGGCATGGCGACGGGACGGCCGTTCGGCCTGCACGACACGGCAGGCATGACGGGCCCAGATCCGTGGAAGGTCTACTGCAACACGGTGATCGCCGGCATCGACGTCGACGGCGACGGCATCGGCATCGCCTATCGCTTCGCGCCTGTGGATCCGCGGAACCCCCACGAGGTGTTCGACAACGTGTTCTTGCTCCACGGCGACCAGTGCATGCTGCGCTACGCGCGCGTCCACGACGGTTCGCAGACGTTCGACGGCAACGTCTGGCGCAGGACCGGCGCACCGGCGTCGACGCCGCTGCTGCGCGACTGCGACGACGGCGCCACCGCACGAGACTTCGCGTCGTGGACCGCGTTCATGAACTCCACGCACGGCCAAATCGCCGCGCAGCGACGCGCCGGCGGCTGGGAGCCGGTCGGCGTCGAGGGCGACCCGCAACTCGACGAAGAGCTTCGGCCCCTCCCCGGCGGCCCCGCAGCAACCACAGGCCTACCGCTGAACGGCTTGCCGTGGCCCGACTCCGGGCGCAGCGCATGGCGCGGCGCCTTGCCGCCGCGCTAGGCAGAACAGCTGCGGCGCGCTGCCGCCCCGCTGAACGGCGCGAGCCCCGGAGATCGCACGAACCGCGCTGCGTCAGCGCGCGGCGACCACGGTGCGCCAGAGCCAGACGCCGTCGTCGCCGAGCACGCGGCGAGGCGCGGCGCGCACGCACACAGCGAACGCGGCGAGCGGCACGACGGACGAGAGGACCACCACGACCCACGGCGCCGCGTCGCATGCGCGGAGCACGGTGGCGACGCCGAAGGCGGCCGCGCCGAAGCCCGTGGCGAGCACGAGGCCGCGCACGTGCAACATGGCGAACTCCGACCACCGCATCGCAGTGGTCGCGAGGCTCAGCCACGCCATCAGCGCGTAGTTGCACGCGAGCGCCAGAACGACACCGGTCGCGACGCCGACGGTTCCGTTCGCACTGCCGACGAACGCGCCGAGCAGCAACAGCGAGGCGAACACAGCTTGACGCCATGCGCGCGCGTAGACCGTTCCCGTCGCGCGCGCGAGCATGTCGCTGAGCTTGTAGCCGGTGCGGAACACGAGCCCACAGCACAGCACGGAGAACGCGGCTGCGACCTCGTCCCACCCGGCACCCAACGCGACGCGCACGATCTCCGGCGCGAGCACGATGCAGAGCGCCGAAGCGGGCGCCATCACGCATGCGACAAGCGAGACGCCGCGCGCGTAGGCGGAGCGCAACTGCGCTCGATCGTCCTGCACGCGCGAGAGGAGCGGGAAGGCGACGCGATCCACCACTTCGCCGAGGAACATCGCCGGCATCGACATGAGCTGGTATGCGCGTCCGTAGACACCGAGCGCGGCGGCCGGCATCGAACGACCGACGACGAGGTTGTCGCCTTGAGACGCCGCGTAGTTGCACATGCCGGCCGTGAGCACGCCTAACGAGAACTTCGCCACGTCGCGGAGCGCAGCCAGCGTCGTCGCGAACGACACCTGCTGCGGCCGCAGCCACAGCAACGCGGCGCACTTCACCGTTGCCTGCCCCAACCACGCTCCCGTCATCGCGTGCGGACCTGCGCCGGACGCAGCCATCGCGATGCCGAGCGGCAGGCAGCCGACGAGAACGCCGAGCGTCTCGGCGATCGCGAGTTCGCGCAGCCGCATCTCGCGCTGCAACAACGCCTCGGGAACGAGGCCGAGCGCCTGGCAGACGTAGAGCCACGCAAGGCAGCGCAGCACGGGCACAACGGCGTCGTCCCGGAAGAACGTCGCGGCGAGCGGCGCCGTCGCGACGACCACGATCGTCATCGCCACCGCCGTCGCGCAGGCAAGCAGCGTCGCCGCATTCACGTGCTCGGCCTGCAGCTCCGCGCGCTGCACGAGCGCAGGCCCGATGCTCGAGTGGACGACGCGGCCGATGCCGACCACGACGAGCGCAGCCGTGACGACGCCGAATTCGTCCGGTCCGAGCATGCGCGCGAGGACCGCGAGCAACGCGAACTGGCCGAGCCCCGTGACCCCGAGGCCCAGCGAGGACCACGTGACCCACGATCGCCCTCGGGGTGTCGCCGACTCGCTGCTCATCGCCGGATGTCCTACTTCGCCGCCTGTTCGCTCGGCATCGGAACAAGGGCCCATGTCGCGGCGACGAGGGCGCAGCAGCATGTCGAATCCCGCCCACGCGATCCGACGAGTGCCCAAGCTCCTCCTCTTCCTGCTTTGCGCCGCGCTGCTGCTGCAGCCGATCCAGTGCCTGCGCCTGCCGGCCAACCTGCAGGCCCCCGACCTCGCAGGCCTCGCGTGGATCGCGCTCGCGCTACCGTGGCTGCGCGAACGGGCGCGCACGCTGCCCTTGCCGCTGTCCACTTCGTTCGCGCTCGTGGTCGCCGCATCGGCCGTCGCAGCCGCGCTGTCGGACAACCCTGGCGACAGCGCCACCGCGCTCGCGGTCGAACTGTGGCTCTACGCATGGTTCGCCGCGCTCGCGGTCGCGCTGGCGTCGACGACCGGACGAGAACGCGGCTTGCTGTTCGCGTCGTGGATCGCAGCCGGCGTCGGCAACGGACTGTGGATCCTCGTGCAGTTCGTGCGACCCGACCTCCAGGCGGCGGCGAGCGACGCGCTCGGATCCCTCGGCGCGCTCGATCCGTTCCGTCCGTCGGGCTTCTTCGAGAACTGCAACTCCGCCGCGTTCTTCCAGCTCTCCGCACTCGCGCCGCTCGCTGCGCTGCGCGCCCGCCGCTCCGTGACATTGCCGTGCGCAGCGATCCTCGTGCTCTCGATCCTGGGGACCGGCTCGATGGGAGCGCTCATGGCGCTCGCAGCCGCGACGGCGACCGCGTTGCTCGCCGTACTCGTCGTGCAGCGGGACATGGCCGCGTTCGCGCGCGCATCGTTCGCGCTTGCAGGGGCCGCCGTCGCAACGGCCGCGCTCGCCATGGCCGCGGCCGTCGTCGACGAAGGCTTCGCGCATCGCGTCGACTACGTGCTCACGGGCCGAGGCGAAGGCTCGGCGCAGTCGCGCATGACGCTCTGGACGAAAGGCGTGGAGTTGCTGCAGGAGCAGTTCCTCCCGTTCGGCATCGGGCCGGACCAGTTCCATCACGTCGCGGGATTCGGCATGCACAACGACTCGCTGTCGTTCGCGGTCGAACGCGGGATGCTCGGCTTCGCGGCGCTCGTGACGTTCGGCCTCGCAGCCTTCCGTTCGGCCTGGCTCGTGGCGCGGCGCGGCGCGAGGGAACGGGACCGGTCGGCGGTCGCCCCGCTGGCGGCGCTCGCAGCGTGCTGCGCGTTGTCGATGACCCACGAGATCTTCCACCAGCGCCCGCTGTGGCTGCTGCTCGCGCTGCAGGAAGGGCTGCGCCTCCGCCACCCCTCGACGACGGCGGCGATGCAGCCAGACGCCGCGAGGCGACGCACGGCGCTCGCCGCGCCGCAGTCCGCCTGAGCGGTCAGCGGCGGTGGGTTCGCACGAGGCGCTCGACCGCGCCGATCACGTGGTCGACGTCCGCGTCGTCCATGCGCGAGTAGAGCGGCAACGACAGCATGCGCTGGAACGCGCCCCACGCGACGGGGAAGTCCTGCGGCCGGTAGCCGTAGGTGTCGCGGTAGTAAGGATGCACGTGGATCGGGATGAAGTGGACGGACGCGGTCACACCGAGGTCCGACAGCGCGGTGACGAAGTCGTCGCGCGTGATCGACAGCCGGTCGAGGTCGAGTCGCAGCACGTAGAGATGACGAGCGCTCTCGACGTCTTCGCGCACGGTCGGGATCTCGAGCTCCGGCAGCTGCGAGAAGGCCTCGTCGTAGCGCGCGACGATCTCGTCGCGTCGCTTCTGCAGCTCGTCCATGCGCCGCAACTGCACGCGACCGATCGCGGAGGCAACGTCGGTGAGGTTGTACTTGAAGCCCGGGGCGAGGATCTCGTAGCGCCAGTTGCCGCCACGCTCGTAGCGCCGCGCGGCGTCCTTGCTCATGCCGTGCAGGTGCAGCACGCGCGCGCGCTCGAGCAGATGCGGGTCGCCCGTCAGCATGCCGCCTTCGCACGTGGTGATGTTCTTCGTCGCATAGAAGCTGTAGGCGACGAGATTGCCGTGGCTGCCGATCGTCTTGCCCTTGTAGGTCGCGGGCAGCGCATGCGCCGCGTCCTCGACGATGGCGACGTCGTGGGCGCGCGCGATCGCTGTGATCGGGTCGAGGTCGACGGGATGGCCGGCGTAGTGGACGACGACGATCGCCTCGACGTCCGGCGTGAGCTTCCGTTCGATCTCCACGGGGTCGATGTTGAGCGTGTCCGGCTCGATGTCGCACAGCACCGGCGTGGCGCCGACGTGTTCGATCACGTTGACCGACGCGGCGAACGTCATCGGCGTCGTGATCACCTTGTCGCCGCGGCCGATGCCGAGTGTCGCCAGCGCCACGTGCAGCCCGGCGGTGCACGAGTTCATCGCGATGGCCGCAGGCGCGCCGACGCGCGCGGCAAACTCCTGCTCGAACAACTTCGTCTTGGGTCCCGTCGTGATCCAATCGCTCCGCAAGGTGTCGACGACTTCGGCGATCTCCTCCTCAGTGACGTTCGGCGGCGAGAACGGGACGTTGCGGGACAGGATGCGAGTGGGGTCGATCGTGGTCATGGGGCTCTCTCCTTCTTCTCCCTGTCAATCAGCTCGGTTGTCGACGAAGAACCCAAACTGCACGCGCAGGATCTGCGCGAGCAACGAACGGGTCCAGGATGCGGCGGTGTGCTCGACGACGATGACGTCGCCCGGCTTGATGCGCAGCGCAGACGACTCCGTGAGGCCGCCGCCCGCGATCTCGAACGTCGCGGGCAGGATCCGGCCGTCGGCTGCGCGACGGAACACGGTCGCGTAGGGCGGATCGGCGACGATGTCGACGCCGCCCGCGGTCGCGAGCGCCTGCATGAGGTTGTAGGTCACCTCGGGCGGATACGGGTATGCGCCGGGCTTCGTCACGAGGCCCACCACCGTGAAGGTGTCGGGCTCGTAGCGCTCGACCTCGACCACGTCGCCGCGTTGGAGCGCGACGTCGGAGAACGGCACGTTGAGGCCCTTCACCGGCAGCGCCAGTTCGCGCGGCGAGCCCGCTTGCTGGGAACGGACGCGGATGCAGCGCGCGCCGACGACGAGGTTGCTCGACTTGAGGATGCCGCCCGCCGAAGCGAGCGCTCCGTAGAGCGTGAGTTGGTCGCGGCGCAGCTCCTGCACGCCGGGACGCTCGACCGCCCCGAGCACGTGCACGGCCGTGCGTTCGTAGTCGACGACGCGCGCGACGATCGCCGGCTTCTGCACGAGGTAGCGCGGATGCGCGCGCGATTGCACGTCCTGCTCGAGCTCGAGCAACGTGCGTCCGCGCGCCTCCACCGAACCGAGCAACGGCACTTCGATCGCGCCGCGTTCGTCGACGCGCGCGACGTGCAACTCGAACGGCGCCGACGATGCAGCTTGCGCATCGGCGGCGAACAGCGCGCGCGGCCCGCGAAGCTCCACCACGTCGCCGGAGTCGAGCCGATACGGACCGGGCGACGGGACGCTGCGGATCAGCGCATCGCGGTCAAGTTCCGGGACTACAGGGCCAGCGGACTCGAACTCCCGCAACTGCACGGGGTCGAGGAAGTGCCGCGCCGCGCCGCATGCGGCGACGAACGCGAACGGAAGAACCAACGCCCATGCGCGCGCGACGAGATTCATGCGCTCTCCTCCACTGCCTTGCCGGACCGGGCCAGCGGCGCGACGCCGTCGCGAACGACCGCGGCAGCAGCGGCGTCACCGCGCAGGCCGGACGCACCGCGCATCGGCGCCGCGCGCGTGGCGCGACGCGAACGCGAACCGTGCAACACGAAACCCACTGCGGCCACGCCAGCGGCCGCGAATTCCGACGCCACGGCCTCCGCGTCCGCGAGCCGCAGCCGCCCGAGTTCGCCGACCAGCAGCGCTGCGCCGCACGACTTCGCGCAGAGTTGCGCGTCGACGCTTCGCAGCGCGGCGGGCGCCAGCACGACGACACGGTCGAAGCGCGCCGCCGCAGCGTCGAGCGCGACCTGGTCGCCGCCGCGGCGCGACGGCCCGGCGAACGACCACGCGCTGACGCCATGGAGCAGCCACAATCCGTTCGTCGCAGAAGCGTGCACCGCGCGAGCCCAGGCAGCGCCGTTGCCGACGTGCTCGTCCTTCGTCTCCGGCGCGCGCGCCGCATCCGGCATCGCGACTCCGAACGGATCGCAGAGCAGCGTTCGCTCGCCTTGCTCGGCGAACGCGACCGCCAATGCGCTGGCCAGCGCCGCGGCGGCGCGGTCGTCGGCCACGCCGGCGACGCAGAGCGCGCGCACCGCCGAGCCGACTGGCAACGAGCGAAGCGCCGCGACCGCGGCGTGCGCGGCGCCGAGCAGCCCGTGCTGCGCCTCGCCGAGGACGGTCTTGCGCGCGACTCGCGGGAACTCGAATGCCGGCGCTCCGGACGCCGCGAGATCGGCCGTCGACAATGCGACCGGATCCGCGAGCGCGCGCAGCCACACGAGCGCGACGGCGACCGCGCAGCCTGCGAACACCGCGACGGCGACCACCGCGCCTCGACCTTGCACGATGGCCGCGGTCGCCGCGGTCGCACGTTCGTAGACGTAGGCGCTGCGCGACCACGCGCTCCGGTTGTCGGCCTCGAGCGTCACGCCGACCGCCTGCGCGCGGTCGTGCAGCGCGTCGGCGATGCGGCGCGCGCGCGCGAGCCTCGCCTCCAGCGCGCGCGACTGCGCGAGCAGCGGCTCCTCGTCGGCGATGCGACGTTCCTCGGCCACGACGCGGTCCGCAAGGGTCGCGGCGCTGCGCCGCGACGCGGCGGCGCGAGCCTCTGCCGCGGCGACGGCCGAAGCGGCCATCGCGCGCACAGCTTCCTTCGCGGACTCGCGTTCGCGATCGCAGGTCTCCGACGCGCGCACGGCATCCGGATGCGCGGGCGTCACCGTCTGCAGCAGCCGCTCGCGAGCCGACGACGCGGCATCGATGCGCTGCTGCCATTCGCCGAGCCTGCGCAACTGCGCGTCGTCCATGCCTGGGAACGGCGCGGCCAGCAACGGATCCTCCGCGCCTGCGCACGCGCGCGCGGCGGCGGCCTCCGCGCTCGCGACCAAGGTCGCGACCTCGGCCTGCGCCAGAGCAGAGTGCAGCTCGGAGAGCCGGGCCGAAGCGACCGCGCGCCGGCTCTCGGCATCGAGCGACAGGCTCGGATGCGCCTCGAGGTGGCGACGCTGCTCCGCTTCGACGGCTTCCGCTTCGGCCTCGCGGCGGACCAACTCCTGTCGCAGCGCGTCGAGCGCCGCGGCGACCGAGCTCCGCTGCGCCTCCGCGAGGCGCGCGAGGTAGGCGTCGACTACGGAGTTGACCACCGCGCACGCGCCGTCGACGTCGCTCGCGTCGAGCGACACGGCGAGGAGCCCGTCCTCCGCGCCAACCGACACCGAGAGCTTCTTGCGCAGGAACGCGAGGCGGTCCTCGACGTCGACGAACAACTGCGTCGCCGCCGCGCCAGAGGCTTCGAGCGCGCGCTGCAGCGTCGGCGCCGACTTCAGCAACGCGGCTTGCGCGTTCGCATAGCCGCGCGCGTCGTGGAAGCGGCCGGCGTCGCCACCGGGAGCAGCAGGCTCGCCGCGTTCGACGTGCAACGTCGACTTCGCGCGGCGCACGAGTCCGCGATGCTCGGCGTATGCGAAGCCAAGCGCACCGGCGAGAGCTGCGCAGGCCAAGACGATCCAACGTCCTCGCCACAGCGCGGCGAGCGAACGCTGCATCGACGGCTCGTGATCCGTGTTGGAGTTCACGAGGAAGCCGCCATCCGTGCGTCGGCGCCTCGCTCGGCAACGGGCACAGGCGGCACGAACACCGGAGCCCTCGTTTCGGTCGCGTATTCGGGAAGCACCTCGCGCAAGGTCCGACGCACTTCGTCCGGCGTGCGACCTGGGTCGCGCAGCCGGTGCAGCGCCGCATGCATCGAGAACGAGCCCGTGCCGCCGCGCCAGACGAACACCTTCTTGCACTGCGTCTCGGCGACGACTTCCTCGGGCAACGCGAGCTCTTCGTGCAGCTTCTCGCCGGGCCGCACGCCCGTGAACACGATGTCGATGTCGCGATAGGGCTCGAACCCGGACAGCCGGATCATGTTCTCCGCGAGAGTCGCGATGCGGACCGGGCTGCCCATGTCGAGCAGCATCACTTCGCCGCCTTCCGCGAGGCCCGCAGCCTCCAGCACCAGGCGCGCAGCCTCGGGGATGGTCATGAAGAAGCGCTCCATCTCGGGATGCGTGACCGTCACGGGCCCGCCGCGCGCGATCTGCTCCTGGAACAGCGGGATGACGCTGCCGGCGCTGCCCATCACGTTGCCGAAGCGCACCGACGCGAAGCGCACGGAACTGCGCGCGTCGAGTTCCTTCACGTAGAGCTCGGCGATGCGTTTGGTCGCGCCCATCACCGACGAAGGCCGCACCGCCTTGTCCGTCGAGACGAACACGAAGCGCTCCGCGCCGAACCGGTCCGCGAGGTCCGCCACCGTCTTGGTGCCGAACACGTTGTTCTTCACGGCCTCGCGCGGCGCGCGCTCCATCATCGGCACGTGCTTGTGCGCGGCGGTGTGGAACACGACCTGCGGACGGTGCGTGGCGAAGATCTCCGCCATGCGCGGCTCGTCCGCGACGTCGCCGATCTCGGGCGTGACCCGTTCTCCGCCTGGCCGCTGCGCGAGCTCGCGATGGATCTCGTAGAGGTTGTTCTCGAAGCGCTCGACGAGCACCAGCTTCCTGGGCTCGAGGCGAAGGATCTGGCGGCAGAGCTCGCTGCCGATGCTGCCGCCTGCGCCGGTCACGAGCACCGTCTTGCCGGAGATCGCCTGCGGCGCGGAACTCGCCTCGATCTCGACGGGTTCGCGGCCGAGCAGGTCCTCGATCGCGATGTCGCGGACGCGCGAGATCGGCGTCTTCCCGCTGACGAGTTCGCGCAGCGTCGGGACGATCTTCACGTGCATGCCACAGGCATTGCAGAGGTCGAAGATGCGGTGCACGGAGGCGCGATCGGCGCTGGCGATCGCGAGCAACGCGATGCGGGCGCCGTGGCGCGCAGCAACATCGGCAACCTCGTCGGTCGTCCCCTCGACGCGCAGGCCTCCGACCACGCGCCCGAGCTTGGTGCGATCGTCGTCGAGGAACGCGACCGGCCGGTAGCCGAGCGACGGTGATTCGACGAGCTCCTGCAACAGCATCTTGCCTGCCACTCCAGCGCCGATGAGCACGGTCGCGGCGCCGCGTGATTCGGCGTGCGCCTTCTTCTCGCGCCGCCACTGCCGTTGCAGGCGACGCGCGCCGCGGACACCCACCACGGCCGCGGTCGCGAGCGCGAAGTCGATCAGCACGACGCTGACCGGCAGCCGCGCGAGCGAAGTCGCGGCGAACGCTCCGCCGAGCGCGTCGAAGCCGAAGCGCAGCAGCACGAGCGCTGCAGCCGCCGCGCCGAGCGCGCCGAGGACCGGCAGCACGTCGCGCAGGCTGAAGAACACCCAGCTGAAGCTCGGCACGCGCTTCCACAGCATCGCGGCGTACTGCGCGACAACGACCAGCGGCAGCGTGCCGAGCAGGCCGCTGGCGAGCGCCTGCGGCAACGAGCCCTCGAAGCGCAGCAAGAACGCGGCGACGAACGCCAGCGACAAGGCGCAGAGGTCCAGCAGCAGGCAGATCGCGTCGCGGCGAAGCCGGCTTCGGCGCACGGCCGCAGCGTCGGACGAAGTAGCGAGGTTCCGAGGACGCGGTGAGGTCGTCTCTTGGGTGTGCTTCATAGGAGTTCTTCGCGGCACGACGTCGAGAGCGCGGCAACTCATGCTCGAGACGCCGTGTCGACAGGATCCGATGCAAGCCGCTCCGGCATCGCCGCTCCATGCGAACGGAGCCCTGCAGATGCGCGCCTGCACGCGTAGGCGCGCGCTCCATGCTGCGCAGGAGAGGTTCCGTGCGCAGACGGCGCTCGCGGCATCGGCCCGAGTGCGTCTGGTCCGCGCATGCGCACTCCGGACAACAGGACCCGCGAGCCCCTGCTCGCGTGAACCCATGGAACCACGCCCCCTCGTTGCGATCGTCGGCGGACCGGACGTCGACGCGCGCATCCCGCTCGTGGAAGAGCTCCGCTCGCGATTCTCGTTCGTCGTCTTCGGCAGCGACGCCGGCAAGCGAACCCGCTTCGCCGAGCACGAGATCCCCTTCCGCCACTACCCGCTGACGCGCCGCGTCTCCCCTCTTGGCGACCTGCGCGCCATCCGCGAGCTCCAGCGCGCGTTCGAGGCGACGCGGCCGTCGGTCGTGCACGCGTTCGACACGAAGCCCGGCATCTACGCGTGCATCGCCGCGCGCCGCGCCGACGTGCCCGTCGTGACATCGACGATCACCGGCCTCGGTTCGCTCTACTCGTCCGAGGGACCCAAGACCCGCCTGCTGCGCGCGATCTACGAAGGGCTGCAACGCATCGCCTGCCGCAAGGCTGACTACACCGTCTTCCAGAACCACGACGACGAGCGAAGGCTGCTCGCCGCGGGCGTCGCGACCAGAGGCAAGACGGTCGTCGTGCTCGGCTCCGGGGTCGACACGCGCACGTTCGATCCCCAAGCGATGCCCGCCGAAACGCGCGAACGGACGCGATCTTCGCTCGGCATCGCACCGGACGCCGTCGTCGTCACCATGGTGTCGCGCATGACGCGCACGAAAGGCGCGCTCGAGTTCGGCGAGCTCGCACGCCGCTGCGCGGATGCCGGACCGCGCGTCCGCTTCCTTGCCGTCGGCCCCGACGACCGGGACAGCGTCGACCGGCTCACGCCGCGCGAACTCGGCGAACTGCAGGCCGCGGTACTCTGGACCGGGGCACGAAGCGACGTGCGCGAGATCCTCGCCGCGTCGGACGTGTTCGTGCTGCCGAGCGCATGCCGTGAGGGGATCCCGCGCTCGCTGCTCGAGGCCGCGTCGACCGGGCTTCCGCTCGTGACGACGGACACGCCAGGCTGCAACGAGGCGTGTCGCGACGGCGAGAACGGCTTCTGCGTCGCGGAAGGCGATGCCGAGGCGCTCGCGCGCGCCGTTCGCCGCCTCGTCGTCGACGAAGGCCTGCGCCGCTCGTTCGGCGCCGCGTCGCGCCGTCGCGCGCGCGAGCGCTTCGAACTGCGCGTCGTGGCATCCCAGATGGCGCGCATCTGGGAGGATCGCCTCGCGGCCGTGGAACGAGCTCAGCTCGCGCAGGCCGCCTCGAGCCCGCACTCGAACATCATGTCGAGGTAGCTGAGGAACGGCGCGAACTCGCCGCGGCGCTGCGGGTAGGCCTGCGGCTCCCACTCGTGGAACCGCACGTCCACGCCCGACGCACGGAACGACTCCGGATCGAGGTACTCGCGGCCGAACCCGCCCGAGAGATAGACGTCGGCGCCAACGCGCTTGCAGAGATCGAGCAGCAGCTGCGGCCCCTTGCCGTCGCAACCGAGCTCCGACGCCCGCACGAACTCGCATTCCGGCTGCAGCGCGCGCAGCGCCGGCCCCCACGACGCCACGTCCAACTCGACGAGACGTTCGTGCGGCATTTCGAGGATCGCATGGACTTCCTCGATGTTCTCCTGGTAGCGAGGCGCGTCGCCGTAGAGCCGACCCAGCGTCCGCTTGCAGTCGTCGACCCACGGCGCCGCGGCATTGAGCCGCACGTCCTGGATGACGCGTTCGCGCGGGCCCTTCTCGACGCTCGCCGTGAGCCACTCCGGCCCGCGATCGGTCTTCACGCGGAAGCGGTTCTCTTCGTGGCGCGGGTTGAACTGCACCGTGTCGAAGACGACGAACACGTCGGCCTTGCGCATCCGGTCGAGGTAGTGGAGGCCGGGGAACAACCGCGGCTGCGAGATGACGCAGACCGTCATGCTCGCGCTCCTGCGGCAGAGCCGCCGCCGTCGTTGCGCTCGCGCGCGCCGACGCGCGGTTCGTCGAGCGGCCGTCGCTTCTGCGGCACGAAGGAGTGGAAGAGCACGCACCACGCCGTCCGTAGCAGGATCGACATGTCGCCTGCGAAGCTGCGATGGTCGACGTAGCGCAGCGCCTCGCGCACCTGCGCCGGCATGTGACGACGCAGATAGTGCTCCTGCGCCGTCACGCCAAAGGGAGCGGGGTCGTGGTGCGTGAGGTCGGGATACCAGAACACCTCGGCCTCGCAGGCGATGCCAGGCTTCGTGTCGAGCGAACGCATCTGCTCTTGCGTGTAGTGCTGCTGCACGAGGTCCCAGTCCTCGGGCCGCGGACCGACGACCGACATGTCGCCGCGCAGCACGTTCCAGAACTGCGGCAACTCGTCGATCTTGCAACGGCGCAGGATGGCGCCAACCTTCGTGATCCGGTCGTCGCGTTCGCTCGTGATGCGCCGGTCGAGCGCGTCGCTCGCTGTCCGCATCGTGCGGAACTTCAGCATCGCAAACGGGCGCCCGTAGAGGCCCGCGCGCTTCGCCCGGTAGAAGACCGGTCCTGGCGACGACAGCTTCACGGCGAAGGCCGCGAGCAGCAGCAACGGCGACGCGAGCAGCAGCGCGAAGACGGCGACGACGATGTCGAACGCTCGCTTCGCGAAGAAGTAGCCCGGCCCGGGGCGTGAGCCGCTCATGCCTGCGCCTCCGCGGCCTCGCGCTGCTCGAACCACGCGCAGAACTTGTCGATGCCGTCGCGGATCGACGTCTTGCATCGCCATCCGAGCTCGCGCGTCGCGCGCGAGACGTCTGCGCACGTCAGCGGCACGTCGCCGGGTTGGTCGGGCATGCGGCGCAGGTTCGCTTTCCGGCCGAGCCTCGCCTCGAGCATCGAGACGAGTTCCTGCAACGAGGTCGTCGTCGAACCGCCGAGATTGCACACGAAGTAGCCGTGCGCGCGGTCGAGCGCGCGGACGATGCCATCGACGATGTCCTCGACGTAGGTGTAGTCGCGTCGACTCGAACCGTCGCCGAAGAACGGCAGCGGCGTGCCGTGCGCGATGCAGTGCGCGAAGCGGTGGATCGCCATCTCCGGTCGCTGGCGCGGCCCGTAGACGGTGAAGAACCGCAGGCATGCGACGGGGTTGCCCTTGAGGTGCCGCCACGCGAAGCACAGGACCTCGCCCGCCTTCTTGCTCGCGGCATACGGCGACAGCGGTTGGTCGGTCACGTCTTCTTCTGCGAACGGGCTCGACGCGCTGGCGCCGTAGACCGACGAACTGCTGCCGAACACGAACGGGATCGCCGGACTGTCGATCTGCTGCAGCAGCGTCTGCGTGCCGCTGACGTTCACATCCATGTAGCGAACTGGGTCCGCGATCGAGGGCCGCACTCCGGCGAGCGCCGCGAGATGCACGACGGCGTCGACGCCGCGCAGCGCCTCGCGGCATGCGCGGCCGTCGCGGATGTCCGCTTCGGCGAACGCGAACCGCGAACCGCCGAGATCGCGCAGCAACTCGAGGTTCTCGCGCTTGCGTTGCGGGTCGTAGAACGGGTCCAGGTTGTCCAGCACGACGACCGAGTCGCCGCGACCGAGCAGACGTTCACAGAGATGGGAGCCGAGGAATCCGGCTCCGCCGGTGACGAGGATGCGTGGCACGTGAGTTCTCCAGCGCACGGCGACCGCCGAGCGTCCAGCCCGTGCTACGCGAGCTGAGCGCAGCGCTCCACGCGCACGAGACCGCACATCCGGCGGCCTCGATGCGCAACCCGGATGCGCTCTCCGACCGACCGCGAATGCCATCCCTCTCCGTAGCACGCAATGCCTTCCTTCGCGGCGCGTCGGCTACGCACGCGCGCCCATCGTCGCGACGAGCAGTGGATCCCATGCGTCCGCGCAGCGCGACGTGCGCCGCAACTCCCAACCGAAACGAAGATCCGATGAACACCCTGACGCCGTTCCGCTCCCTGTTCCCCACGACCGGAGAGAGCCTCCTGTCGCGCTTCGACATGCCGATCGATCGCCTGTGGCGGCGGTTCCTGCAGATGGAGTCGCTGGGCAACGACTCGTTCAGCCCGCTTGCGAACGTGGTCGAGAAGGCGGACAGCTACGTGGTGAAGGTCGAGCTCCCCGGCATCCCCCGCGAGGACATCCATGTCACGCTGTCGGACAACATCCTCACCATCCGTGGCGAGAAGCGCGAAGAGAAGACGAGCGAGACCGACAACTGGCGCTGCCAGGAATCGTCCTACGGCACGTTCGAGCGCTCGATGTCGCTGCCGAACGCCGCAGAGCAGGACGTCGACGCGCAGCTGAACAGCGGCGTGCTCACCGTCACCGTCAAGAAGCGCAAGGAAGCGCGCATGAAGGAGATCCCGGTCAAGGGAGCATGACGCGGACACGCCGCCGCAAACACAACGGGCCGCGTCGACGACGATCGCGTCGACGCGGCCCGCGGTCTTGGAACAGGACCTACGCGATCAGGGCGTCAGCAAGCCTTCGCGGATGGCGACGCGCGCGATCTCGGCGGCGGAGTGGATGTCGAGCTTGCGCTGCAGGTTCTCGCGGTGCTTCTTCACCGTGCCCAGCGAGATGTCGAGGATGCGCGCCACTTCCTTGTTGGCCTTGCCGACGGCGATGAGCTGGAACACCTCGCGCTCGCGAGCGGTGAGGCCCGGCAGGTTGCGCGCGAGCGGCTCGGGATCGCCTTCGGTCTCCGTGCGCACGGCGCCGAGGAACGACGCGGCGACGCGCGGCGTGACGAAGGACTCGCCGCGATGGATCGATTCGATCGCAGGCGCGAGCTCGCGCGGATCGGACGACTTGGTGATGTAGCCGTCGGCGCCGGCGCGCAGCGCCTGGAAGACGAAGTCGCGGCTCTCGTGCTGCGACGCGATGAGCACCTTGGTCGTCGGCGACGCCTTCTTGATCGGCGCCACGGCATCGAGACCAGAAAGGCCCGGCATGCGGATGTCGAGGATGACGAGCTCCGGCTTCACCTTGCCGATGCGGTCGATGGCGTCGCGCGCGTCGCCGCTCTCTCCGACGACCTCGAACGTTCCCGCCTTCTCCAGCAGCGCCCGCAGGCCTGCGCGGACGAGCGACTCGTCGTCGACGAGGAAGATGGAGATCTTGGTTTGTACGTCACTCATCACGGCACCGGTTCTCATTGTTTCCTGTCCCCTTTGGTTCTGAGGTCGAGCAGCATGCGCTGCGGGACGGACGGAACCACTAGCTGGTCTTCGTAGAAGCCGTCGGACGAGGGCTCCTGCGGGGAATAGGCTGCGGCGCAGGATAGCACACGGTGCGTCCTTGTAGGCATGGACGGGTCAGCCGATGCGCCTACCTTCGCCGATACCTCGCCGGAGCAGACATCTCCGATGCGAGGCCAAACCGAGGTATGCCCGCGATGACGCACGGAGACGACAGCGCTGCCGGAGCACTGCAGCAGGATGGGCAGCGGGACGCCACGCCGCAGGAACGGGGGGCGGCAGCTCGAAAGCGGCTGGCCGACTGCATCCTGGACCACTCGATCGAACCGGTCCTCACCGTCGCCGGCGACGGCCGCATCCTCACCGCGAGCAGGGCCTTGCTGCGCCTGTTCGGCTACCGCCGCGAGGAGCTCGTCGGACGCCCGGCGAGCGTGTTGATGCCTCCGGCGCACCGCGGCCACTTCGCTACCTATGTAGCGCGCTTCCCGCTCGGCTCGCACATCCCGGGATCCGGGCGCATCCTCGAGGTCGAAGGCTGGCACCGGGACGGCACTCCCATCCCGGTCGAGATGTCGGTGGTCGAGCACCACGAGGCAGGCTCCCACACTTTCGTCGCGCTCATTCGCGATGCGCGGGAACGGAAGCTGATGCAGGAGCAACTGCGCCGCGAGCGCGACTTCGCCGAGCGGGTGGTCGACACCGCTCCGATGTTCGTGCGCTTGCTCGACACCGGCGGTCGGATCATGCGCGCCAACGACGTATTCGAGTCGACGACGGGAGTAGTCCAGCGCGAGATCGAAGGCAGTGTCTGGTCCGCCACGTTCTGCCTCGCAGAGGATCGCGACGACTTCGAACGCTGGTTCCGATCCTTCCTCGTCGGCAACACGACCGAGTCGGTGCGCGTCAGCGCCTTGCCGACGAAGGACGGTGGTTGCCGTCGCGTCCAGTGGCACAGCAAGCTGGTCCACGATTTGGACGAGGTCGTCGGCGTGCTGTCGATCGGGCTCGACGTCACGGAGAACCAGCGAACCGAGGAGATGCTGCTGCGGTCGCAGAAGATGGAAGCCGTCGGCCGGCTGACGGGCGGCATCGCGCACGACTTCAACAACCTGCTCATGGGCGTGCTCGGCTGTTGCCGCATCGCGCTCGAACGCATCGACGAGCAACACGCGGCGCGGCCCCTCGTCGAGGAGATCGAACGTTCGGCGCATCGCAGCGTGCAACTCACGAGACGATTGCTGACGTTCAGCCGCAGGGAACCCGCGGCGCGCTGCGTGGTCGACGTCGCCGAGATCGTCCGTTCCGTTGCGGCGATCGCGCGGCAGGTGCTCGGCGAGGACATCGCGCTGTCGACGCGCTTCGCGTGCGCGAGCGCGCTGGTCGAAGGCGATCCGACGCAGATCGAGCAGGTCGTCATGAACCTCGTCGTCAACGCCCGCGACGCGATGGCGCGCGGCGGTTCGTTGACGATCCGGGTCGCCGAGGACACGGCGCCGGCGCCGCTCGCGGACGCGGGCCACGTGGTGCTCGAAGTCGAGGACACGGGCTGCGGCATGACGCCGGAAGTGAAGGCACGGCTCTTCGAGCCGTTCTTCACCACCAAACCCCCAGGCCAGGGCACCGGGCTGGGCCTGCCCACCGTGTTCGGCATCGTGTCGCGCATGCACGGCCAGATCCACGTCGACACCGCACCGGGGCTCGGCGCCTGCTTCCGCATCACGATGCCGCGCGTGCGCGCCGATCGAGCCGCGGAGAAGGGGGCCTGCGCCGCAGCGCCGAGCATGCCGATGACCGGCAACGGCGAGACGATCCTGCTCGTCGAGGACGAGGCGATCGTCCGGCTGACTTTGCAGAGCACACTGTCCGCGCTCGGCTACAAGGTCCTGGTCGCATGCGATGCAGCGCAGGCGATGGACACGGTGGCTCGCGGCGCCTCGTTCGACGTCGTGCTCACGGATGTGGTCCTTCCTGGCACGGGCGGCCCGGAGCTCGCGGAGATGCTGCGCAAGAGCAAGCCGGGAGCGCGCGTGCTGTTCATGTCGGCGCATTCCCACGAGCACCTCGTGCAGAGCGGCCGGCTTCGCCAGCAGGATCCATCGCTCGAGAAGCCGTTCTCGCAGGATGCGTTGGCAGCCAAGCTGCGCGAAGTCCTCGGCGCCGCGGCCTCTGCGTGAGCGGAGGCAACTTCGCCGGAACGGGTCACGCGGCGAAGTCGTGAGGCGACCCTCGGGCCGTGCTCGCGGCAGCGATCGCGAGCGCGTGGAAGCAGCGTCGTCCGTTCAGTTCGCGGACGCTCCGCGGCCGTCGGCGGCACAACTGGCTTCTTGCGCCTTCCCCTGCGCGTGCGGGTAGACGAGCACGGGCCTGCCCGCCCTTCGCAGAACCGACTCCGCGACGCTGCCCATGACGATGCGACGCAGCCCTGTGCGGCCGTGGCTCGCCATCGCGATGAGGTCCACGCCGTGCTCGGCTGCATACGCGACGGTCGCAGTCGCGGCATCCGCGCCGCGGACCAGCGCGGGCTTCACTTCGCATTCGCGCGGGAAGCGCTCGACGAGGTCGGCGAGCCGTCGTCGAGCGTCCGCTTCGCGTGCTGCGAGCGCGCTCTCGGCCGCCGGCGCGACGATCGGCGCCATCATCGGCGCAGGCATGGGCGCGGGCAGCGCCGTCTCGACGACGTGCAGCAGCGTCACGCGCGCGCCGAGCAGGTCCGCGAGCTCGGCCACGGGCCCGAATGCGCGTTCGGATTCGGCGGAGAAGTCGGTCAGCAGCAGGATGTGACGGCTCATGCCGAAATCGGACCCGCGCCACGCCGCCTCGTGCATCCGCCGCAGTGCTGCGAATGCGGCGACCGAGGGCGAAGCGACGGCGATACCCGTGCTCAGGCGCGCGGCAGCGTGAACCAGGCGATCGTGCCGTTGCCGGCACGAGGCCGGAGCCCGAGGTCGCCGCCGTGGCGGCGCACGATGCGGCGGGCTGTCGCGAGCGAGAGGCCGACTCCGGGGATCGAGTCGAACGAGTGCTGGCGCTCGAACGGCGTGAACACCGCTTCGGCCTTGTCGGCCTCGACCCCGAGGCCCCGGTCCGCGACCTCGATCTTCCACGCCTCCCCGTCCGGCGACGACGACACGAGCACGTGCGCAGGCTCCGACTGCGTGTAGCGGACAGCGTTGTCGAGCAACGCGGCGAACACGCGGCGGAGCGAAGGAGCGTGCGCCTTCACGGTCGGCAACGCCCCGCGCACCTCGATGTCGGCGCGCGCGAACCGCGGCTCGCCGTTGTTGCGCACGGAGTTCTCGGCCTCCGCCAGGATCGCATTGCAGTCGACCGAAGCGACCGACGGAGGCGGCAGTTCCGCATCGACGTAGTCGACGCATGCGCGCGCGATGCGCGTCATGCGCTGCAGCGCCTGCATCGCCTGCTCGAGCAGTGGCCCCCCACCGTTGTCGGCGTCGCGCTGCATCACCGACAGCAACATGGTGAGGCCGCTGATCGGCGTCATCAGCTCGTGGCGAGCCCGATGCGCGAAGTCAGAACATGAGCGCATCCGCTCGAGTGCGAAGTCCACCGGTTCCATCAGAGCAGACGAAACGAACGCCCCGACGCGAGCGTTTCAAGGCCGGTGTTCGCAGAGCCGCGACGATGCGGCCGCACGGACCCCAGCTTGGCAAGACGTGGAAGAGCGGTTCTGCAACCGTGCAGCGCGACTTCAGGTCGCAATCCACGCGCACGGACGAAGCCGGATCCGGGATCCGACCTCGTCCGCACACCGCGGAGATCGACCCGGAATCGTGCGCGCAGGGCCCGCTCCTCCACAGACCGTCAGGCCGCGCTCGCGGGCGCGCCTCCACGAATCCGCCTATCGCCGCCATGAAGACCATCTCCCAGAAGAAGCGCACCGATTCCGTCTCCCGCCGCGCCTCGTCGAAGAACACCGCGCCTTCCGCGACGTCCGCCGCTCCGACCCGCACCGCCAAGAAGCCCCGTTGGGTCTACGCATTCGGCGACCTGCCGTTGGCGATGCGGCGCGCTGGCTCCTTCGACGGAGTGAAGGGCCTGCTCGGCGGCAAAGGCGCCAACCTCGCCGAGATGACGCGCCTCGGCCTGCCCGTCCCGCCCGGATTCGTGATCACGACCGAGGCGTGCAACGCGTTCCTCGCGAACGCATCCACGTTCCCGTCGGGCATGTGGGAGGAGACGCTGCAGCAGCTACAGCACCTCGAGAAGAAGACCGGGTTGCGCCTCGGCGACCCGCAGCGGCCGCTGCTCGTGTCGTGCCGTTCGGGCGCGCGCTTCTCGATGCCCGGCATGATGGACACGGTGCTCAACATCGGGCTCGACGACGCCGTCGCCGAGGGACTCGTCGCGCGCACCGGCGACGAGCGCTTCGTGTTCGACGCCTATCGCCGGCTCGTGCAGATGTACGGCAGCGTCGTCCTCGGTGTCCCGAGCGAACGCTTCGAGGCGTTGCTGTCGGCCGCTCGCAAGCGCGCCGGATCGGAGAGCGATTCGGCATTGCCCGCCGCCGAGCTGCGCAAGCTGGTCGCCACGTTCAAGGACGAGGTCTTCCGCGCGACGGGCAAGCGCTTCCCCGACGCGCCGCTCGACCAGTTGCGCGGCGCGGTGACGGCGGTGTTCGCGTCGTGGAACGGCAAGCGCGCGATCGACTACCGCAACGCGAGCGGCATCCCGCACGACCTCGGCACCGCCGTGAACATCGTCAAGATGGTCTACGGCAACCTCGGCAACCGCTCCGGCACCGGCGTCGCCACGACGCGCAACGTCACGGACGGCACGGACGAACCCGAGGGCGACTTCCTCGTCTGCGCGCAAGGCGAGGACGTCGTGTCCGGCACCCGGCCGACGCGCCCCATCGCCGACATGAAGACGGAGATGCCGCGCATCTACGCGCAGCTCATGCGGTGGATGAAGAAGCTCGAGGCGCACTACCGCGACGTGCAGGACGTCGAGTTCACGATCGAGGAAGGCGTGCTCTGGATGCTGCAGACGCGCGACGCCAAGCGCACTGCGCGCGCAGCCGTCCGCATCGCCGTCGACCTCGCCAACGAACGCCGTATCACGAGGAAGGAAGCCGTCTCGCGCGTGTCCCCCGAACACGTCGAGACCTTCCTGCACCCGCAGCTCGACACGAAGGCGAAGCGCGCCGCGCAAGAGAAGGGACTGCTGCTGAGCAAGGGACTGAACGTGTCGCCGGGGGCAGCAATCGGACGCATCGCGTTCGACGCGGACACCGCGGAGCGCATGGCGAAGGACGGCACGGACCCTGTCGTGCTCGTCCGGCCCGAGACGCGGCCTGACGACGTGCACGGCATGCTCGCGGCAGCCGGCACAGTGACGACGCGCGGCGGTCGAACGAGCCACGCGGCACTCGTCGCGAGGCAGTTCGGCAAGCCTGCGGTCGTCGGTTGCAAGGACCTGGAGATCGACCCGCACGCGCGGCGCATGCAGACGTCGAACGGACGCGTGCTCTGCGAGGGCGACTGGATCTCGCTCGACGGATCGTCCGGCGAGGTGTTCGCGGGCAAGCTCGCGACGTTCGTCCCCGACGTGAACGACCCGAGCCTGTCGCAACTGCTCGCGTGGGCGGACTCGCTGCGCAAGCTCGAGGTCTGGGCCAACGCCGACTACGGCCGCGACGCGGAACGCGCGCGACACTTCGGCGCGCAGGGCATCGGCCTGTGCCGCACGGAGCACATGTTCTTCGAGACGGACCGGCTGCCGGTCGTCCAGGCGCTCATCCTCGCCAAGACGGACGAGGAGCGGCAGAAGCAACTCGACAAGCTGCTGCCGATGCAGCGCTCCGACTTCTCGCAGCTGTTCGCGGCGATGGACGGACTCCCCGTCACGATCCGGCTGCTCGATCCGCCCTTGCACGAGTTCCTGCCCGAACGCGACCCGCTCGCGGCCGAGGTCACGGAGCTGCGCACGCGCCTCCGCCTCCACGACGGCGACGACGCCACGTTGCAGGCGGAGCTCGCGCGCAAGGAATCGCTGCTCGCGAGCGTCGACTCGCTGCGCGAGCAGAACCCGATGCTCGGCCGTCGCGGCGTCCGCCTCGGCCTGCACATGCCTGGGCTCGTCCGCATGCAGGTGCGCGCGATCGTCGAGGCAGCATGCGACGCGATCGCCGAGAAGCGCCGCGTCCAGCCCAAGATCATGATCCCGCTGACGGCCATCAGCTCGGAGCTCGAAGCCGAGCGCGCGGTGCTCGAGGACGAGGCGAAGCGCGTGATGCAGGAACGCGGCGTCCGCGTGAAGTGCAGCTTCGGGACGATGATCGAGGTGCCGCGCGCCGCGCTCGTCGCCGAACGCATCGCGAAGCACGCCGAGTTCTTCTCGTTCGGCACGAACGACCTCACGCAGACGACGTTCGGCATCTCGCGCGACGACGCGGAGACGGGGTTCCTCGTCGAGTACCTGCAGAAGGGCATCCTCAAGACGAACCCGTTCGCGACCATCGACCGCTCCGGCGTCGGCCAGCTCATGCGCATGTGCGTGGCGAGCGGCCGCGCGACGCGGCCCGACCTCAACATCGGCATCTGCGGCGAACACGGCGGCGATCCGCGCACGATCGCGTTCTGCCACGAGATCGGCCTCGACTACGTCTCGTGCTCGCCGTTCCGCGTGCCGGTGGCGCGCCTCGCCGCGGCGCACGCGGCGATCGGGGACAGGCCGGACCAGCGCTGAGCGCGCGGCCCGGCGCCGGCCCCGGCCTCAGACGCCGAACGGGTAGGTGTCGGGCGCGCCCTCGAGCTCCACGGCCTCGATCGGGTCGACCGGCGAGGTCACGTCGATCCAGACGTACTCGTCGAACTGCCGCGACAACGCCGCGTGGAGGTAGTGGCTCTGCAGCTCCGTCTCGGGCCGGTATATGACCCCGATCGCGCGCTGCAGCGTCTCGCGGTGGAACTCGGTGCGCAGTTCAGCGCGCTTCGGCTCGCGCAGCGACAGCACGAACGCAGGGATCGCGGCGTCGTGGCAGATGCGCTCGAAGCACTTCGGATGGGCCGGCCGGATCGCCTTGCGCTGCATGGGCCCGCCCCAATGGGACGCGGCCGCGACCACGCCGCGGTCGGTGCCGAACCCGAGCAACGAGCACGCGTCGCCGTGGCGTTCGCGGCACAGCTGGCCGAGGTTCCACTCGCCGCGCGCCGACATCGAGGTCGCGGTCGCGTCGCCGACGTGCGAGTTGTGGGCCCACACCACCGCCTTGCTCTTCGGCCCGCAGAAGTCGAGCAGCCGACCGAGGCTGTCCGCCATGTGCGCGTCGCGCAGGTTCCACGACTCGACGCTGCCCGCGTACATCGCGCGGTAGTAGGCCTCCGCGTCCTTCACGACGTGCGCGTCCTGGAGCAGGTCGAACCACTCCTCGTCGTGCGTCTTCATGCGCTCGATGCGGCGGTGCAGCAAGTCGTGCAACGCGGCGGCGACCTCGCGCTCGCAGCTGCGCCACGAGCCTTCGACCGCGGCGCGGCCGTAGGCCGCCGGGTCCGCCTGCCACGGCGACAGGCAGGACCACCGTTCGCTCGCGGCCTTGGCCGCAGCCGGGTCGCGCGCCTCGAGGATGCGCAACGCGGCGTCGATCGAATTGTAGAGCCCGTAGACGTCGAGTCCGCTGAAGCGCACGCGGCGATCGCGCGGCAGCGACATGTTGCGCGCATGCAGCCAGTCGACGAAGTCGCGCACTTGCCGGTTGCGCCACATCCACACCGGGAACCGCGCGAACGCCTGCCACTCGCCGCGCGGCACGTCGCGGTCGCGCACGTAGTGGTCGATGCGCGCTGCGTCCGGCCAGTCGGCCTCGCATGCGACGATCGTGAAGCCGTGGCGTTCGACGAGCTGGCGCGTGATGCGCGCGCGCATCCGGTAGAACTCGGCCGTTCCGTGCGTGGACTCGCCGAGCAACACAACGCGCGAGTCCGCGAGCCGCCCGCAGAGCGCGTCGAGGTCGGCGGAGTCGACGTCCGCGAACGGCTCCGCGCACTCGCCCACCAGCAACGAACGCTGCGGCGACACGGCGCCGAGCGCCTCCCTGCGCGAGTCGACGCGGAAGCCCTCCTTGCCGACGAGCGGCACGAAGCGCACGTCGGCGAGCCGTTCGATTTTGTAGGAATCGGCGGACAACCGTCGCACGCGGACGAGCTCCTGCAAGCCCGATTGCTCGCCGACGGGCATCACGAGCCGCCCGCCGATCGCCAACTGCATCCGCAGCGACTCGGGGACCTCGGGACCGCCCGCAGCCACGACGATCGCGTCGAACGGCGCGGCGTCGGGCCAGCCCAACGTTCCGTCCCCGTGGTGCACGCGCACGTTGGAGTAGCCGTCGCGACGCAGCCGTTCGCCGGCGAGCTTCGCGAGCTTCTCGTGACGCTCGATCGTGTGCACTTCCGCGGCGATCTCCGCGAGCGCGGCGGCTGCGTAGCCGGACCCGGTGCCGACCTCGAGCACGCGGTCGCGCGGCGTCAGCTCCAGCGCGTCGAGCATGAACGCGACGATGTACGGCTGCGAGATCGTCTGCTCCTCCTCGATCGGCAACGCAGTGTCCTCGTAGGCGAACTCGCCGAGGTAGGACGGGACGTAGCCTTCTCGTTCGACGCTGCGCATCGCCGCGAGCACGCGCGGCGACGTGACGCCGCGGGCCGCGATCTGCTGCCGCACCATCGCCTCGCGCTTCTTCGCGAACTCCGCTTGTTGCCCTTGGGTCCCCATGGCTCGCCTCATGCGGACGCGGTCTGCGCCTCGGCGGCGGCGGCCAGGTCGAACGCCGCGGGCCGTCGGCACGAAGCCGCCACGTAGCGGGCGCGGTAGCGCAGCACGCATGCGCGCACCCGCGCGGGCGTGCCGAGGTCGGTCCACCCGCACGGCGACGCGACGCGGAGGTCGAGGAACGGCTCCGAGCCCTGCAGCACGTCGCGCGAGAAGTCCGCCGACTCCAGCGACGAGTAGAGCGCCGCAGCGCGCGACGGGCCTTCCTCGGGACGCGCCCAGCGGAACGCGGCGAGCATGCGCGGCAAGCGGCGTTCGTAGAGCGCGAGCAACGCCGGCAGCGGCGACGCGAGCATCATCGTGTTCCAGACCGCGCCCTTCGCGAGCAGCGCAGAGGCTTCCGAGACAGTCGGCTTCTCGACGAACTGGCTCACGCCGAGCATCGGCGTCGACGAACGGATCGGGACGACGTAGCCGTACTCCGGGTCGGGCGAGTCCGCCGACATGCCCAGCAGCACGGGCCGGTCCGCTCGCCCCGTTGCCTGCGCCCCGAGCAACGACGCCGCGAGCGATCCTTCGTCGGCGACGAAGTGGTCCGCCGGCAGCATCGTGACGTGCGCGTGTTCGTCCACGGCTGCGATGGCGCGCAGCCCGAGCAGGACGCCTGCGGCCGTGCCCTTGTCGGACGGCTGGACGACGACGCGGACGACCGAGCCTTCGAACTCGCGCTCCCACCACCTCGCGTGGTCGCGCGCGACGACGACGACGATGTTCTCGCGTGCTGCCAGCAACTCTGCGCGCGCGATCGCGTCGCCGAGCAGCGAGCGACCGCCGAACAACGCGCAGTACTGCTTGGGCACGCGAACCCCGGCCGACGTCGTCGTCAACGACGCCAGCCGGTTGCCGCTGCCTGCCGCGAGCACGAGGACGAACTTGCCGCTGCGTCGGTCGTCGAACATGGCGGTTCCTCAGATGCGGTGGGACGAAGCCAGCGACGCATCGTGCGCCTTCGCTTGCGGAGCGACGGCGCGCTTCGGGTGCGGAGCGCACACCGCGGCCATGGTCTGGACGAGCTCGCGCCCCATCGCCGCGTCGTGCGAGGCAGCACGCGCGATGTCGTTGAGGGAGATCACCCCGACGAGCTTGCCGACCTCGTCGACGACCGGCATGCGACGGATCCGGCTCTTGCGCATCGACTCGGCCGCGCGCGCCACGTCCTCGTCGGCTCGGCACACCGAGAGCTCGCGCGACATCGAGTCGCGCACGCGCAGCTCCGAGAGCTTCTTGCCGCGCGTGTAGGCGCCCATGCAGATGTCGCGATCGGTGATCGCCGCGCCGACGGCCCCGTTGGAGTCGACGACCGGCAACATGCCGCAGTCGTGCTCCCACAGGAGCTTCGCGGCGTGTTCGAGGGAATCCTGCGGACGGCAGGAGGTGACGGGGACGGACATCAGTTCGCGCACTCGCATGGCTCGTTCTCCGTGGCGGGCGCGCCCATCGCGCCTCCTTCCACGCAGCCCATCCAATCCCTGTTGCGCGTTGCGGGCGATACGGAGAGGAGTCCCGGTGCGCTGCGCGATCTGCGCAGCGTGCAACGGCATTCGACCGCCCCGAACTCAATCCGCGTGATCGCGCAATGCACGCCGCGACGATCGCCACAGGCGCCAACCTAGCAGAGCAGCGAGCACGAACCCGATCGCGCCGAGCGTCGGCGCTCCGGCAAGGCCGGGCTGCGCTGCGCTGGTCCACAGCCACGCCGACGCAAGCACGAGGGAAGCGACGAGGATGCCGAGCGTGAGGCGGTTCACGCTGTCGTCGAGGTGACGATGCTCCAGCCGCACGCGGAACGCGCCGTCGCGCATGCGCTCGAGCACGCGACGGAAGTCGGTGGGGAACGCGAGCGCGAGCCCTTCCCACTCCCGCGCCGTGCGCAGCGCACGCGCCGACACGCGCCGCGGCGACCAACGACGGCGAACGGATCGCGCATAGGCCGGCGCGAGCAGCTCCGCGAGGCTGAAGGACCGGTCCAGCTGGCGCGAGGTCCCTTCGAGCACGGCGAGCGTGCGCAGCAGCAGCGCCAACGACGGCGGCAACGCGAGCCGATGCCGATGCAGGGCGGAGAACACCGCGGCGAACATCGACCCGAGGTCCACCGAGTCGAGCGGCGCGTCGACGAAGTCCTCGAGGATCTCGTCGACGTCCTGTCGCAGCGAAGCGAGATCCACCTCGTCGACGCCCTCGCACATGCGCAGCACGCACGCCGCCAACTCCTCGCCGCGACGGTCGACGGCATGCAGCAGCAGCTCCTCGAGGTTCGCGCGCAACGGCTCGTCGACGCGCCCCACCATGCCGCAGTCGAGCACGCCGAGCGCGCCGTCGGCCATCAGCACGAGGTTCCCGGCATGCGGGTCCGCGTGGAAGAAGCCGTCGCGGAACACCATGTCGATCCACAACTGCGCGCCGGACCGCGCGAGCGCCTCGAGGTCGCGCCCGCTCGCGCGCATGCCAGCCGCGTCGAGGAACGGCGTGCCGTGGAAGCGCTCCATCGTCAGCGCGCCGCGAGAGCAGAGCCCTTCCACGGGCGCCGGGAACCGGACGCTTTCGTCGTGCGCGAAGGAGCGCCGGAACCGTTCGAGGTGCGTGCGTTCGCGGACGAAGTCGAGCTCGCGCTCCAACGACCGGCGGAAGTGGCGCACGACCGACGTCGGCCGCCACGCGCGCATCGCCGGCACGTGCGCCTCGGCGAGCCGCGCGGCCGCGGCAAGGATGTCGAGGTCCGCGCGCGCCTGCTCGACGACGCCGGAACGCACGAGCTTCACCACTGCCTCGGAACCGTCGCGCAATCGCGCCGCGTGAACCTGGGCGATCGAGGCGGTCGCCAACGGCACGTCGTCGAACGACGCGAACAGCGCCTCCGGCGGCGCGCCAAGCTCGCTCTGCACGCGCGCGCGCACCACCGCAGGCGGGTCCGCGGTGGTCGCAGCCTGCAGCTTGCTCAGTTCGGAGGCGAGTTCCTCGCCGCAGAGGTCGGGGCGCGTGGACAGCGTCTGGCCCAGCTTCTGGAACGTGGTGCCGAGCTCGACGAGCGCGAGCCGCACGCGCGCCGGGAACGGCTGGTCGTGAAGCCGGCTGCCGTCACCCGCGCGCAGCCGATCCTGGATGAAGTCGACGTCGAGCCAGCGCAGCGAGTCCGCGAGCCCGTACTTGCCGAGCACCGTGGCGATCTCTCGCACACGGCGCGCGTGCGCAGCGAGCCGGGAGACGGCGTGCTGCGCCATCCGTTCACCTCGGCTCGTTCGGCGGGCGCGTCCACGCAACGCCGAGCTTGCGCAACTGGTCGCCGAGCTCGCGGCTCAGCGCGCCGGCGGAGGCGCGAGCCACACCGGGCGCCGATTCGACTGCGCTCGCGCCGAGTTCGAGCGGATTGCGGCGCGCGGTCGAGGCCGCAGCCGCGAATGCAGGCCACGAGCGGCGCAGCGCAGTGTGCGCATGGTCGCGGATCGACTGCGTCACGTCCTCCGCCTGCGTACCTCCCGCAGCCATGCCGAGCAGGACGCTGTCGACGAACATGGTCGCAAGCGCGCCGAACTCGTCCGCCATGCGGTCGAGGTCCTGCTGCGCGAACGTGCGCGCACGCGATGCCGCCTCGCGCACCGTGAGCTGGAAGGCCTGCGCCGCGACGGATAGCCCGTCGGCTAAGCCTTCGACGACCTGTCGCAGTGGATCGGCTGGATCGCGCGAAGCAGAGACCTCGGCCGTTGCCGCCTGCAGCGCGGCTCTCGCGACCTCGGCGATCCCGGTCTCGGTGTCCAAGACCGACTGCACTGCCGCCGCGGTCAGGTTGCGAACCTGGGAACGGATCGAGCGCCCCGCACGCACGGCTGCCGCGATCTCCGCACGGAAAGGGCCATCAGGTTGGAACTCTTCGCGCATAGCCACTGGTGCGCCTCCGCGGGGGACGGAAACGAGACATCCAAGATTGCGACCCGAGCGCTCCCTCTGCCATGCGCACAAAGGCAACGGAGAGTCCGAATCCCTCTGCAGCGCGCTTCAGCACTCGGCTTCGCCGCGCGCGCGCGGGATCACCGATGCATCGGGACGCTTCGAGCCGTTGCCGCTGCGCACCGGGAGCCGCGCACCGCCGACGCTATGCGCGAGCACGAGGCTCAGGCTGCCGAGTTCCTCTGCGGCCAACTGCAGCACGTCGTCGACGCTCACGATGCCGAACAACTCGCCTCGCACCCCGACCACGGGAAGGCGCCGCACGCCGAGTTGGCGCATCACGCCCAAAGCCTCGTTCGCTGCCGAACTCGCGGGCATCGAGCGGACGTTGCGCGTCATCACTTCGTCGACCTGCGTCGTCTTCGGGTCGAGCCCTGGATGGAGCACGCGCAGCACGAGGTCCCGGTCGGTGACGATGCCGATCGGCCTCCGTGCGTCGTCGACCACGACCACGGTCCCGACGTTGCGTTCGAGCATCAAACGCACGATCGACGAAATGGGAGTCTGCGAAGACGCATGGGCGGCGTCGCGTGAACAGATCTTTGCCAACGTCATGGCGGTTCCTCCGGTCATCTGCAGCTGACTGCAGTCTTCTGACGACTTCGGCAAGAAGGATCCCTACGGAGCGCCGTGCTCACCATCCGCACCAGTCGGCACACGGGTCTGCCAACGTGCGCATGCGCGTTGTCACGCGAAGTCGTCCTGGACCTGGTAGCGCCCGCGCACCGCGTGGATCACGCTGCCGTTGAAGTCCGTCGCCGGATCCATGCGCCAACGCGCCTCCATGCCGGCCACCGCGTTCGCCAGGACGTCGTCGCGGAGGATCTCGCGGATCCAGCGCGACAGGTCGCCGCGCCGGATGTGCGCCGCGATGCGCTCCGTGGCGACGGAGCCGAGCACGTCGACGAGTTCCTGCAGCGAACGCGCGACCGAGCCCACCGTTCCGTCCGCGAACGTGAAGCGGAACTCGTGGCCGGCCTGGATCGGCGCGTCCATGTACTTGTGGCGGTGCCGCACGTGTTGCGTCTGCCGCAGCGACGCGCGGAAGGGCCGCGGCTCGCGCACCGGGTCGTCGCGCGACGGCATCAGCACGGCTCCGTCGGGCGGGATCTCCAGCAGCATGCTCGCCCACTGCTCGTCGGAGCCCTTGCCGCCGCACAGCGCGCGCAACGCGCGCGCCGACTCGGGATCCGTGTCACGCGTCGACATCACGGTCCCCATCGACTGCAGCACGCGCGAATCGAGTTCGCGAACGCGATAGGAGACAGCGAGCAAGCCGGTGTCCGGCGTCGCAGCCATCACCGCACAGGATCCAGGGCAGAGGAAGTAGTGCGCTTCGTCGAGGACGACGCGGTGTGGCAGGCCCGAGTCGCGGCGCATCGCGAAGAGCGCCGGCAACGCGCTCCGCACGAAGCGCCGCTTCTCTTCCAGCGGCTGCCGCACGAGGTCGACCACGACACTGACGTCCGCATGGCGCATCACGCGCACGAGGTCCTGCACCTCCGGCAACCGTCCGTCCGCGCCGAGCAGCAGCACTCCGGGCAACGACTCCAGCTCGCCGTAGTCGCCTTCGGCGTCGAACAGACAGAGCGTGTAGCGCAGGGAGAGCCACCGCTCGCACAGCAGGCCCGCGAGCGAGGACTTGCCCGAGCTCACGCCACCCGCGATGAGGATGTTCTGGCCGCGCGCCGGGATCGTCGCGAGCGAGCCGTCTTCGTGCCGGCCGACGACGATGCGCCGCCGCCCCGACGGCGCCGTGTGGATCGTGCCGGTCGCCGTGATGCGCCGGATCCATCCCGCAATCGCCTGCGGGCCGTCGCCGATCACGAGGCCGTCGGCAACAGCCTGCAACGCGGGGCTGCCCCACGCCACCGCGTAGCCCACCTCACACGCAGCAAGCAGTTCGTGGTCGTTCTCCGCGTCGCCGACCGCGATCGCGTTGTGCGCCGAGAGCCGCAGCATGCGAAGGGCCTCGCGCAACCCCGTCGCCTTGCTGACAGCTTGCGGCAACAGCATCAAACGGTCGCGATTGAATTGCAGCGACACGGGCAACTGCAACGCGCGCACCGCGTCGAGCGCAGGGCGCGCGTCGGAAGCCGGCAACTCCACGACGCAGCTGCCTTGGCGAGGATGCATCCCACGCATGCGCAAGTACTCGAGCAACGCCTCCTGCGGCGCGGCGGCGAACGCGAACGTGCGCCCGAGCTTCGGCAACGCGAGGACGGCGCCGTTCTCGGCGACCACGGCATCGAAGAGCTCCAGGTCGCCGAGCAGCACGCGCAGGTCGGAGAGCATGCGGCCCGTGGCCAGCAGGACGACGATTCCACGGGCGCGGACCTCGGCGATCGCGGCCTTCACTTCGTCGTGCAGCGTTCCGTTCGTCGCGATCGTGCCGTCGTAGTCGAGCGCGAGGACGCGGAGTTTCATGACGGCCGCTCAGCTGCCCTTGCGGAACAGGTCGAGGAATCGGTTTTCGTATTCGCGGAACAGGCCGTGGCGATCGAGTTCGGCCTTCAGGTCCTGGGCCTTGCCCCGGTCCTGCTCGGCGAGCAGGAACAGGGACTCGATTCGCTGGATCACGTCCTGTGCATCCTGGCTCGCAGCCTCGCTCCCGCTCGATGCCCCTTCGGGCTCTCCAGCCTGCGGCGCGAGGCTCTCTGCCGCGGCCCCCGCCACGCGCTTCGACGACGCCGAGCTCTTCAACTGCCGCACGATCCAGCCTTCGAGCCGACGCGCCTGCTCCAACAGAGGCCCGAGCGGCAAGTCCAGGCCACGCATCTCGCGCAGCGCGCGAAGCACAGCGGCGGAGGCCTTGGGATTCGGGAGCCCGGTGGCAAAGTACGGCACCTCGCCGAGCAAGCCGAGCGCCGGGATGCCGCGTTCGCGCGCCGCCGCGAGGAACTGGCCGTTCATTCCAGTGACCTCCGCGCCGTCGAGCCGGACCACGCCGCGCACCGCGAGAGCCTCCCCGAGCAGGCCCTGGGTCGTGCTCGCAGCGAAGACGCGAGGCTCGTCCTGCGCCTCCATCGCGGTCGCGAGCGCAGCAAACGTCACGACTCGGATGACGGCTCGCGCACTGCACGCGTCGAGCACCGCGTTGGCGTAGCGCATCGAGTCGGCGGTAGGCTGGTGTTCGCCTTGTGCTAGCAGCAGGTCCGGACCGCCATCGGTGGACTGGAGCACGGAGACGAAGCTGCGCGGCCGACGTTCGGGCTGCAGGATGCCAGCCTCGACGCGCACCGACTCCGGCTCGAACCACCCGTTCGCGCCGAGCTCGACGAGCGGCACCATGCCGAGGTGGTCGTGCAGGTATGCGCACGCGATCTGGCCCACAGCGGCCATCCCAGGCCATGCAGCCACGAGCCACGCATTCCGTCGTTCGGCCATCTTCGTTCGCGCTCCGTCGCGATGCGCACCGATGGTCCAAGACACGACGCGACGGAATGCGGCCGCGGCCGTAGCCGAGGCGGGACCGCACTGGGCCCCACGCAGCGCGTCCCTACCGAGTCGACCGTATTCCTGGTCGAAGTCGCGCAGCTAGCGTGCATCCAGGAAACACGAAGCGAAGGAGCTCAGCCTTGGACGTACTCGAAATGATGCAACGCAACGTGGCCGCGGTTCGGCCACACGAGACGCTGGAAGACGTCGCGCGCCTGTTGCGCGACCGCAGTTGTGGCTGCGTGATCGTCGTCGACGACGAGCGGAAACCGCTCGGGGTCGTCACCGACCGCGACGTCTGCCTCGCGGCGCTGCGCAGCGGCGAGCCGCTCGAAGCGATCCGCGCATCGGCCGCGATGTCGACGCGGCTGTTCACGTGCCGCATCCACGAGTCGATCGACTCGGCCGAGCGCACGATGGCCCTCCACCAGGTGCGACGGCTCCCCGTAGTCGACAGCGAACGCCGCATCGTCGGCATCCTCGCGCTCGACGACCTCGCGTTGGAGGCATGCCGCGAAGAGGACTGGCTCGCGCCGCCGGTCTCGTGCGCCGCGGTTGGCCGCACGTTGGGACAGATCGCGCGACACAGGTTGCTCGACCTGGAAGAAGCGACGTGAGCCACACCCGACTCCGCCTGTCGGACGACGCGCGCCAACGCGTGCTCGCGGGAGCGTCCGCGCTCGCGAACGCCGTCCGCCCTACGCTCGGCCCGCGTTCGAAGTGCGTGCTCGTCGACCGCAAGTGGCAGGCGCCGCTCGTCTGCAACGACGGAGTGACGATCGCGCGCGAGGTGCGACTCGAGGACCCGGAGGAAGGGCTCGGCGCGAAGATCCTGCGCGAGGCGGCGACCCGCACCAGCGACGACGTCGGCGACGGAACCACCACATCCACGTTGCTCGCGCATGCGATCCTGCAGGACGGCGTGCGCAACGTCGTCGCCGGAGCGAGCGCGGTTGCGCTGAAGCGCGGGCTCGAACGCGGGCTCGCGGCGGCCATCGCGGCGCTGCGCGCATTGTCGCGGCCGTGCCGTTCGCGCGAGGAGCGCAAGCAGATCGCAACGATCTCCGCGCACAACGACGCGGCGATCGGCGCGTTGATCGCGGATGCGATGGACAAAGTCGGACCCGAAGGCGTGGTGTCGCTCGAGGAGAGCAAGGGCACCGAGACCGAGCTCGACGTCGTCGAGGGCATGCAGTTCGACCGCGGCTACCAGTCCCCCTACTTCGTGACCGACCCGGACAAGATGGTGGCATCGCTCGAACGACCGCTGTTGCTGCTGTTCGAGGGCCGCATCGCGCGGCTCGACCAGATGGTCCCGCTGCTGGAGCGCATCCTGAAGTCTGGCCGTTCGCTGCTCGTCGTAGCGGAGTCCGTCGAGGGCGATGCACTCGCGACGCTCGTGCTCAACAAGCTGCGCGGCACCTTGTCGTGCGCCGCAGTGAAGGCGCCCGGGTTCGGCGACCGCAAGAAGGACATGATGCAGGATCTCGCCGTGCTGACAGGCGGGACGTTCGTCGCCGAAGAGCTCGGGCTCGCGCTCGACAAGGTCGACCTCGCGCATCTCGGCCGCGCGCAGAAGGCGATCGTCGCGCGCGACACGACGACGATCCTCGGCGGCGAAGGCACGCGCGCCGACATCGATGCACGGTGCAAGGAGCTGCGCGCACAACTCGCGAAGACGACGAGCGACTACGACAAGAAGAAGCTCGAGGAGCGCCTTGCGCGGCTCTCGGGCGGAGTCGCCGTGCTGCGCGTCGGAGCCTCGTCCGAGGCGGAGATGAAGAACAAGAAGGAGGCCTTCGAGGATGCGATCCGCGCAGCCAAGGCTGCGGTGCAGGAAGGCATCGTCCCCGGCGGCGGAGTCGCGCTGCTGCGCGCGATCCCTGCGGTGCTCGCAGCGGGGCGGGACGCCGACGGGGACGAACGCACCGGCCTCTCGATCCTCGCGCGCGCCCTCGAAGCGCCCGCGCGCCAGATCGCCGCGAACAGCGGCTTCGACGACGGCGTCGTCGTCGAGCGCATCCGTTCCATGGACGGCGCGATGGGCTTCGACGCGGCGAAGGGCAACTACGCCGACCTCGTCGCCGCGGGCATCGTCGATCCCACCAAGGTCGTGCGCACAGCCCTGCAGAACGCGGTGTCCGTCGCGGGCACGCTGCTGCTGACCGATGCCACGTTGACGGAGATCGAGGAACCCAAGGCCGCTGCACAAGAACGCCCGGACGAGGTGGTCTGAGTGCGTAGCCGCACCAGTCTGCGCGAATAGCCGACGGCACGGGCGTATGCATCGTCTCCATGAACCAACCGCTCGTGACGTTCTTCGCCGTCTTCACCGGCTGCATCGCAACCGTCAGCGTCGACCGCTTCCTGCTGCAGGACGCCGCCGTCGCCTCGCCCTCCCTGCTTTCGACTGATGCGATCGAAGCGACCCTGCGACGTGTGGACGAGCTCGAGTCGCAGGTCGCGAAGCTGCGCACGCAGCGCGACGCCACGCCGGCGGAAGCCAGCGCGACGACCGCGCGCGTGGTCGCGCAGCCGGTCGACGACGCGGCGATCGATGCCGCGGTCGAACGCGCGCTCGCGGCGCGCGGCATCGCCCGCGCGGCGAGCCCCACCGCGGAGACCGAAAAGCCACTGGGTGCAAAGGAACGCGCGACGGCGATGCGCGGCAAGAGCGACTTCTGGTCGAACTCCGAGCTGTACAAGCGCATCTTCGCCGATGGCAAGATGGACGAGCTCGTCGCTGCGTTCGAGGCAGCAGCCGAAGCGGCGCCCAACGACACCGAGGCGCAGATGGACGTCGGCAACGCCTACCTCGCCTACCTGCAGCTCGACAACAGCAAGTGGGCGCTGTCGCAGAAGGCCGACAAAGCCTTCGACCGCGTGCTTGCGATCGACGAGACGCACTGGAACGCGCGCTTCACGAAGGCGATGAGCTACACGTTCTGGCCGGACTTCCTCGGCAAGAAGAAGGCGGCGATCGCGCACTTCGAGACGCTGATGACGCAGCAGGACACGCGCCCTGCACAGCCGCACGAGTCGAACACCTACCTCATCCTCGGCAACCTGCTGGAGCAGCGCGGCGAGGCGGAGAAGGCGAAGGAAGTCTGGCGCCGCGGCCTGAAGCGCCACCCGAACGACGCGCAGCTGCTGCAGAAGATCGGCGGCTGAGGACACTGCCCGGCGCGTTGGCGCGCGCGAGACAGGCACCCTTCCGTCGCGCAACCGTCAAGTCGCTTCGCGAAGACGAGCGCGAACGCGACGGGAAGCAAACGCGAGCGGCAACTGGCCGCTCGCGCAGCGATCAGCGCTGACGCGCCGCGCCTTCGACCTGCTCCAGATACTTCTGCCACGCTTCCTTCGGCGACAGTTCGACTGCGCGACGGAGCAGGGGCAGAGCCTCCTGGTACTTGCCCTGGCGCACGAGCAGCTGACCGTGGCTCAACTTGGCCTGGGCCTCGAACGCCGCGACGCCCGCCGCGCGCTCGAACTGGAACACCGCCTGCTCCACGTTGCCGGCGCGCTCGTGGAAGCGGCCCAGGAGGATGAGCGAGTTGCCGTCGAGCGGATCGAGCTCGACGAGCTTCTCCAGCGCAGAGGCCTCTTCACCGGACGCGCCTTGCGCAACTGCGAGGCTCGCACGCAGCGACAGGATCTCCTTCTTCTCGGCAGCCGCGAGCTCGGTGCGCTTCTGCTCGACGCCGTCGATCAGCGTGCGCGTCTCGGACAGCGCGCCGTTCGCGCAGAGGAACTTGGCTGCGCGAAGCGCGCGGTCGGTCTTGGCCTTCGGATCCGCGCCGAGCGCGCCGAGGTAGGACGAGACCGCGAGGTCGAACAGCTGCTGGCTCGCGTAGAGGTCGCCGAGGTTGTTGCACGTCGCGGCCGAAGCTGCGCCGAGCCGCGTCACCATCTCGAAGCACTCGATCGCGCGCATCGGCTCGCCGAGCATGGCCTGCGCCTCACCTTCGAACTTCCAGAGGTCGGCGCGCTCCGGGTTCTGCTCGGTCATCGCACGGAACAGCGACGCTGCGTCCGCGAAGCGACGCTGGCGGAACAGGCTCTCTGCGAGGCCCATCTTCCAGTCGATCGTGTCGGGCTGCAGCAGGCTCGCCATGCGGAACGCGGACTCTGCCGCAAGGTCGTCCGCCGAGCGCGCGTGGCACACGCCGAGCAGGCCGTAGAGCATCGCGTCGCCGCCGCCGAGCTCGATCACGCGCGCGAACGCGCGGCGCGCCGATTTGAAGTCGCCTTCGCGATACTGGATCTGGCCGAGGTTCGCCCACGCGCGGCGGAACTTCGGGAACTTCGTCACCGCGATCTGGTAGCTCCTCGCGGCGTCTGCCGGCTTCTCCTGCTGGTAGTACAGGTTGCCGATCGTGAAGTCGTAGACCGCGTTGGCGTCCGGAGTCGCGAGCGCAGTGAGCTCCGTCAGCGCCTCGGGCAGCTTCTCCGTGGAGATCAGCTGCATGACCTTCGTGAGCGCCTCGCGCTCGACCGGGCCGAGCTTGGGCTCGATGTCGCTCTCGGCGAGGTAGCTCTCGGCGAACCGCTTCTGGAAGTCGGGGCCCTGGAGCACGGCGCGCTCAGCTTGCGTGAGTTCGCGAGCGCGCGGCGTGATCTCGGGCTTCGGCGCGTCCTGCGCAAATGCGGCGGCGCAGGCGACGGCGATCGAGAGGACCTGACGGATGCTGTTGCGGGTCATGGCTACTGGTCCGGACACTCGTTCCGGGGCTACTTGTCCTTGAACGTGATGGGCTGCCGCATGCGGAAGCGAACCGGTTTGCCGTTCCGCTTGCCGGGTTCGAACTTCCACTTCTTGATCGCGTCGAGCGCAGGACGATCGAACACAGGGTCCGGCGACTGCTGGACGACGGGGTTCTGCACGCGGCCTTCTTCGTCGACGAGGAACACGATGTAGACCGTGCCCGGCGCCTTGCGACGGATCGCCGGGGTCATCGTCGGGTTATGCGGATAGAGCACGCGCGGTTGCTGGTCGAGATCCGCGACGCTGAACGTGCCGCCTTCCTCGCCGTCTCCGCCGCCACCCAGATTGCCGAGCTTCAGCGCGAAGTCGCCAGTGCCCATGCCGCCACCCATGCCGGGATCGAGCGCGAGTTCGAGTTGCGACAGGTCGAGCGGAGGGCTCTCCGGCTGCATCTCCGGTGGCTTCTCCTCTTCTTCGGGCGGCTTCTCTTCTTCGATCTCAGGGGGCGGAGGCGGAGGAGGGGGCAGCGCAACGGAATCGACGCTGCGCAGCAACGTGTCGGCCTGCGCTGCCGCAGTGATCGCCTGGATCAGGGGCAACACGAGGAAGAACGCGAGCGTGAGCAACACGCCACTGGTGACCGTGACCGTGGCGCGCCGGAGCTTCGTCGAGCGCTTGCGAACTTCGTGACGGGACACTTGGCGGCTCCTCAGTTCGACGCCGGCTTGGCAGTTGCGAGGTTGACCTTCTGGGCGCCGCCGAGCTTGGCCTCGTCGATCACTCGCACGAGCAGGCCGGTCGGAGCAGTCGTGTCCGCCTGGATGATCACGGGGATGTCGCTCTCCTTCTGCAGGAGGCGCCGCACCGTCGCGCGGACCGTGCCGATGCCGATGTCGCGCTTGTCGTAGACGACTTCGCCCTTCGCGGTGAGCGCGAGCATGATGCTCGTCTTCTCGAGTTGCACCGCTGACGCCGCCTGCGGTTTGTCGACTTCGACGCCGGTCTCCTCGACGAAGGTCGTGGTGACGATGAAGAAGATGAGCAGGATGAAGACGCAGTCGATGAGCGGCGACATGTCGATGCCTGCGCCGTCGCCGTCTTCGTCGTTCATCGCTTCGCGGAATCGTCCCATGATGTTCGCCTATCGAGAGGTCTTGCCGTTCGCGCCGCCGCGCGTGTTGCGCAGCTGGTCGAGGAGAATGGAGGCCACGCGCTTCTTCGCCTGCTGACGCGTCGCCTTCTGCAGACGCAACTTCAGCCGACGGTGCACGGCCTGCGTGCAGACGGTCTCCAGATGCGCGAGGAACGCCTTGTAGGCCTGCAGACGGCGGCTCAGCATGTATTGGAAGAACACGCCGGGAAGCGCGATCACGAGACCGGTCTCGGTCGTGATGAGCGCCTCGGAGATGCCCGCCGCGATCATGCCCATCGTCTGGTCACCACCGCTTCCGGAGGCGAGCGCGCCGAACGTCGTGAGCATGCCGGTGACGGTGCCGAGCAATCCGAACAGCGGAGCCGCGCCGACCGCGACCTTCATCACCTTGAGGTCGCGCTCGAACGGGCCCGTCTCGTCGATGCGGATCTGGTCGAACGCCTTCACGATGGCCTGGTCGCTCGGGAGACCCCGGCCGATCACCGTGTCCAGAAGGCGGCCGATCGGACCGTGCCGATCGCGCGGGTGGTCGATCCAGCGGCGCCACGTGGATTCAGGCACCGACGCGAAGCCCTTGCCCGAGAGAGAAGTCGCGACATGGGAACCGAGCCCGAACATGACGAGCGCAGTCACCGCGATGGCCCACATGGCCCAGCCGCCCGCGACCCAGATGGTCAACGCCTCGGACCAGAGTCGCAGCAGGGGTTCAGGGATGAAGTCCATCGGAGAAGCCTTCGTCTTGGTTCGCGAATCCGATCAGGCGCGAGCCTTGCCGCCGTCTTCGTCGTCGAGCACCGGGCCGAGGATCTCCCCCAGCACGTCGCGGATCTGGGCGCGGAGATCCGCAGGCTCGGCGACGCCGGAGGCTGTCGGCGCTCCGACGCTTCCGCCACCGATGCCCGCAGCGTTGGTGAACTGCACGGCGAGCGTCTCCATCTCGCTCACGAGACCGCGCGCCTTGCGCGACAAAAACGCGTGCAGCAGCAACGACGGGATCGCGACGATGAGTCCATACTCCGTCGTGATCAGCGCTTCCGAGATGCCGCCCGACAGGGACTTCACGTCGCCGCTGCCGTAGATCGTGATCTGCTTGAAGGTCTGGATGATGCCCGTGACCGTGCCCAGCAGACCGAGCAACGGAGCCGACGCGGCAGACACGGACATGAACGGCAACCAGCTCTGGATGCGCAGCTTGCTGTTGAGGATGCGCTCGAACAGCACTTCCTCCAACAACTCGCGCGACTCCTGGAGGTTCGCGACGCCCGCCGCGAGCATCTCGCCGACTGGCCCCTTCATCTCCTTGGCGACGGCATCTGCAGCCGCGTAGTCCTTCTCGCGCACCGACTCGAGCAGCGACTTGACCTGCCGCCTGCTGGGACGACGCACGAGGCTGAGCGCAACCCACTTCCACAAGGCGACGAGCATTGCCGACGTGGCCAACACGAGGATCGGCCACATGATCGGGCCACCCTTCAAGAAGTGCTCGACGATCGTCTCCTCCGTCTCCGCGACCTTGTGCGCAGAACCGAGCGTCGGGTCGACCGGCAAGCCGCCCTTGCGCGACGCGACGAACGACGCTGCCTCGGCAGCGAGCTCGGGCTTCGGATACTCGGTCACCGAAGGCTCCAGCGAGCCGAGCTTCTGGTCGACCGTGCCCACCACCGTGCCGTCCTTGCCGCGGAACACCGCGAACGGGCCGACGAGCACGAACGTGCCGTTCGTCAGCGTGCCGTTCGGCGCCACCGCGCGGCCGTCGTATGCAGCGCCGCCGACACAGTCGGCGATGCGCTGGATCGAGCGCGTCACCACACCCGCCTGCGCCGCGAACACCGCGTCCTGCTCGAGCGCCTGGTTGTCGGCCGCGAGCTTCGCGTCGGACAGCTCCTTCGAATAGACCTGAACTTCGGCGATGTGCAGCGACGACTCGAAGTTGCGCACGTATTCCGTGAACAGGTTCGAGAGGTAGACGACCTCGTCCTTGCCGCGCTTGATCTCGGCCGTGAGGTTGCCGAGCGCTTGCGAGCTCACGTCGAGCTGGCGCGCCTTGTCGGCAGCCGTGGCGCGCAGCTGAGCGAGCTCCGCCTCGAGATCGCGCAGCTGGCGACCCAGCGGCACCTTCTCTTCGGCGATCTGCTTCATCGCGGCGTCGAGCTCGTTGAGCGAGTCGGCGAGCTGCTTCTGCAGGTCCTGGCTCGCCTTCGCGAACATGTCCTTCGGCGTGTCCTGCTGCGCGAGCGCCGCGGGTGCGAGCGCGAACAGCGTGGCAAGGGCAATCGTGCGGAGCATCGTCATGGTCGGTCCTCGGCGGCTCACTGGATCTCGAAGGGAAGGGCGACGAAGCTCGCCATGGCCTTGCTCTGGTAGACGTCGATCGCGGCTTGGATGGCCTTCGCCGCATCGTTGCGCGGAGTCCACTTCCAGCCCTCGGGGGTGCCGAGTCCGACACCGGCGGCATCGCCCTTCGCCGTCACGTAGAACGCCTGTCCGAGACCGAAGTAGAGGCACGCGACCTCGGCCGTGGTGCCGTCCGGCAACGTGCGGACTTCGCTCGTCACCGAGACCTCGTTGTTCCACTTCTGCACGAGGTTCAGCACGCCGAGCACGTTGCCGAAGCGCGCGCCCACCGACAGCTTCTTCTGCGCGGCGCCTTCCGCGGGCGCACGGAACTGCTGGCTCAGCGGCGCGACCTTCTGCTGGATCGGGTCCGGGAGGCGCGGCAACAACGTGCGCACCTGGTCTTCGATGGCGGCGACGCCTGCCTCGAGGCGCTCGGTCGTGACCTTGATCTTCGCGCCGTCGGCTTGCAGTTGCGTCTTCTGCTGGTCGGCCGTGCCGATGCTCTTCTCGGTCTCGGCGATGCGGTCCTTCAGCGCGGCGATCTGGCGACGCACGATGTCGATGCGTTCCTGCAGCGACTCCTTCTCGACGCGCCAGTCGCTGCGCGCCTTGCTCGTCTGCTTGCGCGCCTCGACCCACTTCTCGAGCGCCGCGCGTGTCGCCTCGGACTGCGCCTTGCCGTCCTGCTCGGCAGCGGGTTGCTCGACAGCGGGCTGTTGCGGCGCGGGCGTCGGCGCCGCCACGGGCTCCTGCGCGCGCGCCTCGACGACGAACGAGAACGCAGCGAGCGTCGCCGCGCACAGCGAGCGCGTGGCCGCGCGGGACGCCGGGATCGCCTGGGGATTGGTCATGACGGTCATCTCTCTTTGCGAATGCGGATGCGGCACGGGGTCAGAACTTCACGCGGCCACCGAAGCCGATGGAGTAGTCGACGCCACGCGAGAACGAGATCTTGCTGACGTCGTCGCCGATGTAGGGCGAGCGGTAGACCTGCTCGATGTCGGGGTTGGTCAGGTTCTTGGCCTGGAACTGGAAGTCGCACCACTCCGACAGCGGTTGCACGAGGCTGAAGTTCAGGTTGTCGAACGCGGTCTGGTAGACGTTCGGCACGTAGTTGTCGTTGGCCTGGCCTGCGCCCACGACGAGCGTGTCGCCGGTGCGCGTGTAGAAGAGGCCGAGCCTCGTGCCGAATGACTCGGACTCGTAGGTCAGGTAGGCGTTGAACAGCGTCTCCGGCGCGTTCGTCATGTCGCGCTCGGTCATGGGCGCGTTGATCGTCGGCAGGTTGAACTGGTCGATGTCCTCCTGCGACAACTGCACGACGGAGTCGATCCACGTCGCGTTCACGCCGACACCGAACCCGGAGAGCGGCTTCCACAAGGAGCCGAGCTCCTGGCGCGACTCCACTTCCCAGCCCTGAAGCGAGCCCTCGGGGTAGTTGACCGCCGTGTTGTAGGTGAACACCGACGAGACGCGCTGGACGTATTCGATCGGCTTGTCGATGTCCTTCTGGAACCACGACACCGAGAACAGCCCGCCCTGGTAGGGCGTCCAGTCCGCGCGCAGGTCGTAGTTCTTGAGTTCACTCATCTCCAACCCGGGGTTGCCGATGAACACCGGGCCGCCGAGGTACTCCTGCTGCAGCACCGGGCTGAGTTCCTTGAACGTCTGGCGCGCGATCGTCTGGCTGTAGGCAGCGCGCAGCGTCACGTCCTGGATCGGCTCGTAGACGAGCGCGAGCGCGGGGAGCACGTCCTCTTGCTCGAACGCGACGTCTGCTTCACCCGGCAGCAACGGCGCAGGCGCCGACGAGCCCGGCGGGAACCACACGACGTCCGCTTCCGGGTCGTTGACGATGCTGATCCTCGTCGTCTCGACGCGCGCGCCGCCGATCACGTTCAGGCCTGCGAACAACGGCAGGTCCATCATCCCGTAGAACGCGTCGATGTCCTGCTTGCCGGTGTAGTCGACGTCGATCTCGGCTGCGGTGATCGGATGGCTCTGGAACGGGAACGACGCGCTCCATGGCTGGTTCCACGGCGCGTTGAAGGTCGAGTTGTCGTTGAAGTTGCTGAACGTGTCCTGGTCGTAGGTGCGCTCGACGCGATCCTGGAACCAACCGACCTTGACGTAGCCCTCGATGCCCGACCACTGGTCGAACGGCATCTTCAGGTTGGTCGAGTACTGCGTGCTCTCTTCCTCGATGTCCTTCCAGATGCGCTGGAGGTTGCCGATCGTGAAGTTGGCCGCGGGCTTGAACGGCGACCACGTGCCGCCGTTGGTCGAGTCCCAGCTCGAACCGAACACGCGCTTGTCCGGCTGCAGCTTGTCCGCCATCGAGCGCGATGCCGTCCAGTCGAACACCGGCGACTTCAACGAACCGCCGCCTTCGATCTCGAAGACGTGCTTGCCGCTCAGTTGCAGCGTGTTCGTCGAGCGCTCGGTGTATTGAAGGGTCTCGAGCCGCGTGTAGGGAGCCGCGAGGTTCTCCGCGTGGCCCGGCGTCGACGTGTTGTAGGGGTCGTAGCCAGGGAAGAAGAACTGCTTGCCGCGCGTGTCCTCCGCGAGCGTCGCCGAGTCCTCGGACGTCAGCGAGTTGAGCCATGCGAACGTGACCGAGTGGTTCTTCGTCTCGAGACCGGTCGTCGCGAGCGTGCCGAGCTGCACGAGCTGCGTGCTGCGCGTGACGTCATAGAGGCGCGTCTTGAAGTCCTGCCCGAGCACGCTGCTCGTCGTCTGCGGGACCATCGGATCGCCGGGGTTGTCGACCCACAGCGAGTCGTCGCGGCCGTTCTTGAAGTGCGTGCTGTCGCGCTCGTAGAAGGCGCTGACGAAGCCGCCGAGGCGAACGCCGTCGGCGATCTCCGTCTTGCCGCCGAACGCCGTCGACAGTTTGTAGTCGATCGGCGCCGACTCGTTGCGCACGCCGACCGCGCCGTCCCAGTTCTGGCCGAGGTTGTCGAGTTGCTGGTCTCGGCCGCCGTTGTCGCGTCCCCAGAATCCGACGCCGCCGCCCTCGTAGCCGAGGAAGTTGCTGCGGCCCGTGACCTGGCTGTTGTTGCCGACCTGCGTGCGCCACTGGAAGAACAGCGGGTCGTCGGGGACGCCCTTCAGCCGCACGTCGACCGCGCCGCCCGAGGAGTCGCCTTGCTGGTCGGGCATGAAGGTCTTCGTGACCTGCACGCTCTCGATGACCGCAGCGGGGAACTGGTCGAGTTCGACGGCGCGCTTGTCTTCGTCCGCGGACGGCAGGCGAACGCCGTTCAGCTGCGAACTCACGTAGCGGTCCGGCAGGCCGCGGATGACGGCCGACTTGCCGTTCTGCAGCGAGGCGCCGGCGACGAGGCGCAGCGAGTCGGCCGCGTTGCTGGCGCCGGCGCGACCGATCAAGTCCGCGCTGATCGAGTCCATCAACGACGGGCTCTCGAAGCGCAGCTGGAGCTGCGCGTCCTCGCTGCCGCCGCCGACCGCGAGGATGTCCTGGACGACGTATTCCTCGAGGTCCGTGAAGTCGCCGGCGAGCGCGACGTCGACTTCGACCAGCTGGCCCGGCGCGACGGTGACGTTCGGGCGGACCTGACGGACGTAGCCGTCCTTCGAGACGATCAGCGTGTAGGTCCCCGGCGGCAGGTCCTTGAGCAGGTAGTTGCCCTGCTCGGAGGTCTTGGCCTGGTCCGGCCGGCCCAGCACCGTGACCAGCGCCTCGATGACAGGCCCGCCGAAGTCCTTGTCGGTCACGACGCCGCGGACCGAGCCAGGCTGCTGTGCGAAGAGCTCGCCGGACGGCGGGACCAACGCTGCCAGCCAGAGGATGAGAGGCCTGTGCTTCACGGGAGGCCAGCCAACCTAGATCGCTGTGTGAGGACTCCGTGAAGGGCAGGTGGTTCTCACGAGAAGGACCTCCGCGCCCCGTGAAGACTCTGCGCGGAATCCGCGAATGCGCGCGGTCGCGCGATCACCAGGGCGCAGCGAGCCCAGTGGCGATCTCGCGCATCCGCTGCCGGGTCGCGTCGTCCGGCTCGACACCCATCTTCACGAACGAGAGACAGGTCGCGGCCAGGTCGTCCGCACGCGGACGCGAGTTGGGGTTCTCGACGCCGGCCTCCAAGGCATCGCGCCAGAACTGCATCGCGCGCGGAAGGTCCCCCGTCCCCGCGGCAGCCTCTGCGAGCGAACGCAACGCGGCGGCGCGGTGGATGTCGAAGATCGACTTTCGACCGTCGGCGAACGCCTTCGCGGCCGCGTCGAGTTGCTGCTTGCCTCGCGCGACGTCGCCGCCGCGATGGAAGAGGACGGCGAGATCCGCGAACGCGGGCACGGTGTCCTCTGCTCGCCACGTGGCCGAGGCGAGCACGCGGTCGATGCGAGCGCACAACTCGATCGTCTTCGCCGCGTCCTTCATGTCCGCAGCGACGCCGCCGATCTCGACCAACAGCTTGACGCGAACCTGTAGCGGCAGGCGCGAGTAGCCCTCGGCGATGCGTTGCTCGAGCTGGGCGCGCTTCTCCGCATCGCCGTAGAACCGGCGATAGAGCTTTGCGCACGCTTGCAGCGTCGCCTGGATGGGGTCGAACTGGGCGGATGCGATCGTCTCGTCCGCCTGCGCGATCCACTTGGCGAACGACTCCTCGGGCATACGCAGAGCCGCCTCTTCTTGCAGGACGGCGCCGTCGACGGGACCGAGGTCCTTGCTCGCCTCGGCGAACTTCTCCATCTCGCCACGCATCATGCGGACGCGCGCGACGACGCCCAGGATGCGCTCGGCGCGCCATCCCTGCTCGTTCGCGTCCGCGCGGATCGCCGCAGCGCACTGCTCGGCGATACCAAGCTCCAGCTGCGCCTCGTCCGCGCGCGCATGCAACTCGAACCACTGCGCGCAGTGCGCGTGCGCGAGGCCCTTGCGCCAATCCGGGATCGAAGCGGCGATGCGTCTCGCGAGATCCGGACGATCTGCTGCGAGACACGCCTCGACGACGGACATCTGTCCGCGACCGCGGTTCTTGACGTGCGGGTTGAGCGGCATCCGCGTGAACGCGGAGTTCGCGAGCTCGAGCAGATCGCTGCGCCAGTCGGCTGCTGACTCCTGGGCCTTCGCTGCCGAAGCCGATTCGGCGCCAGCAGGAACCGATTGCGCGAGCATCGGCGCATTCGCAAGGAAAGCGAAGAGGGTCGAGACGAAGAGGGATCGCATGATGGTTCTGATTCTCGGTCGCACCAGGAACTCCGCAATGCAGCAGTCGTCGCGAGCGACGACGTGTTGCGCGCGAGGACTCGGCGCACAAACGCAGCGAGGCGGGCGCCCTCAGGCGCTCGCCTCGCGTCGGAAGAACGGACTGCCGTTCCTCAGTCGATCGTGACCGACACCGCGTTCGACAGCGTCATGTTGCCGAACAGCGTCGAGGCGCCAGCGGCATCGAACGTCGCCGCCTGGAAGTAGAAGGCGAAGCCAGCCGGGAAGCCCGACGGCACGCTGATGTTCCAGGACGTGCTGCCCGTGCCGTCCGTGAAGCCCGCGAAGGTGATCAGGCCGTTGACGGCGTCCGGGATCAGCGTTCCACCCGCGAACGGGAAGTCGAGGCGGCCACCGCCCGACGTCGTGCCACCGTTGACCGCCAGGATCGACAGCGTGAAGGCCGGAGCCTTCGAGGCGCTGAGGGTCCAGTTCAGCGGGGCGAACGCGACGTGGGCGCCCGTGGCCGACAGGACCGGCGCGCCGCTCGTGCCGACGTTGCTCGCGTAGCCGAGGTCACACCAGCCGTTCGTCACCGTGAAGCCGAAGGCCTCGGAGGCCGTCCAACCGGCGAGCCAGCTGGCCGCGCCCGGGGCGAAAGCACCGCGATACTTCGCCGCCGTGAAGAACGAGTCGCCCGAGAGGAATCCGACGCTGTCGACCGCGTCGTTCGCCGGCGCGGGGTTGAGGCCGACGACGTTTGCCATCGTCAGCGAGCCGAGGGTGGTCGACGGGCCGCGCGTGATGCTCGTGATCGGCGAAGCGGTCGCGAGGACGTTGTTGTTCGCCGCCGCGAAGACACCGCGGGCGTTCGCCTCAGTGTACGCGTTGGCCGCGTTGTTGTTGTAGAAGACGCAGTCGCTGATCTGGTTCAGGTTGCCGGCGCTCTGCGCGGTGTAGAACGCCGCCGGGTTGGCCGGAGCGTTGACCGTCGAGGTCGTCGTGTAGGGCGTCGTCCAGGTGAGAGCCCACGACAGCGTGCCGTTGAAGCCGTAGCCCGCGCCGCCGTCGCCGTCGACGTTGTCGTTGCGGACGACCTGCTCGCCGGCATCCATGAAGATCGAGTTGCGGATCTGCATGCGGCAGTTGTCGCGCCACGCCGTGAGGTGGTCGCCCGAGGCAGTGCCGAAGGGCTGGCCGATGACCGTCAGGTTCGCGAGCGAACCCGTCGTGACCGGCTGGTAGTCGCTCTGCTCGGCGCCGTCCATCTCGATGGCGTTGTCGCCGGTGCCCGAGCCCTGGGCCGCGTTGAGGCTGTAGCCCTGGACGATGAGGCCGAACTGCGCCTTGCCGCGCCAGCCCTGGTCGATGTCGAGGCTGTCGTCGCCGACGTTCCAGATCGCGAAGTTCTTGAGGTTGACCGTGCCACCCCAGATCTCGATGCCGTCATCGACGTTGTTCATGATCTCGATGTGGTCGATGTCCGTGTTGCGGCCGATGCCGCCGAGGGAGAGGCCGTTCAACTCGTTGTTGAGGCCCAGCACCTTGCCGGCGTAGCGGATCGACGCGTAGCGGACCGAGCCGCTGTCGTCGTCATCGTTGCCGCCACCGTAGTCCGCGTAGCCGCTGCCGGCCGGCGGAACGAGGCCCTCCATCACCGCGAAGTTCGCGGCGTTCGGAGCGGGCGTGTTGGCGACCGTCGCGTTCTCGCTGACGTAGCCCGCGCCCATGATCGTCAGGTTGCCCCATTCGTTCGCCGTCGCGCGCCACGTGCCGGTCTTCGGGTTGCCGCCGACCCACGTCGCACGGTCCGCAGCCGACGTGAAGATGACCGGCTTGAACTGGTTGCCGTTGACGTAGATCTGCGCGCCGCGGCAGACCGCGAGGCTGCCGAGCTGCGAGCAGGCGATGACCGTGCCCGGCTCGATCGTGAGCGTGGCGCCGGGCAGCACGTAGATCTGCTGCTGGATGTCGTAGACGTTGTTGGCCGTCCAGGTGGTCGACGTCGTGATATTGGAGTTGACGACGACCTGGGCGTTCGCGAGGCCGACGAAGGCGACCGCGGCGCAGGCAGCTTGGAGGATGGACTTCATGGTTCTGTGGAAGAAGAGTCGGGGGTGAAGGTGGAAGGTTTCGAGGCGTTCAGGCCCTTGCTCTGACCTTGGGGAGTGTGCGTTTCGCGTGTGGAGACGCGGTTAAGGGCAAAAGCAGCGTTGGCGAGTTCTCGCACGCTCGAGCGAACGTCACTGGCCCGCGATCGGGGCGTTGTTGACGGTGCCGCTCGAGAGGACTCCACGCTGGCCGAAGGCCTCGATGGCAACCGGGCCGACGCCGCGCGCGAGCGTGAGCACGACCGAGCCAGAGCGCTCCGAGCCGTTGGTCGACAGGCTGTTCATCTGCCACGTGACCTGGATCACGTCTTGGAAGCGGCCGACCGCGGTGACGACCGGATCCGCTCCTTGCGGCATCAGCTGCAAGGCCTCGGTGCCAGCGGACGATGCGCCCGTCGAGCCGTAGGGCTCGAACACGATCGCAGGCTGCACGGCGATGAGGCGCTGGCCGAGCGTGACCTCGGCAGGCAGGAACAGGCTCGGCTCGTGCAGTTGCTGGTAGTCCGTGCCGCCGTTCGTCGAGAACTCGCCGATCGTCTCCGTCGGCCCGTAGGCGAACGGCGGAGCGTCGACGCGACGCAGGTAGAAGCCGAGGTTCTCGTTCGCGGACTCGACCGTGAACTTGAACACGTCCGCGCCCTGCAGGTTCGGCTCCTGCGACGTGCGATCGAGGCGCGCGACGAGGCCGTTCGTGAAGTTCCAGCGGTTGCCTTGCTGCAGCGGCATCATCCCCGGCGTCGAGCCGAAGAGGCCGGTCGGGTTCGTGTTGACCCAGCCCAAGAGGCGCTCGGCCACCATGTAACGCGCGGGGAAGTTCAGCGTCTGGAACTGCGCGCGACCCGTGTCGGGCTCCGTCACGCCGGCGACTTCGAGCACGCGGCCCGAAGCCTCGCGCGCGAGCACGACGACGGGACGCGACTGGCGATTGCTGTCGAACGGCAACGTCACGGTCACCGGACGGTCGAATTCCATCGACCCCGGACCGAGCACGATGCCGCGACTCAGGTTGGCGAAGCCGGGTTGGATGAAGCCGAAGTCCTCACCTGCCGTGATCTGCACCGGCCCAGGAGCCGCGCCGGCCGGGATCTCGACGCGAAGACCCGCGAGTTCGCCGGTCGTGATGTCGAGCACGCCGCCTGCGACGCCCACTTGCTGGCTGCCGACTGCAGGCTGACCGCCACCACCGCCGCTGGAGCACGCGACGAGACCGAGAAGGAGCACCGGGACGACACAGATTCCGCAACGCATGCGCGGAATGGTTGTTCGTCCCGACGAAGCTTCCGTGAGTCGAATGTGAAGGATCGATGCAGAGCGCGACTACGCTGCGCCGCAAGAGGGCTGGTGGCTCGATCTCAACGGACTGGCGGGTCCACCTCTCGGAGGACCGCGCCGTCCGTTTCACTGAGCACCAGCAACGAGAATCGCTGCGGCTTGCCGCCGCCGACCTCGCTCACGGACGCGTAGTCGAATCGTCCGCGCAGGTCCGTGTAGCCGTCCTTGTGGAATCGCACCTTGCCGTCGTCGGTGCGCGCGTAGCACTTCACGTAGACCGCGGGCAGCGGCTTGCCCTCCTTGGAGCGCACTTCGACCTGCCCGTAGGAACCGACGACCTGCACGGCCATCGAGCTCGACAGGCTCTGCGCGCGTCGCACGAGGCCGGCGCCGCGCGCCTCGACCACGACGTTGCCTTGCGCGAAGTCGGCCGGGAGCGGCACGCGCGTCTCGGTGGCGGAAGCATCCAAGGCCACCGCGTCGACGCGCATGGGCTCGACCCATCCCGCGGCCGTGAGGCCCTGCTGAGCGAACGGGCTCACGCTGAACGCGAACTCCACGTCGAGCCGGTGGAAGCGCAGTTCGCAACGCGGGAGGTTCTTGTGCCGCACCACGATGACGCCGCCCTCGACCGCGAGGTCGAGTTGCGGTTCGGTCGCGGCGAGCTGCGCTTGCGCGGCGTCGCGGTCGCGCGGATCCGCGCCGGCCACAGCCTTGCCCTCGGCCTCGTCGGCCTGTTGCAGCACGGCGCGGAACCGCGCGCGCCAACGCTCCACCGGGTGGTCCTCGTGCGGCTTCGCGACCGCGCGCGCAGCCGCGAGATCGCTGCGCGAGAACGCGAACCACGACGCGAGGTAATCGTGCTGGATGCGCGACTGCAGTTGCGAGGCGTCACAGCGCGAGAACGCAGCCGCGGCCTCGTCGACGCGACCTTGCAGCAGCAGGTAGTAGCAGGCCTCGAGCCACGACGCCGGGTCGAGCGAAGGCCGCTTGCACATCGCGTCCGCGAACTCGATCCAGTGCCGCTCGAGGTCGGGGTTCTGGATCTTCTGCCATGCGGCGATGCGGTGTGCGCGCGCGTGGATCAGCGGGTCGAACTCGAGGTGCTCGTAGGAACGACGCTCCACGGGGGTGACGTCGAGCAGCGGCGAACGCAGGTAGCCGCGCACGCTCGCAACGAGGTCTTCACGACGGTCCAGGTACTCGCGCGCCACGGCCCGATCGCCGTGGAACAAGCCGAACGACCACACCGTCGCGTCGAAGCACATGCGTGCCCGCAGCGACTCGACGACGCGGCGGAACGCTTCGCGGTCGCGGAGGCGCCACGCGATGCGCGAAAGGTCGAGGCGCTGCAGGTTGCTAGTCGCGATGTGCGACAGCACCGCGTCGAGGTCGCCCATCTGCGAGACGTGCTCCCACGACTTCGTGTCGACGACGGTCGGCGAGGCGACAGCCTTGCGCAGCGCGGCCTCCGCGGCGCCGACGAAGGCGCCGTCTTCGCTGACGTGCGCAGGGTAGTGCGCGAACTCGCCCGCAGCCGGGAAGTAGAACGCGTACTCGACCGTGCGCGTCGCGAACGCGTCGAGTTGCACCGGCACGCTCCACGTCGCGGGCCCGCCGTGCAGCGGCAGCGCGCCCGCAGGCGTCTGCAGCAACAGCGACAGCCGACGCGGCGCCTCGGTTGGGTTCGTCAATACGACCTGGCAGCCGTAGCCGACTCCCGCGAGGAACTCGCCCGTGACGTTCTGCTGCCGCGGCTGCGGACCGTCGAACGTGAAGCGCTCCTCGAGCCGGTAGCACGCCTGCCGGATCAGCACCGGCTCGCCGCCTTCCTTCTGCTGCGTCGGCCGCATCTCGCTCGCGAGCAGCACGAACGGAGTCTTCGACTCGATCGAGAGCGCCATGCCGTCGCGCGTGGTGACCGGCGGCTCCGTCGCGAACGGAAGGTCCGTGACTGCGAGCGCGAGCATCGCCTCGGTGAAGCTGCCGCTCGCCGTGTGCAGGTTGGGCGACACGAACGGCGCGGCAGACGATGCGGCGAAGTCGCGCCAGAAGGCGCTCGGCGGGACCAACGACGGCTGCTCGCTGGCGCGCGGCGTGTGCCAGTAGGCGTGCTCGACGAACACCTTCGTCGCATCGGGCTCGCGATACAGCGCACGCTGCTGCACGCGCTCCTTGAGGTCCTTCTCGTCGAGCTTGCGGCTGAGATCGACCTGATTCTCCTCCTCGGCATCGCGGAGCTCCGCCGCATCCTTCTTGCTCTCGGCCTTGATCGCACCCGCCGTGGGCTCGGGCGAAGGCGCAGCCGCAGCTTGCGGCTTCTGGGCCGCAGGGCTACCGGGGGCCTTGTCTGCTCCCGGAACCCCGCGACCACCGCCGCCTCCGCCCGGGCCGCGCGGGCCCTCTTCGCGCGTCTCCGCGAACCCCGCCTTTGCCTTGCTCGCACCCGGAACCCGGTCGTCCCAGCCGCGGGCGCCGAGGTCGAGCAGCCGTTTGCCAGCCGAGTCCGCGCCGCCGTCGAGATCGCCGCTGCGCAGCGCCGCGGTGAACATGCCCAACTGACGCCCGACGTCGATCGGCTGCAATGCAGCAAGGTCGTCGACGTAGCGGCGCAGCGCAGCCTCCTGGCCGGGCACCCGCTTCAGCAGCAGGATCCGCTCGACGAGGTTGAGCCGTTCGAAGCGCCGCGGCTCGAGATACGACGAGACGTCTTCGCCGAGCATCCAGTCGTCGAGGAACTCACGTTGCGCCTTGTTGGCGAGATACGGCCGCAAGACCGAGTCGAACCACGCACGGTCCTTGAAGTAGACGAACAGGTGCAGTTCGTGGCAGGCGTGGTCGCGGTAGAGCTGACGTCGCTCGTCCTCCGACAACGACGGCCATCGCGTGACGAACGCGAACTTCGCGAGGTCGGCGCTTCCGTTGAGCGACGCTAGCAGCGCGTGCGCGTCCCCGATCGTCGCCAACGTGCGCATCCGCGTGCTCGCGACGTCGCCGATGCGCGTCTGCTTGCCCGCGGCGACGAACTCCATGCGCTCCTGCTCCGCCATCGGCACGCCTGCGTCGAACGCGCGCGCGAGGCGCAGGTCGCGCGGCGCGAGATCTTGCAGCGGCAACGCGAGCGTGCGGACTTCCGCGTCGTCGCCGTCGAGCGCGACGACCGTGATCATCTGCCCACGGCCGAGCGACGCGCGAGGAATGCGCACCGCGCCCTCCGCGTCGGCTCGCAAGTTGGCGACGAGTCCTGGCTGCGCGGCGAGGAAGTCGAGCGCTGCATAAGCATGTGGGTTGGACGCGCGACCACCCGCGGGCTCGGCGACGCTTCCCACCAAGTCACCCTTCCCACCGCGGCGCCCGCCGAAGCGACCGCCCGAACCGCCGCCTTGGCCATGGGTCGCCTCCGCTTGCTCCAAGACCCACGGGTTCAGCAAGAGGCTCGGCTGCGGCAGCATGTTGCCGGGCCGCTTCTGCGCGTAACGACGCTCGAGCACGTAGCGCAGTTCGTCGGCGATCTTACGGCCCTGCTGGTAGTCGCACTCGCTGTGCTCGAACGTGAGTTCTGGCGGAGCGGGATTGCGCCGCGGCATCGACAAGGCGAACGGATCGAACGCGGGCTGGTAGCGCGTCGCGAACGCGTGCACGCGCGCGTCCGGACCGGCGTTGCGCAACCGCACGACGACTGCGTCGTCCTGCGCTGCGACGTTTGCGATCGCGAGGCGCGCGATGCCTTCTGAGCGCAACGCGCGGACCGGCGACACGAGCCACGAGCCCTGCTTCGTGCCGGCAGAGATCGAGACATCGATGCGCTCACCGCGTTGCGGCAAACGCAACAGGTAGTCACCCACAGCGAGCCCGCGCAGCAGCAACTGCCCGTCCTCCAACGCGAGCGCATCCGACGCGTCGCGCAGCGGGCGGCCGTTGCGGAGCTCCACGAGCGTCGCGACTTCGGCAGACAAGGCCGAGGCCTCGGGCAGCGGGATGCGCAACGTGTCGGACACGACGCCAGAGAGGCGCGAAGGCGTCGGCTGCGCGTCCGCGACAGCCCATTCGCCGTCGAGGCCGTTCGCGACCGATGCCGTCAACGAAGCGACGCCGGGGAGCGCGCCGAGCGCGATGCGCCCCTTCGCGTCCGTCTGCGCAGATGCCTCGACCACGTCGACGAAGTCGCGCATGCGCATGCGCAGCGACACCGCGCGCCCGACGACCGGCTCGCCGTTGCGGCCGAGAAGCTCGAAGAACCAGCCTTCGCTCGAGCGCCCGACCAAGGGCGCGGCGATCAGCGGAGTCTGCTCGATGCCGTTCACGGCGATGGTCGGAGCCGACGCGGCGAGTCGCTCTTCCTTGCCGTCGCTCGCCTTGCGGAACAAACCGTGCAGCGACACCTCGAGCGAGACGAGGCCGCGCGGCGCCTCGAACTCGTGCACGAACTCGCCGTCGCGCGGGAACTCTGCGATCTTCGTAGTCTGCGTCGGCGAGGCGCCGTCGCGCGTGCGCGCCACGATGCGCAGCTCCGCGTCCTTCAGCAGCGACAGCGGCACCGACGCGCCGGCGAGCAAGAGGCTCGGCCGCACGAGAAGCTTGCAGCGCTCGCCGGACAGCAGCGTCTCGCGCTCGAGGTAGGCAGCGACATCCAGTCGCGGCATCTCCGCCGCGTGGTCGAACCGATGCAGCGACGCGACCGCGCCCTTGCGCACGACCAACGCGCCGTTGCCCGCGTCGGCGCGGAACGGAACGAGGATCTCGCCGTCTGCATCCGCGGCGATCTCGCGTCCGGAGAAGTAGCCGACCGCGTCCTTCACGGGATTGCCGCGCTCGTCGAACACCGAGAACGCATGGCCCGCGGCGCTGCGACGCTCGACGACGCGAAGGCCGCCCTTGCGGATCACGGCGCGGCTCGACACGCCGTTGCCGACGAGTTCCACGACGTAGACGCCGGGGTTCTTCAATGCGTCGAACCGAAGCGTGCGGCGCACGCGCCGCACCGGCGGCTCCGTGGACTTCACGACCTGCTCCTCGTTGGCGACGAGGCCGTCGAGGTCGATCGACGCGTCGACGTCCTTGCCCTGTTCGCGCAGGTAGGCCGCCGCATCGATGCGGTAGAGCTTCACGAGCAGCATCGGCACGTTCTTGACGTCGACCTCGACGAACGCATCGGCATCGGCGTCGAACCGCTGCGGCTGCGTCGGCGCGAACGAGATCTCGACTCGCTGCAGCAGGCTCTCGTAGGCCTGCGGATCCTCGAGCAACGCATACCAACGCGCCATGTCCCCCTGCCCCGAGAGCAGCTTGGTCTCGGCGAACACGCGACGGATCCAGTCCTCGCGCACGAACGGAGTCCATCGCTCGAACGAGTCCGACTTGGCGAACACGTGCTCGAAGCACGCGCGCACGAGACGGCTGTCGTCGCCATGCTGCGGCAGGCCCGTCGCGTGACGTTGGCCGGGCTGGATCGGCCGGACATCGGGATGCTGCTCCAGCACCTTCGGATTCGTGCGCGAGTTCGCGTGCGGCAGGCGCAGGTAGGCCTCGAGCTTGGCCTCGTCGACCACTCCGCGCGCGAGGTCGTGTTGCAGGCGGTGCTGCAGCACGTGCGCCTTCAACCAGGACTGGCTCGTCGGCAACGGCTGCACGAAGGCCTCGATCTGCGCGAGGTGCTGTTCGCGCGCGGCGGCGTCGATGGCGAGATCGACTTCGCGGCTCGGCTGCATGCGGCGCAGGCACGCCTCGACGAACTCCTCGTTGTCGAAGCGCGAAGCGTCGTAGAGCTTGGGCAACTGCCACCCGATCTCCTGCATCTGGGTGAGCGTCAGGACGGTGTGCGCCTGCAACATCCCCCACGCGGATGCGTCCTTCATGCGCTGCTCGCGCACGACCATCTCGACGAGGTTCGGCATCGAGCTGTCGTCGACGCGGTCGAGGAACGGCCGCAGCAGTTCGGTGGGCACGCCCTTCCTCGCAAGGTCGCGCAAGGCGCCCTGGCCGAGGCCGTCGAGCGAGTTCGGCCGTCGCTCGAGCGCCCGCTGCAACAAGCGATCGCGGTCGAACAGCGATGCATCGAGCGAAGTCGGCAACTCCGACGGCTTGCCGGGAACTTGCTGCTGCTGGTCGAACGACAGCTGCAGACGCTCGACGAGCCACTTCGTCGTCCCCTTGGGATCCCGGTCGTAGCCCAGCAATGCCTGGCGCGTCTCGATCTCGAGGACGCGCTCCGTGCGGCCGTGGCGCTCGACCCACGCGGCGAGCAACGGCGGCACCTCGTCGAGCTTGCCTTCGTGCTGGCGCAGCAGGCACGAGAAGTAGAAGTGGTCCTCGGTGCCGGGGATCAACTGCGCGAGCGCAGCCTCACGGTCCACAGCGAGCGCGAACACCTCGCGGAAGCCGCCAGCCGGCGACTGCGCGATCGCGCGCTGCGCGAGCACGCAGGCCAACACAGACGAGAAAAAGGCCGCCGGGACGTTCGAAAGGCGCATAGGCATCGGAGCGGAACTTGCTTCTTTTGGACCGAAGTCGCTTGTCGCTGCAGCGAAAGCACGGCGCGGCGCCGCGCATTGCGAAACCGCGAGGGTAGCGCACCAACGCGGTCGCGCGCATCCGGTTCTACGGCAGCTCCTACGCACGAAGGCGAACCCATGCGAACGGAGCTTCGGCGCCACGGCAGGGCCCGGAACGCAGTCGAGCCAGCCGGCAACCGCCCTGCGTAGGGATGGGCGTCAGACGAAGCCGCCGTCCCTCTCCTCAGGCACGTGCGACTTCGCGCGACACCTGCGCCGCCGGGCCGCATCACCACGAGCGAGCCGGTCGGCGGAGGACCTCTCTCCTCACCAACGAATCATGCGCCAGCACCACCAAAGCGCATGGGTCGGCAGCATCGCGTTCGTACTTGCCGCAGCTCCGCTCGCGGCGCAGTACAACGAGCGTCCGGGAATGCTCGGATCGCGATCTGCCGCCTGTGACGCATCCGGTCGGTCCATCAAGGACCACCGTGTCCGCGCGATCAGTTCGCGCGATCCCTCCGCCGAAGGCGGCACCGCTTGGCTCTTCGCCAACGATCCCTACCTCGCGTTCCAGCTCGGCCGCGACATCAACTTCCGCGAGTTCCGCGAACGCGACGGCATCTTCGACGCGCAGGTCAGCAACCTGCTCGGCCCGATGCCGGACGGCTTCACGAAGAAGATCACGGCCAACAACCACACGAGCTGCTCCGGCTGCCACAACCTGCCGCAGGGCAATCCGGGCGGCGGGACGAACTTCCACAAGGACAGCGGCTTCGGCCGCCAGGCGCCGCACTACTACGGCGGCGGCATCGTCGAGATGCTCGCGATCCAGATCCGCGCCCAGATCCTCTGGCAGGTCGATCGCAACCGCGACGGTTGGGTCAGCGCGCAAGAAGCCTCGCTCGCCGGCGACCGCAGCTGGATCGTCCCGAGCGACGGCGCCGACGCGCTCGACTTCGGCAATCCGCGCCTCGACGGCGGCACGACGGGCAAACCGCAGTTCAACAACATCGTCCGTGTCTGGTTCGTCGACGCGCAGGGCCGCACGGTGCCAGGCGCGACATCGGTGAACGGCACGACGACGCACGGCTACAACTTCGAGCTCGTGTTCTGGGGCTGGGGCCAGGGCCGTGGTCGTTCGGCGCTCAATCCGACGAACCGCGCGTTCCTCTGGGACCCGTTCAAGACGCACAGCGGCCTCGAAGCGCACGATCCGACGACGACCAACGACCCGGACGGCGACGGCGTGTCGCTGCCCAGCGTCGCCGGCGCGATCCAGTTCCCGGCGACGCACAAGCCTGCGGACCGCGGTCTGTCGATGGACCCGCTCGGGTTCTCGCGCGACGACCCGGACCGCGACGGCCACCTCGCCGAGATCACCGAAGGCGACCTCGACGTCGGCGAGTGGTACATGCTCAACGCGCCGCGCCCTGCGTTCGCGGGCTCGCAGCGCGAGTACGACCGCGGCCTCCGCACGATGGAGCGCATGGGCTGCACGTCCTGCCACGTCGCGGACTGGACGATCCACGCACAGAACACCAACCCCCAGCAAGGGCCGCTCTACGCGGGCGACCGCCGCTTCTTCGACCTCGACGTCCAGTTCGACGCCGCGTCGAAGCAGCTGCAAGGCCGCGTCGTGCCGCTCTACCGCCGCCAGGGCGCGCAGTACGTGCGAGGGCTCGGCCGCTTCGACGTGCCCGCGTTCTTCTCCGACCTGCGTCACCACGACATGGGCGAGGAGTGCGAGGAGCTCGACTTCGCCGGCCACACGAACCGACTCTGGCGCACGCCGATGCTCTGGGGCGTCGGCTCGGGCTTCCCGTGGATGCACGACGGCCAGAGCCTCACGCTGCACGACGCGATCATGCGCCACGGCGGCGAAGCCCAGCAGAGCCGCGCTGCGTATGCGCGCGCCAGCGAGTCCGAGCAGCAACGGCTCGTCGCGTTCCTCGACAAGCTGCGGCTCTACGACATCGAGTCGCTGCCGAGCGACATCGACGGCGACGGCGTGATCTCCGACACGTTCGTCGTGCAAGGCATGGACACCGGCCGCGAGCGCTTCAACGCAGAGTGGCTGTTCCGCACGCCGCTGCGGATCCAGGGCCCGCACGTGAACAGCGTGGGCGTCGTCGTGCGCAGCTCCGCAGGCACGAACATCGCCGAGGCCTACGGCCACGACCTGGCGCTTCGCCGCGACAGCGACGAAGACGGTTGGCCCGACGTCTGGGACGCGGCGCCGCTGACCCCGGGCTACAAGAACGGCGTCAACCACTGATCGACGCGCGGCGCGCCGCATGCAGCATGCTGGCGCAGTCGTGCAGCGCGTCTCGCGTCAACGCGGTCCGGTCACCGGGCCGCGTTTTTTCGTCAACGGGGCGAAGAACTCCCAGATGCGTTCGCTCGCAGGCCAGTCGGCAGGCGCGTCCGCGCCGCGGTAGTTGTCGCGCGTGCCACCGGGCCACGCGTGGCCACCGCCTTCGATCGTGACGATTTGCACCGGCAAGCCGCCGCCTTGCGTCCACGTCTCGATGCGCACGTTGCCTTCGGTCTTCGACTCCGGCTCGCCCTTGTGGCCGTTGCGCGCGAGGTAGTGGTCGCGCGCCGCCGCGACGGATGCGTCGACGCGATCGCCCGCCTTGCCCATGCTGCGCTTCGGCTTGCCGCCGTCGTAGAGCACGTGCTCGTCCTTCGTGCCGTGCACGATCATCGCGGCGATCGGCAACGACGCGTCGCGCTGCGTGAAGTTCATCGCGCCGGACACCGCGGCGATGCCTGCGAACACGTCCTCGCACTCACGCGCGAGTCGATGGCACATCATCGCGCCGTTGCTCATCCCCGTGGCGAACACGCGATCGGGGTCGATCGGCGCGAGCTTCTTCACCGACTCGAGCACCGCGCGCACGAAGCCGCTGTCGTCGACGTCGTGCTCTTGCGCATAGACAGGGATGCCGCCGCTGTTCCAAGTCAGCAACCGACTGCGGAAGAAGCCGGTGCCGTCCGGATAGACGACGCAGAACCGTTCGCGGTCCGCGACCTCGGAGAAGCCCGTCGACTCGGCGACTTGCGCACCACTGCCGCCGCCGCCGTGGAACACGAACAGCAACGCCGAAGACTTCATGCGCTCGATGCCCGGCGGGACATGCAGCCGGTAGCTGCGCGTGCGACCGCCGTGCTCGAGCTGCACGACTTCGTCACGACCCGTGAGCTCAGGCGATGCGAGCAGCGCGCGCGCGGCTTCTTGCACGGGGCCGATGCGCTGGAGCACAGGCTTCACCGCAGCCTTCGTCGCGAGCACGCCGTAGACGCCGAGGTCCTGGTCGATCCAAGGCAGGAAGCCGAACGCGCCCGGGTCCGAGCAACGCAGGACGCCGGAGTCGAGACGCTGGATCCACGTTCCGAGTCCGTATTCGAGTTGACCTTCGAACCCGTCGAAGCGCACCGTCATCTTCCCGGGGTCGGTGTGGCGCGACAGCATCGCCGCGATCGACTCCTTCTTCAGCACGCGCACGCCGTCGAGTTCGCCGCCGAGGCTCAGCATCGCGCAGAAGCGTTCGTAGTCGCGCAAGCTCGAGACGGCGCCGCCCGCGACCCACGGGTTCTTCACCGTGCCCGCGCCGCTGCCCGGTGGGACGAGTCCGCCGAACTTCGTCGACGACATGCCGAGCGGCCGCGCGATGCGCGACGCGAACAGTTCGTGCCATTCGACGCCGCTGGCAAGGACGGCTGCGCACGCGGCTGCCTGGAACGTGGCGCCGCCGTAGAGCCACTCGGTAGACGGCGAGTAGGCGAGTCCTTCGTCGGAAAGCGCGCGCGCACATTCGTGCACGTCGAGCTCCGGATCGCGGGCCTTGCGAGACTGCGCCGGGAAGCCCGCGGTGCACGAGAGGCACTGCCGCAGGGTGATGTCCTTCTTGTCGCCCGACGCGAACTCCTTCCCGTAGCGCGACAGCGGCGCATCGAGGTCGAGCACGCCTTCCTCGACGAGCCGGAGGATCGTCGCGACCGCGAGCCACTTGCTCGCCGAAGCGATCGGCACGACTCGGTCGAGTTCGAAGTCGCCTACGGTGGACAGATGCAGCAAGCGGCCTTCGCGCCCCACCGCGAGCGCGGCGCCGTCGAGCGACGCGCCGCGCGCGAGTTCGGCGAGAGCCTTCGAGATCGCAGGTGAGGCCGCGGCGGCGCGCACCGTCTGGCGCTGCGGCGCCGCAGGATCTTGTGCGGCGAGGACACCGCAGAACGAACTCGCGACCGCGAGGCAACGAAGCAGGAACGAGACGAAGTCGGTGGAGCGCATGAGCACGACTGCGACGGAATGCAGTCCCAGTATCGGCCGCGCGGCAACGTTCGACCGCAACGGCGTCCCACGTTTTCGGGCAAGCATCGGCGAATTCGCCTGTGGCGTGCGCGCCAACACAGGGCGGACGTGCGCGCTGTGGCGCGCCTTCGCGCGACCGACGGCGCAGCGCGGGCATGTCGCCCGGGCCGCCGCGCGCGCCGACCGCCATGACGAACCGCGCCCGTTCCTTCCGCCGCTTGCTCCCCCGCCTCCTCTGCCTCGCCCTCGTCGCCACCACCGCCGCCTGCCACTTCCACGGCCACCACGGCTGCGGCCCTTCGATCCGCTGGTGCGCGCCCGTCCGCCACTGCCGCTGAACGCGAGCGCCCGCCGACGTTGACCGATGGCCGACCCCGCAGGACAACGCCATGCATGAACGGATCCCGCATGCTCGCGACCGCAGCCGTCCTCGGCGCCGTCGCGGTCGCCCTCGGCGCGTTCGGCGCGCACGCCCTCAAGGCCCGCCTAGACGCACAGGCGCTCGAATGGTGGGAGACCGGGATCCGCTACCTCTTCTACCACCTGCCGGCGGTCGCCCTGTGCGGCCTGCTCGCGCGCCCGGACCGCTCGCCGCGGCTCGCGTTCGCGGCCTTCTTGCTCGGCATCGCGCTATTCACCGGCACCTTGTGCGCGATGGCTCTCACGGGCGTCCGCTGGCTCGGCGCGATCACCCCGATCGGCGGAACGGCGCTGATCGCCGGCTGGCTCCTGCTGCTGCCGCACTGCCGCCGCTGCGCGGACCACGCCGGCTGAACCTCGCAGCGCGTGCCCCGGCCCCGGCGAAGCCCCGACCACCGCGCCCCATGCCCCGCGTGACTCGCGCGACACGGGCTTCTAGGATCCTCGCCCCCTCGCGCCCGCTCCCAGGCGCAACAGACCCCCAGACCACGACTCGCGGATGACCCTCAACGAGCGCATTTCCGGGCCACGCTGTGCCCTCGCCTTCGCGGCGACCCTCGTCTCCCTCGCGGCCCAGAACGCTGCGCCGGCTCCAGCCCAGGAGAAGCAGGCGGCAGCCGCGCCCACGATCTCGACCGAAGGCCTGCCGACGTTCTTGCTGCCGGTGCCCGCGGGCAAGGTGCAGATCGGCATGACGATCGACCAGCTCGTCGAGGCCGCGAGCCAGGCGATGAGCCCGCGCCGCCCCGAACTGGCGCTGCGCGACAGTGAGCGCGAGAAGCTCGCGCGCAACCTGCGCAACACCGCGTCGCAACTCGGCCAGGAGACGCGCGACGTGCCCGCGTTCCTGCTCGGCAAGTGGCCGGTCAAGAACAAGGAGTACAAGGCCTTCGTCGAGAAGATGGCGGAGAGCGGCAAGAAGGTGCGCCCGCCGTTCCACTGGTGGCGCTACGGCCGCAAGGACGACTACGACCAGAAGCTCCCGGACATCGCGCGCGAGTTCAAAGCGGACGGCAAGCTCGGCCCGATCTTCTTCTGGGAGCGCTACGGCGAGACGTTGCCCTGGGCACTCAAGGACGACAACGGCAAGCCGATCGACGACATGCCGGTCGTCTACGTGAGCCGCCGCGATGCGATCCGCTTCGCCGGTTTCCTCGGCATGCGCCTGCCGACCGAGATCGAGTGGACGCGCGCGGCGCGCGGCGACGGAACCAACGTGTGGCCGTGGGGCCAGAAGAAGGACCTCGGCGACAAGTTCCAGGAGCAGATCCTGGGTCTCATGAAGCTCGAGAACAACCGCGACCGCGTGTTGAAGCCCGTGGGCACCGTCGAGTTCAACGCCGGCCCGTTCGGCCACGTCGACATGACGGGCCAGGTCTGGCAGTTCGTCGGCGGCACGGGCTTCGGCCCGATCACGGGCCAGAAGGCGTTCGGCGAGGAGTGGAAGGACGTCCTCAAGCACAAGTACGGCTCGGCGCTGAAGAACGTGCCGGCATGGGAAGGCGATCGCTTCGTCGTGAAGGGCGGCTCGTTCCTCTCTTCCGGCGATCCGGTCCAGCTGCAGATCGACTGCCGCTTCCCGGTCCAGGAGACCGAGGTGCTCGAAGCCATCGGCCTCCGCCTCGCGAAGAGCCTGCGCCCGGGCTACGACCTGCTCGTGTCGCTCGTCTCGAGTGACTACAACCAGGACCTGTTCGCCGTCGGCGGCGAGGACCAGAAGGTCGACTTCGACGCGCAGATGGGCATCGAGCGCTACGTGCTCGCCGAAGACGGCTTCCCGAAGGAATACCACGCGGTGTCCTTCGCGCCCGTCGACTGGCTCACGCTGGAGAAGAACGCGACGGTGCAGAAGCTCGAAGAGCGCAGCATGACGACGCCGCTGCTCCTCGGCACGCTCGCGATCACGGACCCCTGCCTCGAGCCCAAGCTCGCGCCCGGCATCTACTCGGTCGCCTTCCGCGAGAAGGGCATGCCGAAGGAGCTCAAGGACGCGATCAAGGCCGGCTACAAGGAGGTCCAGAACGAGCTCAAGAAGAAGGAGCGCGACGAGAAGACCAAGGACAAGGCCGAGGAACCCGCCGAGGAGCCCGAGATCAAGAAGGCCGATTGGCGCGGCGTGATCGCTCGCTACGGCATCACGGAGAAGGACCTCGAGGCCAAGGGCGCGGACACCGACATCAAGTTCGTCCGGATCGGCGCCCTGGAGGTCTCGACCGAGCAGGACGCATTCCTGTTCTTCGACAACCAGGGCAAGTGGGTCGCGAGCTGCAAGTCCGGTGGCATCGCCGCCGGCAACGAGGGCCCGACCGAGGTCCTGTTCGGTTCCGGCAAGGCCGAGAAGACCGAGCACGCGAAGGTGACCTTCAAGGCGCACCCGGCTGTTCTCAAGGATCAGAAGAAAGCGGTCGATTTCACCCTGGACCTGCTGCTGGAGCAGGCCCCGCCGGCTGCCGGCGAGACCTGGCGCCTTCCGGCCGCGCCCGCGGCGGGAGGCAAGTAGTCCTCACTGACTCGTCCTCTTTGGGAGGTCCAAGTGACCGCCACCGCCAAGACCAACGTGAACCCCGCTTCCCATCCCGAATCCAAGATCCGCATCAACGAGAAGGCGAAGACCGCCTTCTCGGTGCAGGAATACGGCGGCCGCACTGCCATCGACGGCGTGCAGATCGTCGAACTCAAGCGGTTCAACGACGACGGTGGCGCGATCACGGAGCTCGGGCGACTCGACGCCGGCGTGCACAAGCAGCTCAACGGTTTCACCTGCCGCCAGGTGAACTACAGCGAGGTCGAGCCGGAGGCCGTGAAGGCCTACCACATGCACCACCGCCAGACGGACGTCTGGTACGTGCCGCCGTGCGACAAGCTGCTGCTCGTGCTGCACGACTGCCGCAAGGGCTCGCCGACCGAAGGCCAGACGATGCGCTTTGTGCTCGGCGACGGGAAGGACCGCCTCGTTCGCATCCCGCCGGGCGTCGCGCACGGCACGAAGAACCTCGCGAACAAGACCGGCCGCATCATCTACATGGTCGACGTCCAGTTCTCGCCGGACCCCATGGAGTGCGACGAAGGCCGCCTGCCGTGGGACTTCCTCGGCGCGGAGATCTGGGACGTGATCAAGGGCTGACGAAGGCGCCGCGCGAATTGCGCGCGGCCCGCGTCAACACTCGCGCAGCATCTCGACGAAGGGGCGCTGCGCCACCTCGCTGGACAACGACACGTCGCGCGGTCGCAGCGGGTCCTGGCACTCGGCCGGTCGCAGCGACTCGGTCGGCCAACCGTTCGCGAGGCAGAGCATGCGTCCGAACTCCCAGCGCGACACGCGTTCGGGGCCGCCGAGATGCACGACGCGCGCGCCGTCCGTCCGCGGCAGCAGCGCCGCGAGCCCGCGCGCGGCATCGCGAGCGTGCAACGGCGTGCGGTACTCGTTGGTGAACAACGTGACCGGCGCGGCGGAATGCACGGACGCGCGCACCATCTCCGACGCGCCGCGGCCCTTGTCGTCGCGACCGAACAGCAACGGCAAACGCACGACGCGACCGCCGGCCTCCAGCACGCGCTCCTCGCCTTCGGCCTTGGTCGCGGCGTAGACGGACAACGGACCCACCGCATCCAACGCGCGATAGGGCGCTGCGCGGCCGTCGAACACGAGGTCGGTCGAGACGTAGACGAACTTCGCGCCGAACCCGCGCGCCATGTGGCCCGGGGCCTCCGCGTTGATCGCGCGCGCCGCGTCGGGATCCCGTTCGCAATCGGCGATGCGCGCGTTGGCCGCGAGGAACAACACGAAGTCGGGGCGCAGCGCCGCGAGCGCCGCCGAGGCTGCCGCAGGATCCGCGAGGTCTGCCGTCACGTCGCCACCGCTGCGGGCGACCGTGACGACCTCGAACGACGCGGCGAGCGCCGCCGTCGCATACGGTCCGAGGAAGCCGGTCGAGCCGGTGACGAGCACGCGCGAGAGCGCCATGCGCGCCATCGTGGCGACAACGGCTCGCGCGCAAAAGCCCTCGCCCTCCCCGCGTCGAACAGGCAGCATCTCGCTCGTGCAGAAGCGCGCGTTGATCCTCGCCAATCCGATCGCCGGCGGCGGCCGTTCCAAAGCGCTCGCGCCGCAACTCGGGGTGGCGCTGCGCGCGCGCGGTTGGGAAGCCGAGGTCTACTTCACGAAGTGCGCAGGCGATGCCGGCGCGCGCGCCGCAGCCACCGCAGGCGAGTCGTGGGACGCGCTGATCGCCGTCGGCGGCGACGGCACGCTCAACGAAGTGCTGAACGGCATGCCCGACCCGACGAAGCCGCTCGGCGTGCTGCCGGTCGGCACCGCGAACGTGCTCGCGTGCGAATACCGCATCCCGCGCGACCCGGACAAGCTCGCCGCCGTCGTCGCCGACGGCCGCACGAAGGAGCACGCGATCGGCGTCGTCAACGGACGACGCTTCCTGTTGTTCTGCGGCGCGGGCCTCGACGGCGCGATCGTCGAGGACGTGTCGCAGCGGCGCACGGGCACGCTCGGCAAGCTGAAGTGGCTGCCGTCGATCCTGCGCATCGTGGTCCGCTGGCCACAGCACCGGCTGCGCGCGACGTTCGCGGACGGCGAACGGCTCGACAATCTGTCCGCCGTGCTCGTCACACGCGTCCGCGAATACGGCGGCGTCGCGAAGCTGCCGAAGGGCATCGACCCGGCGGAGCCGTGCCTCTACGCGCTGTGCTTCAGCGCGCGCTCGCGGTTCGCATGGGCGTGGCTCGGCCTCCGCGCCGCGCTCGGCCTGCTCGCGCCGGGCAAGCGCCTCGCGCTGCGTCGCACGACCGCGGTGCGCATCGAGCCCGCTGCGCCGCTGCAGGTCGACGGCGACTTCGGCGGCCGCGCCGAAGCGCGCATCGAACTGCTCGACCGCAGGGCGCGCCTGTTCGCGCCCTGACTCCTGGGCCGGTTTGCCGGCACGGACGCGGCGACGATCGCAGGACGACCACGGCAGGCCCGCATCGCCGGGTTCGCGTGCTCCGACACGGAGGAGAACCGACTCCTGCCTTCGAGGACCGCGATGCACCCTGGCGCAGCCGCCGCGCACGGATGCGACAGCGCGACAGGCGCGCAGTGACGGATCCGCGCTAGGATGGCCAGGATGCAGTCCGCTTCGACGACTCATCCCGCCACCGTGCGCATCGGCAACGCCACGTTCGGAGGCGGCCATCCGTTCGCGCTGATCGCCGGCCCGTGCGTCATCGAGAGCCGCGACCACACGCTGCGCCACGCGGAAGCGATCGGCAAGGCGTGCCGCGAGCGCGGCATCGGGCTCGTGTTCAAGAGCAGCTTCGACAAGGCCAACCGCACCTCGGGCAAGTCGTTCCGCGGCCCGGGCATGGACGAGGGCCTCGCGACGCTCGCCGCGGTGAAGGAGCAACTCGGCCTGCCAACGCTGACCGACGTGCACGACATCTCGCACTGCGAAGCTGCTGGCGAGGTCGTCGACTGCCTGCAGATCCCCGCATTCCTCTGCCGTCAGACCGACCTGCTGCTCGCAGCGGCTGCGACGGGCAAAGCCGTGAACGTGAAGAAGGGACAGTTCCTCGCGCCCGAGGACGTGGGCAACGTGCTCTCGAAGATCACCGCCGCCGGCAACCCGCGCGCGATGATCACCGAACGCGGCGCGAGCTTCGGCTACCGCACGCTGGTGGTCGACTTCGCCGGGTTCCCGACGATGCGCGCATTCGGCCAGCCGCTCGTGTTCGACGTCACGCACTCGGTGCAGCGCCCCGGCGCGACGGGCACCTCGACCGGCGGCGACCGCACGAAGGTCCCCTACCTCGCGCGCGCCGGCGTCGCATGCGGCGTCGACGGCTTGTTCCTCGAAGTGCACGAGGACCCGGACCACGCGCCGAGCGACGGCCCGAACATGATCGTGCTGCGCGAACTGCCGGCGCTGCTCGACCAACTGCTCCGCATCCAGGACGCCTGCCGCCAGTGAGCCCCGCGACGTGAGCGAGAGCCCGGATTTCGGACTGCACCGCGAGGTCTACACCTTCGCCCCCGAGGCGTTGGCGTCGGCGCTGCCGGAGTTCGAGATCGTGCGCGAGATCGGCAAGGGTTCGATGGGCATCGTCTACGAGGCGCGCCGCAAGCAGGACGACGCGAAGATCGCGCTGAAGGTGCTGCCGCCGAGCCTCACGCTGAGCGAGCGCGCGCTCGCCCGATTCCTGCGCGAAGGCCGCCTCATGGCGCGCGTCGAGCATCCCGACATCGTGCGCTACCTCGGCAACGGCTCCGGCTCCGCGGCCGGCGTGCGGTTGTTCTGGTTCGCGATGGAGCACATCGACGGCGCGTCGATGCAGGAACGGCTGCGCGTCGGCCCGTTGCCCGTGCGCACGGCGTGCGCCATCGCGGCGCGTGTCGGCCGCGCGCTTCAGTTCGCGCACGAACGCGGCGTCGTGCACCGCGACCTCAAGCCGAGCAACCTGCTGCTGCGCGCGCCGGAGCCGCGGCCCGGCGAAGAAGCGCCGCCGGTGGCGATCTCCGACTTCGGCCTCGCGCGCGAGACGGGAACGGGGTCGATGACGGACAGCGGCGCGCTCGTCGGCACGCCGATGTTCGTGGCGCCCGAGCTCGTGCTGTCTGGCAGCGCGAACGCGAACACGATCTCCGACGTCTACAGCCTCGGCGCCACGCTCTACACGCTGCTCACGGGCGAGCCGCCGTTCGACGGCGCGACGGCGCAGATCGTGCTCAAGGCCGTGCTCGAACGCGAACCGCGCAGCATGCGCGCCTTGCGCAGCGACCTGCCGAAGCCGGTCGAGGCCATCGTGCAGAAGGCGATGCACAAGGAGCCGCGGCACCGCTACGGCTCGGCGATGGAATTCGCGCTCGACCTCGAGCGCTTCCTGCGCGGCGAACGCACCGAAGCGCGAGCGCAGGGCCCGTTGGCGAGCGCGTGGCGCGGCCTCCGTCGAAGGCCATCCGTGGCGGTTGCCGCCGCGTGCGCCGTAGCACTCGGAGCCGGCGCGTTCTACTTCGCCCACGTGCAGCGGCTGACGCGCATCGAGCAAGGCGTCGCCGAGGCCGAGAACTGGCTCGCGCAGGCGACCAGCGCCACGGACGAGCGCGACCGGCCTCGGCCCGAGGCGCAACGACGCGAACTGCTGCTCGCGGCGATCTCCGCGGCCACCGACGTGCTTGCGCGCGAAGACGGCGTGCCCGAAGCCCACTTCGTCCGCGCGAAGTGCTACTTCCGCCTGCGCCAGCTCGACGAAGCGGTGCTGGACCTCGACGCAACCGAGCGTCTGCTCGGAGCGCCGACCCCACCGCTGCTGTACTTCCGTATCGACGCGCTGCGCCAGAAGGGCGATCCGGCCTCGACGCGTCGGCTCCAGCAGGACCTGACGACGCTGCTCTCGATCGATCCCGGCGACAAGTCCCGCGGCATGGTCGCGGAGCACTTGCTCGAGATCGGGCTGCAGACCGCGCACCTGGAACGCGAGGCCGCGTTGTCGGCGGCGGCCGAGGTTCTGGCCCTGGTCAGCCCGGAGAATCCGCGCGGCGCCGTGCTGCGCGCGCGTCTGTTCGAGGCAGAGGGCCGCATCGAGGAAGCTCTGGACGCGATCGGCTCCGCTCGCCAGCGCTTCCGAGGCGACGTCTACGTGCACCTGCAGGCTGCGGCGCTCTACGACCGCTTGGGCATGGTGCAGGAAGGCCGCGCCGAGCAGGAGACCGCGCGCATGCTGCAGCCCACGGCGACCTCGACTTCGACGGCGCCAGTGGACATGCAGGGCATCGGCCGCTTCCTCGGCGACGTGAACAAGCTGCTGCAGCAACTCGACCCGCCGGCGACGAAGGACAAGCAGTAGGCCCTCGAGCTTGGGCCGGGTTGCGACGTTTGCTGCGCTGCGACGGGCCGCAACCCAGTGCCTGGAATGGCGGCCACCCCTTGAGCCCGCGACGGGAGTAGCCTCGTTTCGAGACGCAGCGACGGCTCGGAGCGCGTTGCGGCCGCCGCCAAGGCTACTATGGAACGAGACCCCTTCCCTCGCTTCCTGCCCCGGACCTCCTGCCGATGCGACCCCGCGACCTCCTGCTCCGCGCCAGTGCGTTCGTGCTGATCGCTGGCGCCACCATCGCGCTGTTCGGCAACCCGACTGTCGCAGGCGAACTGCCGCCGCCGCCGACGCCGGATGCAACTGCAGCCGAACCCGAGGCTCACGGCGATGCCCCTGGCGCCGCACTCGCCGAAGCCGGCACCGCGCGCCCGAGCGAGGTCTCGGTTGCCGACCCGGTCTTCCGTCCTTCCGAGGGGCGCGACACGACGGGTTGGACGAGCGGCATGATCCTCGGCGACATCCCGCTCACGCCGAGCGTCATCGACAAGATCCAGACGATCTCGGTCGTCGTCGACGAACTGAAGAACCTCCGCGCCGGCGGCACGCCACCCTTCCGCAAGGTCGTCCCCGTCACGCTCGGGATCGGCACGCCGACGTTCGAGGTGCGCGACGTGCCGTTCTCGGACTACGGCTACGTGGTGCGCGTGCACTCGCCCGGACTCAACGGCGGCCAGAGCACGGTCCAGATCTCGAAAGAGCATCCGTTCGCCGACGACGTCAAGCTGCCCATCTCGCCAGGGTCTCCATTCTCGATCCTGCTGCGCGACCAGGACCGCGCCCCGCTCGGCTCGATCGAGGTGCGCATGGTGCCGCACGCCGAACCCCACGGACGCCCGACGCAGATCGGCACATCCGACAACTATGGCAGCGTGGTGTTCGAGAACGTGCTCGCCGGCGACTACCACGTGCACGTCGGCACGCAGGCGCAGCCGCTGGCGCAACCTTCGCTCGTGAACGTGCAGCCCGGCACCTACATCCGCCAGGGCTCGGCCGTGCTGCCGCAGGGGCACACGATCGTCATCCCGCGCGGCGCGCCGATGACGGCCTTCATCAGCCAGGTCGGCGGCTGGCCCGTGGTCGGCGCGCGCGTGCAGATCCGCGCCACGGACCGGCGGCAGGTCCTGGAGATGGAAGGCGAGACGGACTCGCTCGGCAAAGTGCAGTTCCCCAACCTGCTGCCCGGCAACTGGGAGATCGAGATCAGCAAGGTCGACTACGACCGCCGGCTCGGCCAGTTCACGGTCAAGGCCGACGAGCCCGTGGCCGAGCAGCGATTCGAGCTGACGCGGATCCGCTGAAGTTCGCGGCAAGCGAGGCGGATTCCTTCGCCGCGTCGCGGCCATGGGGTAGAAGTTCCGCCCGACGTTGCCTCCCCCCAGCACGTCGCCGCAACCACCATGGCACGCCCGCTCGTCGATCTCGCGTCGCTCGACCTCACCAAGGACGTCATCCCGCAGGAGGAGTTGCGTCTCTTGGTACCTCATCGCGACACATTCCAGTTGCTCGACGGCATCTGCCACTACGACGAGAAGGAGTCGATCCTCATCGCCTACAAGGACTGGCCGAAGGACGCGTGGTGGGCCGCGGGCCACATCCCCGGCAAGCCGCTGATGCCCGGCGTGCTGATGATCGAAGGCGCGGCGCAGGCGGCGACCTTCCTGCTCAAGAAGATCAACAACTGGCCGCCGGAGCGGTTCGTCGGCCTCGGCGGCCTCGACGACGTGCGTTTCCGCGGACAGGTCGTGCCTCCGGCGCGCGTCTACTTCGTCGCAGGCCGCGGTCAGCTGAGCGGGAGCCGGATGGCCAAGTTCCCGGCGCAGGCCTTCTGCAACGGCCAGCTCGTCATGGACATGACGCTGCTCGGCGTGATCCTCTGATCGCCGCGACTCGATGGATCGCACGCGCGTGCCGGGCCAACTGACCGCCGCCGGTCCGCAGCCGCTGCCGCGCGCGTTCTGGTTGCTGCCGCTGCTCGTGCTCGCAGCATGGTTCCCGGTCGATCCCTACTGGGCCAGCGACGACTTCTTCGCGCTGCACTGGGCACAGAGCTTCGGCAACGTCCTGCGCGACTTCACGGGACCGTGGTACGGCGCGGAGGACCTGTTCTTCTTCTACCGGCCGCTGATCACGCTCACGCTCTGGCTCGAGTTGCAGGTCGCCGGCGCGCACCCGTTCCTCGCCCACTTCGACAACTCGCTCGCGCACGCATGCAGCGCGATGCTGGTCGGTTGCCTGTGGCGGCGCTGGCTGTCCGACGGCTGCGCATTCGCGGCGGGCCTCGTCTGGGGGCTGTCGCCGACGCACATCGGCGCGATCGCGTGGGCCATCGCGCGCACGGACGGGTTCTCGTGCCTGTTCGCGCTGTCGAGCGCGCTGCTGTTCTGCCGCTTCCTCGAAGGCTCCTCGCGCCGCGCTGCATCGCTCGTCGCGTTCGCGCTCGCGCTGTGCTGCAAGGAGACCGTGTTGCCTGTGCCCGCGCTGCTCGCGCTGCTCGCGTTCGTGCAGTCGCCGCGCGACGGCTTGGCTGAGCGCGCGCGATTCGCGGCGAACGCCGCGTGGCCGCACTTCGCGCTGCTCGCCGCGTATCTCGCCTGGCGCATCGCGTGCCTCGGCCGCATGGGCGGCTACGACGCCGCGGAGTACCACGCGCTACCGATGGCCCTCGGCCTCGCCGACTACGCATCCGGGCTCGTGAACCCGCTGTCGTGGGTCCCGATGCTGTCCGACGGCCGCCTGCTGCCGCTGCCGGCGTGGGCGCTCGCGACGATCGGCTTCGCGCCGGCGGCGCTCGGCGTCGCGTCCTGCTTGCGGAAGGGCCGCTTCGGGGCGCTGCTCGGGTCGCTCGCGTGGTTCCTGTGCGCGAGCGTGCCGATGGCCTCGTTCTTCGCGCAGTCCGACAACCACCACAACCTGCGCTACTTCTGCCTCGCCTTCGTCGGCCTCGCAGGACTGGTCGCCTTGGGTGGCCGCGTCGCGATCGCGATCGCGCTCGCCTCCGCGTGCGCCGGCTTGTTCGTCGTGCGCATCGAGCAGGCGGGCGCCGACAAGCAGTCGCGCGGCATGCACGAGCAGTTGCTGCGCATGCAGCAGGAAGGCGCGCCGTTCCCTTGGTTCGTCGCAGGCCTCCCCCACCAGAGCCCGAACGGCGTCGCGCTGCAGTTGCACTTCGGCATCGACCGATTGCTGGAGCCGCCGTTCTGTGCGAACGACGGCAAGACCGTCGGCAAGGTCTTTGCGCACCGCCCCACGTTCGCCGTGCCGGGAGCCGTCGACCTGACGGGACTCGACGGTCTGCCGACCGTGCCCCCGCTCGGCACGACGTGGATGTTCGCGGGCAGCGACGTGCTCACGAGCGTGCCCGCGCGCGAGATCGCCGAACTGCCGCTGCAGTGCCCCGACGTCGTCGACTGCACGAGCCCGGCGCTCTACCGGCTCAACGACGGCAGCGCTCCGGTGCGCATCGCGACGCCCTCTGTGCGCACGCAGGCGATGCGGCTCACGTTCTTCACCGCCAGCGGCTACCTCGGCGCGCTCGTGCCCAACCACGCGCCCGAAGGCTCGCCGGACGGGCTCGTCGACCTGCTGACGTTCTTCCAGCAGGCGCAGTGGAAGCCTGGCAACGAGCTCATCCGCGGCCTCGAGCCGTCGACGATCATGGACCTCGTGCCCGAGTTCCCTGTCCTGGTCGAAGGCGGGACCTATGCAGACGGCGTGTTCACGCCGACGCACCGCGCGCGCCGCATGGTGACGTTCCGCTTCGACCGCGGACTGCCCAAGATCATGCGCGGCGGCAAGTGAGCCGCGCGGCGCGCTGCGTCAGACGCCTTCGGCGAACGACGACGTCGGCGTGAGGATCTCCTCGACGTCGAGCACGTCGCACTTCGCGTCGACCCCGAGCATCGAGGCGAGCGACGGCGTGGTCCGCCCTTCGTCGCCGCTGATGAACTCCTTCACGTAGGTGCCGTGCTGGCACTGCATGCGCAATTGGAGGCGCAGGTCGCCGATGCGTTCCAGCGACAGGACCTTCACCTCGCGCTCGCGGTCGAGATCCGCGCGACGGTGCGCGACGCGCTGCGGCGTGCGCTGCGTCACGGCGCCAGAGAACGCGGCCGCGACGTCGAGGCTCGCCGGCTCGGCCGAGAGCGCGACCTCGGCGCGATACACCTTCTCGAAGTTCGTCTGCTTCCAGTAGGCGACGCGGTCCTTGCGCACGGGCACGAACGGCGCGAGCTCGATCGCGCCCTCGGCACGCTGCTCGATCTCCTTGCGCAACGCCTCGAGGTCGACGCCCGGGTTCCGCGCGCCGATCACCTCGAACACGAACGGTCGCCCGTTGCCGAGCATGAGCACGTCGATGTCCTCACGGCCCGCGCCGTGGAACCTGCCGGTGCGCGCGCCGAACGCCGGCAGCATGCGCCGGCCGATCAATTCCTGGACCGACTCCTTCGTCAGCTTGCCGAAGCCTTGACACGGCTCGCAGCCTTCGCGACGACGCCGATCGCCCTTGCAGGACGGGCACCAGAAGATCGTCTGCGGCAGGCCGCGACGCAGCTTGCGGTAGCGCGACTCGAAGTAGAGGTTGCGCCGTGCGCTCTTGTGGCGCGGGGCGGGGTTGCGATCGCTGGACGTGGGCTCCACGCGGCGCAGATTAGGCAGACTCCACGCCTGCGCTCAAGCACGCGGCGGAGGCTCGTGCGTCAGTTCTGTCGCGCGGCCGCTCGCGGCGCGGCGGCCCGCCGGGAAGTGGCCTCGCGATCGCCGTGGCGTTCCAGGAACCGGCCGAGGAACGAGAACAGGTCCTTGGGCTCCAGCGGCGTTCGCAGCAGCGAATGGATGTCGAACCGGGCCTTCTCGTTGGCGAGGGCCTTCGGCTCCTGCGTCGGCACGAGCGCGACCACCTCGGTCGACTGGTCGAAGCTGCGCAGGTGCGCGAGCATGCCCATCGACTCGGCGTCCATCGGATCGACCGTCAGGAACACGCACGCGAACGTGCGGCTGCGCAGCTCGTTGACGCCGCGGTAGCCGACTCCGGTCGTGACCTTGATGCCTGGGAACTGCTGCAACCCGACCTTGAGTTGGTCGCGGACGAGCGGGTCTTTCTCGATCAGCAGGATGTCCATCGGCGCGTTCCTCCGGGGCCTTATCGGCTGCGCCGCCCCACGCCCCTGACCGGCGCCGGAAACGCGCGCGGCGCGGCACGCCGAAGGCCACGCGGCTCCGCGCTTGACCCCAGTGCCATGGGCGGGTTCGGTGGCCACCATGAACTGCCTCGGCGGCATCGACGAAGCGGGCCTCGGGCCCATCCTCGGCCCGATGGTCGTCGCGGGCTGCGCGCTGGCGGGCCCCGAAGGCGCGGATCCGTGGGCGCTGCTCACCGACTTCGTCTGCCGCAAGAAGCACGAGAAGGGCAAGGTCCGCGTCGCCGACAGCAAGAAGGTGCACACCGGCAACCACGGCCTGCAGCGCCTCGAGGAGACCGCGCTGTGCTTCTGGACCGTGCTGCACGGCGAGATGCCGACCGACCTCGCGAGTTGGCTCGAGGCGATGGGCACAGACCTCGACCGGCTCGCGCGCTGCCCGTGGTACGAAGGTCTCGAGCTGCCGTTGCCGCTGCGCGCCGACCGCGCGTGGCTAGAACTGCACGCCGAGTTGCTCGCGCGCAAGATGGAGTCGATCGGCGTCTCGATGCGCACGATCGCGATCCGTCCCGTCGACGTCGAGGAATGGAACGGCCTGATCGCCGAGACCGACAACAAGAGCCGCGCGCACTTCCGCGCCTACGCCGACGTGCTCGCCCGCCTGCTCGACGCGATGCCCGGCAAGGGCCACCTCGTCGCCGACCGCTGCGGCGGCCGCATGCACTACTCGCGCGACCTGAAACAACTGCGGCCCAAGGCCCACGTCGAGACCGTGCGCGAGGAGACCGCGGTGTCCACCTACCGCATCGGCAAGGGCGAGGACGCGATGACGGTGACGTTCGCGGAGAAGGGCGACGACCGTTCGTTCCCGACTGCGCTCGCGAGCTGCTTCGCGAAGTACGTGCGCGAACTCATGGTGCACGTGATGAACGACTGGTTCTGCGAGAAGGTGCCGGGCCTGCAACGCACCGCGGGCTACTTCGTCGACGGCCATCGCTTCCTGCAGGACCTCGCGCCGCACATGGACGCGCTGGACCTGCCGACGCAACGCCTCGTGCGCGTGCGCTGAACGCATGGAACTGACGCTCGCATCGCTGTTCGCCGCGGTCGCTCTGCTGCCGCTCGCGCTGCAGCTTTCGCGCGCAGGCAAACGCGGCGCTGCGATCGCTCTCGCAGCGTTCGGCGCCGCTGTGACGCTCGTGCTCGCGACGTCGCTCGCGCCCGTCGCGCGCGCAGAGCCAGTCAACCGACCGATCGAGAAGCCCAAGGACGGCTACGTCGGCTCCGGCGCGTGCCGTTCGTGCCATCCGGGCGAGCACGCGAGTTGGGCCAGCTCCCACCACCGCTCGATGACGCAGCCCGCGACGCGCGACACGCTGCTCGCGAAGTTCGACGCGCTCGACCTCGACTGCTTCGGCGAGCCCGTGTCGCTGCGTTGGCGCGGCAGCGAGCTGTGGGTCGCGATGCAGAAGGGCGCGCGCGGCGAACGCATCGAACGCCCCGTCGTGCAGGTCACCGGCTCGCACCACGCGCAAGCGCTGTGGTACTCGACCGGCAACGAACGCGAGCTCGGCATCGTGCCGCTCGTCTACCGCATCGAAGAACGACGCTGGCTGCCGTTCCACGCCGTCTTCCTGATGCCGCCCGAGTGGCGCACTCCGCCTGCCGACGGCACGTGGAACCAGAACTGCAACGGCTGCCACACGACGCACTCGATGCCGCGCGTCGACATCGGCCGCGTCGACACGATGGCCGCCGAGTTCGGCATCGCGTGCGAGGCGTGCCACGGCCCCGGCGAGCGCCACTGCGACGAGAACCGCGACCCGCTGCGCCGCCACGCGATCCGCACCGACGAGGAGACGTTCGACGAGACGGTGGAGCATCCGCTTCGCATGGACGCAGCGCGCAACTCCGAGACCTGCGGCCAGTGCCACTCGGTGTCGATCGTCAAGCGCGAGCACTTCGACAGCTGGCGCGAGAACGGCTCGCCGTTCCGTCCTGGACAGGAACTCGGCAAGAGCCAGCTCGTGGTCTCGCTCGCCGACAAAGACGCGCCGGAACTGCGCAGCAAGCTGCAGCAGGACCCACAGTTCTTCGCGCACACGTTTTGGAACGACGGCCTGCCACGCGTCACGGGCCGCGAGTTCCACGGCCTCGTGAGTTCGCCGTGCCACGACGACGGCACAGGCGAACGCGCGATGGCGTGCACGTCGTGCCACGCGCTGCACCAACCGGAGTCGGACGAGCGCGCGCCGTCCACATGGGCGAAGTCGCAGCTGAAGCCCGGCATGGACGGCAACGCCGCGTGCACGCAGTGCCATCCCGAGTATCTCGACGTCGCCACGCTGACGAAGCACACGCGTCACGCGGCGGACTCGCCGGGAAGTTCGTGCATGGACTGCCACATGCCGCACACGAGCTACGGCCTCTTGAAGGCGATGCGCAGCCACCGCGTCGAGTCGCCGAACGTCGCCGACGAGTTGCGCACGGGTCGTCCGAACGCGTGCAACCTGTGCCACCTCGACCGCACGCTCGCCTGGACCGAGCAGCATCTCACCGAGTGGCATGCGCAACCGCGCGTTGCGCTCACAGACGAGCAGACCACGGTCGCCGCAGGCGTTCGCTGGTTGCTGCAAGGCGACGCTGGCATCCGCGCGCTCGCCGCGTGGAACGCAGGCTGGGCGCCGGCGCAGCGCGCTTCGGGCACGGACTGGATGCAGCCCTACCTCGCGCAACTGCTCGCCGACCCCTACTACGCCGTGCGATTCGTCGCCGCGCGTTCGCTGCGCGCGCAGCCGTCGGCGCCCGACCTCGCGGGCTACGACGAACTGCTGCCGCAGACCGACGCAGCGACGTTCGCGCGCAGGCTGCAGGACGCCTGGCAGGCGCCGCAGCGATCGAACCCGGAGATCCTGCTCGACGGCCGCGGCCTCCAGTGGGACGCGTTCCGCCGCCTCTACGCGCGCCGCGACGACCGACCCGTCTTCCTCGCCGAATGACCGCCTGCGCACGGATCCGCCGCGCTCCTGCGGACGCGGATCAAGGGAAGCAGAGGTGGTTCCAGACGGAAAGGTAGGCGGGGCTGCCGTCGGCAAGCTTCGGCGTGACCAAGTCCACCACCGTCGCGCTGTGGTACGGCGCCGGGTAGAGCGGCACTGGCGCGTGCGGGATGTTGGTCGTGAGTTGGTGCGAGTAGGAGAACGGCGCAGTCGCTCCGTCCACGCTGACACTGGGGCCGAATGCGTTGAGCCCCATCGACGCCCAGATGAACACCAACTGGGTCCACGGCACCAGTTCGTCCTGCAGGTGGCTGAAGCCGAACACCCGGTCCCTTGGAGTCATGCCGACTCGCGAGCACCATGTGGCGGGAGCGTTGGCGACGTTCTGCCAGTCGGCGGGGCTCGAGAAACAGACGACGCGCGCGACGGAACGCATCTTGCCGATCACGGCGGCATGGCCGCCGCCCTGGCTATGGCCGCCGACGGTGACCTTGGACCAATCCGGCTGCCCGCCGACAAGGAACTCCGACCAACCTTCCGTCGGGTAGTTCGCGTCCAGGTGCGTCAGCAGCGCCACGAGACGACGATCGACGCATTCCGACGGCGGCACGGTGATGAGCGGCGACAGATCCTGTCCCGTGACGACTTCCCGGCGCACGTTCCAGAAGGCCTCGGGGTCGAGGCTGTTGGCGCACAGGCTGCCGACGCTTGGCGTGTTGGGATACATCAGGCCGATCGCGTGGTAGCCGCGCGCGGCTCCGGCCCTGAGGACCAGTTGCTGGTTCTCGGGCTTGCCTCCCGTGCCGACGAGGAAAAGGAACAGGCCGTGCCTTGCAGCGACGCCCGGCTCCGGGTTGATCGCGACGTGGTTGTCCAGATAGGTCGCGATCGCCGGATCGGTGACGGACGGCGGGATCAACCGCGAGACGGACGGCGGCCCGATGACGACCGCGATGTCATTGTCCGACCACGAAGCAGTCCAGGGAGCCGGAGTCGATAGATCGAGATCGACGGCCTGCACGTCGAACGCGAAGCCCAGCAACAGGCTGTCGTTCGGCACCGTCACCGACAACGTGTCCGTCGACGCTCCCGACAAGAATCTCGTCGCGAACGGCACAGGCAGGATCGGCGCAGGCCCGAACACGTCGTTCGGATCGACCCGCATCAAGCCGCTCGCGAGGACCAGCGTCGGATCGATCGGCGGCGGCGTCTGGACTGCGCCGGCGAATGGCCGCCCCAGCAGCCACAGGTTGAGCTTGCCCGACTGCGGCGCCGGGAAGGTCTCGACGACGGAGAACGGCTGTCCGAGCCCGACCGATCCGAGGAAGCGAAGCGTGCGTCCCGTTCCCTGGCCCAGGGCCGCGCCCGCCATCGAAGCGATGGCCACGGCCAGCACGGCGACCCGCGCCGTCGACCCGATGTTGCGTGTCGGCATGGATGCGATCCCAGGATGACTTCGGCGGCAGAACGACTCGTCGCAGGGCTTCTCGGCGGAAAGGATAGCACGCTCGCGCATGGCTGACCCAGCCGCGACATCGACGGCCGAAGAAGCGCGCGCGGCGAAGACGGCCTTGCCACGGGGAGTAGCGATGATGTTATGCGCGTTCACGGTTCGAAGCTGGCCGCGGCTATGGCGGGCAAGCACGGGCCGCAGTATCCAGTCGACCGGAATCGTCGACCCGAGGCCCAGGCCCGATGAACGCAACCGCCGACCAAGGACCCACCACAACGCAACTGCGCCGCCGCCACCTGTCGATCGGCTGGATGTCGTTGTTCTTGTTCGCGCTGCTCGGCGTCGCGCTCGAGGCGATGCACGCATTCAAGCTCGACGCCTACCTGCATCCCGCGAACGAGACGCGACGGCTCCTGCTGCGGCTCGCGCACGCGCACGGCCTCGGCCTTGCGATGCTGCACGTCGCGTATGCGTTCACGGCGTCGTCGCTGCGCGAGGCGCCGAAGTTCGCTGGCCCGTGCCTCACGGGCGCGCTCGTCGCGATGCCGACGGGGTTCCTGCTCGGCGGGCTGTCGCACCGAGGCGGCGATCCGGGCGCTGGGATCGCGCTCGTGCCGCTCGGCGCGCTACTGCTGCTCGTCGCGATCGCTGCGACCGCGCGCGCGGTGCGCCGCGACGCGAACTGAATCTGCCTCGCGGTTGCTGGCTCAGCGCACTTCGACGACCGTGTGCTGGCCGACGACGGCGACGACGTCCTTGCGGCTCACTTCGCGGCCGCGCACCGAGAACGCGACGCTGCACTTGCCCGGGGGCACGACCGTCTGTCCCGGCAGGCCGCGCTCGAGCGGACCGAAGCCGACGACCTCGTCGCCGCGATAGACCGTGAACTTGTCCGCGTTCGGATGCGAAGGCCGCAGCCAAGCGCCCGCCATCAACGCGATCTCGATCTCCGGCGTCGACTCCTCGGCGATGACGCGCACGGCGCTCGCGACGCCCACGCGACCCGATCCGTCCGTGACGTGCAGGTCCCAGACGCCTTCGCGCACGCTGCCGTGCTCGAAGCGCCCGTCGAGGTCGCAACGTCCGGCCGCGGCCTCGAGCCCGCCGCGATGCTGCGCGCGCAGGAACGTGTCCGGACGCAGCGAGTCGCCGCCGATGATGCGGCCGCGAAGCGTGCCCATCACCGAGGCGACCTTCACGGCGACGCCGCTGCGGCCAGCCGGCACGACGATCGGCTCGCGCATCGCGAGTTCGTGGTCGTAGAGCTCGGTGAAGATCGTGTAGTCGCCGGGCACGAGGGACTGGATCGCGAACTCGCCCTTCAGGTCGGTCACCGACGAAGCGACGATCGTGTCGCCCTTCATCGCGTGCACCTCGAAGGCGCTGATCGGACGGTTGCCTGGCCCGGTCAACGTGCCGCGGATCGAGAGCGCCGCGACGGCGCGCAGGTCCGCCTTCGCGCTGCCGCCGGTCGGCAGTTCCACGCGAGCGCACTTCGAGGCCCAACCTTCCGTCGCGTGCAGGGACACGGCGTAGAAGCCGGGCTCCATCCCTTCGATGCGATACGAACCGTCGGTCTCGCTGATCGTCGAGCTCGTGTGCGCGTCCTCGGGCAGGTACTCCATCGTCTCCTGGTCGAACAGGCGCACCGCGGCGACGCGCGCGCCCGGGATCGGCGTGCCCGCGGCATCGAGCACGCGGCCGACGATCGCGCCGAGCGAGCCTAGTTGGATCGTGCGTTCGTTCGCGCCGGTCGTGAGCTGGATCGACTCGCGGAATGCCGCGTGGCTGCCGTCCACGGACGTCGCCTCGAGCAGCAACGCGCACGCAGGCGGAAGGTCCGCGAATCCGCAGACGCCCTTCTCGTCGGTCTCCGCGGTCCACGTCTCCGCTTCGCCGCGCGGCGTGGAGCGCGTCGGGTGCATGAGCGACCACGGCATCGCCGTGACGACAACCAACGTGCCGGCGACCGGCTCCTCGCCGGATCCCACGACCTTGACCTTCAACTCCGCTGCGAGCGGCAGCGGCATCTCGAGCACGCCGTCCTCGCCGAAGTTCTCGGCGACCGACAGCATGCGGCGCACAGCGCGGCCCTCGGTCTTCGCGACGAGGAACTCGTGCTCGCCTTCGATCTGCAACGCGACGAGACCGTCCTGGTCCGTGATCTGCTCCGCGCCGCCGTAGGGATACGCGCTGACGTGCACGCCCTCGATCGGCGCGCCGTTCTCGGCCGCGACGACGCGGCACCAGATCTCGCCGCCGCCGGTCGCAGCGACGACGAGGCGCGCGGTGACGACTTCGCCGCGCACCGCGGTGACGCGCTGGCGCACGTAAGACTGCGGGTCGGCGCCCAGCGGCCGCACTTCGACCCAATGCCGTCCCGGACGCACCTCGGCCTGCACGATGCCGTTCTCGTCGGTACGCTGCGGCGCGAGCTTGGCGACGCGGACTTCGCAGTCGGCGATCGGGAAGCCTGCGGTGCTCGTCACCACGATGCGGACGATCGCTGCGGACGTTCCCGTCCGCTCGGCTCCGCCGCCGACCGCCGTGCGCGACGCGCCGTCGTCTTCCTCGGATCGGCGGCCGTTGCCGGACTCGGACTGCGTCGAATCCGGCGGAACGAGGTCGTGGCCGTCGCCGAGCGAAGGCCAGAGGGTGAAGGCCAAGGCGAACGACGCAATCGCGCCGAGCAGCAACAACAGCGGGAATCGCACGTGAGCATTGGACCTCATGCGCGCGAGCGGGGACAGCAGCCGGTCGGTACCGCAGCGATTCCGCGCGGCATGCGCCGATGCCACGGGCGCAGCGGGATGCCGAAGCTGGCCCGAAGCGGGACAACCCGACGGACGGGACTGCGCGTTGCCGTGCGATGTTGCGCGAACTGCGAGGAAGCCCGCCGCCGCTGGTGATTTGGAGGACCACTTCTAGACTCCTTGCCCCCGATGACGACCGAGCTGCCCACCAAGTACGAGCCGCAGACCCTCGAGCCTGCGGTGACCTCCACGTGGCTCCAGAAGAAGGCCTTCGCCGCCTTCCCCGACGCGCGTGGCGAACGCTACGTCGTGATGATGCCGCTGCCGAACGTAACCGGCGCGCTGCACATGGGGCACGCGATGGACAACGTGATGCAGGACCTCCTGATCCGTTGGCATCGCATGCAGGGCGACAACACGCTGTGGCAGGCGGGCACCGACCACGCCGGCATCGCGACGCAGGCCGTCGTCGAGAAGCGCCTCAAGGAGATCGAGGGCAAGACGCGCCACGACATCGGCCGCGAGGCCCTCGTGCAGCGCATCTGGGAATGGAAGGAGCAGAGCCAGAAGCGCATCGTCACGCAGCAGCAGGGCATGGGCTGCTCGTGCGACTGGGACCGCACGCGCTTCACGATGGACGCCGTCTGCGCGCGCGCCGTGCGGCAGACGTTCTTCTCGATGTTCAAGGACGGGTTGATCTTCCGCGGCAACCGTCTCGTCAACTGGGACTGCGCGCTGCAGACCGCCGTCGCCGACGACGAGCTCTACAAGGAGACGGTGCAGGGCAAGTTCCACTACCTGCGCTACCCGCTCGTGGACGCGAAGGCCGGCGAGCCCAAGCACGTGATCGTCGCGACGACGCGGCCCGAGACGATGCTCGGCGACACCGCGGTCGCCGTGCACCCGGATCCTGCCGCTGCAATGCAGCAGACGATCGCGGCGCAGCGCGAGAAGCTCGCGGCCGCAGGCGACAAGGAACGCCCCGACGCCGAGAAGGAACTCGAACGCCTGCTGCAGCGCGAGCAGGAGCTGATCCCCCACCTCGCGCAGGTCGCAGCGCTCGCCAGGCAAGGCCGCAAGGTCACGTTGCCGCTGACGGGCCGTGAGATCCCGCTGATCACCGACGCGTGGGCCGACCCGTCGCTCGGCACGGGCTGCGTCAAGATCACGCCGGCGCACGACCCCAACGACTACGACGTGTGGCAGCGCCATCGCGAGATCGGCGCGGTCAACATCCTCAACAGCAACGGCACGATCGCCGCGCAGGGTCCCTACCAAGGCCTCGACCGCTTCGCCGCGCGCAAGCGCATCATGGCGGACCTCGACGCGCAGAGCCTCGTCGAGAAGGTCGAGGACCGCAGCATCGAGATCGACCACAGCGACCGCAGCAAGACGATCGTCGAGCCGTGGCTTTCGAAGCAGTGGTTCGTGCACATGGCCGACGTCGACGGCGGCATCGTGATGGGCCGCGGCACCGACAAGGAGTTCAAGAGCGCGGGCCTCGCGCAAGCGGCGCTCGACGCGTCCGCAGGCAAGCTGCCCGCGTTCCGCGACGGCACGCCGCGCGCGCAGGTCACGTTCCATCCCGACCAGGACCGCTACCGCAAGATGCACGACCAGTGGCTCGGCGAGAAGCGCGACTGGTGCATCAGCCGCCAGCTCTGGTGGGGCCACCGCATCCCGGTGTGGCGCGGCGACATGCCGGCGCAGCACCTGCTGATGCTCGCGCCGATGCTGAAGGGCCAACTCACGCGCGACGACGTCGCCGCGTGGATCGTGCTGCCAGACGGCACGCGCTTCTCGGTCGCCGACGCGCTCACGCGCCTTGCACAACCGAACGCGCCGCAGACCGTCGAGGTGCAGGTGTGCTTCCGCGACGAGAGCGCGGACCAGACCACGGGCCCGATCCTGCAGGGCGCGGGCCTCGAGCTCGATCCCGACGTGCTCGACACATGGTTCAGCTCGGCGTTGTGGCCGCACAGCACTCTCGGCTGGCCGCACCCTGCGACCGCCAAGGTCGACGCGGGCCAACCTTCGCTCGGCGGCAAGGACGGCGGCAAGAGCGCGCTCGACGCCTACTACCCGGGCAGCTGCCTCGTGACCGGCCGCGACATCATCACGTTGTGGGTCGCGCGCATGGTGATCACCGGGCTCTACAACCTCGGCGACGTGCCGTTCACCGACGTGTTCCTGCACGCGACGATCCTCGACGGCAAGGGCGAGCGCATGTCGAAGAGCAAGGGCAACGGCATCGACCCGCTCGACATCATCTCGCGCTACGGCGCCGACGCGCTGCGCTACGTCGTCTGCGAACTGCAGACCGGCACGCAGGACATCCGTCTGCCAGTGCAGGCGATCTCGCCGTTCACGAAGCCCGGCGAGCCCGAGCGGCTCATCGACCTCGCGACCGCAAAGCCCGGCCCCTACCTCGGCACCTTCCTCGATCCCGAGACGAAGCAGCCGATGGACCTCATCGGCCAGTACGCGAAGGAAGGGCTCACGCCGGCGAAGGCGACGAGCGACCGCTTCGCCATCGGCGCGAACTTCTGCAACAAGCTGTTCAACGCGGCGCGCTTCGCGTTCCTGAACCTCGAAGGCTCGAAGTTCGTCGCGCGCAACGCCGCCGACCTGCCGCTCGAGGACCGCTGGATCCTCTCGCGCCTCGCGAAGGCGCGAGCGGCGGTGCACGGCGCACTGTCGTCCTACAACCCGGCCGCCGCGATCTCCGCGGCGCGCGAGTTCTTCTGGGGCGATCTCTGCGACTGGTATCTCGAGCTCGTGAAGCCGCGCTCGCGGCCCGAGACCGATGCCGCCGTCCGCGCGGTCGCGCAACAGACGCTCGCCGCCGTGCTCGACCAGACGCTTCGGCTGCTGCATCCGTTCGTGCCGTTCCTGACGGAGCGGCTTTGGGAGAACCTGCGCGCGATCGCGCCTGTGCGCGGCATCGAGGCGCCCTTCGCCGACAGCGAACTGGTCGTGCACGCACAGTGGCCCGCCGCGTCGACGCACTGGATCGACGCCGACGCGGAAGCCGCCGTCGCGGCGGTCCAGCAGTGGTGCGCCGCGATCCGCGAGGCGCGCGCGAGCTACCAGGTCGCGCCGAAGACGCGCGTGCCGGTCCGCATCCAGGCGACCGGAGCGCTCGCGGCGACGCTGCAGCGCGGCAGCACGTTGCTCGCGCAGATGTGCGGCGCCGAGTCGATCGAGATCGGAGCAGAGCAGCAACGCACGAAGGACAGCGCGACCGTGGTCGTCGGCGAGGGCAAGGCCTACTTGCTCGGCGTCGTCGACCTCGACAAGGAGCGCGACAAGCTCGGCAAGCAGCGAGACAAGCTGCAGCAGCAGATCACCGCGATGGAGTCGAAGCTCGGCAACGCCGGATTCCGCGCCAAGGCGCCGCCGCAGCTGATCGCGCAGCAGGAAGAAAGCCTCGCGGCGATGCGCCAGCAGCTCCAAGGACTCGAACAGAGCCTCCGCGACCTCGGCTGACGGCGCAGCGCAAGCGCGGTCGCACACCTGGGACCAAGGTCGGTGTAGCCACGGGCAAGCCCGTGGCTATCTTCTGCCCCCTTCGAAGGGCTCGACGCGGACTCGCTGCCTCATCCTCGCGAGGGCCCGAACCACCCATGAACCCGATGCGCACCGTTCTCGCGCTCGGCGTCCTCAGCGCTCCCCTCTGCGCGCAGGCCGTCGAGATCCCCGCACTGACCATCCTGTCGACGCGCGTCGACGCCGACCGCCTCAACGCAGGCTCCGCCGGAACGACGACGCTCGCTGCGATCCGCGCCGCCGGCGTTCCGTTCGTCGCCGAGATCAACGCGTTCACGCTGACGCCGAACACCGCGGAGCAAGGCTTCTACAACTGGAACATCGACGGCGGAAACGGCATCGGGCTCAGCCCGACCGGCCAGATCTCGACGATCCCGCCGCTGTCGTTCTTCAACGCATTCGACGTGACGATCGACCTCGAGTTGCCGTCGACGGAGTTCGGCTTCTCGGTCGGCGACTGGAGTGGCGGCATGGACCTCGAGTTCCGCCGCACTGCGGACGACTCGCTCGTCGCGACGCACCACACGTCGCTGTTCACGACGACCGCGACCAAGTTCTTCCAGACGACGGAGCCCTTCGACCGCATCGTCATCAAGGCCGACAGCGAGACCGCGAACTGGGTGCTCACCGACCTGCACATCGCCGCGTCCGAGCCGTTCCTCGCGTTCGGCCAGGGCTGCCCCGGCGTCGCCGGCATCCCGACCCTCGGCGCGATCACGACGCCGACGCTCGGCGATCCGTATTCGCTCTCGCTGAGCAACATGGACCCGGCTGGCGGCGCGTTCTTCATGGCCCTCGGCTTCTCGCTCACGACTGACCCGGTCGCCGGCTCGCTGCCGATCGACCTCGCTCCGGTGGGCGCGCCGGGATGCTCGCTGCAGTGCGCGGCCGAAGCGCTCTTCTTCCAGTTGCACACGACAGGCGCATCGCAGTTCGACATCTCGGTGCCGAACAACCAGGCGCTGCTCGGCCTGCAGGTGATGACGCAGGCGTTCTCCACCGACACGAGCAACGTGCTCGGCCTCGTGGCGTCGAACGTCGGCATCGGCACGGTCAACCTCTGATCGAGACGAGCGCGCCTCGTCGATCGAGGCGCGACGCGGACGCCGCGGATGCCTGAACTGCCCGAGGTCGAGACCGTCCGCCGCGGCGCCGAGCCCTTGCTGAAGGGCCGCCGCCTCCGCCGCGTCGAACTACGGCGCAACGACCTCCGCTGGCCCATTCCCGTCGACGCGATCCGCGCGCTCGAGGGCCGCGTGTGCCGTTCGATCGAACGGCGTTCGAAGTACCTGCTGCTGCGATTCGATGGCGAAGGCGCGCCGGTCGCGCTGGTCCATCTCGGCATGAGCGGACGCATGCTCGTCGAGCCGATCACCGAACGCGGCGAGCGCCCCGAGTGGCGGCTGCACGAGCACTGGCGCATGGATTTCGGCGACCGCCTCGTGCGCTTCGTCGACCCGCGTCGGTTCGGCATGCTCGACTGCTGCCCAGCCGCCGAGCTCGCAGCGCACAAGCTCGTGCGAGTGCTCGGCCAGGAGCCGCTGGAAGAAGGGTTCGACGGCGCGTTCCTGTTCGCGCTCAGCCGCGGCAAGAAGGCGAGCGTGAAGTCGATGCTGATGGACGGCCGCCTGCTCGTCGGCGTCGGCAACATCTATGCGAGCGAAGCGTGCTGGCGCGCCGCCGTCCGCCCGCGCCGAGCAGCCAAGACGTTGAAGCGCACCGAATGCGACGCGCTCGCGGACGCAGTGCGGTCCGTGTTGCAGAGCGCGATCGAAGCGGGCGGCACGTCGTTCCGCGACTACGTCGGCGTCGGCGAAGAGCAGGGCTACTTCGCGCGCGAACTCGCCGTCTACGAGCGCGAGGACAGACCGTGCCGCCGCTGCAAGGCGCCCATCCGCCGCACGACCGACGGAGGGCGCAGCACCTACTGGTGCGCTGGCTGCCAACGTTGAGCGCGGCTCTGCGCGCCAGCGATCACATGTCGATGTGGATGAACCACAGCAGCCGCAGGCAGTCGCCGCGCGGCGAGCTGTCGTAGCGGATCAGGCTCAACAACGCGCGGAACGTGTCGTGCGTCTCCGCCTCGCGGCCGCGCGCGTCGCTGACGTAGGTCGACTTGTTGCTCGCGAGGATGCCGAGCGGACCCGTCGTCCAGCACGTCTTCGGGACGCCCTGTTCGCGGTAGTAGACGAACGGCACCCAGACCTTCTTGGTCGTCGTGTAGTCGCGCAGTTCGATCGTCGCGGTGTGCTGGGCCGACATTCCCCGACGCACGGTCATCGCGATCGAGCCGCCTTGCACGCCGCGTTCGTAGACAGTCGCCGCGAGTTGTTGCGCGGTCGGCGTCGGCGTGCCGTCGACGAGCTCGACGAAGTCGCCGCAACGGAAGCCGGCGATCCACGCAGGCGAGCCGACTTCGACGGAAGCCACCAGCACTCCGTTCTTCCCCTCGCCGAGCACGCGCTCGCACCACTCCTTCGGCACGCCGCGCAGGACGAGCCCCGCATACGGACGGGCGGTGTCCACCGACTCCAACGCGATGCTCTGCTTGGTGGTCTCGCGTTCGCGCTTCGCCTTCGGCGTCACCTGCAGTTCGGACTCCTGCTGGCCACGGAGCACGCGCAGCGTCGTCGCGGCGCCGCTCGTCAGCGACGACTCGACGGCCGGAAGCAGGTTCGCGTAGACGGTCTTCTGCCCGCCCACCGTGAGGATCACGTCGCCAGGAACGACGCCGGCAGCCCGGGCCGCCGAGTCCGCCTGCGTGCCGGTCACGAGCAAGCCGCTGTAGGGCGCGACGCCGCGGCGCTCGGCTGCCTCGCGGTCGAGTTCGCGGACCTGCAGGCCGAGCGACGGGCGCTCGCGATCCGTCTCGACGACGGCCTCCATCGTCGCCTCGAGCCGCGCGTCGACGAAGAAGCTCTCGGTCACGCCGGCGCCTGCTTGCGCGCGAGCGACTTCGAATCGCTCGTTCGGGATCCGGGTTTCGTAGGTGTAGGAAGTGCAGGCGGCGAAGAACGAAAGGCATGCGAGCAGTGCGCTGGTGGCAGCGCTCTGCGGAAGACGACGGATCACTGGGGTTCTCCTTTGCGTTTTTGGATCCAGAAGAAGAGGAGCACGATCAGCAGCAGGGCGAGGGACGCGTAGTCGAGCCAGTCGGCGATGCGCTCCACGCGCTTGCCCTGGCCCTGGATGTTCCGTGCGAAGTGCGCGAACGCCGGCTCCACGCTCTCGGCCGGCACGTCGGCGTCGCCGACGGCCGGAAGGCGCAATCCAGCGCGTTCGCGGATCGCGCGTTCGGACGAGGGCGCGACTATTCTCGACACGGCCGCAATCGCGGCTTGCTGCCCGACTCCGTCGAGCGCGGCGACCCCGATCGGCACGGCGGTCGGCAGCGTCCACTGCGGCACGCGCAGCAACGAGGCATCGCGCGCGGCGAGCGGCTCGGGCAGCACGAGGGCGAGGTCGGGGTTCGCCGCGAGCGACGCGGCCATCGCCGGGTAGCCCGCTTCGTAGACGCCGATGCGCGCGTCGAGCGCGGTCCAGACGCCGAACACCGCGGAGTCGCCGCCACCGGCGCGCAGCGTCTCGTGCATCGACAGGATCCACGGGCCTCGGTCGACCGCGGGCTTCGCGAGCCGCAACCCGTCGCCGAGCCCGTAGGCGAGCGCGAGCCGCTCGAAGGCGCGCGGCAGCTGGCCTTCCGCGGCGAGCTCCGTGGCCTTCCGGCCACAGACGACGTAGCCGAGGCTCCACGGCATCGCGATGCGGCCGTCGCGGCTCACGCGCAGCGCGGGATCGACATCGGTTCCTGCCTTCCACTCCGCGAACGCGACCTCGCGCTGCAGCGCGAACAGGTCCGGGCCCGAGGCGACGAGCACCGCAGCGCGCGCGTCCGTCCGGTCGCGCAACGCCTCGCGCGCGACGACCCGGACTTCCGCGCCCGCGACGCCGGCCAGCGCCTCGCGCACCGCGGCCGCGACCTCGCCGGCGAGCGGCTCCGGCAACGCGACGCGCACTTCCTGCGCGGCGACGAAGGCCCCGACGAACAGCACAGCAACCCGACAGCCCACTGCGTGCGCGACATTCACGGACGCTCCTCCCGCACGAACCAACGGATCAACGCGTAGGACGCGACCTGGCAGCCGACTGCCGAGTAGACGACGGTCGCATACCAGTCCTCGCCCTCGGTCGGCATCGCCTCGGCGAAGAGGTAGACGCCGAACTGCATCGCGAACGAACGCAGCCCCATGAGCGTCGCGAGCTGGTAGCTCGGCACGAGGCCGGACGTCAGCGCCTGCAGCGGGCCGGTGCGCGCCGAGGCCACGACTGCCGCAGCGAGGCCGATCGGCGCGAGCGCCGCGAGCGAACCAGCGCGTGTCACGCCGAGCAGGCAGCCGACGAGCAGCGCCGAGGTGAGCAGCACGAAGTTGCGCTTTCCGACGCGGTCCGCGACGCGGCCGAACACGAAGCTGCCGATCGCCGAGCACAGTCCGAGCGCGACCCAGACCTGGCCCTGCTCCTCCTTCGGCACGAGGCCGCTGCGGTCGAGCCACAGCCCGGAGAGCAGCACGACGGGGATGAACGAGCCGTTGTGCAGCATCGTCGCCAGCAGCGCCGCGGACGCCGGCCGCTGCCGCAGCACGTCGCGCGGGTCCACCCATTCGCTGCGGCGGCCGCGTTCCGGCACGTTGCGCATCGCGAGCCCGGCGCCAACGAGCGCCACGGCCGCCTGCGCCCAGAACACCGCCTGCCACGCGCCGAGCGAGCCGGACCACGTCGCGAGCGGCAGGCCGAGCGGGAACGCGAGGAACATGCCAGCCGTGAACGCGCCCATCGCCGCGCCGCGGCGTTCGTACGGAACGACGACGGCCGCGAGCGCCGACGCCGAAGCGTAGGCCGCGCCGACGGCGGCGCCCGACAGCGCGCGGGCCACGAGCATCCAGGCGTAGGACGAAGCCGTCGCCTGCAGCGCGCTTGCGACGGCGAATGCAAGCAGGCCGAAACCGAGCAACCGCTTCTTGCCGACGCGATCGGCGACCGGGCCGGCGACGAGCGCGGCGAGCGCCGACGCGAGCGCCGCGGCTGCGAGCAGCGTCGACTCCGAGTTGCCTGCCGGCGCGATCTCGGGCGGCAGGAACGGCAGCAGGGCGCCGAGCACGAGCATGTTGCAGTTCAACGCGAACGCGGCGATCGCGAGCGCCGTGATCGCGAGCCGTTCGGTCGAGCGCGGAAGGTCCGCGTCGGGCGCGGCGGTCGTGCGGGCGGAGGTCTGCAAGGGCCGGCATCATGGCGAGCCTGCGCGCGCCGGAAAACACCTGCGGCGCGACGCCGGGACGGGGCTAGACTGCTCCGCCGATCCTGCCGTGGAGGTCCGTTGAAGATTGCCATTCTCGGCGGGGGCATCTCCGGAACCGCCCTCGCACACATGCTTGCCCGCGACGGACACCGCGTCACGGTGCTCGAAGCCGCGCCGCGCCCTGGTGGCCTCTGCAAGAGCCGCCGCTACGGCGAGTTCACGTTCGACGAGGCCGGCGGCCACATCCTCTTCAGCAAGGACAAGAAGGCGCTGCAGTGGCAACTCGACCGCTGCGGCGGCGACGAGGGCACGGTGCGCGTCGAGCGCAACACGAAGATCCGCTGGCACGACCGCTGGGTGCCGTATCCGTTCGAGAACGGCGTCGGGCACCTGACGCAGGACGCGATCCTCGACTGCATGAAGGGCTACATCGACGCGCTCGTCGAGCGACGCGTCGGCAAGCCCTGCCCCGAGACCTTCCGCGACTGGATCGACTGGCGCATGGGCGAAGGCTTCGCGCGCCACTTCATGGTTCCGTACAACGAGAAGATCTGGAAGTGCGACCTGCGCTCGATGGCGAGCAGCTGGGTCGCGGGCCGCGTGCCCGAAGCCCCGATCGAGGACGTGCTGCGCTCGGCGCTCGGCCAGACGACCGAGGGCTACACCCACCAGTCGGTGTTCTGGTTCCCCAAGCACGGCGGCTTCGAGACCGTCGTCACGGGCACGGTGAATGGCGGCGGCTTCGACGTGCAGTGCGGAGTGCGCGTGAAGGACGTGCGCAAGGACGGCTCGAAGTTCAAGGTCGACGGCGAGAGCTTCGACCTCGTCGTCAACACGGTGCCGCTGCCGCAGATCGAAGGCGCGATCCACGAGATCCCCGAGTCGATCCGCGCCGACATCCGCGCGCTCGTGCCGATCTCGCTGATCAACGTGATGATCGGCGTGAAGCTCGACGAGCCGCTGCCGCCGCTGTCGTGGATCTATCTGCCGTTCGCAGACCAAGGCCCCACGAACCGCGTCACCTACTACAGCAACTACTCGCCGCACAATGCGCCCCAGGGCCACGGGTCGTTCCTCGCCGAGGTCACCTACCGCGGCAAGCTCACGCCCGACAAGGCGTGGATGGACAACGTGCTCGACGGCCTGCAGCGCGCAGGGATCCTGAAGCGCGAGAAGGTCGTGCTCGCCGAGTGGTGCGACAACACGTTCGCCTACATCGACCAGAACATGGAGTTCGCAGCGCGCGTCGCTCGCGTGCGCAAGTGGTTCGACGAGTCGGGCTACGTCACCTTCGGCCGCTTCGGTCGGTACGAGTACCACAACAGCGACCAGTGCGTCGCGCGCGCGATGGAAGTCCACGCGCACATCCGCGACATCGCCGCGAGCGGCGCGCCGGCGCGGCCGACGTTCCGCTGAGGCGCTGCGACGAGGCGCTCGCCGCGAGGCGAGCGCGCGGGCACCGAGCTCAGCGGATCGGCAGCAGCGGGCCGCGGGCGCTCACAGGCAAGCGCAGGCACATGCCGGCGCGGCCGTTCGTGGCGTCGTCCGGGAGCACGCGGATGCCCGCCGATTCGACTGCGTCGCGGAACTCGTCGATGCGGTCGGCGGTCGGCTCGCCCTGCGCTTCGCCGCTGCCCTGCACGCGCACGAAGTGGCCGTCGTCGTCGTCACCCACTTCGATGTGCAGCGCGGACGACTCGCCCATGCGCTGGTCGACCAGTTCGATCGCGAGCCGCATCGCGCGGCCGAGCGCGGGCACGGACGTGAACACCGAAGCGCTCGCGTGTCCCGTGACGTAGACGGTCCGACGCGCGCCGTTGCACGCGAGGTCGTGCACGACGTCGTGCGCGAGGTCGAGCAGGTCGACAGCCTGGAGCCCCGAGGCGGCCTTCCGGCCCTCGGCCTCCAGCTCCAACTGCACGGCGTCGCACCACGTCAGCACTTCGTTCGCCGTGCGGACGAGGCGCGAGAGCGCGATGCGCGACCCGTCCTGGGTCTCGTGCTCCATCGCCGAGAGCGCGCGACGCAGTTCCGAGAACAGCACGTCCTGGCTCTCGACTTGCGCGAGGATGCGTTCGCCGAGTTGCCGTGCGCCCATGGCTTCGCGACGCAGCAACGCAGAGCCGAACTGCGCGGACTCGGGCGCGACGACGAGGTTGCCCGGTCGACCCGGACCGAACCCGCGGTGCGGGGCGAGGTCGACGAGCGACTCGTCCGTCGCGTGCGTCGCCGCGGCGCGCGGCGGCGCGATCGTCTCCTCTTCGGAGAGCATGGGGGCGGAGAGATCGGACGCGCGCTTCTCGCTCATGATTCGGAACACGCCACGGCACGGGCGGCTTGGTAGAGTCGAGATCGACCCGAAGACCGCGTCCGCTTGAGCCGACGCCCGCGGAACGATGCCTGTCTCCCCTTCCCTGGTCCGCGAACTCGCCCACGACTGCGGCTTCGAGCTCGTGCGCTTCGGCCCCGCCGATCCGGGGCCGTTCGGCCAGCGGTTCCTGGACTGGCTCGACCAGGGTCGGCACGGCGAGATGCGCTACCTCGAGGAGAACCGGGAACGGATCCTCGAGCCCACCACATGGCGCCCGGGCGTGCAGTCCGCGATCGCGCTCGGCGTCGACTACGGCGGCCCGCGCGCGGAGCTGCTGGGCGGCGGCCAGGTCGCGCGCTACGCGGCGGGCCGCGACTACCACCGGTGGCTCAAGGACCGCGTCTTCTCGCTGCGCAAACGGCTCGAGCGCGAAGGCGTGCCCTACGGCACGTGCAACGGCGGCGCCGACGCAGTGCCCGTGCTCGAACGCGCGCTCGCAGTGCGCTCTGGCATCGGCTTCCTCGCCAAGAGCGCGATGGTGATCTCGCCGACCCACGGCCCCTACCTGCAGCTCGGCGAGCTGCTGACGGGCATGGAGCTGCCGCACGACGAGCCCGCGAAGGGATCGTGCGGAACGTGCACCGCCTGCATCGACGCATGCCCGACGCAGGCGATCGTCGCGCCGCACGAAGTCGACGCGCGTCGCTGCCTCAGCTACACGACGATCGAGCTGCGTGGCTTCGCCGCGCCGGAACTTCGCGAGGCGCAGGGCGACCGGTTCTTCGGCTGCGACGTCTGCCTCGAAGTGTGCCCGTTTCAGAGCAAGAGCCCGCTGCTGTCGGTCCGCGGCGACGATCGCCCGAAGGACCTGCGCCCGCATGCGCTGCTCTCGCAATGGACGCTCGTCGACGTGCTGGAGCTCGACGAGGCCCGCTACGAGTCCGAATGGGTCGGCACCGCGATGCGGCGCGCGACGCGCTCCGGCCTCCGTCGCAACGCGGCCGTCGTGCTCGGCAACCTCGGCGACCCGAAGGCCGTCCCGGCCCTCGTGCGCGCGCTCGCGGACGCGGACCCCGTCGTCCGCGGGCATGCGGCATGGGCGCTCGGACGGATCGACGCGCGGCACCCCGCGCTCGAGTCCGCGCGCGCCAGGGAGACGGACGCCGCGGCGCTCGCCGAGATCGAACGCGCGCTCGCAACGGGCTGATCGCGCGCGACCGCGACGGCGAGGACTTCGCGACGTCGCAAACCCGCGACGGGTCCGATTCTCGCGACGCCGCGCAACCGCCGTTGCCGACGACGCATTCGCCACCGCACGTGGATCCCCGCACTGCGGACCGTCCGCGTTTGCAGACTGCGGCGAGGCGGCGTCCGGACGTCGCGACGGAACGCGAACGCGATTGCCGCCGATGCCATCGCCTCGTGCGCGACGCCGTGAGGCGGACTTCCACACTTGGCAGAGCGCTTGCTTTCTCTCCGTCGTGCGCGGTTCGCAGTGGACCGCACAACCTGACCAACGAGAGCAACAAACGATGTCCAGCCAAGACTTCTACGGTGAGCGCAAGTGGTGCGAGCAGTGCAAGGACTACGTGCGCTACCTGATGAGCATGGACCACTCGTTCTGCGTCACCTGCGGCAGCAAGGTCCGCCTGTTCAACAAGGAAGACCAGTCGCGGTTCACGGAGACGGTGCAACGGCACCGCTGGCAGGCCTCCTGATCGAACTCCGACGCTGCGCGGGGTCCCTGTTCCTGCGCGCCGCGTCCTGAGCGCTCGCAAATCCCTGATCCAAGTCGCGGCCCGCCGGGCGTCTCCCGGCGGGCCGTTCCTTTTCTTTGCGGCTGTGCGCGGACGAGCCTAGATTCCTCGCCCTTCTTTTCGCGCGAGGCGCCATGCAGCTGCAGAACTTCCGCAACGAGCCGTTCACCGACTTCTCCGTCCCCGCCAACAAGGAAGCCTTCGCTCTCGCGCTGAAGAAGATCGAGACGCAGGTGCTCGGCAAGTCGTGGCCGTGCTGGATCGCCGGCGAGCAGGTCACCGGCAAGAAGACGTTCGAGACGCACGATCCGGGCGAGACCTCGCGCAAGATCGGCACGTTCCAGGAGCTCGCTCCCGAGGACGCCGACCGCGCGATCGAAGCGGCGCACGCCGCGTTCCAGCAGTGGGCAGAGACGCCAGTCCAGCAGCGCGTCGACATCGTGATGAAGGCCGCGCAGAAGATGCGCGCGCAGAAGCACGAGTGGTCCGCGATGCTCTGCTACGAAGTCGGCAAGTCGTGGGCGGAAGGCGACGCGGACACCGCCGAGGCGATCGACTTCCTCGAGTACTACGCGGGCCAGATGCTGCGCATGCAGGAGCCGCAGTTCGTCACGCCCGTCGACGGCGAGCGCAACGAGATGATCTACATCCCCCTCGGCGTGGGCGCGATCATCCCGCCGTGGAACTTCCCGCTCGCGATCATGGCGGGCATGACGGTCGCCGCGCTGCTCGCCGGCAACACCGTCGTCGTGAAGCCCGCGTCGCAGTCGCCGCTCGTCGCCGCGAAGTTCGTCGAACTCATGTACGAGTGCGGCCTGCCCAAGCAGGTCCTCAACTTCGTCACCGGCCCCGGCTCGAAGGTCGGCGGCGCGATGGTCCAGCACAAGCTCACGCGCTTCATCTCCTTCACCGGCAGCCGCGACGTCGGCCTCTGGATCCACGAACAGGCGTCGAAGACGCAGAAGGGCCAGATCTGGATGAAGCGCCTCGTCGCCGAGATGGGCGGCAAGGACAGCATCCTCGTCGACAAGGACTGCGACCTGCAGAAGGCTGTCGACGCGGTCGTCGCGTCGGCGTTCGGCTTCCAGGGCCAGAAGTGCTCGGCGTGCAGCCGCGCCGTGATCCATCAGGACGTCTACGACGAGTTCGTCAAGCGGCTGCTGCCGAAGGTCGAAGCGCTGACGCAAGGCCACCCGAGCGACCTGGCCAACTACATGGGCCCGATGGTCGACGCAGCGGCGCAGAAGAAGACGCTCGAGTACGTCAAGATCGGCAAGAAGGAAGGCAAGCTCCTCACCGGCGGCGAAGCCGGGCCGAAGTCGGGCTACTACGTGAAGCCGACGGTGTTCGGCGACGTGAAGCCCGACGCGCGCATCTGCCTCGAGGAGATCTTCGGGCCCGTGCTCGCGCTCGTGCGCGTGAAGGACTTCGAGGAAGGCCTCGCCGTCGTCAACAACACCGAATACGGCCTCACGGGCGCGCTGTTCACGAACGACGAGCAGAAGAAGCAGATCGCGCGCCGCCGCTTCCACGTCGGCAACTTCTACATCAACCGCAAGTGCACCGGCGCGCTCGTCGGCGCGCATCCGTTCGGCGGCTTCAACATGTCGGGCACCGACAGCAAGGCCGGCGGCCCGGACTACCTGCTGCAGTTCCTGCAGGCGAAGACGATCAGCGAGAAGATCCGCTGATCCAAGCGCGCGCGGCGCGGCGTCACCTGCCGCCTGCGCGCTGCTTCTGCTCCTGCTCGGCCTTCTGCTGGTCGGCAGGCAGCCCCGACTTCGCCTCCGGCGCTGGCACACCGCCGGTGCCGTAGAGCGCGAGTTCGCAGTTGGGATGGTCGAACATCTTCTCGTGGTCGTGGCCCACGCCGTGCGCCTCGACGAGTCGCCAGCCGAACGCCCAGCCGCGCGCCTCCGCGAGCGCCTTCGCCGACCAGAAGCACGCGAGCCCGCGTTGGTGACGGCCCGACCCTTGCGCCATCGCGGGCTCGCTCGTCTCGAAGTTCTCGTCCGGCTGGTCGTCCGCAGTGCCGAGGTAGATCGTCAGCGGCGCGGCGAGGTAGCGGCGGATCTGCTCGTCGTTCGACAGCTCGTCCGGCAGGCCGCCGAAGCCATAGCCGAACTTCATCGCGCGCGTGGGGAACAAGTCCGTGCCGGGATTGGCTGCGACGAGACGTTCTGCGCCCGTGTCGAGGAACGCGCTCATGCGCATCACGAACTGCCCGCCCGCCGAGTGGCCGAGGATCGTGTAGGGCATGCCGTCGTTGCGCATCATCGAACGAACGGCAGCGGCGAGCGGCGGGATGAGCGAGTAGGTCCACTCGTGCTTCGGCGCGACGGCGCCGTCTTCGCGCAGGAGGCCGCCGCGTTGGTAGGCGCGGCTCGGGAAGCGTTCGCTGTCGAACCGCGGAGCGACGATCAGCGCATTGAGCCGATCCCCCAACGCGACCGCGTGGTCCCGGTACTCGCTGGCGTTCCGCAACACGCCGTGCATGACGAACACCATGCGTTGCCCGAGGAACTGTTCCGGCCGGTAGAAGAACACCGGGATGCCGTGGGGCCCGACGCCGATCGTGCGCTCGCACTTGCCGATCGGGATCTCGGGCTCTTCGTCGATCGGCGCGACCTGGACGAGCACGGGAGCCGGCTTCTGCGGCGCCGCAGGCGTCTGCGGCGCGAACGCGAACACGGACGAGACGAGCAACGTGGCGAGCATGCGCCAGAGTCTAGCAGCCCGTCGCGAGACGGCTCCGCGCGCGACTCGCAGCGCAGTTGGGCCCGCGCGCCGCTTCGAGGCGATGTCTCGTTGCCATGGAAACGACGACGGCCCGGCTGCGCGGAGCAACCGGGCCGTCGCATCGACGTCGGGGACCTTCCGGTCAGAAGAAGCGGATCTCGGCGCCGCGCGACGCGGCGACGCCGCTGATGCCGTTGGGGTCCGCGACGAACCACTGCGTGAACATCGTCAGGCCGGAGAGGCCCGGATCGAAGGGCAGCGGGAACATCAGCGTGCCGAAGCCGCGGCCCGGCTGGCCGGCAGGGCCTTCGAGCGCGATCGGCAGCTGCGCCAACTCGGGCAAGCCGATGTTGAGCGCGAAGCCGGCGAACGTGGTGCCCGGGGCCGACGCAGTCGTCGACACGACGAGCAACGCCGGCGAGCCGCCGAGCGCGTTGCCGATGCCGACCTTGAAGTCGACGTTGCCGATGTTGGCCGGCACTCCTGCGAGGATGCTCGGAACCTGCAGACCGCTGCCCGGCGTGCTGGCGCCGAACTGGATGCCGATCGGCGGAATGCGCTCGCTCGCGAGCGTCGGACGATCGAACGGGAACTGCCGGTTGCGCACGCGCGGGTCGGTCAGCGCGTTGCTGACGAAGTCGATGACTTCGTTGATCACGTTTTGCGGGATCGGCGGAGCGCCGGGCGGCGGCCGCAGAACGGCCAACGGGTCCTTGTTGTCACCCGGACCACCGCCGTTGATGTAGAAGCCGAGCACCTGGCCGAGGTTCTGGAACTGCCCCGTGTGCATGTATTGCGTGCGCAAGCCCGCATTGCGGATGCTCGGCACCTTGAAGCGACCGCGATCTGCCGGGTTGTTGGTCACAGCCTGGCGCCCGATGTCCTCCGCAGTGGGCCGCAAGCCGAGGTTGCGGAACGTGGGAGGCGCGCCGCCGCCAGGAGGCGCCGTGACACCGGCGAACAACGGCGGCACGTGGCAACCTCCGCAGCCGAAGCCACCGCCCGGACCGCCCGGCGGCCGCAGGAAGGTGTTCATGCCGTTGATCTGCGCCTGCGTCATCGCGCCGGGCACACCGCGCTGCGCCTGGTCCCACGGCGTCTGGTCCGGCACGAGCGAGCGTTCGTAGGTCGCGATCGCGAGGCCGATGCGTTCTGCGGTGATCGCCGGATCCCCGAACGCCGCCGCAAACAGCTGCGGGTAGGTCGGGTTCTGCGCAATCGCGGCCGCCATGTCCGGCGGCACGTTGGTCGCGAGCGCCATCGGAACCGCGGTCGCGAGCTTGCCCTTGATCTGGTTCCAGGTGCGCACGTCGTGCGCCATCTCCACGTCACTGAGCGGCGGCTCGACCGACTGGCTCTCGAGCGCGCCGCCAGCGGGCAGGCTCACGACTCCGGTCTCCGGGTTGGTGAACACGCCGCGGGCGCGACCGTCCCAGAACAGCTCGGGGAAGTAGGCGCCGGTCAGGAAGCTCGGGGAGGCGCGCCCCGTGACCTGCTCGCCGAGGCCGAACGCCGCGTCGGGCGCGTAGGTGTTGTTGGCCCGGCTGTTGGGCACGCCGGGCGAGCCAAACGTGTCGTCCGGGTTGCCGATCACACCGTCGAGGCCCGGGTGCGGAGCGCGCCGGTTGTCCCCGCCGCCGAACTCCGTCTTGTGGCACGTGCCACACGCAACGCGGTTGTTGCTCGACATCTGCTCTTCCCAGAACAGGATCTTGCCGAGCACGGTCTTGGCAGGCGTGATCGGGTTGCCGGCGGGCACCGGCGGAGCCTGCAACGGCCCCTGCGCGTGCAGCGCCGAGGCAAGTGCGGCCGCGCCGAGGAGAGGCAGCAGACGCGAGAGGGTTGCGTTGGGTTTCATGGCGTTCGGGGTCTGAGGATTATCGTGGGGCGGCCACGGGAACGCGCCTGCGCGAAGGCCCACACGAAGAAGTTGCACATTCTGCGGTCCAGAGGGACAGGCATGCGCCGGGCTACGAACTTTGCCCCGAACAGACTGCAGGAACCGCATGCGGCGCACCGCGCGCAGCCAGCCGCGCGAAGCGGGTGGATGACAAGGACCGGCAGCGGATCCCCTCGTCGCCACCGATCGGCTCCGGGGCGGCACGCTCCGCCGGACCTGGCGCGCGTGGCACGGCGACGACGCGCCTTGTCGATCTGCAGAGGTTCGGGGTGCCGGACTGCGTGGTCCGCTGGAACTGCCGACGTACACGGCCGACCAGGGATGCCGACCTGCTCAGGCGACCTGCGTTGCCGACCTTGGCGGACGACTCGAGAACGACGGCCGCAGCCGCACCTTCGAGGAACAGGCCCGGGCCGGATCGACCGCTCGCGAGGCGAGGGGCGCAGAAAGCCTGCGCCCCGCATTCTCCCGCTAGCCCGCCGCCGCGCCGCGGCCGGCGCGCCCTGCGCCGGAGCGCACCGCGGCCACCGCCGCCCGCACGCGCCGTTCTTGCTCCGCGAGCAGATCGCCATGCGTGCGGTCGCGGTCGAGCCGCCGCGCCGACGCCAACAACCGCAACGCCACCGGCAGACGGCCGAGACGCCACTCGGAGTTGGCAAGGCCGATGCGCGCGCCGAGGTCCCACGGGTCCGCGCGACGAACGCGCGCATAGAGGCTGCGCGATGCGTCGAACTCGCCGCGCAGATAGTGCTGCAGCGCCGCCTGCAGCAGGAGCCCGCGGCCGGTGCTGTCCTTCGACCACTTCTTGCGCGACAGCGCGAACACGAGCCACGCAGCCGAGCCGATCGCGAGCGCCTGCATCGTCCACAGGCCGACCGGGAACCACGGGCCGTTGCCGTCGAACACGAACCGCGCCACGAGCGCGAGATCCGCGCCGAGCGCGACGCCCGCGAGCACGATGGTCCCCCACACGGTGATGCCCGTGCGCAGCAGGTAGACCGCTGCGGCACAACCGACCGCGAAGATCGCGGCGTTGGGGAGGAACGCGTCCTGGAACACGGAGCGAGGACGCTACGCGCAACGGCAGCTTCGTGCCATGCAGAGCAGCGCCGCGTTGCGTCCAGCTGCGAGGGATGCGCGCGTCGGCAAGCGGGAACGCGCATCGGCGAACCTGCAACGGATCTGAATCGCGCCCGGGGACTGCCTTGCCAGGCCGCAACACACTGCTCGACCGCCTTGCGCCCCACCACGCGGAGTCCGTGGGTGCGGCCGCGCGGGCTCCGGGCTACCCTTCCCGCCCTAGCCCATGCTGTCGCCCGCCCACCGGCTCTACCTGCTGTTCACGCCCTCGCTCGCGGGCGAGAAGCCGTGGCGCACGCTGGAGAGCGCGCTGAAGGGCGGCGTCGACCTCGTGCAGTGGCGCAGCAAGGAGTCCGACGACGCCGGCTTCCGGGCCTGCCGCGACGTGTGCATGGCACGGGGCGTGCCGATCCTCGTCAACGACGACGTGATGCTCGGCGTCCGCGGCCGCGCCCACGGCGCGCACGTCGGCCAGGACGACATGCCGGCCGAGGTCGCGCGCAAACTGCTCGTCCGCCAGTGGCTCGGCGTCAGCACGCACGACAAGGCGCAGATCGACGCCGCCGTCGCCGCCGGCGCGGACTACGTCGGCTTCGGCCCCTGCTACCCCACCGCGACGAAGGGCTACGACGAAGGCCTCTCCGCCGAGGTGATCGAGGAGGCGGCGTTCAGCTGCCCCGTGCCGCTGTTCGCGATCGGCGGCATCGACCCGACCAACCTGCTGCGCCTGCGCGCATTCGGCGTCCGCCGCATCGCGGTGTCGAGCGCGATCCTGAAGGCCCAAGACCCCTACGCCGCCGCTGCGCGCCTGCGCGCGATGCTGTGACGGCATGAGGCGCGCGAACGGCGGCTCGTCGCCGTTCCCCGCCGTTCAGACGATCAGCATCGCGTCGCCGAACGAATAGAACCGGTAGCCGCGTTCGATCGCGTCGCGATAGACCGACAGGATGCGGTCCTTCCCGGCGAACGCCGCGACGAGCAGGATCAACGTCGACTTCGGCAGGTGGAAGTTGGTGATCAGCGCGTCGACGACGCGGAACGGCTTGCCTGGATACAGGAAGATCGACGAACTGCCGCGACCCGCGGTGACCGTGCGGTCGTCGTTGGCGCAGGTCTCGAGCGTGCGGCAACTCGTCGTGCCGACCGCGACGACGCGGCCGCCGCGCGCGCGCGCAGCCGCGATCGCCTGCGCCGTCGCCGCGGGCAGCTCGTATTCCTCGGCGTGCATGCGGTGCTCCTCGACGACGTCGGTGCGCATCGGCGCGAACGTGCCTTCGCCGACGTGCAGCGTGACCCACGCGAGCTCGACGCCGCGCGCCTTCAACGTATCGAACACGCGCTCGGTGAAGTGCAGCCCCGCGGTCGGCGCCGCGACCGCGCCGGGCACGCGCGCGAACACCGTCTGGTAGCGCGCGCGATCGGCCGCCGGATCCTCTTCGCCGGTGCGCGCGATGTAGGGCGGCAGCGGCGCGCGGCCGTGTCGTTCGAGCGCCGCGTTCACATCGCCGCCGTCCGCGCGCAACGCAAACCGCCAACGCCCGCCGTCGAGCTGCTGCAGCAACTCGAGCTGGATCGCGCCGCCTTCCATCGCGACGACGTCGCCAGCCGCGAGCCTCTTGCTCGGCTTGACGAACCCTTCGCCCTCGTGGCCCTGCAGCGACAGGATCAGGCACTCGACCTTGCCGCCCGACGCGCGCCGTCCGCAGAGCCGCCACGGCCGCACGCGCGTGTCGTTGAGCACGAGCAGGTCGCCCGCGCGCAAGAAAGTCGGCAAGTCCGAGAACTCCGCGTGCGTCGTGCCGCCGCCAGCGCGGTCGACGACGCACAGGCGCGAACGGTCGCGCGGCTCCATCGGCGCCGTCGCGATCGAAGCCTGGGGCAACTCGAAGTCGAACTCGGAGAGGTTCACGGGCGGAGCAGCGTAGCGAACGCGGCCTCGCGCGCAGCGGCTGTGGGCGTCGGCCGACCAGGCCCCGGGTCGACGCGTTGTCGCTGCGCTCCTACAGTTTGGCGGTGTTCCAAGCCGCGCCGCGCCTCTCTCCACTTCGCTTCGCCGGGTTTGTGATCCTTGCAGCCGCTGCTGGATGCGCACCCGCGTCGTCATCGGAGACCACGCCCAACACGGGCGTCGGCGCAGAGCCCGAACTCGCATTCTGCCGCCAGAGCCTCACGTCGTCGTCGACTGCGGAGATCGCGCTGCGCACGGCGCAGAACCTCGGCAACGCGCGCGTCGCCGACCGCAGTGGCCGCGAGTTGCACGTTCGCGTGCATCCCGACGGCGACCATGTCGTGTTCACGCGCCAGACGACTGCTGGCAACGCGTCGACGGGCGAGCTATACGTGAGCACGCGCAGCGGCCTCGCGCCCGAAATGCGCATCACGAACTCCGCCGGCTTCGACGAGACGCCGTGCTGGTCGCCCAACGGCGCCGTCGTCCTGTTCGCGACCGCGCGCGCCGGCGACTCCCGGCTGTGGACCTGCGCGATGGACGGGCAGAACCCGCAGCCGTTCCTCGCCGCGGATCCCGGCCTCGAGGACCGCGAGCCCGATTGGTCGCGCACGACGGATCGCGTCGTGTTCGTGCGCAGGCAGGGTGGCCAGAGTCGACTGCAACTCGCGTTCGGCGACGGAACCGGGTTGCTGCCCTTCGGCACGCAGCGCCCGTCGCAGACCGCGGACCTCGGCGTGCGCGAACCGTGCTTCTCGCCCGACGGCTCGAAGATCGCGTTCGTGGACGTGCTCGCGTCGGGCATCTCGCGGCTCTGGAACATCGACATCGCGACCGGCGTCGAGACGTTGCTGTTCGACCCGCAAGGCGAAGTGCGCATGCCGCGCTTCGCGCCGCGCGGCGACCGATTGCTCTGCGCGATCGCGCAACCGCTGCAGGGTCGACAAGGCCTGCGCCTGTCGATGCTCGGCGCGGACGGAACCAACCCGCAACTCGTCGAACCCGGCGAGCAATGGGCCTGCTACGGCGCCGACGCGTTCCCGACGCTGCCGCAGGCGCCGACGACCACCGCAAGCGACGTGGTCGCGTTGTCCGCGATCGAGGTGCAGCTCAGCGCCGGAGTCGTCACCCAAGGCAGCAAGAACCAGCTCGGCGACGCCGACAACCAGTTCTTGATCCTCGCGAGCGAGACCTTCGAAGGCCGCGAGATCGCCGGCATCAACTGCAAGGCCACGCTGCCCGTCGGCTCGGTCAACGAAGTCGTCGCCATCCGCGCCCGCATCGTCGCCAAGCTGTCGCGCAGCGACGCGGACTCGACGCTGCGGACGTCGTACTACAATCCGGTGGCGGAGCGCTTCGACACGGTCGCGGAGATCGACGGGCCTGGCGTCGGCGTGCGGACACTGACGTTCACGTCGCAGAGCCTCGCGCATGTGACGCTGGAGCGGCAGGTGCGCGTGACGGCGATCGGCGATTGGAGTGCAGGGGCGCGGGCGGAGCTGGCGGTGGACGAGGTAAGGATCGAAGTGGTGCGGCTGCCGTTGGCGGTGAGGTAGGCGGCGAAGGAAGCCCGGCCGGCGCAGTCTCATCCGTTGGCGCGACGATTTCCTACTTCGCCGTAACCAAACGGCTCGCGCTGGCATGGATGCGGAGTGAGCAACCTCACTCCACACGACACCTTCTTCTGCGCCGCGTTCGCGGACCCGCGCCATGCTGCGAGCCTCATCCGCAGCGCCCTGGCCCGGGATCCGGCCTATGCGGCGCTGATCCCGCACATCGCATGGGATCAGTTGCGCCGCGTCGAGGCCAGCGTCGTCGACGCCGCGGACCAGGGCTTTCGCGTGGACCTGTTGTTCGAGGCGCCGTTCGTCACGGCGGACGGAACGGTGATCCCGATCCTGTTCACGCCGATCTTCGAGCACAAGAGCTACCTCGATCGCCTGACCGCGTGGCAGTCGTTGCGTTACCAGGTGCGCACGATCGACTGGCAGCGCGACCAGCCGGGAAGACACAACTCGTGGCCTATCGTCATCACGATTGTCGTCTACCACGGAAGCGTGCCATGGACGGCGCCGCGCGACATGCGCGACCTGTTCGTGCTGCCGGATTCGCTCCCGACCGAGCTTCGGCATGCGATCCGGAGCCTCTTGCCGAGCAGTCGCTACCTGCTGCACGATTTGCGCGACTGCTCGGAGGGCTATGGCGACGACACGCATCTGTCGCTCGTAGCCTTCCTGGCGGTGCAAGCACTGAAGGACATGGCGCGCGCCGACGCGGAGCGGCTGCGCACGTGGCTGCAGCGCAACAGCAAGTTCCTCGCCCGCGTCCTGGCTACGCCGCGCGACCGGGCCTTCTACGGCGCACTGATTTGGTATCTGATGAACACGACCAAGGTAGAACCCGAAGTCCTCAAGCAGACCCTCTACACCGTGTTGCCCGACAACGACCATGAGGAATGGCTGAGTCCGTTCCAACGCATGCTGCGCGACCAGCGGGCGGAGGGCTTGGCGGAGGGTCGGGCGGAGGGTGAGGCGAGGGGCAAGGCAGATGGAAGCAAATCCGCCCTCGCAGCGGCCCTGCTGCAGTTGCTGACCGGGCGCTTCGGCACGATCCCAGAAGCGACGCGGTCGCGCATCCTGTCCGCGGACGCAGTCCATCTGCAGGCATGGTTCGCGAAGGCCATCCACGCGCACAGCCTCGAGGAAGCGCTGACGGACTGACGCCAACGCCCAGAGCCAGGCGCGGACCAGCACCACAGCCCACCGCCCCCCACCACCTCCGCCACCGTGCGCCGAGTCCGCCCCCGGACTACCCTGCGCCGATGGACCAGACCGCCACCACCGCCGAGCGCCTCGCGCACGGCGTGCGCGCCGCGTTCCGACGCCACATGCAGCACGAATACGTCGCGCGCATCGGCCGCTGCGTCGAACTGCTCGACGAGCGCGACGTCTGGCGTAAGCCCAACGCGGCCAGCAACTCGGTCGGCAACCTGCTGCTGCACCTCTGCGGCAACATCACGCAGTGGATCCTCGTGACGTTCGACGGCCGCGAAGACCGCCGCGATCGGCCCGCCGAATTCGCCGCGACGTCCGGCGCGTCGGGCCGCGAACTCCATGCGCGCCTCGCGGCGATCGTCGCCGAGGCCTGCGACCTCGTCGACGCGCTGCCGATCGACGAACTGCTGCGGGAACGCACGATCCAGGCCCGCTATCGTGAGACCGGGCTTGCCGCCGTGCTCCACGTGATGGAGCACATGAGCGGCCACGCCGGCCAGATCTACGCCTGGACCAAGCAGGTCACGGGCAAGGACCTCGCTTTCTACGACCTCTGATCGCCTTCGACCCCGCATCCATGAACCTCGACTTCCTCGCCGCACTCGGCATCCACAAGGACAACTCCGGCTGCTTCACCGGCACGTGGCACAAGACCAACGGCGGCGCGCTCGCCGTGCGCTCGCCCGTCGACGGCAGCACGATCGCGACCGTGCAGATGGCGACGGCCGAGGACTACGCGAAGGCGAGCAAGGCCGCGCACGAGGCGTTCCTTCGCTGGCGCACGGTGCCGGCGCCGCAGCGCGGCGAGTTCGTGCGCCGCATCGGCAACGCGTTCCGTGAGAAGAAGGAACTGCTCGGCAAACTCGTGACGCTCGAGGCCGGCAAGATCACGCAGGAAGGCCTCGGCGAGGCGCAGGAGTGCATCGACATCGCGGACTTCGCGGTCGGCCTGTCGCGCCAGCTCTACGGCCTCACGATCGCGAGCGAGCGCCCGGACCACCACATGCGCGAGACGTGGCACCCGCTCGGCACCGTCGGGATCATCACGGCGTTCAACTTCCCGATCGCGGTGTGGGCGTGGAACTCGATGCTCGCGCTCGTCTGCGGCGACAGCTGCCTGTGGAAGCCGTCGCTCAAGACGCCGCTGACCGCGATCGCGATGACCAACATCGCCGCCGAAGTGCTCGGACAGGAATGGGCCGCGCTCGTCTCGTGCGTGATCGGCCCCGACGCCGCCGTCGGCTCGGCGATGCTCGACGACCCGAGCATCCCGCTCGTCTCCGCGACGGGCAGCACGCGCATGGGCCGCATCGTCGGCCCGCGCGTCGCGCAACGCTTCGGCCGCTCGCTGCTCGAGCTCGGCGGCAACAACGCGATCGTCGTGATGGACGACGCGGACCTGTCGCTCGCGGTGCGCGGCATCGTGTTCGGCGCGGTCGGCACCGCCGGCCAGCGCTGCACGACGACGCGCCGCCTGCTCGTGCACGAGAAGGTCATCGACCAGCTCACCGAACGTCTCGCTGTCGCCTACAAGCAGTGCAAGATCGGCGATCCGTTCGAGAACGGCACGCTGATCGGCCCGCTCGTCGACGAAGCGTCGGCGAAGGCCTTCGACCACGCGATCGCGCAAGCGAAAGCGCAGGGCGGCAAGGTCGTCTGCGGCGGCGTGCGCGCCAAGGTCGACGCGCGGCTGTCGGGCGGTTCCTACGTCGAGCCCGCGATCGTGCGCGCGCCGCTCGGCCTGCCGGTCGCCAACGAAGAGACGTTCGCGCCGATCCTCTACGTGATGCCGATCCAGAGCCTCGACCAGGCGATCGCCGCCAACAACGCGGTGCCGCAGGGTCTCAGCTCGTCGATCTTCACGGGCAGCGTGCGCGCGGCCGAGACGTTCTTGTCGTCGCGCGGCTCGGACTGCGGCATCGCCAACGTCAACATCGGCACCAGCGGCGCCGAGATCGGCGGCGCGTTCGGCGGCGAGAAGGAGACCGGCGGCGGCCGCGAGTCGGGCAGCGACAGCTGGAAGATCTACATGCGCCGCCAGACCAGCACGGTCAACTACGGGACCAAGCTGCCGCTCGCGCAGGGCATCAAGTTCGGCGACGACTGAGTTGCGATCCGCGAGCCTGTGCGCTCGCGGAGTCCGCAGCCTTCGCGCGCCGCTCGCTCAGAACGCGGCCCAGCCCGGCACGCGCGGATACGGGATCGCGTCGCGGATGTTCGACAGGCCGCAGATGTAGACGAGCAGTCGCTCGAAGCCGAGGCCGAAGCCCGCGTGCGGCACCGTGCCGTAGCGACGCAGGTCGCGGTACCAACCGTAGTGCTCGGGCACGAGGCCCATCTTCTTCATGCGCGCGTCGAGCACGTCGAGGCGCTCCTCGCGTTGGCTGCCGCCGATGATCTCGCCGATGCCGGGCGCGAGGATGTCCATCGCCGCGACGGTCTTCCCGTCCTCGTTGCTGCGCATGTAGAACGCCTTGATCGCCTCGGGGTAGTTCATCACCACCACCGGACGGCCGACGTGCTCCTCGCACAGGTAGCGCTCGTGCTCGGTCTGCAGGTCGATGCCCCACTGCGGCGCGTAGTCGAACTTCTTGCCGCACTTCTGCAGGATCGAGATCGCGTCGGTGTAATCGATGCGCTCGAACGACGACTGCAAGAAGCCTTCGAGCCGCGCGATGACGCCCTTCTGCACGCGCTCCTCGAAGAACTTCATGTCGTCCATGCGATCGCGCAGGACCGCAGCGAAGATGTGCTTCAAGAACCGCTCGGCGAGGTCCGCGTCGGCGGCGAGATCGGCGAACGCGATCTCCGGCTCGATCATCCAGAACTCGGCGAGGTGGCGCGTCGTGTTGCTGTTCTCGGCGCGGAACGTCGGGCCGAAGGTGTAGACCTTCGACAACGCCATGCAGTAGGCCTCGACGTTGAGCTGGCCCGACACCGTGAGGAACGTCTCGCGGCCGAAGAAGTCCTTGCTCGCGTCGACCTTGCCGTCCGCCTTGGGCAGGTTGTTCCAGTCGAGCGTCGACACGCGGAACATCTGGCCCGCGCCCTCTGCGTCGCTCGCCGTGATGATCGGCGTGTTGACCCAGCAGAAGCCTTCCTTGGTGAAGAACTCGTGGATCGCGAACGACGCCGCGTGGCGGATGCGCGCGACCGCGCCGAACGTGTTCGTGCGCACGCGCAGGTGCGCTTGCTCGCGCAGGAACTCGAGCGTGTGCTCCTTCGGCTGGATCGGATAGGTCTCGGGGTCGTCGACGAGCCCGAGCACGACGACCTCGTCGGCCTGCACTTCGTAGGCCTGGCCCTTGCCCTGGCTCTTCACCAACGTGCCGCGCGCGATCACCGACGCGCCGGCGGTCAGGCGCAGGATCTCGCCCTGGTAGTTGGGCAGCGCGCTCGGCACGACGAGCTGCAGGTTGCCCTGACAGCTGCCGTCGGACACCTGCACGAACGAGATGCCGGCCTTGCTGTCGCGACGGGTGCGAACCCAACCGCGGATCTCGACCTTGCTGCCTTCCTGGACTTTGCCCTCGAGGGCGTGACGAACGCTTGCGACCTGCATTCACGGATGGTTCCGGCGACCGCGGCGCGGGTCAAGCGTTCCGGGGAGAGCCGATGCGCCGCGCTATTGGATCCAGCGTCTTGCGATGCCACTGCCCCGACTCCACCATCCTCGCCATGGCGGCCAACTGGGCGCGCGCGGCGGTCAGGTCGCGCGCTTCGGATCCTTCTGTCGACCGGCGACGGCGCGGCGCGTTCCTCGCGTTGTTGACCGGCGCAACCTTGTCGGCTGCGACGCTGGGCAGCGGCGTGTTCGCAGCCGCGGCTCCCGCTCCGCTCGCGACCGACGCGACGCCGCCGCTCACGCAGCCGGACCGGCCCGAACAAGCCGTGTCGACGCTGACGCAGCTGGCCAAGGCCGACGAATCGCAGCCGACGGAGCAGGAACCGCAGCATCGCACGCAAGCGGAACCGCCGCCGCCGGAGAAGGCCTCGACCGAAGAAGCGGCAGCGATCGACGAAGCGATCCGCGCGCTCGCCAACGACGACATCCCGCGCAACGCGATGAATGCGGTCGACGCGCTACACCGATTCGGCGAGAAGGCCGTTCCGGCGCTGCAACTCGCGCTCGGCTCCACCGACCAACAACAACGCCACCTCGCTGCAGCCGTCCTGCGCTGGCTCGACGCCGCTCCGACGCCGCTCCTCTGCGAACTCAGCATCGAGGCGCTCGGCGACCCCGAGATCGAAGGCTACTGGCGCACGCTGATCCACCGCCCGGCCATCAGCGCAGCGCGATGGCTCGACGAGAAGTCCGACTCGAAGCAAGTCGTGTCGCACCTGCTCGTCGCGGCACGTTCGCTGCAACCGCAACGACGATTCCTCGCGGCCGCGCTGCTGGCTCGCAGAGGCGTGGCCACAGACCTCAACCACACTTGCTCCGTGCTGATCGACCAGCTGCCCGACAACGAGAGCATGGGCGACGCGCTCGTCGCGGCGCACGGGCTCTACCGGCTCGGGGCCCCGGCCCTGCCGCAGATCCGCCTCGCCTACCGCGGCGCCGACGAGCAGACCCGCAGCCTCCTGCAACTCGTCGAGGAGAACCTCGCGGACGACGCGGCCGGAAGGAAGCGAACCGAAGCCGAGCTGCGAGAACGCTACGACCGGCTGAGCCTGCGCAAGGTGACGCGCGTGCGACTCGACCCGGCGCGCGAGCATGCGCTCTTCGGATTTGCGGTCCTTCCTCGACTCTGAAGGCCGCCCGCGCGCGATCGCGAACTTCCGCATCGACGGCCCAAGCAAACGAGCCCGCGATGCCGATAGCAGCGGACACGCCGTGTTCCGCTCCGAACCGATCACCTTCCATGTGCCCGCCAGCGCCGCCAACCTCGGCCCCGGCTACGGCATGCTCGGCGTCGCTCTCGACCTGCCGCTGCACGTGACGATCGAGCCGCGAACGGACGGCACGATCCTGATCGAACGTCGCGACGCGCCGTTGATGACCGCCGAGGACCGCCGCCACGATCCGGTGCTGCGCGGACTTCGCGTCGGCGCGGAGAAGTTCGGCGTGTCGCTGCACAAGGGCGTCGCGCTCGTCATCGACGGAACGATCCCGCGCGGCACGGGCCTCGGCACGATCTCGGCTGGTTTCGCCGCGGGACTCGGCGCAGCCGCGCGCCTTGCGCAGAAGCCGTGCACGGCAGGCGAGGCGCTCGACGCGCTCGTGCCGATGGGCGGCGATCCAGCGCACGGAGCCGCGAGCCTTCTCGGCGGCTGCGTGGCGACCGTTCCCATCGGCTTCGAGAAGGGTTCCGTGCACCGCCACCAACTGCTGCCGATGCCGATCCACGGCAACTGGCAGTTCGTCGTGATGATGCCCGACGTCGCGATCGGCACCGCGGACACGAAGCGCGTGCTGCCGCCGACGATCCCGCACGGCGTCGCGAGTCGCACCGCGGGCCGCGTCGTCGGCATCCTCCACGCGCTAGCGCACGGCGACGAGGAACTGCTCGCAGCGTGCATGCGCGACGAGACGCACGTGCCGTATCGCCGTTCGCTCTACACGGGCATCGACGACACGCTGCGCTCCGCCGTCGAAGCCGGCGCGTGCGGCGCGACGATCTGCGGCCACGGTCCGAGCCTCATGGCGATGACGACCGACGAGAACAAGACGAAGGCGATCGCGCGCGCGATGGTCGAATCGCAGAAGCGCTTCGGCCGGCGCGCCACTTCGCTCGTCCTGCAGGTCGCGCACTACGGCGCGTTGCCGTTGCACCAGGAAGCGCGCAGGTAGCGAGGCGACTGGCGTCGAAAGACGCACACCGCGCGTCCCGGTTGGCGCAGCTCCCTCGGGCAACCGCGCAGCACCCCGACCGCACTTCCTCCGCAGCCTTCGCCGCCTGCACGGCGGCGCGCAAACCACAGCTGCCCTCGGACGCCGGACGTCGCCGTTGCCTCTCGAAGGCCAACCGCTAGCGTCCGCCCGGTGAACGTCATCGTCGCCGAGAAGCCGTCTGTCGCCCGCGACCTCGCGCGGGTGCTCGGCGCCACGCGGCGCGAGGACGGCGCGATCTCCGGCAACGGCTGGACGATCACGTGGGCGATCGGCCACCTCGCGACGCTGAAGAAGCCCGACGCCTACGACCCCGCGCTGCGCCGCTGGTCGCTCGACCGGCTTCCGTTCGTGCCCGAACGGTTCGAGCTCGAGCCCGTGCCGATGAACGGCGCCAAGCAGCAACTCGAGATCGTCGCCGACCTGTGTCGCCGCGCCGACAAGCTGCTGTGCGCGACAGACGCCGGGCGCGAGGGCGAGCTGATCTTCCGCTACATCCTCGAGTATGCCGGCTGCGGCGAACGCGAGTTCCAACGGCTGTGGCTGAGCTCGCTGACCGACGAGGCGATCCGGCAAGGCCTCGCCGCGGCGAAGCCGGGCAGCGCCTACGAGAACCTGCATGCCGCCGCGCGCAGCCGCAGCGAGGCAGACTGGATCGTCGGCCTCAACGCGACGCGCGCCTACACGGTCCGTTACGGCGGCGGCAGCGTGCTGTGGACGATCGGCCGCGTGCAGACGCCCGTGCTCGCGATGATCGCGCAACGCGACGACGAGATCCGCGTGTTCGACGCGCGGCCGTTCTGGGAACTGCGCACGACGTATCGCAAAGCGATCTTCCGCCACGCCGGCGAGCGTTCGCACGACGAGGCCGCGGGCAAGGCGTTGCTCGCGCGCGTCGAAGGCAAGCCGCTGCAGATCGCGTCGATCGAGAAGCGCACCGAGCGCATCCCGCCGCCGCTGCTCTACGACCTCACGCAGCTGCAACGCGACATGAACCTGCGCTTCGGCTTCTCCGCGAGCCGCACGCTGGAGATCGCGCAGCAGCTCTACGAACGCAAGCTGCTGACGTATCCGCGAACGGACAGCCGCCACCTGAGCCTCGACATGGTCGACGACGTGCGCACGACGCTCGGCGAGTTGCGCGCGTGGAACGCCGACGCGTTGCGCATGCTCGCGGCCTACGTGCAAGGCGCGCCCGACGGCGAGCGCGGGCCCAAGTCGAAGCCGTCGCGCGTGTTCGACGACGAGAAGGTCAGCGACCACCACGCCATCATCCCGACCGGCAAGGTCGAGCGGCTCGATCCCGACAGCCAGAAGGTGTTCGACGCGGTCGCGACGCGGCTCGTGCAGGCCTTCCTGCCCGAGAAGGTGCAGGAACTGACGAGCGTGCGCGCCATGGTCGAGGACGTTCCGTTCCGCGCGCGCGGCACCGTCGTCGTCGAGCCGGGATGGAGCGCGCTGGAGCAGGCGCCGGAAGCGCAAGGCGACGCCGATGCCGACGGCGCGAAGAAGAAGGGCAAGAAGAAGAAGGGCTCGGACGACGACGACGAGAACCAGACGTTGCCCGCGTTCACGCAGGGCGAGAGCGGCCCGCACCAGCCGTTCCTGCACGAAGGCAAGACCAAGCCGCCGCCGGCCTACACCGAGAACACGCTGCTCGGCGCGATGGAGACCGCGGGCAGGTCGATCGACGACGAGTCGCTGCGCCAGGCGATGAAGGGCCGCGGCCTCGGCACGCCTGCGACGCGCGCGTCGATCCTCGAGACGCTGATCTCGCGCAGCTACGTGCGCCGCGACAAGAAGACGCTGCGCGTGACCGACCTCGGCCGCTACCTGATCGCGATCATCCAGGACCCGCAGCTGAAGTCGGCGGAGCTGACCGGCGAGTGGGAGTTCCGGCTCGGCGAGGTCGAGCGCGGCAAGCGCACGCGCGACGAGTTCATGGGCGGCATCCGCGCTTCCGTGCACGAACTGATCGAGGAGAACCTCGCGCCGCGCGCGCTGCCCGAAGGCCTCGGCGCGTGCCCGCGTTGCGGAGCCGCCGCGATCGAGGGCCGCGCAGCCTACGGATGCTCACGCTGGAACGACGGCTGCGCGTTCCGCATCCCGAAGGAGTTCGAGGGCTTCGCGATCCGACCGCAGCACGTCCGCGAACTCGTCACGCGCGGCATCGTGCTGGCCCCGGTGCAACTCGGCGAACAAGGTCTGCGCATCCTGTGCGCGACGAAGAACGGCGAAGTGTTCTCGATCGAGCCACCGAGCGCGAAGGCGCAAGGCCGCGACGACAAGAAGGGCGGCGGCGGCGCAGGGCGCGCGGTCGCGCGCGGGCCCGGCGGCCCCGGGCGCGGCAACGGCGGCAGCGCGCGCACACAAGGCCGGCGCGGCGCGAACGGCGACAGCAACATGCGAACAGCCCGTGGCCGCGACTCGGCTGCGAACGGCCGCGCGCCTCGAAGCAGCGCGAACGAAGGCACCGGCGGCGACAGCCCGGCGCAGAAGCGTCCGCGTCGCAACCGCAAAGACGGCGACGGCGCGCAGGGCAACAGGGGAGACGGCGCGTGACGCCGTCGTGGTCGTTGCTGCGCGCGCTGTGCGCGTTGCTCGTCGTCGTCGCCGTCGCGCTGTTCGCGCTGCCGCTCGTCGGCATGCTCGTCGCCGCGCCGTGGACAAGCCTGTTCGATCTCGTCACGTCCGACGCCGCGGTCTCCGCGTTGCGGCTTTCGCTCACGAGTTCGCTCGGCGCCACCGCTGTCGCGGTCGTGCTCGGGCTGCCGCTCGCCGCATGGCTCGCGCGCGGCGCGTCGCCGCTGCGCAGCGCCGTGCGCGTCGTCGTCACGTTGCCCGTCGTGCTGCCGCCGATCGTCGCCGGCATCGCTCTGCTGCTCGCCTTCGGCCGCAACGGGCTCGTCGGCGCGTGGCTCGAACGCAGCTTCGGCGCGTCGCTGCCGTTCACGACCGCGGCGACGGTCGTCGCGGCGGCCTACATGGGCATGCCGTTCTTCGTGCTGTCTGCGGAGGCGGGCCTTCGCGCCGCCGACGCGCGCCTCGACGAAGCGGCGCGAACGCTCGGAGCGAACCCGGCGCAGCGGTTCCTGTGGGTCACGCTGCCGATGGCGCGCACGGCGATGCTGACCGGCGCATTGCTCGCCTGGGCGCGCGCGCTCGGCGAGTTCTGCGCGACGCAGATGTTCGCCGGCAACCTCGAAGGCACGACGCGCACGCTGCCGCTGCAGTGCGCGATCGCGATGGAGTCGGCGCCGGAACTCGCGATCGGGCTCTCGCTCGTCCTCGCGTGCGTGTCGGTCGCGGTGCTGTGGCTCGTGCGCAACCGGTTGCTGAGGGCGCGATGAGCCTCGAACTCGACTTCCGGCTCGCGCGTGGCCCGCTGCGCATCGACGCGAAGCTCACGGCATCGCGCGACGCCACGGTCGCGCTCGTCGGCCCGAACGGCGCCGGCAAGTCGAGCATGCTGTCCGCGGTCGCTGGCTTGCTCACGATCGACGAAGGCAGGATCGCGCTCGACGGCGCGGTGTGGGACGCAGGCGATCCGCGCTCGGTGGTGCTCGCCGAGAGGCGCGCAGTCGGATTCGTGTTCCAGGACCATCGCCTCTTCCCGCGGCTCGACGCGCGCGACAACGTCGCGTTCGCGTTGCGCTGCAAGGGCGTGCCGAGGCAGAGCGCGCGCGCAACCGCGGAAGCGTGGCTGCAACGCGTGGGCCTGCAGGGCCGCGCAAGGGCGCTGCCACAGCAGCTGTCCGGCGGAGAGTCGCAGCGAGTGGCGCTCGCGCGCGCGCTCGCGAGCCAGCCGCGCGTGCTGCTGCTCGACGAGCCGCTCGCGGCCGTCGACGCGAGCCGCAAGGCGGAGCTTCGACGCGACCTGCGCGCGCACCTCGACGCGTTCGAAGGCCCGCGCATCGTCGTCACGCACGACGCAGTCGACGCGTTCTCGATCGCCGACCGCATCGCCGTGCTCGAGAACGGCATCGTCGTGCAGCACGGCACGCCTGCCGAGATCTGCGCCGCGCCGCGTTCGCGCTACGTCGCGGACCTCGTCGGCCTCAACTGGCTCCGCGGTGCCTGCAAGGCGGGCACGCTCACGCTCGACGGCGGCGGCGAGCTCAAGGTCGCATGGACCGGCGAAGGGCGCGCAGTCGCGACGGTGCACCCGCGCGCGATCGCGTTGTTCCCTTCGCGGCCCGAAGGCTCTCCGCGCAACGTGTGGCAGGCGACCGTCGCGTCGATCGAGCCCGCGCTCGACGGCCTTCGCATCCGCCTCGCCGGCCCCGTTCCACTCGTCGCCGAGATCACCGAGTCCGCGCGCGCGCAGCTTTCGCTGCGGACGGGATCGAACGTCTGGCTCGCGCTGAAGGCGACCGAGATCGCGGTCAGCCCTGCGTGACGCGGCGCCAGCGCGCCGCGCACCGGAGCCGGATCGACGACTTCACGGCCGGGCCGTACGCAACCCCGCGTGCAGCGACCCGTGCTGGCCGGTGACGCACGCCTCGAAGCCGCCATAAGACGGATTGGGGACCAGGATCCAACGCGAACCCCACCACGCCGCGCGCTCCGCGACGATCGCGGCGCGACGTTCCTCGGTCGCGCGGCAGTTCGCGCCGTAGCGCTCGGGATCGGCGTCCTTCTTCGGGTCGGTGTCCGCGGCGAAGTCGCCGAGGTTGTCGCCGACCAGCTGCACGACACGGAAGCGCTCGGCCACGAGCGCGCGGCGCGACGCCTTGTCCGATCCCGAGCCGCGCTCGCCCTTCGTCAACACGACGTCGAAGCCGTCGCGTTCGTCGATCGGGAAGCCCAACGCGCGCAGGTTCGCGCGCGTGTCCGACTCCTCAGAGCTCGGCGCGGTGGCGTCCCCGGAATCAGCCCTGCGGTTCGTGACGTAGACGACGCGCACCGACAGCTTCTGCGCGGCGCGCGCGTATTCGAGCGCGCCCGGGACCGCGGTCGCGCGACGCTCCGCGACCCAAGCAGCCCACGCGACCGGATCGAAGCCCTTGCCGTCGCGGATCTGCCGCGCAGCGAACGCGCTGTTGTCGAGCATGGTCTCGTCTACGTCGACGACGACCGCGAGCGGCTTGTCGGCGAGCTTCGCATCGTCCTTCTGTTCGAGGCACGCAGTCCAGGTCGCGTCCGCGATCGCGCGCGGCAGCGCGTCCTCGGCGGCGCGGTAAGCCTGCGCACAGGCGGCGCGGTACTCGGCAGCGCGCTGCATCCAGACGACGGCGAGCGCCTGGTCGTGCTGCGTCGAAGGCGCAGCCGCGCACGAGACGAACACGACGAGCGGCAACGCGACGAGGGAACGGAGGACAGTCGGCTTCATGCTCACGGCAGAGGCTCGCAAGGCAGGTTCGGGGCGCGGCACTCTACGCGTCGCCACCGCCGTCGTGGCAAGCGTTCGTGACGCTTCGCGCTGCGCCTCAGCGCGTCTGCGCGCCTTCGTCCGCGAACGGGAACCACCCGCGCGTGCGGTTCGCGAACGCAACGAGCGTCAGCATCACCGGCACTTCGATCAGCACGCCGACGACCGTCGCGAGCGCCGCGCCCGACGACAGGCCGAACAGGCCGATCGCCACCGCGACCGCGAGTTCGAAGAAGTTGGAAGTGCCGATCAACGCCGCCGGCGCCGCGATCGGGTGCGGCAACCGCATCCATCGCGCCGCGACGTAGGTGATCGCGAAGATGCCGTAGCTCTGCAGCGTGAGCGGCGCCGCGATCATCAGCACGCGCACGGGCTGTTCGAGCAACGTCGTCGCCTGGAATGCGAACAGCAGCACCACGGTCAGCAGCAAGCCGGCGATCGACCACGGCTTGAGCCGAGCCGACAACCTCGCGACCGCCGCCTCGCCGCCGCGGCGCAGCAGCATCGAACGCGTCACGACTCCGGCGACGAGCGGCGCCACGACGAACAACGCGACCGACACGAGCAGAGTCGACCACGGCACCACGACCTCGTTGACGCCCAGCAGGAACGCGGCGATCGGCGCGAACGCGACGACCATGATGAGATCGTTCACGGTGACCTGCACGAGCGTGTAGGCCGCGTCGCCCTTCGTCAGCTGGCTCCAGACGAACACCATCGCGGTGCACGGCGCGACGCCGAGCAGGATCATCCCAGCCATGTACTGCGCCGCGTCCTCCTGCGGCACCATGCCCGCGAACACGACGCGGAAGAACAGCGCGCCGAGCGCAGCCATCGTGAACGGCTTGACCAGCCAGTTGACGACCAGCGTCAGCGCGAGCCCCTTCGGCCGCAGGCCGACCTTCGCGAGACAACTCGGCTCGATCGCGAGCATCATCGGGAAGATCATCACCCAGATCAGCACGGCGACCACGAGGTTGATGCGCGCGACTTCCCACTGTGCGACCGTCTCCGCGATCGAAGGCGCGAGCTTGCCCGTCGCGACCCCGGCCGCGATCGCCAGCGCGACCCACAGGGACAGATAGCGTTCGAACGTTCCCATCCGCGCATCGTGCCAGACGAAGGCAGCGCGGCGCCACCGCAAGGGAGCGAAGGCCGTCAGCGCAACAACACGAGCACGGGCACTGCGTCGCCGTCGCACCAGACGATCGCGTCCTGCCCCCACTTCGCGCCGAGGTCGCAGGCCTGCTCGAACAAAAGGCCGAAGCCAAGGCAGCTGTGCTCCTCGGGCCATCCGTTGTCGGGGTGCCAGCCCGCGCCTTCGTAGAACCTGCAGCCGATCCCCTCGAGGTCCGCGACCATGGCCGCGTGGCGCGAACGGTTCTCTTCGTCGGGGATCGCTTCTCCGAACGGATTGTAGGCGGTCAAGAACGCGCACGTCGACGACGCGTGCCGACCCATCGCCGCCGCCAGTGCCGGGTTCGCGACGCCGATGCACATCGTGATCGGCTCGGGCGCACGGACGGCGTAGTGCGTCTCCAGGTAGGCGGTGAGCTTGCCTTGCGCAATCGCGGTGCGAGGCACTGACGCTGCGGACTCGCTGCGACGCAGCGCGAGCACGATGTGCGGAGACAGGACGACGGGATGCCAACTCATGGGTTTCCTTTCAGCGCGAACGTGGAGCACGACCTAGGCTCGATCGCTTCTTCTGACCTGGCGTGCGATCGACGAGCACGCCTCGCTTCGACTCCGGCATCTCGATGCCCGAGAACGCGATCGCCGCAGCGAGCAATGCCTCGACTCCGGGCGATGCGAGCATGCTCGGCTTCTCGAGGGACACGTACCGCACCTGCGTGCCCGAACCTCGCAGCAGCTTCTCTGGATCGGGCAACCGCGGGCCGTGTAGCAGGTAGAGCCGCACGCCGTCCGGCCGCGCCGCGATCGACGCGATCGCGTCCTTGGGATGCTCGGCCATCGAATACGCGAGCACGAAGAACCTGCCGTAGTCGTAGAGCAGTTCGTTGGCAGCAGGCAACCGCTTGCGCATGCGGGCTCGCACCGCGCGGATCGCCTTCTGCTTGTTGGAGTCGAACTTCTCCATGCACGCTTGGAGCCGCGCCTGCGGAGATGCATCCGACCCCGCAGCGACAGCGCCCTTCGCGACGGACCGCGCGCGCTGTGTTCGATTCGGCTTCACGCCCTGTTTGCGTTGCGCCATGGCGAGCTACTTCCGCAACGCCACGCGCAACGAAGCCAGCGGCACGCTCACGCGATCCGTCTTGTTCTCGAACCAGACGAAGTCCGTCCCACGCCTGCCAATGTGAACGCAACCGCGCCCGAAGGCACCGCAGTGGTCCGCGCCCTTTCGGTTGCGACGGTCAGGTTCTCCGACACGAAGAACTCCTCGCCGACGTGAGGCGACAACCACTCCGCGTAGGTCCCGTGCGCAGCCACAGCGGCAGCACGCTGCGTCGCCCAGGACGGAGCCAAGGAAAGCGCTGCTGTGGCGCTGACGGCCACCGCCACCAAGGATGAGGTCTGCATCGTGAAGTCTCGACCCGGGCCGCGCGCCGGGCATCGGCGCGCGGGGGATGGCGCAGTCTAGCAACCCGCGAACACGGCGAAGTGATGCGCGAGGGATCACGAGGCTTGCTGCGACTTCTGTTCGTCGCCCTCCTGCTCGTCGTCTTCGTCCGTTTCCCCGTTCTCCGTTTCCTCTTCCTCTTCAGCTTCCTCTTCTTCTTCCTCTTCTTCTTCTTCAACCTCCTCCTCCAGCTCGTCCACCGGCACGAGCTTGCCGCCTTCCCAACCGTACGCGTCGCCGTTGATGTGCACCCTGCACTCTTCTTGGCACAACCGACGCGCAAGCGACAGCAGTTCCTTTTCACTGAGGTGGCGCGAGTCGAGGCCCGGGTCGTTCGCTTCCGTCTGGAACGAATCCGCTGTGTTCAGCGCCTCCTTGATCGACTCGTAGGGGCCTGACTCTTCCCAGTCCGTCGAAGTGCACAGACAAACGTCGCCGACGGCGTGCAGCCAGGTCGAACCGGAGCAACTCAGTGGCGTGGTGCCATCCCAGAAGAAGTGAAGCACTTCCTCGGCGCATGCTCCGAATGCAGTGCGAATGCAGTCGAGCATGTCGGGCACTCCGTGCTTGCTGCTCTCCTTGATCGCCTCGACGAGCGCATCGACGAAGTCGCGCTCCCCGAGCAGTTTGGGGAGCACCTTGCCCCACTGTTTGTATTCATCCATGGCGGACGCCTCCGTTGCGGACGACACCGCCGACCACGAAGGAGCGCTGCGCTGGCCGCTGCCTCTTCTGGCCAGCCTGATGCAGTGAGATCGCGCGCCGGCGAACGGCGAAGCGCGCCAACGCCGGCACGCGCAACGCGGGATGGAAACAAGGGGACTTCATCGGGTTCCTTTCGCGCCCGCGCGCGACGACCCGCTTCCTCGCGGATCGAACGCCGAGCGCTCGAACACCGGGCGCGGCGCAATGCGCCGCAGGAGCTTTCGTTCGCCGGGTCGATCACCCGCGCGCATCGATCCGGCAACCCGCCGGACCAAGCCACCTTGCCGCTCCTCGGCAGGTTGGCCACCCTGCGCTCGCGCGAAGGGCTGTCCTGATGCTGGTTCCCTTTTCGCAACCCGACGCGCGCTCGTCAATGCGACGATCGAGCGCGCGTGTGTCATGTTGTGTCATGACGCGCGCAGCAAGTCGCGCACGCACGGCTCCAGTCAGCGCTTCTTCGACAGCGAGCCTCGCTCACTCGAGGTGATCGGCACGCCCGATCCGAACATCGTGAGTTCGGCCTCGAGACCCTTCTCGCCCTTGCGCAGCACGAACTGGCCACCGGCGAAGGTCCCCTCCTGCAACCAGTAGACGGCGGGATCCCCGGACGCGCGCGTCGCTCCCTTCTTTGCTGCAGGCTCGCCGTCTGCGCCCATTTCACGGATCTCGACCTTCTTGCAATCGTCGGTCACGACCACCGAGTAGCGCGCCCCGTCGGAGACGAGACGGTAGTCGTCCTCGGTCAACGAGCTCGGCAGGGCATGCGCGCCCTCCCTTGCCCACTCGCGGTCCACCTGCAACTCCCATTCGCCGTCCGAGATCCACGCCGACGACGCACTCGGCTCCGCAACACAGGCTTGCAGCAGCGCGCAGCATGCGGAGGCGAGGACGAGAGAAGTCATGAGCCAGTTTCGCATGCGAAGAGATCCTCCGGTCGGAGCTGCCCGTTATAGCCTCGGCTTGCGTGCGGACGCGAGACACGCCATGGAGGATGGCTCGCATCGCGTGGCCTGGCGCGGACCGCGACGGACGGCCGTGCGTATTCGCAGCCATGGTTGATGGCGCCTGTAGCTCGCCGATCCCGTCGCACGGGAGCCGGTGGGATTGACGCAGGGAACGCGTTGCCGGACCCTCATCCGCCTCCGCCTCGCCCATGCGATCCACTCTCGCCGCGCTCGCCCTCGCAGCATTTGCCGCCGCGCCGCTCGCCGCGCAGTGCAGCGATCCTGCGACGCCGCCCCAAGGATTCGCGACGACCTCGGCAATCGACCAACTCGTCACGTTCAGCGACGGCTACAGGACGCGCGCCGACGTGCGATGGCCGACCGCTGCTCCTGGTCCGTGCGGCTGGCCGCTCGTCGTCGTCGTGCACGGTTGGCCCGCCGACAAGAACGGCCCCGTCGCAACGATGGCCGCCGAATACGCGGCGCGCGGCTACGTGACCGTCGCCTACGACGTGCGCGGGCAAGGCTCCGGCATCGCGCTCAATCCCGGCCGCGGCACGACGCTGATGGCGTTCGCCGAGTGGCTCGACCTGTTCGAGATCATGGAATGGGTCGAAGCGCAGCAACCGTCGCTCGTCGACTTCGCGCGCATCGGCGTCACGGGCATCAGCCAAGGCGGCGCGCACTCGTGGGCCGCGGCCGCGTGGTCGGGCCGCACGCCGCCGCCCAACGCGCGACGCAGCGCGCCGTTCCCGGTCGTGCGCGCGGTCGCGCCGACGGTGATGGTGCCGAGCCACACCGACGCCGCGACGTTCGACGGCACCGCGTTCGTCGACTCGTGGGCAGGCTTCGCGTTCGCGGCGCCCAACCCCAACTTCGTGCTCGACGCTTCGTTCCAGACGACGATGCGCAACTACGTGCTCGCCGACGATCCGGCGGGCATGCGCGCGTGGATGCGCGCGGATCCGGGCCGCGACTTCCAGTCGCTGCTCGCGACGTCGACGACGGCGACGCTCGCGACGATGGCGTGGCACGACGAGTCGATGTCGGCAACGCCGACGCTGCGCGCGCTCGCTTCGATGCCCGCGTCGACGCCGAAGCGCGCGTTGCTCACGACGGGCAACCACGGCACGCCGACCAACGCCTACGAGTCCGCGCGCGTCGACGAAGTGCGCCGCGCGTGGTTCGACCGCTTCCTGAAGGGCGCGTTCGAGCCCGTCGAACTCGGTCCGCCAGTCTTGTCGGCCGTGATCCCACCGACCGCCGCCGAATACCTCACCGGGTCCACGTTGTGGCGCCATCGCGCCGACGCGACGTTCCCGCCCGCCAACGCGACGAATGCCGTGTGGCACCTGCGCCAAGGCGCGCAACTGACGAACGCGGCGCCGACGACCAACGAAGCGCCCGAGGTCGTGCAACACGTCGTGCCCGCCGGCTACACGCTGCAGAACTGGCGCGCCGACGGCGCCGGCAACAATGTGTCGCTCGCGTTGTCGCGACTGCCGCTGTCGAGCTTCAGCTACACGACGCCGCCGTTCGCGCAGGACCAGGAAGTCGCCGGCATTCCGCAACTGCAACTCGAAGTGACCGCGCAGCAGACGCGCTTCGTGTTGTCCGCGCGCCTCGAGATCGTGCCTGCTAGCGGCGCCGCGCAAGTCGTCTCGCAAGGCGGCACCGGCGTTCGCCTCGCCGCGGCGCCCGCGACGACGACGGTGGCAATCGAGCTCTCGGCGACCGACTTCGTCGTGCCCGCCGGCGCGCGCCTACGGCTGTCGGTGCGCAACCACTACCTCGTGAAGGCCGCGGCGGTCGAGTCGTTCCGTTGCATGCCGGTGTTCGCGTCGTCCTCGGTCGCGGTGGAGCACAAGCCGGGCATGCTGTCGCGGCTGACGCTGCCGATGCGCCCGTCCGTCGGCCTCGATGCGAGCACGCCGGCGACGACGCTCGACCTCGCGCAACCTGCGATCGTGCCGTTCACGCTGCGCTCGTCGCCTGCGTTCGCCGGAGCTCCATACGTGCTGCTCGGCTCGCTGCTCGGACAGACGCCGACGCCGTTGCCCGGCGGCGACACGATGTGGCTGTGGTTCGACGGGCTCACGAGCAGCCTGCTCGACCCGACGCCCAATCCGCTGTTCCCCGGCTTCCTCGGCACGCTCGACGCAACGGGCTCCGCCACGGCGTCGATGAACCTCTCACCGATCGCGCCGCTGCCGGCGGGCCTCAGCGGCTGGCGCGTGCACTTCGCGCCCGCGCTCGTCGTCGGCAGTTCCGCGTTCGCGGGGCCGCCGCTCGAGATCGTGCTGCGCTGATCCGAGCGGCAGGCGAGCGATCGCCGGATGCCGTGCTGCGCACTTCGGCCCGCGCAACGAGCTTGCAACTGTGCGACGCGCAGCCGAAGCATGACTCCATGAAGAACGAGCCGAACGCGTCCGCCGACACCGTCCGCGACGAGGTGCGCGCCCACTACGCCGCGATCCGAACGGCCGCCGACAGCGCGAGCTGCGCGCCCGGCTGCTGCGGCGCCAACCCCGACGCATCACTCGACCTCGGCTACACGCAGAACGACCTCGACGCGCTGCCCGAAGGCGCCAACCTCGGGCTCGGCTGCGGCAATCCACAGGAACTCGCGCGACTGAAGGCCGGCGAGCGCGTGCTCGACCTCGGCAGCGGCGGCGGCATCGACTGCTTCCTCGCCGCCAAGAAGGTAGGCCCCACCGGCCACGTGATCGGCGTCGACATGACGCCCGAGATGCTGAAGAGCGCGCGCGCCGCCAAGCAACGCATGCGCGCGGACAACGTCGAATTCCGTCTCGGCGAGATCGAGCACCTGCCGGTCGCCGACGGCACGATCGACGTGATCCTCTCCAACTGCGTCGTCAACCTGTCGCCCGACAAGCCGCAGGTGTTCCGCGAAGCGTTCCGCGTGCTCGCGCCCGGCGGCCGGCTCGCGATCCGCGACGTCGTCGCCACCGCACCGATGCCAGAGGCGCTGGCCAACGACCCGCGCATGGTCGCCGGCTGCGTCGGCAGCGCCGCGCCCGTCCAGCAACTCGAAGCCGCGCTACGCCAAGCAGGCTTCCGCAGCGTCGACGTCGAGGTCGACGAGTCGAGCCGGAAGGTCATCGCCACGTGGTTCCCCGGCTCCGGCGCGGAGAACTACGTCGCCTCGGCCAACATCACCGCGCGCAAGGGCGGCGCGTGCGGCTGCGGTCCGGGCGGCTGCGGCTGAGCGAGCCTGGTTGGACAGCGGCGGTTTCGGTGCACGTGCACACATTCCGCCCCCGCTCACCGCGCTGCGCCCGAAACGGGCGGCGCGCACAAACCCTCGCTCGGTCTCTACTTAAAGTGGTGGGCCGTGCAGGATTCGAACCTGCGACTTCGACCTTGTGACCGCGTCCGGTAGGACCGCCGCGAAGTCCGTAAGTAATCGCGACTTAGGTAGCTTAGCGAACTCGGGTCGCGTTCGCAACGGGTGGCGTTGGCTCGTCGCAAGTCCTTTGGAATCGTGGGCAGTCGCGGGGAATACGTGCACGTGCACCGATTCGATTCGCACGCGGAGAACGGACTGCCGCGCGCGATGTGCCACGGCCGTCGAGGAGGTTCGACCGGATGAGCTGCGCCACTACCTCAGCCCACCGCGAACAGGGCACTCGGGTCCGCCTGTCAATACCATGGCGCATGGCCACGTAGCGTGAGAGTCGCGTCCGGACCTCTTCCCCCGCCGCACCAGCTGAATCCGCAGCGAACATGCGGGTCCTCGGGATCGCTCGGGCACTTCAGCCGCACCTCCACTCGCGCGACTGCGCGATCCCCCGCAGCCTCTCCCGAGGCACACCGTCTGCGGGCCAAGGACTTCCGCCGGAAAGCTCAAGGTGTCACCCTTGTGCCCGGCCGCACGCGAGGGGAGGTCGCTGGAGAGGGCCCCGCCATGGCGAGAGGCTCGGGGCTTGATGCTCCCAATTACAGATTGAACGGAAGGCAATGCGTTCGATGATTGAGGCTACAGAATCCGGAAAGCCGGCGTCGCCGACAGATAGAATGAGCCGCTGAAGTTGCCAATGCCCACAAAGAAGCCTTGGATGTAGAGGTTCGTGATGCTCGCAGGCACCGCCGGAATCTCAAGCTGGTAGACGCCCTGGACTACAACTGACGCCGGAATGGTCAAGTCTACCGAAGTGTGGAGGAGGCAGTTAGGCACATTCCCGCCCAAGAATGAGAGGTCAATCGGACTCGGCTGGGCTTGAGCCCCAAATGCAACCAGTCCGATTTGCAAAGTGTGCACCTGCGTAGATGCCATAGACCCGAGCCAGGGATCGGCCATTGACCAGCTAGCAAACTCCGACGGCCCCACCAGGCCGCCCATCGCGCCGCCGCAACCGTATCCAATCCCTTGTTGCACGAAGGGTGTTGATCCCAGGATCCAAGTCGTATTGGCGCCGCCCGACCCACCAAATAGCACTATGTTGCCGCGAAAGTCATCGTAGACCATGGCAAAATTAGACCCCACGGCCGGGATCGACGCCATCGCCAAGGGCGCCCAATCCGACCCGGCGTTGCCATTAAACCACACGTCGCTTTGTCCATTGCCACCAACTAGCACCATCTGGTTCCTGTGACTTCTGTCGGTCACACAAGCATGCGCCACCCTATTGCCCGGATTCTGTGAGGGAAAGAATTGCTGCCATCCCGAAGAACCCCAAAACCAGGACTCATCCGAACCTGTACTGCCCCCGTATAGATGCGGCCCCAAGAATGAGCCACTGGTTAGAGTATGCAGCCTCCGCGCGGACGGGGAGATCCCTGTGATTCCTGGGATCCAGCTAGTGTTATCCCATAGCCATGTGTCGCCCAGGTCTCCAGAGGCATCGGCGCCTCCGAAGAGAATAATATCGTTTCCCGAGGATGCCATGGCGTGCATGGCTCGGGCGCTTGGACTTTGCGAGGGAGTTCGCAGCAGCCAGTCCGAGCCGTCCCATTCCCAAGTATCTGCGAAGTACTGAGACCCGTCCTGCCCGCCGAAGAGAATGACATGCCCTGTCTGATATGTCGTAGCCATACGATGCCCATATCTGGCGGGAGGCGAATGGAGAGGGTTTCGCTGCGTCCAGTTGCCGCCATCCCAAGTCCATGTTTCCGACAAGGGCGAGTTGTCGCGACCGCCAAACATCACAACCTGACCAGTCTGTGGATGCCATCCCATGGCATGCTCTTGGCGCGGCGTAGGAGACATCGCGGCGGTCGCCAGGCGCCAAGTGTAATTGAGGCCAAAGCCGCCTTGCGGAGCCGCCTCTAGCTCGGGAGCAAGCATTGATAGAGCGACAGCGGCGTAGCCAATGAACACAACACTTGGCGTGGCGATGTGATGGCAGCGAGCGCCTTGGGAATTGGAATGCCTATGCCACATTTGCATCGTTCTAAAGCTCCGATTTCGTGCTTCCTTGCACGTCGGCAGATGATCAGCCCGCACCGTCTTCGTCAAGGGGTGGGAGCCATGGGAGACTTGGAGGCGGCGAGCGAAAGGGGGTCGAAGGGTAGAAGCTCAGGCAGTCGGCGCCCTCCTCTCGTGAAGCGCATCCCACGACCCATCGCCTCGCCGCATCACCCCTACTCGCGCAACCACTCGTCACGGCGCTGATCCGCGCCTCGGGGAAGCGACTTGCGCGTGCGCCGAATCGATTCGCACGGGAGGAAGCCGATGCTGCAGTCGATGCACGAGCATCTCAGCTCGTGCGACTCGGCATCGCGATCAGCGCAGCAACTGCTGTCCGTCGAGGCCAGCGCACTCAGCTTCGCCTGCGCACGCCATGATGCTGGGCGGTGTAGCGCGAGATGCGCGCCCGCACCTCGTCGACCGCCGCACCCGCCGAGTCGGCGCCGAACACGCGGTCCTCGGGCTCCTCCGCGTAGCGCACGCGTTCGTCCACTCGCTGGTCCGCGATCCTCCCGCTCCACCCGTCGACGCGCAGGGCCACGACGAGTCGCTTGTAGATCCACGCGAGGCAGATCTCGGACATCGTGCCCGCCCCACCACCGATCGCGATGACGGCATCGGCATGCGCCACGATCGAGTTGCGGACGTGGTCCAACCCGGAGGGGATCACGACGTCGGCGAACGGGTTCGCATCGGCCGGATCGTGGCCCGGCAAGACGGCAACCGTGTCCCCGGACTGGTAGCGCGACGACGAGCGGGCCCCTCGGGAGGCAGCTTCCATGACGCCGCCCATGCCGCCGGTGAGCACCCGGAACCCGGCGTCGACGAGGAGCCTGCCGACCTCCTCGGCCAGCACGTCCTTGCGAGAGCCTGGTTCGACCCTCGCATCTCCGATCACGGCCACGAGGCGACGCCTGGAGGGCGATGGTGTTGTGGGGTTCGTGGTCACGCTAGCACCTCCGACCCGAGGAACCTCTCGACCTCGTGCCGGCTGACCAGCACACCTCCGAGGTAGGGAATCGAGGTGGGGCGTTCGCCGCGCAGCGATGCCAGCAACGCCATCACGACGAAGTCGTGCGTAACCGCGATCACCGGAGGCGACCCAGGCGACCCTGACACCGCCTCGAGAGCCCTTCGCGCCACCTGCTCGCAGGGAGCCAGGATGCCCTGGGGCAGCGTCCCGTCCATCCAGCTCGCCATCAACTCCGCCCAGCCGAGGCGGCGCTTCACTTCTTCGAAGTGCTCGGGCCCGGCCACGACGAAGTGCATCAGGTCAGGATGCTGCGGGATGACGGACGAGTCGAGACCCGCACCTGCGGCGATCGCCATCGCGGTCTCGAGGGCACGAGGCTCAGGGCTGCTCGCGAGTCGCACGCAGGACCCAATGCGAGCGCCGAGGTCCAGGGCAAGCTTGCGGCCGCGCTCCGTGAGCGAGACCTCGCGCGACTCATCGCCGTTCAAGCCGGAGAGCGAAGGACGCTCGGAGTGCCGCACGAACAGGATGGCTCCGTCCCGAAGCAGGTCGGCCGCGATGTCGTCGGGCCCGAGCAGCGTCGAGGCAGGCTTGCCTCGTGCCCAGCTCCGCGACGGTCGTCCCGCGAGAACTCCGATCTGAAGTTCCCTCGCCCGCCGGCCCTCGCCCTTCCCGAGACCGGATGGCTCGTAGAGGTAGAGCGACTCGCGGATCCACTGCGGCCTCGATGCCATCTCGACGATCGGCAGCATGAAGGCCCAGTCGACGGCGATGTCGACGTAGCGACCTCCGAGGCGAAGCTCGTGGTCGGGGACCTCATCGAAGAGGCGCTTCCGGAACGACCTGAGGTGCTGCCAGCAGTTCCCCCCGCGGTTGCGACGAGGCTCCTCGAACTGGACTGGATACTCGACGTGCTTGTCCGTGCGCAGCATCGACCCGACCGTCACGTCGGCGCCACCGCGGTGAGCATCCAGCACTCTCCGGACCACGTCGGGGCCGATCAGTGCATCGTCCAGATCCAACGTGACGACGACCGACGCGGGATCGACGCAGACGTGGCGGACGGCGAGAGCCGTGTTGGCCATCTGTCCGCGCCGTTCCCTCGGCTGCAAGAGGGTGAAGCGATCGCCCCAATGGCTGGCCAGGAACTGCAGGTAGCTGCGGCTCAGTTCTGCGGAGCCGTCGTCCACGAGGACCGCCCCCCAGTCCTGGTGCGACTGCGCGAGGAGCGAGTCGATGCAACGCCGCATGCGTCCAGGTGGGACGTTGCGGCCCGTGATGACGAACACGAGAGGCTCCTTTCGCGTCCTGGGCACCCAACCCAGTGGCCCACCGACGAGGTCGACGGCGCCGACCTGTCGAGCTGGCCGAGCCCCCTTCTCGACGAGGTCGATCAGCATCATCCAGTCCGAGACCGGCTGCTTGCATGAGTTGGGAAGGTGCACGAACCAGGTCCCGATCGATCCACCTCGCAGCGATTGCAGAGGGCCGCTGCGCACGACCGAGTCCAACGAACGATGCCAGGACAGCGAAGGCATCCCGTCCACCAGATCGTTCGGCAGCGGACGGGCGGCGAGCAGACGCAGCCGATGCAGCAGGCAACCGCGGACCTCGACGCGCCAGGGACGCCCACCGTCCTCGGCTGAGAACGGTGGATCTTCGTCGCCTGCGATGTTCAGGGCCGCGGTGACGACGCGCTCATCCGCCTCGAACCGCTCGATCATCTCACCGAGGTAGTCTTGCTGCCGGTCACGGCGGCCGACCAACAGATCCGAGTCGACCTGCAGGACGTAGTCGGCGGAGCAGGACGCGATCGCCTGCAGAGGAGTCGTGAGCGGCGCGCCGTGGACCGAGTGCGTGGCCGTCGACTCGACCCCGAACCACTCGCGGAGAACCACAGCAGCGTCGGCGCCCTCGGGCACTCCTTCATGAACTCGGTCGATCCACCCGCGTCGCACGAGTCGTTGCGCGGCCTCCATCAGTGCCGCCCGATCGCCCGCGGCATGCTGGCGCACGAAGCTGTCCCTGCGAGAGTCGATCGCGAGCACCCGCTCTTCGAAGACTCTCGGTCCCTCGAGTTGGCCGACGAGATGCTCGACCTGACGCTCGATCGTCTCGGACTCCATGGCGCAGGTCTTGATCACCAGCGACACGCTGACCGGCTTCGACTCCACCGCGAGGGGGCGACAGACAAGAGTCAGGAAGTCACTCGCCGGTTCGAATCGTTCCAGGTCGACCGTTTCGTTCTCGATGCGCCGCTCGACGACGAGGCCGTGGCGAAGAAGGTCTCGCTCGACCCGGCGCAGTGGACGGTGGAACTCCCCACGGCCCGCGCCGGTCTCCCCGTTCTCCGTGTAGGCGAAGCACTCTTCGTAGTGCGCGCCCGGCGGAAGTTCTCGATGGCGATGCAACGGCGTCGGACCGCCGAACGTCGCAAAGGGACTGCATATCGTCACGACGACCGTGCCGCCGGGCCGGACGGCACCCCGAAGATCCGCCAGCATGCGTTCGTAGTCCGGCCCATCTGGCCACTCGCACAGGACGAGCGTGCAGACGACGGCATCGAACGGCGCCTTGCTCAGCGCCTCGTCACGGTCGGACGTCAGGCACAGATTGGCCGGCAACCCTCCAAGCTCGAGCCACCGCGCGGCAACGCCTGGCCCCGGGTCGAAGCCAACGGTCCGCATGCCTGCGGACGCAAGGGTCCGCGCGCTCCTTGCCTTCTTCCCGCAACCGTAGTCGAGGACACTGCGAGACCCCGCAGCCAAGACGATCGGATCGACGATCCCTGCAGCGATGCGGGTGGCGGACGAGTTCTCGTCGCAGAGTGCGCGCCAGAACCGATCAAACCCGTCGAGTTCCGGAAGCTGCTTGTCGTGCAGCGCCCGCCGCATGAGGACGTCGAGGTCCGAGCGGTGGGTCCACCGCCACGAGAGCCATGCACGCTCGGCCATCGAACGATAGCCCGACTCCGTGAACGGACGCAGATCTGCACCGAAGTCGATCAGGCGCAACCCCGTTGTGGTCACGCGCAGGTTCTTCGGGTGCATGTTGCGGCACACGAAGCCAGCAGCCTTGCACTCACGCAGCAGGGCGATCAGTTCGGGGCCCCGCCCCCCCGTGTAGGGTTCGGAGGGTTCGAACGGGTACTGGAGTACCAACTCCCCGCCGTGATCCTCCACGGCCAGGAGCGGCGGCACGTGCCGAGAAACAGAAGCACGAACCTGCAGGCCGCGCAGGAACGCAGCGGTGTCGTGGTTCGAGCGACGCTTCAGCAGATCCAGGACCTTGAAGACGTGGGTCTCGTCCGTGAACACGACCCCTTCTCCCCCGAGACCCAACATGCGCAACGAAGCCCCGGGTCGCGCCCGCCCCAGAATCGTGCGCGCTCTGGCCTCTCGCGCCGCGGCGAACTCCGGCACCGAGGCCGCGGTTGGCCCCAGGGTCGCGCGGTACTCGCTCACCCGCGCGTCCATCGACGAGAAGGCCCCACGGATCTCTTCGTCGCTGATCCCGCTTCCGACCATCCGCGCAAACGATGCCACTGCCGAAGGCTGGAACTCTCCCCGTATCCGATCCATCTCGCAGGCGATGGACTCGAGCGACGCCCTACCCGCGTCTCCCCAAGACAAGGCGGCGTCGCTGGCCAACGCGCGCGAGGTTTCTCGGATGGCCCCCGCCAGGCCGTAGATCCGCCACGCGTTGAGCGTGAGCGCCGCCAACCGCTCCCCGAGATACTTGCGCACGAGCCGCACCGCTTCGCCCAGCTCGGCCTCCGACCAGGCGAGGAGGGGAGCCTCACGCCGACCCCGGGAGCGTCGCTGCATCAGTTCGTTGGCCGTGCGATACAGCGCGTAGCCCCGAAGGTCCTGCCGAAGGGTGTCGCTCGCCATCCTCATGCGCTTCGTGTGCGAACGATCGTGTCGAACGCCGACGGAGGGGTGCATCACAAGCCTGAGACCAGCCTGATCGCGCAGGAGTTGAGCGATCAGCATGTCGGACCGCCGCAGGAAGTCGTCGCCGAGCCGCGCGATCGACTGCGGGTAGAGCTGGAGGTGCGCAGGCGTGAAGAACAGGGCCGAACCTCCCCGCTGCACCGATGGCCGTGCAACCGAGGCCGCGAGGTCGAGCGCCGAGACGAACAACGGACGCGTCACGGCTTCGCCGGCCAGCAGCCGGACGACCTTCTCCGCGAGAGCCACGAGCTGGTCGCGAACCAAGCACCCAGGGGCGGTCGGGGCAGGTAGGAACGGAGTCTCGAGGTGCTCCGTCAGGCGCGACAGGTCGTAGTACGTGTCGGCCATGCCCGCCCGATCGGCCGCGGACTCGGACCGTCGATCCGGCCACTGGGCATCCGGACCGAGCGTGGCGATCGCCCCGAGGGCGGCATCGAAGTCGACCAGTTGCGTTCGCAGGGTCGCGACGAAAGGCAGCGGAGCAGCATCCGTGTCCGGCCCGATGACGACGTCCACCCCTGACGCCTTCAACGCCAGGAGCGCAGGGATGTCCGGAGTCGCCAACTCCTCGAAGTCGCCGTCTCCCCTGTCGATCTGGATGCTCAGTCGCTTGTCGTCGTCGAGGATCCAGGCGACCGCCGATGGACGCTGCGCAGCAGCACGAGCCACGTAGGTGTTCAGAATCGTCCGAGTGACGGCGATAGGAAGTCTCCTGCTCGTCGGGTCCGGCCCATCGACAAGCGCCTCCTGTTCCCAGTCCGCGCGCTGGCGTTCGATCGAAACCCAATCGATGGCGAGGCCCTTGGCCCTGTAGGTCTCGAGAAGCGCCGGCAACGTGCGCGCCTCGGGCTTCAGGAGCGGACCGTTCTCGACGACGACGACGAGAACCCCACGCACTCCGGGTTGCACCGCGAGCCGCAGCAGGTCGTCGAGCAGGCCGCAGACATGCCCCGGGACCGCGGGATCCGTGACGAAGCCGACCACGAAGTAGAGAGAGCTGGTCGGCAGGGTCGGCGCCGGAATCTCAGGGAGATCCCGGTGAGAGGACTCTGCCGTCCATCCGAACAGAGCGCACGCTCGCGCCTGGGCCTTTGTGACCACCGACGGCGGGAAGGAGTCCGAGTGCTTTCGGAAGAAGCGAGTGATCCCTTCGAGCTTGGCCGGCGAGCCCGGTGTGGTGAGACGGTCGCTGCGCGCGTCGGCATAGTGATGCACGGTGTGCTTCTGCACGGAGCCGAAGCGAAGCTCTGGCAGTCGAGCAAGCCGCAGGCAGAGGTCGCGATCCGTGCACGAGGGCAGTCGCTCGTCGAAGCCACCGGCCAGCAGAAGCAGATCGAGGCGCACGAACAGGTTCGAACCCTGGATGTGCTGTCCGCGAACGAAGAGTTCCTCAGGGTCGAGCTTCGCGGGGATGGCATGCGCGTGGCCGTCGTCCTCAGGAGTCGCGTGCCGAATCAGACCGCTCGCAACCATTCCTAGGTCTCCCGCCACGGCCGCCTCGAGGCAGCTGGCGAGGTGGTCCGGCTCCCAGCGGTCGTCGTCGTCGAGAACCGCGACGAACACGAGGTCGGGCTGCCGGTTGTCGCGGTGGAGCTGGTCGAGCCCCGTGTTCCAGGCACCCGAGGCTCGAACCTGGGTCCTTCGGTTGCGGAGGATGGTCAGCCGGACCTTGCCCCGGCAGAGCTTCTCCAGTCGGCGGCGCTGGTCGGCCAGAGTTTGCTCGGACAGCTCCGAGATGGACTGATCGACGACGACCAGGACCCGGTCCGGAAGCCGCGTCTGAGCCAGGACGGAAGGGATGGCGCGGAGCGCGAGAAGGTCGAATCGACCCCGAGTGGCCAGCAACGCGACGACTGATCGCGCGTCCGGCGAAGGCAGCCGATTGGGCATGCAGCTCTCCGATGAGCGAGAGAATTCGTCGACGCCGCCAAGTCGCGAGACCGAGCTATGCCCTTCGGCACATCCCTCGAACCCCAAACAGGGGCACTCCGCTCACCAGAGCGCAGCCGACGGTCAGGTCTTGCTCATCTTGAAGGACCCGGCCGTCGGCTTGGTGCCCGCTGCCCAGGAGGACAGGGAGTCGCATGTCGACTCCGCCAGAGTAGCGCACGTGCCTCGGCTCATGTTGCAGTTGCCCAGCATTCCGTGTTCCTGGCAAGGCTTCCCCACCAGAAGTCCGTTCCGAGGAGCGTCACTTGGCGACTGGAACCGATGAGTCGACTTGCCCCCCTCCTCATCTCCGCGCTCCACGAAGCTTCTGCCGGAACAAGAATTCAGAAGCGATCAGCCCAACTTGTCAGTGATACCACCCCGTGCCAGGCGGATTCCGATTGACGTAAATGTGCTCGTACCAGTTCTCACGCTCCTCGGGACTGAACCGCCAATAGCACACGTCACAAATCTTGTGCTTGGACGGAACTCTCTGCGTCCCCGGAGTGCGCGAGAAGCAAACCCGTTCGAGAAAACAGCCGCACATCTGACAGTGATCATGCGGGTGCTTCGCGGGCTCTGACGGGCTGGGCGGGCGCGCGAAAAGTGACGCCAATGGCACGCCTGGTTTCACCATCTCCAGTCGCCGTTGCCGCCGCTCCATCGGAGTGGTCTTGAGGTGCCTCTGGCCCTCGCCCGAACGGGAGCGACCTGCCTTCGCGACCTTCTTCATGTGCTTCTGCAGAGCTTCGCCCACACCCCCCAGTTGCTGCATGGACTTGACGGCTTCACCCATCTGTCGCAACAGGGATGCAGGGACTGGCACCCGCTCCTGCTTCTTGTTCTTGGCCTTGGCGGCAGACTTGGGTGCGGCAACTTGCTGCTGGCCTGAGTCTCTGTTGGCAATTCGCAGGCTTGCGAACTCACGCTCCTTGCGTCGAGCACGTCTCGCGGACTTGCTGGATTTGCCCTTTCGTTTCGCAGCCATGGCTCAGCGTCACCTCTCGCTTTCAGCCTCCACTGGCTCAAGAGTAGCCGTCCTCGTCTTTCGCAGGCAAGGCGGGTGGCGCTGATCCCCAGCCCATGAGAGCGCCGAAGGTCTCACCCTCTCAGATTTCTCGTGAACCTGCAGTCGGGGTACTCGGAGCACCCGAGGAACGGCCCGTGCCTCCCGTTACGCTCGACCAACTCCCCTGAACACTCCTCAGAGGGGCAAGCCGATCCAGCCTCGAGGGACTCCTGCTCGGGGCGGCCTCCCCGGGGGACTCCGCTCGAAGCCGGGCGCCTCGACGCCGCCCCTCCTCCCGCCGCCCCGCCACACCCGCCCGCGCACTCGAACTGCGGCCCGTTCTTCGCCCCGACCCGGACCGTGGCACCGCCACACTCCTCGCACGGCGGATTCTCCGCCTCGCTCATCGCCGCCACCGCCTCCGCCTCGCCGAGCCCCGTGACCATCCTGGCCATGTCCGCGCAGAACTGGCGATTCACGAGACGCAGCATGCTCTCGGTAGTGGCCCGGTGCGAGAAGACGTTCAGCGAGCCGTGCCACAGGATCTCCTCGTCGATCATGGCTATCTTCTCGTGCATGCCTTTGCGCAGGTCGACGCGCAACCCGAGCTGCACCAGCCGGCCGAGCACCCGCTTCGTCTCCTCCGTCGCCTCCTCCGCGTACTCCTCCGGCGGCTTGCACACGAGCCGGATCACCACCCCACGCCCCATCGCCGCCTGAAACAGGTCAACCCACCGCCTCGTCCCTGGCATGGTCACGAACGGCGAGAACACGACGATCGACTTCTGCGCCCGGGCCAAGTCCTGGCGGAACGCCCCGTAGAACGCCTTCTCGTTGAACACACCGGCCGCCCCGAGCGCCAGGACATCCGTCATCTGGCCCATCGCACGCAGGCCGTCGACCCAGTCGGCGTCCCCGAGCGGCAGCAGCTTGTCGACCGGCAGCTCGCACCCCGACTTCTTCACCATCTCGAGCAGGCGCCCCACAATCGTTCGCGGCCCCGCGGCCTGCCTCAAGTAGTCGAAGTGCCCGACGACGACGATGTGGTCCCGGGCCCGACTCAACGCGACGTTGATCAACCTCCCGCCATCCTCCTCCGTCGACGTGGCGCGCAGGAACTTCCCGAGCTTGACCCCGACCGCATCCGTCAGATCGAAGACGACGACGCTTCGCTCGTTGCCCTGGAACCGGTGGACGGTGCTGGCGATGCCGACCCCCTGGTTCCCCAGCGCGGTCTCGAGCAGGCGTTCGACGAGGTTCGTCTGCGCCGCGTAGGGCGCCACGACCCCGACGCGCGTGTTGGCACCCGGATCCTTTGGCAGATAGTCGCTCCGCGCGAACTCGACCACGAGGTTGCGCACGAGCAGGGCATGAAGAAGGTTGTACCGTGAGGACTTCCCCTCGGGGTACGTCGCCCACGCGCCCTCCTTCGAGGTGTCGACGAAGTAGATCGGGGCCTTCTCGGCGAAGAGCGCCGGCGACTCCGGCTCGGTCACGCGACGCACGGGCGCGGTCACCAACGGGCGATCCGCGTAGAACAGCGCGTTGATGACCTCGCAGATCTCCGGCCGCATGCGGTACTGCTCGGAGAGGGCGACGACCGCCGGATGGCGCTCCCTGCGACCGAGCGCAGCCGAAACGCCGGCCGCAGCAAAGACGTCCCGCTTGAGCCACTGCCTTGCCCGGTCCGTGTCCGCCTTGACGATCGGCGGCAGCTGACGGAAGTCGCCGGCGACCACCACGCTGCGAGTGGCTCTCCCCGCCACGAAGTAGGACAAGGGCAGCATAAGCATGGATGCCTCGTCGATGACGACGACATCGAAGCTGCGCGGGATGGCCACCCCGACGAAGGTGCGGTAGACGGTGGTGGCGAGGAGCTTGCAGTTCTGGAGGACGGTTTCGCGGACGTCCTTGATGAGTTTCTGCAGTTCGACGACCCGAGCGTCCTTGGGTCGCATGGTCGCCTCGAACTCGTTCTGGATGCGACGCATCTCCTCCAGGGTCGGCCTGCCGAGAACGCGACCGCGCAACTCGGCGACCCTGGCCTGCTCCTCGAGCAGCTTCGACCGATCCCGCTCCAACGCGGCCTGCCCCTCGACCACAGCAGACTGCGCAGTCGTCCGCTCGACTTGCGCCTTGTCGATCGAACGCTGGATGGCCGCGGGATGAAGCCCGGAGAACCAGCGTCGCACGGTCCCCATGCCGGCCGCACGCGCGAGGTTGGCTCGCGCCGTGGCGATCCCCTGGTCGATGGCATCCACCCTCTCGACGAGCTTCTGCAGCCGCGACTCGGCCTTGGTGATCGCAGCAACTCTTGTGCGGCACCCCTCCGCGAGGACCTCGATGGCGATCGCCTCGTCGAGCCACGACTTCAGCTCCGCCTGCCGAACCCGATGCTCCTGGAGACTGCGCTGCAGGTCAGCCAACTCCTGCCGGAGGCTCGCCGACACACGCTCACAGACCTTCTCGAGTTCGACGCGATCGCCATAACGCGCACGCAGCTGGTCCTTGACGATCGGCCCCCATCGCAAGACCTGCCCTTGCTGGAACGACTCCTCGCCTTCGAGCTGCCGGCAGACGCGCTCGAGAGCGGTGTCGACGGCCACGTTCGTGTTGGCGACGAGCAGGACGGAGTGTCCGGCCCGCAAGTGGGCCTCGACCAGCCGGCCTATCGTGGTGGTCTTGCCCGTGCCGGGCGGCCCCCAGAGGTAGCACAGCTGGCTGCCGAACGCGCGGCGGACCGCGCCACGCTGCTCCTCGCTGAGGCCGCCGTCGGCGAACACTCGCTCGTTCGGCTCGGCGTCCTCGATGCGCGCGCCCGAACCGGTGAGCAGGAAGTTCGCGGAACCAAACTGGAAGGGCAGCTTGCCGGCCGCGGCCTCGCGAAGCCGGTCCCGGAGGCGAACTACGAGGAACGAGTCGTCCGTCAGGAGGGCCGCCTCGGCGATCGCGGGTCCGAGGTCGCGGTCGAGGGCGACGGACAGAACGCCGTTCGTGAAGGTGACGACGTTACCGGTGACCCTGTCGTCGGCGAGGCGGAGGGTGATCGGGGACTCGTCGCGGAAGTGGTGATCGCCGCGAAGCAGGAACCGGTAGATCCACTGCTCGCCTTCCTGCTGGACGAACTGGCCTCCCGTGACGGAGACCGTGCGGCCGCTACCGCTCTTGCGGATGGACTGTATCTCGTCGTCGAGCGCCTGGCACATGGCTTCGACGGCTCCATTGGTTGGCCGAGAACCAATCGTCGTCACCATCCCAGCACCACCAAGAACGCAGCCGGCCGCCGCCGGCAACCAATCAGCCTCGGCCGCGATGCTCCGGGTGCATTTCGCAACGCAATGCCGCATACGCGCCTTGCCGCCGACACCACATAATCCAAAAGCGGGGTCGCCTTTGCCGCACATACTCGAAACTGCGAACCCAGGAGGCCGCGACCTCTCGGTGCACCCGAGACCCATGTGCGCTGCGCCCCCTGGAGCCAGCGATAACGGCGCTTGCCCCACTCAAGGTCTTCAGTATCCATACCTGCGCGCGACATGCTTCACCTATGCACCAACCATGGAGACAGCGCCTAGCAAATCCGTAGTCTCCAGAGCCCCGTCTAGGAGAATGCCATAACCGAAGTCTAATGCGGGAGGAGGGAAGAGAGCGCGCACCGACAATAGAGTTCCGCCCCCCAACCATGCGATCGCATCCTGCAGATCAACACGCACCACGCCAACAACGAGATCGCTGTAATCCACCATTTGGAATCCAAACCCACCGGCCCGCCTTACGGCAAGGCCGTGCTGCGCATGCGGTCGCAAGTAGTGGGATGGACAAGCCAAGCGAAGATCTACTAGCTCAGTATTATCGCCCTTCCACATGCCAACCTCATCACTCTCTGCTCTGCCTTCATCCGCCCTAATGAGCAATATGTAAGCGAAGTCGTGATTTCGGGACGGCACCCGCTGGTCGAAGTGCACGAACTCACCCTTTCTTCCCATGACAGTGGCACGATGACATGCAAACCAAAGTGCAACCCAGACATTATCGACGACATCCAACCAGCTCGTCTTGATTCCGTAGTGCTGGAGGAGGGCCGGGCGTGCGTGCAACGGCACGGATCGAGTGCATTTCTCAGGCGCGCTCCTCAAAAGGGCGGCCAGCGCCTGATCCCTCTTACACTTGCCACGTTCGTCACGAGCCGTCCGATACAACGCAGGGCGCAAAGTTGGATACAACTGCTCTTGTCCGCGGCAAAGCACGCGCCCACCCGACTTCGCTTCCATGTACTTCACGTACCCCACGGCCTGAATGAGCACATGCGGGCTCGTCACATGATAGACATGTTGCCCACTGACATCAGGTACCCACTTGCCGTGCTCACTCTTGAGCTTCTTTAGTCGGCTCACGACCTTCTTGTCAGGACTTTGCGCCTGCGTGCTCATGAACTCACCAGCCTTTCACTTATGTGATAGCCACGCTCCAAGGCCTGAAGCAACATCCGCGCCTTCATGTTCGATTGCGAACGGTTAGCCATTCTCCTTGCCATCCATCGCTGCTTGAGCCGCCTCTTGGCCGTAGACCCGAACCAGATCCCGCAAAGTCGTTGCAACCCGGATCCACCCCCGAGATTCCAACCCTTGGGCCTGTCGCTCAAACCGGTCAGCGAGGGCACGCTCCTCCTGTCCTTTCGATGGAGAATATATGCCGCGACTGTTGTAGAGTTGCGTGCGAAACTCCCTGCGCATCTTGTCTGCGTCCTTCGCATTCAGCGCCTCAGCAACTTCCGGCATTGCGACGAACCAGTCGTCGGCTTTCGCTGCCCGGGCAAGCATCTGCCCAACCTGGATCAGAGCACCTTGGAGGTGACCAGTGTCATCCGAAAGGCGCCGCACCTCGGCAAGCCACTCCTTGAAGGCCACGCCATCGAACACGCCATCGGCACGTCGCCCAGGAAGCGCCTCCATGCCATGCAGCAACCGATAGGTGGCAGACAGGAGCTGTCGACGCTCTTCGGATTCAACAAGAGCAGCCCGTTCCGACTCCTTCTCGGACCTAAACACCAGCCGGATCGCCTCGCAGAAGAGCCCTGGGTCCGCTGCCAATCGCGCCTCGATGGTCTTCGGTCCTACGCCGCGTATCCGGTCCAACAAGCCGATGAAAGCCCACTCGATTTCGAACAAGGCTGCCTGGTCGGCATCACCTTGATCTTGCAGCCATGCGATGAGCCCTTGGGCGGCCTCCGCGTCGAGCCTGTCCGGCGACGAAGCCTTCGCGATGCAAGCCCGCAAGACCTTCACCGCGAGAACGGAATCCATGGCGCGACCTGCCATGACCGCGACACCACAAATGTTCAGCGCCAACTGCGGCCTGCCAGCGGCCAGGAGCCGTGAGGCGGCTCCGGCAGGATCCTCTACGCCCCAGGGATGCGGAGCAACCAAAGTCCAGTACGCCTGCGCAGGCTCCTCACCAGATTCCTCGACGCGCTGCCAAGTCTCCAGGGTGAACGGCAGGAGGGCGCAAAGGGTCGCCACCAACTTGGCGGTCCAAGTAGACGTGTCCAATGAGTCCACCCATGCCGCCCCACCCTTCTGCCACCGACCCCACACGAAGCCGGCGACGAATGACTGGCAACTGACTCTCTCCTCCGTCAACATGCGCGGCAAGATCTGCGCGTCGTCGCCTTCGCGATCCATGCCGCCCACCGTGTAGCCGAGTTGGTATGGCTGCTTGACAGCTTCGATCATTGGCAAGATCGGCGCCAACTCATGAGACGGGAGGATCTCGCGAAGGGCCGCAGCCCGCCGCTCTCCAAGTCTTCTTTCCTGCTCCTGCCATCCAACCTTCTCCTCCTCGAAGAAGCTACGTTCGCTGAACAACCGCCGGTGCCGCAGAGCTGGGTCCTTCGGCTCGATCATGGCGGCAGCGCGCTCGAGCTTCTCAACCTCCTCCGAAGGCGTGGCCCAGGTTGCGCCCTGGTACCGTCGATGGCGGGATGCGATCGCGACCATCTCCTCCCAAACCACAACGATCTCCCCTTCCGGCCTGAGCGTCAGTGTGGGAATCAACTGGTCCAGAAGCACGTCACGAGCGTCGGGGTGAAGTCGATGGATGACCTGAACCAACTCGCCCAGTCGCTCGACGTCGTTGGCTGCGAACTGCATCGCAAGCTGGCAGTAGGTTTCGAATTGCTCGATGTAATCCTCGCGAGAGACCCCACTTGTCCACCCTGCCATCAAGTCCGCACGCCACTCCGGTTTGCGACACCCTGATGACGAGCTGATGGAATCAGGAAGCAACGAGAGCAGGACCTTCCACGCGATGCTCGGCTGCTCTTTCGCCATCGCACGTAGAGCCGACTCTCGCAACGCCACCGTCGCCACAGTTTGCGGCAACCAAGGCAGCAACAACGTGGTAAGCGAGTTCAGTGGCCGATTCCCCCATCTGCCGCCTGGGTCTATGGCAGCCAAGTCTGCAAGCGCAAGCACCACGCGTGCGAAATACGACGGGCTCCAAGCAAGGGTCTCAAGCCCCCAGAGCAGGCCAGAAATGTAGGTCCGACCGAGCGGCCCTCCATCTTCTTGCTGGAAGACCTCCGCGAAGGGCGAGCCGTTGGCCTTGGCGAGAGATTGCTCCACGGCGGCCAAGAACTCTTCAGGAGACGCTTCCGCCATCCCTGGCAGCAAATCGTGAACGCTGAGCCAGCGATGCGCTGTCGCACCATTCAGAAGCTCGCGAACTGCGCGGTCCGCGACAAGCTGTGCCCGCCCAACACTTAGGCGACCCAGTGCGCCTGCCGAACTCCCAAGGAGTGCGAGAGTCTCCACCAAGGCATGCCGCAGTTGATCAGAGTAGTTCCGTCGCTTTCCGAAGGCCGTTGTGGCCATCCACCTCTCACTCTTCTCGACTTCCAGCGCGGGATCTGCCTCCCCGAGCACCCGAATCGCAACGGCCTCCAGGCGCTTCAAGTCATCGTCGAACAGAGCACCGCCGAGAGTTTGCCACGCCTCACGCCGAGCGCTGAAACGCCACACACCATCCTTGCAAACGATTGGGGAGCCGGCAGACGCGAGGTCTGGCAAAACCTCGCTCTTCCACTCCTCGGTGACGATTCCGAGTATCTCTGCGACAGCGACGAGATCCTGGCCGAACGCTTCCTGCCATGCACCAGCGAGCCCAGCCAGGGCCATCCACCGCCGCGATTTTGCGTCCCCATAAACAGGGATGATCAACCGGTCTACGAAGCGACTCTTGAGAACAGACAGCGAAGTGAATCCATCCCCGAGAATCGCCTTGGCCTGATCAGGCAGATAGCCGGCCTCGAGGAGTTCTTTCTCTAGTTCGGCGATACCAGGATTGACCAGCTGACAGAAGCTGCCCGCGGTCTGCGAACCCGAACGCAACGGAACGACAACTGCATGACCCGCCTGAGTTGCCTCTCGTCGCAAGTAGTCACCGTCCGAATCCAGCCCAAGACTGGTGTCACCTACCAGGACTAGCCTCTTCGGAAGAGCCGCAACCGCCGACCAGGCATCTCTTGAATCGACGAACACGCAACGCCCCGACCAGTTCGCCTTCCTTTCCGCATCTTGAATGGCAATGAACGCTGCCACGAAGTCCCGAACGTCGGAGTTCGCCGCTGCACCGACATAGAGCAGGTTGTCATCTCCCTCGAACAGAGCTTGCAGCTTGCTCGCGGCTTCTCCCCGCCCCTGCAGAAAGACCCCAGGTGGCAGAAGTGGATACCCTACTTTGCGCTCCTGACAAAGGCGATCCCAGTACTCTGATGCATCTCGCCATCCCGATGGGGACTTGGTTGGATCGATCTGCGCCTGTAGCCAGCGCGCCACAGGAGGCAATTCGCGCAACCAGTCCGAGAACTGGCTCGAGTCCAGAACGACCAACTCCCGCCATCCCTTGTCGCTGTGCTGACTAACCCATGCCTCGATCTTCGCAGGCCCCCACTCGCGGAGTGTAGCGAAGACAAAGGCACAATGACTTCGCTGCGGCGCCGGAACTTGGGCAGTGCGCTTCTCAAGGTCCTTGGTCGCCTTTTCCTTCGAATCGCCCTGGTTGCTGATCTCCCAGTAGCTTCTACCAGATGGGACGAACGGCGGCCTCCCACGCTGGGCTTCGATCAGGGCATCGAATCCCGGCCGGTTGATGTGATCTGCATCCTGGATGTCGCACCGAGCTAAGTCTTGGCATGACGCTACGACTAGCTTGCGGATCAGTTCTGGCAGGATCGCCTTGCTTGCGGTCCTATCAGCATAAGACTCCAGAGCAAGAGCAGTGATGAGGCGAGCATGGTCCATTCTACGCGTTTACACCTCAGCCATTTGGTCGTAGATCTTGAGGATGGTGAGCTTGGTTCGGTAGTCGCCGAACTCTTTCTCGTCGTGGCGGCGGACGATGGGGAAGGTGTCCATCACGTAGTCGACCTCGTCGCGGGTGAGGCCGTAGATGTGGAAGAAGGCCGCGTCGAGTTCGCAGCGGAGCTGAAACCGCCTCGAGGGCTCGAATGGAAACGGCTTGGCGATCCCCAGCTCGCGCCCGAAGGGCAGCATCGCGTGGCTTGTCACGACCAACTCCGCAACTCGCTCTTGCACCCAGCGGCCAATAGTGACGCCACCCGTCCAAGGCGTCCGAGCCTCGAACGCGGATGGCGGCAGTACTGGGAGCTGTTTGTAGATGAAGAAGTTCATCGCGGTCCCTCCGATCTTCTGACGGGCCGCGAAGTCATGGGCGAACGAAGACAGGTTTGCAGTCAGCCATGCCGCGCGCTCTGCCGATGACGGATTCATCAGCATTAGCGGAAACTTGTTCCCGACTGCTACGCGCGGGATCACGCTGGCGATTACAGTGCGCTCGTTCGTGGCATTTGTGATGTCACGCCAGCCCAGAAGCCAGTCGTGGGGCCAGGACCACTCTGCGTTGCCTTGACGGTCGGTCTTGCGGAGGCGCTCCGCCACTTCTTCGGCAGCGACCCAGTAGCGCGACAGGGGCTCGTAGGTCGGGGCCTGCAGTCGCTCGAGAGGGACATCGGGAAGCTGAGTGCTCTGGCTGTCCTCGGGCAAGTCGCAGTAGTCGCCGAAGCGGTGGTCGAAGTGATGGACCATCTTCGCTTCGTACAAGGGCAGCATGACCTGCTTGTCCTTCACGAAGCGATTACCCTGGAGCACGAAGCCGGCCTCCTCGCACTGCTGCCGCCTTCGGAACAGACCTGAGTCGGTTGACATGTCGAAGATTCGCGCGAACGACAAACCCCACGGGTTGCCATCTTCCCGCGTCTCGTCCCACAGCACTGGCACGCGCTGGTAGATCTTCTTCGTCAGCTCTGCATCGCGACGACTGCGGAAGATCGGGCATGTCTTGGTGTTCGGGTTCAGCAGGACGAAGTCTGCCTTGCCCAGACGGAACCTCCGGGCTTCCTCCCGAAGCTCCGCTGGCTCTTGGAGGAAGAACGCAAACTCACCTTCGCCGCCATCGCCCTGACCTCGCAGGGTCAGCGCGCAGAACTTGGTGCGACTATCGACTGCCGGAAACAGCCCATCCCGGTTCTCGAAGTCGAAAAGACTCTGCAGCGAACCCTTCTCGACCAAGTCCTGGAAGAAGAACTGCGTTGTCGCATCCGTGGCGATGCCAGTCGGCACGATGATCCCAACCCGACCGCGAGCATCGATCACCTGACGAGCCAGCTCGGTAAACAACGTGTACGTGTTCACGTCCCCGCGCCCGCACAGCGGATACCGCTCGGACTTCAGCACGAATTGGCTTGCCCCTTCAGCCCTCCTCAGCTCCTGCTCGAACTCTGCGTGCAGACTTGGATTCGTCTTCACCAACTCGGCGATCTTCCTGCCTCGCTCGCTCGCGTTCCGAGCATTCGCAACCTCCGGGCTGCGGGCCGCGAACCACTCCTTGTCCGCGATCTTGATCCGCTCCCACGGAGGATTCCCGATCACCAGATCGAAGCCCCGTTTCTCCAGCCCCTCTCCGAACACCCCAGGGAACTTCAACCACCAGTGACAGAACCGGATCTCGCGCCCCAGCCGCTGGACCTCTTCCTCCGTCCCCTTCGGCAGCTCCGCGACCCCGTCGCGAAACCTCGAGAACGTCTCGTTGGTCACCGGCGCCGCCGCGTCGTCCGCCTTCTTCATCACGAAGGCCGCGCACCAGGCATCCGCCAGCAACTCCACCCGCCGCCGCGCCTCACTGCGCACCCAGTCCGAGTAGGCATCTGCCTGCTTCCGCACGCCCGAGGCCGTCGTCGTCTCCATCGCCTCGATGCGCAGGTAGTCCTTCAGCACCGACTCCGTCTTCTGCCCAACGGCGATCTTCCCCTGCTGGTCGAACATCGTGCCGCCCTGCCGGCGCCACAGTCGGTTCTCGGCCTTCAGCTTCTTGCAGAAGTCCTTGTCGTCCCCGAGCAGCGGATCCAACGCCGCGTCCGGGATGCCCTGCCGGATCAGTTCCGGCGTCGTGCCGAGCAGGCTGTTCCCCTGCTGGACGTGTGCATCCAAGAACGCCAGCGGCAGGTCCGGGGCCTGTGCCTCGAGCCACAGGTTCACCTTGCACAGCTCGACCGCCATCTCACTGAGGTCCACCCCGTAGATGCACCGCTGCACCACGTCGCGCATCGCCTCCCGGCGTGCCGTCGGCGAGGGCTCGTCGTCCCCGCTGCGCACCTGAGCCAGCGCCTTCGCGATCCGATGCGCAGCTGCGACCAGGAAGTGTCCGCTGCCACACGCCGGGTCGCAGACCTTCAACTCCAACAGTGCGGCCTCCGGATCCAACTGCTCCCGGCACCGAACCAGCAGCGGATCGAGAGCCGAGTCGAGCAGGCACTGCACCAGCGAATCCGGCGTGTAGTAGGCACCCGTCGTCTTCCGCTCGTTGCCGGCCGAGGTCGCCAGCGTGAACCGCTCCGCCTGCACATGCTGCGGCCGCAGCTCCAGCAGCGACTCGTAGACGCTCCCGAACTCCGTCGCCCCGAGGTCGCGATACCGGACCGGATGCAGCACCCCGTCCTGCTCCGTGAACCCGAGAGCACGAACTGCCGAGAGCAGGTCCTCATTGCGCAGCTGGCAGTCGGCCAGGGCCCCGAGCTGCGCTCGGCCCCAGAAGCTCGAGCCGAGGTCCGGGAGTGCCAGCTCGCCGCAGCCCTTCGAACCCAGCTTGTCCATCACCAGCTGGAGGCACTGCCACAGGTCTCCGTGCTGCGTCCCTCGGATCGAAGCCGCGAGGTGACGAAGGCGTGATGTCCCGTAGTGCTCCGTGTAGCGGCGGCGCGCGTCCGCATACTCGTCCTTCGAGAGCAGCAGCACCTCGCGATCCTCGGCGACGAACAGGAAGAGCAGCCGGTAGATCAACCGCAGCAGGAGCCGGTAGTACGCCTGCGTCGTCAGTTCGCCCTTCTGCAAGGACTCACGCAGTGCGACGTTGTGCGGGTGGGCCAGGAAGCCGCTGCCCAGGGCCTCGATGGCGCGCTGCACGCCACCCTGCAGGCGATCCAGTGCACGGACGCCGTCCTGCTTGGCCTGCCCGTACCACTTCTCCCACCAGAGCCCTTCGGGTGTCTCGCTCGCGGCGCGCGAGCTGTGCAGCACGAGCCAGAGCACCGCGAAGGACGGGTAGTCGCTCTCCTGGCAGATGCGCTCGAGGTCGAACTCGAGGTAGGCGTTCCTCGTCAGGCTCTTGTGGTCGCGCAACAGGCGCAGCGTCGAGCCGTTGCTGAGGATCGCCCACAGGGCCTGGTCCGAGGCGTTCAGGTACTCCTGGACCATCCCGTGTGGCGTCGCGTGGGCCGCGCCGCGGACGCCGGGCGACCGCCGGTCGAGGTCGACGGCGATGCCCAGCAGGTGGATCGGGACGTTCATCCACTGGTGCGACACCGGGTAGGACCGATCCCCCACCTTGGCGACCTTGGCCGCCGGCAAGCGCCCGTAGCCGAGCGCCTCGAACAAGGGCAGCAGGAACCTCTCGCGAGTGAGCGACGTGTGCGTCTCCGTGTTCGGGGCCTGCTCCAGGGCGGCTTCGAAGCGACGCCATGCGTTCAACGTCTGCTGGAAGGCGGCCTGAATGGCCTCTTCTCGCTCGGCCACGTCCTGCTTGCCGTAGTCCTTGGGCGACAGCCCCTCGAGCGTCGGCGGTCGGCTTGTGAGCCGCTCGACGAAGTCACTCGGGAAGAGGCCGCCTTCGATGCGGAAGCTGTTGCTCGTCCGCGACATGTTCAGAGCCCTCCCGCAGGCAGGAAGACGTAGACGCCGATCCAGTCGAGCGGCGGCTTCCACTCGATCGACTGCCGCACACCCTTGAGCTTGGCTGCGTCGCGCACGCGGCGATGCGCCTGCAGAAGATCTTGCCCCCGGGCTTCTGCGAAGGAACGAAGCGCAGCCTCGAGAGGGCTCGCGTGTTCGAGCACGCGTGCCACGGCCTCCCGAGCCTGGTCTCCACCGAGGTTGCCGACCGGCTCGGCGCCAAGCAGGGCATCCGCGTCGGAATCGCTCAGCCACTCCGGCTGCTCCAGGCTGCCGCGGAAGGCGCGCGTCACGACTTCCTCGAGCAGCAGGGTCCTGCGCGAGTTGCCACGGTGCTCGTGGATCTCGTAGCGCAGACGAAGGATGCAGAGGACCGTGCGACCGCGGACTGCGGCGGTGCGGATCGCTCCCGCCCGCCGCCCCACCGCCGACTCGTTGGCCCCGTCGAGGGCCGCGTCGACCGTGAAGTTCGCCAGGGCCTCGAGAACCGGGTGCGTGCGCTGCAGGTAGATCGCGCTGGGCGGCGTGGGCAGTTCGAAGGCCGCGACGAACTCGCCCGTGTCCCGCCGCAGTCGTCGGCTGAGTTCCGTGCGCAGAGCCCGGGGCACACGGTCGCCGATGCGGGCGCTGACCACGGGCCGCCCGTCGATCTCCTTGGCCTCGACCTGGGCACCGTGCGCCTCCAGCGAGGTCCGGAGGAACGTCCGCAGCAGTTCGCGAGAGCCGATCGCGGAACGAACCGCTTCCAGTTCCGGCTGCACGTCGGCCGGCTTCAGCGACTCCTGGGCAAAGAGCGTCCTCGACCGCTTCTCCCGGTCGGCGATCGCTTCCCACCGACGGTGCAGGTCCTCGCGGCGCGGCTGCAGGTACTCGACCATGCCAGGCAAGAGGTTGTCCCCCTTCGCCTTGCCGGTGCGGAGCAGCAGACCTTCCATCAGGGCGTCGATGACCTTTCCCGACTCGTCGGGGAGGGCGATGGAGACGCCCAGGGCCGAACGGATCGTCTTGTGCTTGCGCAGTAGGACGTCGAGCACGATGCCGTCGATCGGTGAGTTGTCGCCGTAGAGCGTGAGGAGACGGACCGTCGGACGCGGTTGCCCGTAGCGGTCGACGCGACCCTCCCGCTGCTCGTGACGCGTGGGGTTCCACGCGAGGTCGTAGTGGACGACCGTGTCGAAGTGCTCCTGCAGGTTGATGCCCTCGGAGAGGCAGTCGGTGCACACGAGCAGCCGCGACGAGTGCTTGCTCATGTCGGCGATCGAATCCTCGCGCGCCTCCGGCGGCATGAGGCCGGTGACGGCGCGCACCTCGACCTTCTTGAGCGCCTTCTTCAGCTCCTCCGCCACGTACTCCGCAGTCGGGATGAAGCGGCAGAAGAAGATCGGGTTGCGGCCCTCCTCGATCAGCTTCTTGGCGAGGGTCACGGCGGCCTTCAGCTTGGTGTCCTTGTCGCCGCGGAACGCGTCCGCTTCCTTGGCCAGATCCTGGAGCCGCTTGCGCTGGCGCTTCTGGTCGGTGTTCGGCTCGCCGTCGGCAGCGTCGGCGGCGCCGGGCGTCAAGTCCATGCCGTCCATCCCCTCGGTCTCGTCGAGGTCCAGAACCAGCTTCTCGCCGACGCGGTCGACGGCGTCCGCCGTGTCGGCATCGGCGTGCGAAGCCCGCGCCCGAAGCGTGGCTGCCGCAGCCGCAGGACTGCTGCCGACGCTGCGGAGCGCGGCCAGAGCGGACCACCAGTGCACGCGGGCGCGATGGCTCCGGCCGCCTTCCTGCTCCACGATCTCACGCGCGTATTCGAGCACCTTGTCGAACAGGGCTCGGTACTCCTTGCTCATGCTCCAGGTCACCTCGCGCTCGCCTTCGCGCTCAGGGAACGGAGTGTCTTCGAGGAAGTGCTCGATGTTGGCACGGCGGCGCTGCACCAGGTGACGCGCGAGGCGGCTGCGATGAGGCCCGGCCTCCTCGCGAGTGAGGTCGTCCGGCAGGTCGGCGAACACGGGATCGAGCAGGGCGAGCAGCGAGTGGAACGCGGCCTGGTCGCCGCTGTGCGGCGTGGCCGTGACGAGGATCAGGTGCTGCCCCTCCTTCTCGGCGAGCCGCTTCAGCAGCAAGTGGCGCTGATGGCGACCGCCGCCCGAAGCGCACGTGTGTGCCTCGTCGACGATGACCATGTTGGGCGCATTGCGCAGGAAGGTTTCACGACGGGCGTCCGACTTGATGAAGTCGAGCGAGACGACCGTGTAGCGGTAGCGATCGAAGAGCGACTCGCCCGTTCGCAGGCTTCGCTCGAGGCGCGAGGCGGTGCCGGCGAGCACCAGTTCCGCATCGATGTGGAACTTGTCGGCCAGCTCCCGCTGCCACTGCTCGGCAAGGTGCGGAGGACAGAGGACGACCAGGCCGTTCGCGTCCCCGCGCTCCAGCATCTCCTTGGCCACGAGGATGGCTTCGACCGTCTTGCCGATACCGACGTCGTCCGCGACGAGCAGGCGCACCGGATCCAGCTTCAGAGCCATCAGCAACGGCACGAGTTGGTAAGAACGGGGCTCGACGGCGATCTTGCCCAGCGACCGGAACGGACCTGCGGCATTGCGGATCTGGAGTCGCAGCGCGTCGCGCAGGAGTCGGCAGGACCGATGGTCGCCGACGTGCTCCGCCATCGGGCGCGGAAAGGAGGCGTGCGAGACCTTCTCGAGCGCCGTGAGCACGCCCGTCGCTTCTGCGTCGCTACCGGTCAGGGGCCTTACGCGCAGGTAGTCCGGCGTCGAGTCGGGCTGGACGACCCAGTCTCTGCCGCGCACGGTGACGAGGGATCCGGGAGGGAAGTGCATGGGGAGCCGCGCGGGGGAATCAGGAGACAGAAGCAGCGAGAGCCCCGAAGAGATCGGGGTACTTGCGAACGACGCTCGGCCAATCGGCCTCGTGATGGAACCGGATCACGGTGTAGCCCTGATCCTCGAGTGCAGCCTGCTGGGCTGCATCGCGCGCCTGACGAGACGCGAAGTCGTGAACCGGACCGTCGACGTAGACCACGGCCATCTCTCGTTCGTAGAAGAAGTCGGGGCGAACTTTGACGGATTCCAGCGATCGCTGCGCATGCGACGGAAGTCGCAGACGGTGCTTCTCGAGGAACTGCAGGAAGGACTTCTCGAGACCGCTCTCGCACTGCGAGAGGAGCGTCTCGAGGTGCTCGTTGCGCGCGACGGGAGCGGAGGAGGCCGAGACCTTGGCACGCGACAGCCGGAGCAGGAAGTCACGGATCAACTTCCGGTCGAGCAGGGCATGCTCGGGCTGGTTCCCGTAACTGCGAAGGCAGTCGTAGCACGCAGCCTCGCAGTCCTCCTTGCCGTGCGGCGCGTGCCTCCGGTCCTCGCCGGTGTCGGGGTCGAAGTGGCAAAGCTCGAGCGCCTTCCTTGCGACGCGCGGCAACGCATCGGGCTCGTCGAGCAGCCGGCGCAGGACGCCGGCGCCGCCTTCCGTGGCCTCGTAGAACAGCATGCGCCGCTCGCGCTGCGGGTCCGGGATGGCCTCGGCCGCCAGCTCCATGTCCTCGAGTTGGAACTCGACCTGGATGGCGGCCTTCAACGCCGCGCGAAGCGAGGCCCGGAACTCTCGCGGCGCATCGTCGGGGAGCCTGGCGAGCAGACAGTTCTTCCGGTCCTCGACGAACGGGATCACGCGGCGAGCCGTCGGCGCAACGGGATCCTGGTCGTCGCCCTCCTCGTCGGACTCCTTGCCCCAGATCCCCTTCTCGAGGTCGAGCACGAAGCCGAAGCCCGTTCCTGGGCTCCGCCGCTTGAGACCCAGGTTCACTCGACGAATGGTCGCAGCATCGCCGTGTGTCAGATCGAGCAGCGGGTCGTCGCCGTCGGTCACCGCTGCCTTGCGGCACACGGGGCCGTGCCCGTGGTCGGCGAAGCGAACCCCGGCCAGCACGTCGTAGCCCTGCCGCCGCCGCTCCTCCTCCGAGCTGGTGATGCGATCGACGCGCCGAGCCGCGACGTTCTGCATCCGGAAGAGCTGCTGCATCGGCGGCACCTCGGAGAGCCCGGAACCGCAGTGCTCGCAGACGTCGACCCCGGCACCCGGCTCGCACGGGTGGAAGTAGCCGCATTCGGGACAGTGCTTGGCGTGCACCGTGGGATCGGCCTGACCCGCACCTTCCGGATCCATGCGGATCAGGACTCGCTCCACGCGGTAGCGCGCACCTTCGTGGTAGATCAGCGCGCGCGGAGCGAACTCGGTGACGGCCAAGAAGCGTGGGCGCGCCACGTAGTCGTCCTGGGTTCCGCGGCGCTTGCGACGCCCGGGGATGAAGGCCGAGAGCGGCAGGCGCGGGAAGTTGTAGCCCGGGAGGAAGCCTTCGCTCGCGAAGTAGCGGTAGCTGTAGAAGTCGGACTGCGCCGCGGCCTTTACCTCGACCAGGAGGTCGAGCTGCCGTCGAGCCTCCGTGTGCAGCCGCTCGGCTCGCCTGCGCTCCTGCTCCGGGCGCGAATGGTCGTTGGAGATGGCGTAGTAGTGCTGCCGCTGGCTGTCGGCCGATCGGAACAGATTGCGCCACCTCGAGAGAGCTTCTTCGAACTGGCGCCTCGACTGCTGAAGCAGGCGCGCCAGCCAGTCGTCCGAGTACCAACGGGTCGCGCGCAGCTCGGACTCGATCGTGCGCAGCACGGCACGGCACCGAGCTTCGGCCCTCGAGAGCGCCTCCGGGCTCTGCAAGTCCCGGTCGATCTCCTCCTTCGTCGACAGGGCCGGGCTGCCCTGCGATCCTGACTCCACGGAGACGATCTCGCTGATGGAACTGCCGAGCGACGCGCCGGTCTCCGCCAGCCAGATCGCGTGCATGTGGGCACGCAGCAGGTCTTCGTTTCCGAGGTCGAGGCGCGGCGGTGCGACCTGCCCGGCCACCATGCGGTCCGGACGCTGGAAGAAGTAGCGGTCGTGGTTGCTGCCGTAGGCGCAGTAGGAGAGCACGAGCGCGGGCTGTCCACTTCGACCGGCACGTCCGCTGCGCTGGGCGTAGTTCGCGGGCGTCGGCGGCACGTTGCGCATGTGCACGACGTTCAGCTGCGCGACGTCGACGCCGAGTTCCATCGTCGGCGAGCAGTAGAGAATGGGCAGGTCTGCATCCTGGAACCGCTTCTCGCGCGCCTCGCGTTCTTCGCTCGGAACCTGTGCTGTGTGCTCGCGCGCCTCGAAGCCAAGGGTTCCGGCGGCCAGATCGCGGTAGTAGCTGACGAAGAACGGATTGACGCGCCGGCCCTGGGCAGGCAACCGCGGCATCTTCAGCGGATTGATCAAGCCGGATTTCCCGTCCGCAACGCGCCAGATGAGCACCGACGCGGGGATCTGGTAGGCAGGCTCGCCTTGGATGGTCGTCACCTGCTCCAGGAGCCCTGCCTGGCGGAGCTTTCCGACCAGTGCGTCGATCAGATCCCGGATCTCCCGGGTCGTCGGCACGTGACCGAGGACCGCTCGAATCGCCGGCATCGTGCGCAGGAAGCTGCCGACGAGGCCGCGCTCCGTGAGCGTCTGCAACTCGCCGGCGTGGTGGCCGCGCACGGTGTGCAGCACCACGAGCGTCGAGCGGACGAGCTTCTCGTCCTCGTCCAGCGCCCACGGATCCACGAGGCGCTGCATGCTCTGCTTCTGCAACTCCTCCTGCCGCTGCGAGTCGAGGACGTCGACCTTCACGGCGAGCGACTGTCGCAAGTGATCGAGGATGGTCCGAACCAGCCTGGATCGATCGGGCACCGACAGCCGCTCGAGGATCGGGTCGCTACCGCGCCAGAACGACCCGTCCTGGCACATCTCGTCGAACGACAGGTAGTCGATGCGCAGTAGCCCCGCTTCCTCGAGGTTGGCGGTCCTTGGGCGCCAGTCGGGCTTGAGGTCGCGGTGCACCAGGTAGTCCAGCACGCGGCGAAGGGCCCGGTTCGTCTCCTCCTTCGCACTGAAGACGAGGGTCGGCTCGGTCGCGTAGTGCTCGAAGGGCAGCGCGAGGGCGTCGAAGACGGCTCCTGCGAGCTTCTCGTGCTTCAGCCCATGCTCCCCTGCGTCGTCAAGGGCGCGGTAGAGGCCCGCGCGAACCAGTCCGACCTGGATGAAGTCGTTGAAGTGCCCAGCCTGCAGCGAAGCGTCTTGCCGGTTGTCGGTGAAGCTCAGCAGCTTGCGGGCCTGATCCGGAAGGTCCTTCGTCAGGCGCAACTCGCGCACGGTGAGCAGGCTGACGAGGGTCGTCGCGGTGCTTCGATTCGCGATGTTGAGGGACGAGAGGCGCATCGCCTCCGAACGTCCGTAGGCCGCGTAGGCGACGCCGCAGTGGATGCAGAGTCGGAATGGGGATGGCACGAACCAGGCCCGTTGCCCCCCCGCACCCTCACGCCCAGCGGCATCGACGAGCACGGGCCGCGGCACATCGTTCCTGCGCGCCGAGATGACCCGGAGCCCGCGATTGCCTTCCTCCGTCCACTCCTCGGGCAGCCGCTCGACCGGGAACTCGCCCTCGCGGGGCAGGTCGTCGTCGGTCCTCAGGTAGAGGTAGCCGACTTCCTGGTCCTCGTCCCCGTGGTCGCGCATCTCCCTCGGGAGGAACACGTTCCCGGTGGCCGTCCCCTCTCGCTTGACCGCGAAGTACTCCTGCCCGCACTCGACGCAGAAGACGACCGGCAGCAGGACCCGCTTGCGATCCGAGCCCGGCACGAACTGCTGTTCGTGCATCGTGAGGTAGCGCGCGTCCTGCGGCTCCGGGGAAGCACTCATCTGCCAGCCCGGACTCAGGAACTGATGCAAGCGGAACGCGAAAGGCGGGCGGTAGGTCTCGGGGTGCCGCAGGCGATCGTGATAGCTGGCGAGCAGCAGGTTGCGGATGGCCCGCTCGCATGCCGCAGCCTCTGCTCCCGTCGCGGTCGCGAGACGCATCGCGATGCTGGCCTCCCCTCGGACTGGCAGGGGCAGTGCACGCACGAGCCTCCCGCTCTCGGGATCCCGGACGATGCCGATCTCCCCTTCCAGCCATCGCGCCAGCGGGTCCTTCACGAACTCCGGGTAGCTGCGGAACGACGGCTCCGGTCCCTCGACTCTCGCGCGGAGAACCCGAGGCTCGACCGGCTCCGCCGGCGTCGCGCGCTCGAGGGTCTCGGTGATGACGTCCTCCGGAGCGAAGGGTGCGCCGAAGATGGTGCTCGCGACCCGCGCGACCTCGGCACGCTGGGCAGCCAGGGTGCCAGGACCCGCCAGCGTCGCCGACGTGCCGATGCACTGCAGCCTCTCCGCCCGGAAGCGGTCTCGTGCTCGCCGGATCAGCAAGCTCACGTCCGCACCCTGCCGCCCGCGGTAGGTGTGGAGTTCGTCGAACACGAGGAACTCGAGCCCCTCGGCCGCGCCCACGATCTGCTTGTCGTGCGGTCGAGTCAGCATCAACTCGAGCATCACGTAGTTCGTCAGCAGGATGTCGGGCGGCGTGTCCTTGATGCGTTGACGCTCGCTGTCGCTCTCCTGACCCGTGAACCGTGCAAAGGTGACGGGTGCCCCCCGGCCTGCGTAGCCGTACTCGAGGAACTTCCGCAGCTCCCCGAGCTGACTGTTGGCCAGGGCGTTCATCGGGTAGACGACGATCGCCCGGATGCGCCGGCGACCCGGCTGCTGCAGCACGCGATCGACGATCGGCAGGATGTAGGAGAGCGACTTGCCCGAGCCCGTGCCCGTCGTGAGCACGTAGTTGCGGCCGGCCTTCGCGGCCCGGATCGCATCGACCTGGTGTCGGTAGAGGCGCAGCGACTTGCCCACCGGAGCGGCCTCGGACTTGCCGACTTGGAAGATGCGTTCGCACTCCGGGTGGAGCACTCCCTCGCGGACGAGATCCGGCACCGAACCACCGGGAGCGAAGTTGGGGTTCAGCTGCAGCAGGGGCTCGGGCCAGAACAGGCCGGAGGTCAGGGCCTCGTCGCGAACCGCGCGCATCCGCTCGTCGCGCACGTCGACGAAGCTCTTGATGTAGGTGCGGAAGCCGTCGACGAGCTGGTCGCGGATGTGGAAGGCGTCCATGAGGGTGAGGTCCCGAAGGGAGGATCAGAGTAGGCGACTCGATGGCGCGGTCCAGCAGCGGGCGCTGGCCGCCCCCACCTGGCCCGTGGGAGCACACCGGAACAGCACGCACCCCGCAGTGCTACACCCCGCCGGAGCGAACAACAGGACAAGTTTGTCTGGTGGAAAGGACCACACGCCCCGCCGGTGGACGCAGAAGCAGCACGCTCCCTGCATGGCCTCGCAGCGAGCCGCCCAGAGGTCCAGCGCGCTCGCAGTCACCGCGCCAGCACCAACCTCGGAACGGCATCCGCCCCCGCCCACACGACGGCGTCCTGCCCCCACCGCTCGCCGAGGGCGTGCGCCTCCTCGATCCCGAGCCCCAGCACGAGGAAGCTCGGCTCCGGCGGCCAACCGTTGCTCGGATGCGCGCCCTGCCCTTCGAAGAACGTGAGGCGCCGGCGCTGCAGGTCCTTCTTCAACTCCTCGTTCCGCTGCCGGTTCTCCGGCGCCAGGGTGGACGAACCCGCGGGGTTGAAGGCCGTGACGAAGACACAGCTGTCGAGACCCCACAACGTGTAGAGCTTGCTCAGGCCGAGGCACTCCTTGCCGATCACGAGCCGCATCGGCATCGGGCCGCGCACCTCGTAGACCGTCTCGCGGTAGGCGATCAGCTTGGCCTGCTTGATCTTCGAGCCCTTGTTCGGGTTCTTCAGGTCCGGACCACACACGTCGCGCGACGGCACGAAGCGCGGGGGCGCGCCGTGGTCGGCGGCTGCGGCGTTGGCCACGTCGATGCGAGCGCGCAGCTCGGCGGCGTAGTAACTGCTGCCCGGGTGCTCGCCCTCCACGACCCTCACGCCGAGCAGAGGCACCAGCGTCGGGTGCGAGTCACGGAAGTAGGCGAGAGCCGAGTCCTGAGGCGATTCGAGTTCGTCGGCGTAGTCCAGCTCTTCCGCGGACAGGCCGTCTCGCAGCCATGCCTCGACGCGGGGGACGATCTGCAGCCGGAAGCGCGCATCATCGAACGACTCGAGCCACTTCGAGGCCCCCTCTTCCGAGCCCTCGGGCATCGACCCCAGTTCCGCCTGCAACTTCGCGAACCTGGCACGCTCGGTGTCGAGCCGGGAGGTGTCGACTGCCTCCTCTCCGGCCTCGAGATACTCCTCCTCGAACTCGAGGTAGTCCTCCATGCGGCGAACGTCGCTCTCGAGATCGTCGACATCCGACGACAGTGCCTCACGAGCCTCCTCGTAGAGCGAACAGACGAGCCAGCTCAGGGGCTGGAAGTCGCGGGCGATGCTCGCCATCTCCTTGGCGCCCTCGGACCAGCCATGGACCCGGTAGTCGAAGGCCGCAGCGCGGCTGTAGTTCTCGTTGGCATCCGCGTCGTCGAGCGTGCCACCGTCGCGCACGCGGAAGACCCGGACCTCGGGCCTTTGGAATCGCACCGTCTTGGCCCCTTCCGGAGCCCCGATCTTCCGAGCCTTCTGTGCGTACCCCGCGACGGCCTCTCCGATGCACGCGCGAACACGGCGTGCCACCGCATGATCCGGGTCATCGACCGAGCCGCTCTCGTCGCGACAGACCCGACGATTCACCTCGACCATGATCGACTGCACGCGCGCGTCCTGCTGGTAGAAGGCCGAGGGCACGAGCGTCCCGCGGAAGGGCCGGTTGATCGCGACCGACCAGCCTGCGTCCGCGAACGCGCGCCGGAAGTGCCGCGCCAGGGTCGGCTTCGTGTGGAACGGGTCCGTGCCGATGCACACGTCCGGTCTCACAGCCCGGCGTCCGCTCACTTCGAACGGCAACGGCTCGTCGGGGAACGTGTGGCAGTCGATCAGCAGGCACCGCCCGTGCTCGTCGAGGATCGCCTGCACCGCGGCGGCAAGGCGCGCGTGGTGCGCCGCGTGGCGTGCGAGCAGGAGTTCGCGCTCGCGCTGCGTCAGCGTGCGGCGAAGGCTGGTTCCCTTGGTCGTCTTCTCGTAGACGGCGCCGAACCCCGTGCGCGCGGCGCGCTCGATCGCATCGTCTGGGAATCGCTCGGCATCGACCACGAGCCGGCTGACGGTCGCGCGGATGTTCGGCGTCGAGCAGCTGGCGTCGAGGTAGAGCAGGTCCGCGAACTGGTCCACCAACCGAGCGTGCTCCTCGGCGAGTTCGGCGTCATCGAGGAGGAACTGGTCGCGCACGTCTCCAGGGATCCGGGACGAAGCGTGCGGGATGTGGTGCAGAACCCACGGCGGCAACGCAGCAGTTGCCAGCGAGGCTTCCTGGGATCGAGAGTCGGTCATCGCGATTCGAGGCAGAAGTGACGAGCGGGACGCACCTGCGAGCCAGAACGAACGGCGGATCGCCGGCAGGTTGCACCAGCGACGCCGTCGGCCGCGAACGAGTCGCGGAGCCAACCGACGGCAGTCGCCGTGCGGACGTGTAGAGCCTGTGGCACTCCTACCTCACTCGGGGGTGATGCCTGCGGGCAACTCCCGCTTGGCGGCCAACGCAGCCTTGAGGCTCCGCGCATGGCTGCAGGCCCCGCGGTATTCGAAGCCAGGGCAAGTGCAGGTGAAGTCGGCGCCGCTCTGCTCCAGCAGGTAGCTCTGCCCCGGCCGCGAGGAGCTGGCCGCCTTGAACCGCCGGGCCGTCGGCCCCGAGAGCACCCTCGCGAGCGCGAGGATGGCTTCCTCGGGGAGTCCAGCGAGCGTCGCGGCACTGGGCAAGGCAGAGCCTTGCGGAGCTTCGCTCCGAGCCGCAGCGACGAGTTCGCGCAGGATCCGCGAGACCGGCTCCTCCCCACTTTCCTCGTCACCGAGCGTCGCGATGCCGGGGGACAGGCCCTCGAGCAGCTTCTCGAGTTGCGCGAACAGGTCTCGGTCGGGCGCAGCCTCCGTGCCGCCGCCGACGACGGACTCGACGAGGGCGGCCTTGGTCTCCAGAGCCGTCCGCACGAACTCGTCCACGGTCCTCGTCGCCACCAGGTAGGTGACACTCACCGACCGCGTCTGGCCGATGCGGTATGCACGGTCTTCCGCCTGCCAGTGATTCGCCGGGACCCAGTCCAGGTCGTGGAAGACGACCTGACGCGCGGCGGTGAGGTTGATGCCCGTGCCGCCCGCGATCAGGTTGGCGACGAAGACCTGAACCGACGGGTCCGACTGGAACCGATCGACGAGGGCCTGCCGCTTCGCCACGGGCGTCGCTCCCGTCAGCAGCACGGCCTGCGTCCCGAAGGCCGCTGCGATCTTCTTCGCGGGCTCGTCGAAGCTCGTGAAGACCAGCACCTTCTCGCCCTGGTCCACGACGCCCTGGACGAACTCGCGAGTGCCCGAGACCTTGGCCTTGGAGATCGCGAGCCTGGCCTTCGTCAGCTCCGCCAGCAGTCGCAGCCGATCCTGTCCCCGCTGCAGAGGACGCCCGGCGGCGTTGGACCGCGCCGGGCCGAGCCGGGCCGAGAGCAGCATCTCGAGCACTCGCCGCGTCTGCTGCTTGGCCGTTCCTTCGGGCACGTCGACCGGGAGCCAGGTGCGGAGCTTCGGCGGGAGGTCGAGGACCTCGTCCTTGGTCCGCCGCAGCATCACGCCGTGGAGGTCCGTTCGGAGGTCGGCGAGGTTGCTGGCCCCGTCGGTCACCCAGCCGAAGCCGTTGTGCGATGCGTTGCAGTACCGCTTCGCGAAGGACAAGAAGCTGCGCCCCATCGGGTGACCCGTGAGCTGAAGCAGCGGGAAGAGATCGCGCGGACGGTTGGTCAGCGGCGTTCCCGTGAGGCAGTGGACCACGGCATCCTTGCACCCGGCGACCAGCTCGCGCGCGAGCTTCGACCGCTTGGACGTGTGGTTCTTGAGGTAGTGCGCCTCGTCGAACACGAGGCCCTGCAACGGCAGCTGGCCGAGTTGGTCCTTCACGTTGGCGAGAATGTCGTAGTTGACGACGACCCAGCCTCGGAAGTCAGCGCCTGGTGCCGACGCCGGGCCGACGACGCAGACTTCGGCGTCGGCATGCGCGAGCCGGATCTCGCGCGCCCAGTTCTGCTTCACGGAAGCCGGGCATACAACCAGCCAAGGACCCTTCGGGGCGGCCTCGGCCATCGCCACGATGGCCTGCCTCGTCTTTCCGAGGCCCATGTCGTCGGCCAGAATGGCCTTGCGCCGCGCCAACAAGAAGGCGACGCCTTCGACCTGGTGCGGGAACAGGCCCTGCGCGATGCGCCGGGCGCGGGTGAGTGCTTCTTCGCGGACCTCCGCCGACGGGGGAAGGATCTTGGAGAGCTGAGCGGGGTGCTTCGAGTTCATGTGGACTCAACACCCGGCGCGGCGCGCTGCGCCGCAGGAGCCTTCGTTCGCCGGGCAGCAGGCCCGCGCGCATCGGTCAGACCACCGAGGTCCGACCAAGCCACCTTGCCGCTCCTCGGCAGGTTGGCCGCCCCACGCCGAAGCGGAGGGCTGTCCAGATGCTGAGGGGGTTATCGACGGCAGGCCGCGCCGAGTCAAGTGGGCGCGGCGTGGTAGTTGGTCAGCGGAGGGTGTGGGACCGTTGCTCGATCTGCTTGCGGAGTCGCGCGACGAGCTTCTTGCGCCCTCGGCCGTGGTGCAGCTCGCGGTGGCAGTTCGGGCAGACGGCGACTGCGTTCGCGACCGTGTCGGGGCCGCCTTGAGCCAGTTGCTTCAGGTGGTGCACCTCGAGGAACGGGTTGCCGTCGTCACTGACGAATGGGGCCTTGCGCCGGCAGCACTCGCACTTGCCCTTCGCCTCCTGCATCACGAAGGCGTGCACTCTTGGGTCGCGGACGATGCGGCGGACCTTGACTGTTACCTGCTCCGGCTTCGCCTCCCCCTTCGGCTCGATCACGAGCCTGGAGGAACGGAGCTTGCGGACGCTCTTCTCGAACCGGATCGGGTCTGCCGTTGGTGGCGCTGCCGCGGCCGCCCGCGTAAGCCGCTTGGCCTGGGCGTAGTGCCGGCTCCACAGTCGGCGAAGACCAGGAACGACGTCCGCTTTCACGCTGATGCCTGAACTCTGGGGACTCCAGTATTGCCGAGGGAACTGCTTGCTCAGTTCCTCCTGGCGGAGAACAGGCGACGTGTCTGGGTCCACCATCTCCAGGACCCGCACCCGCACGTAGTAGGCCATCTGGCCTCGTCGAGCGGGATCCCAGTGCGGAGCCTGGTAGGGCGCGCGAGTGATCTCGCCGCGGCCGAAGATGCCTCGCCCGCTGGGACCAAGGCGTAGCCAGAAGACCTCGTCGCCCTTCTGGATCAGATTCTGGCTGTGGACCGTCCACCCCCATTCGACTCGCTTGCCGTCGCGAAGGCGCCTCGGGACGTAGGCAGCATCCAGGTCGCTCTTGGCAGGGTTCTGGGTCAGCAGGATCGTCGTCACGGGTCAACCTCTTCGCGAGCCGCACTTCGCGACCCACCGCGCACTCTGCAACCGAACGGCTGCGGGGTCCAGGCGGAGCCCGCGACATCCTCGTGGCGCCGACCTGCAGGCGACGAGTCGATCAACCCTGCCGGGCGCTGATGCGGGGCCGAGCCCGCCTCGGATGCTTCCTCCACCGCTGCAGCTTCAGCTGAATCGGCCGGATGTACCGCTGCCGGAACGTCGCCCTCGAGCTGCGCGATCGAAGCATGCACATCGCGAGAGGCGAGTCGACGATCTCGATCATCCGCTCGGCGATGAGCATCTCCCCGAACTCGCGGGCACCCTGGAGGCGCCTTCGGAACTCGGGGTCCTTGGCTGCCCAGGCGTAGATCGTGCGAGCGGCGGGCGCGCCTCGCCGACGGCAGAAGTGCCGCAGGTAGTTGCCGCCGGCGACCCAGTCCAGGACCTGGTCCGCGATGAAGGAGGGCACCGGCCGCCTTCGTCGGTGGCGTTGCGCACCGCTACGCGCCGAGGTAGCCAGAGGGACCGCCGGCGTGGCGCTCGGAGAAGGAACGCTGGCCCGCACCACGCGACGAGCACGACGCCTTGCGTCCGCTGCGCGCACAGCGGCCCTTGCAGCGGCCACTGCTGCCGACCGCGGGAACAGCAGAGTCCACTCTTGGCGAGGCCGCCCACCCCGTGACCCGCTCTTGTGGATGGCGCAGAAGACGAGGCCGGCGGCGCGCAGTTCGCCGAGCGCGGCGCGCCGCTCCCGCGCAGGGACTCTGCCACCGAGCGCCGCATGAAGCTCTCGAGCGGACCGGGGGCCCTCGCTGAGCGCGAGCAGGAGTCGGTGACCTACGAGGATTCGAGAGCCGTTGCCGTGTGGGTAGCGGACATCGGTTCCCATCGCGACAAACCAGTCGTTCGTCATGAAGTTCTGCCTCGCGCGCGCGCGCACGAAGTGCGCATGCTTACGGGTCCTCCGCGGTGTGCGCACAAACCGGGGCACCGCGCCCGAAGCCCGCCTCGACGCCTACCTTGGTCGCTTGGATCGCACTCTGGGGGACCCGTGGAACGAGGAAACGAAGAAACGAGGAAACCGACTTCGACCCCATTGCTGAGGTTTCTTCGTTTCCTCGTTTCTTCGTATGCACTCTCACGAGGCAAGCCCCCAGAGTTCGACTGGCCTGCCGCCTGACGCGCCCGAGGGGCGCGTCCCGAGCCAGCGAGCGCGCCCCTTCTGCTGAAGAGCAACGAGCGCCATCCGGATGGCTTGCGCCGGGTGGTTCCGACCGAGACCGTCACTCAGCTGAGTGACGGACTGCGGTCCACCCGCGAGCAGCTTGCACAACCTGTCTTCCAGACGACTCGCAGCACCCTGTGACTTGGCCGCAGCGAAGTGCCGGAACCGCTTGGCTTCGGCCTCGAACCATTGCGTGATCTCGAGGCTTGCCCGCATCGCCTCTGCCCCGATCACCCCGACCGAGGCGGCGCTGCCTGTCGCCGCGGCGCGCGCCAGCTCCAGCACGAGCGCCAGCCTCGCGGCGAAGCCCCTGAGCTTCGACAGTTCGGAGGCCAGCCCCTCGGCGCCGCTGTCGCCGGCTTCGTGCGCGGCCTGGCCGTTGAGGTTGAAGTAGGCGATGAACATCTCAGTCGCCTCAGGCTCAAGGGGGATGAGCTTCGGCCCGCAGTCGGGGTCGAACCGCAGTTCCAACAGCCCGTCGACGACGGCCTTCCAGCCGGCTCTCGCGGCCTCCGAGATGGTCATGTCCGACCACACCGCGGGCCTGGATGGCGGCATCGCGAGCCGGAATCGCGCTGCCAATCCCGAGTCTTCGCTGCTGCCCCGCATGCACTCGAGCGCGATCTTCGGCTGCACCGTGCCGACCACCGACACGGCTCCATAGTGCACGCGGATCTGGACCGGACCGAGACATTGCATCCCCCTGCGGTCGACGCGGACCGGGTCGGCATCATAGTGGCACAACCACTTTTCGAGATCGTCCCCGCGTCGGTACTTGTTGAAGGACTTGAAGAGTCCCGCCAGCTCGACCTGGTACATGAGAAGCCCGCGAGGGTTCGCTTCGAGCCGAGACGCGAGGGCCTCCGAGGTCGCGTCTTGGACAAGCAGCCCCTTCAACACAGGCTTCGGCGGAAGGGGCGCCTTCTTGTCCTTCGCCTGGGATGCGAGCAGTTGCTCGTGCTCCTTGAGTTGCTGAGCGAACTGTCGCTCGAGCAGCCTCTCGTAGTCATCGACAGGCTGCAGCAGCAGGCGGACAGGGGGCGACTTTCCCGCGCCGCTGTGGGCTACGATCGCCGCCCAGATGACCGAGGGCTCGGACCAGCCCTCCTTCACGAGCGCGCGGCACGAGTTCCCGATGCAGCCGGCCAGAATCGGCAGCATCGGCACGGCGAAGAAGGCAGGGTCCACCGAGTGGGCCGTACCGCCTTCCTCCGCCATCCGACGACACGCGTCCGGAAGCGCATGTAGAGGGAACGGCGTATAGCCCTCGACCGGATCCGGCGGCGCGGGCTCGGCCGGGGTTGCCGTCAGCGCCTTCTCTGCCAGCTGCTGAAGCTCGGTCGCGATCGCATCGAGATCCGCGCCGGCGTCGCGGCGGGCACGGATCCAGTCGACGACGTCGCCACCAGCATCCAGGCCGTCGAGGCGCAGAATGCCGACAGCTTCGGCACCCGCCTGTTGCGCGAGCCAGAGGACCTTGTCCGCGTAACGCGCGCCGGGTTCGTCCTGGTCCGGCAGGATGACGACCTTGCGCCCTTCCAGGTAGCTCCAGCCGGACTTGTCTGGACTCTGCGCGCCCTGGCTCGACGTCGTCGCCAGAAGACCAAGTTCCGCGACAGCGTCGGCGCACTTCTCGCCCTCGACGACGAAGACGGGAACGGCGACGTCGCCTTGCAGCAGCTGGGGCAACCGGTAGAGCGGCCGGGGAGAAGGCATCGCCTCGGCGTACCAGCGCCCGTTCTCGCAGCGTCCCTGCCGGAACTGCTTCCCACCTTGTTCGAGTTCGAAGCGGTAGACCCGGCCGACAAGCTCGCCTGCGGCATCGACGTAGTCGTAGCTGGTCTGCTTGCCGCCGACCTGCTTCGCGAACATCGCTCCTAGCGCATCCGGGTCAGGGTACGAACCGGACCGAGGCCGCTTGGACGGGCTAGTGACCGGAGTCAGCACGGAACCAGCCGGGAAGAGGTCACGAAGCTGAAGCCCCAACTTCTCGACGATGGCCTCCGCGGAGCAGTTGCCCGACCTGCAGTTCAGTAGGACGCGGCCGTCGTCGCCCACGTCGACGTCGAGAGACGGGTCGCTGTCCGGGCCCTCGTGGACCGGGCAGATCGCTCGAACGCCTCGGGAGGTGCGAGCGACCCCCTGCAAGCGGCCGACGACGAGATCGAACGGACTCTGCCCGTAAGCAGCGAATCCTTGGGGACCGTTCATTGGTCACCTCCCGCCGCGGCGACGCCGTGGCCAGAGAGGGCTACGCACCCCGGGACCATCGTCCGTGCAACGCGTGCATCGATCGGGATCCGGGCATTCACCGAACGCTGCCCACCCTCGCAAGGAAGACCTCGAGCAGGGATTCGACGGCTCGAGCGAACCGTGCTGTTCATGGCTTGCTCGTGCAGGACGGGGGCGAAGTCGACGCACGACTCCTTCCCGGCTGGCTGCAGAAGCGCACTGCTTGTATGCTTCGACTTCATCGCTGACCTCGACAGTTGGCGGAGCTGATCTGAACTGCCGGCTCGACGGTTGGCGCCGTCGGGCCGGTCCCATTTGGTGGCGGGAGGGACCATCACGAGCCCTCCTTCGCCGCCAGGCCGTGCTTCTGCAGGGTCCGAGCAGTGCGCTCCGAGACCCGGGGGGAGGGCGCTCCGCTACGCGGCTCCCTGGGCCATCGCACGCGACGGTGCGTGCCGTACTCGGGGATCGCCGCCAGCTCCTCGACGAACTGGCGATACCAGTCGAGCGTCGTCGCCTTGCCGGTGCCGGGGAGGGTGATCGTCTTCAGGATCACGCCCCGCAGGCCAGGGCCGGCCCAGCGGTAGGGAACGTGCTTGTGGAGCCGGCGACCTCCCGGCGCCGGGGGGATCCGCTTCGGCAGTTCGGCCAGCGGGATGAGCTGGTCGAGGGGTGGAACTTCGGGGGACTCGGCTGCGCGGCCTGCGGGACCGGATGGTCCGCGGGACGGGAGCCGACCGGGGTGTTGGTCAGAAACCATGCGCGCGATCCTGGATCAGCGCGCGCGAATGCTCACGAATCGAGTTGCCAGAGTTGCCAATTGCTAACTGCTAACTTCCCCCGGATCGACATCTGCCTGCGCACCAGCCTTCTCACTCCAGAGCATCAGCGTCTTGCCGCGGCGAGGCTCATCGCCGCGAATGACGCACCCATCCTTGGTTTGCTTGCCGATCAAGGAACGAATGCGAGACCGGTGATCGCTGTTGATGCTGGTCATGGGGAACTGCCGGGAAGTGTCTGGATTCGACTTGGCCTGCGCGAAGATCTCAGCGGCGGAGAGCTTCTTTCCCGCAGCTTCCACGATGATGCGCTCGAACACGTAGTCGGTTGAATTCGCCGTCTTTGGTTGGGAGTTCGCGTCAGCGCCACTGCGACGCCAAGCTCCGAGTTCGTTCTCGAATTGGTGCCTGAGCGCCCTCCAGTCGACGCGAGCAAGAACAGGTCGAAGGACCTCGGAGAACCAAGGGCTGCGCAGTTGCGCGGCAGCCTCTGCGACCATCTCCAGGATGGCTGCGCTGTGGCTGGACCCAGCCCATCTCCCCACGATGGTCTTCGTGACGGGCTCGACGGATACTGCGAGGTCCAACTTGTACTTGTCCACCAGCCGACGGTACTCAGCGACCATCGGATCGAGCTTTGCCCACTGGGTTGCGATCCACTGCGTGAGGAGGTTGTGTTCCGCCACCTTGATCGCGGGCCTCGCGGCCTGCTCGCATTGTGACTCGTCATCACGAGCACGAGCCACAAGCTGACGCTGCGAGGCAACCACTTGCTTGGCGATTGCCTTCAGTTCCTCTGCCGAGCACAGGAGCTTCATCGAGGAGATGTCCCCGTCTCCAGAGACCTCGGCGTGCTTGAGGCGAAGCAACTCGCGGAAGATGAGTCCATTCGACTGCAGGGAGCAAACACCGCGTTCCAGTTGCTCCAGCTCGTGCTTGGCCACTCCAAGCTGAAGCCGAGCCTCGCGGTGGACGTCGCTCGCACGACTCTTCGCTTCGGCCAGTTCGGCCTGCTGTTCGGGCAACGACTTCAGGGCTTGCTCTTCGATCTTCTTCCACTCAGGGTGCCCTGGCCGAAACGGACCCAGCAGCCTGATGACGGACTCGACTGCGCCCAGGACTTCCAACCCGACTCCTCGCACCTGCTCGACGGGATCCACAACTGCCTCCTACTCCTTCGACTGGTACGCACGGCGCAACTCCTGGCGCCCTCGAAGCGCCAGGCCCCTGAAGCTGGGTTGCTGGGGGCCGCCCTGCTGAAGGCCCGGAGCCTACCCCAGCCGAGCCATCACGTCCGCCGCCAGCCGATGGTCCGCGCTCGCCGCGTAGTGCCGGGTCATGTCCAGCCGGCTGTGCCCGAGCACCGCGCGAGCGGCCTCGAACTCCCCCGCCTCGAACAGGCGCGCGGCGCACGCATGCCGCAGCCGGTGCGGCGACCACCGCGGCACCCCCGCCAGATCGCACGCACGGTGGATTGCGGTCCGGTAGCTGTTGACGTCGTAGAACTGCCCCACCGGCGGTTCCTTCTGCGCGTTGCGTTCGTCGCGCGCGAGCTGGCTCGGCTGGACCCTGGTCCGGCGCCGTGCCCGCTTCCGCGCCCGCACCTCGAGGAACGCCTCGAGCGGTGAGATGACGGCCGCATCCGGGTCCAGCTTCAGCAGCGGCTGGAGGACCTCCTGCGCCTTGGGCCCGAGTCGCACGACGCGGTCCCGACCTCGCCAGACTCCCTTGTGCTGCAACGGGCGGTAGAGCCAGATCGGCCCGGTACGCGAGATCTGGCGTCCGGTCATGGTCAGGGCCTCGGACGGCCGCATGCCCGACCACCACTGCAGCAGCGCACAGGCGCGCAGCGGTGAGGTGAGGTGCGGGAGCACGGCCTCGACCTGGCTCCAGGGCACGGGGTCGACGAGCTTCGCTTCCTTGGCCCGCGTCCGCCCTGGCTTGACGTGCTCGAGCGTGCGCAGGTGGTCCCAGCTTCCCGCCGGCACCATGCGCCTCTGCTCGGCCCATCGCCAGCACTTCCGCACGGCGTTGATCCGGGAGCGGATGGTCGCCCGCGAGAGGTAGTGGGCGCTCGTCTTCGGCGCCGGCTTGTCGGGGTCCGACTTCCTTCGCCTGCGCCGCCGGATCACGACGCGCTGGTGGAGGTCGTTCGCGAGGTGACGCTGCACTGCCTCGAGGCACGACACGTCGAACTTGGCCGCCGGCAGCGACCGGAACCGCTCGAGCACGGGCAGGAACGCCCGCTTGAGCTTGTAGAGTTCGACGGGTCGATACTCGTGCTCGGCGTGCTCGAGGAAGGCCGCGACGACGTCGGCGACGGTGAGGACGTCGGGCTCGAATTGAGGGAGTCGCTGGCCGTTGGTGAGCCACTCGGCGAGAGCGATCTGGAACCGCTTCTCCGCCTCCGGACCTACCGGTCCGAACGAAACGACACGCCCGTCGAAGCGGGCGAAGGCGAGGGGGCGACCGGTGCTCGGACTCGGCCGCGTGACCAGATGCGGGAGGACCTTTTTGCGTGACATGACGGATCTCCGGGTGGGGAATCCGTGCACGTGCACGGATTCAAACCGGACTCCGCGCTGCCCAGCTCAGGGCAGGTTCACGCAAGTGCGTGCTCGGTCTCTACTTGAAGTGGTGGGCCGTGCTGGACTCGAACCAGCGACTTCGACCTTGTGACGATCGCACTCTACCAACTGAGTTAACGGCCCGTCCGAACGGGGCGGCGAACACTACAAAGCGGCCGCGCCCCGTTCAAGCAGAGACTCCATCGGTCCGCGAAGTCCTCCGACCGAAGCCCGAGTCGCAGCCGCCGACGACTCCGTAGCAGACGGACGGCGCGTGGCGGGTTCTGCGACACCGTTGCAAAGCTCCCGAACGGCTGCAGCCAGCCGGTGCGATTGGTCGATGTCGGATCGGATCCCAAGGAGAGACCGACGCCGATGCTGCACTTCTTTGCCGCTGCACTTCCTGCCCTGCTGCTCGCGGGCGCGCAGGACCCCACCACGCCCCCCGGTGCGACGCAGGAGCCTGCGACGCAAACTGCGCCGAAGGAGCCTTCCCAGCAGCAGCCGACCGACGCAGTCCCTGCGACGCCCGCGCCCATGGGACAGAACCCGGAGCCGTCGACAGCGGCGCCCGGACAGGAAGCGGCGAAGGCAGCCAACGACGCCGCACAGCGTGAACAGGCCGCGGCGGCCCTGCACCGCGCCGAGAAGACGGGACTCTCCGCTGACTCGCTCGCGGACGTGACCCCGCTCGTGCAGCACGCTGACCTCGCGATCGCGCAGCGCGCGGCGTGGTTGCTCGGCGAATGGAAGACCAAGGACGGCGTCGAGGCTCTCTCGCAAGCGCTCTCGCACAACCAGAACGCCGACCTGCGACTGCAGTGCGCGTCGGCGCTCGATCGCATCCGCGACGAGAGCGCGACCGAGGCGCTGGTGCGGGCGTTGCACGATGCCGACATGGGCGTGCGCGCCCTGGCGGCCCAGTCGCTCGCGCGCCGCAAGGCCACGGGCGCCGACAAGCAACTCCTCGCGCTGATCGAACGCGAAGGCAGCAAGGAGCCGAAGGCTCCGCACAAGGATGTGTGCGCTGCGTTGATCGCGCTCGTCGACCTCGCCAACCCGGATGCGATCCTGCCGGCGGCGGCGGCGATTCGATTCGCTTCCGACGAGACCGGCGAAGCGCTCGCGTTCTTGTTCCAGGAGCTCTCGCCCGACATGGGCCCCGACCTCGAAGCGAAGACGCTGGTCGCCGCGCTCGACCACTGCGAGCCGCTGCTGCGGCGCTACGCGATCCAGCGGCTCGGCGAACTGCGCCTGCCGTCCACCGCGCGCGCGCTCGAAGGGCGACTCGCGAACGAAGACCCGGCGCTGCAGCCGCTGCTGCGCGTCTCGCTCGCGCAGGTCCGTCGCGACGAAGTCGAGACCGGCGCAGACCTCGCGTTGCGCGCCAAGAGCAACGCGATCGCCATCGGTCGACTGGTCGAGCGTCAGTGGAACTCGATGGATAGCGGCACGCAACTCTCCGCGAGCGCCGGCGCCGGCGTCATCACGATCGGCGTGCTGCTCATCCTGCTGGCGCGCCGCCGCGCGCGTCGCGCAGAGGCTGCGCGCCAGGCCATCGCGCTGATCGGTCCGTCGCGCCACACCAGCCAGCAAGCGAGACCAGAGCTGCGCGCGACGCCGCGCTTCCCGCAACCGAATGCCGACCGCACGCCGGTCGGCAGCGGCCGATTCTGAGGGATCCGGTGCGCACGCAGAGGCAACCGAAGAAGCAGCACGCGGCGCGCACGGCGCTGCTCGCGGCGTTCTTCGCTGCTTGCGCGATCGATGCGAACGCACAGGCGCCGAACTCGGTGCGAGCTGCGTTCGCGCCGAGCCACGTCGCTGACGGAGCGCCTGCGCTCGCGTGGATCCGCAGCGAAGCGCTGGCGCAACGCAAGGACTGGCCGAAGGGCCGCGACGCCGCGAAGGCCTTCACGATCCACGGCAACCTCGCGTCTCTGCGCGTGTCCGATGCGGTGGAGCTGCCCAACGGCTGCGCCGTCGTCGGCGAGTTCGAGTTCGACGGCGTGCCGGTCGCGTTCGAGTGCCAAGGCGACGGCAGCGAGTCGTGGCGCATCGCCGCCCGCGAACTGCCCGCGACCCTGGCCGCTTGGTTCTCGCCGCTCCGGATCGAAGTCGACGGACCGGCGCGCACGTTCGACATCGCGTCGTTGTGCGGACATCTCGCAGGGCCGTCGGTCGCGGAAGACGACGCTGCGCGGCGACTGCACCTCGCTGCGCTGCAATGCGGCGAACTCACGATCCGCGCCGAGCGGAAAGGCGATTCGATCTTCGTGCGCGGCAGGAGCGGCGGCGGCCTCATAGGACCGCTGTTCGTCCTCGCGAGCACGGCGAAGCGCGATGCCTTCACCGACCTCTCGAGCGAACTCGCGACGTGGCATGCGCGCGCGTTCGCGAGCGCCGACGGCGACCGCATCGAGGCCGCGCGTCAACTGCAGCGAAGCGGCGAGCCTGGGCTCCCGGCGCTCCGCGCTCTGCTGCACGGCGACGAGTCGAGCCGGCTCTGCGCGATGGACGGTCTCGTGCGCCTGAAGGCTGCGTCCGAGCTGCCGCGCATTGTCGCGGCAGCCGAGCCCGACATGCCGCTCGCGATGGCGATGGCGGGCACGGCGCTCGACGAGTTGTGGCCGCTCGCGTCGGAACCGACGCGTCAACGTGTCCGCGAGGCGATCGCAAGGAACGGCCTGTTCGGCGACCCGAGCCTGCAGCCACCCGGCGCCGCGAGCGACGCGATGCGCTGGCGACTCGGCGCGTTGCTGTTCGTCACGCTCTGCTGCACCACTGGTTTCTGGCTACGCGAGCGGCAACGGCTCGCGCACGCCTGAAGGCGGCGGCAACGTAGGCCTCGCGCGACTCAGCGCGCTCACTTCTTCTTGCGCCAGAGCTCCAGCAACTCGCGCTCGCGCGCGGGCTCGAGTCCGGTGCGCGAGAACGGCCGGTCGCCGCGCTCCGTCTTCGCCCAGTGCAGCGTGTCCCGAATGGTGTCGGCGAGCGGACGGAACCGCAGCCCGGCCTTGCGCGCGCGCTCGTTCGCGTAGACGCGACGGCCGTCGCGCGGGATCCACAGCGGCATCTGCATCCACGGCCCGACCTTGTTCTCGGCGAGGAACTCCTCGTCGACCCAAGTGATCGTGCCCGGCGTGCTCGTCGCGCACTTGCAGCCGTAAACCACTTCTTCCATCGTCACCGTGCCGTCGAAGCCGACTGCGTTGAACACGCCGAACACTCGCTTCTCGATGCAGTGCGCCATCCAGTCGCCGAGGTCGCGCGCGTCGATCATCTGCACGACTGCATCGCGATCGCCCGGCGCGAGGATGTCGCCGCCGCGATCCATGCGCACCGGCCACCAAGTGAAGCGATCGCTCGTGTCACGCGGGCCGACGATGAGGCCGGGGCGGATGTTGCACACGCGACCGGGCATCGCCTTCTCGGCCGCGGCTTCGCACCGCGCCTTCATCGCGCCGTAGTTCGGCACGGCCTCGCGGATGGTCCGCGCCTTCTGCGCGTCCTCGTCGGAGATCGCGAGCAGCGGCGCATCCTCGCCGACCACGTTCTTCGCGTCGCTCGACTCGTCGTAGACCGAGATCGTGCTCACGAACACGTATTGCTTCGCCGTCTCCGCGAACATCGACGCAGACTGCTCGACGTGCGCCGGCACGTAGCCCGAGGTGTCGACGACGACGTCGAACGTCCGCCCCTTCAATGCCGAGAGGTCTCCGGACTCGCGATCGCCCTTCACGTGCTCGACCTCGGGGAACAGGTCCGCGCCCGTCTTGCCGCGATGGAACAAGGTGACCGAATGGCCGCGCGCGATGGCAGTGGCCACGAAGTGCGGGCCGAGGAACCCGGTGCCGCCGAGGACGAGGATGCGCTGCGGCTCCCTGCTGCGCGGAGAAGCGACCGCGCTGCGATCGTTCGCGAGCAGCGCCGAGCCGACAGGGAGCGCGAGCCCGGCAACGGAAGCGCGCGCGAGGAACGAACGACGAGTCGAGTCGTGCATGGCGCGCGTTCTACGCGGCGCGCGACGGGACGTTGGCGCGAATCGTACTTTCAGCCGGAGTTCGTAGAACGCCTGAGCCCAGGCGCCCAAGAGCCCGCGCCCGTGACGTCCAGATGACGCGGGGGCCGTAAGAACTTCGATTCGATGACTCGCCGGTGACATTCGATCACCGGCGCGGGCGTAGCAGGAGGACCCTCGAAGCCAAGGCCCAACCCCAACTCATGCAACGCATCCTCCTCCCCGTCTTCCTTCTCGCCGCCAGCGCGGCCGCCCAGAACTACCTCTACATGCCGGCCTCGACGTCGCCGAACTTCGTCGAGTTGTCGAGCTACAACCTGCGGCCGTTCATGCAGACGAACAGCCGCGTGCAGATGTTCTACAGCGCGACGGAAGCGGGCAGCAGCCAGTTCGCGGCCAACGCGATCTCGTTGCGCTACGACGGCCCGATCCCCCAGGTCGGCCACCCCGGCCCGTTCACGGTGCAACGCCTGCGCGTCGCCGTCGGCACGACGCAGGTCGCGCAGCCGACCGCGTCCTTCGGCGGCAACCTCAGCCAGCCGCTGACGACGGTCTACGACGCCGCGTTCTCCTACCTGCCCGACCCGGGCTCGTCGTTCCCGCACGCTTGGGAGATCCCCAACACGTCGATGCGCATCCCGTTCAGCGCGCCGGTCAGCCTGACGATCCCCGCGGGCGGCTGGCTCGTGGTCGACGTGCAGATGGAAGGCAACAACATCGCGAACTTCGGCTTCTCGCACGCGATCGTCGACGGGTTCATGTCGACCGGCGGCGCGACGAACGGCTCCGCGGTCAGCTTCGGCCAGGGCTGCAGCGCCGCAGTGGGCGCGCCCGCAGCGACGATCAACACGACGGGCGTGCACGCGCCGGGCGCAGCGCACTTCGTGTCGGGCCAGAACCTCGGCGCCAGCACGATCGCGCTGATGGTGCTGAGCGGCAGCAACACGAACAGCCAGTTCGGCTCGCTCCCGTTCATGCTGCCGTCGACGAACTGCAGCCTCTACACGGACATCGAACTGAACTTCGTGATGTTCACGGACGCGAACGGCTCCATCGCGCCGAACTCGCAGATGGGCGCGATCTCCGTGCCTGCCGACCCGGCCTTCTCCGGCGTCACGATCTACGAGCAGTTCGTCTCGCTCGTCGACGCGGCCAACCCGTTCGGCTTCGTGCTCAGCGACGCGCGCGCGGTCACGCTCGGCTCGTTCACGCCTCCCACCCTCGGCGTCTACACCGTCTCGCACGGCGCCGACGCCAACGCAGCCGTCGCGGACAAGGTCGAGCCGTTTGGCTACGCTCTGCGCTTCCAGCTGAACTGAAGTCGCGACGTTGACGCAAAAAGGCCCACTCCTCACCGCCTGCCTCCTGCTCGCCAACCTCGCTCTCGTCGGTTGGTGGACGTGGTTCCAGGTCGCGCAAGCGACCTCGCTCCAGGAAGCAGGCGAGCATCTTTCGCGCGGCGAGATCGACGACGCCGCGCGCGCGCTGGGCGCAACCGACGCGAAGACGCTGCCGGAACTGGGCGCCGCGCGTCGCCGCATGTTCTTGAGCGAAGGCCTCGCATTCACCGTCGTGCTCGCTCTCGCGGGCGCAACCGTCGTGATGCTGTTGCGGCGTGAGTCGAAGCTGCGAGCAGACCAGGATCGGTTCCTCGCCGGCGCGACGCACGAACTGAAGACGCCGCTCGCGACGATCCAACTGCTGCTCGAATCGCTTCGCGACGACCGCCTGCCCGCAGAGAAGCGCATGCGCTATCTGCAATCCGGATTGCTGGAGTCGCAACGACTCGAGAACGGGCTCACGAACCTGCTGACCGCCGCAGGCCTGCGCAGCGCCGGCGCGCGACGCAGCGCGAAGTCGGACGGCGACCTCGCCGACGACATCGGCAGGGCGATCGACAAGCTGCAGGCGCGGGCGGACGCGGCGGGCGTGCAACTGCGCGCGGAGCCGATGGCGTCGTTGCGCACCGTTCGCGATCCCGAGGCGCTGCAACTCGTGTTGCACAACCTGCTCGACAACGCGGTCAAGTACTCGACGCGCGGCGGCAAGGTCCAAGTCGCGCTGGGCAGCGAGCCACAGTTCGCCGTCCTCACGATCCGCGACGAAGGCATGGGCATGGACGAAGAGGCTCTCGCCAACGCGTTCGTGCCGTTCTGGCGCGGCCGGGACTCGGGCACCGGCGGCACGGGGCTCGGCCTCTACCTCGTTCGCGAACTCGTCGAGGCGCACGGCGGCTCGGTGCAGGCGGCGAGCGACGGCCCCGGCAAGGGCAGCACGTTGACCGTGCGGCTCCCACGTCGCGGCAACCAGGCATCGGCCGGCGACGCGCGCACCGTGAGCGCCGCGGCAGGAGGCGCAGCATGACGCGCTGGATCCTCGTCGCCGAGGACGAGCCGGTGCTCGGCGAGATGCTCGTCGACAACCTTCAGCTCGAGTCCTACCACGCGGAGCTCGTGCGGACGGGCACCGATGCGCTTACGCGCATGGAGAAGGGCGGCATCGACCTGCTGATCCTCGACGTGATGATGCCTGGCTGCGACGGCTTCACCGTGCTGCATCGCCTTCGCCAACGCGGCGACCTCACGCCCGTGCTGATCCTCAGCGCGCGCAGCGCCGACCAGGACAAGATCCGCGGGCTCGAGCTCGAGGCCGACGACTACCTGACGAAGCCGTTCAACCTCCGCGAACTGCTGCTGCGCGTCGACGCGTTGCTGCGACGCAGCCGCGCCCCGAGCCCCGGCGCCGACACGCTTTCGTTCGGCGGCAACACGATCGATTTCCGCGCGATGCGGGCGAAGACCTTCGCCGGCGAGGACGTGGAACTGACCGCGACCGAGGTGCGGCTGGTCAAGCTGCTGTGGGCCCACGCCGGCACCGTCGTGAGCCGCAAGATCGTGGTCGAGCACCTGTTCGGCAGCACCGCGCCGCTGACGGTCCGCACGCTGGACAACGTCGTGCTGCGGCTGCGCAAGCTGTTCGAGCAGAACCCCGGCGAGCCCGTGCACCTGCAGACCGTCCGCGGCCTGGGCTTCCGGTTCGAAGCCTGAGGCCCGGACGCGGTCGCGCCTCCAGGTTGCGGGAGTGGCCCCGAGGGCGGCCTCGGACCGCCCCGGCGATAGGGCTCAAGCAAGGGCCGCTGCGTCCACCGCACGAAGGCACCCCGAACTTGCCGACAGATCGCCCGACTGCCCGGCCACAGGCGCGCCCTGCCGGCCCGGGCCTGCATTCCGCAGGATCCGAGACACACCGGCGCCCGGGGGATAGAACTCCCGCCCCAAAACCATGAAGCCGCTCCACGTCTCGTCCCTCTTCCCCGCCCTGCTGCTGCTGGCCCCGCTCGCGGCCCAGGATCCCATCCAGCTCCAGGCGCCCAAGTCCGGCAAGGTCTCGTTCGTCCAGCTCGGCCGTCAGGAGCAGAACATCGACGCCGGCGGCCAGCAGATGGAAGTCGTGCAGGAGCTGACGCACCACTTCACGATCGAAGTGACGGGCGTCGCCGAAGACGGCAAGCGCACCTACACGGTCGTGGTCGAGCGCGTGCACGGCAAGCTCGACATCCCGATGGCGGGCGCGATCGAGTTCGACTCGGCGAGCAAGCCCGAGGAAGGCGGCGCGGACGAGGCCGATGACGAAGAGGGCATGGGCGGCATGGGCCTCCCGAGCGGCGAGAAGCTCTCGGCCGGTCTCCGCGAACTCGCGGGCAAGTCGTTCACCGCCGAGGTCCAGGCCGATGGCTCGATCGTCGGCGTCGCGGGCTTCGACGAAGCGCGCAAGGCGGCGAAGAAGGCGCTCGGCATGGCCGCGCAGATGATGGACGGCGCGATCAGCGACCGCGGCCTCCAGGGCCTCGTTCGCGGCGCGATCGGCCACCTGCCGAAGGATGCCGTCGCCGCGGGCGCGTCGTGGGACACGAAGGTCGACGCCGGCAGCCAGATGCCGATGGAGCAGTCGCTCAAGCTCACGCTCGGCAAGGTCGAGGCCGACGCGGTCGAGATCACCTACGCCGGCGAGTCGAAGATGAAGGAAGGTGCCCGCATGCCGCTGCCCGACGCCGAAGTCGAAGGCGGCAAGATCGAGGGCAAGGCCACGATCTCCCGCAAGGACGGCTTCACGATCGCCTCGAAGCAGACGAGCAACATGTCGATCTTCGGCGAGAACGAGATGGTCGGGCAGATGACGATCGAGCTGAAGCTCATCACCGAGACCAAGCGCGCCGACGCCGCGAAGGCCGAGGAGAAGAAGGAAGAGCCGAAGAAGGAAGAAGCGAAGCCCGCTCCCGCGACGGGCAAGTGACCGCGATGCGGTCCTGAGCGGGCGCGGCACGGCTGCGCCCGCGGCTCCAGCCGGAGCCCGCTGCTGCGCCGTGGCGGCCGCAGCAGTGAAGGGCGCCGCGAAAGCGGCGCCCGCGCGACTCAGAAGACGCGCACCGCCAGCACGTTCGACGCCGAGAGCGGCAGCGTGAAGTTCGCCGGGTCGAACACGACGGTCTGCAGCCAGATCTGGCGGCCAGAGCCGACGCCCGCCGGCCCCTGCAAGTTGACGGTCCAGAGCCCGCTCGCATCCGAGGTGCCGATCGCCACTTCGCCGTAGGACGTGAAGTTGTTGCCGATGCCGAGCGAGACGATGCCCGGCGCGACGCTCGGCTGGTTGTCGAACGCAGCGAGCAGCAGGTTGTAGCGACCCGCGTCCGAGTAGACGCGGAACGGGAAGGCGAGCTGCGTGTTGAGCACGGGAGGGCCTTCGAAACGCGGCGGATCGAACCCGACCACCTGCACGACGAACGGCTGGCTCGCCCCGGCCCCACTCTCGACCGTGACCGCGGCAGGGCCGATCGCCGACAGCAACGGCGGGGTGAACCGCAACTGCGTCGGCGACAGCGCCTGGAACGGCACCGACGTCGAACGGAACAGCACGCGCGTCGTCTCGTCGAATCGCACGCCCGTCAGCGTGATCGCCGCCGACTGGTAGCTCGTGACCGACGCCGGGCTCGCGCTCGCGATGGTCGGCGGCACGAGCGAACCGTAGGCACGACGCAGGACCTCGACGTCGCCGGCGCTCAACTGCGTGCGCTGCCCCATTGTCGATTGCTGCGACTGGTTGGGCGGCAGCGCCACGAGCGTGGTCGCGCCGTTCAGGCCGCCCTCGTTGGCGGCGAAATGCAGCACCGAGTCGAAGTCGTAGGGTTGGCCGAAGGTGTTGCCGAGCGGCACGACCGCGAACTCGACCGAGCGCGCGGGATCGACGTTGGCCGTCTGCACCTGCACGTAGAGATCGCGGTCCGGACGTTGGTGTTCGTGCCAGAAGCCGAGCACGTGCATCAACGCGTGCACGACCTCGAACCTCGCGCCCCAGTTGGCGACGAACAACGTCTGCGCGCCGCCCTGCTTGCCGATCGGCGACGAGTTCACGTTCGCATCGCGCACCAGCACGTAGTCGACCTCGTTCGTGCGCGGCACGAACTGCACGCGCACGCGCGAGGAGATCTCCAGCATCGCCTGCGCGAGACTCTGCGCCATCGCGGGCGTCACGCTCGGATGCAGCTCGTAGGGGACGATGCCGTTCGCCCACGGCTGCCCGCCGAACAACCGCGCGTGCGGCGACGAGCCGGCAGCCACCACGCAACCGGCCGACGGCCGGGAGAAGGCTGCCTCGTCCACGGGCGACTTCTGGGCGAGCGCGGCGCCGACGAAGGCAACGGCGCAGAGGATAGGGTGGATGCGCATGGGCCTTTGCGATTGTGCCGCAGCCCATGCAACCGAACACCCCCTCAGCATCCTCCCCCGCGCAGGCGCTGTTGCGCAGGAACGGCTCGCCGCTCGACCCGCCGCCACCTCGCGACGCGACCGACCCAGCCGCTGCGCGACGATCAGAACCGCGGCCGGAACAGCCGGTCCGCGTAAGCGCTGCCGCGATGCTGCTCCGCAACCTTGTGCGTGCGCCGCATCGCCTCGGCCACCGGCAGCACAACCGCGCCATCCGGCACCGGGAGCCAGATCGCATGACCTTGGTGCTGCGTGACGAGTCGGTCGAACTCGGCCGTGTCCTTCGCCTGCGCGAGCCGGTCCAGGAGCGCCTGGTCGAGCAGCGCACAGCCCGCCGGCACGGGCTGTTCCGCCTTGCCGAACAAGGTGTCGATGCTGACGCGGAACAGGTCGCTGAGCTTCAGCAGGTCGTCGCCGGTCGGAAACCGGCTGCCGCCCTCCCACCGCGACACCGCAGATTCGTGGACCCCGAGCGCCTTGGCGACCTGATCCTGGGTCATGCCCTGGCGCGCCCGCAGTTCGCGCAGGCGAGCGGCCAAGATTCTTGACAGGTTGCTCGAGGGGCTTGGGTCGGGGCCGGACATGGGGCGGCGCATTCTAGGCATCGATTCCCCCGCGGCCACCCCAGGCGAGAAAGGACGGCTCGGAAATACGCGCCACCGGAAACACGGCACAGCTCGCCGCTGCGGCCAACAGAATCCATGTCACCGATCTTGACGTTATGGCATTAGTCATGCTGAATCCCACCTCAGTTTTCAGGAGTCCACCCCATGTGCAACTGGCCCCCCGATTTCGATCCCGCTCGATTCCTGCGCATCGCCTGCCGCGCCGCGAGCCGAATCGCCCGGAATCGCCTCGTGATCGAGGAAGCCGCCGAGCAGGCGGTCCACCGTTTCCACGTCGCCGTGCTCACCGGCGAGGCCGTCCACCACCCCGAGGCCTGGATCTGCACGGTCGCGCGGCGGACGGCGTGGACGCTGATGCGCAGCGGCTGGGCCAAGACGACCCCGATCGAACCCGAGGAGGATTTGCTGCTCGCCACGGAGCGCGAACGGCGGCAATGGAACCGGGACCGCCTGCGTGCGGCGGTGCGCTCCGCCTTGACCCCGCGCCAGCGCGACGCCCTCGACGCAGCGCTGTCCAACCGCTCGACCCGCGAAGCCGCGAGATCGTGCGGCATGCGCCCGCGCGACTTCCGCCGCTACCTCACCGCCATCTCCCGCCGGGCGCGCGAACGACTCCACCGGCTGAAGTCCCTCTGAGCGGGTTCGGGGAGCACTGGACTTCGCCGCGGACTCGCGGCGCCGACGCGCGCGAAACACATGGCCACGTTTGCGCAGCCACTTTAGAAGTGCGCGCCCACACGGTCGGCTCCAACAGCGGCCGCGGCACGAGTCGAGGAGCGCGCTCCGGTTCGCAGGCACCGAATCGAACCGAGACGCGCGACACCGCCTTCTGCCGCAGCATCGCACGCTGGCGACCGATGCCTCGCGCAAACCCCTCGAGCTCCCTGGCCATGACTCGCACCCTCCCGACCTTCGTCCTCAGTCTCTTCGCGGCAGCCCATGCGGCAGCCCAGAACACGCCGGGCTACACGGACACGCCGATGCTGCCCGACGGCAAGTGGCGCGTCCACGACGCCACGCGACCGCACCCGCTTGTCGTCGATGCAGGGCCTGCCGGGCAACCGACGCCGGCGCCGCAGGACGCCGTGGTCCTGTTCGACGGCACGAGCCTGAAGGAGTGGAAGGGCAACGACGGGGAAGCGAAGTGGACGCTCGCAGACGGTTGCATGACCGTGAACGGCACGGGCGACATCCGCACCGCGCGCGAGTTCGGCGACTGCCAACTGCACATCGAGTGGGCTTCGCCGGCCAAGGTCGAGAGCGAGTCCCAAGGCCGCGGCAACAGCGGAGTGTTCTTCTTCGAACGCTACGAAGTGCAGATCCTCGACTCGTACGAGAACGTCACCTACGCCGACGGCCAGGCCGCCGCGCTCTACGGCCAGCAGCCGCCGATGGTCAACGCGTGCCGCAAGCCCGGCGAGTGGCAGACCTACGACCTCGTGTTCCGCGCGCCGAAGTTCGGCCCCGAAGGCGGCCTCGTGTCGCCTGCGCGCGTGACGCTGTTCCACAACGGCGTGCTCGTGCACCTCGATCGCCCGATGTGGGGCGCGACCGCGCACCGCGCGCTGCCGAGCTACAAGGCGCACGCAGCGAAGGGCCCGATCCGGCTGCAGGACCACGGCAATCCGGTCCGCTTCCGCAACGTCTGGATCCGCGACCTCGATCTCGCGGGCACTCCCGCGACGCCGGCTCCTGCAGCCGCTGCGCAGAGCGCGAAGAAGTCGATGGACGAAGCGATCGCCGAGCTCATGGCGAAGCCCGAACTGCTCGACGACGAGATCACGGTGCAGCACGTCCTGGTGTCGTTCCAAGGCGCGCCGCGCATGACCAACGTCACGCGCAGCAGGGACGAGGCGAAGGCCCTGGCCGAGAAGGTCTGGAACAAGGCGATCGCCGGCGCCGACTTCAAGGGACTCATGGCTGCGCACAGCAACGACACCGGCCCCGGCGAGTATCCGATGACGAAAGGCTCGCGCGCGCAGATGGTCAAGGCGTTCGGCGACGTCGGCTTCCGCCTCAAGGTCGGCGAGATCGGCGTCGCGCCGTGGGAAGCGAACGCGAGCCCCTTCGGCTGGCACATCATCAAGCGCGTGAAGTGATCCAACACCGACGCGCGCTCGCGAGTTCTTGCGCGCGTCACCGCTCCGGCATGCACAACTCGCCGGACGCGAGGAACCGTTCGACCGCGAGCAACTCCTCGTGGTCGGGAACGTGCACGTGCCGCGGCACCCGACGGATGCGCGGGTCGTCGCGCGGGAACGGCGGCGGTGGCTCGGCTTGCCAAAGCGCCGCGGCGGCGCGCGGATTCATCGCGAGGAACACGAGCTCGGGCTCCGGCAGCTCGTCCCACCATGCGACGAAGCGCTCGGTGACGTCCGCGAGCAGCAATTGCCAGTTCTGCAGCCGAAGGCGCGAGCCGTAGCGCGACTTGCCCTTTGTCCGCAGGTGCGTGACCTGGGCGGCGCCGTTGCCGCGAACGACGTATCGCTTCTCCGCCTTGTGCCGGACGAGCGAGGCTCCGTCCCAGTAGCCCATCGCCATCGCTCCGTACTGCAGCAACGCCACGACGTGTCGTCGCGGCTCGATCGAGGCTCGCGCGAGGAATGCCGCGATGGACTCGCCGGGCATCGCTGGAGCCACCACCGCAGGCAGGACCAGCCGGGCCTGGACGCCCGCCGCGACGTCGGGGCACACGAAACTCCGCCCGCTGTCGTCGCCCGCCGCGGCAGGAAACGCGGCCGCGAAGTCCGCGAGCTGCTCTTCGAGGTCCGCGAGCGGGAAGCGCATGGAATGCAGGATTCCGCAGGCGCAGCCTCGACGCAATGGCCGACGCGCGGGCGCGCGCCGTCGTGCCCGCCGGACCCTTCGCAGGCCCGACTTCGCACTCCAGCGAGGTTGAGGCACAAAGCCGTCGGGTAGCATGCGGCAATGAGCCAGCGCCCCGGCACCGGTGAGGTTCCACTTCGCGTCTGCACGGTCGGCTCAGGCCCTTCGGCCTTCTACGCCGTCGAGAGCCTGTTCAAGACGGAAGGGCTCGACGTGCGCGTCGACATGTTCGAGCGTTTGCCGACGCCATTCGGCCTCGTGCGCGGCGGCGTCGCTCCGGACCACCAGAAGATCAAGTCGGTCAGCAAGGTCTACGACAAGATCGCAGAGGACCCGCGGTTCCGGTTCTTCGGCAACGTGCGCATCGGCAAGGACCTCGCGATCGAGCAACTCGAGCGCAACTACCACGCGGTGATCTGGGCCATCGGTTGCGAGAGCGACAACCGGCTCGGGATCCCGGGCGAGGATCTCGCCGGCGTGCACTCGGCGACCGAGTTCGTCGGCTGGTACAACGCGCACCCGGACTTCCGCGAACGCACCTTCGACCTGCGGCAAGCGAAACGCGTCGCGGTCGTCGGCAACGGAAACGTCGCGATGGACGTGTCGCGCATCCTGCTGCAACCACCGGATCGTCTCGCGGACACCGACATCGCCGAACACGCGCTGTCGACGCTGCGCGGCAGTTCGGTGCGCGAAGTCGTGCTGCTCGGCCGCCGCGGTCCCGCGCAGGCTTCGTTCTCGCCGAAGGAGATCGAGGAGATCGCCGAGCTCCCCGATGTCGATGTCGCTGTGAGCGCAGCGGACGCAGCACTCGACAAGGACTCGGCGAAGTGGCTCGAGTCGCAGACGCGCAGCGTGCAGCGCAGCGTCAAGTTCCTGCAGGAATGCGCGGCACGCGGGCCGCAGGAGAAGCCGAAGCGCCTCTGTTGCCGGTTCCTCGTCGCGCCGGTCGCATTCGAAGGCGAGGCCGGCCGCGTGCGCGCCGTGAAGTTGCAGCACGCGCGACTCGAACCCGACGCGGAAGGCACTCCACGCGCGACGCCGATCGACCGCTTCACCACCCTCGAGGTCGACCTCGTGTTCAAGGCCGTCGGCTACCGCGGCGTGCCGTTGCCGGGCCTCGCGTTCGACGACCGGCGAGGCATCGTGGCAAACCAGGACGGCCGCGTGCTCGATCGGGCCGGCGGCTCCGCGCGCAAAGGGCACTACGTCGTCGGCTGGGCCAAACGCGGCCCCACCGGCCTCGTCGGAACGAACAGCCCCGACAGCAGGGCGACGGTCGAGTTGCTGCTGCAAGACGTAAACGCAGGCGCGACGCTCGCACCGGATTCGCAGAACGATGTCGAGCGTTCGTTGCTGTCTGCCCAGGTCGACTTCGTGTCATGGCAGGACTGGCAACGACTCGACGCGCACGAGCGCAGCAGCGGCGCAGTGGCCGGCAAGGCACGCCACAAGGAGCCTCGCGTCGACGCGTTGATGGACGCCGTGCGCGCATTGCGGAAGTCTGCGCACTGACGTCGAAGGCGGCGATCGACTGCGGTCTTTCGGGCCGACGGATCGGGGACGCCCCATGCAGCCCATGGCCAGCTTCGCCTTCGTGGCGGGCAGATGCCGCACCCTTGCCGCCGCCCGCGGAGACGTTCCGAGGCCAATCTCCATCCTCACTGGAGACTCACCCATGGACATCGAACGGTTCGCACAGGCTGCACCCGTCGTGGTGCGCGCAGACAGCCCGCTCCTTTCCGCCATCAACGAACTGCAACGCGAAGGGCTACAACGAGCGCCGGTCGTCGACGAAGAGGACCGGCTCGTCGGCGAGCTGCGCGGACCGTGGCAGAAGATGCGATTGTTCGACAGCGCATCGCGTGCTCGCAGACTCCGCGTCGCGAACGCGATGAAGTGGGACACCCTGACGATCTGCTCGAACGCATCGCTGCCCGCCGCGCAGGAGCGCATGCGCGCCCGCTGCGCGACGGATGCCTACGTCGTCTCCCGAGAACTGCGCCTCGTCGGGATCATCACGTTGCAGGCGATCGAGGCAGCGCTAGCCGTCAGCGGCGGCTGCGGCACGCAATGCGCCGCCGATTGCGACGGAACTCATGCGCACTGCCGAGGTCGCTGGTGCCGTCACGCGAGCATCTGCGCCGACGCCATGCTGGAAGCACCGAACACCGACATCGCTCCGCAAGGCGCCACGCAGTGACGAACGGAAGCGATCAGACGAGGTCGCTGTCGCCCGAAGTGTGGAACCACTGCTCGCGGTAGAACAGCGTGCCGCGGTTGTCGAACGGGATCACGACGAGGAAGTAGGTCGTGCCGTAGACCATGAACCCGAGCGACTGGAACTTCAGGAAGCGAGGGTTCATCTGCGGGAACAACGTCGCCAGCACGGGGCAACCGTGCTCGGTCGCGATCCGTTCGCACGCAGCGACGAGCGAGTTCATCGCGTCGTCGTCGTCGACCGGGCAAACCCAGTCGACGATCTGGCCCGCGCCGGGGAAGAGGAAGTCCGTCTTCGTGAACACTGCGACGCCGCGCAACGCGCCGCTCGCCTTCTCGCGGCACTCGACGATCGTGTAGCTCGTGTCGACCGCGTCTGCGTAGCGCCAGTTGAGGTAGCGCGCGTCGCGAACGATCGCGAGGAGGCTCTCGTCCTTGATCTTGTCCCACAGCACATCGACGTCCGCCGCTGCGCGTGCGACGACGCGCGTCTCCAACTGCGCCGACGTCGGCCGCGGCGGGAAGCCGCCTGCTTGCGCCGTGCGGAACAGGAAGTCCCAGTCGCGGATGTTCTCGTAGCGGAGGTACTTCTGCCCGATGCGCCAGTTGGGGATCGGCCAGCCGTAGTGGAACCGCGCTTGCCCCGGAGCCGTGCCGCCGAAGATCTCGTACATCTTCCAGCCGATGTGCACGAACAGGCCCGGCCGCGCGCCGTGGCGGCGGAAGTCGGGCAGCACCCACATGTCGAGCCCCTGAGCCGCGACCAGGTCCTCGCCTTCCATGCGCACGCGCACCGGCATGCTCGTGTAGCAGCCGACGATGCCGTGCTGCTCGTGCTCCGCGACCGCGATGTGGTACGCGCCGACCGGGTTGTCGCGGAACTTCCAGTGGAAGTGCGCCAACGAGCGCGGCTTCGGAAACACGGAGTTGTAGCCCGCGAGCAGCGCCTGCTCGTCGCCTTCGCGGAAGGCGCGGATCGTGATCGGGTCACCCATGGGATGCGTGGCTCACTCTATCGGCGCGGGATGCGCGCGACCTTCTGCGCGTCACGGCGCCGCGTTGCGCGTGTACCACGCCTTGCCGTGCAGGATCTTGGGCGCCGCCTGCCCGGGCAACGCCGAGCAACGCACGGACGACGCATCGATCGCATAGACGCGGCAGTCCACGAGCGAATCCACTGCCAGTTGCACCGTGCGCCCGTCGCCGTTCGCCACCGTCGCCTTCGCTGCGTGCGGCTTCACGTCGCGCGGCGGGCATCCGTAGCTCTCGTGGTGGTCGTAGGTCCAGCTCTTCACCTGCAACGCTTCGAGCGAGGAGTCGTCGACCGGCATCGAGAACAGCAAGTCGAAGCCGTCCTTCGTGGCCTTCGCCTCCACGAGGTCGAACGGCGTCTCGCCGTTCCACTTCAGCCGTTGCAGCCCGCGCTCTTGCTGGCCGAGCGAGCCCCAGCCGCGGTTCGTGAGCCCGCACCACAACGAGCCGTCCTTCGCCCACTGCACGCGGACGATGCCGCACGCAAAGCCGCGACGGAACGGATAGCACGCGCCCTGCCAGCGGCCCTGCACGCGCTCGAGCGACATGCGGAACACCTCGGAGCTGTATTGATCACCGCAGAACACCTGTCCGCGATACGGCCCGAATCGGCCTGCGTCGTCCCACACGAACCCCGCCGGCGAACGCCCGCACTCGTCGTACGGGATCCACACCGCGGGCAGGCGGAAGTTGGGGATCGTCTTCGCGGCCTCGGCCATGCGCATGCCGCTCTTCACCTCGCCGGGATGCGGCGCGTTGCTGCGCGGGTCCTTGCACGAGTCGATGCCCCACGGATGCCCGTGGAAGTCGCCGCGCTGCAACGGCGCGAACTTGCTCGTCGCGCACCACTCGCCTTGGTTGTCGCTGTAGAAGACCTCGCCCCACGGCGCCGTGCCGATGCCAGCAGGCGAACGCAGGCCAGCGCACTCCGCGGTCCACGTTCCGTCCTTCTGCACGGCGACCGCGAAGCCGCGGAACGGCGCGCGACCGAACGGCTCGTCGCCGAACGGCTTGTTGAGCGACAGCCACATCGAACCGTCTCCGGCCAACGCGGGGCCGAAGCAGTATTCGTGGTAGTTGCCCGACAACGTCCATCCGCTCGCGACGGTCTCGAGCTCGTCCATGCGACCGTCGCCGTCACGGTCGCGCATGCGCGACAGTTCGCCGCGTTGCGCGCAGTAGAGCCAGCCTTCGTGGTCGAGCAGTCCGAGCGGCTCCTGCAGGCCCTCGGCCCATAACGTGAACTTCGGCTGCTGCGAGTAGGGCTCGGCGATGCGCCAGACCTCGCCGCGTCGCGTGCAGACGTAGAGCCCGTCGTCGCGTTCGGCGATGCCGCCGACTTCGAGCACGACGCCGTTGGAGATCGGCACGTCGACGATCGTCGCGTAACGCGCCTCGCCTTCCTCGGGCGGCGCAGCCACAGGCGCGGGCGAGGCGGGTTCTTGCGGCGCAAGCCAAGGCACGAACGCCAGGGACGCAAGCGTGAGGAGCATCAGGCGCGGCAGCGTAGTCGCGCCCGCTGCATCGTCCCAGCGACGCGTCGCAGAACGGAGCCGACAAGGGCTGAGCGCGGTGCCGGCGCGGGTCGCGAGCTCAGCCCGCGAACGTCTCGATCTCCTCGAAGAACGACACGAAGCGCTCGATCTTCTCGCAACGAGCGAGGATCGCGGGATCCAGCGTCTCGCGATGCGCCACGAAAGCCTGGACAAGGCGCGCAGACTGCTCGGCCGACAGCGTCTGTTCGCACGCCGGCAACAGTTGCTCTTCCTCGCGCGCGATGTGCTGACGTTCGCGGCGGCAGAACCCGAGCGCCGAATGCGCAAGCCGGTTTCCGTCCCGTCTCGCGAGCGCATCGAGGATCGAACGCACTGCACGCCGCCCTTCGGAGTGCTCTGCCGACAATGGCGCGACCGACGCGACCGCGCGCGCGAGGCCTAGCCGCGCAAGTTCCGGGAACAGCACGTTCTCTTCCTTGCCGTGGTGCAGGCGATCGAGGTAGTGCTCGAGGAACTCGACGACGCGTCGCCAGAACTCCGGGTCGATGCGACCGCCCGCCATCAAGTCGCGAGCGCTGCGTTCCATGGCGTCCACGACCGTGAGCATCAACCGATGCTCGTCACGCAGGACGTCGACAGGATGCTGGGACTGCGGGCGCGGGCCGTTGTGCGAAGCGTGCATTCGAGGAACCTCAGACAGCGCCAACAGCATGGATGGGCCAACGCACGCGGGACAGCCGGGCTTTCGTTCAACTTTCGTGAAGACGGCTGCGCACGGCCGCATCGGACGAGAGGCCGAACAGTCCCGGAACACAGCAGCCTGCGCAGCAGGCGCTCGCACGCAGCGGATCGCCGGGAGCAACCGTTCGCCCGAACCGACGGCCGCGCGCGGCGGGTCCTTCCCTCACCACGCGTAGCGCAGCGCCAGCGAATCGCCGACCTTCAGATCGCGCGCACTCGCCGGCTTGCCGTCGATCGTCACGCGCGCAGCTCCGCTCGATGCAGCGGCCTCGACGCGCAGCGTTCCTTGCTCGCACCGGATCGTCCGCACGAACTCGATGCCGCTCGGCGTCCACTCCGGCGCCGTGGCATCCGAGTAGACGGCCGCGCCGACCCGCACGACGAACGACGGCATGCCGTCGGCCGCACGACGTTGGCCGACGCACCGAGGCATCGCATCCCCGGCTGCGCCCACTTCGCGGATCGGCAGCGGGTCGAGCGTCACGCGATCCTGCGACAGCGGCTCGAGCAGTTGGCCGGCGCGCCCGCTCCAGGTCCCCGCCGCATCGAGGAACGCGCCGCGCCACAGCCACGACAACCGCGCGTGCTCGACGTCGAACGCGTAGTGCCCGCGCGACGGCGTGCCGACCGCGACACAGCGCGCCGAGAGCCCCTTCAAGAACGCGCCGTGCAGCACAGGGCGATCGACGGGATCGAGTTCGAGGCCGCGATCGACGCTCGCGTAGCCCTTCGGGACCGGCGCCGCCGAGCCGAGCGACGACCAGAGCCGGATGGCGGCCACGTCCTCGCGCGCGGCTGCATCGTCACGGATCCAGAACGACGGCATGCGCGTGCCGGGCCGCAACGCCGTCGGATGCAGCAACCAGTCCATGAACCACGCCGGCTTCAGCCGCGCGTGCTGCATCGCGAGATCCATGCCTTGCGCGCCGATCGCGCGCCTGCCGTCGAACGTGTGGCACGTGACGCAGTTGCGGCCCGCGACGCCGACGAGCTCCTGGCCACGTTGCACGAGCTTGGCGTCGAACACTGGCTCGACGTCGTCCTGCGTCTTCGCGTCGGCGCGTTCGAACTCGGCCGCCAGTCCGGTTGCGAGCTCCGCGGACAGTCGCGGCATGCGCGCCTTCATGTAGCCGCGGATCCGACGTTCGCCTACCAGCACGGCGCGCAGCCATTCGTTGCGCAGACGATGCCCGGCGCGCGAGAGGTCCGGCGGCACACGGCCTTCGTCACCGAGGTCCTCGACCTCGACGAGCCGCGCGCGCGCCTCCGCGGAGATGCCGCCGCGGCCCTCGCGCGCATGGCACGAATCGCAGCGCAACGCGCGCAGCGAGGCGTCGAGCGCGATCGAAGGCGCGAGCTCGGCTCGCAGCGCCTCACGCGCCGAAGCGAACACCGCCTCGCCGTTGGCGGCGACCTCGCAGCGGCCGCCGCGCAAGCTGGCCCACGGAGTCGCCGGCCGCATCGCCGCCGCGCCGTCGCGTTCGTGGCACGCAGCGCAGTTGCGCGCGGCGAACGCAGCCTCGCCGCGCGCGACCAGCGAACGATCGGCCGCGGGCGCCGCCTTCGCGCGAGGGACGAGGGTCGCAGCCTTGCGCGCGAGCGCGGAGGCCGGGACCGGAGCCTCGTCGACGGACGGGCCGCGCCACAGGAACTCGAGGCTTTCCTGGCCCGCGAGCTCGGTGAAGACGATGCGCACGCGCCGCGCGCCCGCCTCGAGCCGCACGGTCCCGCTCTTCTTGCTGTGCGGAGCGACCTTCGCGTTCTTGACGACGAGCTCGTCGTCGATCCACAGCCACGAGGAGTCGTCGCTGCCGAGAGTGAACGTCCACTCGCCGGACTGCGGCACGAGCAAGAGGCCCGAGAACCGAAGCGCGAAGCGGTCGTCGCGGGTGCGAACGTCCACGTCGACGCGGTCCGTCACGCCTTTCGCCGTCGCGACCGCGCCGTCGAGGTCTGGCAGCTTGTCGCCTTCGATCTCCAGCTCGAAGCACTCCCACTCCAGGCCTTGCGCAGGAGCTGCGCCGAGGTCGGCGGCCTGCGCGCGCAACAGGTGCGCAGCGAGGTCCGAAGCCTCGGCAGCCGACAACGCGAAGTCGTGCGCGAGATCGGGTCGACGCGCGCCCGCGTCGCGAAGGAACGCCACGAGGCCTGCGTGGTCGGCACGTTCCGCGAGCGACGCCAACGACGCCTCGCCGTGGCACGCAGCGCAGCCGAGTTCGCCGAACAGACGGTCGCCGCGGACCGGAGCATCGCTCGCGACGTTCGCTTCGCGCGGGGCCGAAGCCGCGCCGTCGCGCAGCCACGCGGCGACTGCCTCCGCCTCCCCTGCCGCGTGGTGTTCGCGCAGGAACGTCGCGAGCGTGTCGCCCGCGCGCAGCGGAACGCCGTCGCGCAACGGGATGCGAGGCAGCGGCGCAGCTGCGGCGGCAGCAGCCCCGTCGATCGCATGGCACGCGGCGCAGCGGCCGACGCGCACCGCGGCGATCGCGGCCGCGGCATCCGCGGGAACGGCCGACGCGAGCGGCGCGGAGCTGCCGTTCGCAGGCTTCTGCTGCGCGGCGCCGCCGGATTCGCCGCCGCTGCACGCGGCGACCAACGAAACGACCAAGGACGCGAGCGCGAGCCGCATCGAAGCAGCATGGAGCGATGGTGTTCGCGCGGCAAGCGCGCGCTACCGTGCTCGCCCCCATGGAACTCGATCTCTTCGCCGCGTGCCTGCCCGGGCTCGAGCCGCTGCTCGCAGCCGAACTCACGGCGCTCGGCGCGACGCCCGACGAACAACCCGGCGGCGTCTCGTTCCGCGGCTCGCGCGACCTGCTGATGCGGGCGCACCTGCACCTCGGCACCGCGAGCCATCTCCTGCTGCGCTGCGCGACCTTCCGCTGCCTCTCGCTCAAGGAACTCGAGCGCAAGGTCGCGGCGTTGCCGTGGAGCAGCTGGCTCTCGCGCGAGGCGGTGTTCGAGGTCGAGGCGACCGCGAAGAAGAGCCGCCTCTACCACTCGGGCGCGATCGAGGAACGCGTGCAGAGGGGCATCGCCGCAGCACTGGGCGTCGAGCTGCTTCCGGGCGCGACTCCGCCCGCTGCCGACGAGCCCAAGCCCGTCGCGCCGAGGAAGCGCACGAACGACAAGCCGCTGAGCGCCGCCGCGAAGCGCGGTCGCGGCCCCAACGCAAAGAACCCGGACCCGAAGTGGCAGGCCCGCATCGCCGAGGCCGCCGCGAAGGAAGCCGAAGAACAACAGCGCAAGCTGGAAGAGGCGCGCAAAGCCGCAGAGACCGCGCGCGCGACGTTGCCGCACGTGCCGATCTCCGTCCGCTTCGTCGACGACGTCGCGACGATCTCGATCGACACGTCCGCGACGCCGCTGCATCGCCGCGGCTACCGGCTCGACGGCAGCAAGGCGCCGGTGCGCGAGGACATCGCGTTCGCGATGCTGCGCGCCGCGGGCTTCGCGGCAGGCATGCCGCTACTCGACCCGTTCTGCGGCTCCGGCACGATCGCCATCGAGGCCGCCGCGATCGCCGCGGGGCTTCCACCTGGCCGCCTGCGGCCCGCTCCGCTGCAGGGCACCGCATTCGCCGACGACGCGCAGTGGCGCTCGCTGGTCGAAGCCGCCGCGCGGCGGATCGACGGACCGATCCCGTCGACGCCGATCGAGGCGAGCGACCGCGACGCAGGCGCCATCGAGGCCGCGCAGGCCAACGCCGATCGCGCCGGCCTGCGCGCCGCGATCTCGTTCCGTTGCTGCGCGATCTCCGCAGCGACGTGGTTCGAACGCCAGGAGAACGCGCCGAGCGGCGTGCTCGTCGCGACGAATCCGCCGTTCGGACGCCGCGTCGGCGCCGTCGACCAGTTGCTCCCGCTCTACCAGACACTGGGCCATCGCACCGGCAAGCTCGCGTCCGCACGCGCCGCGATCCTCGCGCACGACGTGCGCCTCTGCCGTCGCACCGGACTCGACCTCCGCGCCGCGTTCACGACGCGCCACGGCGGCCTCGCGGTCACCTGCCTGGTCGGCTGACGCTCGCATCCGCGACGCCTGCGCGACAACATGCGCGCATGGCCGACCCGGTGCGCGACGCCACGACGTGCTGCCCCTTGCGCGAAGCAGAGCTCGCGCTCGTGGGCGACGTCACGGTCGCGCTCGACGCGTCGGAAGGCACCGGCCGCGAACTCGCGGCCGCGATCCGCGCGCAGAAGGAGAACCTCGACTGCCTCGGCGCCGCGCTTGCGCGCTACCCGTCGCCGCTCGAGTCACAGCGACTCGGTGACCGCCGACGCAGCCTCGACACGCTCGTGCACGCGCTGTCGCGCTCGGAAGGCATAGGCTTCGGCCTGCGCGCGCCGACGCAGTCCGTCGTCGGCCGCGCGTTGAGCACGGCGCAGATCAACTTCTTCCGGCTGCTGTGGCACGCATGCGGCACGATCGCGTCGAGCCCCGCGGGCCTCACGTTGCGCGAACGCGCAGCTCGCGCGCTGCGCACCAGCGTCTACACGCACCTCGTCGAGGAAGCGCTGACAGAACTCGCGACCGACGGCTACCAACCGCAGCCGCTGCGCGCGCGCGCCGTGCGCCAGCTCGCGCAGTTGTGGGCGCACCGGCTCACGTGGCGCGTGAGCGAGTTCTTCCCGATGCTCGAAGCCACGTGGGAAGCGCGGACGCAGGTGCGCGTGCTCGGCGGCACGATGCTCGGCACGAGCGAGATGTTCCAGCTGATGACGAAAGGCGGCGATCCCGCGTTCGTCGAGTTCCTGGTCGGACGCGCGCATGCCGACGACGCGGTGCTCGCGTTCCGCGAGTTCCTGTTCGACCGCAGCTACGAGGAGCTGGAGCAGCTCGTCGACCGCATGGCGAAGGAAGGCGTCAGCAGCATCGAGCTCGATTCGCAACCGCGCGACGGCGAGCGCGACGCGGGCTCGATCTTCTACGAGTTCTTCCAGGCGCGCCTGCTGCAGGCGAACGCGCGCCGCCTCGCGCGCATCCCAGGCCCCAAGCACACCGCCGAGGGCTACGTGCTGCTCGCGTGGCTCGAGCAGATCACGGACCCGGGCCCCGAAGCCTGAGCCCGAGGACGCGCTGCCGCGGAGCCGCGCCGCGGTTCAGCGCAGGTGCTGGTGCTTGCCGCCGCTGTCCTTGGAGATCCACTCGAGGATCTCGAGCGAGCCGCCGATCGCGATCGTGTGGATGACGACCTTGCGGTTCTGGTTCCACATCGCGACGTCTTCGCGGATGCGGAACGGATCGATCTGCTGACCAACGGTGGGCTCGCCGTCGGACATCACGAAGATCGTGTCGACGTCCGGATCCGCGAACGCCGTCTGCAGAGAGTCGTAGAGGTTGGTGCCGCCCGAGGCGCCGAGCCGCGAGATCCAGATCTGCGCGTCGTCGCGGTCCGCCTTCGTCCCCTTGCACATCGCTCCTTCGCGCCACGGCTGCACGCCGCTCGAGAACGACAGGATGTTGAACCACGCGTCGTCCGGCAAGTTCGACACCGCGAGCGACAGCTCTTGCTTGGCGACCTCGATGCGCGTCGCGCGCTGGTCGTTGACCATGCGGCCGTACATCGGCTCGAGCATCGAGCCGGAGATGTCGATCACGAACGTCACGCGCGTCGACTCGACCTGGATGCCGAAGAACTTGGAGCCGGACACCGTGCGTTGGCTCTGCCGCTTCTGCTCCTTGGCGCGCGCGGCCTTGTCGAACTCGTCGTCGGTGACGCAACGGAAGTCCGCCTTCGCGGTCTCCCACCACGCTTGCCACGCCTTGCCGTCCTCGCCCCACGGTTGCGCGGTGAGGCGCCACAGCGCGGCTTCGATCTCCTTCCTGAGCCTGCCGTTCTCCTTGCCGATGCGGTCGACGAGCGGGCCGACGCAGCCGGAGATGCGCAACTGCAACAGACCGTCGACGGCGATGGCGCGCGTCGAAGCGTCTTCGTGCGCGAGCGCCTCGACGAGGACCGGCAGCAGCGACTTCGTCTTCGAAGCGGCGATCTGCAACAGCGCCTGGTTGCGCGCCTCGCGATCCGCGTCCTTCGCGAATCCGACGAGCTCGTCGAGCCACTTCGAGTTGCCCTGGCTCAACGCGCCGAGCGTCTCGAGCGCGAGCGCGCGGTCCTGCTTGGACTTCGGCTTCTGCAGCAGCTTGCGAAGCTCGGGCACGGCTTCCTGGTCGCCGTTGCGCGCGATCACGCGCGCGGCCGCGCGGCGCACCTCGTCCTCCTTGTCGTCGAGCGACTTGCGGATCGCGGCCTGCACCTTGGGATCCTTGATGCGGCTCGAGGCGACGAGCGCGAACGCCTTCTCGTGCTCCTTGCCCTTGCCGACGAGCTTGCCGACCTTCTTCTCGGTCGCGTCGTCGCGAAGGTCCGCGATCAACGTCGCCATGCGGAAGCGAAGGTCCTCCGGCGTGACGTCGCGCTTCTTGGCGAGCGCGAGGAACGTCGCGACGGCCTTCGCCCCGTCGCGGTCGATCAGGATCTTGGCGGCATCGGCGCGGTCGGGGCCAGGCAGGTCGACGCGCTCGAGCATCCATGCGGCCATCTCGCCGGTCTTCGGCAAGCCGCGGTCGTTCATCGCCTGCAACGCCGCGCGACGGATCTTCGAGAACCCCTCGCGACGCAACGTCTCGACCAGCTCCTCCTCGCCGAGCGTCGGCGCGAGCCGCTGGAAGGCGGCGAGGCGGATGCCCGGGAACTCGGGCGGTTGGATGGATCCGTCGGCGGCCTTCTTCTGCTTGCCTTCGAGGTTCCACAGCTCGCGATACCACGCGTCGTCGCCGGCGTCGGCGAGCTTCTTGTGCTGCTCGAGCGCGAGCTCGCGCACGTGGTCGTCGACGCGGCTGTCGACGATCTGCCGCAAGAGGCCCTTGCCGAACTGCGCCGAGCGGCCGAGCCCGATGACGGCGGGATCGCGCACTTCGTCCTCTGCCGTGTTCGCGGCGATGACGGCGAGCTTCTCGCACGCGGCGGCCGCGGCGGCAGGCTGCTCGGCCAGCAGCGACAACGCGCGCACGAACGCGCGACGCATCGCAATCGTGCGGATCTGGTCGTAGACCGACGCGAGTCCGCGAGCAGCCGCCTCGGTGCCGGCCTTCGAGGCCTGCTCGGCCAGCGCGAGGTCCGCGTCGTCGCGCTTGCTGCGCAACTCGTCGAGCGCCTGCTCGGGCGTGAGGTCGGTTGGCTTCGGCTCCTGGCCGCGCGGCGACGCGACCACGAGGAACGCTGCGAAGACGGCGAAGGCAAGCGTGCGCACGAGAGGATCTCCCGGAGAGGAAGACGTCGATGCTCCCTCGCGCACGGAGCGAATCAAGGCGACAGCCGCGGACGAATCGCCGTCAGCGCGGCAGGCGCACGCGGATCGGGCCCTTCGCCGTCGACGGGTCGACGACGGAACCCTTCTGCGTGATCTCGGCCTCTCCGCGCGCAACGAGGCGACGCGCCGCCATGCGCACCGGCTCCATCAGCGGCTCCCATTCGTCAGCCAGCGCGCGCGCGACCTCCGACGGACAGATCGACGCGGACAGGCCGCGAGACTCGAGCAGCTCGACGAGCTTCTGCTCCATCGCCCGGTCGAGATCGGAGAGGCGGCCCTTGCGGCACGCGTCGCTGCACCACCGGACCTCGTCCCAGCAGCGCTCCCACTTCTTGCGCCACGCGATCGTTCGGCCGCAACGGGCGCAGTTCTTGTCGGCGGGAACGGCCATGCGCGCGCGTTCGTCGCGCACGAGGGAAGGGATGCGCGCTCGACCGAGGACGCGACGCGCCTACCATGCCCTCCCCATGACGCCCCTCGCATCGCGCGTTCGTTCCGTTGCCGCATGGCACTGCCTCTGCGCCGGCGCGCTGCTCGCGCAGCACCCGACTGCGACGCAGCAACAAAGCGAGGACCAGAAGAAACCGATGTACGTCGCGCCTCGCAGCGACGAGGCGAAGCAGACGCTCGCCGCGATGCAGCTGGCCCCGGGCATGCAGGCGAGCGTCGTCGCGAGCGAACCGGACCTGTGCAACGTGGTTGCGTTCGCGTTCGACGACAAGGGCCGCGTCTACGTCAGCGAGACGTTCCGCATCCACGACGGCGTGTTCGACACGCGCGAGTACATGCAGTGGAAGGACGAGGACCTCGCGCTGCGCACCGTCGCGGAGCGCGTGCGCAAGTACGAGAAGCACATCCCGTCCGACATCCCGAAGTACTCGGGCTACAGCGAGCGCATCAAGCTGCTCGTCGACGACAATCGGGACTTCGTGTTCGACAAGAGCCTCGTCTACGCCGACGGATTCGCGCGGCTCGAAGACGGCATCGCGTCGGGCGCGTTGCCGGTCGGCGGCGACGTGTGGTTCGCCAACATCCCCGCGCTGTGGAAGCTGACGGACAAGGACGGCGACGGAGTGGCCGATGCGCGCGAGGCGACGTTCGACGGCTTCGGCGTGCACACGTCGCTGATCGGCCACGACCTGCACGGCCTCGTCGTCGGCCCGGACCGCAGGCTCTACTTCTCGATCGGCGACCGCGGCTTCTCGGTGCGGACCAAGGAAGGCGGACTGCTCGACTACCCGCACGAAGGCGCGGTGCTGCGCTGCGAACTCGACGGCAGCGGCCTCGAGGTCGTGCACCGTGGCCTGCGCAACCCGCAGGAGCTCGCGTTCGACGACGAGGGCAACCTGTTCACCGGCGACAACAACAGCGACGGCGGCGACCGCGCGCGCCTCGTGCAGATCGTGGACGGCGCGGACAGCGGCTGGCGCATCGGCTTCCAGTGGCTCGACGACCGCGGCGCGTGGAACCGCGAGCGCATGTGGATGCCGCTCGACGAGAAGAGCCCGCTCGCGACGTTCGTGCCGATCCTCAACGTGACCGACGGGCCGTCGGGCCTCGCGTTCGACCCCGGCCACGGCCTGCCCGCGCGCTACCGCGACTGCCTGTTCCTCTGCGACTTCCGCGGCGGCAGCAGCTACAGCGGCGTGCACGCGCTGCGCCTGTCGAGGAAGGGCGCGGGCTTCGAGCTCGCGTGGCGCGACAAGCCGGCGTGGAACGTGCTCGCGACCGACGTCGACTTCGGGCCCGACGGCGCGATGTACGTGAGCGACTGGGTCAGCGGCTGGAACAAGACGGGCAAGGGGCGCCTCTACCGCGTCGAGACGCCGACGATGCGCAACGACATGCAGGCGCGCATGACGGCGCGATTGCTCGGCGAGGACTTCGGCAACAAGCCGGAGTCCGAGCTCGCGACGCTGCTGCGCCACGTCGACCGCCGCATCCGGCAGAAGGCGCAGTTCGCGCTCGTCGACAAGGACGCTCGCGGCGCATTGCTCGCGGCCGCGAAGGACATCGATGCCGGCAAGGCGCGCGCGTGCGGCGTGCTCGGCCTCGGCATCCTCGCGCGCAAGGACCCGAGCGCAGCGGAGCCGCTGCTCGCGTTGACGAAGGACGGCGACGCGACCGTGCGCGCGCTCGCGGCGCGCGCGCTCGGCGACAGCCTCCGCGACGACGGCAAGCCTGCGCTGCTCGAGCTGCTGAAGGACCACGCGCTGCAGGTCCGGCGCGAAGCCGCGCTCGCGCTCGCGCGCCATCGCACCGAACTCGGCGACCGCGCGGTCACGGCGTTGCTCGACATGGCCGAGGACAACAACGACCGCGACCCCGTGCTGCGCCATGCCGCGGCCGAGGCGATCGCGGCGTCGCTCGGCGCCCGCGGCGCATCGAAGCGCGGCGAGAAGGTCGACCTCGACGCGCGTGCGAAGGCGCTCGCGCAGAAGGCGCAGCAGAGCGGCAGCGTCGCCGTGCGACACTGCGCGGTGCTCGCGTTGCGCCGCGCGCTGTCGCCGCACTGCGCGGCGTTCCTCTCCGACGGCGAGGCCTCGGTGCGTCGCGAAGCGGCGCGAGCGATCCACGACCTCGACATTCAAGGCGCGATGGACGCGCTCGCGTCGACGCTGCGCGGCGACGACATGCGCGAGCGGTTGCTCGACGAGCCGTTCGCTTGGCGCGCGATCCACGCTGCGCGGCTGCTCGGCGGGACGCAGAACTCCGCGGCGATCGCGCGCTGCGCCACGGACGAGAGGTTGTCGATCGGCATGCGCAACGAGTCGCTGCGCATCCTCGCCGAGTGGCACGCGCCGCACGGCCAAGACCGTGTCCTCGGCAACTGGCGCCCGTCTGCGCGCAGTGACGCCGACCTGCAGGACCGCTCGTTCGGGCCGCAGATCGTCGCAGCGCTCGCGCACGACGCGCTCGCGGAAGAGGCCGCGAAGGCGTGCACGAAGCTCGGCCTCGCGACGGCGTCGCAACCGCTCGCCGCGCTCGTCGCGGACCGTTCGCGCGCCGCGATGCCACGCACGGCGGCGCTGCGCGCGCTCGCGTCGCTCGACGCCGCGGCCGCGGCCACCGCTGTCGCAGAGATCGGCACGGACGACCCGACCGAACTTCGCGTCGCCGCAGTCGCGCTCTACGCGGAGCGCGAGCCCGAGAAGGCCGCGCCCGTGCTCGCGTCGCTGTGCGAGGAGGCGTCGCGTCAGGAGCGCCAGCAGGCGTTCGCTTCGCTCGGCTCGCTGAAGTCGGAAGCCGCCACCACGCTGCTCGCGAGCTGGCTCGACAAGCTCGCGCGCGGCGAAGTCGACGCCGACGTCCGCCTCGACCTGCTCGAGGCGTGCAGGCAACGCAGCGAGGCCGTCGTGCGCGACAAGGTCGCGGCGATCGAGAAGGCCACGACGGGCAACGATCCGCTCGCTGCCTTCGCGAACTGCCTCGAAGGCGGCGACGCGAACCGCGGCCGCAGCGTGTTCTTCGACAACGAGGCCACGCGCTGCACGCGCTGCCATTCGATGGACGGCAAGGGCGGCAACGCGGGCCCCGCACTCGACCGCGTCGGCGCGCAGGGCCGCGCGCACATCCTCGAGTCGCTGGTCGTGCCCGGCGCCAAGATCGCGCAAGGCTTCGCCACCACCGTGCTCGAACTGCACAACGGCGACCTCGTGTCCGGCGTCGTCACCAAGGACCAGGACGGCGCGATCGAGATCACGAACGTCGCGGGCGACGTGACGAAGGTCGCGACCTCGCGCGTCAAGTCGCGCCGCACGGCCACCGAGAGCGCGATGCCGGCGATGGGCGGCACGCTGTCGCCGCGCCAGCTACGCGACGTCGTCGAATACCTCACGACGAAGAACGCGGGCAAGTGAGCAAATCTGCGGAGCGGCCAATGCCGTTCCGCAGATGACCTTGTGCCACTGCGCGCTCCATCTCTGCGCGACCGACAACAAGCGCGGAGCTGTGGACCTGACGCAGAGCATCGACGGCAGGGCATCCTGCCGCATAGCTGGCCGGTGCGCGGAGTGGCTCCTACGCTCCGCGCCATGAACCGCCTCACGCTTCATGCTTCCTTCGCCGCTGCGTTCGCCATTGGTGCGATCACGGCGCCACGCGCCCTCGCGCAGACGACTGCGACTCCATCCACAGCCGCCGATCCCATCCGCATCGAACTGCTCGGCCCCGCGCAGTGGCGCACGCAGTTCGGCCCGACCAACGTCGGCGGCCTGCTCGCAAGCGAATCGGCCTCGGCGATCTGGAACGGCTTCGTCGCACCGTTCGAAGGCATGGTGAAGGGCTGGCTCGGCCTCGACGACGCGGCCTATGCCGAAGCACGTGCGCGCATGCTCGACTACGCTGGCGTGATCACGATGACGTTCGACCTCGAAGGACCGGACGAAGGGATCCGCATCGCCTTCGGACCAGATGGCAAGACCGACTTGCCGAAGCTGTGCAAGGACCTCACGAACCTCTTCGCGAACATGTCGGGCGCGCAATGGTCGGAGAAGGATGGCACGCCGCCGATGCTGCAGGTCGGGCCAGGACAGTTTGTGTCGCGGCCTGCAATCCAAGGATCGGACGCGACGGATTGGACGGCGACGTTCGCGATCAGTCGCGACACGGGACTCGTCGAGGCACAGAAGGCGGCGGCGCTGCTCGGCGCAGAACTGCATGCGCGCCGTGGCGAGAAGGCAATGCGGCCGCCGTTCCACCTACGGTTCGACGTGCAAGCTGCGATGGCATCCGCGCCCGGTGGGCAAGCAGCGGGTACCAGCGAGATGCTAGGCCTCGAGGCCATGCGCGAATTGGGGCTCACGATCGGCACCGCGGGTCCGCAAGTGCAGGTGCAGGCCTCGATGCGATTCGACGGCAACGACCGCGGCTACTTCGGAATCCTGTTCCCCGATGTGCAGGGCTTGCCTGCGATCGCCTCGCTGCTGCCCGCCGGCGTATCGATGTCGAAGACCGGGCGCTGCGACTTCGGAGCCATCGACGACATCGCGCGCAAGGCCGTCGCGGCATCCGGCGGGGATGCTGCCGACTTCGACGAATCGATGCCCGCGGCAATCTTCGACGAGGAGAAGGGCGTTCTCGCGCACTTCACCGACGAGTACGCATTGGCAAGCACGGCAGCCTCGTTGGAAGACCTCGAAGACGGTGAGTCCGACTTCGTGTTTGCAGTGCGCATCCGCGACCACGTCGCGTTCGCCGAGAAGTGGAAGGCCGCGCGCAAGGACATCGGCTTCACGGAACTGTCGAGCGAAGAGCAGGATGGCTTCGTCGTGCAACGCCTCGGCGGCCTCGTGTCCGTAACGACCGCGCTCGGCCCGGACCTGCTCGTCATCGGCTACGGCCGCAACGTGCGCGAACAGATCGACGCGTGGATCGCGAAGGCGAAGGACGGCGCGTGGACCACCTCGCAGCCTGCGATGCCGCAAGGCCTCACGCGAGCCGCACCGGATGGCTGCAATGGCATGGCGGAGGGACAGGTCGCGATGGTGCTCGGTCAAGTCGTGACCGTGTTGTCGATGATGCCGGTGGCATTCGGGGACATGGGGCTCGGCTTCGATCCCCAGGACATCGACGTCGAGGCCGTTCGACAACTGCTGAAGGAACACAATCTCGATGTCGCGCGGTCGCTGACGGGATACCGCGACGGTTGGTGGCGGATGCGCGTGTTCTGGTGAGGAGGACGGCGCGCGAACGCGCCGCGGTTTCTGCACGACGGACATCGCGTCGAGACCGATGACGGGGTGAGAGAAGGCTCGACGGAAGAGAGACGCATCGAGGGGCCGAGGGCGAAGGGAGCGACGCGCGCGATCCCGCCGCATGGTCTTTGCCCCCCTCGGGCGTCTCCTCCCATGTGGACATCCGCAAGCCGCATGACGCCCTGTTCCGATTCGCGTTCGAGGACGAACGTGAGGCCGGGGTTCTCCTCCGACAGATGCTCCGCAGCGATCCAGCCAGCCGCGCGATCGCCGAGCACGTCGACTGGTCGCGGCTGAAACGCATGCAGGATGGGTTCGCGGACGCGGCAGACCGGCCGTTCGCGACCGACCTGTGGTTCTCGGCTCCACTGGGCGACGGCTACGTGCTGTTGCATGTGATCCTCGAGCACAAGAGCTCGCCGGATGCTCTGTCGGCATGGCAAGTGACTCGCTACACGGTCCGATCGATCGACCGGCTGCACCACGAAGCGGGTCGTCCCCAACGCCTGCCGCTCGTCTTGCCGATCGTCGTCTACCACGGCGACGAGCCGTGGACGGCGGCGCGCGATGTGCGCGATCTCTTTGCCATCCCTGCAGATCTGTCGCCCGAGGCGAGAGAGGCGCTGCGTTCGCGCCTGCCGTCCTGCACCTACGACCTGCACGACCTCGGCGCGCTCGCCTCCACCATCGGCGACGACGCGAGGGCGAGCCTGATGGCACGGCTTTCCATTCACTTCCTCTGCCACATGCGCAACCTGACAGCCGAACAGTTGCCCGGCGCGCTCGAACGGGTGCGGGACCTGTTGGTCGCGGTGCAGGAGCTGCCGCGCGGTCGGCTTCTCCTGGGCATGCTATTCTCCTACCTCCGGGCGACCGCCAAGGCGGACGTCGCCGCCGTGCACGCTGCCGTGCGCGGTTCCCTGCCGCCGACGACGAGTGACGCGATGCTCAATCCGTTGGAACGTGCGTTCGAGGAAGCGACGAATCGAGGACTGGCCGAGGGCCTGGCCAAAGGAATCGAAAAGGGCATCGAGAAGGGAATCGAGAAAGGCCTCGAAAAGGGCCTCGAGCGTGGTCGCGGCGACGGCCAACGCGCCGTGCTGCGCCGACAACTCCAGAAGCGCTTCGGCAACCTGCCGCAGTCCTTCCTCGATGCGCTCGAAGCGGCCTCCCAGCCAGAACTCGACGCGTGGTCCGACCGCATCCTCGACGCCGCGACGCTCGACGAAGTGTTCCGCGGCTGAGGCAGCCGACGGGCCTCCCGCCGCTTACGCCAACAACTCCCCGCGCACCTTGCCCGCGACGTCCGTGAGCCGGAAGTCGCGACCCTCGAAGCGATACGTCAGCTTCTCGTGGTCCATGCCGAGCAGCCACAGGATCGTGGCCTGCAGGTCGTGCACGTGGATCGGCTTCTCGGCGACGCGGTAGCCGAGTTCGTCCGTCGCCCCCACCACGGCGCCGCGCTTCACGCCGCCGCCGGCGAGCAGCATCGTGAAGCAGTGCGGATGGTGGTCGCGGCCGAAGAACTTGCTGCCGTCGCGCTCCTCGTTCATCGGCGTGCGGCCGAACTCGCCGCCCCACACCACCAGCGTGTCGTCGAGCATGCCGCGGCGACGCAGGTCGGTGAGCAGCGCCGCGAACGGGCGATCGAGGTCGCGGCACTTCTTGGGGAACTGCGTCATCAGGTCGTCGCTCGGGCTGGTGCCGTGCAGGTCCCAGCCCGAGTCGTAGAGCTGCACGAAGCGCACTCCGCGTTCGACGAGCCGCCGCGCGAGCAGGCAGTTGTTGGCGAACGACGCCTTGCCGGGCTCCGCGCCGTAGAGCGCGAGCGTCTCCTGCGACTCGCTCGCGATGTCGACGGCCTCGGGCGCGGACATCTGCATGCGGAACGCGAGTTCGTGCTGCGCGATGCGCGCGAGCGTCTCGGGATCGCCGGTGCGCGCGTGCTCGCGTTCACCGAGCGCGCGCGCCGCGTCGAGGATGCGGCGGCGGCCGGCGCGATCCGTTCCTTCCGCGCCTTCGAGGAACAACACGGGATCGCCCTGGCTGCGCAGCTGCACGCCTTGCAGTGACGACGGCAGGAAGCCGGAGCCGAACACGCTCTTGCCCGCGCTCGGCAACGTGCCCGACACGAGCACGACGAAACCGGGCAGGTTCTCGTTCTCGGAACCGAGCCCGTAGCAGACCCAGCTGCCCATCGCCGGCCGTCCGATGCGCGGCGAGCCGGTGAACATCAAGAACTCCGCCGGCGCGTGGTTGAACTGGTCGGTGTGCATCGACTTGACGACGCACAGGTCGTCGACCACTTCGCCGAGGCACGGCAGCAGTTCGACGACGTCGAGCCCGAGGTTGCCGCGCTTCCTGAACGCGTGGCGCGGGCCGAGCAACTTCGGATGCCCCTTGATGAACGCGAAGCGCTCCTTCGACAAGAACGCGTCCGGGCACTTCTTGCCGTCGTGCTTCTGCAGCTCGGGCTTGGGATCGAACATGTCGAGCGGCGACGGCGCGCCCTCCATGTGCAAGTAGATCACGCTGCGCGCGCGCGCCGGATGGCGGCGATGCGGCAGCGGCTGCGGCGACGGATCGAGCAACCGCGACGCGGCGATCGACGAGAAGCCCAACGCGCCACTGCGCAAGAAGTCGCGCCGCGTCGGTCGGACGAAGTCGATCGGGCCCATGCGCACACTGTGCCCCGCCTCGGCGATCACGCAACGGGCAGGGAGTGGTGGAGTGACCGGCGCGCGGATCAGCGTTTCACGCGCAAGCTGCCGCGGATCAGCACCCAGCCCACGTCGCAGCCGAGCTGTTCGCACCATTCCGCCGCGACGTCGGCGCACGTGTTGCCGAACCAGTAGCTGCCGTCCGTCTTCACGAACTCCATGCGCAGTTCGTCGCGCCGCGCCTCCGCGCCATCGGCGAACTGCTGCTCCATTCCGCGCGCGAACTCCGCCACGCGCGCGGACTCCACCTGCACGGCATCCACTTCGCAGCCGCGCTGTGCCAGCAGCCGGGCAAGCGCCTGCTCGTCGCCAGCGGGCCACACGCGACGGCACAGCGTCGATTGCGTCGACCACAGCACCGTAGGGAACACGCGCCACCACGACTCCTGGCCCAGCGCATACCAGGCCCAGTCGCCGTAGCCATACTCGACGTAGCGCGTCGGCGCATCGACGGGATCGGGCGCGACGATGCCCACGTGCAACGCCTCGCGCAGCACGTAGACGGTCGTCGGTTTCTCGACGTGCTCGGGCGCGAAGACGAGCGAAGTGCACGAACCGAGCGGCAACGCCACGGCGAGCACGATCGAGGCGGCGCGCCGAGCAGCGCGCAGTGGACAAGGAATCGCCATGGGCCGAGGCCGCGCACCATACGGCCTGACGGCGCACTCGGCACCCGCGGCGCGCCACCAACCGCCGAGTGCCCGCTTGAAAGCGGCGCGGCGGGCGATGGAATCCCGCGATGAGCAATGTGAAGCGCGTGGCGGTCACCGGAGCCGCCGGTCAGATCGGTTACAGCCTGCTGCCGATGATCGCCTCGGGCGCGATCTTCGGCCCGAACACCAAGGTCGTCCTCCAACTCCTCGAAGTGACGCCGGTCCTCCCGTCGCTCGAAGGCGTGAAGATGGAGCTCCACGACTGCGCCTATCCGCTGCTGCAGGACGTGATCTGCAGCGACAAGGCGGAGGTCGCGTTCAAGGACGCGGACCTGTGCATGCTGGTCGGCAGCAAGCCGCGCGGCAAGGGCATGGAGCGCAAGGACCTGATCCTCGACAACGGCCCGATCTTCGTCGGCCAGGGTCGCGCGATCGCCGAGGTCGCCGGTCCCGACGTGCGCGTCGTGGTCGTCGGCAACCCGTGCAACACGAACTGCCTCATCGCGATGAAGAACGCGAAGGGCGTGCCCGCCGATCGCTTCACCGCGATGACGCGCCTCGACCAGAACCGCGCGAAGGCGCAGCTCGCGCTGCGCGCCAAGACGCACTGGTCCGACGTCAAGAACGTCGTGATCTGGGGCAACCACAGCAACACGCAGTATCCCGACTGGCACAACGCGACGATCGGCGGCAAGCCGGCGGCGCAGGTCATCGGCGACGACGCGTGGCTGAAGGGCGAGTTCATCAAGACCGTCCAGGAACGCGGCAAGGCCGTCATCGACGCGCGCGGCAAGTCGTCGGCGCTGTCGGCGGCGCAGGCCGCGGTCGACCACGCGCACAGCCTGTTCTCGGTCACGTCGAAGGACGACACCGCGGCGCTGTGTGTGCTCAGCGACGGCAGCTACGGCACGCCCGAGGGCCTGATCTCCAGTTTCCCGTGCACGACCGACGGCAAGGGCAACTGGCAGATCCAGAAGGGAATGGCGATGGACGACTACTCGCACAAGATGGCGAAGGTCTCCACCGACGAACTCTGCGCCGAGCGCGAGATCGTCAAGCACCTGCTCGGCTGATCGAGACGCAAGCGCGCACGAACGCCGCCGCGCTCAGCGCGGCGGCATCGGCATGCAAACCTGCACGGGCATCGGCTCGGGCGTGCGCGTCGTCGAGACGAGCAGCAGGCTGGATCCGACCTTCGTGAACGTGAGCTGCTCGCAGCAACGTTCGCAGCGCATCGTCTGCACCTCGTCGCATTCGACCCCCACGCCGTTGCGCATGCACTCCACGATCGTGAAGCAGCACGGGCAGTCGATGCCCAGCGCGCCGTTGGCCAGGACAGCGGGCGCGCGCGTGGCATCCGACGGCGCGGAGCACGCGGTGAAGGCAAGCGCGAGGACGGCGAACGACGAGATGGCTGCGGATCGACGCATGCGCCGCCTATCGGCAGCGAGGCTGCGCGGGCTGCAGAAAAACACGGCGCGGAGTCGTCCGTGAGCGCGATGCCACCGGACGGACGGGACCGCGCGCAGCCGAGCGACGCGCTGCCGCCGGTCGTCGTCGCGCTCGGCGCGGTGTCGTTCTGCACCGACGTCGCCGGCGAGATGATCGTGCCGCTGCTGCCCGCGTTCCTCGCGTCGCTCGGCGGCTCGCATCTCGCGCTCGGCGTGCTGCAAGGCCTCAGCGACCTCGTCGTCGCCGGACTCAAGCTCGCGAGCGGCTGGATCTCGGACCGACAGGAACGGCGTCGGCCGTGGATCCTGTTCGGCTACTCGCTGTCGGCCGTGCTCCGGCCGTTCTACGCCGTCGTCGCGTCGCCGTGGGCCGCCGTCGCGGTGCGCACCGCGGATCGCGTCGGCAAGGGCCTGCGACAGGCGCCGCGCGACGCGCTGCTCGCGGACGCCGTCCCGCCGCACGCGCGCGGCCGCGCGTTCGGGCTCGTGCGCGCGCTCGACCACGGCGGCGCGCTCGCCGGCTCGATCGCCGCATTCGCGCTCGTCGCCTCGGGCTTCACGGAACGCGAGGTGTTCGCGTTCGCGCTCGTGCCTGGCCTCCTCGGCGTCGTGCTGATCGCAGCGTTCGTGAAGGAGACGGCGCGCGACGCAACCATGCGGCCCGCTGGCAACGGCGTCGGCGACGTGCGACGCCTGTTGCCGTTCCTCGTCGTCGTCGCGTTCGCGGCGTGCGGCGCGGGCATCGACCTGTTCCTGCTCGCGCGCGCGAGCGAACTCGGCGCCACGCCGGCGCAGCTGCCGTTGCTGTGGGCGCTGCTGCACGTCGTGCGCTCGGGCCTCGCCGCGAGGATGGGCGCGCTGTCGGACCGGCTCGGCCGCAGGCGCGTGATCGCATGGGGCCTCGCCGCGCAGACACTCGTGCTCGCGGCATTCGCGGTCACAGACGAGCTGGCGTGGATGTGGCCGCTGTTCGCGCTGCACGGGCTGCACGCTGCGTTCGCCGACGGCGCCGAGCGCGGCTACGTCGCCGACCTCGCCGGCAAGGACCGCCGCGGCACCGCCTACGGCGTCTACCACGCCGTGCAGGGCCTCGCGGCGTTCGTCGCGCCGATCGCCATCGGCTGGACGTGGGACGAACACGGCGCGGGCCCGTCGCTGGCGCTCGCAAGCGCGACGTCGCTGCTCGCGATCGTGGCGCTGTTCGCGCTAGTGCGCGACGACGCGCCCTTGCCTACGCGCGCCCTCTGAGTTCAAACGAATCGACGCATGGACATCGCCGCGCTCCTGATCACCACCGTCGCCGGCGTCGTCATGGGCTTCATCAACAACATCGCCGGCGGCGCGGGCGTGTTCGCGTTGTGGTCGTTCCAGTACGCGTGCGGTCTGCCGCTCTGGATGGCCAACCCCACCACGCGCCTCGGAGCGATCGGCGTCGGGCTGTTCGCATGGCTCGGCTTCCTGCGCGCCGGCGTGAGGGCTCCCGCGCGCGCGTGGCGGCTCGCGCTGTTCGCCATCCCGGGCGCGTTCGCGGGCAACCTGCTCGCGCTCAAGGCGCCGGACCTGCTGTTCCGCGTCTACCTCGCATGCGTTCTGCTCTCTCTGCTCGTGCAACAGAACCGGGCCAAGAAGAAGCCGCACGACGCCACGGTGCGCGAATGGATCGGCGCGCCTGGCTGCTTCCTGATCGGCGTGCACATGGGCTTCGCGCAGATCGGTACCGGCTTCCTCTGCGCGCTCGTGCTGCTGACGAGCTACAGCAAGGACTTCGTGCAGGCGAACGTCGCCAAGTCGGTCGTCGTCATCACCTCGTCGATCGCGAGCCTCACGGGCTTCGTGCTCGCGCCGATGCTGTTCGAGTCGCAGCCGCCGGTGATCTCATGGGGCCCTGCGGTCGCGCTCGCCATCGGCACCGCGACCGGCAGCTTCCTCGCGAGCAAATGGACCGTGAACCGCGGCTCCGCCTCCGTGCAGCGCGTCGTGTTCGCGATCGCCGTTCTCGCGCTGCTCGAGCAGTTCGTGCAGATCGCGTTGCTGCTCTTCAAGCGTTGATGCGCGCCGCTATCCTGCGGCGATGAATCGCCACGTCGTCATCACCGGCGCGAGCTCCGGCATCGGCGCCGCCTGCGCCCGCGCGTTCGAAGCCCAAGGCGACCGCCTCTCGCTCGGCGCGCGCCGCCACGAACGCCTGCGCGACGTCAGCAAGACCGCGTTCTGCAGCGAGCTCGACGTCACCGACAAGCAGAGCGTCGCCGCGTTCCTGAAGGCGGCGGTCGACGCGAACGGCCCGATCGACGTGCTCGTCAACAACGCAGGCCTCGCGCGCGGCGTCGAGAAGATCGCGGAAGGCACCGGCGAAGCCTGGCGCGAGATGATCGAGACCAACGTGCTCGGCCTGCTCGAGGTCACGCGCCTCGCGCTGCCGCAGATGGTCGCGCGCAAGACAGGGCACGTCGTCGTGATCGGCTCGATCGCGGGCCACAAGGCCTACGTCGGCGGCGGCGTCTACTGCGGCAGCAAGCGCGCGCTGCAGCCTATCTGCGAGGCGATCCGCATGGAGACGCTGGGCCACAACGTCCGCGTGACGAGCGTCGACCCGGGCATGGTCGAGACGGAGTTCTCGATCGTGCGATTCCGCGGCGACGAGAAGCGCGCCGACGCCGTCTACGCCGGCACGCGGCCGCTGCACGCCGAGGACGTCGCCGAGTGCGTGCTCTGGGCCGCCAACCGCCCTGCGCACGTCAACATCGACACGATCGTCGTGATGCCGACGGACCAGGCGAGCCCGCAGATGGTGCACCGCGCGACCTGACGCGCGGCGCGAACGTCACTTGCCGACTTCGGGCGACTTCGCGTCGAAGCCAGCGCCCTTCAGCAGTTCCATCGAGCGCGGAGCGGGCTTCGGCAGGTGCGGCATGCGCAGCGCGAGGATCGCCATCGCAGTGCCGTAGCCCGCAGAACGCTCGAACTGGCGATCGTTCCACGTCCCGTCGTAGTCGATCGAACGCGCAAGGAACGCGCGCATCTTGGTGCGCAACGCGTCCTTGTCCTCGCCGTCCGGCAGCATCTCGATCGCCTGCGCGCAGTAGACGTGGCCGAACAGGAAGTAGTAGGGCGCGATCCCGTAGGGCGGGATGTGCGTGCCGATCGCGCTCTTGCGCACCGCGAGGTCGTCCCAGTGCGCGAAGAACCAGTCGATCGCGCGGCGAAGGCGCTGGGCGTCGCCGCGACCCGCGAGCATCAGCGTGGCCTCGACCAGCGCCGCGCGTGAAGCGCTGCTGCCGACCTTGTCCATCATCGTCAGCTTCTCCTCGGGCACCTCGTTCTGGCTGCGGCGCGGCGCGCCGTAGCCGTAGGCGCCGGGGCCGCTGCGCGCGCGCTCCAACGCCGCGAGCGCCCGATCGATCACGCCCTCGTCGACCGCGTAGCCGCTGGCCTTCGCATGGAACAGGGCCTGCAGCGCGGGCGCCGTCATGAACGTCGACGCGGGATTGCGCGGACTCTCGTAGCCGGCGCGGCGCGAGTAGTTCCAACCACCGGCCTGCGGGATCTCGGACTTGCACAGCGCGTCGACGAGCCACTTGGTCTTCTTCGCGACGGCTTCGGCGTGCGCGGGCGTGACCGCCCTCGCGTCCGCGAGGCTCAAGAACAACTGCAGCGCGTAGATGTGGCCCCAGCCGCGCACGTCGTAGCCACCGACGAAGTCGAGCTGCATGCGCGGCTCGTCGAGCGTCTTCAGCACGAAGCCCACGCCCTTGCTCACCGCGGCCTTGCGCGCCTCGTCCTGCGCGTAGCCCTTCGCCGCAAGCAGACCGAGGCAGACGATCGAGGTTCCGCCGACGCGATATCCGACCGGAAGCAGCCCGCGGTCCTCGCGGTAGACGCCTTCGTAGGGCCACTGGTCGCCGTCGCCCTCAGGCATCTTCAGGATCTGCTCGACGGCGCGCGCAACGGCCTTGTCGACGTCGAGCGGCGCCTCGTCGGCCACCGGGAACTGCGAGAACCGGATCGGCTTGTCGGCCGCAGTGCGGTCGGCGGCGCGCGGCGCGGCAACGCCCTCGCCGGCCCCGTTGGCAGATCCACTGCCGTTGCCAGCATCGCTGCCAGCGCCCTTGCCCGCGTCGCCCTGCGCGCACAGTGGCAGCGACAACGCAACGCAAACGAGCCACAGCGGAGCCTTCATGCGGGCAACGCCTCTTCGACTGCGGCGCACATCATGTGCACGACGACGAGATGGCTCTCCTGGATGCGCGCGGTGTTCGTCGACGGCACCTGGACGGCGACGTCGGAGAGCTCGACCGCGGCCCCGCGCTTCTCGCCGCAGAGCACGGCGGTCGCGATGCCCATCTGCTTCGCCATCTGCATCGCGAGCACGACGTTCTTGCTGCCGCCGCTCGTCGTGATCCCGATGAGCAAGTCGCCGGGCTTGCCGATGGCCTGCACTTCGCGCGCGAACACGTGCTCGTAGCCCGCGTCGTTGCCGATCGCCGTCAGCGCCGGCGTCTGGTGGCCCAACGCGATCGCCGCATAGGCGCGGCGTTGCTTCTTCTCGAACCAGCCGACGAGCTCGCCCGCCGCATGCGAGGCGTCGCACGACGAACCGCCGTTGCCGCACAGCATGACCTTGCCACCGTTTCGCAGCGTCGCGATCGCGAGCTCGCACAGCGAGCGGATGGACGGCAGGCACTGCTGCAACAGGCGTTGCTTCGTGGCGATGCTCTCTTCGATCGTGGCGCGCAGGACGGCTTCGTTCATCGCGCCGACGTTAGCCCCAACAAGGGCTCCGCGCACGCAACACGCGCGCGTGGACGCGAACGTTGTCAGCGTGACTGCACGCTGCGCGACAGCGGGTGCAGCCTGGTGCCCCCGTTCGAGGACACGCGAACGGTCTCGCCGTCGCGCACGACCGCAAACGGACCGTCGCCGAGCGGGTCCTGGATCGACTCGACGGACTCGCCCATCGACAGTCGCAGCGCCGCGCGCAGCAACCGGACGTGCGCCAGCGCGATGCGGGCCGTGCGCTCGCAACCCGAGATGGTCTCCTCCCACGCACCGAGCGCGGGGTTGGAGCTCAGACGGATCCGCTGCCGCTGCGCCTCGAGGAGTTCCTGCCGCGGCGTCCACGAAAGGTCGGCTTCCCTCTCGAGCTGCGAGCAGATGTCGACCAGCAACATCACGCCGTCGGCCATCGCCCAGCGCTTCGACCAGCCGTAGCGCCAACTGGTGAGCTCCCGCTCCGGGACCTCGGACTCCAGCTCGGGCGAGGCCGAGGCGGCGGACCGCTTCAACGAGTTCGCCAGCAACAGGACGTCGCCTTGGCCGCGGAACCCGGGCACGCAGCGCGACTCCAGTTGCGCAACGGCCGACGACGCGGCCGCCTTCTGGCCCGCGTCGAGCGCCGCGAGGAACGTCTCGTCGAAGAGCTCCGCGGCGACGATGGTGACGAGCGCGCTCGCGATCATCTGGTCGATCACGACGGGCGACTGCTGCATGTCGACCGCGAACTGCGCCGCGTCGAGCCCCGTCTCCAGCGCTTCTTGCGTCTTCCCCTGGGCGACCAGGCGTCGAGCCACCACGACCGCGGCGTTCGCCACGTCGCGCGCCGGCAGCAACTCGGTCGGCTGCGCCGCGAAGCCGTGGCGCCACGTGATCTTCGGCATCGCCTCGCCGCAGCGCGCGCCGTCGCGCATCCGGGCGACCGTCGCGCCCCAGCGGGACTCGAAGCTCGCGGCCTCGACGGCGGAGACCCGATCGGGGTGGAGCCGGAGGTCGCGCAACAATGCGCGATCGGCGTCACTGCGCGTCCGCGAGCTCGCGATGGCCTTCTCGTAGTGGTCGAACGCGTTGCCGTCCGTCGCAGGCCCGGTCGCCGGCGCGCGGCGGAAGTCGCGCGCCTCCCAGGCGTCCTCGGCGCGCTCGGCCCACTGCGTCATCGCATCCCAACGCTCGTTGGCGCGCATCGGCACGAAGACGACGCCGACGGAGACCAACGGCACCACGGTTGCGACAGCGATCAGGGCTCGCAGCTTCATGCGTCGGTTTCGGCAACGGCGCGGAGATCGCAGCAGCCGAGGCCGACGCGACCGATGCCACGGGCCCTTCCGGGCCGAAAGGGCGCGATGGAACGCGAAGCGGCGAGGCGATCGCAGTAGAGTCCCGCGCGTCGATGAGCGGCTACGAGGAGTTCGGAGGCAGCCGAGTGCCCATCCGCGCATGGGTGCGCGGCGTGCCCGTCGAGAAGGAAGCGCTGCAGCAGCTGCGCAACGTCGCGCAACTGCCGATCGTGCACAGCCACATAGCCGCGATGCCCGACGTGCACTTCGGCATCGGCGCGACCGTCGGCAGCGTGATCCCCACTGTCGCCGCGATCATCCCCGCAGCGGTCGGCGTCGACATCGGCTGCGGCATGATGGCCGTGCGCACGTCGCTGCGCGCAGACCAGTTGCCCGACGACCTGCGCGCGTTGCGCAGCGAGATCGAGCGCGCCGTCCCCCACGGCCGCACCGACGGCGGCGGCAAGGGCGACCGCGGCGCGTGGAACGACGTGCCTGCCGCCAACGCCGACGCATGGCGCAAGCTGCAACGCGACTACGAGGCGATCGTCGAACTGCATCCGTCGCTCGACCGCGGCAAGACCGCGCAGCACCTCGGAACGCTCGGCGGCGGCAACCACTTCCTCGAGCTGTGCCTCGACGAGGAGGACCGCGTGTGGGTCATGCTGCACAGCGGCTCGCGCGGCGTGGGCAACCGCATCGGCCAACACTTCATCCAGCTCGCGAAGAAGGACATGGGCACGCTGGTGCGCAACCTGCCCGACCTCGACCTCGCCTACCTGCGCGAAGGCACCGAGCGCTTCGACGAATACGTCTTCGCGGTCGACTGGGCGCAGCGCTTCGCGCGCACGAACCGCGAACTGATGATGGCGCAGACGCTGAACGCGATCGTGCGCAGCAAGCTGCTGCCGAAGTTCACGAGCGGCGAAGTCGCGGTCAACTGCCACCACAACTACGTGCAGAAGGAGACGCACTTCGGCGCCGACGTCTACGTCACGCGCAAGGGCGCGGTCAGCGCGCAGCAAGGCCAGCTCGGAATCATCCCGGGCTCGATGGGCGCCAAGAGCTACATCGTGCGCGGAAAGGGCAACGCCGACAGCTTCCACTCGAGCAGCCACGGCGCCGGACGCGCGATGTCGCGCGGCGAGGCCACGCGGCGGTTCACGGTCGAGGACCACGAACGCGCGACCGCGGGCGTCGAGTGCAAGAAGGACGCGTCGGTGCTCGACGAGACGCCGATGGCCTACAAGGACATCGACGCAGTGATGGCAGCGCAGCAGGACCTCGTCGAGGTCGTGCACACGCTCAAACAGGTGCTCTGCGTGAAGGGTTGAACATGCTGCACATCGACGGGACGGAAGGGGAAGGAGGCGGGCAGGTGTTGCGCACTGCGCTCACGCTGTCGGTCGTGACGCGCACGCCGATCCGCATCGAAGGAATCCGCGGCAAGCGCAAGAAGCCCGGCTTGCAGCGCCAGCACCTCACCTGCGTGCAGGCGGCCGCGACGGTGTCCGAGGCCGAAGTGCGCGGAGCCGACCTCGACTCGCAGACGCTCGAGTTCACGCCGCACACGGTGCGCGCCGGCAACTACCGCTTCTCGATCGGCAGCGCAGGCAGCGCGACGCTCGTGTTGCAGACGATCCTGCCGGCGCTGCTCGCGGCCGACGCGCCGTCGACAGCGCAGATCACCGGCGGAACGCACAACCCGCTCGCGCCGCCGTTCGACTTCGTCGAGAAGTCGTTCGTGCCCGTGCTCCGTCGCATGGGCGCCGACGTCAAGCTGCGCCTCTTGCGCCACGGTTTCATGCCTTCGGGCGGCGGCTCGTTCGTCGCCGAGGTCGCGCCGTGCAAGCAACTCACGCCCCTCGACCTGCGCGAGCGCGGAACCAAGAAGCCGTGGCGCGCGCGAGTGCTGCTCTCCAAGCTGCCGGACGAGATCGGCGCGAAGCAGCTCGACCATCTGCTCGACCGTTTCGAGAAGCGCCGCCTCAGCTTCGAGGCGACTTCTTTGGAGCGCGTCGAGGCCGACGACGCCGGCAACGCGCTGCTGCTAGAGCTTCCGCACGGCGACCTGTGCGAGGTGCTGTGCGCCTTCGGCGAACGCGGCGCGCGCTCCGAACAACTCGCCGACCGCGTCGCGACCGAGGCGCTGATCCTGTCCGCCGCCGACGTGCCGGTCGGGCCATTCCTCGCCGATCAGCTGCTGCTGCCGATGGCGCTCGCGGGCGGCGGCGTGTTCCGCACCGTGGAGCCCACGTTGCACGCGACGACGAACGCGCGGCTGATCGAACGCTTCCTGCCGGTCGCGTTCACGTTCGCGAAGGATCCGCAGAAGCAGGGCGCGTTCGTCGTGGCCTGCGAGAAGCGCGGCTGAGCTGCGCGCCGCCGGCGGCGCGCGCACAGCAGCGTGCGTGGATGCGATCTCGCATTACCGCGCGCAGACTCATGAGCACACTCCACCGCCGCGACCCTCTTCACTCCGCGCGCAACGCATCGACCGGATCGAGCCGCGCGGCGCGGATCGCGGGCGCGGCGCCGGCGAGCGCGCCGGCCAACGCGGAGAAGGCGATCGCGGCGACGGCGCGCGACCACGACGCCTCGACCGGCAGCGCCGGGAACGCCGCGCGCGCGACGTAGGCGAGACCGAGGCCGACGACGAGACCCGCTGCGCCGCCGAGCGCGCCGAGGGCCGTCGCCTCGGCGAGGAACACGGCCGCGACCGCGCGACGCGACGCGCCGATCGCGCGCAACAGACCGACCTCCGGCGTGCGTTCGCGGACCGCGACCGCCTGGATCGCGGCGATGCCGAACGCGCCGACGACGAGCGACAACGCGCCGATCGCGCCGGCGCCGATCGCGATCGCGGTGAGCACGTCGTCGAGCGCCTCGAGCATCTGCCGCTGCGCGCGCACCGTCGCGTCCTCGCGTCCGTGCCGACGCGCGAGCAGGTCGCGCACGCGCTGCGCCATCGCGTCGGGATCTGCGCCGGGCCCGAACTCGACGGCGATCTGCATCAGCCCTTCGCGGTCGAACATCGCGAGCCCGCGCGACAACGGCACGTAGGCCGCGTCGTCGAGGTCGATGCCGAGGAACTGCCCCTTGTCCGCGAGCACGCCGACGACGCGGTAGCGTTCGCCGCCGATCCGCACCGCCTTCCCCACCGCGCTGCCGCCGGGGAACAGTTCGCGCGCCACCGTGCCGCCGAGCACCGCGGTCGCGCGCGCGTCGTCGCCGTCGTCGAGCGCGAACGAGCCTTCGCGCAGCGCGAAGTCCCATACGCGCGGCATCGCGCTGCCGACGCCGTGGACCTCGGTGCGGCGGCTGCGCCCCTCGTGCTCGACCTCGACGTTGCCCGCGACGACAGGCGCCACCGCGACGACGCCGGGCAACCGCTCGATCGCGCGCGCGTCGGCCGCGGTGAGCGGACGCACCGTGTTGAGCATCGCGCCCGACACGCCGAACGTCTGCGACTTGCCCGGAGTGACCGCGATCACGTCGGTGCCGAATTGCGAGAACTCCGCGACGACGCTGCTGCGCACGCCGAAGCCGATCGCCGTGAGCCACACGACCGCGGCGACGCCGACCGCGGCGCCCGTCGCGGTGACGACGGTGCGGTGAGGTTGCGATCGCATCGCCTGCAGCGCGTAGCGCGCGACGTCGTCGGTCCGCATCGGCTACCTCCGCGTCAACGCCGCAGAAGGGTCGAGCCGCGAAGCGCGCAACGCAGGCCGCACGCCGAACGCCACGCCCATCACGAGCGCGGTGGCGAGCGACGCAGCCGCGGCCCACGGCGGCGCGCCGTCGCGCATTCCGGGCACGAGGCGCGCGGCGACGCGGCAGCATGCCTCCGCGACGACGACGCCCGACGCGGCGCCGAGCAGCACGAGCGCAGAGGCCTCGAGCACGAACATCGCGCGCACCGTGCCACGGTTCGCGCCGAGCGCGCAGAGCAGCCCGATCTCCGCGCGCCGTTGCGACACCGCGACGGTCATCACGTCGAGCACGAGCACGCCCGCGACGAACAGGCTCACCGCGGCGATGCCGGTGATCGCCGTCGTGATCGTCGCGAGCACCGAGTCGAACGCCTTGCGCACCGCGTCCTGCGTTACGACGGTGACGTCGAGCTCGCCGTCGTGCCGCGCCTGCATCGTGCGCTCCGCTGCGGCGACGATCGCCGTCGATGCGTCGAGGTCGCGCGCCTCGAGCAGCACGCGGAACAGCGCTTCGGTGTCGAACAACTCCATCGCCGAGGCGACGGGAATGAACACCGCTTCGTCGAGGTCGCTGCCGAGCGACACGCCGGCCGCAGCAAGCACGCCGACGACGCGGAACGTGCGATCCTGCAACCGCACCGTGTTGCCGACCGCGGACGACGCGCCGAACAGTTCGCGCGCGACCGTCGCGCCGAGCACGCAGCGCGCGACGGATCGTCGCGGGTCGCCTTCAGGCAGGAACGCGCCGCGCGCGACCTCGAGCCGCCGCACCGCCGCGAACTCCGCCGTGGTGCCGAGGACCGTGGCCTCGCGTTCGCGCGCGCCACGCGAAACCGTGGCGCCGCCCGCTACGAGCGGCGCCGCGCGCAACACGCCGTCGAGCCGCGACAACGCCGAAGCATCGTCGAGCGTCAGTTCGCGCGTCGTCTCGCCGAGCGGCGACGGCATGCCGCCGCCGCGCGTCGCAGCGCGACCTGGCAACACGAGCACGAGGTTGGCCCCTAGCGCCTGGAAGCGCGCGTCGACATAGGCGCGGCCCGAGTCGCCGATCCACGCGAGCACGACGACGAACGTGCAGCCGAGCCCCATCGCCGCCGCGACGAGCATCGTGCGCGCGCCGCCGCTGCCGAGGCTGTGCAACGCGAACGCAGCGTGGTCGAGCGCCTTCACGATCGCTCCTCGCCGACGATGCGGCCGTCTTCCATGCGCAGCCGCCGGCGCGCGCGCGAGCCGATCGCCGGATCGTGCGTGACGACGACGAGCGTCAGGCCGAGCGAACACAGCCGTTCGAGTTCGGCGACGACCGACAGTCCCGTTGCGCGGTCGAGGTTGCCCGTCGGCTCGTCGGCGAGCAGCAGCGACGGCTGGCGGATCGTCGCGCGCGCGATCGCCGTGCGCTGGCGTTCGCCGCCCGACAGTTCGTCGGGCCGATGCTGCGCGCGATGCGACAACCCGTAGGCAGCAAGCTGCTGCGCAGTGCGTTCCGCGCGTTCGCGTCGCGGAGTCTCGGCGAGCACGAGCGGCAGCGCGACGTTCTGCGCCGTCGAGAGCCTCGGCACGAGATGGAACGCCTGGAACACGAAGCCGATGCGCGAGAGCCGCAATCGCGCGCGCTCCTCGTCCGACAGCGGCGCCGTGTCCACGCCCTCGAACCGGTAGGTTCCCGACGTCGGCCGGTCGAGCAGCCCGAGCACGTGCAGAAGCGTCGACTTGCCGGAGCCCGACGGCCCCATCAACGAGACGTAGTCGCCGTTCTCGATGCGAAGGTCGACGCCGGACAGTGCGCGCACTTCCTGGCCGCCGACCTGGAACCGCCGTTCGACTCCGATCAGTTCGATCACGGCACGCCACCTCCTTCGGTCTCCGCACGCGCCTTCGCGCCTGCGACGACGCCCTTGCGATCGCGCGAGACGACGACGCGTTCGCCTTCGCGCAGTCCGTCCGTGATCTCGACGCGCTGCCAGTCGGCGACGCCGGTCGCGACCTTGCGCGGTTGCAGCACGCCGCCTTCCGACAACACGAGCGCCTCGCCGTCGCGCACGGCCTCGACCGGCGCGCGCAACGCGTCGTCGCGGCGCGCGACGACGATCTCGACGTCGGCCGAGTAGCCGACGAGCAGGCTCGCAGCCTCCGCGGGCGCGTCGAAGTCGACTTCGACGTCGACGGTGCGCGCCTGCTTCTCGCGGTCGAGCACGTAGGGCGCGATGCGGCGCACGCAGCCTGCGAACGTGCGGCCCGCGAACGCGTCGAGCGCGATGCGGACCGGCTGGCCGACGCGGACGAGCGCCGCGTCGACCTCGTCGATCGGCGCGGTCACGTAGGGCGCGCTGTCGTCGACGAGGTCGACCGAAGGCAACGTCGCGACGCCGACTGGCGACGGCGTCGCATACTCGCCGACCTCGCCGTTCACCTCGGCGACGACGCCGGCGAACGGCGCGCGCACCTGCATCCGCGCGAGTTGCGCTTCGCAGGCCGCGACCTCGCTCTCGCGCACCTTGGCCTCCGCGTGCGCCGCGCGCTCTTGCGCGCGCGACGACTGCGCTTCGATCGACAAGCGGTCGACGCGTTCGCCGGTCGACGCGCCTTCTTGCAGCAGTTGCTGTTCGCGCGCGAGTTCGCGCTCCGCGAGCTCAGCGTGCAGCCGCGCTTCGTCGCACTGCGCGAACGCGCGGTCGACTTGCGCGCGCGCGACGTCGCGTTGCGCGCGAAGATCGTCGCACCACAACTCGACGAGCAGTTCGCCTTGTTGCACGCGCTGTCCTTCGCGCACGCACAGGCGGTCGACGATGCCGCCGGCAGAAGGCGCGAGCCGCGCGCGCCGCCGCGCCTCGACCGTGCCGGCGCGCGTGTTGGCGACGACCTTTTCGACCGTGCCGCGATCGACCGCGCGCACGACGACGAGCACGGGATCCTCGCGCGACCAACGCGCGTAGCCGTAGGCCAGCAGCGCGAGGCCCGCCGCCGCCGCCGCCCACTTCGAGCCGGTCTTCACGACGACACCGGACCCGTTGCGCCACGACGCGAACATGCGCCGATGCGCGGACTCCGGCGCGCATTGGGCGCAGGCGCGATGCCCGCGCGCCAACGCCCTTCGCGCGACGCGCCGCGTGAGCCTCGCCGCGCGCTACTTGCCGCCGCCCGACTGCGTCGGTCCGTCGACGCTGGGCAGCGGATCGCCGGTCTCGACGACGACGCTGCCGAAGATGCGCACGAAGTCCGCGACCGGGACCGAGAACCGCCCGGCCTTCGTCGGATAGCCGTGCTCGAGGCCAGCGGGCCCCTTCGGCGTGTGCGTGTTGCCGTGCGGGTTCCACAGGTGCACGACGTCTTGGGCCGCATCGAACGCGAGCACCGCATACGCGTGCTTCTGCGCGATGCCCTTGGGCTGCGCTTCTTGCAGCGTGCCGCACGCCGCGAGTCGCCGGCTCGAAAGCGCCTGCGTCAGCGCCTCGCGCACGCGCACCGCGAGCGCAGCGTGTTCGCCCGCGGGCTGCGACGGTTCGAGAACGGGATTGCCGCGTTCGTCCTTCTTCGTGCTGCGCGGCCGCTTCTTCAGCGCGATGCGCGTCGTCGTATGGCCCGTGAGGATGCGCAGCATCGACGCGGTCGAACCGCCGCGCGCGATCGCGTCGGTCGCGGTCTCGGTGTCGTACTTGTCGGGGTTCGCGTCCTGGCGCAGCGAGCCGATCGCCTTCTCGAGCACGGGCAGCCACAGCCCTTCGTCCCCCGTCGAGCCGGACAGCGCGAGCTCTGCGTCCGACAGCGGCGTCACCACGACCGACTGTCCGTTGCCGAAGCGAACGAGCACGCTGCCGTCCTGCTGCTCGACGAACATGCGCTTCAGCGCCACAGGATCGCGATGCGCGAATGCGCCGACCGCCGCGACGAAGAAGCAGTCACCGAGCGGCCCTTGCTTGCACGCGTCGATGTCCGGCGTCTCGTCGAGGAACAACGCGCGCTTGCTGTTGCGGATCTTCTTGAGCCCGCTCGCGTAGCTGGACTGGAAGTTGGGCTTGCGCAGCGGTGGTGTCGTCGAAGGCGTCGTCGTCGCAGACGCCGATGCCTGCACGGGCTCACCAGAGTCGCGGCGGTCTGCGTCGTCCGCCGCACGATCCCCGTCGGCAGTCGGCGCCGGAGTCGCGGGTGCCGCGGGCTTTGCTGCAGGCTTTGCGGGAGCCGCCGGCTTCGACAGGATCTCCTTCGTCAGCGGCGGCACCTCGTACTTGCCGCTGCGCACCACGCGCTTCAGCGCCGCCGCGGCCGCCGCTTCCTCGCCTTGCACGCGATGGCTCACGCACAGCACGTCGAGCTCGTGCTTCGACAACGTGCCGTCGCGGTCCTGGTCCCAGGTGTCGAAGTGCGCGCGCACGACGTCGGCAAAGGTCCTCGCCGCCTGTGGCTTCGGTTGCACGGCAGGCGCCGGGTCCTGCGCGAAGACGGCGAGCAACAGGGCGAGGGTCAGCATGGAGCGGGCAGGATAGCGAGCCCGCCACCGGGCGCGGCGGCACCCGCAGCCCCTAGATACGCCGCAGCGCATCGCACCCAGCCGACGGGTTCCGGCGAACGGCCTCGTCCGTCCGAGCGGGCGCCATTCCTGGCTCCCGCGGGGCCGGATCCTCCCCAGCCCGCCACCTCCAGATACTCCCCAGTATCTAACTGGCGCGCCCCATCCCCCTTCCCTACCTTCCCCCGCTCGTTTCGCCGCCCGACCGGGCTGCGGACGACCCTTCCCCCAAGGTTCCCCCGATGGCACTCGCCGACGGCAAGCGCATCACTCCCGGCACCAAACCCGACTGGCTCAAGGTCAAGGTGCCTGCGGGCAAGACCGTGGCCCGGCTCGAAGGGCTGCTGCGCGAACGCAACCTGCACACCGTGTGCGAAGAGGCCCGCTGCCCCAACATGGGCGAGTGCTGGGACTCCGGCACGGCGACGTTCATGGTGCTCGGCGACACCTGCACGCGCGGATGCCGGTTCTGCGCGGTCAAGACACACGCGCAGGGCAACCCCGTCGACCACGACGAGCCGGAGAAGGTCGCCGAAGCCTGCGAGGCGATGGCCCTCAAGTACGTCGTGCTGACGATGGTCGACCGCGACGACCTCGACGACGGCGGCAGCGCGCACGTCGCGGCGACGATCCAGGCGATCAAGCGCCGCGACCCCAACATGCTGGTCGAGGCGCTCGTCGGCGACTTCCAGGGCCGCCGCGACCAGATCGAAGGCGTGCTGCAGGGCAAGCCCGACGTCTTCGCTCACAACGTCGAGACGGTGCTGCGCCTCACGCCGCGCGTGCGCGACCACCGCTGCAGCTACCTCCGTTCGCTCCAGGTCCTGAAGACCGCGAAGGAGATCGTCCCCGGCATCGTGACCAAGAGCTCGCTGATGCTCGGCCTCGGCGAGAGCGAGCGCGAAGTCGAGCAGGCGATGGACGACCTGCGCGAGCACGACGTCGACGTCGTGACGTTCGGCCAGTATCTGCGCCCGTCGCTCTTGCACCTGCCGGTGCGCGAGCACGTGACGCCCGCCCGTTTCGCCGCGCTCGAGCAGCGCGCGCAGAAGAAGGGCTTCCTTTACGTCGCGTCGGGCCCGCTCGTCCGTTCGAGCTACAAGGCCGCCGAGTTCTACATCGCCGGCATGCTACGCCAGCGAAAAGAACTCGAGGCCGCCCGCCAGCAACGCGATCCGAGCAACGCATCCCAACCCGCCAAGGACTCCGAATGAGCGACGACCTCGTCTCGATCCTCGACAAGGACGGCAAGGCCCAGAAGGGCAAGGACCCGGGCCTTCCGAAAGAAGAACTGCAGCGCCTCTACCGCCTCATGGTGGCGACGCGCCTTCTCGACGAGCGCGGCCTCGCGATGCAGCGCCAGGGCCGCATCGGCTTCTACCTGCAGTCGACGGGACAGGAGGCATCGCACATCGGCGCGGCCTATGCCCTGAACGACGGCGACTGGCTGTTCCCCGCGTATCGCCAGCCCGGCATCCTGCTGCTGCGCAACGTCGGCATCGACAAGATCGTCAGCGAGTGGCTCGGCAACTCGGGCGACACGAGCAAGGGCCGCCAGATGCCCGTGCACTACAGCTTCCGCGAGGCGAACTTCGTCTCGATCAGCTCGCCGATCGGCACGCAGCTCACGCACGCGGCCGGCGCCGGCATGGCAGCGCGCATCCGCGGTGACGACACCGTGTTCATGACGTTCTGCGGCGACGGCGGCACGAGCAGCAACGACTTCCACACGGGCCTCAACTTCGCCGGCGTCTACAAGGCCCCCGTCGTGTTCGTCTGCGAGAACAACGGCTGGGCGATCTCCGTGCCGCAGAAGTGCCAGACCGCGTCGGAGACGATGGCGATCAAGGCGCAGGCCTACGGCATGCCGGGCGTCCGCGTCGACGGCAACGACATCCTCGCCGTCTACTCGGTCACGAAGGCCGCGGTCGACCGCGCGCGCAAGGGCGACGGCCCGACGCTGATCGAGACGGTCACCTACCGCATGGCCTCGCACAGCAGCAGCGACGACGCGTCGCGCTACCGCGATGCGAAGGAGTTCGAGGCCTGGAAGAAGAAGGACCCGATCGCCCGCTTCCAGCTCTACCTGAAGGGCAAGAAGCTCTGGGACGAGAAGTTCGAGAACGAAGTCGTCGAGTCGACCAAGGCGCAGATCGCGGACGCGGTCAAGGTCGCCGAGGCGCGCGCCAACCCGGCGGCGTCGACGTTGTTCGACGACGTCTACATGAACCTCACGCCGCAGCTGAAGGCGCAGCGCCAAGAGCTCGCGGACCTGATCGCCAAGGGCGGCGTCGGCGCCGACATCGGCCACTTCCCGCTCTGATCGCATCCCCACGCATCCACAGGACGGAACCATGACTGCAACCGAGACCAACACCGGCACGACCAAGGCCGGAACGAAGGTGATGACGCTGCTCGAAGCGATCACCGATGCGCTGCGCCACGAGATGAAGAACGACGACCGCGTGCTCGTGTTCGGCGAGGACGTGGGCAAGAAGGGCGGCGTGTTCGGCGCGACGATGGGACTGCAGGAGCAGTTCGGCGAGAAGCGCTGCTTCGACTCGCCGCTCTCCGAGTGCGGCATCATCGGCACCGGCATCGGCATGGCCGTCTACGGCATGCGCCCGGTCGCCGAGATCCAGTTCCTCGACTTCATCTACCCGGCCTTCGACCAGATCGTCAGCGAAGCCGCGAAGATGCGCTATCGCTCGGGCGGCGAGTACACGTGCCCGATGGTGATCCGTTCGCCCTACGGCGGCGGCATCCGCGGCGGCCACTACCACAGCCAGTCGAGCGAGGCCTACTTCTGCCACACGCCTGGCCTCAAGGTCGTGATCCCGAGCACGCCGGCGGACGCGAAGGGCCTGCTCATCGCGTCGATCCGCGACGAGGACCCGGTGATGTTCCTCGAGCCCAAGGCGCTCTATCGCCATGCGAAGGGCGAAGTGCCGCTCGGCGAGCACGTCGTGCCGCTTGGCAAGGCGCGCATCGCGCGCGAAGGCACGGACTGCACGGTGCTGTGCTACGGCGCGATGGTGCCGGTGTGCCTCGCCGCCGCAGAATCGGCCGCGCAAGAGGGCAAGAGCATCGAGGTCGTCGACCTCCGCACGCTCGTGCCGCTCGACGAGGAGACGGTGCTGGAGTCGGTCAAGAAGACCGGCCGCTGCGTCGTCGTCTACGAAGCGCCCAAGACCTGCGGCTACGGCGCCGAGTTGTCGGCGATCGTCGCCGAGAAGGCGATCGAGTACCTCGAAGGCCCGGTGGTCCGCGTCGCCGGCTTCGACACGCCGTTCCCCTACACGCTCGAACCGCTCTACATGCCGGACCAGAAGCGCGTGCTCGCCGGCATCGAGAAGACCTTCGTCTGGTGAGCGCAGACGCGCGCGCCTGACAGCATCCC